>Ga0209130_1000007_pt1 | contig 591584 bp, 556 predicted proteins | sample AraplaMF_Cvi_mLB_FD_184264 | JGI IMG/M metagenome (GOLD analysis project Ga0209130, IMG submission 184264) | Arabidopsis root microbial communities from the University of North Carolina, USA - plate scrape MF_Cvi_mLB (SPAdes) (version 2) | ecosystem: Host-associated > Plants > Roots >... | reverse complement strand
TGGTTGCCAACGATGCCAACAATACCGCACATAGTCGTCTCCGATTTGTCCCCGCGCCCGTCGTGGCGCCTCAGCCGATAAGGGCGGATGTCCCGCCCGTTGCGCTGCCTTGGTAAAGCATTTGTCGAGCGAGGCAATCCGCCCCGATTTCACTTTCGGTTTCAGTATTTAACGCTCCGCAGGCTTCCTTGAATCGCAACCGATTCAGGCAAGAAAACCTGCAGCAATCAAAGCGCTACAGCGACCTTTGCGCACATCGGATAAGGCGCGCGGCGCTGTAGATCTATTCGGCCGTTTTCGCAGCTTTCTTGGCCGCCTTCACAGCCAGGTAGCGCTCGCGCAGCAGCCGCGCCCGACCCGGCTTGATCTCCTGGCGCGCGCGGCCGAAGGCAACGGCATCGGCCGGAACATCCTCGGTAATCACGCTGCCCGAGGCGACCAGGGCGCCATCGCCGATCGTCACCGGTGCGACCAGCGACGAATTCGACCCGATGAAGGCATCTTCGCCGATGCGGGTCTCATGCTTGTTCACGCCATCATAGTTGCAGGTGATCGTACCGGCCCCGATGTTCGAACCCGCGCCGACGAAGGCGTCGCCGATATAGGTCAGGTGGTTGACCTTGGCGCCGGCGCCGATCTCCGCCTTCTTGACCTCGCAGAAGTTGCCGACCTTGGACTTTTCGCCAAGATCGGCGCCCGGGCGCAGCCGAGCAAAGGGACCAACTGTCGCCCCTGCCCGGACCGTCGCGCCCTCGACATGCGAGAAAGCGTGGATGATCGCACCGCTCTCGACGCGCGCGCCGGGACCGAAGACGACATTCGGCTCGACCAGCACATCCTGCTCAAGCACCGTATCCCAGGCGAGGAACACCGTTTCCGGCGCGATCATCGATACGCCCGACAACATCAGCTCGTGGCGCCGCCGCTGCTGCCAGAGCCGCTCGATGAAGGCGAGTTCGGCGCGTGTGTTGCAGCCGGTCAGTTCCTCCTCAGGAGCCTCGACGGCGATCGCCCGCCCGCCGATCTCGCGCACGATCTCGACGAGATCCGTCAGGTAATATTCGCCCTTGACGTTGGCGTTGCCGATGCGCCCGAGGAGATCGAGCGCCTTGCGGCCGTCGACCGCCATCAGTCCACCGTTGCAATAGGTGATGCGGCGTTCTTCGTCGGTCGCATCCTTATGCTCGCGAATGGCGAGCAAGGCACCGTCCTTGACGATTAGACGTCCATACCCGCTCGGATCCGCCGCCTCGAAGCCGATCACCACCACGTCGTTGCCGGCGGCAAGGCCATCACGTGCGGCCTTCAGCGGCTCCGGCTTGATCAGCGGCGTATCACCGAAGACGACGAGAATATCGTCATAGCCTTTCGCTATGGCGTCACGCGCGGCCAGCACTGCATGACCCGTGCCCAGCCGTTCCTTCTGCAGATAGGAAGAGACCGACACGCCGCCGACATCGGCCGCCGCCGAAACCGATTCCGCATCACGACCGACCACCAGGGCGATATCGGAAATCGAAGCGCTTGCCAGCGCCTGGACGACATGAGCGATCATCGGCCGGCCGGCGACCGGATGCAGCACCTTCGACATGGACGATTTCATCCGCGTGCTTTCACCCGCAGCCAGAATGATGGCCAGGCACGTCCGTTCCATACAATAGTCTCCTTGGTCTTTCCGAGGCCGACGCCCCCTGCACAATTTCTTAAATCGAAATCGCCTCAAGTACAAAATCACGCACGATTCGGCGCTGTGGTATCGCCAAGATAATGCGAGAAGCATAATTCTCACAATCACGTCGCATTAACCGGCTTAAAACCGGATGATGGCATAAGAAGGCGCGGAGCCTGTGTCAGCAAGCAGTGCGGGTGCATCGCTCCCCGGGGGAACGAAACCGCAATGCATAGCCGCACCGAACTGGATGTACAGGCACGACAGGTGAGCGTGGCCCTTACCTTCGTCCGCTCACCATTGTTCTTGCTTGTCGTCACCCTCGGCGTGCTCGCGCTCCTGCTCTCCATCACGATCCGGCAGCCGATCGGCCCGATGTTCTGGGATCACTACCTTTATCTCGATGCCGCCAACCGCATACGAGACGGGCAAGTGCCGTCAGTCGACTTCTTCACGCCCGTTGGCGCGCTTGGCTACTACCTGTTCACGGGTCTCCAGGGCATCTTTCCCAACGGCCAGCCGTTGCTGCTGGCGAGCTGGTGCTTGCTGCTCGTCACCGGGCCGGCGATCGCGCTCGTCGTCTTCGACGTGCAAAAGCGCTCTGCGCTCCTTGCCTATGCGATCCTGCTGCCGTTCCTGGTCTTCTCGGTGGTGCCGTTCAACACCGGCGATTTCTACCCCTACCCCGGCTCCGATGGCTTCGGCATTTACAACCGCCAGGTCTGCCAGCTCCTCTACGTGCTGGCAGCGGCATTGGTTCATGTTCGCGACCGTCGTATTCTCGTGGTCGTCGTTGCAGCGGCGATGGCCGCTCTCTTTTTCGTGAAGATCACGGGCGTTATCGCTGGCACAGTTCTTTGCCTAGTGGCATTTGCCGCAGGCCGTATCCCCTTCAAATCAGCGGTAGCCGTAGCGTTGCTGTTCTTCGCCGTGCTGGCCGTGGTCGAGATTTCGATGGGCGCGGTGTCTGCCTATATCGACGACATCCTTGCGCTGCTGGCCGTCAATGACGGCAGCCTGTTGCCGCGTCTGCTGCAGGCGGCGTCGCTCAATGCCGGCCTGCTGATTCCGGCCGGACTGCTCGCGCTGGTGCTTTTCGTGGCGCACCTTCTGTCCTTTGCGCGGTCCTTGCGACAGCTTGGCGGGAACCCCTCTGCATCGGCACTCGCGGACGTCTTCGACCAATCGTTTCTTTGGCTGGCGGCCTTCATTTTCGCCGGCATTCTTTTCGAAAGCCAGAACACCGGCAGCCAGGCCTTTATCTTTCTGCTGCCTTTGCTGCTCAAGATCGTTGTCGACGAGGTCAGCGGTGCCGCGCCCAAGCCACGTGCGATCACAGTGGCCATTCTTGCCCTGGCGGTCGCCCTGCCGCCGGCCAGCGCCATTGTTCAAAAGAGCGCTCGCGCCTGGATCGGCGCCGTCAACAATGTGCCGCTCGAGAGCCGAAACCTCAAAACGATGGGGGCAGTCAATCTCCGGCCGATTCTCGCACTGCGCGCCGAGCGCCTGCGCGATATCTATGCGGCGCATCGCCCCACATTCGATGCCATGGCGGATGCCGGCGAGCTACCGTCTTTCCTGCTTTACAGCGATTTCGATTTCCAGGCCGGCTGGCTGACCAATGTGGATGAAGCCATCGATGCGATGCGCGCCTATGAAACGGCAAATGGCGTACGTTTCGAGACGATCCTCAACGTCGATTTCACCAATCCTTTTCCCTGGCTGATGGATCGCCGCGCGCCGGAACATGTCGCCATCGGTGCCGATCCGTTCCGTGCTGTCCCTCCGCCGGATGAAAATGTCCGCGCCGCCATCCGCTCACTCGACATCGCGCTCGTGCCGACTTGTCCGGTCACCAACGTAAACCGCATGCTGCTTTCGCTCTATCAGCCGAGCCTCGAGCCCGGCCACACCCGAGTGATGCTGACGAAATGCTATGACGCCTTCATCCGCAATGAATTAAAGGCCGCGGCGCCCGCTGCCAGTGGCTCTTGAGATCTGACGATTAGGCTTCGGGCCGGAGACGGCTTTCGGTCAAAAGCCCGCTCTCCTCCAGGATCGGATAGGCGACGGACGCGATATGCGCGTTGACGCGCTTGAGATCGCGCAGCATGTCGAGATGCAGCGAGCTGGTCTGCAGGCTTTGAACCAGCCCGTCGCGCAACCGCTCGATGTGCCGCTCGGCCGAACGCTTCTCCATGTGGCGAACGCTCACCTTCACCTCGATGAGCTGGCGGGCGAGATCGGCATTGCGACTGACGAAGATGGATTGGGCAACGCGAAGATTGTCGATCGTAAGATTGAACAGGCTTTTCAGCTCCTGATAACCTTCCTCCGAGAACTTCAGACCGTTGTTGACCTTCTTGGCGATCTCATCGCAGAGCCCCTTCTCGATGATGTCGCCCATATGCTCGAGGTTGATGGCGTAGTCGATGATGACGATCGAGCGCCGGCCGTCTTCCTGGCTCAAACCATCGCGCCCCAAGCGCGACAGGAAGATCTTCACTTCCTGCTGTAGCTGGTCGACCTGTTTTTCGAACTTGGCGATGTCGCGAATATCGGAGAGATCGTTGTTCTCGAAAGCATTGGCTGCGCGCATCAGCATCATCTCGACCAGGTCGCCCACGCGCAGCACCTCGCGGGTCGCTCCGGAAAGCGCCATGACCGGGGTGTGCAGGGCATTTTCGTCGAGATAGCGCGGCCCGCTCTCTTCCGTCTCCGTATCGGGAATGAAGCGGACCATCAGTTGCGACAATAGCCCGGCAAAAGGCCAGGCGAGGATCGCGACGGCGAGATTGAAGGCAAGATGGATATCGACGGGCAGGTTCTGGCGCGGCAGCGGCAGGCTCTGCAGGAACTCGACGCTCATGCTGGTCAGCGGCAGCGCAATCAAACAGCCGACCGCACGAATGACGAGATTGCCGAGAGTGACGCGGCGCGCGGACGGGGCAGAAGCCAGGGTCGCCATGACCGGCGGGATCGCTCCTCCAAGGTTCGCGCCAAGCACGAGCGCCACCGTCAGCCCCACGGTGAGAATGCCCGCAGACGAAAGCGACAGGACCAGCATGACGACCGCCAGGCTGGAAGATGAAGCGAAGGCAAGCCCGGCAGATATGATGAGCGCGACGGGCCAGGCGCTGTCGAGCATGCCGAGAAACGCGGCGAGCGCCGGAGAATCACGCATCGGCTCGGTCGCCGAGCCCAGCAGATGCAACGACAGCAGCATGAGGCCGATGCCGACAAAGGCCGCCCCGAGACCCTGGCGGGCGTTCGAGCGGCTGGCACGGTGCAGAACTACGCCGACGAGGATCACGAGCGGCGACAGCCACTCGATGCCGGTCGCGACGATCCAGGCGGTCATGGCTGTCCCGACATTGGCCCCGAGAAGCACGATCTGCGCCATGCGCGAGCGCACGAGCCCCTTCTCCACGAAGGAAGCGGTCATCAAGGCGGTGGCCGTCGAACTCTGCAGGGCCAGCGTCGCCACAAGTCCGGTCGCGAACGAGCGTACGGCCCCGTTGGTTCCTTGGGCGAGACCGGCGCGCAAGCGCGCACCGAAGGCGCGTGTCACGCCGTCCTTGACGAGCGACAGGCCGAAGAGCAGCAGTGCGACTGCTCCAAAAAGATTGACCATCACGATTGTCGACTGCATGGCATGCCTTCCTGCGGGGTCTTCAGAATCGCCCCTTACCGTGCAACAGAAGCACAGTTCCAAGGCGTATTCGACACAATCTGACAGATAAATTTCAATTGCCGGCTAATGAATCCGACATGGATTGTACCGCGCGCGCCCGATGGGCTGGCGGGCTGACCGGCGATCTCACGCGCGCGCTGCAATGCGCCGGTGGCAACCATTGAAAACCGGGCGATCGGGACCGACCAACGATCCCGTGAGCGTGCGCAATTTGCGGCAAACAACCCTTCATTTCCTGTTTCGTTTGTTTTAAAGAACGAATTCGTTTTGGCCAATGGCCGCCGCATTGCAACGAGGTTTCTGCCCCCATGCTCGAATTCCTGAGAACTGCCGCCCAGACCTGGGTTGTCAAAGGCCTGCTAGTCATTCTCGTGCTGTCGTTCATGGTGTGGGGCGGCTCATCTCTGACGATGACGAACCAATCGGATGCGGTGGTGGTCGTCGGCGACGTCAAGGTCAAGGCGCCGGAGTTCCGGCTTACCTATGAAACCATGCTGGCTCAGGCCTCCCGCCAGCTCGGCACGCGGCTGACGCCACAACAGGCACGCGCCTTCGGCATCGAACAGCGGGTCTATTCGCAGGTCGTCGCCGGCGCTGCTCTCGACCAGCTTGCAGACGACATGAACCTCGGGCTGTCGCAGGACCGGCTGGCCAAGCTGATCGCCGACGATCCGGCGTTCCACAGCGTCAACGGCCAGTTCGACCGTCTGACGTTCTCCAGCGTTCTGCGCAACGCCGGCCTGCGCGAACAGGACTACATCAACAGCCAGAGCCAGACCGCGATCCGTTCGCAGATCGTCGATGCCCTCTCGGACGGTTATGCCGCTCCCAAGGTGCTGACCGACGCGATCGGCGCCTACCGCCACGAAAAGCGGACGGTCGACTACCTGCTGCTCTCGAACGCCAATATCGACGCTGTGAAGGCACCGGGCGACGACGTGTTGACGCCCTGGTACGATGGCCGCAAGGCAAACTATCGCGCCCCCGAATACCGCAAGGTCAGCTATGTAAAGCTCGAGCCGGTCGACGTCGCCGACACCGCAGCCGTGACGGAAGATGAGATGCGCACCGAGTATGACCGGCGCAAGGAGAGCTTCCGCACCGTTGCGACGCGGACCATCGAGCAGCTTACCTTCCCGTCGCGTGCAGCGGCTGACGCCGCAGCGGCCAAGCTCTCGTCCGGCACGAGCTTCGACGATCTGGTGAAAGCCGAAGGCAAGACGTCGGCCGACGTTCTTCTCGGCGAATTCTCCAAGGATCGCGTGCCCGATGCCAAGGTCGCCGAGGCGGCCTTCGCAGTTGCCGCAGACGGCGGCGTATCTCCGGTTGTCGACGGCGCCTTCGGCCCGGTCATTCTCCGCGTGACGAATATCCGGCCGGAAGCGGTGCGCAGCTTCGACGAAGTCAAGGAAGAGCTGCGCAAGGACATCGCGCTTTCCGCGGCGAGCGAAGAAGTCATGCGCCTCCACGACAAGATCGAGGACGAGCGCGCTTCCGGGGCTCCGATCAAGGAAGTGGCCGACCAGCTCAAGCTGAAGCTGGTGACCATCGATGCGATCGATGCAACCGGCAAGGACAAGAACGGCGACGACGTTGCCGGTCTGCCGGAGCAGGCAGCCCTTCTGCAGGAAGTCTTCAAGGCGGATGTCGGCGCAGAAACCCTGCCGGTGAATGTCGGCCGCGACGGCTATGTCTGGTTCGACCTCGATGAAGTTACCCCCGCGCGTGATCGCACGCTGGACGAGGCTCGCGACGAAGTCGGCGCCGACTGGATGGCAGAACAGCAGCGCGCAGCACTTGCCAAGAAGGCCGGTGAGCTGAAGCAGCGTCTCGCGCAGGGTGCAAAGCTTGCCGACATTGCCAATGAACTCGGCCTCGCCGTCGAAACGAAGTCCGGCCTGATGCGCTCCACTTCGGACGCCGCCCTTAGCCCGGCGGCTGTCGTCGCTGCCTTCTCGGGCCCGAACGGTTTTGTCACCAACGCTGCCGGCATCGGTGGCGAGGGACAGGTGCTCTTGCAGGTGACGGCGGTCGAGGATGGCGGCCCGACGGATGCCCTGCAGGACGATAGCCGTCAGATCGAGGCTCTGGCCAGCGTCAGCGGTGCAGATATTGTCGATCAAATGGTCGCCACGCTGCAGGCCGCTTATGGCGTGACGATCAACCAGACGCTCGGCGAAACCGCAATTGCGCAACGATAGGCTTCGAGGAAACAAACGATGAGTGATCTGAAGCCATTCGTCGCCAAGGTGGCCGCCCGTGAGGCGCTGAACCGCGAAGACGCGCGTGCCGCCTTCGAAATCATCATGTCGGGGGCCGCGACGCCATCGCAGATCGGTGGCTTCCTGATGGCGCTGCGCGTGCGCGGCGAAACGGTCGATGAGATCGTCGGCGCGGTCGGCGCCATGCGTGCCCGCATGCTGCCGGTCGATGCACCTGATGATGCCATCGATATCGTCGGAACCGGCGGCGACGGCGCCGGCACCTACAACATCTCGACGCTCGCTTCGCTCATCGTCGCCGGCGCCGGTGTACCGGTTGCCAAGCACGGCAACCGCGCGCTGAGCTCGAAGTCGGGCACCGCCGATGCGCTCTCGTGCCTCGGCGTCAAGCTCGACATCGGCCCCGAAGCTATCTCGCAGTGCATTCGCGAGGCGGGCGTCGGCTTCATGTTCGCACAGCAGCATCATTCGGCAATGCGCCACGTCGGCCCAACGCGGGTGGAGCTTGGCACGCGCACGATATTCAACTTGCTCGGCCCGCTCTCCAATCCGGCGGGCGTCAAGCGACAGCTGGTCGGCGTCTATGCGCCGCAGTGGGTACAGCCGCTCGCGGAAGTGCTGCGCGATCTCGGTTCCAAAAATGTCTGGGTCGTTCACGGCGAAGGCCTCGACGAGATCACCACGACCGGGACGACGCAGGTCGCTGCCCTCGAAGACGGCAAGATCTCGACTTTCACGCTGACGCCGGCCGATTTCGGCCTTCCTACGGTGACGCTCGATGTACTGAAAGGCGGCGACGGCGCGCACAATGCCGTTGCGCTCCAGGCCGTGCTCGATGGCGCCGAGAACCCCTATCGGGACATTTCCCTTGCCAATGCGGCCGCATCGCTGATGATAGCCGGACGGGCGAAAGACCTCGGCGAGGGCATGGCGCTCGCCCGCCAGTCGCTTTCGAGCGGCGGCGCCAAGATGGCGCTGCAGCGCCTGATCAGCGTTTCGAACGCAGCCTGAAGAAGGATCGGCAACGATGACGGATATCCTGCGCAAGATCGAAGCCTACAAGCGCGACGAGATCGCGGCCGCGAAAGCACAGACGCCGCTTTCCGAACTCAAGGCGCATATTGCCGAACAGTCTGCGCCGCGTGGCTTTCACTCAGCGCTCACCGCGCGCAGGGCCGGCGGCACATTCGGGCTGATCGCGGAGATCAAGAAGGCGAGCCCATCCAAGGGGCTCATTCGTCCGGACTTCGACCCGCCGGCGCTTGCCAGGGCCTACGAAGCTGGGGGCGCCGCCTGTCTCTCGGTACTCACGGATGCGCCGAGCTTTCAAGGTGCACCCGCCTTCCTGGAAGCCGCACGCGCGGCCTGCGGCCTGCCGGCACTGCGCAAGGACTTCATGTTCGAAAGCTACCAGGTGTTCGAGGCTCGGGCCTGGGGCGCGGACTGCATCCTGCTGATCATGGCTTCGCTCAGCGACGACGACGCCCGCCGCCTTGAAGATGCGGCCTTCGAGCTTGGTATGGATGTGCTGATCGAAGTGCACGACGCCGAGGAAATGGAACGGGCGCTCAAGCTCGCCTCCCCCCTCGTCGGCATCAACAACCGCAATTTGCGCACCTTCGAGGTCGACCTCGCCGTCTCGGAGCAGCTAGCAGGCATGGTCCCTTCCGACCGGCTGCTGGTCGGCGAAAGCGGCATCTTCACCCATGAGGATTGCCAGCGCCTGGAAAAGAGCGGCATCACCACCTTCCTCGTCGGCGAAAGCCTGATGCGCAAGAGCGATGTGGAAGCGGCCACGCGTACCCTGCTGACCGGCGCTGCAAACACGTTGGCGGCCGAGTGATGGGTAAGCCGACGCTCACGCATCTTGGTGGCAGCGGCGAAGCGAACATGGTGGATGTCGGCGACAAGGCCGAGACGGTGCGCATTGCGGTCGCCGAGGGCCATGTGCGCATGAAGGCGGAAACGCTGACGCTCATTCTCGAAGGCGATGCGAAGAAGGGCGACGTCATCGGCACGGCGCGGCTCGCCGGCATCATGGCCGCCAAGCAAACCGCCAATCTCATCCCGCTCTGCCACCCGCTGATGCTGACGAAGGTTGCCGTCGACATCACGCCCGACCCCACGCTTCCCGGCCTCCGGGTCGAGGCACTCGCCAAACTCACCGGCCGCACGGGCGTCGAGATGGAAGCGTTGACGGCTGTGAGCGTCGCGTGCCTTACCATCTACGATATGGCGAAGGCGGCAGACCGCGAAATGGAGATCGGCGGGATCCGGGTGGTTAGCAAGTCCGGCGGTCGGTCCGGCGACTTTCGGCGCGAAGGGAACTGAGGTCATGTCGCTGCTGTCCGTCGAAGATGCGCTCGACCGAATTCTCGACAGCGCAACCCCGAGACCACTGGCAGAGCGTGTCGATCTTCACGACGCTGTCGGCCGCGTCCTTGCCGAGGATATCTCGGCACTCGTCACTCATCCCGCCTTCGACAATTCGGCGATGGACGGCTATGCGGTTCGCCATCAGGATATCGAGACCGTTGGCGCGGAACTTATTGTGATCGGCCAATCGGCTGCCGGCCATGGCTTCAAGGGAGAGGTGGGGCCTGGAGAGGCCGTCCGCATCTTCACCGGGGCACCCCTGCCCGCTGGTGCCAATACGGTCATCATCCAGGAAGATACCGAGCGCAGGCAGGAAGACCGGATCCGCACCAAGTTCGTGCCTGGCAAGGGCCGCCATATCCGCTTGGCCGGACAGGACTTCGCACAGGACGAAAAGGCGCTATCGGCTGGCGACGTACTCGATGCCGGGCGGCTGACACTGGCCGCTGGCATGAACCACGAGAATCTCCCCGTTTTCAAGCGGCCGAAGATCGCGATCCTTGCGACCGGCGACGAGCTTCTGCCTCCGGGGAGCAAGCCGGGGCCGGACCAGATCATCGCCTCGAACAGCTTCGGCGTCGCGGCAATCGCGCGCGACAATGGCGCGGAGGTCATCGATCTTGGCATTGTCGCCGACGACCAGCAGGCGATCGCCGCCGAGGTCGCGCGGGCTCAAGCTGCCGATGTCGACGTGCTTGTCACGCTCGGCGGCGCGTCGGTCGGCGACCATGACCTGGTTCAGGCAACTCTACTTTCCTGCGGCATGACGCTCGACTTCTGGCGCATCGCCATGCGGCCGGGAAAGCCGCTGATGGTAGGCAAGCTCGGAGGTACGACCGTGCTCGGCCTCCCCGGCAACCCAGTCTCGAGCCTCGTTTGCGCGCTGCTGTTCCTGGAGCCGCTGACACGCAAGCTCGCACAGCTACCGTTCCGCGAACGCATGACGACGGCGAAACTTGCAAGCGCCTTGCCAGCCAACGACGTCAGGCAGGACTACGTGCGTGCGCGGCTCACTAAGGCTGAGGATGGTGACCTCATTGCCCATCCGTTCTCGCGGCAGGATTCGTCGATGATGAAAGTCTTTGCCCAGTCCGACTGCCTGATCGTGCGCCGGCCGCACGCTGCAGAAGCACCCCAGGGCGCATCCTGCGACATCCTCAGGCTTCGCTGAACCGCTTTGTCAATTCTGCTGGCATCCGCGGACCGGCGGACCAAGCGTCGCCGATATTGGTCGGACTCAATTCCGCTCTGCAGCCGTGGCCGGTGTCATGGCGCCGACATCATAACTCTGTACAAGGAAGCTACTTGATCACCGCCGAGGACCTCCGACTACGGATGTACTAGCGGACCCGCGGTGATCTGGAAAAAGGTCGGGTTTAGCCCGGCCTTTTGCATTTGCACCGTGTGAAGCAGTCCATAGCGACGCTACCGCCTCGCACCGAGAGCAACTGCGTCCCCGGCCCCCTCGACACGTTTCATGGACTGGATCAGTTGGCCGCTTCGTCGCTGCGGCTGACCAGGATCTTGTCGATCCGGCGTGCATCCATGTCGATCACCTCGAACCGGTAGCCGTGAGCGATGGCGATATCGCCCTCCTCCGGCGTCTTGCGCAGCTGCTGCACCAGGAAGCCGGCGATCGTCTCGAAGTTACCGTCGGCATCGATGCCTTCGATGCCGATCGTCAGGTGAATTTCGTCGATCGGCGTGCGGCCGTCGACGAGGTAGCTGCCATCCTCACGCACACGGATCAGCGCGTGTTCGATGTCGTCGTAGTTCGACGGCAACACGCCGACGATCGCTTCGAGGATATCGGCGATGGTGATGATGCCTTCGGTGCTGCCATATTCGTCGACGATCATCGCCATGTTGATGCTCGACGACTTGAAGGCTTCCAGTGCCTTCAGGCAGGAAGCCGTCTCCGGCAAGGTGTGGATTTCCTTTATGTACCTGCGCACATCGAACGGACTGGAGGTCGGGGCGTTCAGGACCTCCTTCGCCAGGATTGCGCCAAGCACGTCGCCGCTCGGTCCATTGACCACCGGATAACGGGAATGGTTGAATTGGCCGATCTTGCGGCCCACCGTCTCCAGACTGTCGTTAACGTCGATGAAGCTCACCTCGGTCCGGTGGGTCATAATCGACTTCACGTTGCGGTCGCCAAGCCGGATGATGCGGCGGAGCATCTCGTGCTCCGACTTCTCGATCGCGCCGCTTTCGACACCCTCGGCCATGATCGCGTGGACTTCCTCCTCCGTTACATGGTCCGGATCATCCGGACGCATGCCGAGGAGGCGCATGGCGACCGATGCGGCCGTTTCGAACAGATAGACGATCGGAGCCGCGATCCGCGACAGAAGATGCATCGGGCGCGCGACGAACATCGCCAGCGCTTCGGAATTCTTCAGTGCCAGTTGCTTCGGGATAAGCTCGCCGATCACGACCGAGAGGAACGTAATCAGGGTGACGACGAGCGCGACGGCGACCGTATTTCCGTAGGGATGAATCCAGGCGATTTCATCGAGGGTCGGTGCGATCTTGGCAGCGATAGTCGCACCGCCATAGGCGCCGGCCAGCGTGCCGACCAGCGTAATGCCGACCTGTACCGTGGAAAGGAATTTACCGGGATCTTCCGCCAGCCGCAGCGCCACCTCGGCGCGAGTGTTTCCCTGTTTTGCCATCTGGCGAAGCATTGGCTTGCTTGCCGAGACGATTGCCATTTCCGAGAGAGCAAAAAATGCATTAATCAAAAGCAGGACGAAAATGACAAAAAATTCGGACATGGTCTCCAGATCACCGTTGACGAAAGCCGCTCCGCTGGGAACGACCAATCACCAGATAAGGCCAGCGGGCGATCTGAGCAAGCGCAAGCATTGAAATCTATGCGATCTGCTGAACATTGGAGATCATCAATAGCGGGATTTCGAACAATCCCGGAGAAGCTGAACTCAGGCGCGGTTATGCAAGGCGCTGCGGACCCGCTCGCGACCGATCTTGATCACATTCTCCATCGCGAGCCGGGCGCCGACTTCGTCGCGCCGGCCGATTTCCTCAACGATGCGGATATGGTTGCGGGCGACCTCGTCGATGCCGCCCCTTTCGGCGACAGGCGAGCTCAGCTTGAAGACGCCAACCAGCGCCGCTTCAATCAGCCCGCCGACCGTCCGCATGAACGGGTTTCCGGAGGCTTCGGCGACCGCCAGGTGAAATTTCAGATCCGCCACGGCAAGGCTCTCTGCCGTGTGTCCCTCTTCGCCCATGGCAACGGCGAGCCGCATCATACGGCTGATTTCCGCTTCCGAAGCGTTTCGCGCGGCCAGGGCGGCTGCATGGGGTTCGAAGGCGAGGCGCACTTCACTCAGGTGGTAGAGAAAATCTTCATCGACCCCGCACTCGAAATGCCAGGTCAGGATATCGCTGTCGAACAGGTTCCAGTCGTTGCGCGGCGTTACGCGCGTGCCGATGCGGGCACGGGGCACGACCAGCCCCTTGGCGGCAAGCGTCTTCATGGACTCGCGCAGTACTGTTCGCGACACCTTGAAGCGCGCGGCGAGCTCCGGATCTCCTGGAAGGATCGAGCCCACAGGAAACTCGCCGGATATGATCGCCTTTCCAAGTTGATCGACGACATGCGCATGGCTCGTGCGTTTGCGCGAGCCGGACACAACGGTTTCCAGCAAACTCCTGTTCAATCCATCTCCTCCAGGCACTCCCCTGCCTGACTTTGCCGACACACGGATATCGGTGCTGCGAAGCGCCGCCGACGTTTGCCCAAACTTGCGCAAACGAGTGTAGTTTGATCGACCGATTCCGGAAAGCCCCCGGAAAGACAAGCGAAATCGGCGTTGGCAAACGATGTCCGATCGTAGCCGCACAGGCTTGCCATACCCCATTCTGAAACGAACAAACCCCGCCACGCGGCGGGGTTTGCACAACTTCACTTCTGTGCAGCCGCTTACTTCGGCAGCTGGTCGTCGACGCCCTCGACGTAGAAGTTCATGCCGAGCAGGGTGCCGTCATCAGACGTTGCACCGGCTGCGAGCCATTCGCTGCCGTCCTGCTTCTTCAGCGGGCCGGTGAAGGGCTTGAGCTCGCCCGACTTGATCTTGGCTTCGGTTTCCTCGGCCAGCTTCTTCACGTCATCAGGCATGTTGGTGTAGGGCGCCATCGTCAGGATGCCGTCCTTCAGGCCGTCCCAGCTCGATGTCGTTTCCCACTTGCCGTCGAGGAAAGCCTGCGTGCGTTTGATGTAATAGGCGCCCCAGGTGTCGACAATGGCCGTCAGCTGCGTCTCCGGGCCAGCCTTGATCATGTCGGAAGCCTGGCCGAACGCCTTGATGCCACGTTCGGCGGCAACCTGCATCGGAGCCGTCGTGTCGGTGTGCTGCGTCAGGATATCGACGCCCTGGTCAACCAGCGCCTTGGCGGCGTCGGCTTCCTTGCCGGGGTCAAACCAGGTGTTTGCCCATACGACCTTGATCTTGAAGTCGGGGTTTACCGAGCGCGCGCCGATGACGAAGGAGTTGATGCCCATCACCACTTCCGGGATCGGGAAGGATGCGATGTAGCCGGCGACGCCCTTCTGCGACATCTTGGCGGCGATCTGGCCCTGGATGTAGCGGCCTTCATAGAAGCGGCTGTTGTAGGTCGCGACGTTCGGCGCGGTCTTGTAGCCGGTGGCATGTTCGAACTTCACGTCCGGGAACTTCTGCGCGATCTTGATGGTCGCATCCATGAAGCCGAACGACGTCGTGAAGATCAGGCCGCAACCCGAGCGTGCCAGGCGCTCGATCGCGCGCTCCGCATCGGGGCCTTCCGGCACGCTTTCAAGATACTGGGTCTCGATCTTGTCACCGAGTTGCTTTTCCAGCTCCTGACGGCCGATGTCGTGCGCCTGGGTCCAGCCGCCATCGGTCTTGGCACCGACGTAGACGAAGCAGACCTTGGCCTTTTCCTGAGCGCTGGCACCCGTGGCGAAGCCGATCACCGCCGCGGTGCTTGCGAGAGCGAGCAGTAGTTTCTTCATTTTTTTTACCCCTGTCGGTTTGAGAAACGTTTGTCTGAAATTCTTGAAATCAGCGGTCCGGCACGAACGGTTTGCCGAGCGATGCCGGTGTATTGATCAAGGTCATGCGACGGTTGTGCGAAATGAGAATGAGCACGACGATCGTCGCCACATAAGGAAGCGATGAAAGGAGCTGTGAGGGAATACCGAGACCGAAGGCCTGCGCATGGAGCTGGCTGATCGAGACCGCACCGAAGAGATAACCGCCGGCCACCAGCCGCCAGGGCCGCCAGGAAGAAAAGACCACCAGCGCCAGCGCGATCCAGCCGCGCCCCGCCGACATGTTTTCCACCCATTGCGGCGTGTAGACGAGCGACAGCTGCGCACCGGCGAGGCCGGCGCAAGCGCCGCCGAACATGACGGCCAGATAACGGGTGCGGATGACGTCGACGCCGAGCGCGTGCGCGGAAGCGTGGCTGTCGCCGACAGCCCTGAGCTTGAGACCGGCGCGGCTGCGAAACAGGAACCAGTGCACGCCGGCGACAATCGCAATCGATAGATAAAAGATGATGTCCTGTCGGAACAGCAGCGGACCGATAACCGGAATGTCCGCCAGAAGCGGTATCGTGATCGGCTGCAGCTTGATGCCCTGAAGGCCGAGGAAACTCTCGCCCATCATGCCGGAAACGCCGATCCCGAGCAGCGTCAGGGCAAGGCCGGTCGCCACCTGGTTTGCCACGAGCGTCAACGTCAGGAAAGCGAAGAGCTGCGAGAAGATCGCGCCGCAGGCAACACCTGCAAGCATGCCGAGATAGGGCGAGCCGGTAATCTGGGTGATCGCGAAGGCGGAGACCGCCCCCATGATCATCATGCCTTCGACGCCGAGGTTGAGAACGCCTGAGCGTTCCGTCACCAGTTCGCCGATCGCGGCGAGCACCAGCGGGGTCGCGGCGGTGATGACACTCAAGAGGATCGCTTCGACAATACCCATCAGCGGCTCACCTCGGTGTTTGTCGCGGTCAGCCGGTCGAAGACCAGTTTGATGCGGTAGTGGATGAGGGTGTCGCAGGAGAGCACGAAGAAGAGCAGCAATCCCTGGAAGACGCGCGTCACCTTTTCGGAAACGCCGATCGAAAGCTGCGCCGCTTCACCGCCGAGATAGGTCAAGGCGAGCACCAGGCCGGCGGCCACAATGCCGAGCGGATTGAGGCGACCAAGGAAGGCGACGATGATCGCGGTGAAGCCGTAGCCGGGCGAGATGACCGGGCGCAGCTGCTGGATCGCACCGCTGACCTCGGATATGCCGGCGAGCCCAGCCAAGGCGCCGGAAAGCAGCATCGAGAACCAGATCATGCGGCGCGACGAGAAACCCGCAAAGCGCCCTGCCCGCTCCGACTGGCCGAGAACGGAAATCTCGAAGCCCTTCAGCGTGTAGCGCATCATGAACCAGATGAGGACTGCCGCGATGATGGCGAAAGCGAAGCCCCAATGGGTCCGTCCCGAGGCGATCATCTCCGGCAGGATCGCATCGACGGCGAAAGTGCGCGTCTCGGGAAAATTCATCCCACCCGGGTTGCGCCAGGGGCCACGCACCAGCCAGTCGAGAAAGAGCTGAGCGACATAGACCAGCATCAGGCTCGTCAGGATTTCATTGGTGTTCATATGCGCCTTGAGGAAGGCGGGAATTGCCGCAAACAAAGCGCCGCCGAGCATGCCCATTAGCATCATCAGCGGCAGCACCAGCGGCGACTGCCAGTCGTAGAAGACCACCGGCAGGATCGAACCGGCGATGGCGCCCATGATGAACTGGCCCTCGGCACCGATGTTCCAGTTGTTGGAGCGGAAGCAGACCGAAAGCCCGACGCCGATCAGGATCAGGGGGGCTGCCTTGATCGCCAGTTCGTGCAGCGACCAGACCTCGCTCAACGGTTCGACGAAGAAGCTGTAGAGCGCCATCACCGGGTTCTTGCCGAGCAGCGCGAACATGATGCCGCCGAAGACAATCGTCAGCAGGAAGGCGATGAACGGCGACAGGATCGAAAACAGCGTCGAGACCTTGGCGCGCTTTTCCAGTTCAATGCGCATGTGCGGCCTCCGTGCCTTCCGTCTTGCCGTACATGCCGCCCATCAGCAGGCCGATATTTTCGCGCGAGAGTTCTTTCGCCGGATAGGGATCGGAGAGCCGCCCGTCGCTGATGACGGCGATTTCCGTCGCCACCTCGAAGATCTCGTCCAGATCCTGGCTGATGACGAGAACAGCCGAGCCCGCCTTGGCAAGGTCAACGAGCGCCTGGCGAATACGGCTGGCGGCGCCGGCATCGACACCCCAGGTCGGTTGATTGACGACGAGCACGCTCGGCTGCCGGTCGAGCTCACGGCCGACGATGAACTTCTGCAGGTTGCCGCCCGACAGCGAGCCCGCCGGCGGGTCTTCGCCGCTCTTGCGCACGTCCATCGCCTCGGAAATGCGCTTCGTGGCGCTCGTCACCGCATCGCGGCGGATGATCTTGAGGAAACCGCCACCAAGGAATGCCTTGGCGTCCGAACGGCTGCGGGCAAGCACGAGATTGTCCGAGAGCGGCAGCGCCGATACGGCGGCATGGCCGTGGCGCTCTTCGGGAACGAAGCCCGCGCCCATCAGGCGGCGGGCATTGATGTTCCTGTTGCCGACCGGCTTCTGCCGGATCTGCACGGCATTCTCGTCAACGACCGGATACTCGCCCGACAGCGCATCGAAGAGTTCGCCCTGGCCATTGCCGGCGACACCGGCGATTGCCAGCACCTCGCCGGCGTGGACCTTGAGACAGATGTTCTTCAGCGAAACGGCAAAGGGTGTGCGGGCCGGAACCGTCAGGTGCCGCGCCTCGAGCTGCACCTGGCCCTTGGCGCTGGTGCCTTCGGCCGTCACGGCCGCGACGTCACTTCCAACCATCATGCGCGCCAGCGACGACGGGGTCTCCGCCTTCGGATCGCAAGCGCCCGTCACCTTGCCGTGACGCAGCACCGTTGCGCGGTCGCAGATGCGTTGGACCTCTTCGAGCCGGTGGCTGATATAGAGAACCGAGCGGCCCTCCGCCTTCAGCTTGTAGAGCGTTTCGAACAGGCGATCGGCTTCCTGCGGAGTCAGAACCGAAGTCGGCTCGTCGAGAATGATGAGGCGCGGGTTCTGCAGCAGCGCGCGCACGATCTCGATCCGCTGGCGCTCGCCCACGGAAAGATCGGCCACATGCGCCTTGGGGTCGAGCGGCAAGCCGTAGGCATGCGATAGGCGCGAAGCCTCTTCCGCCACCTTCGCGAGCGAGATGTTCGCATCCATGGAGAGCGCAATGTTTTCCGCGACGGTCAGCGCCTCGAACAGCGAAAAATGCTGGAAAACCATGCCGATGCCGAGTTTGCGCGCGGCGGCGGGATTGGCGATGCGCACGCTCTGGCCCTGCCAAACGATCTCTCCTGCCGTCGGCGCCAATACGCCGAACAGCATCTTCACCAGGGTCGATTTTCCGGCACCGTTTTCGCCGAGAAGGGCGTGGATTTCGCCCTGTTCAATCTGCAGATTGATCCCATTGCAGGCCGCGAAGCTGCCAAACAATTTCGTCAGGTTGCTCACAGCCAATAGGTGACCGTTCGCCGCTACTCCCTCAACAGGCACGCTGCCCTCTTTCCCCTCTGTTGATCCGCGTCCGCCTTAAGGCTTCGATCACGGAATCAGCAGTGTTGTTCCACTTGTTTTTCTTGTCTCGAGATCCGTATGCGCCCGCCCTGCATCGGCAAGCGGATAAGTCTGATTTATATTGATACGCACTTTGTTGCTTTGCACAATATCAAACAGGGAATTTGCACACGCTTCCAGCGCAGGCCGCGTGGCAACGTAACCGAAGAGTGTCGGGCGGGTCGCGAAAAGCGATCCCTTCTGCGCCAGAATGCCGATGCTAAACGCATCCACCGGACCGGACGAATTGCCGAAACTGACCCAGAGGCCACGCGGCTTCAGGCAATCGAGCGACGCGGGATAGGTGTCGCGCCCGACGGAATCATAGACGACGTCGACGCCGTGGCCATCGGTCAATTCCTTCACCCGCGCGACGAAATTGTCAGTGCGGTAGTTGATAACGTGGTCGTAGCCGTGCGCCAGCGCCAGATCGATCTTGTCCTGCGAGCCCGCGGTGCCGATCACGGTGGCGCCCAGCGCCTTTGCCCACTGGCCAGCGATCAGACCGACGCCGCCGGCGGCCGCATGGAACAGGATCGTTGTGCCGGGGCCAACCTGATAGGTCTGGTTGAGCAGATATTGCGCCGTCATGCCCTTCAGCATCATCGCCGCTGCGGTCTCGAGCGGGATGCCGTCTGGCACCTTCACCAGTTGCGAGGCGTCAACATTGCGCTCACTGGCATAGGCGCCGTCGGCCGAGGCATAGGCGACACGATCACCAACGGAGAAGAGGCTGACGCCATCGCCAACCGTCGTGACGATGCCTGCGCCCTCCTTGCCCGGCACGAAAGGCAGGCCAGAGGCGGATTTATAGAGGCCGGTGCGGAAATAGACGTCGATGAAGTTGAGGCCAACGGCAACCTGGCGGATCTGCACTTCGCCCGGGCCCGGCGGCGAGAGCGTGACGCCTTCGAGTTTCAGGACCTCCGGTCCACCGAGTTCGCGTACCACAATCGCCTGTGCCATTGCCTGCTCCTATTTCTGGCCGAGACTTGGAAAAATCTGCAGCACGAAGCCAATCACGTAGAGATAGATGCCTGTCACGACAAAACCGGTCACGACCCAAGCCGGCGTCGCGAAATGCAGGAGCAGCGCATAGACACCCAGCGCCGACCAGACCAGGAAGACGCCGAGGTTCAGCGGTCGCAAACGCTGGACGCGAACCGGGTGAAGGAAATTGATCGGCAGGAAGGTGAGCACCACGGAGACGAAGACAACGATCGACGCCGTCACCTCACTCGCCTGGATGACGAACAGCGTGAAGACCACCATGTTCCAGACGACGGGAAAGCCCGAGAAGAAGTACTCATCCGTTTTCATGCCCATGTCGGCATAGTAGATCGCGCTCGAGACGACGATCGCGCCCGCCGCCACGAAGGACCAGGGTTCGCCGATCATGCCACTCTGATAGAGCGCAAAGGCCGGCAGCAGGACATAGGTCACGTAGTCGATGACATTGTCGAGCGTGTCGCCCGACCAGTTGGGCAGCACTTCCTTGACGCGGACCTTGCGGGCGATCGGCCCATCGATACCATCGACGAGCAGCGCCAGCCCCAGCCACCAGAACATATCGACGAAGCGGTGCTCAGCCGCCGCAACGACGCCGAGGAAAGCAAGAAACGATCCCGAGGCGGTCAAGATATGCACGGAAAAGGCGCGAATCTCAGCGTAGGGAACTCGTTTGTAGTTAAAGAACTTCATCTGCGGACGCCGCCCACTCCTGCTGTTTTCCCCGTACGGACCCGGAAGCCCGCCTCAACCGCTCTGCGGCGCATTGCGCGTAATATGCACCCTTTGCAACGCATCGCCACTAAAATTCAAGCTCGGTCGCTTCCTGCAGCCCCATTGTCCTGTGGACACCTGCAAATTGCTTCTGCGCTGATTCTACCCATTTATTTCGCTCTCGCCCCCGACTAGAGGTATGATCGAGGCTCGGCCAAGACGCCTCGCAGCGTGCGTGAAAGGTTGGTTGCCTCATGGATCACTACGACATCGCCATCATCGGTGCAGGTCTCGCGGGATCGCTCGCGGCCATCGCACTTGCTGACGCCGGTTACCGCGTCGCCCTGATCGGACCTGAGCCGGCGGTCGCCGACGGACGCACCACGGCGCTGATGGACCAATCGATCGAGTATCTCAAAAAGCTCAACCTTTGGGAAAAGGTAGAGCCGCTGACGGCAGCGCTCTCGACCATGCGCATTCTCGACGGAACCAACCGGCTGCTGCGTGCGCCGCCGGTCAATTTCCGCGCCTCGGAAGTCGGGCTCGACGCCTTTGGTTACAACATCCCGAACGCGCCTTTCATCGACATTCTCCGCCAGCGGGCCGAAGAGAGCCCGACGCTGACGCGCATCACCGCCTCCGCAATTGGCTTCGACCTTTCGGATACTGTCGCGACGATCGAGCTGGCAAACCGCAGCCAATGCAGTGCGCATCTGCTCGTCGGCGCCGATGGTCGCCGCTCGCCGGTGCGCGAAGCCGCGAAGATCTCCGTCAGCACCTGGTCCTATCCCCAGACGGCGGTCGTTTTGAACTTTGCGCACGAACTGCCGCACCAGAACATCTCGACCGAGTTCCACACCGAAAGCGGCCCCTTCACCCAGGTTCCCCTGCCCGGCAACCGCTCCAGCCTCGTCTGGGTGCGCAAACCCGACGATGCCGCACAAACGCTGACGCTGGACCTCGCTGCACTCTCCCGCGCGGTCGAGGACCGGATGCAATCGATTCTCGGCAAGGTGACGGTCGAGGGCACGCCGCAATCCTTCCCGCTCTCGGGCATGACCGCGCAACGCTTCGGCAAGGGGTGTGTCGTGCTCCTCGGCGAAGCTGCTCACGCCTTTCCGCCGATCGGCGCCCAAGGCCTCAACCTCAGCCTGCGCGATGTGATGACGCTCGTCGATATCATCGGTACGGCCAGTGGAGAAACGCTCGCCGGCGATATCGGTGACCGTTTCGACAGCCGCCGCCGGCCGGACATCATCAGCCGCACGGCGAGCGTGGATCTGCTCAATCGCTCGCTGCTTTCCGGCTTCCTGCCGGTGCAGGCGCTACGCGCCCTCGGGCTGCACGTGCTTTCCGCCGTCGGGCCGCTCCGCAGCCTCCTTATGCGCGAAGGCGTTCATCCCGGCAGCGCGCTTCACGCCTTTAGGGATAGCCTACGGGAAAAGATCGGGCGGAAGAGCGCCTGAGCGGATCAGGTAAAGCAGGCCGGTGACGGTTGCGACCGACAGCGTGGTGGTGATCAAGATCGTCGCCGAGGCCCGCTCCTGCCATACGCCATACTGGTGGCCGATGACGAAGACGTTCGTTGCCGTCGGTAGTGCTGCCAGCAGCACCGCGGTCTGCACCCAGATCGGATCATAGTTGCCCGTCAGGCTCATGGCCGTGAACATGACGAGCGGATGTAAAAGCAGCTTGGCCGGAACGATGTAGCCGATCTCGACGGGAATGCGCTTGATCGGGCGCAGCGCCAGTGTCACACCCATGGCAAAGAGCGCGCAAGGTGCTGCACACTGCGCGAGATAATCGATGAGCCGCTGAACCGGCACCGGCGGCTGCACCGCGAAGAAGGCGGCGACGACGCCGGCGAGCGTCGCAAGGATGAACGGGTGCAGGATGATCTTGCGCGCGACACTTGCGGCAAACACCAGCGGTTTTTCCTGTCGGCCGCCTGATATCGCCATCATCGCCGGCGCGACGGCGAAATGGGCTGCATTCTCGAAACTGAAGATCAGCGCCACCGGCACCGCGGCCGCATCACCCAACGCAAGAAGCGCCAGGCCGGGACCCATGTAGCCGATATTGCCATAGGCGGCGCCGAAGCCCTGGATCGTCGCCTCGGCAATGGAGTTGCGCCTGATATAGACGCCGATGAGAAAGATCAGCGAGAACACGATATAAGTCGCCCCGACCGTCGTCAGGATGAAGTCGGCGCGCGCCAGCTGCTCGATCGGCGTGCGTGAGACGAGCTTGAAGAACAGCGCCGGCAGGGCGAGATAGATGATGAAGGTGTTGAGCCACCCCATTGCCTCGCCTGGATGCTGGACGAAACGCGCCGTCAGATAGCCGAGAAAGATCAGGCCGAAGAACGGCATCACCAGGCCCGCGATTTCCGTCATCTTTCCCCTCGCATCTTTCACTTCCCCGCGCCGGCACCTACAGCGCCGCGCGTCTTACCAGACGCGCAAAGGTCGCTGCAGCACTTTGAATTGCAGCATGTTTTTGTCCTTTAATCGGGTACGATTAAAGGAAACATGCAGTAGCCTTCGCACGCCTAGCCCATGAACCGGCCTGACGATTAGGCCGGCCCTTAGGAAAAGTGATTCCGAAATACGAGGGTATGCCCTAGCCGATTTTCATCAGGATCGGGAAGGTCGTCTGGAACCAGATGGCGACGGAACTGATGAAACCGAAGAGGAAAGCGAGGCCCGCCAGCACCAACAGGCCGCCCATCAGCTTCTCGACCAGGCCGAGATGACGGCGGAAGCGCAACAGGAAGCGCATGAAGGCGCCAGAGAAGCCAGCCGCGATCCAGAACGGAATGGCAAGCCCGAGCGAATAGATGGCCAGCAACATGGCGCCGTCTAACACCGTGTCACGAGCAGCGGCGACACCGAGGATCGTGCCGAGCACCGGACCGATGCAGGGCGTCCAGCCGAAGGCGAAGGCTAGCCCCATGATATAGGCGCCGGAGAGCGTCGCCGGCTTGCCGCCGCCCTGGAAGCGTGCCTCGCGCGCCAACAGCCCGATCTTGAACACGCCGAGGAAATGCAGGCCCATGATGATGATGATCACGCCGCCGATGCGCGACAGGAGATCCATATGCTGCCTGAGCAGCATGCCGATCGACGAGGCCCCTGCCCCAAGGGCCACAAAGACAGTTGCGAACCCGAGCGTGAACAACAGCGCCGCCGGCAGAACCGCACGCCTTGTGCTTCCGACCGTCGCCGCATCGCCGCTACGAAACTGGTCGACCGAAACGCCCGCCATGTAACAAAGATAGGGCGGCACGAGTGGCAGAACACAAGGAGAAAGGAACGAGAGGGCGCCGGCAAGAATGGCGGTCCAGATGGAAATATCGGCGATCGACAACGGCAAGAACTCCGGCATGCGGCATTTGGGCCATTCCTTAGCCGCAGGATCATGATGATACCAATCACCTTTTGGCGATCATTGCGCCATGCACCGTTTCTTCACAAAAGCCGCAATTTTTCGGTTGACCGACAGGAAACACGCGTGCATATGTCCGCCCACTTCCGCCGGGCTTCACAGCCGCGGCCAGGGAGCGCGTAGCTCAGCCGGTAGAGCAACTGACTTTTAATCAGTAGGTCCAGGGTTCGAATCCCTGCGCGCTCACCAACGAATTCAAGGGGTTATGGCCATTCCTAGCCCTTTTTCATGCGCCCCAGCAGTAACATGCTTTCCCTTATTCTCCGGGCTTTTTCAGGCGCTTCCCGCCCTTCCCGGTATCAAAATGGTCTCACGAAAACATGAGGGCGGAACGCCTTCAGAGCCGTAGGCTCCAGAGCCCCTTGCATGCGCCCGGAAGTTGCCACTTGGATGTGGCGCGGCGGCGGCTTTGGCACACATTTGCACTAGCTTTGTCACAACGAGAAATCCGTAGCGCGCCTTTTTGGCGACGGTCACCCCGAGGCCCGCAACTTCCGTCTAGTTGCATTGCCGCAGTGTCGGCTCATAATCGCCCCATCGCCGGGCGTAGATGAGGGCCTCGGCGGCTGGAAGATCATCACGCTTTCGCCCCAGTATAGGAGGTCGCGCGATGTCTCCGACGACCAATTCGAAGATGCTTCTCCCCCACGAAATCGACCAGATAGACCAGATTTTTAAGGACGTCCTGCGTGGGCTCGGCCTGTCGCGGAATAGTGAGGCCGCAGAGGCGATCGCAAGCCGCATTATCAATTGCTACCAAGGCGGCGTTCGTGAGAGCGGCGCTCTGAAACACATGATCGGATTCTACAAATCCGCTGCGTTGGATCCGAACGCGGACACTCTTCGGCAGGGCAACCAAGAGGTCTCGATGGAGGAGATTGCGGCAGGCCTAAACAGCCGGATCACCCCGGACGAACTAGACATGCTTCAACGGACGTTCGACCGGGTGTGCATCTGGTGCAGTATCCCGCGTCATGGAAAACGCGCCGATTTACTGGCCCGGTACATCACCGATCAATTCCGCGAGGGACTGAGCGACGAGGCTGCACTGTTCGGCGACGCCATGTGGCGGGAGCAGAATTCCGACGCCGCTCGATATCGCCCGGATGCCTAGCTCCGTTTCGGGATATCACACTGGACTTAAGTTCAAGATCACCAGCAGGCTATCTGATCTGCAATAATGTGAGGCGCGTTGGCAGCTTACATTGTGCATTCTCGCCACTATGAGGGGGTCATGCCCGAGCGCAAGCCGACGACCTCATCGACCTGCTGAATGTCCTCACGCGATTCCCGCTAAAAATCGAAGTAGACCGTAACGCCGGATCGACGCTGGTAGCGGTAATAGTCGCGGTAGCCATAGTAGCCGCGGTCACGGTAGCCACCATAGTAACCGTAATGGCGGGGGTAGCACCTGCCATAGTAACCGCAGGCGTACCGCCTATCCCACCGACGATCCCACCGGCGATCCGCGCGCCAATGACGGTGACTCCGGTGCTTAACCAGTTCGACAGTGTCCGTCTGCACTTGGACGGGTTTCGGCGCGAAAATCGGAGCGGCGCTTAGCGGCAACGCGAAAGACGCAGCCAAGCCAATCGCTGCGAAGGCGGATAAGAGCTTTTTCATCGTAACTCCTCCTATCTGCCAATTACTGTGGGCTGATCAGCCTGAACCTCCGATGAACAATGGACCCCGCACGGGCCGAGCGGTCTGGCACCATCGGAGCCGTCCCCGCGAGCGGTATGGCGGCGGCGCAGGCGTGCAGTTCCGGAACTTCCTGTCGAATCGACAGTTCCTTCCCTGACCACCACAAGGAGAAACATCGTGGCGAAAGATCTGAAAGCGGGCTTCACCGGAAAACCCATCGAACCACCTACAGGCGCCCGCAAGGTCGCAAAGACAGCCGCCGACGCCGTGAGCCGTGAGGCAAACGCCGCGGCGGTCGGGGCCGCAGATCACCCGTACACTGCAGCCGGACTAGCGCTTGCCGTCGGCTTGCTTGCGTTTGCGATTGGCTACGTCATGGGCCGATCGTCGGTCGCCAGCGGGCAAAGCTACTGGCGATAGTTGCCCCTGCGCTTAGATGGTCTACCGCCGGTTGGTGGACCGCCGGCTGTGGGCCTCGAGCGAGCAATGCCTGACCGTCAGAGATTCCTTGCTCCCAGCAAAACACCACTATCGACAATTGCGCGCGTTGCGTAGATGCTTAAGCTCGCGCTGAGGATGCAGATTGGTGAACTCCCAGGTTGATTTGTAGCAAAGGGGTGAAAGCATGAAAAAGCTTATCATTGCGATTGGAATGATTGGTACGCTTGCGTCCTGCACGCAGACCGAGAAAGGGACGGCGATTGGCGCTGGCACCGGCGCCATCATCGGGGGCGCTGTGAGCGATAGCTGGGGCGGTGCGGCAATCGGCGCTGTCGCCGGCGGCGTCATAGGCAACCTGATCGGTCGTTCGCAAGAGCGCGCCGGCTATTGCATCTATCGTGATCGCTACGGGCGTCGGTACGAAGCACGCTGCCGATAACAGCAACATTCGGAGCGGACGGGGTGTCAATTTCGACGCTCCGTAGCTTCGAACCTGGCCAGGGGGCCTTCCCATCGCCAACAACCTGGCCGCCACGCGTAACTGGCATGGGGCGGTCGGGCCGTGTTTTGGATGGGGCCAAGCCGGCAGCAGCTTCTCGGTGCCATCGACAAGCCGCCATCGGGACGGGGCATCCCGCTAAGTACAAGATGACGGTGACGGCTGGCATCGCTGCACGCCGGAGCAACGATAACTGCCGAACAGCATGAGACGTCCTTTATCAAGCGTGTTAGACTGTGGAAATGACTGACGAAGAGCAGACGTACGAGTATTCAGAATTTTCCGGCCAGTTCAGTGACGACGGCGTCGTCGTCGAATTGCGCATTTATCGGCCAGCAGGCTCGAATCTCGATTGGGTCCTCGAGGTTATCGATGAGGAAGGTTTTTCCACCACGTGGGAGGAACCCTTCCCCACCGATCGCGAAGCCTTTGAGGAGTTCATTGCGACCGTGCGGCGAGACGGCATCCAGGCGTTTACCGACGAACCGCCGCAGACGGTCCACTGACCCTTAGTCCTGATCTGAATATCTGAGATGTCTACAGCACCGCGCGTCTTATCAGACGCGCAAAGGTCGCTGTAGCACTTTGAATTGCTGCATTTTTTTGTCCTTTAATCGGGTACGATTAAAGGACAAAAACATGCGGCAGGCGCGTTTGGCCTTTGCCAACGCTAAGCCGCAGCCGCTCGCCGCGCCAGCCGCATCTTCAGTGGGCTCATGCCGTATTCGCGGCTATAGGCACGCGAGAAAGCCGACAGGCTGTCGAAGCCGCAGCGGAGTGCAATCTCGCGAATCGGGCTGCCAGAATCGCGAACCAGACGGTGTGCGACCTGAAGGCGAAGGCGCAGATAGTAGGCGCCGGGACTGGTCGACAGTCCCCGCGCAAAAAGTAACTCCAGCTTGCGCTGCGAAATCGACAGCCGCTTCGTTAAAGCCGCGATCGTCAACGGACGCTCGAGGGTGCGTTCCATCAGCCGAATCGCTTCGGCAAGTTCCGGATCGCGCGTCTCGATCCGTCCGAGCGAAACGAACGGCTGAACATCGGTCGCGTTGTGCGTCTGGTCGTAGACGAAGATGCTGGCGACATCGAGCGCAAGCGCCGAACCCAGCCTCTGCGTAATCCAGTGCAGCATCATGTCGAAGGTCGGCGATGCGCCGCCCGATGTCCAGAACTTGCCGTCGGCGACGAAGCGGTCGCCAAGCACGGTCAAGGCAGGAAAGGCCTGGCTGAAGTCTTCGAGTTCTTCCCAGTGGGCAGTCGCCCGCCGGCCATTCAGCAGGCCGGTTCGCCCGAGCAGCCAGCAGCCTGACTCGATGCCGGCGACGATGTCGAAATGCCGGGAGGACTCCTGCAGGATCCCGATGAATTTTTTTCCCACATGCCGGTCGAGATTGAAACCGCCGATTACCAGCAGCGCGTCGCCGGCGAGCGGCTGGGCAAAGGTGCCATCGACCACGATCGGCACGCCGCAGGTCAACATCACCGGCTTTCCATCCGCCGAAAGCAGCCGCCAGCGAAATACATCACGACCGGAGATGCGGTTAGCAGCGCGCATCGGATCCAGCACCGAGGCAAGCGACATGATCGACGACTCCGGCAGGATGACGACAGAAACTTCGATCACAGATTGTGGACGTCCATCGGAAGGCATGCGGGAAATGTCAATTTTTGAGCGATAAATGTCAATTCCGGAAATGGCGTTCGGGCATTATCAGTCCGTATCGATCTCCCTACGCGCGGCGCTGCAGCCCCGCGCAGAGACGTTCCCCTTTCCGCCTTTTGCCGGAACGGGCCGGTTGGAGCCATCCACCGGCCCGTTTTTTTATGTGCCATCACAAAAGGAAGGGCCGCAGGCAGCCGCATCCATTATCGGCCAGGCTCACCTGGTTCAGTCTTCATGCGGACGTCAAGGATCGGTACGGCGTGAGCAAAATACAGACTAATTACAACTTCTACCGGATGTTAGCGAACATATCCGCCACTGGCTCCGGACGTTTCGCACCATCCGCTGACACTGCAGTACTCAGCATCAATATTTTCGGATATTTCGATCGATGTCGTTTTTTTTGACGGAGACTCTTCTCTCCCTGTAGCTGGATGTGGCGTCATGAGCATCACAAGATTTCTACTCATCTTGCCGCTGGTGGCGGTGCTGACCTATCTCGTTCTTCTCGGCTTCATCTATTTTTCGCAGCGCACCCTTCTCTATCCCGGGGCCGACGCCACTGCCGCACCGAACCCAGCGAGTTGGGGTGAGAACGTCTCCGTCAAAACACCAGATGGTGAGACGCTGCACGCGCTTTATAGTGAAGGTAAGCCCGACAAACCCGGTGTGCTGCTCTTTTTCGGGAATGGAGATCGAACAGAAAACTATGGGTTTCTCGCACAGGCATTGGCTGCGCGGGACATTGGATTGCTTGCGATTTCCTATCGCGGCTATCCGGGATCGACCGGCTCACCAGGCGAGGACGGTTTGCTGACCGACGGCATCGCGGCGTTCGACTGGCTGGCGCACCGCACCAAAGGGGGCATCGTCGTGCTCGGCCGCTCGCTCGGCACTGGCGTCGCCGTGAACACGGCGGCACAAAGGCCAGTCTCCGGCGTGATCCTTATCTCCCCATATCTGTCGGTTCTGTCGGTCGCCGAAGCGCGCTATCCGTTCCTGCCGGTCACGCTCCTCATCAAGGATCCCTTCCGCTCCGACCTCAAAATAGCGGCGGTGACGCAACCAAAGCTTTTCATTCACGGACGGTTGGACGACAGCATTCCCCTGTCGTCGGGCGAAGCGCTCTATCGCATTGCGCCTGAACCCAAGCAGATGCAGATCGACGAGCGCGCCGGCCACAACGACATCTGGAACGACAATACGGTAAGCGAGGTTATTCACTTCGTGGAGGCGTTGAAGCGGAACGCCACATAGGCCGCCCTGCGCACCTCGTGACAGGATCCACAATTTCTATCGAAGAAACAGATCGTTAGAAACTTGGCGACCCCTGCAGGATTCGAACCTGCGACAACCTGCTTAGAAGGCAGGTGCTCTATCCAACTGAGCTAAGGGGCCGTCCCGGGCTTTGCCCGTCGAATGCGACCGGAGGACTTAGTGGGTCCAGGGCTGCATCCGGTTGAAACGGAAGTTGTCCGGATATGACACGCTCTTTCGCGTCGCTTCCTTCGGCGCGATCACGCGGTATTCGATGCCGTTGCGCTCCGCATAAGCGATGGCCTGCTCGGCGTTTTCGAAGGTCAGCCGCAGTTGCTGTTTCATGTCGCCGGAGCTGGTGTAGCCCATGATCGGGTCGATCGTGCGCGGCTTTTCCTGATCAAACTCCAGCACCCACAGATTCGTCTTGGCCTTGCCAGACTGCATGGCGGTCTTTGCTGGACGATAGATCTTTGCGGACATGGTTTCGAACGGCTCCATACTTTCGCTGGCAACATTCACGGGCGCCAGCATTCCGTCTTCCCATAACGCAGAATGATTTAAAACGGAATGACTTTTGGCCGGATAAATTCGGCTTTTCCGCTCGACGATCGCGCGGGATACAGGTTTCGCTGACACGTCCGTGTAGTCGCCGTTCAACAAGTGCCCAAAAGGCAATATCTGACGAGTGAAAAGACGCAGGGATATCAGGAACGCCACCTTCGGCGTTACGATGGTCGGAGTGGAGAGATTCGAACTCCCGACCCTCTGGTCCCAAACCAGATGCGCTACCAGACTGCGCTACACTCCGTGCCAACGGCGCCGGAGATACACGCTTCGCCCTTGGCCTGCAACATGTAATTTCGTTGACGTCCACACTGATAAAACCTGCATTCGTCCCGCGCATGGCCCTCGGCTGGCAGAAATGTCCCGAAATGGGACAAACGTGTGTGTTTATCATTCGAGTTTAGTAATCGCTAAATCCATTGCCGCTAGAGCCAAGGGTGCACAACCGCACCGCGCCAGCCTCCCAAGCCCGCCCGAGCATCATCCCATGAACACCCAACTCGATCTCACCACCGTTCTGCTGCTTCACAAATCGTCATTCCTCGTCGGCGCGTTCTGCTTTCTTTATGCCCGCTGGCAATCGCCGCGGGATGAAGGTCTCGGAATTCTCGCGAGCGGCTTCTTCTTCCTGGCTCTTGCGTCGACGCTCGCCGGCTACGGCGAACAGCAGCTGCTGCCGGCCTATCTGTGGACGCTTTCGAGCTTCACGCTCGGGATCGGCGGTTATGCGCTGTTCTGGATCGGTGTGCGCCGCTTGAGCGCTGGCCGGCGACGCAAGGCGGACTGGCTGGCACTTTCGATACCGGCCGCGGGCGCAGCAATCGGTCTCGCCACGCATTTCCATGTGGTCAACTACGTCCGCGCCAGTGTCTTCAATGCCACCGCCTTTGCTTTTCTGGCGGCCGCCGCCCTTGCCGTCATCTCCGATCGCAACAGGGAGCCGCTGCCGGTACGCGCGCTGTTTGCGGCGGCCATGGCCATCGGCGCCAGCCTCTGCCTTGCCGTGGTGATCGGTCTTGTGAAGCCGGGCATCATACCGATCACCACCACCTACGCCTTCTTCCTCTCGATCATCTGCCACTTCGCGATCGCCCTTTTCGCGCTCGTCCTCGTCAAGGAGAGGGCCGAAGCCGAGCTCAGGTGTTCGGCCGACACCGATGCCTTGACCGGCGCGCGCAACCGACGCTGGTTTCTCACGCAACTGCCTGGATCAAACTGGCATGGCGACTGCCTCATCGTCATGGATCTGGACTTCTTCAAGCGCATCAACGATCGCTATGGCCACCAAGCCGGCGACCAGGCGCTGATCGCCTTTGCCGATCTGATGAGGAAGAACCTCAGAAAGGGCGATTGCTTCGCCCGCCTTGGCGGGGAAGAGTTCGGCCTCTACCTGCCGCAGACCAGCGAAGCGCAGGCGCTTGTCATCGCCGAGCGCCTGCGTCGCGCCGTCGAAGAACTCGTGGTGATCGGCAACGAGCAACGCATAGTGCTCAGTGTCAGCATGGGCCTCGCAGCCGGCGGCGACGAAGGTTCGTGGGAGGACCTGTTCAACAGGGCAGACGCGGCGCTCTACGAGGCCAAGCGCAGCGGTCGCAACCGCGTCACGTCATTTTCCGCAGCGACTGCACCTGCTTCATTGTCAATGGAGCTGAGTTTCGGCCGCGTCGGCTGAGGAGGAACGGCTACGCCGTCCAAAAAAGAAGCGGCCGTCCTAATGCAGAGGCCGCTCCAGATTGGAGGTGTAATGCCTCATACTACTCCTATTGAGCGAAATTGCCTGTGGCCAAATTTCACCTATTCCGAGCAAAAAGCCACCATGGCGCGTAAGCATGGCAACTCCGCACTTTGCGCGGCACACGCCGCGGTGTAGAACGGGCATGCAGCCACAATCGCGCTGTCTCTCCTGGAGTCTCGCTTTGCCTTTGTAAAATCCGGTCTCGCTAGTTTCACCCCGTACGCCCGATAGCGCCCGACGCTATCGGTGTGATATTTCACGCGTTCGTTGAGGTGACGGTTCGAGACCGGAATGGCATTGCCGATCTCAAGCCCGGTGCAACACCACCAGGCGGAACCATCACCTACAAACGCTGCCAGACCGCGTCCCCGGAACGGGTACTCAAACCGTCGTCTCGATGGACTTCCTATTGGAAGAACCAGACGACATGTCTCACACATTGACGGTCCTGTGGACCATTGAACCACAAGCCGCGCCGCGCCCCTGGCTCGCCTGCAGCCGCTGCCGCGGCGCGCGCCCATTCGAATGCAGCGGCAAGACGCGGCTGAACGCCAACGGCCGGCGGCTGGATGCCTGGCTGATCTATCGCTGCGCCGACTGCGACGACACCTGGAAACGCCCGATCTTCGAGCGACAGTACGTCCGCGACATCGCGCCCGATACGCTCGACGCGCTTCAGAATAACGACCCGGGCTGGATTCGCCGGGTCTCGTTCGACGTCGAGGGTCTTCGGCGAAGCACCGACAGGATCGAAGAATTCGCCGATTGCCATGTGACAAGGCGCGTCGTCGCTCCACCGCGGGACGTCTGTACCCATCTTGAGATCGTCCTTGAGGTGCCGTTGGCAGTCAGCATGCGCGCCGATCGCCTGCTGTCGGCGGAACTCGGCCTGTCGCGCAACAGGCTCGTCCGGCTTGAGGAAGCAGGACGGCTTACGCTGCTGTCCGGCTCACGCAAGGCGTTGCAACGGCCCATCCGGGACGGTCTCCGCGTGGCTCTCGATCTCTCGGACGAAGGCGATCGAGGCGAAATTGCCGATCGCGCAGGGGGAATATTGCAGCCTGCATGAACGAATCAAGGAAGCGGCGGCCAGATGCTGGCGCTGCCTGCGCATTGGTCAGAATTTTACACCGACGCCGATGGTGAACTGCTGCTGATCGAGATCGACGTTGACGCCGCCGATGTCCTTGTCGCCATAGTCGTTGTAGCGATACTCGGCGCGCCCGAAGACGTTGTCGGTGAACGAATAATCCACACCGGCGCCGATCGTCCAACCGTTGAAGGTCTCTTTCTCCTTCGAGGCTCCGGGCACATCGACGAAGCCGCGGGTGACCGCCCAGCCTCCTGCCCCGTAAAGCAGCGCTTTGTCGTTCAGCACATAGCCGACGCGTCCGCGTATCGCGCCGGAGACATCGGTGCCGACTTCGGCGGAGGTTCCGCCAACATCGACGCTCTTGTCATTCCAGTTGTAGTTGACATCGCCCTCGATGCCGTAGACCCAATCACCCTGCTGATAATTGAAACCGGCAAAGGCACCGAGCAAGCCGCCGTTGAAATCTTCTGAACCGCTGCCGCCGGGCGCGCTGAAATCGCCATTCAGCCAGCCGCCACCGCCCTGAAGGCCGACATACCCGCCGGTCCATACGAAAACGGGCGGCGTTTCGACAACCGGCGCCGGCTCCAGCGCCGGCGTCAGGTCTGCCGCCATCGTGTTTTGCGCGAACGCAGCGGCCGCCACGATCGCAACAACCACACTCCGGACCATCACAGATGCCTCCTGTCGTCTTCGGCAGAATATTAGCAACTTATTAAGTTGAAGTCTGCCCAAAAGGCTTTGCAGTCGTCATCGAAAGGATCGATTCGTCTCGATACAGGTGATTTAGGCGCTGATGCCCAAACTACAAGGCCAACGGATGCCAGCTGTCGATTTGTGATCATCTCCCCCGGGATCATCGCCCCGGGATTCGAGCGCCTTCAAGACGGTCTCCGGCCCGAATAGCAAGGCGTTTGACAGTGCCGGCATTGAGCTCGAGAACGAAGGCGACCGGTTCGCCGGAATCAATGATCGCTTCGGAAAATGGGACGGCGCCCTGGCGGATCGTCCGCACCACGCCCTTGTTGTCGATGAACAGCATGTCCAGCGGCAGATAGGTGTTCTTCATCCACATCATCACGCGGCGGGTTTCACCGAAATCGAACAACATGCCGTGATCCGGCGCCATCGACCGGCGGAACATCAGTCCCTGCTCACGCTGGTCGGGATCGACGGCAAGCTCGACTGTCAGTTCGTGCACCTTCCTGTCGGCGGTCACGAGCCGCATCTTGTCCGTGGTGAACTCAACCTCCGCCAAAGCCGCAGCGGCAAAGGCGAACAACAAAAAAAGCGCCACCAGGGCGCTTTTTCCGGAAAGATCTCGTACCGCGAGCATCAGTGCGACCGGCTCGTCGGCGACGGGCCGTCCGGATGGATCTCGGCGGCCATCAGGCCCTTTTCGCCATCGCCGAAGCGCACCAAGACAACCTGTCCCGGACGAAGCTCCGTGAGGCCGAAGCGCCGCAGGGTTTCCATATGAACGAAGATGTCCTCGGTCCCCTCGCCGCGTGTCAGGAAGCCGAAGCCCTTGGTGCGGTTGAACCACTTGACCAGGACCCTTTCGAGGCCGCTGGTCGGCGTCACCTGCACATGGGTGCGCACCGGCGGAAGCTGAGACGGATGCACGGCGGTCGACTGATCCATCGAGAGGATGCGGAACGCCTGGTAGCCGCGATCGCGCTTCTGGATGAGAGCCACGACGCGCGCGCCCTCGAGAACCGTCTGGTAACCGTCGCGCCTCAGGCAGGTCACGTGGACCAGCACGTCCTGCATGCCGTTGTCAGGCACGATGAACCCGAAGCCCTTGGCGACGTCGAACCATTTGATCACGCCCGTGATTTCGATGAGGTCGAGAGCGTCACTGCCAAAGTCGTCACCATGCATGACGTCTTTTGAAGATGTCCTATCCGCCATTCTCTCCCAGCCCCTCGTTTACGCGCGACTACCGATACGGTTAACTGATTCTTATTGACCAGAATAACATCGTCCCGCCGCGGATACGCAAGACCCTCGGCATATTTTGGCCGAGATCTAATATGCGGACGCAGCCTTGCCTCTGGCTTGCTGGCGGCTCAGTATACGCCATCTTCTGCAAAACAGGGACATTGCAATGCGCTATCTGCACACGATGGTTCGCGTCAAGAATTTGGACGAGGCCTTGAACTTCTACTGCACGCTTTTCGGCCTGACCGAAATCCGCCGTTACGAGAACGAGAAAGGCCGCTTCACGCTCGTTTTCCTCGCGGCCCCCGGCGACATCGATCGCGCACGCGGAGAACTCTCACCCTGCCTCGAACTCACCTACAACTGGGATACGGAAGATTACACCGGCGGGCGCAATTTCGGTCACCTTGCCTATGAGGTCGACGATATCTACGGCTTCTGCCAGCACCTGATGGACAATGGCGTGACCATCAACCGCCCGCCGCGCGATGGCCATATGGCCTTCGTACGTTCCCCAGATGGCATTTCGATCGAAATCCTGCAGAAGGGCGAGAATCGTCCGGCGCAGGAGCCCTGGGCTTCGATGGCCAATACCGGTGCATGGTAAGCCCCGCGCAATTCTGACTGGCGAGGATGCCCCTATGTGGCCGGTCATACCGGTTGGCATGGCCGAGTCGCCGATCAGCAGCAGCTATGAATGATCCAAGGCCCGGTCGATCCGGGCCTTTGCATGTGTGCAACATGCGGGCTCAAGGTTAGCGCCGGTTTACAAATCGCGTGTCGTTGAGTATTTTTTCGCGCGAAACGTTGATGCCGGGTCCTATCCGCGATGTCTCGTGGCGGCGACCCCCTTTGTACTTGGCCTGATCTTTTCCCGTGGCGTTCCTTCGAACCGCCGCGAGAAACATGAGTTTGTTTGTTCTGAGCGATGTTTCGGAACTGAGACTTAATGCATGACAAGGCGAATTCGCCGATCATGCACGGAGAGCGGGGATAGGACGTTGCAACATCCGGATACGAAGGGCGCAGTGCTCGCCGCCATTGCGCGGGCGGCAGCTTTATCCGTTTCACTCCTGGCTCTCAGCGGTTGCGTGTCGGCCGTTGCCGACAACGACGTCACCGCCGGGTTGGGCCTTGAGGGACAGACAGCGACCCAGGCGGCCGAATCGGCCGAGCAAGGCACGGTCCGGGATGCGCAGGTGGCCGCGCTCGGCAGCGATCCACAGGCGCAACAGACCGCAACGACGCAGGATTCCGGGCAAGCCCAGTCCCTGACGATGCAGAACACAGGCCTGCGTGCCGCTTCTTCCAGCATCTACGGACAGGCAGCGGCGACGCAGGGCATGCCGAATACCCAGCCGCAGGCCAATGGAACTGTGCCGCTGCCGGCGGGCCAGCCCGCCATGAACGCAACCACCAACAGCTTGTTCAGCGGCACCCAGCGACAGCCTCAGCCCATCATGACGCCGCAACAGGGTGCCGCGAACGAGGCCACCGCTCAGCCGGCAGACACGGCGGTCGCAGCCTACGCTCCCGCTCCGGCGGCGGACGCCCTTCCCGCGGCCGTCCCCGTACCGCTCAGCGCCGAAGCGGCCGCCGGCGGCGAAAAATCGGCTGCACCTCAGGCCGTGGCCAATGCAGAGGTTGCGCCAGCCGCGGCTGAAGTGGCGATCGGGGAACCGATGCAGGCGACCGCGGAGGCGAAGGAAAGCGACGGCGACAAGGAAGCGCCGAAAACCTGGACACTCGCAACGCTCTTTGCCGGGAAGCGCAAGGAGAAGCAGCAGGAAGCACTGCGCGCTGTGCAACCGGCGGAAAAAAAGACGATTACCACCAGCAACGCGAGCCAGCCGCAGACGGCCTCCCTCGCCTATACGCTCCCGGGCGTCAAACTGACTTCGCTCTATAATTTCGAGCACGAGGAACATCTCGGCGACGACGACGACGGCGCGCCGGTTCAGGTCGCATCTCTTTCGGGCCTGGCACGGCTGGCCCCGAGCGGACTGATCCTGCAGACCGAGAAGGTTGATGCCGGCTGCTTCAAGCCTGAACTCATGCAGATGCTGAAGAAGGTGGAAACGCATTACGGCAAGCAGGTCATGGTCACCTCCGGCCTCAGGCCGATCAAGGTCAACCGCGCCAAGCAGTCGCTGCATACCCGCTGCGAGGCAGCAGACATCCAGGTCCAAGGCGTCAGCAAGTGGGATCTTGCCGAATTCCTGCGCAGCGTTCCCGGCCGCGGCGGCGTCGGCACCTATTGCCATACGGAGTCGGTCCACATCGACATCGGCGCACAGCGGGATTGGAACTGGCGCTGCCGGCGCGGCAAGGGCTGAAGCCAACCGCTTGTTTCCATGGATTATTCCAAGGAATCTACCCTTCGGCTCGCGACTGTGGAATTTTTACAGAAATATGAAGATTGCCGCTTGCGATTCTCAAATCCTCTGGCTATAAGGCGCCCACACAGCGAGTGCGCCCTTCGTCTATCGGTTAGGACACCAGATTTTCATTCTGGGAAGAGGGGTTCGACTCCCCTAGGGCGTGCCACTGTGTTGAGCTTCCTCCCCCACATAAATCGCTGATTTTCCCGCCTGACACAGCGATCTTTCCCGTCTCCGACGTCTTCCAATCCGGTCGTTGAGTCCGCGGATTTTTCTCGTTGTTTTGAACAGGAAAAGCACAAAAATCCTGAAATTGGCGCTTGCGGTATCCAGAGTCGCTGGCTATAAGGCGCCCACACAGCAAGTGCGCCCTTCGTCTATCGGTTAGGACACCAGATTTTCATTCTGGGAAGAGGGGTTCGACTCCCCTAGGGCGTGCCACTGTGTTCATCTTCTCCCAATGAAAATCGATATTCTCCTCGTCTGAAACGGCGATTTCCTGCCTCGGACACCTCTCCGATTCCGGCCTTCAGGCACCGAATTTTTCTCGCCGTTTTTTAACAGGAAAAGCACAAAAAACCTGAGATTGACGCTTGCGGTATCCAGAGTCGCTGGCTATAAGGCGCCCACACAGCGAGTGCGCCCTTCGTCTATCGGTTAGGACACCAGATTTTCATTCTGGGAAGAGGGGTTCGACTCCCCTAGGGCGTGCCACTGTGTTGAATTTCTCCCCCACATTTCCAATATAGCTACGCAGTAAACTTGCGCTTGCGGCTCACTTTCGATCGAATCTCGCGACCTTGTCGCCGGAGCGATGCAGTTGGATTTATGTCGTCGTTTGCGCTGAAAAAGCATAATATCCGCAGATGAATTTGCTCACGGCCGCAAGACTGCGTTGCAAGTTCATGAGTCAGAAGCATAGGCGCCCATCGTCTAGTGGTTAGGACGCCGCCCTCTCACGGCGGCAACACGGGTTCGAGTCCCGTTGGGCGTGCCAATCCCTGCTCGCAAGATCACCAGCCGGCACTCAAATCAGAGCGATTCCTGTTCGGCGAGGTTACAGGGCCCTCGCGGCATCCGTGACGCGTAGCTGCACGCGGCGCTGGCCTTGCCAAAGGTCCGCCGAGACCGAACCTGCCACATGAATAGACGTGCCGCGGCTCGCGAGCAGAAAATCGCCGAGTGGCGTCTCCGTTGCCCGGAACGCAATCCCGTCGAGCCGGCTGCCGTCCTGGCCCTCCAGCATCACCTTGATGTGGTTGGCGCCCACCTGTCGGCTATCGCGCAGCCGATGCTGCGGGAAGGCAAAGACCGGTTGCGGGTGCGCCGAGCCATAGGGGCCGGCCTGTTCCAGGAGATCGATAAGCTCCAGCGTCGCGCCGGAGGCGGCGAGCGCGCCATCAACCTTGAGCGTCTGGATGGCGACGAGATCACGCACCGCCGCCTCCGCACGCTCCTCGAAGAATTGCCGGAGTTTGCCGAGCTTCGCACGCTCCACCGTGAGGCCGGCGGCCATCGCGTGACCGCCGCCTTTGACCAGCAGGGCCCCATCGACGGCCGCCCGGACCATCTTGCCCATGTCAAAGCCATTGATCGAACGGCCTGAGCCAGTGCCGCGCCCATTCGGATCGAAGGCGATGGCAAAGGTCGGCCGGCGGAATTTTTCCTTGATGCGGGCGGCGAGCAGCCCGACGATGCCGGGGTGCCAGTTTTCGCGCGCCGTAACGATTACCGAGGCGCCCTCGCCGGTGCCGTATTCCGCCAGAACCTCGGCCTCGGCCTCGGCCAGCATGGCGGCTTCCATGGCCTGGCGTTCGCGGTTGAGTTCATCAAGCTGTGCCGCGATCTTTTCCGCCGCTCCGGCATCGTCCATCGCCAGAAGGCGGCTGCCGAGCGCTGCGTCGCCGATGCGGCCACCGGCATTGATTCGTGGCCCCACCAGAAACCCCAGGTGATAGGGCGTGACCGGACCGCCGATCGCCGCCTTCCTCAGCAGCGCCGCGAGCCCAACATTGCCCATGTGCCGCGCGGCAATCAGTCCCTTGACGACATAGGCCCGATTGAGGCCCTTGAGCGGCACGACATCGCAGACGGTCGCCAGTGCCACCAGATCGAGCTGCGCCAGCAGATCGAAGGATGCAACACGGCCATCGCCGGCATTGCGGAGAACGCGCAGCGCGTTGACGAGAACGAGATAGACGACGCCGGCGGCGCAGAGATGTCCCTGCCCGGAAAGATCGTCCTCCCGGTTGGGATTGACGAGCGCATGACAGGCCGGCAGCGCTGAGCCAACCTGATGGTGATCGATGACGACCACATCGATGCCGCGTTTCGCCGCCACCGCGAGCGATTCATCGCTCGTCGAGCCGCAGTCGACGGTCACGATAAGTTCGGCGCCGTTGTCGATCAGTTGTTCGATGGCCACGGGATTCGGCCCGTAACCCTCGAATATCCGATCGGGAATATAGATCTCCGCATCGATGCCGAAATGACGGAGGAAGCGGGTCATCAGTGCCGAAGAGGCGGCACCGTCGACGTCGTAATCGCCGAAGACCACGACCTTTTCGCGCCGCTTGATGGCCACTGCCAGGCGATCGGCGGCCTTGCGGCAATCGGTGAGCGTATCGGGATCCGGCATCAGCGACCGCAGCGTCGGATCGAGGAAGCTCGCCGCGTCGTCAAGCACGACACCGCGGCCGGCAAGCACGCGACCGAGCAGATCGGAATAGCCGTGGATCTGGCTGATGGCGAGCGCCCGGTTCTGGCCGGCCTGATCTAGCCGCGACACCCAGCGCTGACCGCTGATCGACTGCTCGACGCCGAGAAAGGCCCGCTGTACCGGATCCACCAATTCTTCCATGCTCGTCCACCCGCCTGCGCTTAACGTTTCTTAGCGCATAACCCCGAAAATCGTGACCGTTTTTGGAACGACATACACAGAGATCCACGTTCCGCGATCCCTTTTTGGCACCAACCTCCTGCCCTGCCCAAATCAGGAAGCCTCGCCGGCATGCTTGCACGACGAGGCTTCCATTCTATCGGTGGCAGTCCAGCGCTACGCGCCGTCGTGCCTTGCGGCCTGAGGGCTATGCCGTCCTCAGTTCGCCTTCGGGCGTTCGATGCGGATGACCTGCGGTTCGCCGACCAGATAGCCCTCGCCCTTGATCGCCTTGATGGCATCGCGAACGGAATGCTCCGAAGTCGCATGCGTGACCAGGATGATCGTCTGCGGCTCGCCGCCTTCCATGAGTTGCTTGGAGTGCTGCATGATCGATTCCAGCGAGATGCCGTTGTCCGCCATGCGGGTGGCGATGCTGGCGAAAACGCCGGTGCGGTCGACGACCTTCAGGCGGATGAAATAGCCGCCCTCGTGGCTCTGGATCTGTGCGCGCTTGTAGGGAAGCAGCGCATTGGTCGGACGGCCGAAGGCCGGAACGTGCTGGGCGCCGGGACGGCTCTTCGCAATGTCGGCGATATCGCCGAGAACCGCCGAGGCGGTTGCATTGCCGCCGGCACCGGGGCCGACCATCAGCAATTCGCCGAGGATGTCGGATTCGATCGCGACCGCATTGGTCACGCCGTCGACCTGCGCGATGACGGAATCATAGGGCACCATCGTCGGGTGGACGCGCTGCTCGATGCCGCTGTCGGTGCGCTGTGCGACGCCCAGAAGCTTGATCCGGTAACCGAGATCGGCTGCCGCATGGATGTCGTCGATCGAGATGTTGGTGATGCCTTCGAGGTAGATGTCGTCGGCCGCAATCGCTGTTCCGAAGGCAAGGCTCGTGAGGATCGACAGCTTGTGCGCCGTGTCGTTGCCTTCGATGTCGAAGGCGGGATCGGCTTCGGCATAGCCGAGGCGCTGCGCTTCCTTGAGGCAGGCTTCGAAGGAAAGCTCTTCCTTCTCCATCTTCGTCAGGATGTAATTGCAGGTACCGTTCATGATCCCGTAGACGCGCGAGATCGTGTTGCCGGTCATGGATTCGCGCAGAGCCTTGATGACCGGGATACCGCCGGCAACCGCCGCTTCGTAGTTAAGCAGCGCGCCCTTCTCCTCGGCGATCTTGGCGAGTTCGATGCCATGAGCCGCAAGCAGCGCCTTGTTGGCGGTCACGACATGAATGCCGCGCTCAAGCGCCGCCTTGACGGCCGAATAGGCCGGATCGCCCGAGCCGCCCATCAGCTCGACGAAGACGTCGATATCGGCGTCCCGCGCCAGCGAAACGGCATCTCCGAACCAGGTGGCCTTCGAAAGATCGACGCCGCGATCCCTGTTGCGGTCGCGCGCGGTTACGGCCGTGGTCTCGATTGCCCGCCCGCACGTTGTCGCAAGCATCTCGTGACGATCCTGGAGGATTCGCACGAGCGAGGCACCGACGGTACCCAAGCCCGCAATGCCGATTTTGAGGGCATCTGCCATAGCCATTTCCTAACATGTAGAGGGCGAGCCGCGAGAACCGCGGTGCCGGCGTGGAAGGAGGCGCACACGTAGCGCGCCTCCCGTCTTAATCACCTGTGTGCGTTGAGCGAGATGACGTTATGCATCGTCTCGTCGGCAGTCGACAGGAATTTCTTGATGTTGCGCGCCGCCTGGCGAATGCGGTGTTCGTTCTCGACGAGAGCGAGACGCACGTAGTCGTCGCCCTGCTCGCCAAAGCCGATGCCCGGAGCAACTGCCACATCAGCCTTCTCGACCAGGAGCTTCGAGAACTCGAGCGAACCGAGATGACGGAACTTTTCCGGGATCTTTGCCCAGGCAAACATGGTCGCTGCCGGCGGCGGCACTTCGAAGCCGGCCTTGCCGAAGCTCTCGACCATCACGTCGCGACGGCGCTTGTAGACGTTGCGGACTTCGGCGATGTCGCTGCCGTCACCGTTGAGCGCCTGTGTGGCGGCAACCTGGATCGGCGTGAACGCACCATAGTCGAGGTAGGACTTCACCCGCGTCAGTGCCGCGATCAGCCGCTCGTTGCCGACGGCAAAGCCCATGCGCCAGCCGGGCATCGAAAATGTCTTCGACATCGAGGTGAATTCGACCGTGCAGTCGATCGCACCCGGAACTTCCAGGACCGACGGCGGCGGCGCGTCGTTGAAGTAGATTTCCGAATAGGCGAGATCGGAAAGCACGATAATGTCGTGCTTCTTCGCGAACGCGATTACGTCCTTGTAGAAGTCGAGCGTTGCCACCCGCGCCGTCGGGTTCGACGGATAGTTGAGGATCAGCGCCAGCGGCTTCGGGATCGAGTGCCGCACGGCGCGTTCCAGCGGCCCGAAGAACGTTTCGTCGGGTTCGACCGAGATCGAACGGATAACGCCGCCCGCCATCAGGAAGCCGAAGGCATGGATCGGATAGGTCGGGTTGGGGCACAGGATCACGTCGCCGGGCGCTGTGATCGCCTGCGCCATGTTGGCGAAGCCTTCCTTGGAGCCAAGGGTGGCGACGACCTGCGTATCCGGGTTCAACTTGACGCCGAAGCGACGGGCGTAATAGGCGGCCTGGGCACGACGCAGCCCGGGAATGCCCTTCGACGACGAATAACGATGCGTGCGCGGGTCCTGAACGGCCTCGCAGAGCTTGTCGACAATCGACTGCGGAGTGGGAAGATCCGGATTGCCCATGCCGAGGTCGATGATGTCAGCACCGGCCGCTCGCGCGCTTGCTTTCAAACGGTTGACCTGTTCGAAAACATAGGGCGGCAAACGCCGGACTTTGTGAAACTCTTCCATCTCCAAACCTCATTTGGCGCACGCTCCCGCCAGCGGCTCAAGCCTTGGGAAACCGTGCGCTGTGGTGAACGGCCGTCCATGCGGCCATTGAACGCTTTGCGTCCAAATCACCGGAAAGGCAAGCGCTAATTCTGGATCTCTTTCAGCGTGTCGGTACCGTGCTGTTCGGCGAGTGCACGCATTTCCTTCAGGCGCCGCTGATATTCGGCTTCCGAGATCGCGCCGGACTTGCGCGCAGCGCCAAGCGACGTCAGGCGCGCCTGCATGTCGGCCGCCTCCTCATTGGTCATCTGCGTCGTTGCGGCCGGCTTCTGGCCATAGACCGAAGGATAGTTCTCGAAGTTGGTCTTCTGACTGTTGCAGCCTGCAAGCGTGCCTAGCAGAACGATCCCGGCAAGCCAGGTGATGGAACGCTGTTTTCCGACGGCAAGCATACTGAAGACGACCTCTGTTTTGACACGCGACGATGCGCTAGCCCTTGTAATCATTTTCGGGCAGAATGTAAAAATACAAAACAAACAAGATGCTGTGGAGGACGCCGGGTGACAGCAGAGAGGAAAACGGAAGGCACCGCTGGCAAGGACGGTTTCACGGGATTCGACCCCAAATCCGTCGAACCTTATATCGTCAAGGACCCGGAAAGCCTCGCCGTCAACCTCGCCCGCGCCATGGAGCAACTCGGCAAGGCGGCCTCCGCCTGGCTGGCGCCGCGTGAATCGGGACAGAAATCGGACGTCTTCTCCGAACCCGTCACCGACATGGTGAAAACGCTCTCCAAGGTCTCCGAGTACTGGCTTTCCGATCCCCGGCGAACGCTTGAAGCGCAGACGCACCTGATGGGCAGCTTCTTCGAGATCTGGTCGCGGACGCTCCATCGCATGTCCGGCGACGTCGGAATGCCGGAGCCTGCCGCTCTCCAGCGCACTGACAAGCGCTTTACCGACGAGGATTGGGTGAAGAACCCGTTCTTCGATTTCATCCGGCAGGCCTATTTCGTCACGTCGGATTGGGCCGAGCGCATGGTCGAGGACGCCGAAGGGCTCGACGATCACACCAAGCACAAGGCGGCTTTCTACGTACGCCAGGTTTCGAGCGCGCTCTCGCCCACGAACTTCGTCACCACCAATCCGCAACTCTATCGCGAAACCGTCGCATCGAACGGCGCCAACCTCGTCAAGGGCATGCAGATGTTCGCCGAGGACGTCGCCGCCGGCCGCGGCGACCTCAAACTGCGGCAGACGGATACCAGCAAGTTCGCGATCGGCGAGAATATCGCGATCACGCCAGGCAAGGTCATCGCCCAAAGCGACGTCTGCCAGGTGCTGCAGTATGAAGCAACGACGGAGACGGTGTTGAAGCGTCCGTTGCTGATCTGCCCGCCGTGGATCAACAAGTTCTACGTTCTCGATCTCAACCCGCAGAAATCCTTCATCAAATGGGCCGTCGACCAAGGGCACACGGTGTTCGTGATCTCCTGGGTGAACCCGGATGAACGACACGCAACCAAGGACTGGGAATCCTATGCGCGCGAAGGCATCGGCTTTGCGCTCGATATCGTCGAGCAGGCGACCGGCGAGCGCGAAGTCGATGCCATCGGCTATTGCGTCGGCGGCACTTTGCTTGCGGCGACCCTCGCGCTGCATGCCGCCGAAGGCGACGATCGCATTCGCTCCGCGACCCTCTTTACCACGCAAGTCGATTTCACCCATGCGGGCGACCTCAAGGTCTTCGTCGACGAGGAGCAGATTCGCCAGATCGAACAGAACATGAGCGTGACGGGCTATCTCGACGGCTCGAAGATGGCGACCGCCTTCAACATGCTACGCGCCTCCGAGCTGATCTGGCCTTACTTCGTCAACAACTACCTCAAGGGGCAGGATCCCCTGCCCTTCGACCTGCTCTACTGGAATTCCGATTCGACAAGGATGCCGGCCGCCAACCACTCCTTCTATCTGCGCAATTGCTACCTCGAGAACAAACTCTCGAAGGGCGAGATGATGCTGGCGGGCCGGCAGGTGTCGCTCGGCGACGTGAAAATCCCGATCTACAATCTCGCCACCAAGGAAGACCACATCGCCCCGCCGCGGTCGGTTTTCCTCGGCAGCTCTTCCTTCGGCGGCAAGGTCACCTACGTGCTTTCCGGCTCCGGTCACATTGCCGGCGTCGTCAACCCGCCGGACAAGGGCAAGTATCAGTTCTGGACCGGAGGCGCGCCCAAGGGCGAGTTTGACGATTGGTTCAAGGCTGCGAAGGAAACGCCGGGATCCTGGTGGCCGCATTGGCACCAATGGATCGAGAAGCTCGACAAGAGACGCGTTCCGGCCCGCAAGCCCGGCGGCCCGCTGAATTCGCTCGAGGAAGCGCCGGGCTCGTACGTTCGCGCCCGGGCATGAAACAGTTGCAGGACATGTCTTGATCTTCGACCCGCCGCTCGCACAGGCAACCCTCGTGCAGCGCTACAAGCGCTTTCTCTTCGATGCGATCCAGCCCGACGGTACCGCCATGACCGGCTCCTGCCCGAACACAGGCTCGATGCGAGGCCTGACGACGCCGGGCTCGCGTATCTGGATGTCGGAACACGACAGCCCGACGCGGAAATACCGTCACATGCTCGAAATCGTCGAAGCCGACGGCACACTCGTCGGGATCAATACCGGCTTGCCGAACCGACTCGCTGAAGAAGCCATTCGGCTGGGCCTCGTTTCCGATCTGCATACATATCAAGGCTTCGCGCGGGAACAGAGATACGGCCGCAATTCGCGGATCGATATCCTGCTCAGCGACGCCGATCGAGGCCTCGCCTATGTCGAGGTGAAGAACGTGCATTTCAGTCGCACGCTCGGTCTCGCGGAGTTTCCAGATAGCCCGACGGCACGCGGCGCCAAACATCTCGACGAACTCGGCGACATGGTCGCAGCTGGTCACCGCGCCATCATGATCTATCTCGTGCAGCGCGGCGACTGCGACCGTTTGAGAATCTGCCGCGATTTCGATCCGGCCTATGCGCAAGCCTTCGATCGCGCCATGGCGCGTGGGGTCGAGGCCTATGCGATCAAATGTCAGGTATCGCCGACGCAAATCCGTCCGACCGGATTGATGGCAGTGGACGAAGGCGCCCTCGCTGCTCTATGAAATCCGACTTGGAACAAATGAAAGCTTTGGAATGGTGACTTACATCGAGGCAGGGTCGGCCCCCTACAAAAACACCGGCGTTATCCGGCTCTACGCACCGGAAGATTTTGAGGGCATGCGCAAGGCCTGCCAGGTGACAGCGCGCTGCCTCGACGAACTCGTTTCGCGCGTTCAGCCGGGCGTCACGACCGACGAGATCGACCGCTTCGTCTTCGAGTTCGGCATGGACAATGGCGCCCTGCCCGCGACGCTGAACTACCGCGGCTACACGAAGTCCTCCTGTACCTCGATCAATCACGTCGTCTGTCACGGCATCCCCAACGACAAGCCGCTACGCGAGGGCGACATCGTCAATATCGACGTTACCTATGTCGTCGATGGCTGGCATGGCGACTCGAGCCGCATGTATCCGGTGGGCGAGATCAAGCGCGCGGCCGAGCGGCTGCTCGATGTCACCCATGAAAGCCTGATGCGCGGCATTGCCGCCGTACGCCCGGGTGCTCGCACCGGTGCCATCGGCGAGGCGATCCAGACCTATGCCGAAGCGGAACGCTGCTCGGTCGTGCGCGATTTCTGCGGCCACGGCGTCGGCAAGCTTTTCCACGACGCGCCGAACATCCTGCACTACGGCCGCGCCAACGAGGGCCCCGAATTGCGCGAGGGCATGATCTTCACGATCGAGCCCATGATCAATCTCGGCCGCCCGCATGTGAAGGTGCTCTCGGATGGCTGGACCGCCGTTACCCGCGACCGGTCGCTTTCGGCGCAGTACGAGCACACGGTCGGCGTGACCGCCGGGGGGTGCGAGATCTTCACGCTGTCGCCGGCCGGCCTGTTCAAGCCGGGCCTCAACAACGTCGGCGCCGCATGAAGAAGCGTCCGATCTCCCCTGAGGGCGACGAAACGCCATCGGCGGACGAGAGGACGTTTTTTCCGCAATTGCAGTTGGACGGCGGACCGGCGGCCAAGAAGGCGCCGGCGCCCGAAGCGCATTATCACGGCCATCGCGATCGGCTGCGGGCGCGTTACCGCGAGCACGGCGACGCGGCGCTGGCGGACTACGAGATCCTGGAAATGCTCTTGTTCCGGCTGATCCCGCGCAAGGATACCAAGCCGATCGCCAAGGCGCTCATCAGCCGTTTCGGGACGCTTGCCGGGGTCTTCGGCGCGCCGATTGCGCTTTTGCAGGAGGTGAACGGCATCGGTGAGGCTGTTGCCCTCGACCTAAAGCTGATCTCCACCATCGGCCATCGCACCCTGAAAAGCGAGCTTCGCCAGAAGCACCTTCTCTCTTCCTGGAGCGCCGTCATCGATTATTGCCACGCGGCAATGGCCTACGAAACCAAAGAACAATTCCGGATCCTGTTTCTGGACAAGCGCAACACGTTGATCGCCGACGAGGTGCAGCAGACCGGCACGATCGACCACACGCCTGTCTATCCGCGCGAGGTGGTCAAACGCGCACTCGAACTCTCCGCCACCGCGATCATTCTCGTCCACAACCATCCGTCCGGGGACCCGACGCCGTCGCGCGCCGATATTGACATGACCAAGCTCATCGTCGAAACGGCGAAACCGCTGGGGATCGCCGTGCACGATCACATCATCATCGGCAAGGATGGGCATGTCAGCCTGAAGGGCCTACGCCTGTTCTAACGGCGCGCCGGCTCTCACAGCCACTTCGCGCGACGGAAGAAGCGAAAGAGCGTCAGGCACAAACCGATGATCACCGCCAGCACGACGAAATAGCCGTAGCGGAACTTCAACTCCGGCATATCGTCGAAGTTCATGCCGTAGATACCGGCTATCGCCGTCGGCACGGCAAGGATCGCGGCCCAGGACGCCAGCTTGCGCGAAATTTCCGTCTGTTCGGATTGCCCGACCATCAGGCTCGCCTCGAAGGTAAAGGCAAGCACCTCGCGCAACGCATCGATATCCTCCTGCACCCGGCGCACGTGGTCCGTCACGTCACGGAACAGCGGCTGTAGCGCCGCATCCATGCCTGGCAGATCGATGTGCTCGTGCCGGCGGCAGACATCGACGAGTGGCACCACGGCATTGCGCAACCTGAGAAGATTGCGGCGCATCAGGTAGAGTCGTTCGATGTCACCCTTGACCAGTCGCTCCCGCAACAGCCGATCTTCCAGTTCCTCCACCTCCTCATGGATCGCCTCGATGACCGGCATATAGTTGTCGACGATGAAATCGAGGATCGAATAGAGGATATAGTTTTCGCCATGGGCGAGTGCTGCCGGGGAAGATTCGCAGCGCTGACGCACCGCCATGTAGGAGGTCGATGCGCCATGCCTGACCGAGACGACATAACCTCGCCCGACGAAGAGATGGGTCTCGCCGAATGCGATCTCGTCACCAACCATGTGGGCGGTGCGCGCCACGACGAAGATCGAGTCGCCATAGATCTCTAGTTTTGGCCGCTGGTGCGCCTTGCAGGCGTCCTCGATGGCCAGGTCGTGCAGGTCGAACTCCTGCTGTATCTGGCGCAGCAGTTCCGCATCAGGCTCATGCAGCCCAATCCAGACCACCGAGCCCGGCCGCGAGCGCCATTTGCCGGCATCTTCGATGCCGATATCGCGTACCCTTACGCCGTTTTCATAGACCGCCGCCGCAACGACACCCGGCCGATAGTCCGGTTGCCGGATGACGCCCTCGTCGTCAGTCTGCGGCACCGCCCTGTTCGTCAGCTCCAATCCCATCGCCACCCTCCCAGGCAAATACGACACCGATGGGCCCGGCATGTCGTAACGAAGCCAAGCATACGCACATTCCCTTATATTCTCATCCAGCTGTTTCGGCTATGAAAACCACTTCATTAAACCGTGCCATTGACGGTATAGACGCTTGCAAGCGAGAGTTTTTGCGATGCACAACGATTCTTCCCTTCAAACGGAAATGCCCATGACTCAGTTCGATCTCATCGTCGTCGGAAGCGGGCCCGCCGGCCGCCGCGGCGCCATCCAGGCCGCCAAGCTCGGCAAGAAGGTCCTCGTCATCGAACAGGGAAAGCGCGTCGGCGGCGTTTCGGTGCACACGGGCACCATCCCCTCCAAGACGCTGCGCGAGACGGCGCTCAATCTTTCCGGCTGGCGCGAGCGGGGCTTCTACGGGCGGGCCTACCGCGTCAAGCAGGAGATCAGCGCCGACGATCTTAGGCAACGGCTGATCATCACCCTCAATCACGAGGTCGAGGTCCTCGAACACCAGTTTGCCCGCAACCGCGTGCAGCAGATGCGCGGCAAGGCAAGCTTCGTCGATCCGACCACGCTCGAGGTCGTCAAGGACGACGGCGAGACCCTGCTTGTTTCAGGCGCCAGCATCATGCTTGCCGTCGGCACCAAGCCTTTCCGTCCGGACTACATGCCCTTCGACGGCAAGAGCGTGCTCGACAGTGACGAACTGCTCGATATCGCAGAACTGCCGCGTTCGCTCGTCGTCATCGGCGCCGGCGTCGTCGGCATCGAATATGCGACGATCTTCAGCGCGCTCGACACGCACGTGACGGTCATCGACCCGAAGACAACGATGCTCGACTTCATCGACAAGGAGATCGTCGAGGATTTCATCTACCAGCTGCGCGATCGCAACATGAAGCTGCATCTCGGACAGAAGGCCGAGACGGTCGAGCGGCTCGACGATGGTAAGGTCCTGCTGACGCTCGACAATGGCCGCAAGATCGTCACCGACATGGTGCTTTTCGCCGCCGGACGCATGGGGGCAACCGATACGCTCAACCTGCCGGCCGCCGGGCTCGAGGCAGACAGCCGCGGGCGGCTCAAGGTCAATCCGGAGACGTTCCAGACATCGGTCCCGAACATCTATGCCGCCGGCGACGTCGTCGGATTCCCGAGCCTTGCCTCGACCTCTATGGAACAGGGCCGCATTGCGGCTCGCGTTGCTGTCGGCGCGATTGCCATGGAACCGCAGAAGTATTTCCCCTACGGCATCTACGCGGTGCCGGAAATCTCCACCTGCGGCCTTTCGGAAGAAGAGGTGAAGGAACGCGGCATCCCTTACGAATGCGGCATTGCCCGTTTTCGCGAGACCTCGCGCGGTCACATCATGGGTCTCGAATCCGGTCTTCTGAAGATGATCTTCTCGATGAAGACCCGCCGTCTTCTCGGCGTGCACATCATCGGCGAAGGCGCGACCGAGCTGGTCCACATCGGTCAGGCTGTGTTGAACCTCAAGGGCACGGTCGAGTATTTCGTCGAGAACACCTTCAACTACCCGACGCTTGCCGAAGCCTACAAGATTGCCGGCCTCGACGCCTGGAACCGCATGGGCGAGATCAAGCAGGAACTGCCGAAAGCGTAAGCCGCTAGCGACATATCTGAGCACGCATCAAACGACGACAACGGCAGTCAAAGGGATCCAATTCGATAGGTGACGAGCAATACCGCTTTGTCACCTATCGCCCAGAGCGCCGTTCAAGATTGCGTGCACGCCACCATGCCAGCGAATCGGGTAGCCTTGCCGCTCCTGATGAAGAGACATGAACGCCATGCGCATCCTTTCCCTCAATGCCTGGGGCGGCAAGCTCCATTCCCCATTGATGAGATATCTGGCGGAAGTCGACGCCGATGTCCTGTGTCTGCAGGAGATCGCGCGGTCGCCGACGACCGACGCCGAATGGCTCACCTATCGCGATACAGATGTCGAACTGCCGCAGCGCGCCAACCTCTTCGATGAGATCGCGGCAGCACTTCCTTGGCATGATGGCTGCTTCTGCCCGACGGCGCGCGGCACGCTCTTTGACGGCGACAGGCCGGTGGCCTCGGAATTTGGGCTCGCGACCTTCGTCCGACGCTCCCATTCCGTCATCGGTCAGGCGCTCGGCTTCGTGCATGGCAGCTTTTCATCCGAGGGCTGGGGGCCACATCCACGTGCCCGCAATGCCCATTGCATCCGCCTGTTCGACCATGATGCCGGCACGGCAATCACCATCGCCCAGATGCATGGCCTACGGGAGATCGGCGGCAAGAACGACACACCGGCACGGCACGCGCAGGCAGACGCGCTGGTAAACCTCATCCGTCAGGTCTGGCCGGGCGATGAGCGGCTTGTCGTGTGCGGTGACTTCAACGTGCTCCCGGACAGCGTGACCTTTCAGGTGCTCGCAGAGCTAGGGCTGACTGACCTGGTCGTTTCCCGTGGCCACACGGATACTCGGACGTCGCACTATCTGAAGGGCGGCCGCTTTGCTGACTATATGTTGGTGAGTGGCGAGGTTGATGTCGCCCGGTTCGATGTCGTCGAACGGCCGGAAGTCTCCGACCATCGCGCCCTCCTCCTGGACATCGGCCGGGCCATTTCGCCACGCCGCTGAGACGGCGACGTCACCGACGCCCCTCAAACGAAAAAAACCCTGCCGCAAGCGGCAGGGCTTTTTTGATTCCTAAGGCTTCGGTCCGATTACTCGGCGCTGTCGTCAGCGGCCTTCTTCTTGGCCGGAGCCTTCTTCTTCGGAGCGGCGGCTTCTTCGCCTTCGGCGGCTTCAGCCTTGGCAGCGGCCTTCTTCTTGGCCGGAGCCTTCTTGGCAGCCTTGCCTTCGCCCTCTTCGTCGTCAGCCGTCAGCTCTTCCTTGGAAACCGTCTTGTCGGTTACCGAGATTTCGCCGAGCAGGTGGTCGACGACCTTTTCTTCGAACAGCGGAGCGCGCAGCGAAGCGGCAGCACCGGGGGTGTTCTTGAAGTAGTCGAGGATCTGCTTTTCCTGGCCCGGGAACTGGCGGAGCTGTTCGAACAGCGAACGCTGCAGTTCGTCGTCGCTGACCTGGACGCCGGCCTTTTCGCCGATTTCCGAAAGAACCAGGCCGAGGCGAACGCGACGCTCGGCGAGCTTGCGGTATTCGGCGCGGGCTTCTTCTTCGGTGGTTTCTTCGTCAGCGAAGGTCTTGCCGGCCTGCTGCAGGTCGGTGTTGATCTGGCGCCAGATGTTTTCGAATTCGGCTTCGACGAGGCGCTCCGGCGTTTCGAACTGGTAGAGTTCGTCGAGCTGGTCGAGGATCTGACGCTTGACCTTCTGACGGGTCAGGTTGCCGTACTGGCTTTCGATCTGGCCGCGGACGATTTCCTTCAGCTTGTCAGCCGATTCGAGGCCGAGCTTGGTGGCCAGTTCGTCATTGATTTCGATGTCCTGGGCGGCAGCGACGTCCTTGACGGTGATGTCGAAGGTCGCTTCCTTGCCGGCGAGGTTTGCAGCCGGGTAGTCAGCCGGGAAGTTGACAGTGATGGTCTTTTCGTCGCCGGCCTTCAGGCCAACGAGCTGCTCTTCGAAGCCCGGGATGAAGCGGTTGGAGCCGAGAACCAGCTCAGCGTCTTCGTCCTTGCCGCCGTCGAAGGCAACGCCGTCGACCTTGCCGAGGTAATCGATCGTGACGCGGTCGCCGTTGGCGGCCTTGCCCTTCTTCGATTCGTAGCTGCGGGCGCTTTCGGCGATCTTCAGGATCTGCTCGTTGACTTCTTCGTCAGCGATCTCGACGACTTCGCGGGTCACCTTGATGCCGCTCACGTCCTTGAGTTCGATCGCCGGGATGATTTCGTAGGCAACGGTGAACTCGAGGTCAGCTTCCGCATTGAGGATCTTGTCGGCTTCGGCCTCGTCCTCGGTCATCGCGACTTCCGGCTGGGTCGCCGACTTCTCGCCGCGGCCCGACAGGATCTCGGTCGGCTTCTCGCGGACGATCTCATTGACGAGGTCGGCCATGATCGACTTGCCATAGACCTTCTTCAGATGCGCAACCGGCACCTTGCCCGGACGGAAGCCGTTGATCTTCACACGGTCCTTCACTTCGGCCAGGCGCTCGTTCATCCGAGCTTCCATGTCCTTGGCCGGGATAACGACCTTGAGTTCGCGCTTCAGCCCTTGAGCGAGCGTTTCGATAACCTGCATGTTCAAACCTTCATTTCACGTTGACTGTGCTCTTCCCCTTCGAAAGGTCTGGCGAGCACGTGAGCCGATCCATTTGCCGGGAGTGGCTTTACGCAGTTCTGCAACCGTTTTGCAAGCAAAATGGCACTCCAGCCCCCTTCATCCTCGCAGAATCCGGACTTTAGGCGCGATCGCTGTCTGGTGCGGGTAGAGAGACTTGAACTCCCACGCCTTGCGGCACCAGAACCTAAATCTGGCGTGTCTACCAATTTCACCATACCCGCGTTCAGACAATCGCACCGCCTGACCGTATTTCCGCAAGTCCAACCAGCGGAATACCGCGGATACAATGGGCATGCTGAAAGTTCAGGGCTTTCCCGAGCGCGGCGTCTCTATATCACTCGTTTTCACGGGATCAAAGGGAAAATGCGGAATTCCACGACGGATCGGAGCGCGTTCGCGGAGCCTCAATAAAGGGGCTCTTCATAGACCGGGCTGCCATTGACCGCGATCTCGCGGATCTGTGCTCTGCCCTTGCCATCAACGCGGATGTTGACGGAGAGCGCCTCGGCATTGCGCGCCTCTTCCAATGTGCGCCCTTCGCCCTCCGGCACGTAGAAGCGCTCGATGCCATAGTCCACGGTCAAGGGTAACGGCGACGGCGACGGATAGTAGGAGAATGGAAGCGAGCGGAGCACGACGCTGTCGCCGGTCACCGGCAGCGGCTGGAACGACGCTTCTGTCGCCGTCCAGAAACCGTCTGGCTGCTTCGCCAGCCGAACATAGAGCATCACCTCGCCCGATTGTGTCGGAAGTCCACCTTTGAACAGTTCCGGCTGCAACCTTGAAATATCATAGCTCAGTATCACGTAGTCGCCTCTGAGCAGGTCGCGCGGATCGACGGGCACGGTCTTCAGAAGGACATCCCGCCCGCTTCTGAGGATCGAAGCCCTGCTTTCGATCATGTAACCGAGCGCCGCCGTCTGGACGCCGGCCACAAGCAGGGCGGCGAGCAGCGGGTTCAGCCAACGTCTGGTCGATGCACCACTGTTCATTGAGAAACCTCCGCCTGGCGCGTTCGCGCCATATGCCCCTCGATCCGAATGACCAGCCAGGCGATGCACGCGACGACCAGGCCCGAAATCAGGAAGAAGCCCGATGTGCCAAGCATCGATCCCAAGGTTTCGAAGGCGAGATAGAGAAGCTCGCCGGCAAAGGCGATGTAACCGAGATAACGCACCGCCCCGTTCTGCGCACCGGCAAGCGCAATGCCCAGGAGCGCAACCAACAGCGTGCCTGTTCCGGTCGCGACCTCCGTCGTCACCCCAACCGCCTCGTATTGAAGTCCGGTGAAACCAAGCAGGGCGAGCGCGAAGGAATAGAAAGCGGGCGCTGAACCCGCCTCGAGCGCAAGTTGGCGCACGGGCGAACCCGGCAGGGTCGCCGCCAGAAAGGCCGCAAGGCCGAGGACTGCGAGGCCGACCGCGAAAGCAAGTGACGGACTATCCAGATAAAGCCAGCCGAGCCAGGAAAGGACGAGCAGATAGGCCAGATGCCGGGCCCTGCCCGCCTCCGTGAAGCGGACCAGAAGAACGACGATCACGGCCAGAACCGGCACGGACCACAAGTGCCAGTCAGAAGCCGTGCTGAAACCATTTTCCGTCAACATGGTACCGAAATAGAACCAAGCGAGCCCGCCAGCGGCCGTTGCCATCGCTGCAGAGCGAAACGCGAGCGCCGAAAGGCAGGCGCCAACGAACCAGAGCAGCGCTGCATCCGCCGCATCGCCCGACAAATGATACATCTGCCCGATGAGCGCGATGCCGCCGCCAAAGGCCGCCGCGCCCAGAACCAGCGCCGCGGCGGCAAATGTCGTCCTGCCATTCTGGATCAGCCAGGCAGCGGCGAAGTGGAAGCCCCAGATCAAGGCGACGATGCCGGCGACGCGCGCGAGGCGCGGCAGTTCCTCCCAATTGGCGGCAACAAGCAACAGGATCGATGCGGATAACAGAAGGGCCGCCAGCATAAGCAGGACGCGCCCTGCCCGGAACGTCGACTCGCGTCCGTCATACTCGGCAAGCATGGCGCGCGCGGCATCTTCCTGCAGCAGCCCCTTGTCGATCCAGTGTTTGAAGTCTCGCTCGAGACGCGCGCGATACATCCTGCCCCCAGCCCTAAGAATCCAATGCTTGAAATGATCCCGTTGCGTCACCAGCTAACCACGTATCGGCGCGGAAACACAATCGCTCTGTCGCGACTGAGGCCCCGAGCCGAAAGCGACTGATGAACGGCTTGCGCGATGCGCATATCTTCCATGCGGATATTGCACTGCACAAATCGATTTAAAGCCCCTATATTCAAATCATCAAAGGCGAACGACGGCATGAAGCCAGACGGTCGCCGGCGGAAGCGGCCAACCGCCTCAGTTTACTGAGAAAGGCCCGGGCAAAACCCGAGAGAATTCGGTCGAGCGTACTCCTCCTCCCAACGCTCCTCCGATCAGATTGGCAACACTCCTCCTCCCAGTTGCCAATCACTTCAAATGACGCTCGCTGGACCTCCTCCCCCAGCGGGCGTTATTGTTTTCAGCCCTCCCCCAGCAAGAAAATCTCCGACTTTGCGCAATTGCACAATATTCGTGCACACTTTCTCTGTATTCGCTCGCAGCCATGCACTCGGCGCATAGGTGCCATTCTGGATCAGCGCTACCCTTCAGCTCGGCTCCATACTATCTTCAACTCATCGATCGGGGCGGCGCACTCCTCCTCCCAGCGCCCCTCGATTTGGATCGGCGACACTCCTCCTCCCGGTTGCCGATCAGAACAAAGCGACGCTCGCTGGATCTCCTCCCCCAGCGGGCGTTGTTTGTTTTCCGGCCCTCGATTTGGGTCGAAAGCTTCAATCATCAGAACCTGATTGCAGATGCGTTTCGAACGCCATCCGACATCTGTCCGCCGCGCTCAGGCTTGCACGTGCTGCATGGGTGCGATGCAGCATTATCTCTGTAACTTCTGCTCAAAACGATTATATTCCAGACCATCAGATGACGGCCAGCAAGAGAGATGAGCGCTGGCACACGACCCTAGAAAGGATAGGATCATGAACCTCGCACGTTCTTTCAACAATTGGCGCAAGTATCGTCAGACCTGCAACGAACTCGGCCGCATGAGCGACCGTGAGCTGAGCGACCTCGGCATCGGCCGCGGCGACATCCCCTACGTTGCTCGCCAGGCGATCAAGTAATTCAGGCTGCGCTTCAAGCGCGACCGACCTCCAGTAAACGCCCTCCGGTTCATTCCGGGGGGCGTTTTCTTTTGCCTCTTGCTCTGGCATCACCGCCGCCCTTTCGCACGTGCGAAATGCTGTTGCGCACCTCGCCGGCGAGCAGCGAGCACCACCCTCGTGCCACGCATTGCAACCGCTCGCGCTCCAATTCCAAAAACATATGAAAAACAAAACACTAGAGCGTAGTGATCCGCATTTTAATCAATCGTTAATTGATGCCACCTTTTGAAGCGGTGCCCATCTATGCGGCGATGCACTGCACAAATGCATAGCAGCTGCATTTTCTTTGCACTCCACCTTCTAATTAGACAAGCGTATAAGAACCTCAACGACGCAGACAGATGGCTGTCGCGACAAACCGATCTTGAGGAAAAAGTCATGAACCCGATTCGTATCGCAAAAAGCTGGATCAACTACCGCCGCACCGTCAGCGAGCTCGGCAACCTGTCGAACCACGCTCTCAGTGATATCGGCATCACCCGCTACGATATCCGCAACATTGCGGCCCGTTCCTTCCGTTAATCTCAACGGTTCGAACTGACTTCCAAAACGGCGCCCTTCGGGCGCCGTTTTCGTTTATTGACATTGGAACGAAGGGCCGAGCCGTGATAGGAAGCCGCCCATGAGCAAAGACACCTCTTCCCATTCTCCCATCCATGTCGTCGGCGGCGGCCTTGCCGGTTCGGAGGCTGCCTGGCAGATCGCCGAGGCCGGAGTCCCGGTCATACTGCACGAGATGCGCGGCGTGCGCGGCACCGATGCGCACAAGACGGACGGTCTCGCCGAACTCGTCTGTTCCAACTCGTTCCGCTCGGATGATGCGACCAGCAATGCGGTCGGCGTTCTGCATGCGGAAATGCGCCTTGCCGGCTCGCTGATCATGAAGTCCGCCGATGCCAACCAGGTTCCGGCCGGCGGCGCGCTCGCCGTCGATCGCGATGGATTCTCTGACGCCGTCAGCGCTGCGATTGCGGCCCATCCGCTGATCACGGTCGTGCGCGAAGAAATCACCGGCCTACCGCCGAGGGAATGGGACCTCGCGGTCATCGCGACCGGCCCTTTGACGGCACCCGATCTTGCAGAAGCCATCCGCACGGAAACGGGCGCCGATGCGCTCGCTTTCTTCGACGCCATCGCGCCGATCGTCTACACCGAGACGATCGACATGGACGTCTGCTGGTACCAGTCGCGTTACGACAAGGTCGGCCCCGGCGGCACCGGCAAAGACTACATCAACTGCCCGATGACCGAGGAGCAGTACAACGCCTTCGTCGACGCGCTGATCGCCGGCGACAAGACCGGCTTCAAGGAATGGGAAGGTACGCCCTATTTCGATGGCTGCCTGCCGATCGAGGTCATGGCCGAACGCGGCCGCGAGACGCTGCGTCACGGGCCGATGAAGCCGATGGGCCTCACCAATGCCCATAACCCCACGGTCAAGCCCTATGCCGTCGTGCAGCTGCGCCAGGACAACGCGCTTGGCACGCTCTACAACATGGTCGGCTTCCAGACGAAACTGAAATACGGCGCCCAGGCGGAAGTCTTCCGGATGATCCCGGGCCTGGAGAATGCCGAATTTGCACGCCTCGGCGGCCTGCACCGCAACACCTACATCAATTCGCCGACGCTGCTCGACCGAACGCTGACGCTGAAGTCGCGCCCGGGCCTGCGCTTTGCCGGTCAGATCACCGGCTGCGAAGGATACGTGGAGAGCGCCAGCATCGGCCTGCTCGCCGGGCGCTTCGCCGCCGCTGAGCGCAAGGGCGCGACTTTGGCCGCACCGCCAGCGACCACCGCCTTCGGCGCGCTGCTGAACCATATCACCGGCGGGCACATCGTTTCCGACGATGAGCCGGGCAAACGTTCGTTCCAGCCGATGAACGTCAATTTCGGCCTGTTCCCGCCGCTCGATCCGGGAGCAATCACCAAGCCGGAGGGCGCCAAGCGCTTCCGTGGCAAGGAAAAGGCCGCTGCCAAGAAGCAGGCAACGGCGTCGCGTGCGCTCGCCGATTGCGCCGCATGGCTCGGCAAGTCCGCCTGACGGCGAATATGAGACCAGAACAACGAAACGGCCCGCTCGTGATACCGCCAGCGGGCCGTTTCTTTTGAATGGAACTGTGAAGTCGCTACTCGCTCGACTGCGCTGCAGGGGACGGTTCCGAGTTGGGCTGCGTGAATTCCGATTTCGGGTTGAAACTGCCGAGCAGCCAGAGAGAAACTTCCGCCGCCTCGCCGGCGTTCTGGAACTCGAAGGCATTGTCCAGATAGGCAAAGTCGGGGAAATGCACGATCAGCCCACGGCCGGTCTCAGAGCTGTTCACCCGGACCTTTCCAGGCTGGATGACGTGGCAGACATAGTGCGTGCCATGCGATTGGATGAAGCCCGCCTTGCCGTCGTGCAGCCTCAGGAAGATCGCCTTCCGATCCGCGGTGGAATGCAGTGCCCGGATCGCCTCATCCGGAAATGCGTGCCCGAATTCCACCATCGCAGAACCTGCATCGGGATTGTCCCAATCCCGCTCGGCACGAGCGTTCATCCACATGTAGAATGCGCCGGCCAGAACAATGACGGCGATGAGCAATAACCAAAGCATCCGCGGGCGCTCCCCTTCGCTCGGCATGACGCCGATAAACCGCTTCTATAGACTACGAGGCTTGTGCCAATTTGGCGTCCCGTCGGGCGCGCCGACGCGGAACGCATCGGGTTCTTAACAAGTAGCGCGTCTGCTTTGCCGCCCTAGAAGCGACGCCGCCGAGCGGCGCGCCACATCCACCATTGCCGCCGCCATTGCGCCGGCCGGATGGGTGTCTTTAAAAGTCCAGCGCCAGCCGCCTCGGCGCGATCGAAGATCGGCTCGGCCAGCGCGAGCGGCACGAACGCCGGAAAATTCGACGGCGAGATCGCCGCCATCTGAGCCCGTGCCTTGGCCAGATGATCCCGCCCGAACCCAGAAAATGCCCTAATCGCCCGGCCGATACCGTCGCTGTCTTTGCCGGCAATAAGCGTTTCCCGATCAAGGCCGGTCGCGCGCAGCAGTTCTGCCGGCAAATAGACCTGGCCGCGTCTCAGATGCAGCGGCAACAGCATCAGGAGGCCGGCGACAGTCTGCGCCACACCGGCGTGACCAGCGGCTTCCGCCGATTTGGCCGCATTCTGCGGGTCGAGCACCAGCGACGAGAGCTGGATCAAGGCCGAAGCGGTCTCGCCGGCATAACCTTCGAGCGCGGAGCGGTCTTCCAAGGGGTCGTCATAGAGATCGAAGATCCGGGCATCGATCATTTTCTGCAGGACCGAGACCGGCAGCCTGTGCTCGCGAATGCACTGCAGAAGCGCTTCGGCGAGCGGATGCCCCTCACCGGAGGCTGCATCGTTGCCGATGAGATCGCGCCACCACTGCATGCGGATTTCGCCTGGAATCGGCTCATGCACGAGATCGCGAATTCGCGCGATTTCCGCGTTGAACGCATAGAGTGCCGCGAGCGAGCGCTGCTTGTCGGCGGGGGCAAGCAGGCAGGCGAGATAGCGGTCGCGGTCCGTATCCCTGAGGTCGGCCAGGATCTGAGCGGAAATATCTTGCACGTCGTCTTCCCCGAATGCCCGATCAGACAGCGATCAGCGCGACGGCGACAGCACGCGATTCGGCCAGCATCACATTGTAGGTGCGAACCGCAGCCCCGGTGCTCATCGGATCCGACGATACATTGACGGCACGCAGCGCGGCCTTCAGGTCGGCGGGCAGCGGGCGAATGTCTTTACCGGTGCCGACCAGCAGCACTTCGATGTCTTTCGCCTCATCGATGACCCTGAGGAATTTCTCGACGGCCAGGGGATCGCCTTCGGCCACGTCCCACGCATAGACGCCCGAGGGCAGCATCAGGATCGAGCCGCGATGCGACATGTCCGCAAAGCGAAAGCCGCCGTTGCCATAGGCATCGATCGGTGCGCGGCCCGGAAAATGCGCTTCGCGAATTTCAATACCCTTGGCCATTTCAAACTGTACCCTTTGCCGCGCCGGCAGCACCCGTATCCGAGCTGGACGCGTTTTCGTCCCCCGGAATGTGGTCGGTCCGCTTCCTGAAGAGGATGAGGATCGGGCCGGCGATATAGATAGAGGAGATCGTCCCGGCGACGACACCAAACAGCATGGTGATGCTGAATGAGCGAATGAGGCCGCCGCCGAAGAGATAGAGTGCAGCAAGAGCCAAAATGGTCGTCAGCGCCGTCAGGATCGTGCGCGAGAGTGTCTGGTTGATCGACGTATCGATCAGCACCGAAAGCGGCATGCGCCGATAGCGGCCGAGATTCTCGCGAATGCGATCGTAGATCACAACTGTATCGTTCAACGAATAGCCGACGATGGTGAGCACGGCGGCGATGCTGCCGAGATTGAACTCGATGCCCGTCAGCACCAGGAACCCGATCGTCAGCAGCACGTCGTGCACGGTTGCGATAATCGCACCAACGGCAAAGCGCCACTCGAAACGCAGCCAGACATAGAGCAGGATCGCCACGAAGGAGATTGCGAGCCCAAGCGTTCCCGCGCGCGTCAGCTCGCCCGAAACAACCGGGCCAACCACTTCGACGCGGCGGAAGTCGTATTCGTCGGCCAGCTCCGTCCTGATGACGCTGGCTGCGGTCTGCTCGGCATTGTCGCCCGCTTCTTGAGACGGAACCCGCACCAGCACGTCCTCGCCCGAGCCCAGTTGCTGGACCTGGACCTCGCCAAAGTTCAGCTCGTCAAGGCGGGTGCGGAGGTCGGCAACGTCGACGGGACCGCCCTTGGAATGCAGCTCGATGATCGAGCCGCCCTTGAAGTCCACACCCAGATTGAGCCCGATCCCCGCAAGCAGGAGCACCGAGGCCGCCGACAAGGCGGCCATCAGGATGAACACCGGATTACGGATCCGCATAAAACGGATGCCCAGATCGCTGAAGCGCCCGGTTCGAATGCCCTTCGGCAGGCGTTCCGACTTCCACTGCCGGAGCCAACGCTTCACGATCAGACGGGTCACCGTATAGGCGGTGAAAAGCGTCGTGACGCTGCCGATCGCGAGAGTGACGGCGAAACCGCGCACTGGCCCGGAACCGAGGTAGAACAGGATGGCGCTGGCGATCAGCATCGTCAGGTTGGCGTCGAAAATGCTGCTGAAGACGCGAGAGAAGGCGTTGTTGATCGTGCGGAGCAAGGGCTCGCCACCACGAACCTCCTCGCGAAGGCGCTCGTAGATCAACACGTTCGAATCGACCGCGACGCCGATCGTCAGGATGATGCCGGCAATCCCCGGCAGGGTCAGCGTCGCCCCCGACACGGAAAGCGTCGCAAGGATCAAGACAATATTCAAGGCGAGCGCGATGATGGCAAAGACACCGAAAACGCCGTAGAAGAAGATCATCGAGGCGGCGACGGCGATCGCCGCGACAAAGCCGGCCTTGAGGCCATAGGCAATCGCGTCGTCACCGACACCAGGGCCGACCGTCCGCTCCTCGACGAAAGTCAGCGGTGTTGGGAGCGGTCCGGTCCTGATGAGAGCGGCGAGATCCGCAGCAGAGTCGGCCGGAAGCTCGGCAGAAATGCGCGCCGTGTCGCCTTTGACGGCTTCCGAAAGCTTGGGCGTTGCGGCAACCTGGCCATCAAGAACGATCGCAATCTTCGCCTCCGGCTGCTGCGCCGTGACGGCGGTAACCCGCTGCTGCGCGGCCGCCTCGAGCTTGACCGCGACCGACGCCGTATCGGCGCTGGCATCTGCTTCCGGCTGCGCGGCGACAAAACTGGCCGCCGCCAGCAATGGTTCCTTCTGGACCAGATAGGGAACCGGCGGATCGTCATAGGAATAGAGGACTTCTGCGCCCGCTGGCACCTGGCCATCGACGGCTCGCTCAACCGGCACGGACGTATCCAGCAATCTGAAAGTCAGATGTGCGCTTTGGCTGAGCAGATCTTTCAGTCGTTGCGGGTCGTCGAGCCCCGGCACCTGGACGATGAGCCGATCTTCGCCACGGCGCTGGATCAGCGGCTCCAGAACGCCAACTTCAGCGACGCGGCGACGCACCACATCGATCGATTGCGTAAGGGCCAGTGACAGCCGGTAGTCGATGCCTTCGTCGGTCAGGCGCAGACGGACGAGTTCATCCTCGTCGGCGCTGTCAAACACAACTTCGGAAATCGACCCGGAGCCAAATCCGCCAGCATCGACCGGCGCCGTCAGCGTCTTCAGCTTATCGCGAGCGGCGGGGAGTTGCGCACGGTCCCGAACCCGGAACGAAATCGACTGACCTTCGCCCGATAGGCCGATATAGGCGATATCGGCATCGCGCAGGGACTTGCCGACTTCGCTGGCGACCGCTTCGAGCCGCTCGGCGACGATGTCGCTGCGCGCGGCCCGCAGCATGAAGTGCGAGCCTCCCTGGAGATCAAGGCCGAGGGCCACCTGGCGATGCGGCATCCAGGACGGTAATCCGGCTGCCTCTTCACGGCTCAGAACATTCGGCAACGCGAAGGCGATGCCGGCGAGTGCCACCAACCAGACGAGGATACGTTTCAACGGCGGAAATCTGCGCATGCCTCAAACGCTCCAGTTGCTCGTCGGATGGTGGCTGTCCGCGTCCCTTATTCTTTCACAGGTTCGCCTTTGACGCGAACTTCAGATACGCCGCTGCGAACGACGCGGATCTTCACGCCTTCGGCAATTTCGACTTCGAGTTCGTTGTCATCGACGACCTTCGTAACCTTGCCGACGATGCCGCCGCCGGTCACCACCTGATCACCGCGGCGGATGTTCTTCAACAGCTCCTCGCGGCGCTTCATCTGGGCGCGCTGCGGACGGATGATCAGGAAATACATGACAACAAAGATCAGCAGGAACGGCAGGATGGACATGAGAATGTCCGCGCCGCCGGCGGAAGGGGCACCGGCTGTCTGCGCAAAAGCTTCGGTAATGAACATCGATCACTCCTTGAGTTCAAATATCGGCGGTTCCTCCGCACCAAATCGGCCGGAATATAGGGGCGCGCGGCCGCTCTGCAAAGCAGCGGCACCCTTACCCGTTCCTGTGCCTCTGACACAATTTGCACAAGAGGAGAACCCCCCGCACGGGGCTCTGCGGCCTTTTCCAGCGCAAACCTGCGTGCTACCGGGTGTCTGTTAACGGTAGCGTCGCAATTGCGGGGCAATCGCGTGCCGTTTCAGGCGTCCCGTTTTCATTGCAGCGCGACCAAATGATTGATTCAGTTGTTGGAGATAGACATATGCCGGAAGCAAAGATCGACGTTCTCATCAGGGAAATGCAGAAGCTTTCCGCGGCGATCGAGCGCATGGCCGGTCCAGCCGCAGCAAGCAATGAATGGGACGGCGCCGAATGCTTCGTCTGGGCTCCGGCCACACATCACCTGCAACCGGTCGCCAAGCCCAACCGTATCGAGTTGTCACTGATATCAGGTGTCGATCACGTCCGTGACATCTTGCTCGACAACACGCTGCGCTTCGCCGAAGGTTTTCCTGCCAACAACGTTCTCCTGTGGGGCGCCCGTGGGATGGGCAAGTCTTCGCTGGTGAAATCCGTGCATGCGCAGGTCGCAAGCGATACCGGCGTCGCGGTCAAGCTCGTCGAGGTGCATCGGGAGGACATCGCCACCCTGCCCGCGCTGATGGACATCCTCAAGACCGCACCGGTGCCCGTGATCGTCTTCTGCGACGACCTGTCCTTCGATCATGACGACACGTCCTACAAATCGCTGAAGGCCGTACTCGACGGTGGCGTCGAAGGTCGGCCGTCGAACGTGCTGCTCTACGCGACATCGAACCGGCGCCATCTGCTGCCGCGCCACATGATGGAAAACGAGCAGTCGACCGCCATCAATCCTTCCGAAGCGGTCGAGGAAAAGGTGTCGCTGTCCGATCGCTTTGGGCTGTGGCTTGGCTTCCACAAGTGCAGCCAGGAAGACTACCTTGCCATGGTCGATGGCTATGCAAAGCACTATGGCTTCGCCGTCGAGGCCGAGACCCTGCATGCGGAAGCACTCGAATGGGCGACGACCCGCGGCGCAAGGTCCGGCCGCGTCGCCTGGCAATTCATTCAGGATCTTGCCGGACGCATGCGCCATCGACTGGACGCATAGGCGTTAGCGATCGGATCGCTGGCCAAATCTGCTCGACCATGGACAAAAAATACCGCCCGCCGAAATCCGGCGGGCGGTTTCTGATTCTTACGCTTTCTACAGCGCCGCGCGTCTTATCAGACGCGCAAAGGTCGCTGTAGCACTTTGATTTTCTGCATGTCTTTGTCCTTAGATCGAGGTCGATTTAAGGAGACATGCAGTAGATCCAGTCGGACCCGGAGGCCGGACTATTCGAGGAAGGTCGAAGGGTTCACCGCCGTCGCATTCTTGCGCACCTCGAAGTGCACCTGCGGCTGGCTGGCGCGACCGGTCATGCCGGAAGCCGCGAGCGTCTGGCCGCGCTGTACCTTCTGGCCGCGCTGAACCTTGAGCTCGGAAGCGTTGCCGTAGACCGTGACCGTGCCGTCGTCATGGCGGACCAGGACAGCGTTGCCGAGCTCCTTCAGGCTGCTGCCCGAGTAGATGACGACGCCGTTCTCGGCCGCCTTGATCGGCGTGCCCTCAGGCACCGAGATGTTGATGCCGTCGTTGCGGTTGCCGTCGACGTTGGCGCCGTAGCCGGCGACCACTGCGCCGCGAACAGGCCAGCGATATTTGCTGATCCCGGTCGACTTCGGCGAGTCCTCATCGACATCCGCCTTGAGCGCAGCAACGTCCGTAACGCTCTGCTTGGCGGCCGGCGGCTGGTATTCTGCCGGCTTACCTTTTTCGAGTGAAGCAACCTGCGGCTGCTCAGTCTTCTTGCTCGGAACCGATGCGGTTTTGACCTGGTCCGGCGCGGCACCCGCCGCGCCCGGCAGCTGCAGCGTCTGGCCGACGCGGATCGATTCTGCGCTCAGACCGTTCGCCTGCTTGAGGGCTGCGACAGACACGCCCGTCGTCTTGGCAATGCGATTGAGCGAGTCGCCGGGCTTCACGGTGTAGGTGCCGCCGCCACTGCCTTCGCCGTTCGTTGCCGGCTTGCCCGCAACGACATCCGTCTTGCCAGCGTTCTTGTCGCGAGACTGGGCGGAGCCCGGCAGGATTGCAACGTCGCGCTGATCGTTGGGCAAGGGCGAAGGCTGGCGCTTGCTACCATCGAGACCAGCGATCGAGTTGGTCGCAGCCCCCTTCGCAGGGCTACCGACGGAACCAAAGGTCGGGATGACCAGGCGCTGGCCGGTTTCGACCTGAGCAGCCGATTGCAGACCGTTGGCCTTCAGAATTTCCTTCTCGGGAACGCCGAAGCGCTTGGAGAGAACTGCGACGTTGTCGCCGGGCCGAACCATGATCGTCGGCGCATTCTGCGTCGTCCAGCCGCTCTTGCTTGCGGTTTCGTTGACGGCCGCCGGGAGCGTCTGCTGCGTCGCGATTGCCGCCTGCTGACGAGCAGCGGGGAACGGCTGCGCTTCTGGACGCTGACGCGTCGTCGCGCTCGGATCGGCCAGGGTCGTGCGCTGGACGGAGATCGGCGTTGACGCACCACGGGCAGCCGACACCGGAGTGGAAGCGGTATTCACTGGATCATAGCCACCCTGCGCGCTTGCAGTCGGATAGGGTTGGCCGAGAGCACCGTTATCCGCCGGAGAAGCTGCCGCCATCTGGCCGACAGCCACGTCGCCACGCGGAACCGGCGTCGCATCGCGCGGAATTGAATTTGTGGTGATGTTGTCCGACCGGGAGAACAGGCCGTCAAATCGGCTGGCATCCGAACTGCAGCCCGTTGCGGCGCCTGCTAGCAGGACCGCCACGCACAGGCGGATCGTGGACTTTCCAACCCCGGGAGATACAAACTGACGCATGACGCTTACCCACTCCGAACGCAACTCGATGTGGGATGATTAAAGCGTATTAGAGTTACCGCCCGGTTAAGGTCAGCACCACCAAAGGACTAATTTGACGAAACGCTAACCATAGGCCAGGCCGGCCATCTGAGAATGCCGATCGGCCTGGCCGCACGCCGTGAGCGTCCCGCCACGCTTCGCGGGCGCAGAAGCCCCGCGTGCGGCAATCGCGAGAACCTAGCTCAGTTCGGAATAGAGACGCTCGATTTCCGAAACGGAATGCCGCTCCGTTGGTTCATCTTCATAGCTGATGCTTGTCAGATCCCAGGCAAAAATCGGACGCCCCTCGGGACGGACGGGGGTTTCGGACTGAGCGGTCTTGTCTTCTTCAAGCAGGACACTCACCAGCGTCTGGAACGTGGTATCGCCGTCGGCGCCGCTCGCCTGTTCATATTCAAGCGACCGCAGACCGGCGACGGCGGCTTCACGCGTCCCAAAATAGCGCAGGCTGTCCTGATCTTCGGGACGAAGGCTGTCGTAGTAGTCGATGAAGTTCTTGTAGTAGCCCTCATGATCCCCGGCATCGAGAAATTTGCCGAAGGCCTGGTATTCGCGCAACGCCAGCTGCGGAGACAGGCGGTTGTTCCACTCGTCGCGGCTGAGCGCCGGCTGTCCCTCCGATGCCTTCTTCGTCTGGCTGAGATAGAGCAGAGCATCGGCGGAAAGCGAGATGCGCGGAGTAGGGTCGAAGAAACTCGCCGCGAGCGCCTGTGCGGACTGTTCGTCCTTGCCGGCGGAATTCGCCTGGCCGGCGTTGCGCCCTGCAAGATTATTCAGCCCGTCGCCCGATGCTGCGGCCGTCAGCCTGTTCGCGATCTGCATTTGCCGTCTCCGTCAATCTCACGATCCGGCAACAACATCCCAGTCGTGCAAGAGCGACGACTCGCGGGCGGAACCTATCGTGCACTGGAGGGGTATGGCGCGAAGCTTGCGCGAGGCTGGACGCGGTTAAGAATTCCTTAACGCACCAAAGTGCCGGCGGAGATGTTCGGCAGCGGCCGTATCACAGGAACGACGCGAGCTGCGGCACGATCGGAAGGTAAGGCGCATCAAACAGATCCTCGCGATCGAAGCGGCTTCCCGTTCGGTTGACCCGAACGACCCGGCAATGAGTCTCACTCATCATGATCGGCACCACCAAGGTTCCGCCTGAGACGAGATGATCGGAAAACATGCGCGGCAGGCTATTGAAGGCAGCGGTGATCAGGATGCGGTCGAACGTACCCTCGCCCGGCACCCCGGCGCTGCCATCGGCATGGCGAACGATCACGTTGCGAACGCCTGATTTCTCAAGGTTTTTCTGGGCCGTACCGACGAGTGTCTGATAGCGGTCGATCGTCAGAACGCGTTCAGCCACACGCCCCATCACAGCTGCGGTAAAGCCGCTGCCGGTACCGACCTCGAGGATGCGCTGTCCTGTCTTCAGGTTCAGACAATGCAGCAACCGCACCGCAAAATCATAGCCTTCCATGAACGAGCCGCACTCGAGCGGAATCGTCCGCTGCGAGTAGGCCTCGGCCTGATATTGCGGCGGCGCGAACTGGCCGCGCGCGGTCTGCTCGACCGCCTTGAGGAGGTCATGATTGATGATGCCGGCGGCGCGCAGCCGTAGCACCATCTTGGCAAAGCCTTCCTGTTCCGAAACGCGCGCGCTCAATCAATGAGCCCCTTCGTTCAAAGCCCGCATCAGACGGTCCTGGACGCTATAGTCCGTCAAGTCGAGCTTGAGCGGCGTCACCGAGATGTGATTCTCGCGCAGAGCGTGAATGTCGGTTCCGGCGCGAAAATCGCCGAACCGCTCGCCGAAGCGCAGCCAGAAGTAGGGAAAACCACGGCCGTCCGTCCGCTCATCGATCGACAGGCCAAAGTCGAGCTTGCCTTGCGACGTTACCTCGATCCCGGCAACGGTGTCAGCCGAGCAGTTCGGGAAATTGACGTTGAGGAACGTGCCATCGGGCAGGTCCACGGCCATCATTTTGCGGATCAGGCCCGGCGCGTGTGTCTCCACCACATCCCAAGGCACAGCCTTGCCGACGGCGTGGTGATAGGCCTGGCTGAGCGCGATCGCGCGAATACCCTGCAACGTGCCCTCGATAGCGCCCGCAACCGTGCCGGAATAGGTCACGTCATCGGCCATGTTGGCACCGATGTTGACGCCGGAGAGCACGAGATCAGGCTTGCGATCCAGCACCTTGCGAACCGCCATGATGACGCAATCCGTCGGCGTGCCCCGGAGGGCAAAGCGCTTCTCGGCGATCTGCCGGAGCCGCAGCGGCTCCGACAGGGTCAGCGAATGCGCCAAACCGCTCTGGTCCGCTTCGGGTGCCACGACCCAGACATCGTCCGAGATCGTCCTGGCGACCCTTTCGAGCACAGCGAGACCTTCAGCATGAATGCCGTCATCGTTTGTCAGCAGGATCCGCATGGTTGCCGTCCTTCCCTTGACGTCCGCTCAGACGGCCTTCTCGATGCGCGTCTGGCCGCCCATATAGGGCACCAGCACATCCGGCACCGATACCGAACCGTCTTCGTTCAGATAGTTTTCGATGACGGCGATCAGCGCGCGCCCGACGGCGACACCGGATCCGTTCAACGAATGAACGAAGCGCGTGCCCTTGTCTTCCTTGGTGCGGTAGCGGGCATTCATCCGGCGGGCCTGGAAATCGCCGCAGACCGAGCAGGACGAAATCTCGCGGTAGGTATCCTGTCCCGGCAGCCAGACCTCCAGATCATAGGTCTTGCGTGCACCGAAGCCCATGTCGCCGGTGCAGAGCGTCATCACACGGTAGTGCAGACCCAAGCGCTTCAGCACCTCTTCCGCACACGCCGTCATGCGCTCGTGCTCATCCACCGAAGTTTCGGCATCGGTGATCGAAACCAATTCGACCTTGTTGAACTGGTGCTGGCGCAGCATGCCGCGGGTGTCGCGACCGGCCGAACCCGCCTCCGAGCGGAAGGACGGCGTCAGCGCGGTGAAGCGCAGCGGCAGCTTTTCGCCTTCGAGGATCTGCTCGCGAACGATGTTGGTGAGCGGCACTTCTGCAGTCGGGATCAGCCAGCGACCGTCCGTCGTGCGGAACAGGTCTTCGGCAAATTTCGGCAGCTGTCCCGTACCGTACATCGCATCGTCGCGCACGAGGAGCGGCGGCTGCACTTCGGTGTAGCCGTGTTCCTGGGTGTGCAGGTCGAGCATGAACTGGCCGAGCGCACGCTCGAACCGGGCCAGCTGGCCTTTCAGGATCGTGAAGCGCGAGCCGGAAATGCGGGCAGCCCCTTCGAAATCCATGAGGCCGAGCGCCTCGCCGATCTCGAAATGCTCGCGCGGCTGGTGATTCCAGGTGGGCTTGTTGCCGACCACGCGCTTGACGACGTTGCCGGTCTCATCTTCGCCGACCGGAACGTCCTCGAGCGGGATGTTCGGAATGCGGGAGAGCGCGTCGTTGAGCTCTGTTTCCACCTTGCGGCTGTCTTCCTCAAGCGCCGGCATGGCGTTCTTGAGTTCGGCCACCTCGGCCTTCAGTTTTTCGGCAAGCTCGGCGTTCTTCTGCGCCATAGCGGCGCCGATGTCCTTGGACGCAGCGTTGCGGCGCGACTGCATGTCCTGCAGCGACTGAAGGATCGTGCGGCGGCGTTCGTCGAGGGCGATCAGCGACGCCGACAAAGGCTCCGCGCCCCGCTTCGCCAGGGCGGCGTCCAGCATCTCGGCATTTTCACGGATCCATTTAATATCAAGCATTGTCGTTCCACGCGTTGGTCAACTCACGGCGCGAAATCTCGAATGCTCAGCCCTTGGCGGGGCCGACCTCTCCGGAAGATCCTTCCTGCGACTCGGCAACTTCGCTCTTGAGCGCGTCCGCTGCCCGCTGTCTTTCGATGAGTCGCGCCGTATAGATCGAAATTTCGTAGAGAAGGATGGCTGGCAGTGCAAGGCCGATCTGGGAAACGGGATCGGGCGGCGTCAAGATGGCTGCGACGAAGAACGCAATGACGATCGCGTACTTTCGCTTATCCTTGAGGCCCTGGGAAGTGACGAGCCCGACGCGCGCAAGCAACGTCGTCACCACCGGCAACTGGAAGACGAGGCCGAAAGCGAAGACCAGCGACATGATCAGACTCAGGTATTCCGATACCTTTGGCAGGAGCTGGATTGCCACCTGCCCTTCGCCGCCGCCCTGCTCCATGGCCAGAAAAAACCACATAACCATGGGCGTGAAGAAGAAATAGACCAGGGCGCCCCCCATGAGGAACAGTATCGGCGACGCGACCAGGAATGGCAGGAAGGCAGCGCGTTCGTTCTTGTAGAGGCCTGGGGCGACAAACTTGTAGATCTGCGCGGCGATCACGGGAAAGGCGATGACCATAGCGCCGAACATCGCCACCTTGATCTGGGTAAAGAAGAATTCCTGCGGGGCCGTATAAATCAGCTCGACATTGCGATGGTTCAGGCCGGCCCAGCCCACTGCCCATTTGAACGGCAGCACCAAAAGGTTGAAGAGGCCCTTGGCAAAGTAGAAGCAGACGAGGAACGCCATGAAGAACGCGCCGACGGCCCACATCAGGCGTCTGCGCAATTCGATCAGATGCTCGATCAGCGGCTGCGGCCGGTCCTCGATATCGCCGCTCATGCTTCACCTTTCTTGCGCGTGCTGGCGCGCGGCTTGGACGTCTTGGTAGCCGGCTCGGCTGGAGCGGGCTTCGACGACTTCTTCTCGGCCACCGCCTTTGCGGGTGCCTTTGCCGGAGTTTTGGGCGCAGCCGCCTTTGGCGTTGCAGATTTCTTTGCCACCGGTGCCGGATCGGCCTTCGCCTTTGGCATCCGCTTGGGCTTTTCAGCCGGGACGGCAACCTCGGCGCGCTCGAGCTGACGAGTGGCAGAGCCTACGGCCGCAGCGGCGACCGCATCTGCGGGCTTCGCTTCCGCGACAGCTACCGGAGCGGCCATGACCGGCTCCGCAGTCGCGGGCTCGGTGGTACCCGTCGTGGCGGGCTTGTCAGGCGTCGCAGCCTTCTGCAGGTCCGATTTGATATCGTTGCCGATCTGGCGAAGCGGATTCATCGCATCCCTGAGCGCATTGGCCGGGTTGAGACTTTGCGCATCGCTGATCGTTTTTCGGACGTCGTCCAGATCCGCTTCGCGCAACGCTTCATCGAACTGCTGACGGAACTCGGAGGCCATGCCACGCAATTTCGTGGTCATGCGCCCGAATGCCCGCAGCATCGGCGGCAGATCCTTCGGCCCGACAACGACAATGAGAACGATTGCAATGACGACAAGCTCGGTCCAGCCGATATCAAGCATTTGATATGTCCTGCAAATCCATGATCCAGCCCGCCTGGCATCAATGCCAGCCGGGCCCTACGGACGCTTGATCGTTAGCGAACTTCGTCTGACTTGTGGTCGACCGTCTTGTTGTCGATCGTCTTGTCAGCCGAACCGGCGTCGTCCTCGCTCATGCCCTTCTTGAAGTTCTTGATGCCTTTGGCAACGTCGCCCATCAATTCCGGAATCTTGCCACGGCCGAACAATAGCAGGACCACCGCCAAAAAGATTAGCCAGTGCCAGATGCTTAAGGACCCCATGCTCTTACTCCCTTGAGGCTCTCATCAAAATTAAGAGCCTGCCACATGTCAAATTTCAGGCGTGCCACGGACAATCGCGCCTTGCGATCGACCCTAAGACGTTGATGCGTCTTTTTCAAACAGCAATATATCCCGCTCGTTAACCGAAAGCATTACGTCACGCAATCCTTGCGGCAATTGGTCCGCGCGGATACGGGCGCGCACAATGTCCTCGCAGCCCGGCACGGCCAGTTCCAACAACTCCACCACACCGATGAACCGGCGGGAAACGATGCGCGCAGGCGTGTCGCCATTCTCCTCGCCGACGCGCACCCCGGAAAGCCGCACCGCGACCGAAACGCGCTCCCCTTCGCCGTGGCGCCCGGCCGCTACGGTGCCGACCGGCGTATCGACGCGGCCATTGCGAACCTGCGCATTGAACACGTTGATTTCCGAGAAGAAACCGGCCGCAAAGAGGTTTCTCGGATGGCGGTAAAGCTCATCTGCCGTACCAACCTGGACAAGTCGCCCATCTTGCAGCAGCGCAATTCGATCGGCCATGCGCATCGCTTCTTCCGCGTCGTGGGTGACGACGATCGCCGTCGCCCGGGTCTCTCTGAGGATAGCGAGCGTATCGGCGCGGATCGAATCCTTCAGACGCGAGTCGAGGCCGGAAAACGGTTCATCCATCAGAAGCACGGCAGGACGCGGCGCAAGCGCGCGCGCAAGCGCCACACGCTGCTGCTCGCCGCCGGAAAGCACGTGCGGGTACTGGTTAGCGTAGTGGGAGAGCCCCACACGCTCGAGTGCCGCGTCCGCCTGGTTCAGGGCTTCCTTCTTTGGCAGCGCCGTCAGGCCAAAGCGGACGTTGTCGCGAATGGACATGTGCGGGAAGAGCGCGAAGTCCTGGAACATCAGCCCGACACCGCGTTTTTCGGGCGGCAGGAAAACCGTGGGGCCGGAAATCTCCTGGCCATTGAGCAGAAGGCGTCCCGTGCTCTGCTTCTCGATCCCTGCGGCGATACGCAGCAAGGTCGTCTTGCCGGACCCAGACGGACCGAGCAGGCAAAGGACCTCGCCGGCCTTGGCCGCCAGGCTGACGCCCTTAATCGTTTCCTTGGCGTGATAGCTGTGATGAATATCTTCGAAGGCCAGGCTCGCCGCGAAGGATACACCCGCCGTCCGTCGCGTTGTCATGACGGGAGCGTCCTGCGGATCTGAAACCATGCTTGCATTCCTTGACACCAGTCGCGCCCGCTGAAACGGCCGGGCGCCAGGGAAAGCCGATATCCCCATTCAGGTTTTAATCAGCTTCTTCGCCCTTCGGTGTCAAGAGCCCCAGTTCTTCAAGGTCCAGCTGGGTGATGGGGTCTTCGTTCTCGGCAAGTTCGTCTTCGCCTACCGGAACGGGAATATTGAGATTGGACGGCACGCGGCCGGAAAGCAGCCCCGCCCCCTTCAGCTCCTCGATACCCGGCAGGTCGCGCAGTTCTTCGAGACCGAAGTGATCGAGAAAATCGCGGGTGGTGCCGAAGGTGACCGGCCGGCCCGGCGTGCGCCGGCGTCCCCTGAAGCGGACCCAGCCCGCTTCCATCAGCACGTCGAGCGTGCCCTTCGACGTCTGAACCCCGCGGATATCCTCGATCTCCGCGCGGGTCACCGGCTGGTGGTAGGCAATGATGGAAAGAACTTCGAGCGCAGCGCGCGAGAGCTTGCGGACCTCCTGTTCGTCGGTCTGCACGACGAAGGAGAGATCGGCTGCCGTGCGGAAAGCCCAATGGTCGGCGACCTGAACCAGGTTGACGCCGCGCGTCGCGTAGAGCGCCTTCAGCCGCATCATGATGCGACCGACATCGGCACCACGCGGCAGGCGACTTTCGATATAGGTCTCCGACACCGGCTGCGCCGAAGCAAACACCAGGGCTTCCGCGATCCGCTCGGCTTCCTGCTCCATCCGAGGATCGAAGGTCGGCGTCGCTCCGATCTCATCGTCCTCGTCGGAAGCTTCGGGCACGTACTTTTGGGCTTCAGCCACGGGCTGCCTCCATTTCGGCAAGCGTCTCCGCATCGATCGGGTTCGGTCCGCGCCGAAGATAGATGGGCGCAAAGGCCTCTTCCTGGCGGATCTCCAGCCGGCCCTCGCGAACCATCTCGAGCGAAGCTGCGAAGGAACTGGCGATCGCCGTTGCCCGCTCCTTCGGCGTCGTCATGTAGCGGATGAGAAAATGATCGAGCGCTGTCCAATCGTCGAGACCGCCGATCATGCGCGCCAGTATCAGGCGCGCGTCGGCGAGCGACCACACATGGCGCTTCTCGATCGTCACCTGCGTGATCGCCTGACGCTGACGCAGGCTCGCATAGGCGCTCAGGAGATCATAGAGCGAGGCATCGAAGCCGGACTTCTTCTCGGTGACGATATGTTCCGGGGCACCGCGAACGAAGACATCCCGGCCGAGCCGGTTTCTATTGATGAGCCTTGTTGCCGCCTCACGCATCGCCTCCAGGCGTTTCAGCCGGAAAGCCAGGGCCGAGGCCATTTCCTCGCCCGTTGGACCGTCGTCCTTCGCCTGTTGTGGGATCAGCAGGCGCGATTTCAGATAGGCAAGCCATGCCGCCATGACGAGATAGTCGGCGGCAAGCTCGATGCGGATGCTGCGCGCCCGCTCGATGAAGGCGATATATTGCTCGGCGAGTGCAAGTACGGAGATGCGCGAAAGATCGACACGCTGGCTGCGGGCAAGATGAAGCAGGAGATCGAGCGGGCCTTCGAAACCGGCAAGATCAACCACCAGCGCTTCTTCATGCAGCCCGCGCTCTGAAGTCTCTTCCTGCCACAGGGGCTCCATCGGCGCCTTCGACGCAGGCTTGCCTTGTCTTTCGCCCGCATTGCTCACTGACAGTCCAATCCTTTCCTGCCGGCCGCGCCTACCTTACACCGTCGCGAACTGGCCGTTGAACTCCGTCCGTAGATCGCTTTCGCTCGCATCGTCAGGCGCCCGGAATGCCGCTTCCGCAGCCTTCGCCCGACGCAGGCTCTCGCCGGCGAGAACCGGCACCACGCCGGCGACGGCCTTCATTTCTTCCATTATGCCATGACAATGCAAGACGAGATCAAGCCCCGCGGCAATGATGTTGCGCGCGCGGGTCGTCATATCGCCGGCCAGCGCGTTCATCGAGACGTCGTCCGACATCAAGAGACCGTCAAAACCGATGTGACCGCGAATGATCTCGCGGACGACCTTCGCCGAGGTCGTCGCCGGATTGTCCGAGTCGATCGTCGTGAAGACCATGTGCGCCGACATCGCCATTACCTCGTCCCTCATCGCAACGAAGGGCAGGAAGTCGCTGGCAGCAAGCTCTTCGAAAGTAGCACTGACCACAGGCAGATTGTGGTGCGAGTCGACGAAGGTGCGGCCGTGACCGGGCATGTGCTTCATGACAGGCAGCATGCCGCCGGCCTTCAACCCCTCGCCCATCGCGCGGCCGATCGCCGTTACGGCCTCAGGGTCGTGACCATAAGCGCGATTGCCGATGACGTCGTGGCTGCCGGGCACCGGCACATCGAGCACCGGCAGACAATCGACCGTGATACCGAAGCGCATCAGGTCGAAGGCGTGGAGGCGTCCCATCAGCCAGGCAGCACGCAGACCGAGCTCCCGGTCGCGGCGATAGATTTCGCCGATCGCCGCGCCATTCGGGTATTGCTGGACGAGCGGTGGCCGAATGCGCTGCACGCGCCCGCCTTCCTGGTCGATGAGCACAGGCGCGTTCGGATTGCCGATGCTGTCGCGAAGTGACGCCACCAGATCGGAGATCTGCTGCCCCTCGCCGATGTTGCGCCCGAACAGGATGAAGCCCCATGGCCGCTCGCCGGCAAAGAACTGGCGTTCGTCTTCGTTAAGAGAAAGGCCCTTGCAGCCCGAGATAAATGCTTTTGATTCGCTCATTGAGAGAGCATAGAGCGGGCGCCGCCCGGCGCGAAGCCACAAAGACGAAGCCCCGCCGTTCATGCACAAGGCCATGGGGCAAACGAAAGCCCTGAAATGCGAAGGGCGCGGCCTATGAGCCGCGCCCTCCTCAACTCTATCCGTAGTGCCCGACTTACTTGGTCACCAGGCAGCTTCCGCCAGCGCCCTTGTACTTGGAGCACAGGGCATTTGCCTCTTCCTTGGAGCCGGCCGGGATGCGGACGCGATAGTAGGTGCCCTTGCCGGCGATCTCCGCCTTGCGGATATCGACGCCACGGCCGCCAATGACGCTGCCGAACTTGCTGGAAAGGCTGTTGTAGGACTTCTGTGCTTCGGCTTCGGACGGCAAGGATGCGACCTGGATGAAGTATCCGCCGGTCGGAACCGATGCGGTTGCAACCTGCTGCGCCGGCTGGGCTTCTGCAGTGGCAACCGCCTGCTCTTCGGCCGGACGCACGTTGCCGCGCTCGGTAGCAGTGCCGGCAACTTTAGCCGGCTGCTCGACCGGACGCGCCTGCGGCGTCGGCGCCTTGTCGCCTGTTGCCGTCGTCGTCACGCTGCGAACCGGAACCTGTTCGATATCGGCATTGCCCGTTGCGGCAAGCGCCACCTGATCGACATTGGCCGATGCCTGACCGGCAGCAGTGACATCAGCCGAAGCGACTTCCTTCGAGGGCGCTTCCGGCAGCGGCTGCGTCGCACCGGCGACATCGGTCGCCGGTGCGGCAACCGGCTCTTCACGAGCAACCAGCGTGCCATCCGGCTTGACGATCATTGTGCGCACTTTGCGCGGTGCAACGGCCGGTGCCTTGTCTTCTTCCTGAGCGGCAGTCTGGGCGCCGCCATCCGGCAGCAAGCGAGCGCCGTCCTCGTCATCCGCCGGCAGGTTGGCCTGCACGCCGTCCGAGTCGTCGCTGCCTTCGAGCGGCAGCGTTTCCGGCGTCAGCGTCTTCTGAACGACGTCCATCGGCTCTTCGGTCGAAGAAACCAATGCTTCCTGCTGCGGCGCTCCGGCTTGGGCTCCAGCGACGCGATCGTAAACGGCCTTGTCCTGGTTCGGTACGGTCTTGCCGCCCTTTTCTTCCGGCACGACCTTAACCGGTCCCTTGTCGGCGAGAATGATCTTGGGACCCTCGGCAGAGGTTACCGCACCACTGCCGCCCATCCAGGCGTAGACAGCCGCACCACCGAGAATGATGACGCCAGCAACGCTTGCCGCGAGCAGCATCGTGCGCTGCGACCGCCGACCCGAGCCGTAGTCGCGATAGTCGCCCGCATCGTCCTGGCTCTGCACCGGGGAAACCCGCTCGGCATCACGCGTCGGGGACTTCCGTTCGGTTCTGGAGCGGCGGAAGTCCTCTTCCATCGCCTTTTCGAATTCGTCGAAATCGTCGAGCGCGCCGCCTCCGAACGACGGATTTGCATTTGCTGCCGGGGTCGGACGAGCCACTTCGGCCTTTTCAACCGCGGCCGGACGGGGATCCTTGGCGGCCGGAGCCGGCGTGCCGAACAGCTGCGCCATTTCCGCATCGATATCGAGATCGTAGTCTGCCGGATAGGCGACCGGCTTTTCCGTTTCGATGACCGGCAGCTGCGGCACATCCATGTCGGCGATCGGCGCAACGCCATTCTCGGCTTCGGCGATCATCGAGGGATCGAAGGGCAGCGTGCTTTCAGGCTGCACGTCCTGCTGCTCCACCGGGGCCGGAGCCACGAAGGTTTCGACGGAACGTTCCGGTTCACGCTGCGGAGCAACCGCCTCGATGACCGGCTGCGCAGCAGCCTGCGGCACGACCGCAGGTGCGACGGCAATCGGTTCGGTCGGTCCGAGGTCCGCAAGATCGAGCTTCAGTGCGGCATCGGAGAGCTCCATTTCGAAGTTCTCGATGTCGAAGCCCGGCTCGTTCTCCGGTTCTGCAACGGGCTGGACCGGCTGGGCAGCCTCGACAACCGGCGTAACGGCAGGCGTGGCGACTGCGGCAGCTGCGGGTGCCGCAACAGGCGCTGCCTGCGTCACGAGCGGACCGGCGAAGGCGCGCTGCTGGCTGGCGCCCGAGGGCGAAGCAACAGGCGTCGCCCGGCTGAAGGTCGGCGTAAAGGGATAGGGGCTCTTCTTCGCCGGCGGCGCAACCGTGTTTACCGGGGCGGCTGCGGGAGCAACGACCGGCTGTTGCGTGGCGTGAAGGGCAGGATGAGACTGCACGGCAGCGGCAACCACGGCGGTCACCGGCGGAACCGGGAAGCGCTCGATATCCGCAAGGAGATCGTCCCGGGCAATGTCATGGCCCGCGGGCTCTTCCGGGATTGTCTCGCTCACGTATACGGCCTCGTCCACGCGCTCCTCCGGAGCGACGTCAAGGTTGGCAACGTCAAGGTTGGCAACCTCAAGGCTCGGCTCGTCGTAAATCGGGAACGGCTCGGGGACAGCAGCGGGCTCGGACCAAGCCGTCGACAATTCTGCGGCCGGTGCCTGCCAGTCGTCGACTACCTGTTCCTTCGCCTCAGATACCGGCTCTTCTTCGAACGGCAACAGATCGGCTTCGCCGAGCGACAGTTCGAGCTCGCGCTCCAGATCGAACGCCGGCTCATCGGCGACGAATTCCGTGCTATCGACTTCGGCACCCTGAGGGGCGGCCGAGAACGACTGCACCTCGACAACCTGCTCCGGTTCCTCTTCGGCGACAGCGGCCGGTGCTGCGACCGGCTCGGGCTGACGGAATATCGGCGCCTCGTACTCTTCCGAGAATTCGGCTACCGGCTCGATCCGGGCCTCTTCGACCGGCTGCGGCGCCGAAGCCGGCTCCACAACAGGCTGCTGCCCAGCACGGGGTGCATCGTAGCTGTCGAAAGCGCGAAGGAGTTCGTCTTCGAGATCGAAGGCGGGTTCCTGACGGACCGCCTCCTGATGTCGCTGCAACTCTTGCAATTGCTGTACGGCCGGACGGGCATCGTAACCGACGATCCGGGCGAGTTCGGCCAACGGATCATCGTCTGCCAATACATCGAATTCAGCCGGCCCGCTTCGTGCGAATTGTTTGTCTGCCATGCTCTCCACTCACAATTGCCTGTATTTATGTGCCAGTGCATTGTGGGAAAATGGTGACAATACTTATCGCATTTCCTCCGGTGCGGAGGTGCCTGTAATAGACAGGCCGGACTTCAATACCGAAGCGACAGCATGCACCAGCCCGAGTCTGGCAGTACTTAATTGTCTATTTTTATCGTTAACAAAACGTAATTCCGGATTCTCTTTACCTTTGTTCCAGTGTCCGTGGAAGGCAGCGGCAAGATCGTACAGGTAAAACGCGATACGATGCGGCTCCTGAGCCAGTGCCGCGGCCTCGATCACGCGCGGATATTCTGCGAGCTTGGCAACGAGCTGAAGCTCCGTCGGATCCTCGATCTGCCCCTGAACCGCACCGGCGAAATCAAGCGATTCGATGTCCAGATCCGGGAACGCGTCCGCCGCCTGGCGGAACACAGACCGGCAACGCGCATGCGCATACTGCACGTAAAAGACCGGATTATCCTTGGACTGTTCTGTAACCTTGGCAAAGTCGAAGTCGAGCGGCTCGGAATTCTTCCGGTAGATCATCATGAAACGAACCGGATCACGGCCGACTTCATCGACGACTTCGCGCAGCGTGACGAAATCGCCGGAGCGCTTCGACATCTTCACCGGCTCACCGTCGCGGAAGAGCTTGACCAATTGGCAGAGCAGAACCGTAAGTTTCGACGAACCGCCAGACACGGCGCGCGCCAGCGCCTCGAGCCGCTTGACGTAACCGCCATGGTCGGCGCCCAGCACATAGATCATCTCGTCAAAGCCGCGGTCGAACTTGTCCTTGAAGTAGGCGACGTCAGCGGCGAAGTAGGTGTAGCTTCCGTCCGACTTGATCAGCGGCCGATCGATATCGTCACCGACCTCCGTCGAGCGGAACAGCGTCTGCTCGCGATCTTCCCAATCCTCCGGGAGCTGCCCCTTCGGCGGCGGCAACGTACCCTTGTAGACGTGCCCCTTGAAGGTCAGGTCGTTGATTGCCGTACGAATCGCAGCCGCCCCATTGGCGTGAAGCGTGCGTTCGGAGAAGAAGACGTCGTGAGTGACGTTCAACGCCGCGAGATCCTCTCGGATCATCACCATCATGGCATCGATCGTCCGGTCCTTGACGAGCGGCATCCACTTGTCTTCGGGCATCAGGCGCAGGCTCGTGCCGAATTCATCGGCGAGCGCTTCGCCAACCGGAACGAGATAATCACCCGGATAAAGACCCGGCGGGATTTCACCGATGTCTTCACCAAGCGCCTGGCGATACCGCATGAAGGCAGAACGTGCGAGAACGTCGATCTGCGACCCGGCGTCGTTGATGTAGTATTCCTTGGTCACCGCATAACCGGCAAAGGCCAAAAGGTTGGCAAGCGCGTCGCCGACCACGGCGCCGCGGCAATGGCCGACATGCATCGGTCCCGTCGGGTTGGCCGAGACATACTCGACGTTAACCTTGCGGCCCGAACCGACAGTGCTGCGGCCATAGTCGGGGCCGGTGCGCACCATGTTCGACAGCAGCTTCTGCCAATAGGAAACCGAAAGCCGGACGTTGATGAAGCCCGGGCCGGCAACGGTCACTTCGGTGACTTCCGGATCCTGCTTGAGCTTCTCAACGATGAGCTCAGCGAGCGCCCGCGGGTTCAGGCCGAGGGGCTTGGCCAGCACCATGGCGGCATTGGTCGCGACATCACCGTGGCTTGGATCGCGCGGCGGCTCGACATTGACACGGCCGAAGTCAAGCTCGGATCGCTTTTCTCGAACGCTGTCAAGCGTTTCGAGAATGTCCTTAATTCTTGATTCGAAGTCCGTGAAGAGATTCATCTGATCCGTCCGCTTTTCCCGACCACATGTGGCCGGCGCAAAACTCAAAAAGGAGGCTCGGTTCGCTTGAACCGTAAGCCTCCGGGCGGGGCGTCCCTACCGCAAATCCGGCGTGTGGTCAAACAAGCGCTTGTGCACGCTGATCGCGAAGGTATCGGTCATGCCGGCCAGATAGTCGCCGACATGACGGGCCCTCGCCGGTTCGGCCATGCCCGAGATCTGATCGATCCAATAGTGCTCCCGCATCAATTGTGGGTCGTCCATGAAGGCATGATAGAGATCGCAGACGATCGACGCCGCACCTTCCCGCACCCGCATCACTTCCGGGTGGCGATAGATCCGGGTCATCAGCAGACGCTTGATCTGCTTGTCCGTCTCGCTCATCTCCTCGGAGAACGTCGCCATGACCGTACCCGCCTGACGTACCTCGGCTGCGCTCTCGGGGCGAATGTCCGCGATACGCTGCTGGGCGACGCCGATCACGTCCTCGACCATTGCCGTGATCTGACGGCGCATGATTTCGTGCGTGAAGCGGCTGCTTTCAAGACCGGGATAACGATCGTGAACCTCGCGCATCAGACGGGCAAGGAACGGCACGTCTTCCAGCATCTCGAACGTCAGGTAGCCGGCCCGCAGGCCATCATCGATATCATGGGTGTTGTAGGCGATATCGTCGGCGATGGCCGCGACCTGCGCCTCCAAGCTCGCATAACTCGCCAGTTCCAGATCGTGAAGCGCACAGTAGTCCAGGATCGGCTGAGGCACCGGTCCGCGCGTACCCTGGCCGTCGGGCGTGAGTAACGGCCCATTGTGCTTGACCAGCCCCTCAAGACTCTCCCAGGTCAGGTTCAGCCCGTCGAACTCGGCGTAGCGCCGCTCGAGTTTGGTGACGATGCGCAGCGACTGGGCATTGTGGTCGAAGCCGCCATGGGGCTTCAGCATCTCGTGCAGGGCGTCCTCGCCCGTATGGCCGAACGGCGTGTGACCGAAATCGTGAACGAGGGCGACGCCTTCGGCGAGGTCCTCGTCGAGCTTGAGGGCACGCGCCAGGGCGCGGGCGATCTGCGCCACTTCGATCGTGTGCGTCAGCCGCGTCCGATAGTGGTCGCCGTCGGCAGCGATGAAGACCTGTGTCTTGTGCTTCAGCCGGCGAAAGGCCGTCGTGTGGACGATGCGATCGCGATCGCGCTGGAAATCCGAACGTGTCGCGCTCGACGCTTCCGGATAGAGCCTGCCGCGCGTCGCCCAGGGGTTCGACGCGAACGGCGCGTGTTCACCATAACCGAAGCCCAGCGCATTTTTGTCGAATGTCATTTTCCACCCAAATCGTCATCCCATTGACGGGACATTGAAGCCTTCATACCTATAGTGAAAGCCACGGAAACGCGTCGCGCAAGCATCGACCGATTCCGCAAGCGAAAGCAACGGCTTGGCCGCGGGGGTTGAAACGACCTCCGGCGTTGGCCGAGGCGGTGCTGCAAACGACAATCAAATCTCTCCGGTTCTTGACCCCGGCAGGAGGCAGATATGACGCAAGAAACCGTGACCCTTTCGGACGCTGCTGCAAAGCGGATCGCCACGATCCTTCGTTCGGACAGTCACAACAACGCGATGCGGGTGTCCGTCGAAGGCGGCGGCTGCTCGGGATTCTCCTATAAGTTCGACCTGGTCGACAGCGCCAACGACGACGATCTGGTGCTGGAGAAGAACGACGCCAAGGTGCTGATCGACAGCCTGTCGCTCGTCTATATGGGCGGCTCAGAGATCGACTTCGTCGACAACCTGCTCGGCCAGTCGTTTCAGATCAAGAATCCGAATGCGGTCGCAAGCTGCGGATGCGGAACGAGTTTTTCCATCTGAGCCAACGGCCACCTGGCCTGCCTGCGGTCGCCGTCAGAGATACGGCGACCCCAGCCAAAGCACACGGTTCGCCAGCCGGTCGATAAGTGGCTTGGCGCGCAAGGCCTCGAGCGTGACCGGTTCGGCCGAAGCCAGCACATCCGATATCATGCCGCCGATCGTATGGGCGAAACCATCGTCCAGCACTTCGAGATCGAACTCGAAGTTGAGACGCAGGGAACGCGGATCGAGATTGGTCGACCCAACATAGGCCCAGCGCTCGTCCACGATCAGAAGCTTCGAATGGTTGAAGGCGCCCTCGGCGCGCCAGACCCGACAATGACCTTTCAATACCTGATCGAACTGGGCGGTCATTGCGCGATCGACCAGAAGCAGATTGTTGACCGCCGGCACGATGATGTCGACCTCGACGCCCCGGCGCGCCGCGGTCACCAAGGCGCTGATAAGTTCGCGGTCCGGAAGGAAATAGGGCGACATCAGGCGGATGTTCTTGCGCGCCACCGAGAACGCCCCCATCAGCATCTTGTGATTGGTTTCGTTCGTGGCGTCCGGCCCTGAGGGTATGGCGCGCATCAGCACAGAAGACGTTTCTGCCGGCAAAGGCATTTCTTCGAGCGCCCAGGCACCGCCCGTCAGCATCTCCCCGCTGGAAAACTGCCAGTCCTCGGCGGCGACCTGAAAGATGTCGGCGACCACCGGGCCCGTTACCCGAAAGTGCGTGTCGAGGGCCGGCTCCTCGCCGGCAATCTCGCTGCTAAAGCCCGCCCGGATGTTCATGCCGCCGGCAAAGGCGACGCGGCCGTCGACCACGAGAATCTTTCGGTGCGTGCGCAGATTGGCATAGGGCAACCTCAGCCCCATGATGATATTGCCGTTGAAGACGGCCGTCGGAACGCCGGCCGTCTTCAGATGACCGACAATGCTGGGGACGGAGTAGCGCGCGCCGACTGCGTCGATCAGTACGCGCACCTGGACGCCACGCGCGATCGCGGCGATCAAGGCGTCGGCAAAGCGAAGGCCGACCACGTCGCGATCGAAGATATAGCTCTCTATCAGGATGCTGCGCTGCGCACCGGCAATGGCCACCAGCATGGCCTCATAGGCAGCATCCCCGCCGGCCAGCACCTCGATGCCGTTGCCGGAACACATGCGGTGCCGGGAAACACGGTCGCCGAGGATTTTCATCGCGGCAAAACGATTCCCGAAACTTCCGGCAATATCTGTTTCAGAGATATCGAACCTGCCGAACTGATCGGGGCCTTGCCCGCGCAGCAGTGCGCGTTGCGAGCCGATCGAGGAGCGGCGGATACGGTTGATGCCGGCAACGGCATAGAGCAATGCCCCGACGATCGGCGAGAGCAGAACGACACCGACCCAACCTGCGGCGGCGCGAACGTCGTCCTTGGTCATGGCGGCGTGAATGGCAGCCGGGATGCCAAGCGCGAAGGACAGCAGCGCCAGGATATGCGGCCAGTAGTTCTGCACGAGATCGATCATGCGCCGGACTATAGCCGGCCATGGATCGGAATCAATTCAAGCAGCCGCACCTATACCGTATATAAACTGCGCGCGGCGTCGCCCGTCGTCGTTGCAGCTCTGCCCAGCGCTGAAAGTCCGCAGGTATCGGATTTGTCAAAAGAATCCGGAGCGGCTAGAAGAGTCCCGCCGCAAGGACTCACCTGTATGGAAGGGCGTTTCGAGCCATGAAGATTGCCACCTGGAACATCAATGGCGTCAAGGCGCGAATCGACAGCCTGTTGGCATGGCTGAAGGAAGCCAATCCGGACATCGTCTGCCTGCAGGAGATCAAGTCTGTCGACGACGGCTTTCCTCGTCTGGAGATCGAAGCCCTCGGCTATCATGTCGAGACCCACGGCCAGAAGGGCTTCAACGGCGTCGCCCTGCTCTCCAAGCTGCGTCCGGACGAAGTCAACCGCGGCCTGCCGGGCGACGACTCCGATGAGCAGTCGCGTTTCATCGAAGGCGTGTTCTCGGTTGCCGGCGGCGTGATCCGTGTCTGCTCGCTCTACCTGCCGAACGGCAATCCGGTCGATAGTGAGAAGTACCCCTATAAGCTCGCCTGGATGCGCCGGCTGACCGCCTATGCCGAGCAGCGCCTTCTGCTCGAAGAGCCCTTCATCCTGGCAGGCGACTACAACGTCATCCCGGAGGAGCACGACTGCTGGGACATCAAAGTCTGGCAGAACGACGCACTTTTCCTGCCGGAGACGCGCGCGGCCTATCGGCGCCTGCGCAATCTCGGTTTCACCGACGCGGTGCGGGCCACCTCAGACGCGGTGCCGCTCTATACGTTCTGGGATTATCAGGCCGGCTGCTGGCCGAAGAATTTCGGCATTCGCATCGACCATCTGATGCTGTCGCCGGAGGCAGCCGATCGACTGGTTTCGACGTCGATCGACAAACATGTTCGCGCCTGGGAAAAGCCCTCGGACCACGTTCCTGTTATCGGCGAGTTTGCTTTCGCGGCCGCCTGAGGTGCGGATCTGCCGTTCGGCTATTCGGTGCTGGCTGAGGGGTAGCCGCGCGGCGAACTCAGTCGTCGTCGCCCTGCATATGTAGATTCTGCGAAAGCGAGATTGCCGTACGGCGATCATCTTCGGTGGCAAGCGAGAATGCCTGCTCCTGCATCGACTGGAGCCAGGGCCGATCCTTCGGCGAACACTGGTCGAGCGCGGCGGTCATATAGGCGAGACCGCGAATGGTCTGGCCTTCCTGGAAGATTACGTTGCCGAAGACACCCATGGCACCGGCATGGCCGCTCTTGCGGGCACGGTTGAGCCACTTCTTGGCTTGCTGAACGTTGACGCTACCGCCCTCGCCCGACAGCAGCATGCGCGCAAGCTGGAACTGCGCCTCAGCGACACCAAAGGTCGACGCCGCCTGGAAATAGAGCTGCCGCGCCTGGGCCATATCCGACTGGATCGGGCTGTCGGGAATGCCGCGTCGGTAGTAGCCGGCAAGAGAGATCAACGCGTTGACGAAATAGCCGGTATCCTCAGAACCCGGCTCCACACCCTGCTGGGCGATCTCGCTGTAGATCTTGAAGGCCTCGAGGTCGTTTTCGGCGACACCGTCGCCATAGGCATACATGTTGGCCAGAGCCCAGCGGGAGCCGGTATGCCCCTTCTCCGCAGCGTATTTGTAGGCCTCGACGGCCTCGTCCTTGCGGCCGTTCTTGTAAGCGGAGAAACCGAACTTGAAGAGCGCGAAGGGACCGGATTCCTTCGTGACGCCTGCCCCCGGATCAAAGGCAAGGGCCGGCATGGTGCTGGTCCCGCAGACCGCCAGCGACACGCCGAGTATCGCAACCTTCAGTGACTTCAGTTCACCCGCAAGCATCACAGTCTAATTCTTCCGTTCCAGCCGGCCACGCCGAACTCATCACCGCTGCAAACACAAACGCCCGGACGACCCGTCGCCGCCCAAAACTTCACCAATTCCGCCGAGAACATCGACGCACCATTCCAGAACGAAACTTCGACAGATGCACCGAAAAGACCATTTCAGTCGACCACTTGCACAAAAGTGCCGAAGGCCACATCTGACATGAACATCGACGGTCCAAGTTTCACTTCACACCAAACGCCGCAGGTTTCGTTTTCACGGTTGCAGGTTTGTCCCTACTATCGCTGCTCCCTGTTTGTGGCGGGAAATGGACATAGCCGGGACGAGTCCGATGCTAGCAAACTCTAGCATTAAATGTGTTGCTGAATCGTCACATTAGCGAACGGTGCAAAGGCAACAGCGAACAGTTCCACATCAAAAAGAAAGGCCCGGTCGAAACCGGGCCCAAACACTCAGATTGGCGAAGGATCAGAACTTGACCTTAAGGGACGTCGATATGGCGCCGAAGAAATCGTTACCGTAGTCGTAGGACACATCGCCGCCGATAACCTGCCCGTCGAAGTTAACGGGGCCCGAACTGCCGCTCGTCAGGATGCCCACTGCACCAGCCAGTCGAAGCTCGATATTCTTGTTTGGCGAATAGGATACACCCGAGCCAAGCGACCAAGTATCGGACTGAGTGCCATAGCCGTGGCTGGTACCGCGGTCCCAGGTCAGGCTAACAGCGCCGTTCCACTGATCGTTGAACTTGTGACCAAAGCCGCCTGAAATCGTCCAGCCGTCTCGATAAAGCAGGTCAAGCGAGGTGCAGGGCTGAGCCAGGGTTCCGCCCGACGAAGGGCAAAACTTGAGAACCTGGAGTTGGCTCCAATCCGTCCATTTGACCGAGCCGAAGGCGACCCAGTCGGGCGCAATACCGGACTGAATCTTCAATTCGAGTGAATCCGGCATCGATGCAAAGCCGGAGACCCCATAGAAGTTAACCGGAGCCGGCCCGCGAACGTCACGCAGGTCGATCGTTCCCGCAAGGTTGTCGAGGTCCACGGCACTGTTGTAGACGAGGCTCGCCCGCACTGCGTATTCAGGAATTTCGTAGCCGACGCCAGCGCGCCAGCCCCAACCATCCCCCTCGAGATCCAGCCGACCGATGCCGGTACGCCCGGCGGCCAATACCGGTGGCACGCCCGTGAAATCCTGAACCAACCGCTCCTTGAAGCCGCTGACCTCTTGGTAGAAGACGCCGCCGATGATGCGGAACTGACCTTGGCCGACGTCCCATTTATAGGAGCAGGTTGCGGCGTAGTTGTCGCTTTCGACCTTCGTCTCGACGTTGTTGTTTGCACCGGCCCAGTTGAGGCCCGGGTTGGTATGCGCACCCCAGGGCTGCGAATAGTCGGCCATACAGTCGATATCGTCAGCAAAGCGCGCCTTGACCCCAACGCGCGGAACCCAATAGCTCTCGGTATCGTCGGCGGTATTCGGTCGGGAATTCAAGTTACCACCGCCAGCACCCGGCCCCGTTCCATTAAACGGGAAAACCGCAGACGTCGTATCCGTGTCTCTGACATTCTTCAGTTCGCGCTGCGGATTGACGTAGGTCGCCGAAGCTTCGCCGGCGTAGTCCGACGGGTCGAACAGCAGATCGATGTTGTAACCACCGCGCTCAAGACCGCCGGCGTGGGCCGCCGACGCAACCAGCAAACCAGCCGCCACCGTCATGACGCCACGCTTAAAATTCATGTGAGCCATCAAGCTCCTCCCCTGCACTGCAATCTGCGACATTCCACCTCATGCCGCGTATGGCGGAAGTATTCTCACGAACATGTGAAATCGCAAATGCCAGATGCAGAGGCGGTGCGGCACTATGCGTCACATAATTTACGTAAGATTCTCACGATTTAGACACATTCGCGCATTTCCGAAATGATATTCCGGAAAATAGGTAAATAACCCAATAAAATAGGAAAAACTTCCAACACTCGCGAAAGCTGTGTCGTGGAGACAACAATATTGGTTTTTGCTGGAGATCAACAAAAATGGCCGTTGAAACTCCGCGTGCCCATGCCAAGCGATTTCGCGAACGGCTGACAGTATTCAGCTCAGCGATTCGATCGCGAAGCGCGCCCCGGCAAGTATATAAAATCATACTAAAATAAAAAATCCGCGACGGACCTGTCGCGGATTTTGACTTCCTTGGCCGATCAACCCTGTGGGCGGCTGCACCCTTAGCGTGCTTCCTAACCGGCTTCCGCCACGCGCGTGAGCGCGACGCCAAGCGAATCTTTCTGAAGATCGAGTTCCACCAGGCGCTCACGCTCCGCTTCCACCAGTTCCGGTTTTGCGTTCGCGACGAACTTTTCGTTGGCCAATTTGCCAAGAATACGCTCGCGCTCCGCATCCACCTTGGCGATCGCCTTCTCCAGGCGCGACTTCTCGGCGGAGAGATCGATCAGGTTGCCAAGCGGCAGGCACGCGGTCGCCTCACCCACAACGATCTGGGCACTGCCGCGCGGGGCGACAGTCGCATAGTCGATGTGTTCGACACGCGCCAGGCGCGCAATTGCCTGAGCATGCTGCTGCAGGCGTTCGCGCGTCAGATTGTTCGCGCCGACGACGATCAGCGGCGCGGTTGCTGCCGGCGGAACATTCATCTCCGAACGGACGGAGCGGATGCCTGAGACGAGGTCGATCAGCCAGTTGATCTCATCGGCGGCCGCATCATCGGCATAGGAAGCCGCCGGCCATTCGGCGTGGCAGAGCAGCGTCTCGCGCTCACGGCCCTCGCCTGCCGTCTGCCCCCAGAGCTCCTCGGTCATGAACGGCATGAACGGGTGCAGCAGCTTGTAGATCTCGTCGAGAACATAGGCGACGCAGGCCTGCGACTCGCGCTTGGCCGCCTCGTCCTCGCCGTTGAAGACCGGCTTCAGCAGCTCGAGATACCAATCGCAGAACTGGTTCCAGACGAAACGATAGAGACTGCCGGCGGCTTCGTTGAAACGATAGGCCTCGATCGCCTCGGTGACGTCGCGGATGGTGCGCGAAAGCTCCGTCAGGATCCAGCGGTTGATGGTGAGCGACGCGGCTTCGGGGATGAAACCGTCGCTGTCGACCACGCCGTTCATCTGGGCAAAACGCGTCGCGTTCCAGAGCTTCGTGCCGAAGTTGCGATAACCGGCGATGCGGGCGGGATCAAGCTTCACGTCGCGGCCCTGGGCAGCCATGATCGCCAGCGTGAAGCGCAGTGCGTCAGCCCCGTATTCGTCGATAAGTTCGAGCGGGTCGATGACGTTGCCCTTCGACTTCGACATCTTCTGGCCGTTCTTGTCGCGAACGAGCGCATGGACGTAGACCGTATGGAACGGCTCGACCGGGGTGCCATCGGCATCCTTCATGAAGTGCAGGCCCATCATCATCATGCGGGCGACCCAGAAGAAGATGATGTCGAAGCCTGTCACCAGAACGTCGGTCTGATAGTACTTCTCCAGTTCCGGCGTCTCGTTCGGCCAGCCGAGCGTGGAGAACGGCCAGAGCGCCGAAGAGAACCAGGTGTCGAGCACGTCTTCGTCGCGGGTCAGGATTTCGCCCGGCCTGAAGTTTTCAAGCAGGTCCTCGACATAGGCCTTCATCGGGCCTTCATGCGCGAGATAGTGCTGGATCGCGGCGTGCAGCGCCTCTTCCTCGGTCTTCTCGACGAAGACCTGGCCATCCGGGCCGTACCAGGCCGGGATCTGATGCCCCCACCAAAGCTGGCGCGAGACGCACCAGGGCTGGATGTTTTCCATCCACTCGAAGTAGGTTTTTTCCCAGTTCTTCGGAACGAAGTTCGTCCGGCCTTCCTTGACGGCGGCAATCGCAGGCTTCGCGAGCGTCTTGGCGTCGACGTACCATTGTTCCGTCAGGCGCGGCTCGATCGGCACGCCGCCACGGTCGCCATGGGGGACCATGTGCTTGTGCGGCTCGATCTTGTCGAGCAGGCCAGCTTCTTCGAAGATGCGGACGATGATCTTGCGCGCCTCGAAGCGATCCTTGCCTTCGAGTTCGTCCCACGCACCATGCAAGGCTGCCGGATCGGAAAGCCCTTCGAGGAACTCTTCGTTGTCCTTGATGGTGATGCGACCTTCGATCGTCATGACGTTGATCGCGCTGAGGCCTGCACGCTTGCCGACGTCGAAGTCGTTGAAGTCGTGCGCAGGCGTGATCTTCACCGCGCCGGTGCCGGCCGTCGGATCCGCGTAGCTGTCGGCGACAACGGGAATGCGCCGGCCGACGATCGGCAGGATGACATGCTTGCCGAGGAGAGGTTTATAGCGCTCGTCGTCCGGGTTGACGGCAATGCCGCTGTCCCCGAGCATCGTTTCCGGGCGGGTGGTCGCGACGACCAGATAGTCGCGCTTCTCCCATTCGGTCGCCTTGCCTTCCTCATTGAAGGCAACCGGATGTTCATAGGTGACACCCGGTTCGAGCGGATAGCGCAGATACCAGAGATTGCCGTTGATCTCGTGCTGCTCGACCTCCAGATCGGAAATCGCCGTCAGAAGCTTCGGGTCCCAGTTGACCAGGCGCTTGTCCTTGTAGATCAGCCCTTCCTTGTAGAGCGAGACGAAGACCTCCAGAACGGCTTCCGAGAGGCCGTCGTCCATGGTGAAGCGTTCACGCGACCAGTCGCAGGATGCACCGAGCCGCTTCAACTGATTGAAGATCAAGCCGCCGGATTCGGCCTTCCACTCCCAGACCTTCTCAATGAAAGCCTCGCGCCCCATCTGCCGACGGTGCTGCTGGGTTTCCATGAGCTTGCGCTCGACGACCATCTGGGTCGCAATACCGGCATGGTCCATGCCCGGCTGCCACAGCACGTCCTTGCCGCGCATACGCTCGAAGCGAACCATGACGTCCTGAAGCGTGTTGTTGAGCGCGTGGCCCATGTGCAGTGAGCCGGTCACGTTCGGCGGCGGGATCACGATGCAGAAGCTATCGGCGCCGGGCTTGGCACCCGCACCTGCACGAAACGCGTTTTCTTCGTCCCACTTCTTGGCGATACGTGGGTCGACGGATGCGGAATCGTAGGTCTTATCAAGCATTTTGGAGCCAATTTTGGAGAGTGATGTCTGTGTCTTGTAAACCGGAACGGCCGGTGCAAGTCAACACGAACGCAAAAAGCCGCGACGATCGCCGCGGCCCCACGCATCAAAAGATCTGAATTTCAGCGACGCGGTCCGCGGGCAACGCGCTCGATTTCCTCGCGAACCAGCCGTTCGACGAGTGTCGGCAGATTGTCGTCCAGCCATTCCTGTAGCATCGGCCGCAGCATTTCCTGGGCGATTTCGTCGAACGAGCGCCTTGCGCCCTGATCGACCGCGAGAGCGAGGTTGTCGAAGGACTGCGCGACCTTCCGGCCGACTTCCGGAGAGACGATGGCTGCGATCGCCTTCTCGGGGGCCACCGTGTCGATCACGGGCGCCGGCGCCGGCGCTGGCGATTCGACGCTGTCGCGACGCTCCGATGGCTCTGGGGCAGCGACGGCTTCCGCATCCTCGTGTGTTTCTGGGGCCACGATCGACTGAACGGCCGGAGCCTTGGGCGCTGATACCGCGGCCATGCGCGACGTTACGACGGGGCTGTCCTGGATCGCCGGCGCTGGCGCGACTGGCTGCGTTTCGCGCGGGGCAAACCCCGTTGCGTGACGCTCCGAAGCCGCACGAACGCGTGCTGCGACATCAGCCAGCGAAAGCGGCGGCTGTGCAACCGACGCGCTGGCCTCGGACGAGACGATGGAAAGCTCTACGGCAGGAGCCGCGGGGGCGGGCCTCGATGTTTCGGCAGATTCCTCGCGCCGCCCGAAGGCTACGGTCTCGATCTCGCTGTCGATCGTCAGCTCGATCTCGTCACCCGCCTCGTCCTCGAAATGCTCCTGCGGCGAAAGCCCGGCCTGCCCAGGCTCATTGCTCTCGATGATCTTGCGAATGGATGCCAGGATCTCATCCATCGAAGGTTCACGCGCGACATTGAGCTGTGCCATTTCTATCCCCGTTTGACGCGGCCGGCATGTGTTTCAAAACAGGACATGCGCCGATTTCCGACAAACCTTATGTGAGTTCGCGGACGAAACATACGCCACGAATCAGCCACTCAGATCCTTGCACAGATTTGTTTTCAGGGGGAAAAATAGAAACGCCCCGGGGAGACCGGGGCGTTTTCTTTAGCGACCGTCGACGGTTCGAAGACCGAACCATTTATCCTTGACCGCCTCGTAATGTTCTTCGGCGCGATATTCGGCCACCTGCAGACCCTGGCTCTTCACGGTCAGCCTCGCGGAGGCTGCAAGCAAGGTATAGCTCGCGACGACCGCATCGCGCTGCGCAAGCGCCAGGAGTTCCTGCGCCTGCAGCACGTCCTGCTGCGAATCGAGAACGTCGAGGGTCGTGCGCTGGCCGACTTTGCGCTCTTCAATGACGCCATCCAGTGCCAGCTTGGCGGCAGAGATCTGCGCCTTGTTGGCGGAAATACGCGCGATCGCTGCTTCGAGCTGTGCGTAGGCCGAAACAATCGTTTCCTGAATCGATGCTCGCGCCGAATCAACCAGAATGCGCTGCTGCCCCAGGCGTTCCTTCGCCTGCCGGATCTGGCCGTATTCGAGGCCGCCCTGATAGATCGGGACTTCGAGGCGAGCAGTGATGCTCGATGTGTTGCTGTCGATGCCATCACCGACATTGCCAGTGGTGCGGCCGACCTGTCCCTGAAGCGTCACGCCGGGCAGCATCGTGCCCTCAGCCGACTTCACCTGGTAACCGGCCGAATCAACCGAGTACTGCGCCGCCAGAATGGTCGGGTGGTCGCGCAGGCCGCTTGCGACCGCCTGGTCGAGCGAGCGCGGCAGGCTCTTCGATGCGGGAGACGCCTGCTTGATGTTCTTCGGCAAGTCGCCGACGATCCGCACATAGGTCGCTTCGCTCTGCTTCAGCTGCGCAACAGCGACGATAAGCTGCGACTGCGCGTTGGCGAGCGAAGCCTCTGCCAGGCTCACGTCCGTACGGGTGCCCTCACCCACATCAAGCCGCGCCTTCGCGGCGTTCACCTGTTCCTGAAGGAAGGCGATGTTCTGCTTGCGGATCGACACGAGCTGCTGATCGCGGGCGATATTGGAATAGATGGTCGCCGCCGAAAGCAGGATCTGCATCTCGTTGGCGAGCAGCGATTCGCGGGTGGCAAAGACATTCGATTCGGCCGCGCGAACATTGTTCAGCGTCTGAAAGCCATCAAAGACCATCTGCGTTATGGAGATGCCGACCTGCCCCTGGTGAACGTCCTGAGTTCCGGAACTCTCCCTGTCGATGGTCGAAAGCGTCCCGCTGGCGAAACCAGCCACCTGGGGGCGAAAGCCGGACTTGGCGATCGGTACGCTCTCGTCGGTGGCGCGCAGCCCCGCCCGCGCAGCGTTCAGATCCGGGTTGTTTGCGTAGGCTTTGGCCATTGCGCCGAAGATCGTCTCGGCCAGTACTGCGTGCGGGGCAAGCAGCACACTCGTCGAGACGGCGGCCCACAGGGCCGCTTTGCGGACAATCGACACCATTACTTCTCTCTCCGATCGGGGGCGGCAAAGCCTGCCCTCATTTCCCGCAGCGCTGTCCTCGTTACAAAACGGCGCTGCCTAGACACGGCGATGAGCGCTCACACCGCCCACTGGTGAGCAAATCACTACCACTGCACTCTTTGAAACCCGGATTCCAAATTCCGACAACTGCGCAGCCCTACTCTGCGCAGGCATTTCAAAAAGAAACAAGTACCGCGTTGCGAATTGGCAACATTGTTATTTTAGCAGTACATTCAAATGTTGATATCCCTCAATAAGCGGGACCTCAAAAAACAAATTCCTGCTCGCGGCGGAAGCCGGGAAGCGGCTTCACCGCAGTGTTGAAGTCGGCACGCTCGGAGGTTTTTCCGTGCTCGTGCACATAGAGTTTAGCGCGCGAAGCGTTGCCAAATCCTTCGACCACCACGAGTCGGCCGCCATCACGCAACTGCTCGAACAGAGCCGCAGGCAACACTTCCACCGCACCGTGAACGAAGATGACATCGTAAGGCGCTTCGGCAGCGTAGCCCTTCTCGAGTTCGCCGGTGACGACGGCGATATTGTCATAGCCGAGACGTGCCAGCGTTTCGGTCGCGGTGGCGGCAAGACCCTGATCGCTTTCGAGCGCGACGACGGAACCAGCAATCAGGGAAAGCAGTGCCGAGGCATAGCCGGTACCGCAACCGATCTCGAGCACGACGTCGGACTTGGCGATCTCGGCGAGCTGCAGAAGCTTGGCAAGCGGCGACGGCTCCATCAGGAAGCGCGGCCCTCCGCCGTTGGCGGCGTCAAGCGCGATGTCGGTGTCGATATAGGCGAGCTCCTTCATCTTCGCGGGCACGAACTCCTCGCGCGGCACGGTGAGGAAGGCGGACAAGACCGAGTGAGACGTCACATCCGTGGTCCGGATCTGGTTGTCCACCATCTTGGTGCGCGCTGCTTCGAAATTCATGCTGGTGCCCTCGTATCCGGATAGGCGCGGCGCCGCTTTTCGGAGAAGCCCGCGCGATCGTCTTGTGGCTCTCAACGGAAAGCCTTTGACGTAAGCTCTTAAATCGCCGCCCCGCGGGATTCAAGCGACAGCGGCAAATTGCGCCGGAAAAACGGGGAAGAAGAGCCCTGATCGATCATGGCGGCGACGCGCGGACATGGGCGCGACGCATTGCTGGCACGTGGACCGCGGGCAAACTCAGCGCCCGGGTGCGCCTTCCAGGCCCACGAGGGCGATCTTGGTGTAGCCGGCGTTCTGGATGAGGTTCATGACCGTCATCAGCTCGCCGTAGTCCACGGCCTTGTCGGCCCGGAGCAGGACACGCGTCTCGGTGTTGCCCTCCGTCAGGCGCTTCAGCTCGTCGGCGAAGGTCTCACGCGCCGTTTCCTCGTTGCCGATGGCCAGCGCCAGATCGGCCTTCAAGGTCACGAAGACCGGCTTGTCGTCGCGCGGCGCTGGCTTTGCCGCCGATTGAGGCAGATCCACCTTCATATCCACCGTGGCAAGCGGCGCCGCCACCATGAAGATGATCAGCAGCACGAGCATGACGTCGATGAAGGGCGTGACGTTGATTTCGCTGTTCTCGTCGAGATCGCCGCCGTCCTGGCTTACTTTTCCGGCCATGGGTCACCCGATCCGCGCGATGGTCGTTTCGGCATGGACGAAGCCTTCCTGCCGGCGGGGCTGCGCCTTGCGGACCATGCGGTGGTCGAGGTCGCGGCTGACGAGCCGTTCAACGGAGGCCGCAGCATCGGCAAGGATCACCTTGTAGCCACCCACTGCACGTGCGAAATAGTTGTAGATCACCACCGCTGGAATTGCCGCAACAAGGCCGATGGCAGTGGCGAGCAGCGCTTCGGCAATGCCGGGTGCGACGATCGCGAGATTGGTCGTCTGCGCCTTGCTGATGCCGATGAAGGAATTCATGATCCCCCAAACCGTGCCGAAGAGGCCGACGAACGGTCCGACCGAGCCGATCGAGGCCAGAATACCGGTGCCGCTCGTCATGCGCTTGCCGGCGCGAACCTCGATGCGGGTCAGCAGCGAAGAGACGCGTTCCTTGATACCGCTCGCAGGCGCATGGTCGACAACCGCTTCCGAACGCACCATCTCGTCGATCGCCGCAGCCACCATCTCAGGTGCTGGGCCCGACTTCCCGTCGAATGCAGTATTGACATCAGCCAGACCGTTAGCGGCTGACAGGAGACGCACCGCCCGCTTGAGGCGCGCCTTGGCGCTGAAAAGCTCGAGTGCCTTGACCAGGAAGATCGCCCAGGTGGCAATGGACGCCACTGCCAGGCCGACCATAACGCTTTTGACGACAAGGTCCGCCGCCATGAACATACCGATCGGCGACAGATCGTGCGGCAGCACCGGGTTCGCCGCACCTTCGGTCGCAACGGCAGTGCCCTCGACAGCAAGTGGGGCAGTCTCCGGCGACGCGGCTTGTGGTGCGGGCTGCACCTGAGTGATCGGCGTCGCCTGGTTTACCGGTGCGCTGCCGGTTGCCGTCTGGCCCTCTACGACCGGCGTCGGCGTGGGAGATTGTGCGACAGTGCCCTGAGTGCCGTTCGTAGCCGGGGCTGACGATGCCCCTTCACTCGCTGACTGAGCGAACGCAACCACGGGCATAGCAGCCGATGACAGACCCAGCATTGCGGCTGCCAGCAGATTGATCGTCGATCGGGCTCGGTTCGGCATCTTGTTCCTCACGTACTGGTCCGTTTCGTCATTTCAGAGCGAAGGGATTGCCGCCACCCGTCACATCCCTTGCGTGCTTTCGGGCTCTTTACGCAAAGGGGAGCGGAATGACAAGGATTTGTGGAGTTTATCAATCAAGAATAATTTCGCAACCCGCCCGCTCAGGGCGCGACCGGTGACTGCGGTCAGAAATCTGGCGAAACGTCCATGAAAGAACCGGTCCGCCAGTCATACGCGCGGTGCCGTTCCCATGGGCGGGCAAGGGCCGTGAATGCCGTTCGAAACTGCATTGCGGGCGGCGCGTGCTCCGTATCCGACTGCGCTCGAATTTCGATTGCGCCCGTGCGACGCAGCGTCTGCGCATTCACAATACGGGCGCGGTTGGTCGGGCACGTCGCGCCATCGACCCGCGCCGCAGTCACCACAAGATCCGCCTGGTCGCACAAGGCCGGAAAGAGCCGCGGGTTCTCGATGGCAAGGATCGTCCAGCCGTAGCCGTTGCGCGCCGCACACCATTGCTTTTCCCGGCAGATGAAGACACCCGCAGCATTCGCCTCGATCGCCGACGACAGATCCGCGCGGATCGCGGCCTGTTTTTCCTGGTCGAGCGGCGGAGCGCCCTTCCCGGCCGGCTCCGTAGCCGGGTAAGGATCGGCAGCTGCCGGCGGCGGAAGCATCGCTGGCTTGAGGTGGTTTTCCACCGCGAGGGCCCGTTGCCATTGCGAAAACACGAAATCCGACGGGCGCATCCTGTTGGTTGCTATCGCGCCGTTCGCAACGAGGCCGACGAGGCGACCATCCTCGGCAATCACGACATCGGGCAGACGATCGTGCTCGACTGCGAGGCTGACGAGACCGACGCTGATCAATACCGCTCCCGACAGGGCCAGCCAGCTCCGCAACACACAGACGAGAACACCGCCTGCGGCAATCAGCGCAAAGCCGAAATGCCCGATGCGACCCGTGACGATCTCACCGTCGAGAGAGGTTACGAAGCGGGCGATGTCGAGCATCCGGTCGAGGCCCCATGCCATCGCCATCAATGGATAGTGTTCAAGTCCCAGTGGCATCAGAAGCATGGCGAACAGGCCGAACGGCATGATCACAATGCTGATCACCGGCATCGTGAGAACATTGGCAAGCAGGCCATAGGCCGGCAACCGGTGAAAATAGGCGATCGAATAGACCGATGTCGCCAAACCGCCGATGAGAGAGGTGATGACGACACCGGCGATCACGCCGGTGACCGGGCCCCTTCCCTTGCCCTGCCTCGCCGCCGTCGGTACCTCCGTCTCCCGTCGCTCGCGCCAGCGCGCATAGCCGGCAACGAGCGCAAGGGTCGCAGCGAACGACATCTGGAAACCCGGCCCAGCAACCGCAGACGGCGTTGTGGCGACGATGACGATCGCCGCGAGGGCAACGTTGCGCAGGCTGATCGACATACGATCGAAAAACACCGCCACGAGCATGATGGAAATCATGATCCAGGCGCGCAATGCCGACACCGCTCCCCCGGAGATGAGAATGTAGAGGCAAACCATCAGCAGTGCGCCGGTCGCCGCAACCTTCTTGATCGGCACACGATGCGCTAGGCCAGGGATCATGCTGAGAACGGTGCGGGCGCCAATCAGAAAGGTCCCGGCGGCAAGCGCCATGTTGAGGCCGGAGATCGCCAGCACATGCGCAAGCCCGGCTTGCCGCAACACCTCGACCGTCTCACGGCTGATTGCCCGCTCTTCCGCGGTCACCAGCGCTGCCGCAAGCGCTCCCGTGTCGCCGCCGATCGATGCACGGATGCGCTCTCCGACGGCCTCCCGCATCGCGGCGATGCTGGTCGCCAGGGATGAACCAAAGGAAGAGGCCGCTTCCGATTCTCCGGTCGCAGGCGCTTTTCCGCCCGTGGGCGAACCGTAGAAAAACCCGACTGCACCGATACCCCGGAAGTAGCTGTCAAACGCGAAGTCGTTCAAACCCGGCAATGCCGGACCGGAGGGCGGAGACAGCCGCGCCCTGCCCTCGATGGTCGCACCTATCGGCAGCGGATCTTCCCGGCCCCGCGCCACCAGCGTGACTTTCGTCGGTTGACGGCGCAGGCGCGGCCTGGTCGTCTCGTGGATCTCGACCCCGTAGCGCCACTGGCCCCGGTCGTCCTGCTCACGCGAAAACACCACACCCCGCACGTTCGTCGTCACCGGTGCGTCGAGGACGATCGTATCGATCCGCGCCGTCTCGGCCGCGACCAGCACCATTCCCGCCACAAACAGTGTCGCCCCAATCAGCGGCACCCGCAGCCGTGCAAATTTTCCGACGCATGCCACCGCCGCCATGCCGAAAACGCAAAGCAGCAGTGCAAGTTTGACAATTCCGACGTCAAAAGGGAGCGACAGCCAGGTGAGGACGCCTGAGACCAGCAGCACCGGTATCAACACAAAACCGTGACCGAATGCGCGTTCCTCTTCGATTGCGGAGGCGACCGACGCCTTGACCGCGCGCGGACCGAGACGCGCCGAGAGCGTCGACATGCCGCGGCGCACCTGTGTCGAAAGCAAGCCGCGCGGCGCATTGGGAGCAAAGACGGTAACGGCAGTGGCGGCATCGGAACCGGACAACATGAAGCTGCCGCGCTCAGCGTCCTGCGACGCCTGCCGCCTTTCAGTATCGCTCATCGCGCCAGCGCTCTTTCCCCCGAATACCCGGCCGATCATGCAACCAAAGGCACATAACCGCAACCGATCCGCTATCTGCTGAAAAAAGCGGCAAACCTATATAGAATGGTACCGCACCATCATCCGACGAGATTATTGATCTCCTTGGACTTATTGCCGTAACATGCCATTGTTGCGTCGCCATATGCACATTTTCGCATCGCACAATTTGCCTTTCGTACAGCTTGGCAGTCGAAAATAAATCATATAGCAAATTCGCAACGTTCATTGTCGTGGCATGTCTCTATGTCACGTTGCCATAAGACGGAGGGTCCGATGACTGAAAAAACCGCGGTTGTAACACTCGATGGAAAGTCTGCGGATCTTCCGGTGCGATCGGGGTCCATCGGCCCTGACGTCGTGGACATCGGCTCGCTCTACAAGCAGACGAAAATGTTCACCTACGACCCGGGCTTCACGTCAACGGCGTCGTGCGAATCCAAGATCACCTATATCGACGGCGACGAAGGCGTGCTCCTGCACCGCGGCTACCCGATCGAGCAGCTTGCAGAACATGGCGACTTCCTCGAGGTCTGCTACCTGCTGCTCTACGGCGAACTGCCGACGAAGGCACAGAAGGCCGACTTCGATTATCGGGTCACGCACCACACCATGGTGCATGAGCAGATGTCGCGCTTCTTCACCGGCTTCCGCCGCGACGCGCATCCGATGGCCGTCATGTGCGGCTGCGTCGGCGCACTTTCGGCCTTCTACCACGACTCGACCGACATCACCGATCCGCATCAGCGCATGGTTGCCTCGCTGCGCATGATCGCCAAGATGCCGACGATCGCGGCAATGGCCTACAAGTACCACATCGGCCAGCCCTTCGTTTACCCGAAGAACGACCTGGACTACGCCTCGAACTTCCTGCGCATGTGCTTCGCCGTTCCGTGCGAGGAATATGTCGTCAACCCGGTTCTGTCGCGCGCCATGGACCGTATCTTCATCCTGCACGCCGACCACGAGCAGAACGCGTCGACCTCGACGGTCCGTCTGGCCGGCTCGTCGGGCGCAAACCCGTTCGCCTGCATTGCTGCCGGCATCGCCTGCCTCTGGGGCCCGGCCCACGGGGGCGCCAACGAAGCGGCGCTCAACATGCTGGCTGAAATCGGCACGGCCGACCGCATTCCGGAGTTCATTGCGCGCGCCAAGGACAAGAACGATCCGTTCCGCCTCATGGGCTTCGGCCACCGCGTCTACAAGAACTACGATCCGCGCGCCAAGATCATGCAGAAGACCACGCATGAAGTGCTGGCGGAACTCGGCCACAAGGACGATCCGCTGCTCGAAGTCGCGATGGAACTCGAGCGCATCGCGCTGACCGACGAGTACTTCATCGAGAAGAAGCTCTACCCGAACATCGACTTCTACTCCGGCATCACGCTGAAGGCGCTGGGCTTCCCCACCACCATGTTCACCGTGCTCTTCGCGCTCGCCCGCACCGTCGGCTGGATCGCGCAGTGGAACGAGATGATCGAAGATCCGGAACAGCGCATCGGTCGTCCGCGCCAGCTCTATGTCGGCGCCCCGCAGCGCGACTACGTGCCGGTCTCCAAGCGCTGATCGTTATCAGCCAAGAAAAACGAAGCCCGGTCAGCGATGACCGGGCTTTTATTTTGTAGGTCCGGGAACATCGGTTCGAACCCCGTCCACCATCGGGCTGGCCGCAAGCAATGCCGGTCCCAAACCGGCTCCGCCGGCGGGATCCTTGCGCACACTTTCGACGACGTCGACGCATCGAGGGATGCATCGCGCTCGCTCAAGGAACTATGAAGCTTACCTGTTATTCTTCATGAGGTAGCCAAGAACAATCTCGGCTGCTTTCTCACCGGGCGGATGAGTTGTCGCCATGCGCTGTTGCACCAGTGCATAGCCATCCAGCATCGAGGCGCGTTGCGCCGTTGCACCGGAAAGCCGCTCCATCCAACGCGTCAAGGCACCAGGGCGGATGGACTCGCTGAAGTATTCCGGCACGATGGGGAAGTCTGCGATCAAATTCGGCAGCGCGCCGCTCCAGATGCTGATGCGCTTGTGCAAGAGCTTCACCAGGAAATCGGGATCGTAGGTTGAAACGACGGGAACGCCGGCAAGCGCAAGTTCCAGGAGAACCGTTCCCGAGGCAGCGATCGCCGCATCGGCCCGATCGAAAGCGGCCCACTTTTCCGCCGCCCCTACGGTGATCTCCGGCTGGATGGGCCAGGATGCCGTGATTTCGCGCACCAGCTTTTCCTGCTGCGAAACGGTTGGCAACAGGAAGTGAATGCCGGGATGTCGGCTGGCAAGCTCTTCGACCACCCGACCGAAGGTGGGCAACAGGCGGCCGACCTCACTCGAGCGGGAGCCCGGCAGAAGGAGGCACGTAGCGACCCGACCATCGACGGCGCCGGCAAGGCGCTGCTGGCGGCTCGCCCGAACCGCGAGCACATTCGCATCGCTTGCGAGGCGGTGACCGACATAGGTCGTCGGCGGGCCCTGCAGCTTCTCCATCGCCTGCGGTTCGAACGGCAACACGGCCAAGACGTGATCAACATAGCCACGCATGCGCGGCGCGCGTTCCGGCTTCCAGGCCCAGACGCTCGGGCAGACATAGTTGATGACGGGCACATCCGGCAGCGCCGCACGAATCTTGCGCGCCACGCGATGGGTAAAGTCCGGGCTGTCGATGATCAGCAACGCGTCGGGACGCGCGGCGATGATCGCCTTTGCCGTCTGGCGAATGCGCATAATGAGCTTCGGCAATCGTGCCAGGACCTGGGTGAAGCCCATGATCGATAGTTCGGAATAGTCGAAGAGCGATCGAAGGCCCTCCGCCTCCAGCGCCTCGCCGCCGACACCGACGAGCTCTATCGTGCTGCTGCTTTGCGTTCGAAGCGCCCGGACGAGATCGGCGCCCAGGAGATCGCCGGAAACCTCGCCTGCAATGACTGCAAGCTTGTAGCTGGATGCGCTCATCGCTCGGCTCCCTTGGCCGATCGTTCGACACCGGCGACAAACAGACCAGCGCGATTGGCGACATCAATCACGTTGCCGCGCTCCAGGACCAGAGCCCTGCCTGCTTCGACCGCGATGCCGGCGAGACCGGCCTTTTCTGCAAGTGCAACGGTCGACGGTCCGATCGACGGGAGGTCGGCGCGCAAATCTTGCCCGGGCTTGCAAAGCTTGACGAGGACCCCGCGCCGGCGCGAAGAGACACGGCCCTCGGCCTTCAAGGCGACGACACGCTCCAGCATAGAATCGGTACCCTCAGCGCCCTCCAGCGCCACGACGCGCCCACCGACGGCCACAGCACCCTGCCCCACATCGAGCGCGCCGAGCGCGTTGGCGGCAGCGATGCCCGCCTCGATGTCGCGGCGATCGTCGGCATCAGGTGTAACCGCCCCGATCGGCCCCGGTTCTGCCAGGAGATTGGGCACCACTTCATGAACGCCGATGACATGGGCGCCGCTTGCTTCGATCAGTGCCATCGCCATGCGCAGGACGGCGTCGTCTCCACCGGACACCAGCGTCTTCAAGACGGCCGGGATCTTTGCCAGCGTTCTCAGCGTCGGGCGAATGTCACGCCATTCCGGCCGGCGGCGAACCCAACCCGACAGGACGACCCGATCGATCCCCTCTTCCTTGAAGGTTCGGCTGATATTGGCGAAGTCGCCGATCCCCAGCACGGAATGATCGAAGCCGACCCAATCGGCTTCTTCCGCCTCTCGCGACAATGCGATGATGAATGGATCTTCGCCGCGCGCGCGCACAGCTTCGGCTACGTGGTGCGGTAGCGCGCCACCGCCGGCGATGATTGCGAGCCGACCGCCGGTCGCTGCGTGGCTCGCAGCAGCCGACATCACGCTCACGCCTTGCCGCGAGACGGCGACGATAGTGCCCGGTCGCTCTCGGCCGCGATGAAATCGAGGATTTCGACGACCGGTGCGCAGTCGGCATATTCTTCGCGAATGGCCGCAGCATTGGCGCGGATCGACTCCGGGCCTTCAAAGATCTGCTTGTAGGCGCGGCGAACGACGTGGATCGTCGCGCGGTCGATCCCGGCCCTCGTCATACCTACGACGTTCAGCCCGCTCAGTATGCCCGGATTGCCGTTGAGCATACCGTAGGGAATGACGTCGTAGCTGACGGCGGAGAGGCCCCCGACAAACGCCTGACGGCCGACACGGGTAAACTGATGCACGGCGCAGCCGCCGCCAAGAATGGCGCGGTCTTCGACCGTGACATGGCCCGCCAACATCACGTTGTTCGACAGGATGATATGGTTGCCGAGCCGGCAATCATGCGCCACGTGCGAATAGGCCAGGAAGAGATTGTTGTCGCCAATGACCGTCTGTCCGCCATGTTCGACGGTGCCCGTATTCATCGTCACGCCTTCGCGGATCGTGCAATTCGCACCGATCAACAGTTCCGTATCGACGGCGCTATGATGAACGCTCTGCGAATCGGCGCCGATCACCGCCTGCGGGAAAATTTTGGTTCCCGTGCCGATCGTCGTACGGCCGGTGACCACGACATGACTGTGAAGCTCGACATCGTCGCCAAGAACGACTTTCGGCCCCACGTGGCAAAAAGGGCCGATCTTGACGTTCTCGCCGATCGCAGCGCCGTCTTCGATAATCGAGGACGGGTGGATCTTCGCTGTTGCTGCAATCATGTTCAGGCGTCTTCCTTGCTGACGATCATCGCGCCGATATCAGCTTCTGCGACCAGTTGCCCGTCAACTTTTGCGTCACAGTGAAATTTCCAGATATTGCCGCGTTGCTTCTGCTTCACGACATGGAATTCGACGCGATCGCCGGGAACGACCGGCTTGCGGAAGCGCGCATTGTCGATGGTCATGAAATAGACGAGGTTCGTTCCGCTACCCACCTTGCGGGCACAGATCGCACCAGCCGTCTGGGCCATGCCCTCGACAAGCAAAACGCCAGGCATGATCGGCTGTTCGGGGAAGTGACCGGTGAAATGCGGTTCGTTCGCCGAGACGTTCTTGATGCCGATCGCCGAATTGTCGCCGTCGATCTCGATGATCCGATCGACGAGCAGAAATGGGTAGCGATGCGGGAGCAGTTTCAGAATTTCCTGAATGTCCGCCGTACCGAGAACCGTTGCTGCCTCACTCATTCGCGCCGCCCTTCTTCTTTTTCTGTCTGTCGCTTGCCCGCATCGCCATCTCCGCGACATCGCGCAGGAAATCGCGCATCGGGCGCGCCGGAATACCGCCATAACGTTCGCCGGCGGGAACATCGCTCGCCACGCCGCTCATCGCGGCGATCTGTACGCCATCACCGACCGTGATGTGGCCGTTGACGCCACTGCCACCGCCGATCATCACGCCGTCGCCGATCTTTGTGCTGCCTGCAATGCCCACTTGGGCGACGATGCCACAATAACGGCCAATGCGCACGTTGTGGCCGACCTGGACGAGATTGTCGATCTTCGTCCCCTCGCCGATCACCGTGTCATCCATCGTGCCGCGGTCGATCGTCGTGTTGGCGCCGATCTCGACATGATCCTGAATGATCACGCGCCCGACCTGAACGATCTTGATCATTCCGCCTTTCGGCCCGGGCGCATAACCAAAACCATCCTGCCCGATACGGGCGCCGGGATGGATGATCACGCTGTTGCCGACGAGAGCACAGAGCACGCTTGCGCCAGAGGCAATCGTACAGTCACGGCCGATGCGCACGCCCGGCCCGATGACGGCGCCGGCAGCGATGCGGGTGCCGCGGCCGATTTCGGCGCCAGCCCCGACGACCGCCGTCGGCTCGACCTCGACATCGTCTTCCAGACGCGCGGTCGGATCCACGAAAGCACCCGGTGCCACGCCCTTGAGGCTGGTGTTGCGCGCAGGACGCATCGCCGCCTCGTGCAGCAAGGTGCCGGCAAGGGCGAAGGCCGTATGCGGGCGAGCCGCCAGCAGGACTGGGATATGGGCAGGCACAAGGCTGAAGATCGTCTTGTCGCAGATGATCGCGGATGCCTGACAGGTATCAAGCTCGGCTCGGCTCTTGCGAGACAACATGTAGCAGACGTCGCCGGGCTTGGCCCGATAGACTGGCGCTACAGAATGAATGGTGCAGTCGGCGACCGCACCATTGCTCAACTCCGCCCCAATTTGATTCGCCAGGTCACCCAGACGAATCCCTTTATGGGGCGGAAAAAACCAGTTCTGTTCCATGGACACTCCAGAACGATCTTTTTCCGGCAGTTCTGGACTGCTTTTTATCAGAACGACGAGGAAATACCGAACTTCAGGTTCTGTACCCGGTCGAAGTCTTCCTTGGCAACCGGCCAAGCATAGTCAACACGCAGCGGACCGAACGGCGAAGCCCAGATCAGGCCGATACCGACCGATGCACGCAGCGACGCGTCGTTGCCCTGCACCGTTTCAGAGGGAAGGGTCGCGACCTTGTTGCTGTAGAGCGTACCGGCATCGGCGAAGACCGCACCGCGGAAGCCGCTGTCACGCGGGATGCCCGGAAGCGGGAACGACGCTTCGGCCGAAGCCGTAAAGTAGGTCGTGCCGCCGAGCGCATCGCCCGTCGCCTGATCGCGCGGACCGATACCGTTGCGCTCGAAGCCACGAATATCGTTGGAGCCGAGCTGGAATTGGTCGAAGACCTGCAGATCGCTGCCGGTTTCGAAGACATGACCGGCGCTACCAGCAAGCGACGCGATGATATCCGCCTCGTCGTTGACCGTGTAGTACCACTTGGCCTTACCAGTCATCTTGTAGAAGTCGGAGTCGCCACCAAGACCTGCAAACTCGTGCGTGAAGGTCGCCAGGATGCCGTCATGCGGCAGCTGGGGATCGTCGAGCGTGTTGTAGGTGATCGACTGCGATACCGACGAACGGACCCAGTTTCCACCCTCAACTGCACGAACGTAGGGCGACGACAGCTTCGCGACGTTACCGCTATAGTCGAACTGCGTGAAGTTGTAGCGCAGCGTGGTCGACAGATTTTCGGTGATCGGCGCCGTTACGCGCAGGCTGAAGCCCTGATCTTCGTAGCTGTAGTCCTCGTCGTCGAAGTCGTTCTCGTTCTTGAAGACGTCAAAGCCGGCAGCCAGACGATAGCCAAGGAAGTACGGCTCGGTGAACGAAACGTTGTAGGTCCGGCTCTCGTCACCGCGACCGGCGGCGACACGGATGTACTGACCACGACCCAGGAAGTTCTTTTCTTCGATCGACGCTTCGACGAGGAAGCCGCCGCCGCTACCCGCAGAGTAACCAGCACCGATACCGAACGAACCGGTCGACTGATCCTGCACGTCGACGATCACGACGACGCGGTCGGCAGCGCTGCCCGGCGCGGTCGAGATGTTGACGGTCGAGAAGTAGCCGAGTGCCTCCAGCCGACGCTTGGCGCGGGCAACCATTTCCTGGTTGAAGGCGTCGCCTTCACCCATGTCGAATTCGCGACGGATGACGTAGTCACGCGTACGGGTGTTGCCGCGGATCTCGATGCGCTCGACGTAAGCACGCTCGCCCTGGTCGACGAGGTAGTCGACGGCGATCGTGTGATTGGCGAGGTCGCGGTTGCCGCGCGGCGTGACGCGCGCAAAAGGATATCCGGCCGAAGCGACACGCTGCGAAATCTCGCTCATCGTCGCCTGAACGTCCTTGGCCTTGTAGACCGAGCCCTCGCGGCTGAGGATAAGCCCCTTCAGCTCTTCGGCATTGACGCCCTCGACGGTCGATTCGACATTGACGGCGCCGAAGTCATAACGCGGACCTTCTTCGACGGTGATCGTCACCGTGTACTCGTTCGTCGCTTCATTGAGCGCCGCGTCCGAGGAAACGACCTGGAAGTCCGCGTAGCCGCGGTTGAAATAAAACTGGCGCAGCAGCTCTTCGTCAGCGCGAAGCTTGTCCGGATTGTAGACATCCTTGCGTGTGATGAACGAGAAGATACCCGATTCCTTCGTCGCGATGATCGATTGAAGACGACCGTCGCTATAGGCTTCGTTGCCGACGAAATTGATCTGGGAGATCTTGGTGCGCTCACCTTCATTGATCACGAAGGCAAGGTTGACGCGCCCTTCGGCAACCGGAACAACCTGCGTCGTCACCGTGATGTCGCTGCGACCGATGGCAGCGTAGGCGTCCTTGATGGACTGGATATCCGTTTCGACCGTCGCTTCGCTGTACGGGCCGAGCGGCTGCGTGCGCACGACGCCCTGCAGCTTGTCGTCCTTGATCTTGCGGTTGCCGTTGAAGACGACCTGATTGACCAGCTGATTCTCGCTCACGCTGACGACCAGCGTACCGCCGGCGACATTGATGCTGACGTCGGAGAAGTAGCCCGTGGAGTACAGGCGCTTCACGGAAGCGTCGATATCCGCGTTGCTGAAGGCCTTGCCGGGAACGATCGTGATGTTCGCACGGACCGTCTCAGCGCTGACGCGCGTTGCCCCGCGTACTTCGACACGATTGATGACCGCAGCTTCTGCGACGGACGTGCCTGCGAGCAACCCAACACCAGCGCCAGAAACAACAATGCTTGTTGACAGCGCAGCCGCCGACACCGCGTTCAAAAACCTTGAACCAGCTTTCATGTTCAAATCTTACCTTTTCCAAACGTCGCGCGGCAGTTTCGTGCCGACTCCGGTCACGGTTGCCGTTTTAACCGCTTTTCCCATACAAGCAAGCCAGCTCGTTAATTTCTGTTTACTTCAATTCGAACCGTGGCTTAACGGCCACTACAGCCTCGAGTTATCGTAAACAAAACCTTTCTTCGCAAGCCGTTGAAAACCAATCGTTCACAGTATCCGCCGAATTCCCCTCGCCGTTTCCCCGACCGAACGCTAGCCGAAGAACATCGATATGTCGTTCCAGGTGGCAAAGACCATGAGCATCAGCACCATGGCAAAGCCGATCCGATAGGCGACATCCTGCGCGGCGGGACCGACAGGCTTCCCGCGCAACGCCTCAACCGCATAGAACATCAGATGGCCGCCATCAAGCACCGGTACGGGCATGAGGTTAAGCAATCCTATGGAAACTGACAGGATCGCGGCGATATTCAGCAAGAATGGAATGCCGAGCGTCGCCATCTGCCCGGAAACCTTGGCGACGCGGATCGGGCCACCGATCTGGTCCGCCTTCATCCGCCCGGTCAGCACATTGCCGAGGTAGTCGAAGGTGCCCGTAATGACGTGCCAGCTTTGCAGGACGCCCTGCCCTACGGCCTCGATCGGGCCATAGGTGACGGTGCGGAAGTTGCCGGCTTCCTGATCGGTCAGGATACCGATGACGCCGATCTCCATCTTGTTGCCGAACTGGTCGGTGAGCTCCGTCCGCTGGGGCACCATCGGCAAATCGAGTGTCGCGCCGTTGCGTTCGATTCGGATGGTGATCTTCAGCTCGGGGCGCACGCTGACGTAGCGACGAACGTCGTCGAAGGTCGTCACCGGCGAGCCGTCGATCGAGATCAGGCGGTCGCCCGGAACAACGCCTGCCTGTGCGGCTGCGCTATTTTCGTTCACACGTGCAACCACGGGATCTGCGACCTGGCGTCCGTAGACGGAGAACAGAACGGCGAAGATGGCAATCGCGAGGATGAAGTTGGCGATCGGCCCTGCGGCAACCGTCGCTGCCCGCTTCCAGAGCCTGGCGCCGAGGAAGGTCTTGCCGCGCTCTTCCGGCGCGATTGCCTCCAGACGCTTGTAGTCCGGCACGCTCGCCGCGTCCTCGTCACCGTAGAACTTGACGTAGCCACCAAGCGGGATCGCCGACAGTTTCCAACGTGTTCCGTGCCGATCGGTCCGACCGAAAAGTTCGGGACCGAAACCGATCGAGAAGGCGAGGATACGGATTCCCGACCAGCGGCCAACGAGATAGTGCCCCATCTCGTGCACGAAGACCAAAAGGGTCAGCACGAGGAGGAAGGGAATGATGTAGCCGGTCAGAAGCTGAAAGGCATCAAGCAGATATGTCATGAACGTTCCTCAAGTCCCTGCGGTCGGCATCAAGGGCCAAGCAGGACCGAACCGAAGGCGATCTGGCGCCCATCGCTGACGAAATACTGAACCATGACCAGAATCAACGCCGCCACGCAGGCGAATATCAAACCGTCGACCCGATCCATGACTCCGCCGTGCCCTGGAATGAGACGGCTCGAATCCTTCACGCCAAAGCGCCGCTTGATGAAGGACTCGAACAAATCCCCAACCTGGCTGGCAACCGAGAGCACCAGGGCGATGATCGGGATCCGAAGATCTTGCAGCGAAAAATAAGCCATAAAGACGGCGACGCCAGCAAGAATGCCACAAATCGTGCCACCGATGGCGCCGGACCAGGTCTTGCCGGGCGATATGCGCGGCGCAAGCTTGGGCCCCCCGATCGCACGGCCGGTGAAATAGGCGAAAATGTCGGTTGCCCAGACCACCGCGAAGACGAACAGCGTTGCGATCAGGCCGAGATCGTCGGCGCCACGAAGTGCTGCGAGCGATATGCCGGTGAGGCCCGCATAGGCGATGCCGCCCGGCAGCCACCAGCTTGTCTTTTGAGTAAGGACCCAAAGCAATGCCGCTCCGAGGCCGAACGCCAGGAAAGGAAGGCTGTAGCCAATGTAACCGGTGACAACGAGGCCTGCGATCACGACTATGGAGAGCCAACCGAAGGCGTTGCCCTGGAAATCTCGCTCGACAAGGCCGGTGATCGTCGACCATTCGTAGTAGACGAGAAGCGCGATCAGGACCGAAAGTAGCTGGAAAGCGAGACCGCCAAACCAGGTCGCAGCGAGAGCGACCGCCGCGAGCACCACTCCCGAAGCGATGCGAAGCTTGAGTTCAGTTTGCATCAGGAACCAACCGCCCGCGTCGGCTCGACCAGTCCGCCGAAACGGCGCTCCCGGCCTGCATACTTCTCCAGCGCAGACAGGAAAATCTCACGCGTGAAATCCGGCCACAGTTCGGGAACGAAGATCAGTTCGGAATAGGCGCCCTGCCAGAGCAGGAAATTCGACAGTCGCTCTTCGCCGCTCGTGCGGATTATCAGGTCCGGATCGGGTATGTCGGCGGTGTCCAGCGAGGCTGCAATGCGTTCCTGATTGATGTCCTCAGGGCGCAAACGCCCTTCGGCGACGTCCACCGCGAGGCGACGCATCGCCCGGGTCAACTCGTCACGCGCGCCGTAGTTGAAGGCAATGACCAGGGTAACTCCCGTGTTCGCCCGCGTCGTTTCCTCGGCCTCTATCAATAGCGGCAGGATGTCGCCACGCAGGTTCGAGCGGTCGCCAATGACACGGATGCGGACATTCTCGCGGTGCAGATCGGCGAGATCCCGGCGGATGAAGGTCTTGAGCAACCCCATGAGGTCGCTTACCTCCGACTCCGGCCGGCTCCAATTTTCCGAAGAGAATGCAAAAAGCGTGAGATAGCGGATACCCACCTGGGCCGCCGTCTTGACGGCATCGCGAACGGTCTCGACGCCTTTGCGATGCCCCATGGTACGCGGTAGCCCACGTGCATTCGCCCAACGCCCGTTGCCATCCATGATGATGGCAACATGTTCCGGAACGGTCGTGGAGATGAGGTTTTGCATAAGGCGTCCGCGAAAGGAGACTCAGATCACGAGCAGATCAGACCTGCATGATTTCCTTTTCCTTCTCGGCGAGCAAGCGGTCGATCTCGGAAATCGTTTCATCGGTCATCTTTTGCACGCGCTCGGACTGAGAACGGCTGATATCCTGACCGATGTCGCCATCCTTTTCGGCTTTTTTCAGGTCATCCATGCCGTCGCGGCGCACGTGGCGCACGGCAACCTTGGCTTTTTCAGCGTAATCGTGGGCCACCTTGACCAACGACTTGCGGCGCTCTTCGTTGAGCTCGGGCAGCGGAATGCGCAGGTTCTGGCCGTCGATGATCGGGTTCAGGCCGAGGTTCGATTCGCGAATGCCACGATCGACGGCGCCAACCATCTGCTTGTCCCAGACCGAAACGGACAGCATGCGCGGCTCCGGAACGGTGATGTTGGCGACCTGGTTGAGGGGCACGCGCGAGCCGTAGGCTTCAACGGTCACCGGATCGAGAACGTTCGCCGACGCCCGGCCGGTACGAAGCGATGCGATATCGCTCTTGAATGCGGAAATGGCGCCATCCATGCGACGCTTCAGTTCCTTCAGTTCAACACCTTCACTCATGGTCAAAACTCCCGTTCTAACATTCGCCGGCCGCAGGGGGCCGCTTTGCAGCTCTTTAGTTGTCTGTGACGATGGTCGCGCGACCGCCGCCGGTCAAGATTTCCGCGAAGCCACCCTTTTCGTGGATCGAAAAGACAACGATCGGAATGGTATTTTCGCGTGCAAGCGCAACGGCGGCAACATCCATGACGGCCAGGCCCCTTTCAAGCACCTCGCTGTGGGTCAGGCGGTCGAAACGGGTCGCGGTCGGATCCTTCTTCGGATCGGCAGAATAGATACCATCGACCTGCGTGCCCTTGAAAATGGCCTGCGCACCCATTTCCGCCGCGCGGAGCGCTGCGGCCGAGTCCGTCGTAAAGAAGGGGTTGCCGGTGCCACCGGCGAAGATCACGACGCGGCCAAGCGAGAGATGATGAAGCGTTGCGCGCTGCGAGAAGCTTTCGCAGATTTCCGGCATCGCAATTGCCGAAAGCACGACCGTGTCGATGTCGAGCTTGCGCAGCGAGGTTGCGAGCGCCAGCGCGTTGATGACCGTTGCCAGCATGCCCATGTGGTCGCCGGTCACCCGGTCTCCGCCCTTGGAGGCCACCGCGACACCGCGGAAGATGTTGCCGCCGCCGACGACGACACCGACTTCGACGCCCATCGCGCGTGCTTCGGCGATGTCGGCGGCGATGCGGTCGGCGACCGCCACGTCGATACCGAAGCCCTGGCTACCCATCAGGGCTTCACCGGAGGCTTTAAGGAGAACACGTTTGTAGATTGGTTCGGCCGGCATCATCGCTCCTGATCAGGTCGGTGCGCGTGCGCACGACGACGGCGCACAGCGCATAAGGACATATTGCGCTACCCGGTTTCAACCGCTGCGGAGTGATTTCCGGCGGGTCCGGCGCATTGACGAAGCCCGATACACGAAGGGCACCGCGTTGTCACGCGATGCCCCGAGGTTTTCCCAATATGGGTGAAGAAATCAGCCCTTGGCGACGGCTGCAACTTCTGCGGCGAAGTCGGACTCTTCCTTCTCGACGCCTTCGCCGAGCAGCAGGCGAGCCATGCCGGTCACTTCGATCGGTGCGCCAGCGAGCTTTTCAGCGTCCTTGACGGCCTGGCCGACGGTGATTTCCGGGTTCATGACGAAGGCCTGCGACAGCAGTGCGACTTCTTCGAAGAACTTGCGCATACGGCCTTCAACCATCTTCTCGATGATGTTGTCCGGTTTGCCCGAAGCGCGCGACTGTTCGATGAAGACGTTGCGTTCGCGCTCAGCAACAGCGGCGTCGACTTCTTCAGCGCGGATCGCCAGCGGGTTGGTCGCAGCGATGTGCATGGCAACCTGACGGCCGACCGAGAACAGCACTTCCTTGTCGCCGATCGACTTCAGCGCGACGAGAACGCCGAGCTTGCCGATGCCGTCGCCAGCAGCGTTGTGGATGTAGGTGGCGACAACGCCATCTTCGACCTGCAGCAGAGCTGCGCGACGCAGCGTCATGTTTTCGCCGATCGTGGCAATCGCGTCCTTGATCGTCTCGTCGACCGACTTGCCGGTCGCCGGGTAGGTTGCAGCCGCGATCGCATCGACGGAGCCGTCGGTGGTGAGCGCTACGTTGGCAACGCCGCGGACGAGTTCCTGGAAGGCTTCGTTGCGGGCAACGAAGTCGGTTTCGGAGTTGATTTCGACGACGACGGCCTTGACGCCGCCGCTGACGATGCCGACGAGGCCTTCGGCAGCCGTACGACCCGACTTCTTGTCGGCCTTCGCGATACCCTTGGCGCGCAGCCAGTCGATCGCTGCTTCCATGTCGCCGTTGGTTTCAGCAAGTGCCTTCTTGCAATCCATCATGCCTGCGCCGCTCTTTTCGCGCAGTTCCTTCACCATTGCTGCAGTCACAGTCATCTTTTTTGCCTCTTTGTCTGTTTGGCGGGCGTTGCCCGCGCGTGGCGCGATGCCAGGAGGTTTGGCAGGGAATGGCTTTTCAATGTGACACCATGATGAACGCGTCATCGTGGCCGCTGCCCGGATCCAACGACCCGAACGGATCGCGCCATCCCCGGCTGAAAAGAACAAGGCCGTTCAGACTTTCATCACAAACGGCCTTGTCCCGACATTTCATTGGGGGCGGCAGGGTTGGCTGCCGCCTGGGGCCGATCAGGCGTCGGAGGCCTCGTCGAGCGCCGGCTCGACCGGAACTTCGGCAGAGGCGCCGAGGTCACGGCCAGATGCGCCCTGCTGGCGCGCAATGCCGTCGATGGCTGCGCGGGCGATCAGGTCGCAGTAGAGAGCGATGGCGCGCGAAGCGTCGTCGTTGCCCGGGATCGGATAGTCGATCTGGTCCGGATCGCAGTTCGAGTCGATCACGGCAACAACCGGGATGCCGAGGCGCTTGGCTTCGTCGATCGCGATCGATTCCTTGTTGGTGTCGATGATGAACATCAGGTCCGGGGTGCCGCCCATATCGCGGATACCGCCGAGTGCACGGTTCAGCTTTTCGCGTTCGCGCTCGAGGTTCAGGCGTTCCTTCTTGGTGAAGCCAGAAGCTTCCGAAGAAAGGATTTCGTCGAGCTTGCGCAGGCGCTGGATCGAGTTCGAAATCGTCTTCCAGTTCGTCATCATGCCGCCGAGCCAGCGAGCGTTGACGTAGTACTGGGCCGAACGCTTGGCTGCGTCAGCGATGATTTCCGAAGCCTGGCGCTTGGTGCCGACGAACAGAACGCGGCCGCCGTTGGCAACGGTGTCGCTGACGATCTGCAGGGCGCGCGACAGCATCGGTACGGTCTGAGCGAGGTCGATGATGTGGACGTTGTTACGATCGCCGAAAATGTACGGCTTCATCTTCGGGTTCCAGCGGTGCGTCTGGTGACCGAAGTGAACGCCAGCTTCCAGAAGCTGACGCATGCTAAAATCAGGCAATGCCATGCCTTTTTCTCCTTTTCCGGTTGAACCTCCGCGAAGCGTCGAGCATGGTCTTTCGAACAGCCCACCGGCGGAACGATCCGGATTTCTCCCGGAACATCCCTTGCTTCACGTGTGGAATGGCAGCCCCTTAACCGCAACTGCCCGAGAAATCAAGACGCGAGTGCCGATTTTCGTCGCGATCGGCTATTTGCAGTCCTCGGATTTGAAGACTTCGAGATCGGCAAGCTTACCGCTGAGGACAAAATCGCCGTAGTCCATCGTCAGGTCCCGGGTGATTCCGTTTTCGTAGAGCTTGAACGACATGCGATAGATTGGCAGCGCATCGCCGCTCTTGTCGTCGTTGAAATAGGAGATCGTCACCGGCCAATAGGCTTCGCTGCCGAACTTGCCAGCCTTGCCGGCATCCGGCTCATCAGCGGTGGGCTTGCGCGATTTACCGACAAAGGTCGAGGTGATCAGCGTCTTGTCGCCCGAATCGGAGCCGTCGAAGATGCGCGCCTCGAACAAGCCTTCCCCCTTCTTCGCCCGCGAGATCACTTCCATCATATGGGCGGTCGGGAAACGGCTGGCCGCAAGTTCCACTTCGCGCTTGTCGGGCGCGGTCAGCTCCACCTTGACACCGCTCTTTTCCTCATGCGCCGTTCCGCGCACTTCCTTGTCCAGCTTCTCGTCGGTGAAAGAGCGCGTCAAGAAGCGGAAATTGCCCGTCTTCAGATCCTCATAGGTGGTCGTCTGCTGATCCGTGAGGCGAACTTCCTCGCCGGTGTCGACCTGGGTGACGAAGCGGAAGCTGACCGTGTAGCCCTCGCAAGACGAACCATTGAATTCATAGACCATGCGACCATACATTCCGGCAATGCCCGAACGATCCGACGCATCCTTGAGCTCAAGATCATAGACGGCGCGATGCGGCACGAGGACATTCGCACTCGCCGCCGTAGCACCTGACGCCGTCACGACGGCGAAACAAACGCTGCCCAGAGTGACGAGACCGAAGCCTTTATGAAACATCCGTTTCCTCCTATTGGACTCGCCGGCAATGCTATAAACAAGCGTTCGGCAGAAGCGAGGCGGTGTTTGCAGGAAAATGCCGGCGCCCGCCGCGATCCGGCCTGAATGCAGGATTTTAACACAAAAGACAACAATGGAGCTTTCCATGTCCGCAGAGATCGAAACGCGCCTCAAGGACCTCGGCGTCACCCTTCCCCAGGCTGCGACCCCGGTCGCGAACTATGTGCCGTACGTGATCAGCGGCTCGATGCTCTACATCTCCGGACAGCTTCCGATGGAAGACGGCAAGGTCGCTGTGACAGGCATTGTCGGCAAGGATGTCGACGTCGCCCGCGCGCAACGCGCCGCCGAACTCTGCTCAATCAACATCCTCGCACAGGCAAAATCCGCGCTCGGCGGCGACCTCGGACGCATCCGTCGTCTGGTGAAGATCAACGGCTTCGTCGCCTCGACGCCGGAATTTGTCGAGCAGCACCTCGTCATCAACGGCGCCTCCAATCTGCTGGCCACCGTGCTCGGTGAAGCCGGCAAACACGCCCGCGCCGCCGTCGGCATGGCTTCCCTGCCCTTCAATGCCGCCGTCGAGATCGACGCCGTCATCGAGATCGCCTGATTAGGGTGCCCACCATGGCTGATATTTCCTGGCTGAAGGCTCAACCGATCGCCCATCGCGGCTATCACGACATGAACAGAGACGTGTGGGAGAACACGCTCTCGGCTTTCTCCCGTGCCGTCGATGCCGGTTTCGCCATCGAGTGCGACCTGCAATACACCGCCGACAGCATCCCGGTCGTCTTCCATGATGACGACACCCAGCGTCTCTGCGGCATCAAGGGCGACGTGCGCGCGCGCACCGCCGGCGAGCTCGGCCTGATGGCGATCGGCGGAACGAAGGACAAGGTGCCGACGCTGACGCAGATGCTGCGCCTGGTCGCAGGCAAAGTACCGCTGGTCATCGAACTCAAGGGCCGCAAGGGCGACGACGAGGGCTTTGCCGCCGCCGTGCTGGAGACGCTCGAAGGCTACAAGGGACACGTCGCCCTGATGAGCTTCGATCACTGGCTGCTCAAGGACCTGAAGGCGCTCGATGCGCCCTACCCGCTCGGCCTCACTGCGGAAGGCGCCAATCCCGAGACGTTCTTCGTGCACGAGGAAGCCATGCAGCTCGGCCTCGACTTCATCTCCTACCATTACGGCCACCTGCCGAACTCTTTCATCACCAAGGAGCGGACGCTCGGCAAGACGATCATCACCTGGACCGTGCGCGACCGCCAGGCAGAGACCTACACGTTCGCTCACGCGGATCAGATGACCTTCGAGGGCTTCGACCCGCGGGAGGTCCTGGTTTCCTGATCTGATGTCAGACGCCGTCACCATCCGCATAGCCCAATCCTTCGCCGATGTGCCGGCAGCACGCTGGAACGTGCTTTCCGGTGCATCGAAGGTGCATCCCGGCGGCGTCTACAATCCCTTCCTCTCGCATGCCTATCTTTCGGCTCTTGAGGAATCCGGGTCCGCAACAGCGAAAACAGGCTGGCTCGGCCAACACCTGCTTCTCGAAGGATCAGACGGCCATCTGCGCGGCGGCCTTGTCTGCTATCTGAAGAACCACAGCCAGGGCGAATATGTCTTCGACCATGGCTGGGCCGACGCTTTCGAGCGGGCCGGCGGGCGCTATTATCCGAAACTGCAAAGCTCCATTCCCTTCACGCCGGCCACCGGACCAAGACTGCTTACGGCGCCGGGTGAAAACCAGGGCGCCGTTCAGGATGCGCTTGCCGCAGGCATGAAGGAGCTCGCACGCAGACACGATGTCTCGTCGGCGCATGTCACCTTCGTGCCGGAAGCCGAAATGCCGGCGCTCGAGCGCGCCGGGTTCCTGCACCGCACCGACCAGCAGTTCCATTTCACCAACGAAGGCTACGGATCGCACGCCGATTTCCTGGAGACCTTGGCCTCGCGCAAGCGCAAGGCGCTCAAGAAGGAACGCAGGGCCGCGGTCGAAAACGGCATCTCGATCGACTGGCTGACCGGCAGCGACCTGACGGAAGCGATCTGGGACCAGTTCTTTGCCTTCTACATGGACACCGGCGGTCGCAAGTGGGGTCGTCCCTATCTGACGCGCGCCTTCTATTCGCTGATCGGCGAGCGCATGGCCGACGATATCCTGCTGGTGATGGCGCGCCGCAACGGCCGCTACATCGCCGGCGCGATCAACTTCATCGGCGGCGACGCGCTCTACGGCCGTCACTGGGGCTGCATCGAGGACCATCCGTTCCTGCATTTCGAGGTCTGCTATCACCAGGCGATCGATTTCGCGATCGCCAAGGGACTGAAGAGGGTCGAGGCCGGTGCCCAGGGTGAACACAAGCTCGCGCGCGGCTACATGCCCGTCACCACCCACTCCGCGCATTTCTTCATGCATTCAGGGCTCGCCCGCGCTGTCGCTGATTATCTCCAGCGCGAGCGTAGAGACGTGGAGGAAACGGGCGAGATTCTTGCAGAACACGGGCCTTTCCGCAAAGGTGAGCGGCAAGACGACTGAACGGCTTTCGGCCAAGGTCGGCCCGCGACAATTCACGAGGAAGAACAATGAGCTACGACGACAACAACATCTTCGCCAAGATCCTGCGCGGCGAAATTCCCTCGCACCGCGTCTACGAGGATGACGCAACGATCGCGTTCATGGATGTGATGCCGCAGGCCGAAGGCCACTTGCTCGTCGTACCGAAGGCACCCTCGCGCAACTTGCTCGATGCCGATGCAGCAACGCTGCCGGCGCTCATCGCTACCGTGCAGAAACTGGCGGTCGCGGCGAAAGAGGCCTTCGAGGCCGATGGAGTGACGGTCATGCAGTTCAACGAGACACCGGCCGGCCAATCGGTCTTCCACCTGCACTTCCACGTCATCCCGCGGCGCGCAGGCGTGCCGCTGAAGCCGCATTCCGGTACGATGGAAGACGGCGCCGTGCTCGCGGCCAATGCCGAAAAGGTTCGGCAAGCGCTGTAGTCTCGCCTGCACTCGATAACCGACACTCCATGAACGGATTGAGCCGGCGCCCCGCCGGCTCTCGGCTCAGGCTTCGCCTAAAAACCCAGCCACCAGAGCCCCAATGCGAGCGCTGCGATGGCTGTCGCTATTCCGATCGCCGGCTTTCGTCCGAACAGAAAGAAAGCGACCGCCCCAAGTCCGACGGACCCCACGCGCAGCCAGAGCGGGGATTGTTCGAGCATGCCTGTCGGATAAAGGATGAGCTTCGCGATGACCGCGGCGACCAGAGCGGTCGCGACCGCCCTCACCCAGTTCAGTGCCTCGGAATCGTCGCGCAGCTTGTTGCCGGCAACGACGCCGAGCCAGCGCCAGATGTCGGTCGCGAGCCAGCCGGCAATCGCGATGAAGGCATAGGCCCACCAACCATCCTGCCACGTCATACGCCCACCTCCTTGCGCTGGCGCCAGAGGCGCTCGACCAGCCAGGCGAGCGTGCCGCCGACTAGACCGGCGAGCAGGATGTCGAATTCCGGAAACAGCCAATAGAACAGCGGCCCGCCGACAAGTCCGAAGAGCAGCGCGACGTAGACGACGGGGTGGCGCGCCGAATGCCAGATCGATGCGAGGAAATAGACAGGTGTCAGGAAGAACAGGCAGCCGGCAACGATCGGCGGGAAGTCCGCGACGAAATGGTAGACGACGGCAACCAGCAGCATGTTCGCCGCAACGAGCGTGATGCCGAAGCCGGCAAAGAAGGCGACCCGCCGTTCACGCGGCACCTGCGGCACGTTCTCCATTGCGAACACCCAGGCGGTGATCGCGACGAAGTGCGAAAGGAAGAGCAGCAGCCAGGTCGGCGTTCGCGATGTGCGCAGTTCCGGGACGAGCGCCGCAACCATCGGCATCAGCCGGACGGAAGACAGCGAAACCGCGAGGAAAGCGGCCGCCAAGTTCGCGCCGCTCATTATCGAACTGACAAGAATGACTTTCGCCGGAAGCGCCCAGACCATGCCGACCATGAAGACGACCTGCTGCACTGGGATCCCAGCTTGCGCTGTCAGCGAACAGAAGCCGACGAAGGACAGCATCAGGATGAAGGCCGGCAGGCTGAAGATGCCCCGCATACCTCTCCCGAACCAGGCGAGCGATGATTGCTCGTCTTCTTCCCTATCCATTGGCAATTCCGGATTGTCTTTGATTTTCGATCACGATGATCTTGGGTCGAATCGACCCAAGATCATCGTGATCGAATATAAGTTATTGGAGCGGGATGCGGGCGAAAAACCGCGCACACTTTTCCTCATCCCGCTCTCAAGAAAACGGTGCCGGATGGTTTGCATCCGGCACCGTCGAACATTTCTTGCGAGGGTCTATTTCTTGCGCGGCACCTTCGGCACCGTGCGGCCCTTTCTCGGAGCCGCGTCGCCGGCCCCGGCTTCGCCATCGGACGATGCCTTGGCGGCTGCCTTCTTCGGCTTGGACTTCGGTGCGGGCTCGGCACCCACTTCTTCCTTGTCCTCGGCCTTCTTCTGCTTTGCCGCCTTCATCGCCGGGCGGGAAACCTCGGCCTTCGGCTTGATCGGCGTCGTTTCCGGAACAGCATCGAGCAGCAAGCCCTTGGTGCCATCGGCCTTGGTACCGATCGTCACCTTGACGACGCCGCCCTTCTTCAGCTTGCCGAAGAGGATTTCATCGGCGAGCGGCTTCTTGATGTTTTCCTGGATGACGCGGGCGAGCGGCCGGGCACCCATCTTCTCGTCATAGCCCTTCTCGGCGAGCCAGGCGATTGCCTCCGGCGCGAGGTCGAAGGTGACGTTGCGCTCGGCGAGCTGCGTTTCCAGCTGCATGACGAACTTCTGTACGACCTGGTGGATGACCGGGGTCGGCAGCGAAGCGAAGGGAATGACCGCGTCCAGACGGTTGCGGAATTCCGGCGTGAACAGGCGGTTCAGCGCCTCTTCGTCTTCACCCGTACGCTTGGAAGAACCGAAGCCGATGGCGGCCCGGGCCATTTCCGATGCGCCGGCATTGGTGGTCATGATCAGGATGACGTTGCGGAAGTCGATCTTCTTGCCGTTGTGATCCGTCAGCGAGCCATGATCCATGACCTGCAACAGGATGTTGAACAGGTCCGGATGCGCCTTCTCGATCTCGTCGAGCAGCAGCACGCAATGCGGATGCTGGTCGACGCCATCAGTCAACAGGCCGCCCTGGTCGAAGCCGACATAGCCGGGAGGTGCACCGAGCAGACGCGAAACCGTGTGCCGCTCCATGTATTCCGACATGTCGAAGCGCAGAAGCTCGACGCCGAGCGACGTCGCAAGCTGCTTGGCGACTTCCGTCTTGCCGACGCCGGTCGGGCCGGAGAAGACATAGCAGCCGATCGGCTTGTTCGGTTCCCGCAGGCCGGCACGCGCCAGCTTGATCGAAGACGCGAGCGCTTCGATCGCCAGGTCCTGGCCATAGACGACCGAGCGCAGTTCCTTTTCGAGGTTGGCGAGAACGGCCTCATCATCCTTCGAAACGGTCTTGGGCGGGATGCGCGCCATCGTCGCGATCGTCGCCTCGATCTCCTTTTCGGTGATCAGCTTGCGGCGCTTGCTTGCCGGCAGCAGCATCTGCGCAGCACCGGATTCGTCGATCACGTCGATCGCCTTGTCAGGCAGCTTGCGGTCGTTGATGTAACGGGCGGAAAGTTCAACCGCGGCCTTGATCGCCTCGTTCGAGTATTTCAGGTGGTGATATTCCTCGAAGTAAGGCTTCAGACCCTTCATGATCTCGATCGCGTCGGCGATCGTCGGCTCGTTCACGTCGATCTTCTGGAAGCGGCGAACCAGCGCCCGGTCCTTCTCGAAGAACTGGCGGTATTCCTTGTAGGTGGTCGAACCGATGCAGCGGATCGCGCCGGAGGAGAGCGCCGGCTTCAGGAGATTGGACGCATCCATGGCGCCACCGGAGGTGGCCCCAGCGCCGATGACGGTGTGGATCTCGTCAATGAAGAGCACGGCACCCGGATAGTCCTCAAGCTCCTTGACGACCTGCTTCAGGCGCTCTTCGAAATCGCCGCGATAGCGCGTGCCGGCGAGCAAGGTGCCCATATCCAGCGAGAAGATCGTCGCATCCTGTAGCGCTTCCGGTACCTTCTTTTCAATGATGCGCTTGGCAAGGCCTTCGGCGATCGCCGTCTTGCCGACGCCGGGGTCGCCGACATAGAGCGGATTGTTCTTCGAGCGGCGGCACAGCACCTGGATGGTGCGGTTCACCTCGGCGTGACGCCCGATCAACGGGTCGATCTTGCCTGACTTCGCCTTTTCATTGAGGTTGACGCAATAGGCCGTGAGCGCGTCCTGCTGCTTCTTGGCGCCAGTTTCCTCGGTGTCGCGCGAAGGCTTCTGCTCGGATTCGTGATCGTCGGCGCCGCGCACCGGCCGGGATTCGGAGGTGCCGGGCCGCTTGCCGATGCCGTGTGAAATGAAGTTGACGGCGTCGTAACGCGTCATCTCCTGCTCCTGCAGGAAATAGGCGGCATGGCTTTCGCGCTCGGCGAAGATGGCAACCAGCACGTTGGCGCCGGTGACTTCTTCACGGCCGGACGATTGGACATGGATGACCGCGCGCTGGATGACACGCTGGAAACCCGCCGTGGGCTTGGAATCTTCGTCGTAGCCGGTCACGAGATTGGAAAGCTCGTTGTCGACATAATCCGTCACGGTCTTGCGCAGCGTCTCGAGATTGACGTTGCAGGCGCCCATCACGGCCGCCGCGTCGGCATCATCGATCAATGCCAGAAGCAGATGCTCGAGCGTGGCGTATTCATGGTGGCGCTCGTTGGCAAAAGTCAGTGCCTGGTGTAGCGCCTTTTCGAGACTGGGCGAAAATGTTGGCACGTTAGTTCCTCATTTCTTTTCCATGACGCATTGCAACGGATGCTGATGCTGCCGGGCAAAATCCATCACCTGCGTCACCTTGGTTTCGGCGACCTCATAGGTGAAGACGCCGCACTCTCCCACGCCATGATTGTGGACATGAAGCATGATGCGGGTCGCCTCTTCCGGGTTCTTCTGAAAGAAGCGCTCCAGGATATGGATGACAAATTCCATCGGCGTGTAATCGTCATTCAAAAGCAGAACACGATACAAACTCGGCTTTTTGGTCTTCGGCTTGGTACGCGTGATGACGGACGTGCTGCGGTTGTTGCCGTTTCCCTCGTCATCGCTACCTTGCTGCATCCGGACCGGCATGGCGATCATTCTTGTCAGTTCCTTGTACAGCAGCGACCCCACTGAACTTGGCCGCAGCGTGCTTGCCCTTTATCTAATGGTTCGTTTTCAGATTTTAAGACCGAACCAACGCACTGCAATCATAATCGCACGACCGCGCGTAAGATTGATCAACTTTCTTCGGGCTGCGCACAGCTAATGCGAGAAACAAAAAGGCCGGTCGCAAGCGCTGCGACCGGCCTTTTTTTGGAATGTGGTTCTTTGCCTGGCGATCAGGCGGCGGCAGCGGCGGCCTTGACTGCTGCCGTTGCCTTGGCAACCGGCGCTTCGTAGGGCTTGTAAGCGTCCTTGGCGAGATCAGCGTACATTTCGCCGATCTTCGTTGCCTCGGCGACGAAGCCTTCGTAGCTCGCCTTGATGAAATTGGTCTGCAGTTCGAAAACAGCTTCGACACTCTTGGTGCTCGACAGCTTCTCGACGTGCGCAACGCCATCTTCAAAGGACTTCTTGGAGTAGTCCGCAGCTTCAGTCGCGATAGCCTGGAGACCCTTGGTCCAAGCGGAATAGCTCTTTACAGCCACGTCAATGGCTTCTTTGCTCTTCTTGTTTGCATCGTCGAAGTTGAACATCGGGTGTCTCCTTAGTGACGGCCTGATCTGGAGGCTTCAGTTTATGTGCACTGCACAAAAAGTCAAGACGAGTGTGCGACGCAATAAAATACAACGGATGCAACAACTTGATGAAAAAATGTGCTCCCGCGAAAAAAAATCTTACGGCGCGATGAAGAACCAAGATGAGCGACGCGAGCAATTGCTCAGCGTGATGCATAAATCCCCATCAAAACAATAAACCCCGAAAATCTCAGGGGATTTTCGGGGTTTATTGTTTTCGGACGTCCTCGTCAGACTTAGAGGTCGATGTCGAGGATTGCCATGGAGAAATTGTAGGAAAGCTCGCCATCTTCCTCATCGCGGAAAACGACACCGAGGAACTCGTCACCGAGATAGACTTCAGCGGACTCGTCCTTCTTCGGGCGCGCCTTGACGACCATCTGCTGATTGAAGGTGCGCTTGAAATAGGCTTCAAGCTTGCGGATTTCTTCGGGCTTCAAAACACGTCTCCGTAGCCGTTTATCTGTGCGGCGCTTCTCGCACGCTGCATCGCCGGGTGTAAACCCCTCGAAAGAGGCTTACGCACCGGTTCCCGTATGTTCAGATATCGAAGCTGCTCAGGATCTGGTCCATCTGACGCGATGGCTCGGAGCAACCGGCCTCGCCCACCACCTTCGCCGGCACGCCTGCGACCGTCGTTTTCGGCGGCACCGGCTTCAACACGACCGAGCCGGCGGCGATGCGCGAGCAATGGCCGATATGGATATTGCCAAGGATCTTGGCGCCGGCGCCGATCAGGACGCCATCAGCGATCTTCGGATGACGGTCGCTGCCCTCCTTGCCCGTGCCACCGAGCGTCACGCCGTGCAGGATGGAGACATTGTCTCCGATCACCGCCGTCTCGCCGACGACAAGACCGGTGGCGTGATCAAGGAAGATGCCGCGCCCGATGCGGGCAGCGGGATTGATGTCCGTCTGGAAGACGCTCGACGCGCGGCTCTGCAGATAGAACGCGAAATCCTTGCGGCCGCGCTTCAGCAGCCAATGGGCCAGGCGGTGCGTCTGGATAGCATGGAAGCCCTTGAAATAGAGTACCGGCTCGATGAAACGGGTGCAGGCGGGATCGCGGTCATAGACGGCCTGGATGTCGACACGCAGAATGGTGCCCCATTCCGGCCAATCCTCCATCATCTCCGAGAAGGTCTGTCGCAAGAGGTTCGCCTGAAGATCGGGATGATCGAGCCTTTCGCAGATGCGATAGATCACGCTTTCTTCGAGCGAGTGCTGATTGACCACCGTCGAATAGAGGAAGGCCGCAAGCATCGGGTCCTGCTCGGCTGCCACGCGGGCCTCCTCACGCAGGCTGTTCCAGATCGGGTCCATCACCTTCAACGCTTCCGTCTGGCGAAGTTCGGTCTTGGCGACCATCGTCGCTCTCCTTCCTGTCCGTCCTGCAGTCACTATAGGGGAAATCCGGCATGACTTAAATGGCCCGGCCTCAGTTCCACCCTCGGTCGAGCAGCTCAGAAGCGGGCAAGCGTGCGATGCTTCCCGCGTTCCGTCTAGTTCGGCAGTCTAGGGGCGTCCCACTTCCTCGAGGAATTCGAGCACGGCCTTCTTGAAAACCCGGTCACCCACGGCGAGCATATGATCCCTGCCCGGAATATCAAGCGCACGCGCGTTGGGCATCAACTCCGCCAGTTCCTGCGGCGAGCCGGCAATGTCGTCCTTGGTCCCGACACCGATCAAGGTCGGCACGTCGATGCGCCCCATATCCTCGGCCGTCAGCAGGTCGCGAGACGTCGAGATGCAGGCCGCAAGCGCCTGCCTGTCGCTTTTGGTCTGGTCGGCAAAGGCGCGGAACATGCGGCCGCGTGCATGGGTCACGACATCCAGAGACGGCGCCGACAAGGCATCGGCAATCGGGTCCCAATCCCCTACCCCCGTCACCATGCCGATGCCGAGCCCGCCAAAGACCAGCGAGCGGACGCGGTGGGGATGGGCGAGTGCCAGGAAGGCCGAGATGCGTGCGCCCATCGAGTAGCCCATCACATGCGCTTCGGCGATGCCGAGATGACCCAAAAGCGCTACGGCGTCGCCCGCCATCTGCTGCGGATGATAAAGCGCTGGATCGTAGGGTTTGCTGCTCTTGCCATGCCCACGGTTGTCGAGCGCGATGACGCGATAGCCGGCGTCGCCCAGCGTCTTCAGCCACCCCGGGAAAACCCAGTTGACGTTGGCGCTCGAGGCAAACCCATGAATGAGGAGAATGGGCGCGCCGGCTGGATCACCTTCGTCGAAGAAGGCGATCTCCAGGCCTTCATGGGTAAAGCGGGAAAACGGCGGCGGATTGAGATCCATCTTTATCATCCTGGGAGGTATCGATCCGGCGCAACCTAGTTCGTCGCTCTGGCGAGTGAAACCCCGCCCCGGCAAAAACCACAGCTGCGGCGTGTTTGCCGCTACACTTTTGCAGCAAAGCTCACTATGGTGCCGCCAACTTTAGAGACTTGCATTCATCGGAGCATGACATGGCCGGCCACAGCATCCCGCACTTCCAGAACGACGGCGGACATCAGGCAATCGAAATCGGCGTCAAGGAATTCATGTGCACCGGCGCGTCCATTCCGTACGATCACCCGCACATCTTCATCGATATGGGCGACGACAACGAGAAGGTCTGCTCCTACTGCTCCACGCTCTATCGCTACAATCCGAAGCTGAAGGCGACGGAAACCAATCCGCCCGGCTGCCTCTTCGCCCACAAAGCCGCCTGATAAGCCACGATGTCGCGCCCCGTCGCGATCATCGGCGCCGGTATCGGCGGGCTCACGGTCGCCTTGTGCCTCGCCCGCCGAGGCTTCGAAGTCGACATCATCGAACGGGCAACGGCGCTGACCGAGGTCGGCGCCGGCCTGCAATTGTCGCCGAACGCCTCACGCATCCTCATAGAGCTCGGCCTGCTTGCGGAACTCGAAGCCTACTGGAGCGAGCCCGAGCGCATCGGCCTGGTTGACGGCGTGTCCTTGAGCCCTCTTGCCAGCGTATCGGCCGGCGCTTTCGCGCGTCGCCGCTGGCACGCGCCCTATGCCGTCATGCACCGCGCGAGCCTGCAGAAAGTCCTGCTTGCCGCCGTGGAGGCAGAACCGCGCTGCCGCCTGCAACTCGGCTGCCTTATCGACAACCCTGATGAGCAGACCATCATAACACTGACGGGGCGCCGCCCGGACATCATCGTCGGCGCCGACGGCATCTGGTCGCGGTTGCGCAACGGCGTCCCCGGGGCCGGTCGTGTACGGTTTTCAGGCAACGTCGCCTGGCGCATGACGCTCGCCCGCGACACGGCCGCCGGCCTTCTCAAGCCGAACCAGGTCACGGCGTTCCTCGGCCCTCGCGCCCATCTCGTCGCCTACCCGTTGCGGGAAGTCGACGGTTTCAATCTCGTCGCGATCATCGAGGGAAAGGAGACCGACGCCGTCTGGGTCGGCAAGGATTCGGACAAGCGCCGCCAGGACTGCCTGAATGCTTTCTCCGGCTGGAACGCGGGCATCCGCTCGCTGCTCGAGAAGGCTGCCGCCCCCACCTACTGGCCATTGTGCACAGTCGACGACGGGGCCTGGCAAGACGGGCGAAAGACCGTACTGATCGGCGATGCGGCCCATGCGATGACGCCCTTCGCCGCGCAGGGCGCGGCCATGGCGATTGAGGACGCCTTCGAGCTTTCCGACTGCCTGGCCACCGGCATCGATATCCCGAAGGCGCTGGCTGCATTCGAAGCGAGGCGTCGACCACGCATCGCGCGGGTCCGGCGCCGCGCGGCGTTCAATCATTTTGCCTACCACGCCCGTGGGCCGCTGCGCCTCGGCCGCGACATCGTCCTGAAACTCAAGGGACCGGATGCGCTCGCTGCCGACCTTGATTGGCTCTACGGCTACAGCGCCCAGCGCTGACTGCGGACAGGCGACTGGGCAACACGCAGATTCCATAGTCGGTGGTGACGAGGCGCCGCGAATGAACGAGGCGCCTCAGGCCATCAAACGGCGTTGGCCGCGGCCAATCCGGCTTCGATGTCGCGACGGATATCCGGCACGTCCTCAAGCCCGATCTGCAGGCGGATCACCGGACCTTCTGTCGGCGCCAGCGCCACCTTGCGGTCCGACAGGCTGACATGGAGTGCCAAGCTCTCGAAGCCGCCCCAGGAATAACCGAGCCCGAACAGTTTCAGCGCGTCGAGGAAGGCGTGCGCCTTGGCCTTGAACCGATCGGCGCTTTCCGCTTTTAGGACGAAGGAGAAGATGCCGCTTGCGCCGGCGAAATCGCGTTTCCAGAGTTCGTGTCCCGGGAAGCTTGGCAGTGCCGGATGCAGGACACGGGCGACCTCATCCCGCCCTTCCAGCCACTGGGCCAGGGCAAGTGCGCTCTCCTGGTGCCGCTCGAGGCGAATGCCCATCGTCCTCAGGCCACGCAGGATCTGGTAGCTGTCGTCGGGCGAAACGCAGACACCGAGGGTCACCATCGCCTCGGTCAAGGCCGGCCAGTGGGCGGCGTTCGCCGACACCGTACCCAGGAGAACATCCGAATGACCGGACGGATACTTGGTGGACGCATGGATCGACACATCGACGCCGTGATCGAGCGGCCTGAAGTAAACCGGCGTCGCCCAGGTGTTGTCCATGGTGACGACGCAGCCGTGGCGATGAGCAACGTCGGCGATGGCACGGATATCCTGCATTTCGAACGTATTCGAACCCGGCGCTTCGGTATGCACCAGGCGCGTGTTCGGGCGGATCAGGTTTTCGATTCCGGCACCAATCATCGGATCGTAGTATTCGACGGTGACGCCAAGACGCTTCAGCATCGTGTCGCAGAAGTGGCGCGTTGGGAAATAGACCGAATCGACGATCAGCGCGTGATCGCCCGCCGAGAGATAGGTAAGGAACGGCACCGTTACGGCAGCCAGACCGGAGGGTACAAGAATCGTCCCGGCGGAACCTTCAAGTTCGTTGATCGCGTCGCAAAGCGCATCCGTGGTCGGCGTTCCACGCGTCCCGTAGGTGTACTTCTGCGCGCGCATTTCCATCGACTTCGCATTCGGAAACAGCACCGTGGAGGCATGCACCACCGGTGGGTTGACGAAGCCGAAATAGTCGGAGGGATTGTTGCCGCTATGAGCGAGACGGGTGTTGATGCCCGCCTTGCCATTCACATTGCCGCTGTCTGCCATTGCATGTTCCGCTTCTGATTTCGAAAGAGAAACTCTTCGAATGAGCCACAACCGCGGTCAAGTGGCAAAAATCATGGAGCGTCGTTTTGGCCGTCATCGGCCGGCATTTGGCGATTTTTCGCCCAGGGCCCGCCCATTGCCCCCAAAAACTGCCTAACTTTCTGGCTTGTTTCGGGTTTTTCACATGCAAAACCAGAAAATCGGCGGCCTCTCTTGACCCTCATGGAATTTGAGCATGAGATAGCCTGTACTCGCGCCAGGAGGGTGGCGGAGGCTGCACGCGCCAGGAGAGGCGCTGGTGCAGACGGGAACTAACGACAACAGAAAAAGGTTCTAAAAATGGCAAAAAGAATTCTGACAGCTCTCGTTGGCGCCGCTGTCATGGGGATTGGCACACAGGCGGCTTCGGGCGCTACCCTTGATGACGTGAAGGCCAAGGGCTTTGTCCAGTGCGGCGTGAACACCGGTCTCGCCGGCTTTGCTGCCCCGGATGCCTCGGGCAATTGGAGCGGTTTCGACGTCGACTACTGCAAGGCAATCGCCGCCGCGATCTTCGCGGATGCCAGCAAGGTAAAGTACACACCCACTTCGGCCAAGGAACGCTTCCCGGCGCTGCAGTCCGGCGAGGTCGATGTCCTTGCGCGTAACACCACCTGGACGATCAACCGCGACACCGCGCTCGGCTTCAACTTCCGCCCGGTCAACTACTATGACGGCCAGGGCTTCATGGTTCGCAAGAGCCTGAACGTAAAATCGGCCCTCGAGCTTTCGGGCGCAGCCGTCTGCGTGCAGACGGGCACCACCACCGAGCTCAATCTTGCCGACTACTTCAAGTCGAACAACCTGCAGTACAATCCGGTCGTCTTCGAAAAGCTCGAAGAAGTGAACGCCGCCTATGACGCCGGTCGTTGCGACGTCTACACGACCGACCAGTCGGGCCTTTATTCGCTGCGCCTGACGCTTTCCAAGCCGGACGATCACATGATCCTGCCGGAAATCATCTCGAAGGAACCCCTCGGCCCGGCCGTGCGCCAGGGTGACGACCAGTGGTTCGATATCGTCAGCTGGGTTCACTATGCGCTGATCCAGGCCGAAGATTTCGGCATCACCCAGGCCAACGTCGAAGAAATGAAGAAGTCCGCCAACCCGGACGTTCAGCGCTTCCTCGGCGTCGAAGCTGACAGCAAGATCGGCACCGACCTTGGCCTGACCAACGAATGGGCCGTGAACATCATCAAGGCCGTCGGCAACTACGGCGAAGTCTTTGACCGTAACATCGGCGCTGGCAGCCCGCTCAAGATCGAGCGCGGCCTCAACGCCCTGTGGAACAAGGGCGGCATCCAGTACGCCCCGCCGGTCCGCTAAGCGATTATCCAAGACTGGGGAAGCGGGTCACCGCTTCCCCATCCAACGATAAAAACACCCAAAGGGTGACAAAGGGGAAAGAGGCATTGCATGGCGATTGGCGTCACAACTACGCCTGAAAAAAGCAAACCGTCGGGGTCGATCATCTACGACCCGCAAGTGCGCGGGATCTTCTATCAGGTACTCACCCTCGTCGTTCTCGCGGCCTTCGTCTATTGGATCGCCGACAATACGATCGAGAACCTCAAACGAGCGAATATTGCTTCCGGTTACGGCTTCCTGAATGGGCGCGCCGGTTTCGACGTCGGACAGTCTTTGATCGCCTTTACCAGCGATTCGACCTATCAGCGCGCGCTTGTCGTTGGTCTGCTCAACACGCTGCTGGTCGCTGTCTGCGGTATTTTCACCGCCACCATCATCGGCTTTGCGGTCGGCATCGGACGGCTGTCGCACAACTGGCTAATTGCCAAGCTGTCGCTCGCCTATGTCGAGATCTTCCGCAACATCCCGCCGCTGCTCGTCATCTTCTTCTGGTACAGCGGCGTTCTGGCGATCCTGCCGCAGCCACGTGAATCTGCGGCACTGCCGCTCAACATGTTCCTCAACAACCGCGGTCTCGCCTTTCCCAAACCGATCTTTGAAGACGGCTCGATGTACACGGTTCTTGCCTTCTTCATCGCGATCGTCGCCAGCTTCTTCGTGGCGCGGTATGCGCGCAAGAAGCAAGAAGCCACCGGACAGCGCTTCCCGGTTCTTTGGACGGCTCTCGGCCTGATCATCGGCTTGCCACTCTTGACGTTCCTCGCCACGGGATCGCCGATCACCTTCGACGTTCCCGTTGCCGGCAAGTTCAACCTCACCGGCGGCTCGGTCATCGGGCCGGAATTCTTGTCGCTGTTCCTGGCGCTCTCGTTCTATACCGCGGCCTTCATCGCCGAGATCGTGCGCGCCGGTATTCGCGGTGTTTCCAAGGGGCAGACGGAGGCCGCGCACGCGCTCGGCATTCGCCCGGGTCTGACGACGCGCCTCGTGGTTGTTCCCCAGGCGCTGAGGATCATCATTCCGCCGCTCACCAGCCAGTATCTGAACCTGACCAAGAACTCCTCGCTCGCCGTCGCCATCGGCTACGCCGATCTCGTGGCCGTCGGCGGCACGATCCTCAACCAGACGGGGCAGTCGATCGAGATCGTTACGATCTGGATCGTCGTCTACCTGTCGCTGAGCCTCGCGACGTCGCTGTTCATGAACTGGTTCAATGCCCGAATGGCCCTGGTGGAGAGATAAGACCATGACCACACCCCAGGCAACTTTCGTCCGCGCCTCGATGATCGAGGCTTCCGCACCGCCGATCGCAGAAGGCGGCGTCGTCCACTGGCTGCGCGAGAACCTTTTCGCCACGCCGAAGGATACGGTGCTTACCATCATCGGCGCACTTGCGCTCGCGTGGTTCCTGCCGCCGGCAATCCAATGGCTGTTCCTTGACGCCGCCTGGACCGGTGGAGGCCGTGGCGTCTGCGCCACGGTTGCACAGGGCGGTAGCCAGCCGGAAGGCTGGAGCGGCGCGTGCTGGGCCTTCGTCAACGCGAAGCTCGACCAGTTCGTCTACGGCCGCTATCCGCTCGATGAACGCTGGAGACCGACGCTGGTCGGCATCCTCTTCATTCTTTTCCTCGTGCCGATGGCGATACCGAAGGTCCCTTACAAGGGCATCAACGCCATCCTGCTTTTCGCCGTTCTGCCGCTCATCTCCTTGATCCTGCTTCCGGGCGGTTGGTTTGGGCTGACTTTCGTCGAGACGCCGCTTTGGGGCGGCCTGATGGTGACGCTCATTCTCTCTTTCGTCGGCATCGCCGTGTCATTGCCGCTCGGCATCCTGCTAGCACTTGGCCGGCGATCACACATGCCCGTGATCAAGATGCTCTGCACCGCTTTCATCGAGCTGGTGCGCGGCATTCCGCTGATCACCGTGCTGTTCATGGCGAGCGTCATGCTGCCCCTGTTCCTGCCGCAGGGCGTCACCTTCGACAAATTCCTGCGCGCACTGATCGGCGTGTCGTTCTTTGCCTCGGCCTACATGGCCGAAGTGGTGCGCGGCGGTCTGCAGGCCATTCCGAAGGGGCAGTATGAAGGCGCAGATTCGCTCGGCCTCAGCTTCTGGCAGAAGATGAACCTCATCGTGCTGCCGCAGGCGCTGAAGCTTGTGATTCCCGGCATCGTCAACACCTTCATCGGTCTCTTCAAGGATACGTCGCTGGTGTCGATTATCGGCATGTTCGACCTGCTCGGCATCGTTCGCTTCAACTTCACCGACGCCAACTGGGCCTCTTCGGTCACGCCGATCTCGGGCCTTATTTTCGCTGGCTTCATATTCTGGCTTTTCTGCTTCAGTATGTCGCGCTATTCAGGCTTCATGGAACGCGTTCTCGACACGGCCCATAAACGATAAAATGAGGGGAGGATCGCATGGCAAACGCAGCCACTGCTTCCAAAATGACTGTTTCCGCAACGGATGTCGCGGTTGAAATCACTGGAATGAACAAGTGGTACGGGGACTTCCACGTCCTTCGTGACATCAACCTGAAGGTTATGAAAGGCGAGCGCATCGTCATTGCCGGCCCGTCGGGCTCCGGCAAGTCGACGATGATCCGCTGCATCAATCGCCTCGAAGAGCACCAGAAGGGCAAGATCGTCGTTGACGGCATCGAGCTGACCAACGACCTCAAGAAGATCGACGAAGTGCGCCGCGAAGTCGGCATGGTGTTCCAGCACTTCAACCTCTTCCCGCACCTGACGATCCTCGAAAACTGCACGCTTGCGCCGATCTGGGTGCGCAAGATGCCGAAGAAGCAGGCGGAAGAAATCGCGATGCACTTCCTGAAGCGCGTCAAGATTCCCGAACAGGCGAACAAATATCCGGGCCAGCTCTCCGGCGGTCAGCAGCAGCGCGTGGCGATCGCCCGCTCGCTGTGCATGAATCCGAAGATAATGCTGTTCGACGAGCCGACTTCGGCGCTCGACCCGGAAATGATCAAGGAAGTGCTCGACACGATGGTCGGCCTCGCCGAGGAAGGCATGACCATGCTCTGCGTGACCCACGAAATGGGCTTTGCCCGCCAGGTCGCCAACCGCGTGATTTTCATGGACCAGGGCCAGATCGTCGAGCAGAACTCGCCGGCCGAGTTCTTCGACAATCCGCAGCACGAGCGCACCAAGCTCTTCCTCAGCCAGATCCTGCACTAGGATCGGCAGACGCCTTCACAAGGAAGCCCGTCTCATCGAGGCGGGCTTTTTCTATTCGGATTGCTCGGTCCTATTCAACGCGATAGCGCAAAGTGCCGACGGACCAGTGAATACCGCGGCGGTCGAGGTCGCCAGTCCAGGTCTTCTGCAATCGTGCAACGACTTCGCTTAAGGTTTCCCGCGCGTCCAGCTCGATCTTCAACCCGCGCGCTTTCGGAGCGACGTCAGCCAGATCGATGGCATCGCTGACCACGAGTGCAACGAAGGCACTCTCGCCCTCGCCAGACGCTTCGAAATCGAAGCCATAATAGTCGTCCGGTAATGTCAGCGGCACGTCTGGCGCAAGTGGCGTGATCTTTTGTGCGAACTCGTTCGGGAAGATCTGTGTGGCCTTGCCCTGGCTGTTCACGTCGAAGAGCAGCAGGTCGCCGCCGGTTTGGCTGGTGACTGTCACCTTGAAAACGTCGCCGGCCTTCATGGTCGTGGGTCGATCTATGGCGAGTTTCACTTCGCCGGTCTCGGTCTTGCCGATGATGTCACCGACCGCGTTGACCGCATCGGAGTCCTGATAGGTCGTCGGCGTCGCACTTGGAGCGCTTGATTGCTGGTAAGTCCCCTGCCCGTTGCCACCCGCACCGAGCTTTTCAGGGGCGATTGCACTATCGCCAAGCGTCTGCGCCTTGCTTTCCAATTGCGGGTCGAGATTGCCGCATTTTTCCTGCGAGGAGCAGTAAGCGGTCGACTGCGCCTTTGCGAATTCGAGCAGTTCGGCGTTGCTCGTCAAGCCGTTGCCGTTGGCGTCCGCCGCATTGCCGGTCTGGCCAGCGACGAAAGCCGCGGTGAACACGCCGTGCCGATCCTCGACGGGAAGCCGCACATCGTCCCAGGCCACCTGGTATGGAGCAGCCGCGCTCCAGGCGGTCACGCCCGATTCCACCAGCTTCGGCTTATCGACAACGGCAAGATCGATCCTGAGACCGCGGGTCAAGGCCTGCTCAACCGGCTTGGCATGCGGGCGCGGCAGGAAACGAGCGCCCTCGATGCCCGACGAGACGTCGTCGGAAAGCGTACGAGAGATCGTGCCTGAATGGCAGGCGTCGATCACCATCGTCACCGCCCGCCCCTGCAGCCGCTCCAGGATCCGGTCGATCTCATCGTCGAGGATCGCGCCTTGCCAGTCCGTTTCACCGGAGACGATATCGACGGGCGCCAGCGCCTCGTCCAGTCCATCCTGCTCGTCGCCATCTGCATCCGTCACCTGAAGGCCGTGGCCGGAAAAATAGATGTAGACGCGATCGCCAAACCCTGTTGCATCGACAAGCCACGTGTTCATGGCCGAGAGTATTTCTGCTCGCGTCGCCTGCTCGTCCTTCAAAATGCGGATCGAGGACGGATCGAAACCAAGTTTTCCCGTCAGCAGGCCCTGCATTGCCACGAGATCGTTCTTCGGACCTTTGAGCGCGAATATTGGCGACAGGTTCGGGTAGCTGCCGACACCGATGAGCAAGGCCCGGTCGCCGGCCACGGCCGGAGCGGCAAGCAAGGCGAGCCATGCCACCACAGAAAGCGCCGCGGTACACCACGACTTGCCACGCGCGCTCATTGGCCCCGGTCCCTCGTGTAAAGCGGTTGGATGGCGATGGTGCTTTCGCTGTCCTCCAACCGTGTTTCAAGGAGGCGCAGAAGCGCTGCGGCATCGAGCTTCGAGTTGGAGAAGGCCGCCGCAATGGCGTCGATCGGCGCATTGGTCGAGATGGCGACCAAGTGATCCGCGCCGAAGGGTTTCACCACCTCCAGGCCCTGAAGCTGAAACGCGTGGCTGCCACTGCCCGCAATCTGCGCGTCGAGAAGCTGTGCTTCGCCGGTATTCGCCAGATTGAAAACCAGCATGTTGGCGTAGTCGCCCTGCGCCGCCTTGAAATTCAGCCTGTCACCTGCCGCGTAGATGTCCTTCAACGGCGTGAGCGAAACGCTGCCGGGGCTCTGCGTCGCCAGGACCTTCAGGAAATCGACCAGGATAAACTTGTCGACGGCGCCCTGGAGCATGTCCGGCGCGATATGTTCGCCGGCGACATCGCCGTTCGGCGTGTAGAACACCCCGGTGGCAGCATCCCAGCGGTAGGGCACACCATTGCCGCCGAGATTGTTGAGCGGCGGCGCCGTACCGGTGACGCTGAGCGCCAGTTTCCCCGTCCAGCCCATTTCACGCGGCGACTTCAATTTCGTTCCGGCGTCGCCTGTCGCGCCCGCGCCGATGGTCGCGCTTCGCGGCAGGGACAGGACAATCTCCTTGTCGGAGCGCGGCACTTGCGGCGTGAAGTTCGGCACCTGCAGCGCTTCCGACTGAAGCTTGACGTTGGAGAAGACATAATCCTCAAGCTCGATGCGCGAGATCCGGCCATCGCCGTCGCGATCCGCAGCCCCCTCGATGGCGCGGGCAAAGCTCCAGCTCAGGGCCCCGCGCGGCTCGCCGCCGATCACCACTTCCGGCGTCGGCTGGCTTTCGAGCGACGCGGCCAGGATCGTCACGCGAGACAGATCCGCTTCCTTCACCTTCGCGCCCCTGAGCGCCTCTTCGGACGGCGGCGGCACCTTCGCACGCACGATCGGTGCAAGCCGCGTTTTACCGGAAATGGAACGGTTCATGCCGCCGGAAAAGCAACTGTCGGAAAGGAACAGAACCTGAATACCTTTGGCCTCCGCTTCCGCGAACCAGGCGTTCAGCTCGTTGTCGACAATGATCTCCTTGCTGGTTTCTTCCGCGCGGCTCCTGTCGAAGCCGGGTAGTTCCAGGAACTCGTCCAGACCGTCTTCTTCGCTGCCCGCAATCAGTTCCGGCATCTGCGCGCCGTGCCCGGCATAGGTGAAGACGATCGTATCGCCGCGGGCTGCGCCGGCGACCAGTTCGGTCCAGGCGGAGCGGATGGCGTCCTTCGTCGCCTGCTCATTGATGAACTGCCGTATCGTGTCGACATTGGCCGCCTTTAGCGCCTGCGTGACATCGCGTGCGTCCTTCACTGCGCCGTCGAGGCTCACTTCATGCGGATAGGCATCCACCCCGACGACCAGCGCCGACGTGGCCGCGAGGACGGGGGGCACGGGCAGGACGAACAGGACCGTCGAAAGCAGGATTCTGTGCAACACAACTAGTTCCCCACGTCCACTTCCACCCGCCGGTCGAGTTGGTGCAGCATCGCCTCGTCGTAGGCGCTCGGGTCATCCGTCTTGAACGGCTCTTCCTCGCCCTTGCCGACGGCTATCCAGGTACCCGGATATCCGGCATCCACAAGGTAATGCGCCAGGGCCTCGGCGCGGGCGATCGACAATGCCTTGTTCGCCTCGGTCGTGCCAACCGGATCGGTATGACCAATCAGCGTGATCGCCGGCGGTTTCGCCGACTTCAGGCATTCGAAAAGATCCTTTGCCGACTGCAGCCCCTCCGGCGTGAACTCGGCGGTGCCGAAGACGTAGCGCACCGGGGTGGCCTTCTTCTTGATCGAGACGCCGCGATAGGAGAACTTGCAGGCGCCGCGCGCGGCGAGCTTGACGGGCTTGGTTGCCGCAAGCCGCATTTCCGAGCCCAACCTGTCCAGCCGCAGGATGTAGTCCTTGTCCGGCGCCATCCAATCGGGCGTCAGTTCCTCGTTCGCCGAATCTTCCAGCGCCTGCTGATAATAGGTCGCCGCCGCCTCATAGTCGCGGTGCTCCCGGCTAATGTCGCCGAGCGCATCAAGGATCTGCCACGGGCCGCCGGCGTCTCTGCTCGCTGTCGTCAGGTCGCCTTCGAAGCTTTCGAGCTTGGCGCCCTGCCCCACGGCAGCCGCGACACGGTTGAAGGTCACCAGCGCCACGACGCGACGCGTCAGCGCGATCTCCGTTGACGAACATCCCGCCACACTCTCCGGAGCAGCGGCAGCACGCGCGGCCGCCTCGTCGCCGCGGTTCAGCGCTTCGGACGCCTGGCGAAGACCATCGCAGGCCATCGCGGGCAAGGCGACTGGCAGCACCATTGCCGACGCGAGAATAAGAGACCGGATCACCTTTGCCATTGTTCGCTCGTCAGTTCTTGATCTCGAAGGTCACCATCTGAACGCTGCTGGCCCCAGCATCGCCCTGGGCCTGTTTGGCCAGGTTGATTGCCAGCCCCCTTGTCGGTGGCAACCTCGACTTCGCCACGTAGTCGCGCGCCTTCTCCACGGTGAGCCTCTGATCGCCAAGTCCGCCGACACGGCAGAAAGCCAACATCGACTCGGATGGTGCTGGCGTATCGAAGGTAAGCGTGCCCGTCCCCGGCTGCGGGATAAGGCGCCGTTCGCCCGGCTGCAGGGTGATGTTGCCGATCATCACATCCGGGATGACCTCGACATTGCCATTCTCCTCGACATAGAGGATCTGCAGCTCGCAGGCTTGGTTGGCGCTAAGCTCGAAAGAAAGCTGATCGCCGACTTTCGCCGTCGTCGACTTCACGTTGAGCGCGAGCGCGAGCTTGTTGCCAGCCGCCGCATCCTCCTTGCGATAGGCAGGCACGGCCGCCACGATCGACTGCGGCTTGGCGTCCACCGCTTGCTCGGAACCGGCAACGACGATCGCTGCCGTATCCAGGGGGCGACGCTGCAGCAACGGCTCCAGTAGCAAGGCATATTGCTGTTCGACCTCATTGCGCGGGATCGTTCCGCCTGCTTCAAGCGTCGTCACCCAATCGAGCCCCAGGCGCAAAACATCCGTATTCGTCACGCGCTTGATCGCATCGGAGAATTGCTTCGGCGTCATGTCGAACTCGGCCGCCAAACCGTCAAAGTCGAGCTCGTCTTCGTATTTGTCCGCGAAGTAGGTGATGATCTCTGCATCGCCCGGCGCGTGCTTGCTCTGGAGACCGCCATCCGGCGTCGGCTCGGTAACACCCAGCGCCTTCAGCGCATTGACGAAACGCTCGCGGTCCTTGCGATACGCCTCGTCCAATTCCTCCTGCTTCACATACATGGCGAGCAGCACGTCCTGCTGGCCCTTGCTGAACAGCGTCGATGTCTCGATATGTTCACGCAACTGATCGCGCTTCGACAGAATGCCGTCGGCGTGGCAATCGACGCAGGATCGCGCATTGATGATCTCGACGCCCTTGCCGATGGGCCGCTTGCGGAACGATACGATCGTCGTCGGTCCGACATCGAGTTGCTTGCCCGCCGCATTCGAAAGGTAATAGCCCTGCAGTCCGTTCGGGAGCGAGAAGATCATCTCGCCGCCATCATGCTCGAAGGGCACAAGGCCCGCGTCGAGCGGAGCGAGTTCCTTCGGCCCGTGCGGGAAGCGCTTCAGCACCTGCTTGCCCAGGTCGCCGCCGAAGTCATAGGACTTCCAGTAGTAACCACCAAAGGGCATGTCGTGCCGTTCCAGCATGCGATTGTGGTCGGACACTCCGGATGAGCCGTCGGCGAAACCGGCGCGCAAGACGTTGCGCCGGCGAATGTTGTCGGCCACGTCGGTCTTGAAGCGCTTTTCGAGTTCGCTGATCTCAGTCGGCAGCCGCATCAGCCGGTTGTAGATCTCGGGCCGGGCGCCGTTGCTCATGAACCAGTCGATCCTCATGATCGGCAACTGCGTCGCCGTCTCCTTGGAAAGTGCGGCCAGCGACGCATCGCTCTCAGGGTCGACACCGTAGAAATAGCGCTTGGTCAGGAAGTCGTAGTCCGCGGCTTCCCATTGCAGCTCGCGCAGATCGACACGCACGAGCAACCCGTTGGTGCCGTCGACTTCCGTTGGCAGAACCAGTTTCGGCCCATAGGAGAGCGAATTCAGCAGCTTCTTGAAGCCACCCGCCAACACATCCATGCGCTTCATGAAGGTCTGATCGTCTTCGCAGCCCATCATGCCGTTATATTGGTCGCGGTAGGAGAAGTAGCGCATGAAGGGACGGTCGAGTGCGTTGACCTTGTCGATGTCCTTCAGCGCCGCCTCGGCGAACTGGCCATAGGATAGTATCGGACGTGAACGGTCCGGTTTTGCGGCGGCCGTTTGCGGCAGGCTCTTCTCACTGAGAGAATTGATCCAGTCCTCCAGCACCTTGATCTCTTCGGCCGAGGGCCGCTTGCCGAGGGGCATGCGGCCGCTAACGACGGTCGTATAGAGGCGTGACTTCGCCGCGTCGCCCGGCGCCACGAAATTGGCATCCGCGCCGATCGAAGCGAGGTCGCCGGCGGGGTAGCTCCCCTGCGAATTTTCGCCCGGCCCGTGGCAGTTGCGGCAGTATTTGCCGATGAAGGCATCCGCCTGCTGTGCCAGAGCCGCATTGTCGCCACCGAGCGCTTCCGCTGCCGTTTTTTCTTTGCAGACGGCGGTCACAGATTGCGCCACCGGCGCCGGCGCCTTCACCTCGCGGTCGGAGAGGAAGGCGTAGATCGCCCGGCGGTCTTCCTCCGTCAGAACGCTCAGGCCCTTGGCGATGCGCCGCATCACGGGATCGCTGACCGGCGCGCCCGAGAGTTTCTTGCCTTCGTCGATCAGGCCCCTGGTGAACACATCGGGCGAAGCAAGCCCCGCCATCTTCGCCTTGCTGATATCCGGGGCGACCGCACCCGTCAGATCCTTTTCACCCTGGTAGGCGCGCTCCAGATCGAGCCCGTAGGTGGTGGTGCGCGGGGTGTGACAATCACCGCAGCCGCCGACGTTCTCGACAAGGTAGCGGCCGCGCTCGGCTTGCGTCTCCTCCCGCGGCTGATAGCCCGGCACCGTGAAGTGACTGCGCTTCCACAGCGTGATCGTCGTCTGACGACTGAAGGGGAAGGCGATCTCGTGTTCCTTCGAGGCGGCGTCAGACCGCGGCAGTGTCTCGATATAGGCCTTGATATCGAGCGCATCCTCCGGCTTCATCCCGCCATAGGATGTATAGGGCATGACCGGATAGAGATTGTTGCCCTCCCGGTCGAGACCGACCAGCACCGCGTTCAGAAACTGGGCGTTGGTCCAGCCGCCGATGCCGTTGGCGTGGGGCGAAATGTTCGGCGCATAGAATGTGCCGATCGCCGTGTTCATCTCCATGCCGCCGGAAAGCAATTCGGTATTGTCGCCGGATCCGTGGCAGGCGCCGCAGCCCGCGGCATTGAACACGTATTTGCCATTGTCGACATTGGCCTTGTAGGTCGAAAACGCGTCGTCGGCGAAGGCGTCGCGCGCTTCGGCAAGGGCGGGACAGAGCAAGACGGCGGCGGCCAACGCCGCCAACGAGAATGCCAGTGGTCCCCGGCCGAGGCCGGCTCTTGGCGAAGCACTCTCTCCTTTTGCCTGCAGACCGCGCATGAAAGCCTCTCCCTAAAACAATAGAATCGCTACTGAAATCTGCTGTCTATCGAAACTGAAATTGCTCGAATTCGACCCGACGCGGCCTCTTGCCAAGATCTTTCAAGCCCTTGACGATTGCTTCCCTCAGTGGCGGCGGACCGCAGAACCAAAGGTCGGCCTCCGCCGGATCGATCGCGCTTCCGGTCGCCAGCTTGGCAGCGTCCAAGCGCCCGTCCACGGAAGAATCGTGCAGGACAAAACTGAAGTTTCCGAGCTTCTGCGCCTGCCCCTCGAAGGTCTCCAGGCCGATCGCTTCTCGCCTGTCGCGCACGCAGTAGACCATGTGAATCTCCTGCCCTTCATCGCCCTTCAAGTGCCGGGCCATTGCCAGAAACGGCGTGACGCCGATGCCGCCGGCGAGCCAGATCTGCTTCTTGCCGCCGCGGCGATGGTTGAAGCGACCATAGCCGCCTTCGAGCTTCAGCCGATCACCGACCGCGACACCATCGCGCAGCGCCTGCGTGTAGTCGCCGAGCGGCTTGATCGCGAAGCGGACGATACCGTCAGCCTCGATGCCGGCGATCGTAAACGGATGCGGCTCGCGCAGGCCCGGCTTCATGACACGCAGGAATCCGAACTGGCCCGGCTTCGCTCGCATGGGCCGTCCGACCGGTCGCGCCGTGATCATCGTCGCTCCGTCATGCTTCGCCACCTCGAAAACTTCGTAGCCGCGGGTTCTGAGCCACGGCAGAAGCTGGGTGTAGGCATAGCTCAGGATGCCGAGCGCGGCGAAGGCATTGAGATAAACCGCCAGAAGTGCCGTGCCGTCATAGGGACGTTTGATGAACATCTGATGGAAGGCGACGAGAACGAAGAGCAGGCCGATCAGACGGTGCGTGTAGCGCCAGAGATGGTAGGGAATCTCGATCTTCGTCCTCGGGATGATTTTGACAATGCTGAGAACAAGCAGGATCACGAAACCATAGAACGCGTATTTTCCGGCAGAAGCAGCCAGCTGGTTCAAACCGCTCGTCAGTGCCAGGCCCTTGAAGTCCGGTTTCAGGAAATAATGGATGAGGATAAGGCACAGCACCGAGATGCCGATCCTCCGGTGGAAGTGGTAGACGCGATCGAGCCCACCGAACAAGGCTTCGACGAAAGGCGGGCGGGTCGCCATGAACTGGGCGATCGCCATGCCGACGAAGGCAGCGGACGACGCCATCAGCGAGAATGTCGTCAATGCATTGGTGTGGCTGACCGCCGGTACGGCCAGCAGCCCTGCGAGCACCATCAGCGACCAGACCAGAAACGCGCCCACTTGCATCTTGCGCCCCTCAACGCCGACGTCAGACGGTTGTTGCCAAGGGGAAGACTGACAAGCCCCTTACCATTCGTCAACATCAATCCCCTTGGAAACGGCCTATGAGCTTCCTTTATTCATGCCTTTGAAATTCGTGATTTTTGAGCGATCGCTTAATTATATTTCTCAAGGCTCGCATCAGCTTGAGGGGCGATACAGAGATGCGACGATCGCCTTGCTTGCCTCCTTCTCAAAAATTGTGCAAGCTCCTGATATATCAGAAGCAAAGGAACGGCATGTCACTGCAATCCCATGCTCACCTCGCCTACCTCGCGCTCGAACGCCTCATCGTTACACTGAAGCTCGAGCCCGGCGCGCTGGTCACCGAGAGACAATTGATCGAGCTCGCGGGGCTTGGCCGAACGCCGGTTCGCGAGGCGATCCAGAAGCTTGCCTGGCAGGGCCTGATGGATGTCCGACCACGCGTCGGCCTGCAGATCACCACGATCCGCCCCGACGACCAGGTCCATGTCATGCAGGCCCGGCAGAAGCTGGAGCCGCTTGCGGCCGCTCTGGTAGCGACACACGCGAGCGCCGATGACAGAAGTGCGATGAAGGCTTGCGGCGCGGAGATGGCCGCCCGCCTCGACGCAGGCGACATGGAGGGGTTCCTCGTGGCCGACAAGGTCTTTGACGAACTGATGGAGGAGGCCTGTCCCAACCGCTTCCTGACTGCGGCGCTGGCGCCTTTGCAGACGCATGCGCGCCGGATCTGGTTTGCGTCATCCTCTCCCGAGAAGATGGTGGGATCCGTCCGCCGCCATGTCATCGTGATCGATGCGATCGAGAGGGCTGACGCTCCAGGTGCGTCTGCAGCCATGACGGAGTTGATGAACTATCTCTCAGACGCCTGAAGATGCTTGAATGAACTCGAAGAAATCATCGCAAATACTTGCTTTCACAGTGATTTCTTCGCTTCAAATCCTTCAAATCACGCGGTTGGCATCATGCTTCCAGTCTTCAGGCGTCGTACATGCCAAGCGAAAGCCTCCTCAAGGATGTGAGGCGTCTGGCCACCGCGGGTCGCGACCGCACGTTCGAAGTAGTCTAGGAGCAATTCGCGGTAGGCCGGGTGGCAACAGTTGCTGATAACGACGGGCGCACGCTCCCGTGGCGCCAGCCCGCGCAGATCGGCAAGTCCGTGCTCGGTCACAAGAATATCGACGTCATGCTCCGTGTGGTCGACATGGGACACCATCGGCACGACGGACGAGATGGCGCCGCCCTTGGCAACCGACTTGGCGACGAAGATGGACAGGAAGGCGTTGCGGGCGAAATCGCCAGAGCCGCCAATGCCGTTCATCATGTCGGTGCCGCCGACATGGGTCGAATTGACGTTGCCGTAGATATCGAATTCCGCCGTGTTGATGCCGATGACACCCAGGCGGCGAATGATCTCCGGATGGTTGCTCACCTCCTGCGGCCGGAGGACCAGCTTGTCCTTGTAGGCGCCGATGTTGCGGAACACCCGATCGGCCCAAGCGCTGCTCAACGTCATCGACGATGCCGAGGCGAAACTCAGCTTGCCTGCCTCGAAGAGCTCGAACGTGCTGTCCTGAAGCACCTCGCTGTACATGCGCAGATCATGGAAGGGACTGTCGACGAGACCGCTCAGCACTGAATTGGCGATGACGCCGATGCCGGCCTGCAACGGATTGAGCGTCATGTCGAGGCGGCCTCTGCGCACCTCTTCCTGCAGGAAGCCGATCAGGTGGCCGGCAATCGCGGTGGTTTCGGCGTCCGGCGGCGAGATGCGCGCAGCGCTGTCCTCTTTCTCCGTGACAACGATAGCGACGATCTTTTCGGGATCGACCGGGATGTAGGGTGAACCTGCGCGGCTGTCGCAAGCAACGACCGGGATCGGCGTGCGGCTCGGGCGCTTCGCCGGAATGTAGATGTCGTGCAGGCCTTCGAGCTCGGGGCTATGGCTGAGATTGAGCTCTACGATCACCTTCTTCGCCAGGATCGCGAAGCTTGCGGAGTTGCCGACCGATGTCGACGGCACGATGCCGCCATCCTCGGTAATTGCCACCGCCTCAACCACCGCATAGTCGATCGGGCTGATCTGTCCGGAGCGCAACTGCTCGACGGTTTCCGAGAGATGCTGGTCGATGAACATCACCTCGCCACGGTTGATCGCGGCCCTAAGAACGGGATCGGACTGAAACGGCAGGCGCCGGGCAAGGACACCGGCTTCCGTCAACGTCCTGTCGATGTCGTGACCGAGCGAAGCGCCGGTCATCAGCGTGATGCGAAACTTCTCGCGCGCCGCACGTTCGGCCATCGCGAGCGGAACCGCCTTGGCATCGCCCGCCTTGGTGAAGCCGCTCATGCCGATTGTCATGCCATCCTTGATGAGCGCGGCCGCCGCTTCCGGCGTGGCGATGCGATCACGCAGTGGCTTGCAGCGAATCCTGGTCTCAAGGCTTGTTCGAGTATCGCGGCTCATCGGGCACTCCCTGCAGAGCCCGCGGGGCTCACATCAGGACGGCGCGGGCTTGGTTTTTGGTGCGCTAAATCTGCATGGCTGCACGCACACGTTATGAAGTTTTACGGAGGCACGATAGCCCTTGGCGAAGCTGCGCGACACGCAGAATGGACAGGGCCGAGCTACCGCAAATGCATAGCTCCACCACGCATCGCCACAAACGACGAAGGGCGCACCCAAGGCGCGCCCTTCAAACGATAAGACTGCACAAAAAAGGATCAGCCGACGAAGGCCCGCTCGATCACGAATTCGGCCGGCTTGTTGTTGGCGCCTTCGGTCAAGCGCGCAGCTTCGAGGATTTCCTTGGTGTCCTTCAGCATCGCCGTCGAGCCGCAAATCATGCCGCGATCGATCGCCGGATCAAGCGGCGGCAGGCCGAGATCGGAGAAGAACTTGCCGTTGACCATCAGGTCGGTGACGCGGCCCTTGAACGGATAGTCCTCGCGCGTGACTGTCGCATAGTGGCGTAGCTTGTCGCCGACGATCTCGTTCAGGAACTCGTGGTTGCGGATCTCCTCCACGAGGTCGAAGCCGTATTTCAGCTCGGCGACGTCGCGGCAGGTATGGGTGAGGATCACTTCCTCGAACTTCTCATAGGTTTCCGGATCACGGATCAGGCTTGCGAAGGGCGCAATACCGGTTCCGGTCGAGAACATGTAGAGCCTTCGGCCGGGAACCAGCGCATCGAGCACCAGCGTGCCGGTCGGCTTCTTGCGCATCAGCACCTTATCGCCGGGCTTGATTCCCTGCAGATGCGAGGTCAGCGGGCCATCCGGCACCTTGATCGAGAAGAACTCCAGCTCTTCGTCCCAGGCAGGGCTGGCGATCGAATAGGCGCGATAGACCGGCTTGTCGCCGACCATCAGGCCGATCATCGCGAATTCGCCCGAGCGGAAGCGGAATTCGGCAGGGCGGGTCATGCGGAAGCGGAAGAGCCGATCCGTATAGTGCTCAACGCTCGTCACCGTCTCGACGTAAACGCCTGCCGGTGCCTGGATCGCGAAATCTTCCGTTTTTGCCGGAGCATTCATCTGGCTAAAGTCCTGTAATGATGACCCTGTTTATCAACAATGATCGGATATTCCAAGCCACGCGCAATGGGAAGGAAATCCCTTCCAAATATAGTCGCTTTCGGGGATTTCCGCGTGCTTCACACTGTCGCGGCTGATCGAGACTTAAGAAACCCGCCGCCAGCTATAGGATTTCGCGTCGGCGGAAGGCTTTGCCGTCGGCTGGTAGTGCACGGCGATGCCCGGCAGGCGTCCCTCTGCTAGGCGCTTAAGAGCCGTCGCATTGCTGACCGCAAAGCTGTCGACACCACAGCGCAGCATCAGCGGAATCTGGTCGATCAACACGTCGCCAACCGCTCTCACCTCACCGCCGAAGCCGAGCCGCGAACGCAGCAGCGACGCATGGCTGAAGGCGCGGCCGTCGTTGAAGGCCGGGAACGCCACCGCCACCAGCGCAACGCGATCGAGATGGGGCGCCAGCTTCGTCACGTCGTCCGCCGGCGCGATCACCACGCCGAGGCCGGTTTCGTCGCTCGTCTCCACCCTGGCGAGGAACGCGTCGAGGCCGATAATCGCCTTCTCGTTCGAGCCTGCCTTGGTTTCCTCCGTCTCGATGACCCAGGGATCATCGCCCACGAAGCCGGTTTCCTTCCAGATTTTCGTCATGTTCGTTCCTTGCGCCTCAGGCAGCTTCCTGCGCACTGCCGTAGAGCGCGTCCTTGAAGGGTTGCGGGCCGACGCGGCGATAGGCTTCGAGGAAGGTCTCTTGCCTGTCGCGGCGCAGTCCCAGATAGGTGTCGACGATCGTCTCCACCGCGTCGGTCACCTTCTCCGGCTCAAAGCCGCGGCCGATGATCTCGCCGATGGACGTGTTCTCGTCGCCGGAGCCGCCGAGCGTGATCTGATAAAGTTCCGCACCCTTCTTCTCGACGCCGAGCAGGCCGATATGGCCGACATGGTGATGACCGCAGGCGTTGATGCAGCCGGAGATCTTGATCTTCAGCTCGCCGATCTCGGCCTGGCGCTCGGGCGAACCGAAGCGGGTCGAAATCTCCTGGGCCACCGGAATGGAGCGCGCATTGGCGAGCGCGCAATAGTCCAGCCCGGGACAGGCGATGATGTCCGTGATCAGGCCGGCATTGGCGGTGGCGAGACCGGCGGCAACGAGCGCACGGTAGACCGGTTCAAGATCGGCCAGTGCCACATGCGGCAGGATGAGGTTCTGCTCATGGCTGACGCGGATTTCGTCGAAGGCATATTCCTCGGCGATATCGGCAACGGCATCCATCTGCGCGTCGCTGGCGTCACCCGGAATGCCGCCGATCGGCTTCAGCGAGATCGTCACCATGCCGTAGTCCGGGTGCTTGTGCGGCTGCACGTTCTGCTGCACCCAGCGGGCAAAGTCCGTATCGGTTTTCTTCCAGCGTGCAAGGCTTTCCCAGCCCTCGGCGCGGTTTTCGAGGGCGGGCGGCGCGAAGTAGGTGGAGATTGCCTGAATGTCGGTTTCCGGCAGCTTCAGCTCGGTGTCCTTCAACGCCGCGAACTCGACTTCGACCTGACGCGACAGCTCCTCGGCACCGGTTTCGTGCACGAGGATCTTGATGCGCGCCTTGTACTTGTTGTCGCGACGGCCATGCAGGTTGTACACGCGCATGATCGCCGTGGTGTAGGACAACAAATCCTCTTCCGGCAGGAAGTCGCGGATCTTCTTGGCGATCATCGGCGTGCGGCCCTGGCCACCGCCGACATAGACGGCAAAGCCGATGCGGCCGTTCTCGTCCTTCTTCAGGTGCAGGCCGATGTCGTGGACCTGGATCGCGGCGCGGTCGCGCTCAGCACCGGTCACGGCGATCTTGAACTTGCGCGGCAGGAACGAGAATTCCGGATGCACGCTCGACCACTGCCTTAAGATTTCGGCGTAAGGCCTTGGATCCGCTACTTCATCGGCAGCCGCACCGGCGAAATGGTCGGCTGTGACGTTGCGAATGCAATTGCCTGACGTCTGCAGCGCATGCATCTCGACGCTTGCCAGTTCTTGCAGGATATCCGGCGTGTCCGACAGGCGCGGCCAATTGTACTGGATGTTCTGGCGCGTGGTGAAGTGGCCGTAGCCGCGGTCATACTTGCGCGCGATATGGGCAAGCATGCGCATCTGGCGGCTCGACAAGGTGCCATAGGGAATGGCGACGCGCAGCATATAGGCATGAAGCTGCAGGTAGACACCGTTCATCAGGCGCAGCGGCTTGAAGGCGTCCTCGGCGAGCTCGCCGCTCAGGCGGCGCCCGACCTGATCGCGGAACTGTTCGACGCGGGAGGAAACGAAAGCGTGGTCGAATTCATCGTAACGGTACATCGGGTATCGGTTCCTCAGGCAGCGTGTTTCGGGCCGGCCAGCCCGTTGTAGCCGGCAGCATAGGGGATCGACGGGCCTTCGGCACGAATGCGCTCGCGCATGCGCAGCGGGCGAAGCGTGCCGTTGACCTCTTCGACGTCGACCACATTGGCATCGACGACTTTGTTGTCGTCGAAAGCCTGTTTGCCGGTGGCTTCGAGCGCCGTCACGGCCTCAGCATGGCGGGCGATGAAGGCATCCTGAAGCGATTCGACCCAGTTGCCCGCAGCATCCAGCCAGACGGAAATGCCGTCCGAAAGCCTGTTTGCCGTCAAAACCTTGCTCACCATGACCTCTTCCTCAGTTCAAAATCTGTTCGTTACGCCCCAGGGCGACTTCAACGATTCTCTTGGCATCGCGTGCCTTGCCGACGACCAGCGGCTCGGACCGCTCGAAGTTGGCGCCTGCGACGGCGTCGCCGATGATGACCATGACGGGACCCGAAAGCTCAGTCCGGTTTTCCAGGTCCGGAAGGTCCTTGAGCGTGCCATGCAGCAGGCGACGATCCGCGCGGCTGGCATTCTCGATCACCGCGACCGTGGTTTCCGCAGGCAGACCCGCCTGCATCAGACGCTCGGCGACGGAGGCCGCGACCGTGCGACCCATATAGACAGCGATCGTCGCGCCAGAAACGGCAAGCCGCGCCCAATCGGGTAGGACCTCGCCAGTCAGATCGTGACCTGTCGTGAAGACCAGCGACGATGCGACACCCCGAAGCGTCAGCGGCAGTTCGAAATCAGCGGCAGCGGCGAAGGCGGAGGTGATGCCCGGGACGATCTCGTAGCTGATACCGGCTTCGCGGAGGGCAGCCATTTCCTCACCAGCGCGGCCATAGACCAGGGGATCCCCGGATTTCAGCCGAACCACGCGCTTGCCTTCGGCCGCGAGCGTCACGAGCAACTGGTTGATCTCACCTTGAGACTTAGTGTGGCAGCCCTTGCGCTTGCCAACAGAGAGACGCTCGGCGTCACGGCGGCCCATGTCGACGATCGCCTGCGGTACCAGCGCGTCATAGACGATCGCATCGGCTTCCATCAACACGCGCTGGGCGCGCAGGGTCAACAGGTCTTCGGCACCCGGACCGGCGCCAACGAGCCACACGTGGCCCGGCGCCTTCTCGGGCGCATCGAGCAGACGTGAAACCTCACGGCGGGCAGCGGCCAGATCACCGCCGGCGACCTTATCGGCAACCGGCCCCTGGAAGAACCGGCGCCAGAAGAGCCGACGCGCCACGCCACGCGGCACCAGGCGATCAACCGCCTCGCGGTAGCTTGCCGCGAGCGAGGCGACGACTCCGAGCGACGGCGAAAGAAGCTGATCGATCTGGGCGCGGATCATCTGCGCGAGCACCGGGCCCGCACCTTCCGTACCGATGGCAACGGCGACCGGCGCGCGGTTGACGAGCGCGGGGGTGAAGAAATCGCAATAGTCGGGCTGGTCGACGGCGTTGGCCGGGATCTTGCGCTCGCGCGCGGAAGTGACAATACGGCGATCCTCCGCGCCGTCGCCGGTTGCAGCGAAAACGAGGATGGCGCCGTCAAGCTGCTCGGCTGCGAAGGCAGCCCGAACATGTTCAACGCCGCGGTCGCGCAGATACTGTGCAAAATCCGCTTCAGGCTCATCGGCAAAGACGACGAGAGACGCTTCCGTGTTCAAGAGCAGCCGCACTTTGGCAAGGGCCTCGTCGCCATTGCCGAACACCGCCACGCGCTTCTGCGCGACGCGAAAGAATGCTGGGAAAACGGCGAGCTGCTGCGTCATGGTCTGGCAAACGGTTCCTTCTACAGGCTGCGCCGAATATCCCGCATGGGGCACGACATTTGAAGGAACAGAAATTTCATTGCCTTTCCGGGCACGTATTGTTTTGCTCGGCGGTGCATCATTTTGAGCAAATATCTCCGAGGTCACCAAAACGCCTGCCCTTCCGCAGCCATTGCGCCGCGGGGGCAACCTCCGTTAAATGCGGTCACTGACCCGCCGGAGATGCAAGACATGACCCATTCGGACCTCGCCGAACGGCTTTTGACCGTAATCGAGCAAGATATCCTGCCGCTCACCGAAAAGGGTGTCGCCGCCGGAAACAAGGTGTTCGGCGCCGCGATCCTGCGCAAATCCGACCTGTCGCTGGTGCTGGCCGAAACCAATAACGAGACGGAAAATCCACTCTGGCATGGCGAGGTTCATACGCTGAAGCGCTTCTACGAGATGGCCGAGAAGCCCGATACGCGCGACCTCATCTTTCTTTCGACGCACGAGCCCTGCTCCATGTGCCTTTCGGCCATAACCTGGGCCGGCTTCGACAATTTCTATTACTTTTTCAGCCACGAAGATTCGCGTGACAGCTTTGCGATCCCGCATGACCTCAAGATCCTGAAGGAAGTCTTCCGGCTGGAGCCGGGCGGCTATGCGCAGGACAATGCCTTCTGGCATTCGGCCTCGATCGCCGCGCTCGTCAGGGATGCCGACCCCGTGACCAAGGCGCGGCTCGCCGAACAAGATTCGCGCATTCGCGCCCGCTACCAGAGCCTTTCCGACAACTACCAGTCGGGCAAGGATCACAACGCCATTCCGCTGAACTGAGATCCATGGAACCTTCACGCGATATAAAACGCCTGCTCGATATCATGGCCGCGCTCCGGCAGCCGGAAACCGGTTGCCCCTGGGACATCGTCCAGACCTTCGAGACGATCAAACCCTACACGATCGAGGAAGCCTATGAGGTTGCCGATGCCATCGAGCGCGGCGACATGCACGACCTCTGCGACGAACTCGGCGATCTGCTGCTGCAGGTGGTGTTCCATGCCCGGATGGCGGAGGAAGCCGGCGACTTTGCCTTTGGCGACGTCGTCGAAGCGGTGACGCGCAAGATGATCCGCCGCCATCCGCATGTCTTTGCCCGCTCCGAGGCCGATACGCCTGAAGCGGTCAAGTTGCAGTGGGACGAGATCAAGCAGGCCGAAAAGGCTGAGCGGCAGGAAAAGCGCGCTAAGCGCGGCCTTCTTCCGGACTCCGCCGCAAGCCATCTCGGCTCGGTCCAGCGCTCGTTTCCGGCACTGGTCGAGGCCCTAAAGCTGCAGGAACGGGCTGCCAAGGTCGGTTTCGATTGGTCGGAGCCCGAGCCTATTCTCGATAAGATCGAGGAAGAGATCGGCGAATTGCGCCAGGCGCTGCGCGAAAAGGACCGCGCCAAGGTCAGCGATGAACTGGGCGACCTGATTTTTGCGGTGGTTAATATCGGCCGTCATGTCGGGACCGATCCGGAAATGGCCCTTCGCGGAACCAACACCAAGTTCCGCCGCCGCTTCGCCCATATCGAGCGCGAACTCGGCGACGCCGGCGAGACGCTGGATGGCGCGACGCTCGAGCGGATGGAAGAGCTTTGGCAGGCGGCGAAGGCGATCGAGCGGCAACTCGGCTAAGGCAATCGGGAACGCATATATCCTATGCGTTCCCTCGCGCGAAAGCTGAGGTCAACAGTGAGCGAATCGGAAGCGCAGGCTTACCAGTCTTCCTCAACCGGCTTTGGCCCGTTTCCGAGGCGGCGTTCCAGATCGGCGGCCTCGTTTTCGGTCAGCCTGAGTTCAAGGCTCACACGCCCGTCCTCCAGGTCCTCACGGCCATCGACGATGGCGTGCTGATAGACCCAGGGCAGAAGCTGCAGCTGATCGATGCCGAGCACGACGGTGCATTCGGTCAGCACGCCTGACAGGCGGCGACCAATTTCGCCTAGCAGCTCATCGACGCCCTCACCGGTGATGGCGGAAACGGCGACCGTATTGCCCGAGGTTGCCGCCTTGCTCTGCAGCGCCTCACGCGATTCGGTATCGAGCCGGTCGATCTTGTTCCAGACCTCGATGAGCCGTTCGGAGGCTTCCTTCTCGTCGATGCCGAGATCGGCGAGAATGCGAAGTACATCACTTGCCTGCGCCTGGTTGTCCGGGTCGGAGAGATCGCGCACATGCAGGATCAGGTCCGCTTCCAGCACCTCTTCAAGCGTCGCACGGAAGGCGGCGACCAAGTGCGTCGGCAGATCGGAAATGAACCCGACCGTGTCGGAGAGGATGACCATGCGGCCATGCGGCAGCTTCAAGCGCCGAAGTGTCGGATCGAGCGTCGCAAACAGCATGTCCTCGGCCAGAACGCCCGCCCCGGTCATGCGATTGAAAAGCGTGGACTTGCCGGCGTTGGTATAGCCGACGAGAGCGACGATCGGATGCGGCACCTTCTTGCGCTTGGAACGGTGCAACTGCCGGGTGCGGCGGACCTGCTCCAGCTCGCGCTCGAGCTTGACGATGCGGTCCTGCAGCAAGCGCCGGTCCGCCTCGATCTGGGTTTCACCCGGACCGCCCATGAAGCCGCCACCACCGCGCTGACGCTCAAGGTGGGTCCAGCTTCGAACCAGGCGGCCTTTCTGGTAATTGAGATGGGCGAGATCGACCTGCAGCGTGCCTTCCTTGGTGGAGGCGCGGCGACCGAAAATCTCCAGAATGAGGCCGGTCCGGTCGATGACCTTGGCGTTCCATTCCTTTTCGAGGTTGCGTTGCTGCACCGGCGTCAAGGGATGGTCGACGATCACCAGGCCAGCATCGAGCTCGACGAGGATGTGACCGATTTCCTCGATCTTGCCGCTGCCGAGCAGCGTGCCTGGCTTGGGCTGCGACACCGGAACGATGGCGCCATGCACGACTTCCAGATCGATCGCCATCGCCAGACCGGTCGCCTCTTCAAGGCGACTTTCGTCGGTACGCGTCGTTGTAGTCGAGAGGATGTCTGCGGACTGCCTTCCGGTCTTCTTCAAGACCGGAACGATGACAACCGCGCGCATGTCGTCGCGGAGCTTCTCGAGCTCCGGAATGATCGACGACGACTTTGAATCCCGCTTGGTAATGTGCCTAACGTCCCGTCAGGATGCAGCTTCTTCGTTCTCGAACATCTGCAGCGGCTGGCCGGGCATGATGGTCGAGATTGCGTGCTTGTAGACCAGTTGCGAGTGGCCATCGCGACGCAACAGGACGCAGAAATTATCAAAAGACGTCACGACGCCGGTGAGCTTGACACCGTTGATAAGAAAAATTGTCAATGAAATCTTTTGCTTGCGGACCGTGTTGAGAAAGAGATCCTGCAAGTTTTGAGAACGTTCCGCCATCGCGCCGCTTCTTTCTTATTTGCCGGCGTTTCGCGCCGGTGCATTTTTGTCGATATCTGCAATCAGAGGCGCCACAAGTACCTTCCCCGACACCTCTTTAAGTTTGGTATCAAATCAATGTCTTTTCCGCAACGCCGAAAAAGGCTTCACGAATATTCTGTGCTATGCTTCCCGGATGCCCATTGCCGATCGGCCTGCCGTCCACCGAAATCACCAGAAAGCAGATGCTGGTGGCAGCGGTAATGAAGACCTCGCGCGCCGCGAGCATTTCCTCGACCGAGAACGCTCTCTCCTCGACCTTGAGCCCAAGTGGCCCCGCCACATCCATCAGGGTGGTGCGGGTGATACCCTTCAGGATTCCGTGCTCGGCCGGACGCGTGCGCAGGGTTCCGTCGCCATCGACGATCCAGACATTGGTCGCGGCGCCCTCCTTCACCGTGCCATCGGCATCGACGAAAATTGCCTCCTGGGCACCCTCCTCCTTCGCCTTCTGGCGGGCGAGCACGTTGGGAAGGAGCCCGACGGACTTGATGTCCACCCGGTCCCAGCGGTTTTCCGGTACGGTGATCGCGGCGATCCCATGCGTCGCTTTTTTGGCGATGGCCTCGGCATCGATGCGCTTCGCCGTCACCACGATCGTCGGCATCGTCTCCTTGGCCGGAAACACATGGTCACGGCGCGCCACGCCGCGCGTGACCTGGATATAGAACAGACCATTCCGGACCCGGTTGCGCCGAACCACCTCTCGAATCACATGCACGAGCGCCGCCCGGCTCATCGGCCGGTCGATGCGCAGTTCACGAAGCGAACGGTCGAGGCGATCGAGATGCCGGTTGAGATCGACGATGTAACCATGGCGTATCTCGCAGACTTCGTAGACGCCGTCCGCAAATTGATAACCGCGGTCTTCGATATGGATGCCGGCGTCGGCATGCGGCACGTAGGCACCGTTGACATAGGCAATTCTCGGCATGGATCTCGGCCCTAGAAGTACTGGATGCTGACGCGGAAAAGCTGTTCGACGTGCCGTACGGCATCGGCGGTGGCAAAGAGCACGACACGGTCCTTCGCCTTGATCTTTGTATTGCCGTCCGGACGAATAAACGTCTTGTCGCGATAGAGTGCACCGATGCGGATGCCTTCGGGAAGATCGAGGTCACGCAGGGCCCTGCCAACCAGCGGCGAGGTTTCCAACGCTTCGGCCTCGATCACCTCGGCCATGCCCTTCTGCACCGCATAGACCGCGCGAATGCGCCCCTTGCGGACATGCTGCAGCACGCGCGAGATGGTAACGGCACGTGGGTTCACATAGGCGTCGACGCCAGCCGTGCCGGCAAAATCCTGATAGGACGGTTCGTTGATCAGCACCAGCGTCGACTTGGCGCCCAGCCGCTTCGCCATCATGCTGCCGAGAATGTTGATCTGGTCGTTGTTGGTCAGCGCCACCACGAGATCGGCATCCTGAACGTCAGCCTGGGCCAGAATCCGTTGATCCATCGCCGAACCGTTGAGCACAACCGTGTTGCTCAGCTTATCCGCCATCACCACCGCCCGGTCGCGATCGCTTTCGATCAGTTTCACCCGGGTCCGCGGCTGATGCTCCTCGATGGCCTTGGCAACGAAGTAGCCGACATTGCCGCCACCGAAGATGATGATGCGCCGCGCTTCCTGCTCCTCATGGCCAAAGAGCGCCAAGGTCCGGCGGGCGTGGTCCCGGTCGCAAACGACATAGGCGATATCGCCGGCCTGCAGCTGGTCATCCGAATGCGGCGCCATGACCTTGCCGTTGCGGAAGATGCCGGTAACTGTTGCAAGCAGATCGGGGAACAGTTCGCTCAGCTGCTGGAGCGGCGTGCCGACGACCGGGCAATCTTCCAGGCACTCGAAGGCGACCATGGCGATACGATCTTCGGCGAAACGCACGACGTCGATCGCGCCGGGAAAGGAAATACGGCGCAGCACCAGCCGCCCAACCTCGACTTCGGGCGAGATGGTGACGTCGATCGGCACGTTCTCACGTGAAAACAGGTTCGAATACTCGGGCGCGAGATAGCTTTGCGCCCGGATGCGCGCGACCTTCGTCGGCACGTTGAAGATCGCATGGGCCACTTCACAGGCGACGATATTGACCTCGTCGGAGAGCGTGACGGCAATCAGCATGTCGGCCTGGTCGGCGCCGGCCCTGGCCAGCACATCCGGATGCGCACCGTGGCCGACATAGCCGCGCACGTCGAGGCTCTCGGTGATGTTGGCAATCAGCGTCGCCGAGGTATCGATCACCGATACGTCGTTATCTTCCTGCGCGAGCCGCTCGGCAATGCCGTACCCCACCTGGCCCGCACCACAAATGACTACCTTCATGTCGTACTTTCAGCTGGGAGCACTGCCGCGATGGCCGGAAAAATGCCTCAGACGCCCAGCGATTTGAGCTTGCGATGCAGCGCCGACCGCTCCATTCCGACAAATTCCGCCGTGCGCGAAATATTACCCCCGAATCGGTTGATCTGCGCGATCAGATAATCACGCTCGAACATTTCGCGAGCCTCGCGCAACGGCAACGTCATGATGTGCTGGTCGCCCTGCGCGGAGATCTTCGGCAGCGTATCGCCCACCTCCGTCGGCAGCATGTCTGCGGAAATCGGCGTGTCCGGACCGTCGCTGCGGGCAAGAATCATCAGGCGCTCGATGTTGTTGCGAAGCTGGCGGATGTTGCCGGGCCAGTCGTGGGCCTGGAGCACGGCCAGGGCATCGTCGCCGATCTTGCGCGGACGAATGCCGGCCTGTTCGCTGACCTGGCGCATGAACATGTCGACGAGGAACGGAATATCCTCGCGCCGCTCGGCGAGCGCCGGCACGCGCACCGGAATGACGGCAAGCCGGTGGAACAGGTCTTCGCGGAACAGGCCCTCGGAGATCATGTTTTCGAGATTGTAGGCGGTCGAGGAGATGATCCGGACATCGACCTTGACGCGCTTGGTACCGCCGACACGCTCGAACTGCTGGTCGACGAGCACCCGCAGAATCTTGTTCTGCGTCTCGCGCGGCATCTCGCCGATTTCGTCGAGATAGAGGATGCCGCCATGGGCTTCCTCGAGCGCACCAGTGCGGCGTGGCTGTCCCGGCGTTCCCTCGGTTCCGAACAGCGCAATTTCCATGCGGTCCGGCGTGATCGCCGCCGCGTTCAGCGCCACGAAGGGACCGGTCGACCGCGTCGACTTGCGGTGGATCATCCGCGCGACCAGTTCCTTGCCCGATCCGGACGGCCCCTGGATCATGATGCGGCTGTTGGTCGGCGCGACCTTCTCGATCGTCTGACGAAGCTGCGACACGGCAACCGACGTCCCGATCAGTTCGACCGGATCGCCGGACTTCTTCTTCAGCTCCGAGACTTCACGCTTGAGCTTCGAGTTTTCCAGCGCCCGCTCGGCAATCAGGATCAGCCGGTCGGCCTTGAAGGGCTTCTCGATGAAATCGTAGGCGCCACGCTTGATGGCGTTGACGGCGGTCTCGATATTGCCGTGACCGGAAATCATGACGACGGGGAGGTCCGGATAGCGCCCCTTGATCTCATCGAGCAGCGCCAGGCCGTCGAGCCGGCTTCCCTGCATCCAGATATCGAGGAAGACCAGGCGCGGCACGCGATCGCTGATCGCCGCCAGCGCACTGTCGCTGTCGAAGGCGGTGCGGGTTTCGTGCCCTTCGTCAGAGAGGATACCCGACACGATCTCGCGGATATCTTCCTCATCGTCCACAACCAGAATATCAGCGGCCATCGCTCGCACCCTTATCCTTCAAACTGTCTTCGCCCCCGGTTTCTCCGGCAGGCGGCAGGACCACGCGGATCATCGCCCCGACACCGCCGTCAAAATCGGCTGGCGCGTCGTGCAACTCTAATTGTCCGCCATGGTCCTCAATGATCTTCTTGACGATGGCGAGTCCCAGGCCCGTGCCCTTCTCGCGCATCGTCATGTATGGCTCCAGAATCCTGTGCCGGTTCTCCGTCGGCAGCCCCTTGCCGTTGTCGATGATATCGACAACGAAGCGGCCCGTTGCCACGTCGGTTCGTGCTCGCGCGACGATCCTCGGATGGCCGCGCGCCGCATCGGCCGGCACCGCCTCGATCGATTCGACCGCGTTCTTGACGATGTTGCCGAAGGCCTGACCGAGCATGCGCCCGTCGAACAGGCCCTCGAGCGGCTCTTCGCCGAGGTCCCGCACAAAATCGATGTGATTGTTGCCCATCTCGCGCAGGAACATCGCATCCTTCAGGATCGTGCGGAGATCCGCCTTTTCCTTGGTCGGCTTCGGCATGCGCGCGAAAGCCGAGAACTCGTCGACCATGCGACCGATGTCTTCTACCTGGCGCACGATCGTATCGGTGCACTGGTCGAAGATAGCCTTGTCTTCCTGGTTGATCTGCTTGCCATAACGGCGCTTCAGACGTTCGGCGGAGAGCTGGATCGGCGTCAGCGGGTTCTTGATCTCGTGCGCGATGCGGCGCGCGACATCGGCCCAGGCGGTCGAGCGCTGAGCGATGACGAGGTCGGTGATGTCATCGATGGTGATGACGTAGGATTCGTTCGCTTCGCCACCCTCTTCGCGCGTCACCTGAACGTTCAGCGTCCGCTCGGTTCCGCTGCGCATGATATTGATCTGCTTGCGGTAGTCGTTGCGATGGCGGCTTTCGGCCTCCACCAGAACCTCTTCGACCTCCGGCGCTACCGTGCGCAGGTCCGCGCCGAGGAGTTCAGGCGCCGCCTTCTTCAGGAACTCTTCGGAAAACGAGTTGACGATGGTGATCTGTCGATCGCGCCCGACACCGATCACCGCCGCAGTCACGCCTGAAAGAACAGCCTCGATGAAACGACGGCGATGATCGACTTCGTCCTTGGCCTCCAGGATCTGTTCCTGCTGGCTGCGGATTTCCGAGACCATCTTGTTGAAGGTGCGCGACAGGTTACCAACGTCGCCGTCGACGGCACGGACCGGCACGACAACATCGAGATTGCCGGAGGCGACACTGTCGGCAGCGCCGATCAACTGGCGAATGGGCCGGACGATCCGGTCGGCAACCGCGATCGCGGTCCAGATCGCAGCCAGGAGAACGATGAGCGCAAACCCGATATAGAGAACACCGAAGGCGATCTGCGTGAAGGTTCGACCGGCCTCAAGCATCTTGTACTCGGCCGTGTTCTCTTCCATCAGCCGCAGCGAGCGCATCACTTCCGGATCGACATTGCGAACCGTGTAGAGATAGGTGCCCGGAATGTCGTCGAGCGGAATAACGGCCCCGACAAGGTTGGTGACCCCTGGCGGAATCAGTGTCGGTTGACCGGATACCGAGCTTTTCAGTGCGTCCGGCGGAATGGAGGGCAGCGGACGGTCCGTGGAGATGTTGGCCTGAATTATAGCGCTGCCATCAGCACGAACCAGGAATGCCCCAAGCATGCCGCGGCCGCGCGCCTGGCGGGTCATGAGTTCCGTGAAACCGGTGCGGTCGAGGCTGTAGAGCTGCCGGTTGCGTTCGAGGTCGTTGGCCATCGACACCGTCTGACCCTGCAGATAGCTGGCATTCTCGAGCACATAGGCCTGGGCGACGTTGATCGACGAGCGGACGATCGCCTGCGTCCGCAGCGAAAACCAGCGATCGAGGCCGACGTCGAGCGTAATGCTGGCAAAAATCGCGACAAGAACCGCAGGCGTGATCGCCACGATCGAAAACAGCGCAACGATGCGCACGTGAAGGCGCGCGGCGGCGCGGCCTTTGCGTCGGGCGCGTAGCAGCCGCAGGATTTCGCGGGCGATCAGATAGATCAGGCCAACGACGAACAGGCTGTTGATGGCAGCGCAGGCGATGACGACATTTCGCTCGAGCCGTATCGGCGTCAATCCGAGAAGAACGAGCAGCGAGACAGTGGCGCAGATCAAGGCGCCGGTCGCCAGCATCAGCCCCGGCAGGGCAAAGGACGCGCGCCGGTCCTGCGCCGCGAGTCCCTCATCTGTGCCCAGCGGCAAGGCCATTGCGTCCACCATGAAAAGCGTTCCCCCAACCGGCGCCAGCCGGCGACGGCATCACTTGCTAGCATTCTCTGGTCAAAGGTTGACCTCGCCGCCCAAAGGGCTGCCGCGTTGCACCCCCAGTCAATCAATTGGGTCAAATCGATTGAACGAGACGGCAACGACACGCGATTCGGCGATCGTCACACGTTCAAGCAACGCATTGTGGCGAAAATGCAACGGTGGCCGTGTCCAAGTCAAGCGCTGCGTGAGCTGCGATAGACCGAAACACCGAGTTCGCGGATTTTCTTGCGCAGCGTGTTACGGTTGAGGCCGAGCAAATCGGCCGCCTTGATCTGGTTACCACGGGTTGCGGTGAGCGCCGCAAGGATCAGCGGATACTCCATTTCGGCAAGCACGCGATCGTAAAGGCCGGCCGGAGGCAAAGCTTCGCCGAAGCTTGCGAAATACTGGCGCATGTTTTCTTCGACGGCCTGCGAAATGGTGAGCGATCCGGGCCGCGCCGCGGTCTTTTCGATCGGGCTGTCCGGTATCTCGGAACGCAACTCGTTTTCGATGATCTCGCGGGTGATCACGTCCTGTGGATAAAGTGCCGTCAGGCGCCGCACCAGGTTTTCCAACTCGCGCACGTTGCCCGGCCATGCATGCGCCTTCATCAGTTCCAGCGCTTCATGATCGAAGCGCTTGACGTCGAGCCCTTCCTTTTCGGCCTGCTGGACGAAGTGACGAACGAGATCCGGAATATCCTCCGCGCGGTCACGCAGCGGGGGCAGACGCAGCGGCACGACGTTGAGGCGATAATAGAGGTCTTCGCGGAACAGGCCCTGATTGATCGATTGCTTCAGGTCCTTGTTGGTCGCCGCCACGATGCGCACGTCCGAACGGATCGGCGTGCGGCCGCCAACGGTCGTGTATTCGCCCTGCTGCAGCACGCGCAGCAGGCGGGTCTGTGCGTCCATCGGCATGTCGCCGATTTCATCGAGGAAAAGCGTGCCGCCCTCGGCCTGTTCGAAACGACCAGTCGAGCGCACCTGGGCACCGGTGAAGGCGCCCTTCTCGTGGCCGAAAAGCTCCGATTCGATAAGATCGCGCGGGATCGCCGCCATGTTGATCGCAACGAACGGACCGTTGCGTCGCTTGCCATAATCGTGCAGCGCGCGGGCGACGAGTTCCTTGCCGGTGCCGGACTCGCCGGTGATCATCAGGGTGAGGTCCGTCTGCATCAGGCGCGCCAGCACCCGGTAGATTTCCTGCATCGCCGCCGAACGACCAACCAGCGGCATACCGTCCTGGGTGTCGTCGTCGAGCTTGGCCGGCCGGCGCTTGGGCTCCGACAGCGCCCGGCCGATGATGCCGATCAATTCGGTCAGGTCGAAGGGCTTGGGCAGATAGTCGTAGGCACCCTTCTCCGAAGCCTTGATCGCCGTCATGAAGGTGTTCTGGGCACTCATGACCAGCACCGGCAGATCGGGGCGCGCCTTCTTGATGCGCGGCAGGAGATCGAAGGCATTCTCGTCGGGCATGACAACGTCGGTCACGACGAGATCGCCGTCGCCCGCTGCGATCCAGCGCCAGAGCGTCGCCGCATTGGAGGTGATGCGGACATCGTAGCCGGCGCGGCTCAGCGCCTGGTTCAGCACGGTGCGAATGGCGGCATCATCATCCGCAACGAGGATCGTGGCACCCGTCATGCAAGGCTTCCTTTTGTCATCGGCATGTCGTCTTCATCCGCTGCCTGGCCTTTGGAGGCCGGCATCAGGACACGGAAAGTGGTGCGGTTCTGCTGGCTGTCGCATTCGACGATGCCGCCATGGGCACCGATGATCTTGGCGACCAGCGCCAGCCCCAGGCCGGAACCGTTGGTCTTGGTGGTAATGAAAGGATCGAAGAGCAGCGGCAGCAGGTCGGACGGCACGCCCGGTCCATTGTCGTGCACGCAGAATTCCAGCGGCAGCGAGATCTTCTCGCGCGTCCCGGCTACCGACAGGCGTATACCCGGCCTGTAGGCCGTCGTCAGCACGATCTCGCCATCGCTGCGGTCGCCGATCGCTTCGGCCGCATTCTTGATCAGGTTCAGGAACACCTGAACCAGTTGGTCGCGGTTGGCATAAACGGGCGGCAGAGACGGATCGTAGTTCTCCGCAAACTTGATGTGTCGGGCAAAACCGGCCTTGGCGATCGCCTTCACATGGTCGAGCACCGAATGGATGTTCAGCGGCACGCGATCCACCGGGCGCTCGTCGGAAAACACCTCCATGCGATCGACCAGCGAGACGATGCGGTCGGTCTCATCGCAGATCAGACGTGTCAGCGCCCTGTCTTCGTCATTGGCGGAGGTTTCCAGCAGTTGGGCGGCACCGCGGATGCCCGAAAGCGGGTTCTTGATTTCGTGCGCCAGCATCGAGGCAAGCCCCGTCACCGAACGGGCAGCACCACGATGGGTAAGCTGCCGGTCGATCTTGTCGGCCATCGAGCGCTCCTGGAAGACGACGACGACCGAGCCTGGCTCGGAAAGGACCGGGGCGACATAGAGATCGACGAGCTTGTCGGCGCCGAGACGCGGCGAACTCAGGTCGACGCGGTACTCGTTGACCGGCGCCTTGCGCTCGCGCACCTGTTCGATCAGGGTCAAGAGCGGGCTGCCGAAGGGGATGAAGGCGCTGATGTTGTGGCGCGCCAGATGATTGGCGCTCGCGCCGAAAAACGATTCGGCTTCCCAGTTGGCAAACGCGACCAAACCATTGGCATCGACCAGAATCACCGGATTCTGAATGGCGTTCAGAACCGCCATCGACAGACCGTTTGCGGCCGTATCGGGAATGCTCGGTTTCTCGGTCATGCGGCCATTCCTTCCGCGACCGCCTCGCCGTCCAGCTTGGCCGGAGCCGCGTCGAGTATCACGGCGCTTGCCCTGTCGCAGACGAAACGGGCATCAGTCGATGTCAGGATCGCTGCCTTTTCCGTGCCTGCGATATCAGGGGCAAAGCGGTCAAGGTACCAGGCGACATGTTTGCGCGCGTGCCGCACGGCCACGTCGACACCATAGAATTCGAGCATCATTTCGTAGTGCTCCGCAAAGATATCGGCGATCTCCGCCTGCGACGGGTGCTCAACGGCACCGGCAAGAAAGCCGACGTGCCACGGGCGCCCCTGCGACGAACGCCCGGCCATGACGGCATCAGCGCCCGACCGGCGGAGAATCTCTTGCGCGTCGGCGATCGTCTCCACGTCGCCATTGGCGACCAGGGGGACGGTAATGACCTCGCGGACCGGGCGAATGGCATCCCAATCCGCCTTGCCGTTGTAGAACTGCATGCGTGTACGGCCGTGCACGGTAATCGCCTTAACCCCGGCGTCTTCGGCGCGCTTGGCAATCAGCGGCGCGTTGATCGAGTTTTCGTCCCAGCCGAGCCGCATCTTCAACGTCACCGGCACTTCGACGGCATCGACTGTCGCCTCAACCAGCGACAGCGCGTGATCGGGATCGCGCATGAGTGCCGAGCCGGAGTAGCCACCCGTCACCTTCTTGGCCGGGCATCCCATGTTGATGTCGATGATATCGGCACCATTGTCTGCAGCTATCTTGGCGGCTTCCGCCATCCAATGGGCCTCACGGCCGGCAAGCTGAACGATATGCGGCTTGATGCCGGAGTTCTTGAGCCGCGCCCACGATTCAGACGCATTGCCGACCAGTTCGCGGCTTGCAACCATCTCGGTCACGACGAAGCCGGCACCATAACGCCATGCAAGCCGCCGGAACGGCAGATCGGTAACGCCGGACATGGGGGCGAGCGCAACGCGATTGCGCAGTTCGATAGTCCCTATCCGGAGCGGAGACGAAAGAGCCGGAATTGGCAAATGCATATCTTTCAGGCACATGTTGTTCCTGCACTATTTTTAGACATTGTTCTCGGGCTTGCCAAGCGATTTCGGCGCCTTGCGCAAATTTCCCGGTTTACAGCGCCGCGCGTCTTTCAAGACGCGCCAAGGTGGCCGTAAGAAACGAGAACTGCTGGCAAAGCGCGACCCTTCGCGGTACATCACCGCGAAGATCGGCGAATGCGGGACCTCATACAGAAGATGCAGCCTCAAGAACAGCTTAAGTGCGGCGTGGTGATCGTTGCGGCCGGACGCGGCGAGCGTGCCGGGCAATCCGCCGAAGGCCCAAAGCAGTATCGAACCATCGGCGGCCGCCCCGTTATCGCCCATACGCTTGACACTTTCGCGACATGGCCGGGCGCTGGCCCGATCGTCGTCGTCATCCATCCGGACGACGGGGCCTTGTTCGACGCCGCACGCAGACGCTCGGTGGCCGGCGATGTGATCATCGTCCATGGCGGCGCGACCCGGCAGATCTCCGTGCTCGCCGGCCTCGAAGCCCTGGCTGAAACTGGCGTCGGTCATGTGATGATCCACGATGCGGTCCGTCCCTTTGCCGATCACCCGTTGCTTTCGCGCTGCGCAGCGGCGCTCGGTGGCAAGGTCAAAGCCGTCTTGCCGGCGATTGCCGTTGCCGACACGCTAAAGCGCGGGGGCAAGGATGGCGTCGTACTGGAGACGGTGCCGCGCGACGGTCTCTATGGCGCGCAAACACCGCAGACCTTTGATCTTCCGGCCATTCTTGCTGCCCACCGGGATGCAGCCAAGAGCGGCCGCACCGATTTTACCGACGATGCCTCGATCGCCGAATGGGCCGGCCTCAAGGTCGTCCTCGTCGAGGGCACGGTCGACAACGTCAAGCTTACGCTGAGAAGGGATATCGCCATGGCCGACGAGAAACTCACGCGCATCGCCCTGCCTGATGTGCGCACGGGAAACGGTTACGACGTACACCAGCTCATCGAAGGAGACGGTGTCACGCTCTGTGGCGTCTTCATTCCGCACACGAAAAAACTCTCCGGCCATTCCGATGCCGATGTGGCGCTGCATGCGCTCACCGACGCGCTGCTTGCCACCTGTGGCGCCGGCGACATCGGCGACCATTTCCCGCCGTCCGACCCGCAATGGAAGGGCGCGCCGTCGCGCATCTTCCTTGAACATGCCGCACGGATCGTGCGCGAGCGCGGCGGCATCATCACCAATGCGGACATCTCGCTGATCGCCGAAGCGCCGAAGGTCGGCCCGCATCGCCTGACGATGCGCGAAAAGCTTGCGGAGATACTGGGCATCTCGCTCGACCGCTGCTCGGTCAAGGCAACGACGAACGAGCGTCTCGGCTTCGTGGGCCGCGATGAAGGCATTGCCGCCATCGCCACGGCCACCGTCGTCTATGGGAGCCTTTCGTAATGTGGCCCGCCGATATCGAAGTCAAAGCCGGTGAGATCATCGCCAAGTTCACGGCGCGGGACCTCAAAGTCGCCACCGCCGAATCCTGCACCGGCGGCCTGATCGCCGGGGCGCTGACCGAAATTTCCGGTTCGTCCGCGGTCGTCGATCGCGGTTTCGTCACCTACTCCAACGAAGCGAAGGTAGCGATGCTCGACGTCGAGACCGCCACCCTTGCGGCCCATGGCGCCGTTTCGCGGGAGACTGCAATCGAGATGGCGCGTGGCGCCATCTCCCATTCGGCAGCGGATTTCGCCGTTGCCGTCACCGGCATTGCGGGTCCCAGCGGCGGTTCGGCCGAAAAGCCGGTCGGGCTCGTGCACCTTGCGGCATCCGGGCGAAACGGCGCGATGCTGCATCGGGAGATGCGCTACGGCGATATTGGCCGCAGCGGCATCCGGCTTGCGACCGTCCGCACCGCGCTCGACATGCTCACGGAAATCGCTCAGACCGTATAGATGCTGTCGGCGCGCTTTTCGAAGGCGTCGGAGAACATGCGGAAGGCCCGGTCGAACATCGATCCCATCAACGCGCCGAGAATGCGGCTCTTGAACTCGTAGTCGATGTAGAAATGCACGATCGACTGCCCCTCGCCCGCGGGTTCGAAGCGCCAGCGGTTGTCGAGATATTTGAACGGCCCGTCGATGTACTTGACCTCGATCACGCGCTCGTCCTTGTTCAACAGCACCTGCGTCGTGAAGGTCTCGCGGATCGCCTTGTAGCCGACGGTCATGTCGGCCAGCAGCAACACCTTGCCGTCGCGCTCCTTGCGCGTGCGCACCGTCAGTGCCTCGCAGAGCGGCAGGAATGCGGGATAGTGCTCGACATCGGCAACGAGATCGAACATCTGATCGGCGGTATGCTTGACGACGTGGTTGGTTTCGAAATGCGGCATGATCGAGAGCTAGTCGCCCCGCCTTATCTTCGCAAGTAGTAACGCCGTTTCCGCGTGCGATTTCAACACGAGAACCGGCAGGTTGGCATGACCGGCAAGCTGTGCCTCGATCTCAACCGCATCCCTGCGCTCGAAGTTCCAGATGTAGCGAAGGAAATCGAGATCGACCTTCTCCGGACAATCGTCGGCCATATCCGGGCGGGTCTTTTTCCAATGGGCGAACCAGCGCCAGAGCACACCGCGCAACGAAACCCAGCGCGGCGGCCGCATCCAGATCACCACGTGTGTGCGTGGCAAGCGGAGCGGCAGCGTCTTCGGACTGGTACCATCCATGATCCAGCGTTCGCCAGCAGCAGCCTTCGAGATCAGGGCAAGCATTTCCTGCCTCGGCCGCAGCCTCCACCCCGGCAACCAGAAGAATTCCCGATCCATCGCCAGATGCGGCAAACCGAACTGTTCGGACAGTTGCCGGGAAAGCGTGCTCTTGCCGCTGCCGGAACAGCCGATCACCAGAATACGCTGCGCATTCTTGAGATGCGTCGCCGCCTCGTCCCAGTTGCTCATGCATCGCGGCATCGGCTCGCCTCCTCCAGTGACAGCCGTTAGGTGATTGGATCGGAGGATGCAAGCCTGGCGCGAGCGGCCAGTTGTCGCTCCGACGCCCTCCCCAAAACAAAAACTCCGGCGCAAGCGCCGGAGCCGATCGTTTTTTGAGAACCTGTTTCCGTCTTACTCGGCAGCCTGCAGCTTCTTCTCACGCGCTGCCCTGAGGCGGGCGAAGTCGTCGCCGGCATGGTGCGACGAGCGCGTCAGCGGGCTCGAGGAGACCATGAGGAAGCCCTTGGTGTAGGCGACGGTCTCGTAGGACTTGAACTCCTCGGGGGTCACGAACTTCTCGACCTTGTGGTGCTTGCGCGTCGGCTGCAGGTACTGGCCGATCGTCAGGAAGTCGACATCCGCGGTGCGCAGGTCGTCCATCAGCTGCAGCACTTCGTTGCGCTCTTCGCCGAGGCCGACCATGATGCCCGACTTGGTGAACATCGTCGGGTCCAGTTCCTTCACGCGCTGCAACAGACGGACGGAGTGGAAGTAGCGCGCACCCGGACGGACCGTCAGATAGTTGCCCGGTACGGTTTCCATATTGTGGTTGAAGACGTCAGGCTTGGCAGCGACGACGCGCTCCAGTGCACCCGGCTTCTTCAGGAAGTCCGGCGTCAGGATTTCGATGGTCGTTGCCGGGGACGCTTCGCGGATCGCCCAGATCACCTTCTCGAAGTGCTCGGCGCCGCCATCTTCCAGGTCGTCGCGGTCGACCGAGGTGATGACGACGTGGCTGAGGCCCATCTGCTTGACGGCCTTGGCGATGTTCGCCGGCTCTTCGAGATCGAGCGCATTCGGCTTGCCGGTCGCGACGTTGCAGAAGGCGCAGGCGCGGGTACAGATCTCGCCCATGATCATGAAGGTGGCGTGCTTCTTGTCCCAGCATTCGCCGATGTTCGGGCAGCCCGCTTCTTCGCAAACAGTGACGAGCTTGTTGCTCTTCACGATCGAACGCGTCTCCTGATATCCCTTGGACATCGGCGCCTTGACGCGGATCCACTCCGGCTTGCGCATCACTTCGGTGTCGGGCTTGTGGGCCTTTTCCGGGTGGCGGACGCGTTGCGCCCGGTCAGAGACGGCATCGAATACCGTTACCATACTGTCTTCCTCGTCGCGGCGGGCCGGCATCAGGCCGGATGACCCATTTTCGCTCTATATAGACGGCCCGACGGGAAATGTCAGGCCGTCTTGCCCGACGGAAGCGCAAATGGCCCGGCAGGCTATCGTTTGACGGCGCGACCAACGGCAATCAGCAGGCAGGCGCCGATAAAGCCGATGACCAGATAGGCGACCCATCCGGCAAAAGCCATGCCGAAGGCCGCCAGGATGAAATTCAGCACCACCGCGCCGATGATGCCGAGCAGTATGTTCATGAACAGCCCCATCTCGCTGTTCATGAACCTCTCCGCGAGCCACCCGGCCAAACCGCCGATGATGATCGCAGCCAGAATGCCGACGCCGTTCACGCTCATTTTGATCTCCGTGCATTGAAAACGAGGCCATTCTCAATGCCGAAGCCTATCAAAAGTTCCGGCGAGGATACAGCGCCGCGCGTCTCGAAAGACGCGCAAAGGTCGCTGTAACCCTTTGAATGTCGTATAATTTTGCCCTTAAATCGATGTCGATTTAAGGAATTATACGGGGCTTTAGGCGTTGAGCGCGCGGCCGTAGGCGTCGAGCACGCTTTCCTTGATCGTCTCCGAAATCGTCGGATGCGGGAAGATCGTGTGCATCAGGTCTTCTTCTGTCGTCTCGAGGTTCATCGCGACGACGAAGCCCTGGATGAGCTCGGTGACTTCGGCCCCGACCATATGGGCGCCGAGCAGCTCACCGGTCTTCTTGTCGAAGATGGTCTTGACGAGACCCTGGTCCTCGCCGAGCGCGATTGCCTTGCCATTGGCAACGAAGGGGAAGCGGCCGACGCGGATGTCGCGGCCCAATTCCTTGGCCTTGGCTTCGGTGAGGCCGACGGAGGCGACCTGCGGATGGCAATAGGTGCAGCCCGGGATCTTCAGCTTGTCCATCGGGTGCACATTCGGCAGGCCGGCGATCTTTTCGACGCAGATCACGGCTTCGTGCTCGGCCTTATGGGCGAGCATCGGCGGGCCGGCGACGTCACCGATGGCGTAGATGCCCGGCACGTTGGTCTTGCCGTAACCATCGATGGCGATGAAGCCGCGATCGGTTTTCACGCCGAGCGCCTCAAGACCGATATTCTCGATATTGGCCTGCACGCCGACGGCGGAGATCATCCGGTCCGCGGTGATCTTTTCGACCTTGCCGTCCTTCATCTCAACATGGGCTGTGATCGAGTTCGCGCCCTTCTCGACCTTCGTCACCTTGGCTTCGAGATGGATCTTCATGCCCTGCTTTTCGAACTGCTTCTTGGCAACGCCGGATATTTCGGCGTCCTCGACCGGCATCACGGTCGACATGACTTCGACAACCGTTACGTCAACGCCCATGGTGCGGTAGAACGAGGCGAACTCGATGCCGATCGCGCCCGAGCCCATGACCAGCAGCGACTTCGGCATTTCCTCAGGCTTCATCGCCTCGAAATAGGTCCAGATCAGCTTGCCATCGGGCTCGATGCCCGGAAGCGCGCGCGGCCGGGCGCCGGTCGCGATGATGATGTGCTTGGCGGTGTAGGTGCCCTCGCCCTTGGTGTTCTTCGGCAGCGGCGCCTGCGGCTGGACGACCGGCTTCGTCGATTTACCGACGACGATTTCGCCGGGCTTCGTCAGCTTCGCCTCGCCCCAGATCACGTCGACCTTGTTTTTCTTCATCAGGAAGCCGACGCCGCCGTTCATGCGTTCGGCAATACCGCGCGAGCGTGCGACGATCGCCTTCAGGTCCGGCGTCACCGTGCCTTCGATCTTGACGCCATAGGCGCTCGGATGCTGGGCGTAGTGCAGAACTTCGGCGGAGCGCAGCAGCGCCTTGGTCGGAATGCAGCCCCAGTTGGAGCAGATGCCGGCCAGATGCTCGCGCTCGACGATCGCGGTCTTGAGACCCAACTGCGCCGCACGAATGGCGGCGATATAGCCCCCTGGACCCGAACCGATGACGATGACGTCGTAATTCTCAGCCATATGTTTCCTGCCTTTGTCTCAAGCGACCTTGCGGGTGAACAGCACCCAGTCGTGTTTCTTGCTTTCCTCAAAGAGCGGAACCGCCCCGGCGCGCGCTGCCTCGCCGAAACCGTTTGCTCTGTATAGTGCCTGGGCCCTGTCGTTGTGGCTTTCGGTGATCAGGCTCACCGGCGCCGATCCGGCGCGTTCGAATTCCTTTGCCAGGAGCGCGCTGCCGATTCCGCGGCGGCGCTGATGGCGATAGACGCCGAGGCTCTCGATGAACCAGTGACCGACGATCTGCCTCTGCAGTGCCAGCAAGGGTTCCAGAACCGGATGCTTGGGAACGATCTCCAGCACTTCCGGACCGATCGAATAACCGACCGTCAGGCCGGCAACCTCATCATCAACGTCAGCAACGAGAGCGTCGCGCCAGTTTCCAGGCCCGGGCTCTTCGCGCAGCTTGTTGCGGCCACGCTCGAAGGCCGTATCCGTCACCCCATGAAGAACGGCGCCGTACCAGAGCCAGGAGGCAAAGCCATGCGCGGCGATATCGACGAGGATGGCGAGCTCGGCCGCCTCGCGCTTTTCCGCCGGACGAATGGTGACGCCCCCCACCATCCCTAGACCCCAAGCATCATCCGCACGACCGGTTCGAGACCCCGGCCGATCGCACGCGTATTCTCGGCATCGAGATGCACACCATCGAGCGGCGTGGTCTGAGCGACCGATCCGGCATCGAAGAAGCCGCAATCGAGTTCGTCGGCGAGATCGCGATAGAGCGGTGCCAGCATCGCCGACTGCTCGACACCGCCGGCGTACATCGCGCCGAAGGCGGCATTGGCCGTTTCGCAGAGCATCGGCGGCGAGACGATCAGGATTTCTGGCCCACCCTCGTCTTCGACCGGCCAGTCATGCCGGCGCACGAGCGTGATGAGACGCTGGATGCCCTTCACGGCGCCGAAAGCGGTTCCGTGGATCACCGGCTTCATATCGTTGGCGCCGAGAAGAAGAATGATCAGATCGAGCGGCGCATGACTGTGCAGCACCGTCGGCAGCACTCTTGCGCCGTTGCGGTCGCAATCGGCGAGATGGTCGTCATAGGCGGTCGTGCGACCGTTCAGTCCCTCGGCGATGACCTGAACGCCCGAGCCCAGCGCCTTCTGCAACACGCTCGGCCAGCGATCGGCAAACGCGTGACGGCCGCCATCCGCGGCATCGTAGCCCCAGGTCAGACTGTCGCCATAGCAGAGAACTGTTTTCATCGTCCGGGCCCGCCTTCGACTGCGCGAAAAGGAACGGACCGGCCCGAAGGCCGGTCCCTATCCAACTCAGACCAGCATGCCCATCGGGTTTTCGATGTAGCGCTTGAAGGCTCCGAGCAGTTCGGCGCCGAGCGCTCCGTCGACGCAGCGATGGTCGGTCGAGAGCGTAACGGTCATGACATTGGCGATGACCATCTGCTTGTTCTTGACGACGACGCGCTCCTCGCCCGCACCGACCGCGAGGATCGTGGCATGCGGCGGATTGACGACGGCGGCGAAGTTCTTGACGCCCATCATGCCCATGTTGGAGACCGCCGTGGTGCCGCCCTGGTACTCCTCGGGCTTCAGCTTGCGGTCCTTGGCGCGCTGGCCGAGGTCCTTCATCTCGTTGGAGATGGCAGACAGGCTCTTCAGCTCCGCCTGGCGCACGATCGGGGTGATCAGGCCGCCCGGGATCGACACGGCAACGCCGACGTCAGCGTGCTTGTGCTTGACCATGTTGCTCTCGGTCCAGGAGACGTTCGCATTCGGAACGTCGCGCAGCGCAAGCGCCAGGGCCTTGATGACCATGTCGTTTACGGAGAGCTTGTAGACCGGCTTGCCGCCCTGCTCCGGAGCAGCGGCATTGAGCTGGGCGCGCAGTGCAAGAAGCGCGTCGAGCTCGCAGTCGAGCGACACGTAGAAGTGCGGGATCGTCTGCTTGGATTCGACCAGGCGCTTGGCGATCGTCTTGCGCATGCCGTCATGCGGTATGAGCTCGTAAGAGCCCGGCTCGAAGAGCTTGAGAACGGCATCGTCCGACGGGCCCTTGGCAAGCGGAGCGGCCGCGGGAGCGGCAGTGCCGGCAACCGGTGCGGTTGCAGGCTTCGCGGTGCCACCGGCAACGGCAGTCTCAACGTCCTTCTTGACGACGCGACCATGCGGGCCTGTGCCGGCGATTGCCGACAGGTCGATGCCGGCGTCCTTGGCCAGACGACGGGCGAGCGGCGAGGAGAAGACGCGAGCGCCTTCGGACTTCGCCGGCTGGGCTGCAACCGGAGCCGGAGCAGCGGCAGGAGCCGCAGCCGGAGCGCTCGGCGCCACCGGTGCCGGCGCTTCCGCCTTGGCCGCGGGAGCCGGTGCGGCTGCGCCGTTGCCACCCTTTGCAGCGGCAGCAACATCCTCGCCATCTGCGGCGAGAACGGCGATCAGCGCATTGACCTTGACGCCATCGGTGCCGGCGGGAACGACGATCTTGGCGACGGTGCCTTCGTCGACGGCTTCGACTTCCATCGTCGCCTTGTCGGTCTCGATCTCGGCAATCACGTCACCGGACTTGACCTTGTCGCCTTCCTTGACCAGCCACTTGGCCAGATTGCCTTCTTCCATCGTCGGAGAGAGGGCCGGCATTGTGATGTTGATAGGCATCGAAGAACCCTCCCCTTATTTGTAGCAAACGGCTTTCACCGCATCGACGACTTCAGCAACGTTCGGAAGCGCGAGCTTCTCGAGGTTCGCGGCGTAAGGCATCGGCACATCCTTGCCGGCGATCGTCAGGATCGGAGCGTCAAGGTAATCGAATGCCTGCTGCATGACGCGGGTCGCGATCTCGGTACCGACGGACGACTGCGGGTAGCCTTCTTCGACGGTGACGAGGCGACCGGTCTTCTTGACCGATTCGATGACCGTCGGCAGGTCCATCGGACGGATGGTACGCAGGTCGATAAGCTCGACGTCGATGCCCTGGGCTTCGAGTTCAGCAACCGCCTTGACCGCATAGGTCATACCGATGCCGAAGGAGACGATAGTTGCGTCCTTGCCGACCTTGTGGATGCGGGCTTTGCCGATCGGCAGCACGAAATCGTCAAGCTTCGGCACTTCAAAGGAGTGACCGTAGAGGATTTCGTTTTCGAGGAAGATGACCGGGTTCGGGTCGCGGATCGCGGCCTTCAGCAGCCCCTTGGCGTCGGCTGCCGTATAGGGCATGACGACCTTGAGGCCGGGGATATGGCTGTACCAGGCGGCATAGCACTGCGAGTGCTGGGCAGCCACGCGGGCAGCGGCACCGCTCGGGCCGCGGAAGACGATCGGCGCGCCCATCTGGCCGCCGGACATGTAGAGCGTCTTGGCAGCGGAGTTGATGATCTGGTCGATCGCCTGCATGGCGAAGTTGAAGGTCATGAACTCGACGATCGGGCGAAGGCCGGTCATGGCAGCGCCGACGCCGACACCGGCAAAGCCGTGCTCGGTGATCGGGGTGTCGATGACGCGACGCGAACCGAATTCCTGCAACAGGCCTTGGGTGATCTTGTAGGCGCCCTGGTACTCGGCGACTTCTTCGCCCATGACGAAAACGTCGTCGCTCAAGCGCATTTCTTCGGCCATGGCGTCGCGAAGCGCTTCGCGAACGGTCATCGTCACCATTTCGGTGCCGGCCGGGATTGCCGGATCGGCGGCAACTTCAACCTTCGGCTGGGCTGCAACCGGAGCCGGCGCGGACGCAGCCGGAGCCTCAGTGGCTGCCGCCTTCGGCGCTTCGGCCTTCGGAGCGGCGATATCGCCTGCCGCTTCGCCGTCCTGCAGCAACACGGCGATCGGCGTGTTGACCTTGACGCCCTCGGTGCCGGCGGCAATCAACAGCTTGCCGATCGTGCCTTCGTCGACGGCTTCGACTTCCATCGTCGCCTTGTCCGTCTCGATTTCGGCGATGACGTCGCCGGAGGACACCTTGTCCCCCTCGTTCTTCAGCCATTTCGAGAGCGTGCCTTCCTCCATCGTCGGGGAAAGGGCGGGCATAAGAATTTCTACTGGCATGTTTGTCCCTCCCCGGATCAAAGCAGGATGTCGGTGTAGAGCTCGGATGCATCCGGCTCCGGATCGGCCTGGGCGAAATCGGCGCTGTCGGCAACGATATCGCGGACATCCTTGTCGATCTGCTTGAGCTCGTCCTCGCTCGCCCAGCCCTTTTCGGTCAGACGGGCTTTCACCTGCTCGATCGGGTCATGCTCCGAGCGCATCTTCTGCACTTCGTCCTTCGAGCGGTATTTCGCCGGGTCGGACATGGAGTGGCCACGATAACGGTAGGTCTGCATTTCGAGGATGATCGGGCCCTTGCCGGAACGGCAATACTCGACGGCCTCGTCGGCGGCCGCCTTGACGGCGCGAACGTCCATGCCGTCGACCTGGAAGCCCGGAATGTTGAAGGAAACGCCGCGCTGCGAAAAGTCGGTCTGGGCCGAGGCACGCGATACTGCCGTACCCATGGCGTAGCGGTTGTTCTCGATCACGTAGATCACCGGCAGCTTCCACAACTGCGCCATGTTGAAGCTTTCGTAGACCTGACCCTGGTTGGCAGCGCCGTCACCGAAATAGGCGACGCTGACATTGTCGTTGCCGCGATAGCGGTTTGCGAATGCAAGGCCGGTACCAAGCGAAACCTGGGCGCCGACGATGCCGTGACCGCCGTAGAAGTGCTTTTCCTTGGAGAACATGTGCATCGAGCCGCCCTTCCCCTTGGAAAGACCGCTGCGACGACCGGTAAGTTCGGCCATGACGCCACGAGCGCTCATGCCGCAGGCCAGCATGTGGCCATGGTCACGATAGGCGGTGATGACCTGATCACCGTCTTTCAGTGCCATCTGCATGCCGACGACAACAGCCTCCTGGCCGATGTAGAGGTGACAGAAGCCGCCGATGAAACCCATGCCATAGAGCTGGCCGGCCTTTTCCTCGAAACGCCGGATGAGCAGCATTTCGCGGTAAGCCTTCAGGTCATCTTCTTTGGTGAAATCGGCGATGGTGCCGCCGTTGAAGTCCTTCTTGGCCGGCTTTGCGGCGGCCTTACGGCTGGAGACGGACGCGGTTTTTCGCGGAGCCATTCATTCCTCCCAATGGTTAGCCTTTGGCGGTTACCATAGGGAAAGAAAAGCGCCACAGCAATGCCATATTTGCATGGCTCGCATTCCACGCAAACAATTGAATTTGCTTCACAAATTTCAATTAACTGAATTCAAGTTAATTTTCGGGGCGGTGAAAAATAACGATCTCGTCACTTCGCGACATGTTCAGCGCGAGGCGAGCTTTTTCATCCAGCATGTCCCGTTCCAGCGACCCATCACTCATCAGTTGGACCTCTTTTTCAAGGATCATCCGCTGCTTCGTGAGCTTATCCAGCCGCGCCTGCCGCTCGACGATCTGGCGATCGAATTGCTCCGTCGCCTTCAAGCCATAGCCGCCGTGGATGGAATGATAGCCGAAGTAAGAGAGAAAGGCGACCGCGATCAACGGCATAACCAGCCGGCCCAGTTTCCGTTTCTTATGATGCCGTGTCCACATCCATTCACGCCCTGATACGCATTACGGAAATGAGACTAGCGTCGATTGATTAACCGACCGTTGACCATGAATGGCAGGAAAACAGAAACCCGCCCACGTGGGAACGTGGGCGGGCTTCGTTTGTCAGCTACAGCGACCTTTGCGCGTCTGAAAAGACGCGCGGCGCTACAGGATCAGCCGCGCAGGATCGAACGGCCGGCGTACGTGGCCTGCAGGCCGAGCTGCTCTTCGATGCGGATCAGCTGGTTGTACTTGGCGAGCCGGTCCGAACGGGCGAGCGAACCGGTCTTGATCTGGCCGCAGTTGGTGGCAACCGCGAGATCGGCGATCGTGGCGTCTTCGGTTTCGCCCGAGCGGTGCGACATGACGGCGGTGTAGCGCGCCTTGTGTGCGGTCTCGACGGCGTCGAGCGTTTCGGAGAGCGAGCCGATCTGGTTGACCTTGACGAGGATCGAGTTGGCGACACCCATCTTGATGCCGTCGCGCAGGCGCGCCGAGTTGGTGACGAACAGGTCGTCGCCGACGAGCTGGCACTTGTTGCCGATGAGGTCGGTCACGGCCTTCCAGCCGTCCCAGTCGTCTTCCGCCATGCCGTCTTCGATCGAGAAGATCGGGTACTTGGCAGCGAGTTCCGCCAGGTATTCAGCCATTGCGCCCGGCTCCAGCGTGCGGCCTTCACCTTCGAGAACGTACTTGCCGTCCTTGAAGAATTCGGTCGCGGCGCAATCAAGCGCGACGAACATGTCTTCGCCCGGCTTGTAGCCGGCCTTCTCGATCGACTTCATGATGAAGTCGAGCGCTGCCGGAGCGGAAGCGAGGCCCGGAGCGAAGCCGCCTTCGTCACCGACATTGGTGTTGTGGCCGTCGGCTGCAAGCTGCTTCTTCAGCGTGTGGAACACTTCCGAGCCCATGCGGACCGCATCGCGCATCGTATCGGCACCAACCGGAACGATCATGAATTCCTGGAAGTCGATCGGATTGTCGGCATGGGCGCCGCCGTTGATGATGTTCATCATCGGAACCGGAAGCACGTGGGCGTTCGGGCCGCCGACGTAACGGTAGAGCGGCAGGCCGGCCGCTTCGGCGGCAGCCTTGGCGACGGCCAGCGACACGCCGAGGATGGCGTTGGCGCCGAGGCGCGACTTGTTCGACGTGCCGTCGAGTTCGATCATGGTCTTGTCGATCTGGATCTGGTTCTCGGCATCGAGACCGCCGATCGCTTCGAAGATCTCGCCATTGACGGCTTCGACGGCGCGCTCGACGCCCTTGCCGAGGTAACGCGTACCACCATCGCGCAGCTCGACAGCCTCATGCGCACCGGTCGAGGCGCCCGACGGGACCGCCGCACGGCCGAAGCTTCCGTCTTCCAGGTACACGTCGACCTCGACGGTCGGGTTGCCGCGGCTGTCCAGAATTTCTCGGCCGATGATGTCGATGATTGCAGTCATGATCTCTTCCCTGCTTGAGGACGGTGGAATGGTCGGGGCCTGTCATACGCCAAGGCCTCGAAATTTCAATGGCGCGCAAGATGCAAAACCGTTCGCGCCATTGCGGTTCATGAAAATTTCACGAAGCGCCGCTGATGGCTCAGCTCTTGGCGATCGCGTCGAAGGCGAGCAGCTTTTCGAGCAGCCGCGGCATGTCTTTCAGGTGCACCATGTTCGGACCGTCCGACGGCGCGTTGTCCGGATCTTCGTGCGTCTCGACGAACACACCGGCGACACCGACCGCGACGGCGGCGCGCGCCAAGGTCTCGACGAATTCACGCTGGCCGCCCGAAGAGCCGCCCTGCCCGCCCGGCTGCTGCACGGAATGGGTCGCATCGAAAACGACGGGTGCGCCGAGCGAAGCCATGATCGGCAGCGAGCGCATGTCGGACACGAGCGTGTTGTAGCCGAAGGAGGCGCCGCGCTCGCAGAGCATGACATTCGGGTTGCCGCTCTCGGTGAATTTCGCCAGTACGTTCTTCATGTCCCAGGGGGCGAGGAACTGGCCCTTCTTGACGTTGATTGCCCGGCCGGTCTTGGCGGCCGCGACCAGGAGGTCCGTCTGGCGCGACAGGAACGCGGGGATCTGCAGGATGTCGACCGTCTCGGCGACGAGAGCGCACTGCTCTTCGGTGTGCACGTCGGTCAGGACCGGAAAGCCGAACTCCTTCTTGAGGTCGGCAAAGATTTCCATCGCCTTATCCAGGCCGATGCCGCGCTTGCCGGAGAGCGACGTGCGGTTCGCCTTGTCGAAGGAGGACTTGTAGACGAGGCCGAGATCGAGCTTCCTGCAGAGTTCGGAGAGCGCGCCCGCCATCATGAAGGCGTGCTCGCGGCTCTCCATCTGGCAGGGGCCGGCGATCAGCGACAGCTTCTCGGTTTGCGCGAAGGCGACCTCATGGCCGCCGTTGCCGACTACTACTCTGGCATTGGTTTTCATCATCAAGCTCCAAAAGCAAAGATCACCCCTTGCCCCGGCATTTCGGGAACAATGAGGCGCCCGCCCATTTCTGCAAATTCGATGTCGTTTTCAGCAAACAGTGCACGCGTCGCCTCGAGGTCGGCGACACGGAAGACGATGGCGCGACCACGCAGGCCGCGCTCGGCACCGCGCACGGAACGGCCGAAGAAGGCTTCCATGCCGGCGGCGTTCAGCACCGAGATCTTGGCGTTGGTGGCCGACACATCCATGCCGAAGGAGTGGGCCGCGACCTCGCGCTCATCGATCGCTTCCTGCAGCAGGTACTGGAAATCGGTGGGGTTGGTTTCCGACAGAACCACCTCGGCGATGCCGATCACGCCGTTTTCATGCTGCTCCAGCGCAGCCCGATCGGTGGGCAGCGCCCGGACACGCTGACAGTTGAAGAGAAAGAGATCCGGCGAGCGCAGGTCTGCCGCGAAGGCAAGGCGGAAGGAACCCAATCCCTCACGGCCATCCGGCAGCTTCATCGGCCGCGAGAACTCCAGCATGTCGCCACCGGAAATGCCGCGCGCCCGAAAGCGGATGTGATCGCTCGCCGCATCTTCGGTGCCGAGGACCAGCGCCGAGAGACCTTCAGGACCCTGGCGGAAGCGGAAGGCCTGGTCGCGCGCGACAAAGGCATTACCTTCGAGTGCAGCGGCTTCGCATTCCTCGCGGGAAGCAACGGCGAGCGGCTCAAGATAGGTGCCATCGGAAAAGAACACGCAGGCGTTTTCGGTACCGAAGGGATGGCGGGCATCCTCAGCGACGGTGAAGCCGAGATTAGATAGGCGGCGCCGTGCCTGCGTAAGCGTATCCACCGGCAGCACGAGGTGATCGAGCGGGCGGGTGGTTCGCTTGGAGAGGCTCATGGCGTTTTCCCTGATGGTTCGCCGCTGTTTGCAACTTTTGGCCGGCGAATGCAAGCGGGCTGGCGGCCACAGAGCCGATTGGCCGCTTGAGCCCAAACAAAGGCCGCAAACAGGAACCCTCCGCGCCGGGCCGCGCCCGCCGCAGAGTCATGCTTGCCTGATGGTGCCGGGCTGCCAGGGCCTCAGTAGTAGCCCGGAGCCGCCGTGGAGTTGGCCGTATTTCCCGCCCCGAGACCGGGGGCGAAGATTTGGGGCTGCGCGTAGGTCGTATTGGTCGAGGAAGTAGTGGCACAGCCCGCAAGCCCCAGCACGACCGCCAACGGTACGAACAACGAAGCGATGAAGCGCATATCTATTGACCCTTTCCAGTTTCGCTGACGAACAGAAAAGAATGAAACCGGTGATTTGGCGAGTACGTAACAGTAACGCGACGTAACAGGGCGGCAAAGGAGGCCGGTATCCGCAACCGCAGCGTCGTGTCGGCCGCCGCGGTTATTCTCGTTCCGCCTATGTTTTCGGCCTGAACAACACGCTCGGGCCAATCCCATCAAAGATGCAGATCGCTCTTGATGGCGCAGGTGGCGATGAAGGTCGGCACGAACCTGTCGATCAGGAAGCGTGGCACAGGTTGCCAGTCTTCGTGGAAGCCCGCCAGCACGAATCCGGCCCGTAATTGACCATCGATCTGTTCGGCCAGGCCATGCCCGAACACCAGCGCCTCGCCGCGTTCGATCTTGGATTTTACCACACCGGCAGCGAGATGCTCAGCCTCGGCAAAGGGCAGCGCGTAGGCCGGGCGAATGAGGCCGTTTTCCGCATAGCTCGGATCCCGGTCACCAACGAAAACCACCGGATTGAAAAAGCTGGCAAGCAGCCGACCTCCCGTCTTGAGCACCCGGTGGCATTCCCGCCAAACCGGCTGAATGTCCGGAATGTAGAGATTGGAGATCGGATGAAAGACGAAATCGAAGGTATCATCAGCGAACACCGATAGGTCGCGCACGTCTCCCTGCACGGCCGTCAGCGACAGCCCCTCGCGTTCGGCAACGAGCCGGTCCTGCGCGAGTTGCCCCTCGGAGATATCGAAGACGGTGACCTCGGCACCGGCGGCCGCCAGAATGGGCGCCTGCTGACCGCCGGCCGAAGCCAGGCACAGGATCTTCTGGCCGCGAATGTCCGGCAGCCACCCCTTCGGTAGGTCACCGAGCGTCAGCCGCGCCTGCCATTGCCCGGCACGAGCCGCGGCGATCATTTCCGGCGTCACCGGCCGCGACCACTCGCAGTGCTGACTTGCCTGCCTGTCCCAGGCCTGGCGGTTGTGATCAATGATATCGAGACTGGGTCTATCTTGCATGTTCGGTCCCTGGAAACTTGTCCAAATGTGACCGCTCACGATGGAGAAGAGATCGTAGGCGAGGAATGCCTCGGCGTCTGTCCGTCAATGCGGGTCGAGCAATGCCATCGTCCATCCCCTTCGCAAGCGAAGTTGAGGCGAATTCGGTTTTCACCGGGCATTACTGGCGCATTGGACGACGCTCCTCTTGTTGTGCCTGCAAGCTAGCGGCTGGGTTGCAGGCGGTCAATGTCGGCGACGACGACTTTGCAGTCGATGGCTGTGGCGTGGCGTCGCATCGGTTTGCGTTCGATCGCCTCTCAGCCGGAGCGAATATCCAGAGCTTCTGGTCCGTTATCACCCTGCGTGTGATTTCAACCGCTTGAGAAGCGGGCGCAATCGCGTAAAGTTGGTCGATTGCAGCCTGGGGTTACGCCGGGCGCAGGCTGAGGGGCAGCGCTTGATCTTATTGTTGCAAGGCATGGAACACATCCGGGGCCGACCGGTACGCTCTGCAAAGCGCGTCGGCACGACGGCCTGTTTATCATCTGGACGTGAGCCCACATGATCCGCGATTTGATGGCCAAGCTGGCTTCCATCGCCATCATGATGTTTGCGCGCGCGCTGACTGCGGCGCGCGCCATCTGGCATGAGACCGGCCTGCCGCCAAAGCAGAGCATCTATTTCGCCAATCATTCCAGCCATGGCGATTTCGTGCTGGTCTGGGCGGTGTTGCCGCCGTGGCTTCGGGAACGCGCGCGGCCGGTTGCCGGGGCGGAATACTGGCTGAAATCGAAGCTCTCGGCCTTCATCGGTCGCGACGTCTTCGACGCCGTATTGATCGAGCGCGACGCGGCGGCCCGCACCCAGGACCCGGTCGAGCAGATGACGGCCGTCCTTAACGACGGCTCGTCGCTTATTCTCTTTCCCGAGGGAACACGCAACCAGACCGAGGCGCGGCTCCTGCCGTTCAAGAGCGGGCTCTACCACCTCGCCTGCAAGCGGCCGGACGTGGCGCTCGTGCCCGTCTGGATCAACAATCTCAACCGCGTGATGCCAAAGGGGGAGTTCGTGCCGATCCCGCTGATCTGTACCGTAAGTTTCGGCGAACCGATGCGCCTCAAGGCACAGGAGACCAAGGACGAGTTCATCGCTCGTGCCGAGGCCGCCCTGCTCTCGCTCGCCCCCTCTTCGACGGAAGACAATGCATGAGCGCGGCGAGCCTGGATATGCTCAAACTGCTTCTCGGCGTCGGCGGCATTCTCGTCCTGGCATCGAGCATCGGCTACGTGCTCAAGCAGAAGCTTTCACCGGACGGATCGAACGGCGCGATCGAGAACCTCAACGCCCGCATCAGGGCCTGGTGGGCGATGGTGGTGTTGATTGCCATCGCCTTCGTTGCCGGTCGGGTCGGCGTGCTGCTGCTCTTTGCATTTTGTTCTTTCGCGGCGCTGCGTGAATTCATCACGCTCATCAACACCCGCCGCGGTGACCACTGGGCGATCGCCGCGGCCTTCTTCGTCGTGCTGCCGATCAATTATTTCCTGCTCTGGGCCGAGCAATACGGCATCTATTCGATCTTCGTGCCGGTCTATGCCTTTCTGCTGATGCCGATCATCGCGGTTCTGCACGGCGACACGCGCGACTTCCTGCTCAGGATCTCGGAGGTGCAATGGGCGCTGATGATCTGTGTCTTCTGCGCCTCGCATGTGCCGGCGCTGCTGACCCTGCAGATCCCGGGCTATGAGGGACGCAACGTTCTCTTGATCGCCTTCCTGGTCATCGTCGTCCAATCGAGCGACGTGCTGCAATATGTCTGGGGCAAGCTATTCGGCAGGACCAAGATCGCCCCAACGCTTTCGCCCTCGAAGACGGTCGAGGGTTTTGTCGGCGGGGTCGCAAGCGCCACCCTGATCGGCGCCTCGCTCTGGTGGATCACACCGTTCACGCCCGCCCAGGCGGCGTTGATGTCCTTCATCATCACCCTGATGGGCTTCTTCGGAGGGCTCGTCATGTCGGCGATCAAGCGGGACCGCGGCGTCAAGGACTGGGGCCATCTGATCGAGGGCCATGGCGGGTTGATCGACCGGCTGGATTCCGTCGTCTTCTCGGCGCCGATCTTCTTCCATCTGACGCGCTATTGGTGGTCGCTGACATGACCGCGAAGCTGAAGGGACTGGCGGGCAGCGGCGTCGTGCACGTGGCATTCGCTTTTTTCGCCATGGGCGGCTGGGCGCTTTTCGCCAACCGCCATCACCCGATGCCCAAGCCGCTTCTTGCCGCCGTCATCCAGGGTACGCTCTCGGCGCTTCTGACCCTTTACCTCAAGACAGCGGTCGACGCGCTTTCCCGGCGGTTCCGTGGAACCAAGCGATTGTTCCTGCCGCCGCTCCTCGCCTGTCTCGGCTCGTCGGCGGCGCTCGTGGCAATCCACACGATGAGCGGCACGCCGGAGGTCCTGAGGACGATCGCGTTGCCGCTCGCGGTGTCGACCACCTACGCCGCCATCTACAACTATTCCATCAACCGAGGAGAGCCCGGGCATGACCGGTGACCGCAGGCCGCTCGCAAGCCGCAACACCCGCTGGGCCCAGGCGATCGCCCGCCGCCTGGCATCGATGAATGTCACACCCAACCGGATCTCGCAGGCAAGCATGCTGGCCGCCGCCTTTGCCGGGCTGGCCTTCTGGCTGACGGGCGAAACCCAGGATGGCGTGAGGGTTACGCTGTTCTTCGCTGCCGCCCTCTTCTGCCAGTTGCGCCTGCTCTGCAATCTCTTCGACGGCATGGTCGCCGTCGAGGGCGGCAAGGGCGAAGCCGACGGTCCGTTCTGGAATGAGTTTCCGGATCGGGTCGCGGATGTCTTCATCTTCGTCGGCGCCGGATACGGGATTGGCGCCCCCGCCCTCGGTTTTGCCGCAGCCGCCTTCGCCGTGCTGACCGCCTATGTACGCGAACTCGGCCGCGCCAATGGCGCCCCGAGCGACTTCTCCGGCCCCATGGCCAAACAGCACCGCATGGCGACAATCACGCTGGCTGCGGTCCTCTCGGCCTTTGAAGGTCTTTGGCTCGGCGACGGTGAAATCCTCTGGGCGGCGCTGCTGTTGATCTCGATCGGCGCGGCCTTAACCGCCCTCGTGCGTGCCCGCCGCCAGATCGCCTGGCTCCGGCACAACGCCACCCCGAAAGGCTGATCGTTCCTTACCGCTACAACTGAACGACGCCCGCGCGATAACCCGCAGGCGCCCCTTGACGTTTCGTTGCATCAATTACTAGATTGATTAGTCGATTTATTAAACTTGAACACTCGACGGGGCGGAGCGGCGTTGCCTGCACCCACTGGCGATCGAGAGGTTCATTTGTCGCAAAAGACTTCTGTTTCAATCGGCTACGGCGCGATCCTCCACGCCTTCCGCTACGGAGAACACGAATGACCAACCCCGACCGCATCGACGATGTCGACGCACTTCGCGGCTTTGCACTGCTCGGAATCCTTCTCGTCAACACCATGGCCTTCGCCTCCGCCTTCTACGGACTGGAACTCGCGGACCCCGCCTTCACCGGCATTGCCGATCGCACCGTGCATCTTGTGATCGCGCTGTTCTTCGAGATGAAGTTCTACCTGCTGTTCTCATTTCTATTCGGCTACAGCTTCACCCTGCAGATGCGCTCGGCGGAAAAATCCGGCGAGGCCTTCGTGCCGCGGCTCTTGCGTCGGCAGGCCGGCCTCTGGCTGATCGGTGTCGCCCATGCGGTTCTGCTCTTCCATGGCGATATTCTCACCACCTATGCCGTGCTCGGCATTGTCCTCCTGATGCTGCGAAACCGCAGCGACGGTGCCCTCTTCCGCCTGGCGAAATGGCTGGTGATTCTCGTCGCCGTCGCATGGGGCGCACTCGGGATTGTTGCCACCCTGGAACCAACGCCGCTTGATCGGCCTGGCATCCTTGCCGCCGCCAAGGCAACCGAACTTGCCTTCCGAGGCGACTGGCAGGCAATCATCAGCCAACACTTGACGGAGCTTTCGTCCGTCTGGGTGATCCTGGGTTTGCTGCAGGCGCCCTCGGCACTCGCGATGTTCGTACTCGGGCTCATCGCCGGGCGTCACAAGACGCTGGCGCGGCCGGAAGAAAACAAGGCGTTGTTCCAACGCCTGCTGCGCGCCGGCCTGTGGATCGGCCTGCCCGGCGCCATCGTCTATGCCTATGCCAGCGTCGAGATGATCGATTCGCCTGCCGCCATCATCGGGCTCTCGATCGGGCTGATTACCGGGCCGTTCCTGACGGGTGCCTATGTCGGCGGCGTGATGCTGTTCCTCGGAACGAAGGCCGGGCAGCGGTTGCGCAACTTACTGGCGCCTGCCGGCTGCATGGCGCTCTCCAACTACCTCGCGCAATCATTGATCGCCGCTCTGATCTTCCATGGCTACGGCCTTGGCCTCATCGGCCAGGCCACACCACTGACAACCGTGCTGATCGCCCTTGGTATCTACACGGCGCAGCTTTTCATCAGCCGCTGGTGGATGGCCCGTTTCGCCTACGGCCCGCTCGAATGGGTCTTGCGCTTCATCACCATCTGGCGGGCGCCGCAATGGCGCAAACCGGTCGGGGCGCGCTGACAACACCTCCGACTGACCGCGGGAGCAGTTCCGCACACCAGCGCGCATGAAAAAGGCCGGTCGCGAGACCGGCCTTTCCTGATCGATGCAAGCCCGGCTTAGACGAGACGGGACTGCTCCAGCGCCGCTTCGACGAAGCTCGCAAACAGCGGATGCGGATCAAGCGGGCGCGACTTCAGTTCCGGATGGTACTGAACGCCGATGAACCACGGATGATCCGGATATTCGACCGTTTCCGGCAGCACGCCGTCCGGCGACATGCCGGAGAAGACAAGGCCGCAAGCCTCAAGGCGATCCTTGTAGTCGACATTGACTTCGTAGCGGTGGCGGTGGCGCTCGGAAATATCGGTCGAACCATAGATCTCGGCGATCTTGGTGCTGCCCTTGAGCGACGCGCGGTAGGCGCCGAGGCGCATGGTGCCGCCGAGATTGCCGGAGGCCGAACGCTTCTCGAGCTCGTTGCCCTTCACCCACTCGGTCATCAGGCCGACGACCGGCTCCTTCGTCGGACCGAATTCGGTCGAGGAGGCCTTCTCGATGCCTGCGAGATTGCGTGCCGCTTCCACGACCGCCATCTGCATGCCGAAGCAGATGCCGAAATAGGGCACCTTGCGCTCGCGGGCAAAACGCGCCGCATTGATCTTGCCCTCGGAGCCGCGTTCACCGAAGCCGCCGGGAACGAGGATGCCGTGTACCTTCTCGAGATAGGGTGCCGGGTCTTCCTTCTCGAAGACTTCCGATTCGATCCACTCAAGCTTGACCTTCACCCGGTTGGCGATACCACCGTGATACAGCGCTTCGATCAGCGACTTGTAGGCGTCCTTGAGGCCGGTGTACTTGCCGACGATCGCGATCGTGACTTCGCCTTCCGGCGTGCGGATACGATCGGCAACGCGCTCCCAGGCTTCCATGCGCGGCTTCGGCGCCGGCTCGATGCCGAAGGCGGCCAGCACTTCGTTGTCGAGGCCTTCCTTGTGGTAGGCGATCGGAACGTCGTAGATCGAGGCAACGTCGAGCGCCTGGATAACGGCCGACTGGCGGACGTTGCAGAACAGCGAGAGCTTGCGACGCTCGGCTTCCGGAATTTCACGGTCGGCACGAACGAGCAGGATATCGGGATGAATGCCGAGCGCCTGCAGTTCCTTGACCGAATGCTGCGTCGGCTTGGTCTTCAGCTCGCCGGCCGCCGGAATATACGGCATCAGCGTCAGATGGACGTAGACGGCGGTGCCACGCGGCAGATCGTTGCCGAGCTGGCGGATCGCCTCCATGAACGGCATCGCTTCGATGTCGCCGACCGTGCCGCCGATTTCGCAGAGCACGAAATCATAGTCGTCGTTGCCTTCGGTAACGAAGTTCTTGATCTCGTTGGTAACGTGCGGGATCACCTGAACGGTTGCGCCGAGATAGTCGCCGCGCCGTTCCTTGTCGATGATGTTCTTGTAGATCCGGCCGGTGGTGATGTTGTCGGTCTTCGTCGCCGAACGCCCTGTGAAGCGTTCATAGTGGCCGAGATCGAGATCGGTCTCCGCGCCATCATCGGTTACGAAAACCTCACCGTGCTGGGTCGGGCTCATGGTGCCCGGATCAACGTTGAGGTAGGGGTCGAGCTTGCGCAGTCTCACCCGGTAGCCACGCGCCTGCAGCAGTGCTCCGAGAGCCGCTGCAGCGATGCCTTTTCCGAGGGAGGAAACCACGCCGCCTGTGATGAATACATATCGCGCCATGGGAGTCACCGGATACCTTTTAACAAATGATTCCGCCACCGAAAAATTCATGTTCCAGAACTTTTCGTCTTGGGATGGAGGCAGACTTCACACAAAACAAAACCGGCGGATGAAACATCCGCCGGCGGGTTCTTCTGAATTGCGGCCTTATTGGCCGCTGGGAACTTGCGATCCCGAATTGTTGTTGGCGGGCGTCTCAGTCGTTGTGCCGCCTGCCGGAGCTTCGCCCGATGTTGCCGGCGCCGTCGAAGGGACACCGTTGCCAGTCGCAGCGCCGTTACCGGTTGCCGGGGCCGTTCCCGGCTGCTGCTGCGTGGCGCCACCGGCCGGAGCCTGGGTGTTGCCGCCACCGAGCGAATCGAGAACGCCGCCGCCGTTCGAGCTGGTGCCCGGGATACGGTCGAGGATGTCGGTCGCCTGCGGCTGATAGCGAGCGAGGATGCCCATCGCGAGCGCCAGAACGAAGAAGAGCGCGGCGAGGATCGCCGTCGTGCGGGTCAGCGCGTTGGCCGTGCCGCGGGCGGACATGAAGCCCGAGCCGCCGCCGATGCCGAGACCACCGCCTTCGGAACGCTGAATGAGAACGACGCCGATCAGGGCGACGACCACCATGAGATAGATGACGAGTAGTACGGTCTGCATCAGCTTCCAGTCCTGCCCTTGGGGCACACGAATCAAACCATGCGCAAACTCGGCCTGGCCGGGCGCAATTTTTCGCCTCTTTATACCAAGCCGTACGCCATTCCAAGCCCCTGCCCGGCAACCCGGGCGATCAGGCCGTCAATTCTTCATAAGCCCGGTAGATGGCGAGGAAGTCTTCGGCTTTCAAGCTCGCGCCGCCGATCAGTGCGCCGTCGACATTGGCGACGCCCATCAACTCCTTCGCATTGGAAGGCTTGACCGAGCCACCATAGAGGATACGCATCTTGGCTCCCGCGTCGGCAAAGCGCGAAACGAGTTCCTTGCGCATGAAGGCGTGCGCTTCCTCGACATCGGCAGCCGTTGGCGTCAGGCCCGTGCCGATCGCCCAGACGGGTTCGTACGCGATGACGGTGTTTTCGGCGGTCGCCGCGTCCGGCAGGCTTTCGGCCAGCTGTCGCTTCAGGACGTCGAGCGTCTTGCCCGATTTGCGCTCGTCACCGGTCTCGCCGATGCAGACGATCGCCACGAGTTCGGCGGCATGCGCCGCTTCCGTCTTCGCGCGCACCAGCGCATCGCTTTCGGCATGATCGGTGCGGCGCTCGGAGTGACCGACAATGACGTGGGTGCCGAAACAATCGGCGATCATTTCGGCGGAAACGTCGCCGGTGTGGGCGCCCGATTGCTTCTGATGGCAATCCTGCGCGCCGATCAGCAACGGACTATCGTCGCAAAGCGCCGTCGCCACGTAGAGCAGGGTCGCAGGCGGGCAGATCAGCGTTTCGACATTGGCGGAGAGTTCGCCCTTGACCCCTTCGGCCATCGCCTTGATCTGATCGAGCGAGGCGCGGGTTCCGTTCATCTTCCAGTTGCCGGCGACGAGCGGGCGGATATCGGGCGTCATGCAGTTTCCTCCGGATGCTTTTCTCCCGAAGCGGCCTAGCAAATGCGGCCGGCAAATAAAAGCGCTGACGGCGATTATTCCCGACGGCGGGGCCGGTTGCCTGCCCCGCCGTAAATGCACCTCATGCGGCGCGCGTCATCTCGACCACGGCAAACGGCAGCCCTTCGTCGTCGGTTGCCTTGCGTGTGGTTTCGACGAAACCGAGGCGGAGATAAAACGCGACCGCCGCCTGGTTGTCGGCATAGACGCTTACATCCAGTCGCCCGAGCCGGGCGGTAGCATCCTCGACAAGCGCGCGACCGATACCGGCGCCGCGAATGTGCGGATCCACGAACAGCCCGCCGATGAAATTCCCGATCAGCCCGATGAAGCCCACGACCTCCCCGTCGATTTCGGCGACCCAGTTGTCGGCCATCGGCAGATAGGTGTCGCGCACCACCTGTTGCTGCTCGACAAGGCGCGTCTCGCCGAGAAACGGATGACCGAAGCGCGACGCCGCGAGCCAGATTGCCAACAGCCGTTCGCCCTCCTCGGGGCGCCAGGGCCGGATGGTGATGGGCTTGGCGCCAGCGACCGCCCGGCCCCTGCCCCCCGCTCCCTGCTTCCCTTGCGGCTGCAATGCCGCAATCGCATACATAAGCGGCAGGCTTGGCATGGTTGCAGGCGGCGCCATACGCCGGCCACCAAGGTCGCGCATGCCTTCGAAACCGATCCAGCCGTTGGAATAGGGATATTCCGTCAGACGCTCGATCCGGAGCCCGGCATCGATGAGCGTCTGGATCACATCCGCGATGCCCCAGTTGAACTCGAAAGATGGGTGGGGATTGCTAAAGCCCACCACACCCTCCTGGTAGCCTCCGGCCGCAAGACCGGCACCGGAATCCGCAACATAGTCGCCGACGCCCGCTTCGGCGACCGGTTCCTTCGGCGCGTAGTCATAGTGCGGCTCCCAGCTTGGGTCGAAGACCATCGCGAAGGGATGGAACTCGATGAAGGCGAAGCGCCCGCCGGGCTTGAGTACATCGGCGATACCGCGCGCCCAGACCCCGAGGTCCGACAGCCAGCAGATGGTGCCGTAGGACGCAAAGACGCGATCGAACCGCCGTTCGTCTGCGCGGGCACGCTCGAACCATTCGAACAGGTCGGACCGTTCGAATCTGGCCGCGATCCTGCATTCTTCGGAAAGCCGCGTGGCGAAGGCGATCGCCTCATCCGAGATGTCGACGCCGGTCACATTCGCGCCGAGGCGCGCAAGGCTCAGGCTGTCCTGGCCGGAGTTGCATTGGAGATGGAGGAGGTCCAGCCCGGCGATATCACCGAGCAGTTCGATTTCCTCCGGATAGAGCGTGGAGCCCCCGGCACGGAAAAAGGCCGCCTGGTCGCCCTTATGGCTGTTGTGCGCGACTGTCGCCGCATTCCAGGAGAGGCGATTGGCCTCGTGTAGATCGTTACTCATAGTCTACTCATGAAAATCGTGCGGCAGACACGGAGCCAGGGCCCCATGCTGCGCTGTTTTTAGAATTTCAGCACGGCCTCGAGCTCGTCGTCATAGTGCTCGCCCGTCGGCTCAAAGCCGAGCTCTCGATAAAATCCTTCGGGACTGCCGGGACCCTGTCCGTAACTCGTGTAGAGTTCGCGAAGACCGCGCGCCTTCAAATCACGAACGACAAGGGCGATCGCCTGCTTGCCAAAGCCCCTGCCCTGGAACGGGCGGGCAATCATGAAGCGCCAGAGATAGACGCCGGGGCAATCGATACCGTCGTCCCAGTCGGATCCTTCATGCAGCATGATGAAGCCGACCAGCGTCTCTTCGGCATAAACAGCGCGGAACAGGCATTCTCGGAAAAATGCGCCTCGGCAATCGAGGTGCCGTTGTCCGCCACCATGTTGCGCTGTTCGTCGCTTAGCGTTTCGCTGAGCTCGCAGGCGTCGCAGACGGTCAGGGCTGAAATGCGCCGCAGGGTAATTTCGGCATCAGACGGCAATACGGTCTCACCCATTGGAAACTCCTAAGAAAAATCAAAATGTTAAAAAAGAGCCGGAACCAGAACGGTCGACTTCGGATCACCCGCTAAAGGGGCAAACGGCACGTATGATGAAATCATGGCGAGAAAACGCTTGACCGTTCGCGATAGCGAACGGCGCTAGACTCCGGTTCGCAGATGGTCCTGGTCTAGCCTAGAAACCCAACGTCACTTTGGTCGGCCTGCTGACGGATGTGTACCGCCGTTCTCGAGGCCGGCAATCGCCGCGTGAACGTCCGCCTCCACGTCTTCGTCGAACTGCTCGAGGATCGCATCGCCGATCAAGCCGTGAACCTCGCGCAGGTAGGGGGCAGCCGCCTCGCCTTCGCCAAGAGCGAGGTAGGAGCGTGCGATCGAAAGCGACGAAAGCGGCTGGCGCCGCTCCAAGGTCCACTCGCGGGACAGCAGCGAGACGGCGATGCTCTCGCGGTACTGCCCGGCATCGCAAAGTGCCGCGCCGTAACCACTCTTGATCCAGTAATACATGTCCGTGAAAGCGAGGTAGGCATCGGCTATGTCGGATGCCAGACGCCAGGCATCGATCGCCTCGCCATATTTGCCTTCGGTTCCAAGGCGGATGCCCGTGCGAGCCAGTTCATAAGCCTCCCGCTCATGCGGACTCATTGGTGTCGTTTTTTTCTTCGGTGTCGTTTTTTTCTTCGTCATCTACGCCAGCCCAACTGCTTCCGGGAACAACCCCTCCGTGTCCCCTTCCACCGCAAGTGGACCACAGCTTGCCGACGTCAACAAGATCGCAGTGCAATTTTACGGTATTATCGGCGAATAAAAGCATGAGCTCATGGGTCTCACCGCCGTAACCGAGTTGTAGCGGCCGGGCTGGCGACCACGGAGACGAACATGTTGCGCAACGACAAGGCCGGGTTCGGCTGGGTCACCATCATCCTTCACTGGACGATTGCGGCGATCATCCTTGCCTTGCTCGCCCTCGGCTTCATCATGCGCCGGGTTCCGATCGACCCAGTGCTGCAGTTTTCGCTGTACCAGTGGCACAAGTCGCTGGGTTTCACCGCGCTTGGCCTGGCGGTGGTGCGCGCCCTCTGGCACGTGGTCGAGCTTCATCCGAAGCCGCCGGAAGGCCTCAGCCCCCTTGAGCAGCGCGCAGGCAGCGTCACTCATATCGTGCTCATGGGGCTTGCGCTCGCTGTCCCGCTTGCCGGTTGGGCCGTCGCATCCACCTCGACGCTGAACATCCCAAGCTTTTACTTCAACTGGGTCGTCATACCGCATCTGCCGATGGCGAAATCGGCACCGGCTGAGAACCTCTGGACGCTCGTCCATATGACGCTCGCCTATCTGCTCCTCGCCTTTGTGACGCTTCACGTATTGGCCGCCCTCTACCACCACTTTGCGCGGCGGGACGACGTCCTCGTCCGCATGCTGCCAACCGGATCGCGCCGCCATAAACGCTCCCAAACGGCGGGCGCGAATCCGGTCATCGCTGGAAGGAAGAAACCATGACACTGCGCTTGCAACCATCACCCAGGGCAATTGCACTCGCCTTGCTGGCGGCCATGTCCGTCAGCCCATCGCTCGCTGTCGGCGCCGCGCCAGACCTTGCCGATGCGGCCGGAAACTACGGCATCACGTCCGCTTCCCGTATCCATTTCACGGTAGCACAAGCAGGCGGCGGAGGAATCGTCGGCGACTTCGGCAAATTTTCCGGCAGCTTCCGCATCGACCGAAATGATGTCGACCACTCGACCGTCGAGTTCACGCTCTACCCGGAAAGTGTGAAAACGGGAGAGAAGCGGACCGAGGATTTCCTGAAGTCCAGCGCCGTTTTCGACACCGCGAACTACAGCACCGTCACCTTCCGTTCGACGAATGTGAAGCAGACCGGCCCCGCTACCGCGGCGGTCGAGGGAACGTTGACCGCCCGCGGCACCTCGCGAAAGGAACGCTTCTCGGTGACGCTGCTTGACTGGAACCGCGGCTCGATCGCCTTCAACATCCGCGGCAACATCCACCGTTCGCCCTATGGCATGGATGTCGGCACGCCGATCTATTCCAACGTCGTCGAGTTCGACATGAATATCAAAGGGCAGAGGCGGTGAACGCCCCTGCCCCTTTCTGAACGCAAGTCCTTGGCTCAGCCGATCTGGCTGCCGACGAAATCCTTGACGATGCGCACGATACCGCGGCCGAGCAGGTCGTCGAGCGCTGCGATGAACTGGTCGACATGAGCGCGCTCGCAGATCAGCGGCGGCTCGAGCCGGATGACGTTGCGATTGTATTCGGTGAAGGCCACCAGCACATCGTAGTCGCGTAGGAGCAGCGCGCCGATGAAGCCGGACAGCGAACCCTTGAGTTTGTCGTCAAGCATGGAGACGACGGGGCGCAGCACCATCGGCAGCGTCTGGCTGAAGTCCTGGAACTCCAGGCCGACCATCAGCCCCTGGCCACGAACGTCCTTGATGATCTTCGGGTATTTTTCCTTCAGCGCCTGCAGGCGATCGATGAGATAGTTGCCGCTGTCGGCGGCGCGGTCGATCAGGTGCTCGTCATAGAGCACATTGATGCCTTCGATTGCCGTCACGCAGGCCTCTCCCATGCCGCCAAAGGTCGCCATGGCATGGATCATTGCGGTCTTCGGCGTGCCGTAGGCCTTCATATAGACTTCGCGACGCGCGATCATCGCGCCGACGGCTGCCTTGCCGGCGCCGAGCGACTTGGCGAGCGCTGTCACGTCAGGCACGACACCATAATGCTCGAACGCATAGAAGCGGCCGGAGCGACCATAACCGCACTGCACCTCGTCGGCGACCCAGAGCACGCCGTACTTGTCGCAGAGCGCGCGAAGCTTCTGCCAATACTCGGCCGGCGCCTGGATGATGCCGCCGCCTCCCTGGATGGTTTCGAGCACGATGACACCGATTTCAGGATCGGACTTGAAGGCGTTTTCCACCGCGTCGATATCGGCGAATGGCACGCGGACCGTATTGTCGGTGAGCTTGAAGTCGGCGCGATAGAGCTGGCCGTCGGTGATGGCGAGCACACCCTTGGTCTTGCCGTGGAAGGAATTCTCGGCATAGACGACCTTAGGCCGCTTCGGACCGGCGGCGCGCTCGGCGAGCTTGACGGCAGCCTCCATCGCTTCCGAGCCGGACGAGCCGAGGAAGACCATGTCGAGGTCACCCGGCGAGCAGGCGGCGATGTTCTTGGCCAGCGCCGCCGCATATTGCGACATGAAGGCGATGGCGATCTCGTGACGCTTCTCGTCCTGGAACTTCTGCCGCGCTTCAAGGATGCGCGGATGGTTATGGCCGAAGGCCAGCGAGCCGAAGCCACCGAAGAAATCGAGGATCTTGCGGCCGTTCTGGTCGGTGTAGAACATGCCCTCGGCGCTTTCGATCTTCACCTTGTGGAAGCCAAGAAGCTTCATAAAGTGAAGCTGTCCGGGATTCAGATGCTCCTTGAAAGCCGTGGTGATGTCGCCGATCGACATGGCCTTTGCCTGTTCCACGGTGATCAGTTCGGGCTTTGTCACACCACCATCGAGCGAAGGGGCGGCAACGGCGATACGGTTCGGTATGTCCAACATGGTGTCTCCCCTCATTCGGCCGGCACGGCGACGGCGGCGGTGGCCGCGGCACCCATTTTCTTTGCCCGATATTCGTCATAGGCGGCGACCAGCATGTCGCCATCATTGTATTCCGCACGCCATCCGAGCTCGCGCTTCAGCTTGCCGGTCTCACGCACGCACATCTCGTCTGCGATCAGATACTGCTCCGGATCCATGATCGGCTTGTTGATCAGATCGAAGAAGGCCAGCGTCTGCTTGACCGCGAAGGCGGGGGTCGGCAGCAGGAACGATTTGGAACCGGCGTGCTCGATGAGATTGCCGAGCAGGTCGCGCACCGAGGGCGGATTGTCGGAGCCGAGATTGTAAGCTTCATTCGGCACGCCACCCTTCCAGGCAAGGCGTGCAGCTTCGGCGCAATCGAAGACCGAGATGAACTGATAGGGCACCTTGCCCGAGCCGATCATCGGCACCGGCAGGTTCATGTCGATCAGCTTGAACAGCTTCTCGAGAATGCCGAGACGACCGGGCCCGATGATCAGGCGCGGGCGGAAGATCGAAATGTTCATGCCCTGCTTGCGCCATTGCACCGCAAGCTGCTCGGTCGCCCATTTCGACTTGCCGTATTCGCCGAGCGGCTTTGCCGGATGGGTTTCGGTCTGCGGCGATTGCACCGTGTGGCCGTAGATCATGTCGGTGGTGAACTGCACCAGGCGCGATGCGCCGGCGGCGTCCATGGCCTTCATGATGTTTTCGGCGCCGTAATAGTTGACGGGCCAGAAGAATTCCCAGCGCTTCGAGCGGATCTGCAGCGGCGACAGCATCTTGGCCGCCATATTGTAGACCATGTCATCGGGACCGATGCCGACCTTCTGTACAGCCTTCAGGTCAGTGACGTCGCAATGGACGAAGCGGGCGCGGCCGTAATGCGGCAGGTCGGACTTGACGATATCGGCGATCACCACGTCCTCGCCGTCCTTGACGAGACGTTCCGCCAGGTGACGGCCAACAAAGCCGTCGCCACCAAAGATGATGTGTTTCATGACTTGCTCCCGAATTCTGCAGTGCTCACCCCGGCTGCATCCGCCGGCTTGTCATCGGCGTGGGATGAGATGCCCGACTGGGCGATAAGAAGGGTTCCTGCGCAGATCAGCGCGATGCCGGCGATGCGCCAGGCATTGAGGTCCTCGCGGAAAACGAAATAGGCGAAGACCGCGACTGCGACGTAGGCGAGGCTCAGGAACGGATAAGCAAAGGAAAGCTCGACCTTCGACAGCACATAGAGATGCGACGCCATCGAAATGACGAAGGTCGCGAGGCCGGCAAAGACCCAGGGGTTGAAGACGATCTGGAACAGCCGGACGATCGCCGTTTCAGCGGTCATAGAAATCGGCCCGAGCGTCAGCATGCCCTGTTTCAGCATGAGCTGAGCGGCAGCGTTGGTAAGCACCGTAAAGAGAATGAATGGAATATATTTCATTGTTTTACTCCCAGTCCCGAAAATGTACTTACGGGCAAGAGACGGATTTTCCGTGAAGTTTGAAAGTTTATTTGAATAAAATTATCTGCATTCTCATTCTGGCAAAGCCAGAGCCGTGCGCTTCCAGAAGTTGGAAACGAGCGCTGGATCGCGCAACGCCTCGAGCCTCCTCCAGGAAGGGAAAGACATTTCAAAGACTTGCGGGCTCATGCGAGCATCCTTGTACGGATTGACCGCACCGCCTGCCTCCACCACGATGCGATCGAGCGCATCCAGCAGCTTTACTGTCCGTTCACCTTGATTGGCGAAGTCCAATGTCAAAGTAAAACCGGGTCGCGGGAAGGACAGAACGCCGCGCGAGCCGATATCGCCAAAACGCTTGAGAACCGTCAGGAACGACGCATGGCCGGCCCTGCGGGCCGTTTCCATGAGTTGCGCGGTGATCGCCGGTGCCCGCTCTGCCGGGTAGACGCTCTGGTGCTGATAGAGACCGCGTGGGCCGTAAAGCCTGTTCCAGGCGCCGATGGCATCCAGCGGATAGAAATAGGAGGTCCAGGGAACCGTCGTCACGGTTTCGCCAGGCTTTTCCTTGCGGAAGTAATATTCGTTGAAGGCCTTGAGCGTTGTCCGGTTCAGAAGATTGAAGGGCGGCGCGAAGGGCACCGAAAGCTTCAATCCCTTCGGGATATCGGGCAGTTCACAGGAGCCGTCGGCATGGTCGCCGGCCAGCAGTACGCCCCTGCCCGCGCGGGCTCCTATAGCGAGTTGGTCGATCCAGGCAACGGAATATTCGTGCTCCTCGTCGACCCGATCGACGAGGGCGAAGTATTGGTCGAGATTATCGAAGCGGATCGCATGCTGTTGCACGTGCGGCGACGGCACCTTCATCAGCCGCAGATCCACGGTCAGGATCAACCCCGTCAGGCCCATGCCGCCGATGGTCGCAGCGTAGAGTTCAGCGTTCTCTCCGGGCGAACAGGTCAATCGATCCCCGTTCGAGCGCAGAAGCGTGAAACCTGTCACGTGATTGCCGAAGGTGCCGCGCGCATGGTGGTTCTTGCCGTGCACGTCGTTGGCAAGTGCGCCGCCGACGGTCACGAAGGCCGTGCCGGGGGTGACCGGCAGGAAGAAGCGATGTTCGATCGCGCGTTCGAGCACCTCGCGCAACGTCACGCCGGCCTCGCAGGTCATCATGCCGGTGCCGGGATCGAAGGCGATGATCCGGCCATGCCGGCGGCTTTCGATCAGCGTGCCTCGGTCATTGTGGCAACTGTCGCCGTAGCTGCGGCCATTGCCGAAGGGCAAGTAGCCTTCCGCCTCCAGGCTGCCGAGGCGATCCTCATAGTCGTCAGGCGAAATGGCCGGCCGCGCGCGATTGTCGAGGCGGCCCCAGCTTTCATGGTCTTGCAAACTCATTGCGGCCCGATGGCTCCAAACAGTATCAACAGCGCGCCGACCAGCATGGTCAATTGGCTGCGCCAGTCACGCATGATGAAGACAACAGGGTCCTCATGCAGCATGCCGCGACGCGCGAGCATCCAGATGCGCAACAACATATAGAGCACCAGCGGGCAAAGCGGCCACAGCGCCCACGGCGTGGTGTACATTTCCTGGAGTTCCTTGCTGTGCACGTAGAGCGCAAGGACCAGAGCCGAGGTGAAAGCGGAAGCAACGCCAGCCTGCCCCACCATCTCGAAATCGACAGCGAGATAGCCGCGCCCCGGAACGTTGCCGCCATCCTTGTCGTCGAATTCGTGCAACTCGACAAAGCGCTTCACCAGCGCCAGGCTGAGGAAGAAGAAGATGGCGAAGGAGACCAGCCAGAAGGAGAGTTCCGTGCCCGTGGCCGCGGCACCGGCAACAATGCGCGTGGTGTAGAGGCCGGCGAGCGTGAAGACGTCGACCAACAGCTTGCGCTTCAGCACGAAGGTATAGGCAGTCGTCGCGCAGGCATAGAACGCCAGCACACCGGCAAATTTCCATGGCAGCAACAGCGTCAGCGACAGCGATGCCAGGACGAGGCAGCCGGCAAGAATGAGCGCTGTCGGCACCGACATCTGGCCGCTGGCGAGCGGCCTGTGACGCTTCTTTGCATGGCGGCGATCATTGGCGAGGTCCGAAAGATCGTTGATGACATAGACCGCCGAGGCGAGGAAGCTGAAGGCGAAGAAGGCGACGATGACGCTCATGATCGCGTCGAAATGCAGCACCTCATGATTGAGGATCATCGGCACGCCGATGAGTACGTTTTTCGCCCATTGATGCACGCGGATGGACTTCAACGGCGCAAGCGCGCTCACCTTGCCGGTCTCCAGCCGTTCCGCGTCATGATTGCGGCGCCACTTCTCCGCCGCAGCATCCGGGGCGACCACGATCGCACGCCGCGCTACCTCGAAAACGGCGATATCGTCACGGCTGTTGCCCATATAGTCGAAGGCACCGTCGCCGAAACGATCGACCAACGCCTGGCGCTTGCGGCTGCTCGTCAGATTGAGCGCATCGGTCGAATGCATGACCGAGGAAAAAAGTCCGACATGATCGGCAACGTCTCTGGCGACCGACGGCGCAGCACCGGTGACGAGCACCAGTTCGCGGCCCGCCTTTCTCTCCTCGGCGAGCCGATCGATGACGGCCTGCCGGTAGGGCCAGTCCTGAGCCTTGCGGCCGGAACGCAAGGCTACCTCATGCTTCAGCCGCGCCTTGCCCTTCGCCAACCAGAACAGCATGGGAAAGAGCATCAGGGGATTGCGCAAGAGAATGATCGCCGCACCTTCCCACAGCGTATCGGCGGCCAACAAAGTACCGTCCAGATCCACACACAGCGGAATGTGCCGTGTCTCGGTGCGCGCGTCCATGATTTCCATCCCAGCAATAATTGCCGGGCATGATGACGTCTTCAACTTTCCAGAGTGGAAACACGGGCCACAATCTCGCCCGGAAACTGTCGGGCTGGTTAACAAAAGTCAGCGGCGCGGACAAAGGTCAGCGGCGACCGATCCAGTTCAACGCATCCCGCCAGTCGGTCATGCGCACCGGGGTGCCGTGCGAGCCGGTTTCGAAGAGGACGAAGCGTGTCGGGTAGCCTTGGCCCTTCAGCGTGCGATAGAGCGCTTTCTGGCTCTCGGCCGGATAAACGCTGTCGCGGCTGCCATGGCTGAAGAACATGGGCAGCTTCGCCTTGTAGGCGGCGCTCTTGGTGAAATCGGGGTCACTTACGCCCCCCATGACCATCATGCCGCCGAGAGCCGCGACCGCGGAGGCATCGCGCGAAACGCCCCAGCAGATGAAGCTTCCCATCGAGGCGCAGGCCAGCACCACGGGGCGACCGCCGGAACGCTCGGAAACCTGTTTGACCAGGCCGGCAATATCAGCAGCACCTGCCGTGTCGAAGGAGCGGACGCTCGGCGCGTAGTAGACTCCGCCATTGGCGACGGCGAGGTTTTTCAGCCGGTTGAAGTTGCCGCCGAAGGAAAAATCGTTGGTGCCGAGCCGGCGATCACCGCCGCGGCCGTGGATGAAGATCACCGTAAAGGCAGCGCCGCGGTCCGGACCGACGCGGGTCACGTCAAGCGAGCGACCGCCAATGTCGAGCGTCTCGTTGACCTGCTCGCTTTTCACGCCCAGCGAAACATAGGCGCGCTTCACCCGGCGTTCCGGAATTTCGTCCCGTTCGTTGATGTCGCGCAGTTCCTGATATTCCACCGTCAGGTCGTCGCCGCCATCATTTTGTTGCAGCACCTTGGCATAGGAGAAAAGCTCATCCTTGAAGGGTTTCAACGTCTGCGCTTGAGCCGCGGAAGCGCCTGCGGCGAAGGCCGCAGCCAGAAAAAGCCGGCGAAACGGAAAAACAGTTGTGGACACGGCCAATGACGGGCTCCCTCTTTGGCCGGAAGCCTTGCCATCGCACGGACGCCAAAGCAACACTTGCTCCGTAACAGGGCCGCAAAGGCGGCATTTCACCTGCAAGCGATGCCCAGCATTCTCCTTTTGTTCGCTCTTTCGGCGGGAGTCTGGCAGAATTCAGGTGATTCGACCGCCGGGGGATGGCGGCAAAGTCGAGGTCTTGCTATGGCCTCTCCCCAAGTGACAGGAACGATCCGAACGGCCCCATGGACGACAACAGCGACCTCTTCTCCTCCGCGCCCCTGCAGCCGAAGCCTGCTGAAGCTGGAGCTCCGCCGCGCAAGCCGCCGACTGCGCCCGCTTCAGGCAGTGACGAACCGCGCCCTGCCCCGCGCGGCAGCGATGGCAGCGACTACGATGCTTCGGCGATCGAGGTGCTCGAAGGCCTGGAGCCAGTCCGTCGTCGTCCGGGCATGTATATCGGCGGCACCGACGAGAAGGCGCTGCACCACCTCTTCGCCGAAGTCATCGACAACTCGATGGACGAAGCGGTCGCCGGTCATGCGAATTTCATCGAAGTCCATCTCGACGCCGACGGTTTCCTGACGGTCACGGACAACGGCCGTGGTATCCCGGTCGAGAACCATCCGAAATTCCCCGGCAAGTCGAGCCTTGAAGTCGTCATGACCGTGCTCCATGCCGGCGGCAAGTTCGACGGCAAGGCCTACGAGACGTCGGGCGGTCTTCACGGTGTGGGCGTTTCCGTCGTCAATGCGCTTTCCGACGCGCTCGAGGTCGAGGTCGCCCGCAACCGCAAGCTCTACCGGCAGCGCTTCTCCCGCGGCATTCCGCAGGGCGGGCTCGAGGAACTCGGCGACGTTCACAATCGCCGTGGCACGCGCGTTCGTTTCCATCCGGACCCGGATATTTTCGGTCCGCACGCGCATTTCGAGCCCGGACGGCTTTTCCGCATGGCGCGCTCGAAGGCCTATCTCTTCGGCGGCGTCGAAATCCGCTGGTCCTGCGATCCGTCGCTGCTGCAGGAAGGCTCGGAGATCCCGGACAAGGCCGTCTTCCACTTCCCGGGCGGCCTGAAGGATTATCTTGCCGCCACACTCGGCAAGGAATTCACCGTCACCCGCGAGATCTTCGCCGGCAAGTCGGAGAAGGCCAACGGCCACGGCTCGCTCGAATGGGCCGTCACCTGGTATGGTGGCGACCAGCAGGTCCATTCCTACTGCAACACCATCCCGACGCCCGAGGGCGGCACGCACGAAGCGGGCTTCCGCATCGCGCTGACCAAGGGCCTGAAAAATTACGCCGAGCTAACGCAGAACAAGCGCGCGTCGATCGTCACCACCGACGACGTGATGATCTCGGCGGCGGGCATGCTGTCGGTCTTCATCCGCGAACCGGAATTCGTTGGCCAGACGAAGGACAAGCTCGCGACGGTCGAGGCACAGCGCATCGTCGAAAACGCGCTCCGCGACCCCTTCGATCACTACCTTGCCGACAATCCCGGAGAAGCCGCCAAGCTGCTCGACTGGGTGGTCGAGCGCGCCGAAGAGCGCGTCCGCCGGCGCAAGGAAAAGGAAGTCAACCGCAAGACGGCAGTGCGCAAGCTGCGCTTGCCGGGCAAGCTTGCGGACTGCTCGCAGAACACGGCCGAAGGCGCTGAACTCTTCATCGTCGAAGGGGACTCGGCTGGCGGATCGGCAAAGCAGGCGCGCAACCGCGCCAACCAGGCGATCCTGCCGCTTCGCGGCAAGATCCTCAACGTCGCGAGCGCAGGCCGCGAAAAGCTCAGCGCCAACCAGCAGATCACCGACCTCATTCAGGCACTCGGCTGCGGCACGCGTAGCAAGTACCGCGAAGAGGATTTGCGCTACGAACGCATCGTCGTCATGACCGACGCCGACGTCGACGGCGCGCATATCGCCTCGCTGCTCATCACCTTCTTCTATCAGGAGATGCCAGAGCTCATTCGCGGCGGTCACCTCTATCTCGCCGTACCGCCGCTCTATCGCATCAGCCAAGGCTCGAAGACGCTCTACGCCCGCGACGATGCGCACCGCGAAGAACTGATGCGGACTGAATTCGCCGGTCGTGGCAAGGTCGAGATCGGCAGGTTCAAAGGTCTCGGCGAGATGCTGCCGGCGCAGCTCAAGGAAACGACGATGGACCCGAAGTTTCGCACGTTGCTCAAGGTCGAGATCGACGAGATCGATTTCGAAGGCACGCGCGAGGCGGTGGACAATCTGATGGGGACGAAGGCTGACGCCCGCTTCCGCTTCATCCAGGAGCGCGCCGTGTTCGCCGAAAACCTGGACATCTGATTGGGCGATGGATGCGAAGGCGCATGGCGTTTTTGCGCGCCGCACTCCCTGAGAAATCAAGTTTGAGAACGGCGGCCCTCGCGCCGCCGTTTTGATTTTCAGCTCACGGCACCACTCGGCGTGGCGAGATCATGCCGCCTGGCGAACAGGCTTTTCCATGAACAGGCTGAGCGGATCCGGCTGATAGTCACCAAAGGGCGGACGCTCGATATAGCCGGCCGCCTTGTAAAGTCCGATCGCCTCGGGCTGATAGATGCCGGTTTCGAGGCGAATTGCCGTGTAGCCGAGTTCACCTGCGCGCGCTTCCAGTGCCTGCAACAGCAGCTTGCCGAGCCTCAGCCCCCTCGCCTCCGGATCGACGAACATACGCTTGATCTCAGCCGTACCGTCGCCGGCCTCTACCAGGGCGCAGCAACCGACGATGTTGTCGTCACGCCGCGCCACAAAGAAGGAAACCCCCGGCTGCTCCAGGCTCGAAAGGTCGACCATGTGGTTGCTTTCGGCGGGATAGAGCGAAGCGGCATAGGCGTCGGAGAGTTTCAGCAGACGCACGACCTGCGCTTGGCGTGGCGACTCCAGGGCTATGGTTACGGCAGGCAATTGTTTCGTCCTTGTCGATTTTAACTGTTTGCGGCCGGACGTTAGTGCCACCCGTACCGCCAGCCAATACGGCAAATGACGCAGGCGCGCCCGGTGCCACCCTATCAATCCGGCTAACGGGCTGAAACAATTTGTTCCCTGTCACCGGCAACGCCGCCCTATTTCGGGGAGAATCGCACAGGCATAGGTTGATCGCATCACAACCTCCAGGGACCGACAGGAACTCCATGCAAGCGGCGCTGATTGTCATGACCATTCTCGGCTGCGACCACGATGTCAGCCAATGCCAATACATCTCGACGGTCAACGGCACATGGCCGTCGATCGCCCAATGCGACACGGACTCGCAGGCGCAACTGCCGAAGTTCTCGAACGCCAACTATCCGGTCGTCGTCGCGGTTTGCGAAACCTCCGGCCCAGCCCTTGCCGACCTCACCCCACCACCGGCCGGCTCGCAACAGAGCCAGATGCCGCCCTCGCAGGTGACGGAACCGGAGCCGGAACAAAACCTGCCGAAACGGACGCTGGCTTTCCTGTCGGGTGCCATGCCGGACCGGGAGAAACTCAAGACCATCGTTACAAAGCCGGTGCACTACATCGAAGATGGCTATTCCTGGGTCGCTCGCCGCTTCACCAACTAGCGGGCACGCTCACACCAGACCAGTGCCGATCAGGCTTTCGGCGCTGGCCATGACCGCCTCTTCTTTGGTTCGTCGGCAGGCAGACGCGCCGGAAACGGCGATGCCGTGTGCATGACATAGGAAACGCCAGCGAAGGCATCGGCCCAGCCTTTTTGCCCAGCAGGTCCGCTTCAGCAAAACTCAGTTTGGCCGCCTCCGTGCCGCCGGCGGCGCGGATTGATCGTTCGATCTCCTCTGCGCGCGCTAGGTCCCGAACGGTGCCGCGTACGTCATAGCCCCGCCGCAACAAGAGGAGCGCGACGTGACGCCCGACAAAGCCGCCTATGCCGGTAACAGCAACGGTTGCGTCGGCCCTCGCGTTCATGCGTCAGTTCCTCATTGACCGCGAACCCGCAATCATCGGGCCGCCAGCAGTATTACGTCGCGGATACAATCCGCCGCAATAGAAGTCAGGCGGCCTGCCGCGCCGCAAGTTCCGCATAATTGCGAGCCGACTGCCGTTCCTCGGCAAATGCCAGGCGTTCGAGCAGATCGATCATCGCAGTATTGACCGAGGACGGGCTCTCATTCCGCAGCCGCGCGAGCAGCGCCGTGGAGACGGAAGCCGTGCTGTCGTTTCCAGCTGAAGTGTCCTGGCGCCAGAAAAGCACAGCCGCAGCAAAGGTTTCGCTGACATCGTGGCCGAGGCCGGCGCTCTCGAACAGAGCACGGATCGAATGAACGCGGCCGCCGGACAGGATGGAGCGCACGCGCTTCTCGCAAACGCCGGAGAGATCGACGATCGCGGCCGAGAAAAACTCCGCACGGCCGGTCACCAGCGCGTGCAGCAGGAAGGCTGGGGTCAGGCGGCCGGTCTCACGCAGATGCACCACGAGGCCAGGCAACTCGTCCACAGCCAGCGTCCCGGCCATGCCGACGGCAGCAATATCGCAAGCTTCCCGCATGATCCGCTGGACCCGGGCTTCGCCGATCGCCATCTGCACCAGGCCGAAGGCTGCCAGCGCCGCTCCCACCTCTTCCACCAGCGCGTGGCGGGCATCGCTTGGCAGGTCCGGCCGGGCAAGCAACAGGTCGCGCACGGCCGCGAAGCGGCCAAGACGCTCGGCAATGCGTTTCAACGATCGGCGCGACAGGTTGGCGCCGGCGTTTTCCAGGAGGATCAGAATTTCTTCCTCACCGCCGATTTCAGCGATTGCGGCCGATACGGCACGGGAGACGAAACTGCGCGCCGCGATCAGAGCGCGCGTTTCGAGCGTTCCCCTGGCAGCAAGGTCGACCAGATCCTCATCGGTCAGGACAGGCGAGCGGGATATGACGACATAGGCAATTTCCGGCTGGTCTTCGGCAAGGCCGAGAATGATGCCGCGCGGAACGGACGAGCAGCCACAAAGCGCATCAGCGAGTGCACGCCGAACCTTCGGCGACGGATCGTCGAGCAGGAAGGTCATCGCCATCTCAGCGGCGCGGCGATCGAGGCCATTCATCTGCGCGTCGACATAGGCGCGACCGAGCGCACTGGCGGCGCGGGTGCGTTCACCCGTTCTCGCCGTTTCCACCCAGCGAAGAAATGCTTGTATGATCACCTACGCCCCACTAGACCACGCCAATGCCACCGATGTTCAAACCCTAGCCGGCAAAGGTTTAAGATTGGTTCACCATGTCTGTTAACCGCTCCCAAACCATGAAGCCGTTGCTGATCGTTAAGGGTACGGCTCCGGCGATGGAAGTCGCTGTGCTCAATGCGCTCGCCGGTGTCATCATGGATATCGGTTGCGACACAGAAATAGTGCGCAGCATGGCGCGTTTGGCAGGCCGCAGCTTCGCCCTTCTTGCGCGCGTCGAACCGCTGGAGCGGCTGGACGAAGAGGCATTGAACCGGCTGCTCGACAGCGGTGTCGACGGTATCGTGCTTTCCGGATGCCGCGGGCGCGCCGACATACAACGGCTCGACGTGATGTTGCGGGTTGCGGAAGCCGCCAACGGTACCGCGCCCAACCGTATTCGGATCTATGCGGAATACGGCGGCTCGCCGGGAGGCCTGTTATCGCCCAATCCGCTGACAGGTTCGTCGTCCCGCCTGGAAGCGCTGATCTTCAACGGTGCAGCGTTGGCCAAGTCCCTTGGCTGTCTGGAGCCGACCAGCGCTCCCCATCAACGCGTCGCAGCGCCGATCCTTGCCGGACGAGCATATGTGGTCCTGAGGGCGTGCGAAGCTGGTGTGCCCGCCTATGAGGTGCTACCTGCTGCCACCCCCGACGAAGCCGCGACACGGTGGGCGCATTCACTGAGCCGGGACAACGGCTTTGCCTCGGTCGTTTGCAACTCGATCGAACAGGCAACGATCGTAAGCAACACGTGACCTATCAGGCGCGCAAAGTCGCTGATCTCAGAGGGTCGGGCGTGTCATCTGGAAGACGTCGCCGCCGTCGCAATAGTCCATGTAGCCGAGACGGGCGAGCGGCCTGACCGTCGCCATGTCGAAGCGGCCATCGCGGATTGCTTCCTTGCGGATATGAATGCCGACGACCTGGCCGATGACGACATAGTTGTCGGACACTTCGCCATCCAGGCCCTTCGGTTGAAACATCTCCGTCATCCGGCACTCGAGCGCAGCAAAGGCCTCACCGACGAACGGCGCCTTCACCAGAGTGCCGTCGACTGGCGTGAGCCCGGCGATCTCGAATTCACTCTCACCGTGCGGCGCGGGAATTGACGTCTTGTTCACAGCCTCGGCAAGACTGCGGCTGGCGAAGCTCGCCGTGAACTCACCGGTTGCTTCGATGTTGCGGACCGAATCCTTGTAGCCGCTCGATGAGAACATCACGAGCTTCGGCCGATCACTGATGGCATTGAAGAAAGAATAGGGCGCGAGGTTATGCGAACCGTCGCGCCCACGCGTGCCGATCCAACCGATCGGCCGCGGCGAGACGATGGCCTTGAAGGGGTCATGCGGCAAGCCGTGACGATTCGAGGCCGTATCGTAGAACATCAGGCGCCCTCGCCAACCCAGGTGACGATCTCTTCAAGCTCGGGCCTCGGCCGCTCCGTCGGCGGCACCATCGCAGTGCCGATATGAATGAAGCCGGCTGGCTTCTCACCCGGCTTGACGCCCAGCAAGGGATAGGCGCGCTCGTCGAAGGCAAACCATTCGGTCAGCCAGTTGGAGGCGTAGCCAAGTGCGTTTGCGGCCATCAGCAGGTTGAGGCACACGGCACCGGCAGACATCTGTTGCTCCCATTCCGGAATCTTGAAGTGCGGCGCAGCCGTGCTGACCACGGCGACCACGACCGGCGCCCGCGTCAGCCGCGTTTCCTCGACCTTGATCATTTCTTCCGAGAGATCGGGCTTCACTGCGAGCGCCATCGCCTTCAGCTCGGCGCTGATGCGCGCCCGCTCCTCACCGCGGTAGACGATAAAGCGCCAGGGTGCGAGCTTGCCGTGGTCCGGGACGCGGGAGGCGAGCTTCAACATCTCCTCGACCTCGGCCTTGCTGGGGCCGGGTTCGCCCATCTGGAATGCGGGGATCGAGCGACGGGACGCGAGATAATCAACAAGCTTAATTTCGGTTTTCATGTCGGATGAATTCCACTAATTTGCCGCAGCATCGGCAGCCACGAAAATGCCATATCGGCGTCCCAAGTGGAGTCACTCAGTCAGGAAGTCAACTGCTCTCATGCGTGCATGCTCTCGTATTTTCCTCAGAACCGGGCTCGCGATCCTTGTCGCCGGCGCTGCTGCAGGAAGCGTGCTTGCCGAGGATGCGACCCAGGCCTTCGAGAGTTTTCCTTCGATCGCCGGCCCGCGCAAGATGCCGAAGCTCACGGGCTTCAGCCCGATGACGACGGATCCGATCGCCGACGGTACCTTGAAGGATGTCAAGCTCGAGGCGCTGCTCACTGAGAAAGGCGCCCCGGTCGAGGCCGGCCTGACCTGGCGCGTGTTCAGCCCGATCCCCGGAAGCGACGGCAAGCTGCCGCTTCTTGCAACCTCGGAAGGTGGATCGACGGCGTTCAACGTCGTGCCGGGCGATTATTTCGTCAACGTTTCCTTCGGACGTGCCTCCGCGACGCGCAAGATCCGCGTGCCCCAGGAAGGCACGCTCGAAAAGCAGGTTCTGGTCCTGGATGCGGGCGGCATCAAGCTGAACGCCGTTTCCGGCAGCGATGTGCGCATACCACCGGCCGAACTCAGCTTCTCCGTCTATTCCGCCGATACCAAGAGCGACGGCGAACGGGCGCTCATCATGTCGGATGTGAAGCCGAACACGGTGATCCGGCTCGGCGCCGGAACCTATCATGTGACCTCGAGTTACGGTGCCACCAACGCCTCGACGGCCGCCGACATCCAGGTCGAAGCCGGCAAGCTGACGGAAGCGACCATCCAGCATCGCGCCGCCAAGCTGACGCTCAAGTTGGTCTCTGAGCCCGGCGGCGAAGCGATTGCCAACACCGCATGGACGATCCTGACGTCCGCGGGCGACACGGTGGACGAAGAAAACGGCGCCTTCCCGACGCTGGTTCTGCTCGAAGGCAGCTACTCCGCCGTCGCACGCTACAAGGACAAGATCTACGAACGCGACTTCGCCGTGAAGGCCGGCGTCAACACGGATGTGGAAGTGTTGCTCAGTAGCGGCGGCAACGACGCGAGTACCAACCCGGGCGCAATCTCCGACGCGGCCGACTAGGATCTTCTTCCAACATCAACCAGCTGACGCTACGTCAGCCTACCCGTCTCATGAACCGCCGGCGCGGCGGCGCCATGGAGAAGACCGCTTCATAGATGCGGGCCAGCAAATCCTTGCGGTCGCCACAGGCACCGAGGTCCTCCGGCGTCAGCACACGGCCGATGCGCGCGGCGATCGTCGTGCCCGACAGGCGGCGAAACTCGCGGATCAGCAGCGACAATCTCAGCGTCTGTGAAATCTTGCTCGCCAGGTGGAAAAAGGGACCGTTCTGTCCCTCGAAGTAGATCGGGATGACGCTCGCCCGTGCGGCCTGGATCAGCTTCGCCGGAAAGATCTTCCAGGGCAGGTCCTCGGCGCGGCCGAAACCCTTCGGCGCGGTCGCGACACCGCCGGCGGGAAAGATCACGATCGTCACGCCTTCCTTCAACAGGCGCAGCGCCTCATGGCGTGTCGCCATGTTGACCGCGAGCGCCTCCTTCGTCTCCTCGAACGACACCGGCAAGGAATAGGGCGCCATCTCAGGCACCTTCAGTAGTTCGTTGTTGATGAGGACGCGAAAAGGTCGGCCGAGCTGTTCGGCGAGCGCCAGCACCGCGATGCCATCGCCAATGCCGAAGGGATGATTGGCGATGATGACGATCGGCGTGTCGGGCAAGTGCCGCGGCGGCCACTCAACCTGGGTTCGCAGCTTCACGTCGATCAGTTGCAGCATTTCACCGAAGACCCGATCGCTCTTGCCGACAATGTCGGACCGCCAGCGCGTGTAAAGCTTTGCGTAGCGGTTGCGGCCCGACAGGCCTTCTATGGAGCGAATGAACCAGCGCTTCAGGCGCCGGTCGTTTTCATTGGCGTAGGACAGCTCTTTGAACTGCACGGAAATCTCCGATGGATATAATCTTATCCGGATATTCCGCTAATATGACAGTTTGCTGACAAAGCAAGTGCCCGGGGTATCAACCCCGGGCTTTCTTTTCCAACTTGCGCTTGAGGTCCGGGGCCATCGCCTCCAAGGCGAGCGACGCGATTGCCTCATCGAGCGACATTGCGGTCTGGGCCTGGGAGCCAAGACGGCGGATGTTGACCGAACGCTCCTCGGCTTCGCGCTTGCCGCAAACGATGATGACCGGAACCTTGGTCACCGAATGTTCGCGGACCTTGTAGTTGATCTTCTCGTTGCGGAAGTCGGTCTCGACGGTGAGGCCGGCGTCACGCAGGAGCTCGGCAACCTCGCGACCATAGTCGTCGGCTTCAGACGTGATCGTCGCGACCACCACCTGCAGCGGCGAAACCCAAAGCGGCATGTGGCCGGCAAAGTTCTCGATGAGGATACCAAGGAACCGTTCCATCGAGCCGCAGATGGCGCGGTGGATCATCACCGGCTGGCGCTTTTCCGATTCCTTGTCGATATAGAAGGCACCGAAACGCTCCGGCAGGTTGAAGTCGACCTGGGTCGTGCCGCACTGCCATTCGCGGCCGATGGCATCCTTCAGCGTGTATTCGAACTTCGGACCGTAGAAAGCGCCCTCGCCCGGCAGGATCCCGGTCTTGATGCGGCCTTCCGACTGCGCCTCGATCGTCTTCAGCACGTCCATCATCACGCTTTCGGCGCGATCCCACAGCTCGTCGGAGCCGACGCGCTTGTCCGGACGGGTGGAGAGTTTGACCACCACTTCCTTGAAGCCGAAGTCCTCGTAGACCGAGAGGATGAGGTCGTTGATGCGCAGGCATTCAGCCGCCATCTGCTCGTCGGTGCAGAAGACGTGGGCATCGTCCTGGGTAAAGCCGCGCACGCGCATCAGGCCGTGCAGAGCACCGGAGGGCTCGTAGCGGTGAACGTTGCCGAATTCGGCTAGGCGAACCGGAAGCTCGCGGTAGGACTTCAGGCCATGCTTGAAGATCTGGATATGGCCCGGGCAGTTCATCGGCTTCAGCGCGAAGACGCGGTCGTCGTCGGTTTCATCGCCGGCAACCGTCACCTTGAACATGTTGTCGCGGTACCAACCCCAGTGACCCGAGGTTTCCCACAGCGACTTGTCGAGCACCTGCGGCGCATTGACTTCCTGGTAGGTGTTCGCAAGCCGACGGCGCATATAGGCCGTCAGCGTCTGGAACATGCGCCAGCCCTTGCCGTGCCAGAAGACGACGCCCGGACCCTCTTCCTGGAAATGGAACAGGTCCATTTCGCGGCCAAGGCGGCGGTGATCGCGCTTCTCGGCCTCGGCGAGCACGTGGAGATACTGGTCCAGCTCTTCCTGTGTGTGCCAGGCCGTGCCGTAGATGCGGGTCAGCATCGCGTTGTTGCTGTCACCGCGCCAATAGGCGCCGGCCACCTTCATCAGCTTGAAGGCGGTGCCGATCTGGCCGGTCGAGGCCATGTGCGGACCGCGGCAAAGGTCGAACCAATCGCCCTGGTAATAGATCTTGAGATCCTGTCCCTCGGGGATCGCATCGACGAGCTCGACCTTGTAGGCCTCGCCCTTGTCGGCAAAGACCTGACGCGCCTTTTCGCGCGACCAGACTTCCTTGGTGAAAGGCTTGTTGCGGGCGATGATCTCCTTCATCCGCTTTTCGATGAGCGGCAGATCATCCGGCGTGAAGGGCTCGTTGCGGGCGAAGTCGTAGTAGAAGCCATTGTCGATGACCGGACCGATAGTCACCTGCGTTCCCGGCCACAGTTCCTGCACGGCCTCGGCCATCACGTGTGCGGCATCGTGACGGATAAGCTCAAGCGAACGCTTGTCGTCGCGCACGACGATCTCGAGCCGGCCATTGGTCACCGGATCGGACAGGTCGCGCAGCTCGTCGTCGAGCGCAATCGCGACCGCCTTCTTGGCGAGCGACTTCGAAATCGATTCTGCCACGTCACGGCCGGTCGTGCCGAAAGGATATTCGCGCACCGAGCCATCTGGAAATGTAAGGGAAACAGGATTCGACATGATGATCTCCTATCCAGTCCCGCCAACGAATGCGGGTGGTATGGTTGACCGGAAACGACCGGTGAATTGACGATACAGCGTCGCATCCGTCAGACGCGCAAAGGTCGCTGTAGTGCTTTGGATTGCCGCATGTTTTGCCCTAGGCCGAGACGACCCAGGAAAACACGCCGTAGCCTGATAAAGGGTTTTCGAAAGTGAGTAAAGGCGAAGGCTGCGACAGAGCCTAGCCGCGCAGCATCTCGGCGAGCCCCTTCACGGTGTTCCAGTTGCGAAACGTCCCGATGCCCAAACGCTTGGTCGTCATTGCACCCAGCAGTTTCGATTCGCTTGCCTTGCCGGGAAAATGCACCCAGAGATCGCCGTCAACGATTGCCAGACGTTCCCCAGCGACGCAGTAACGCTGAAGTCCTTCGAGCGCGGGTTCGGTGAGCGGGTCGCGCATCACGCGGACATGCACGCGCGTGGCATCCTCTTCGCCTTCGTCGTGAAATGGATTGGATGCCGCGAGCTTCAGCCAACCGGCACCGGAACGGACAATGATGTCGACATGCCGACCGAATGTCTCGGAGAAGGCCTTCTCAAGCGGCGATTCTAAGTCGCCGATGGACGTTTGTCCGGTCTCGAACACGAGATTGCCGGTCGCAACCAGGGTTCGCGGCGAGCGATAGCCGAGGCCTTCGGCCATCTCTCTGAGATCGGCCATCACGACACGTCGCCCGGCACCAAGAACAATGCTGTAAAGCAAGGCAACGTAGCTGTTCATCCACCCTCCCTTCAGGCTCGCCAGAAATCGGCAGCGCCTGCCGGAAGCCGGGCAAGAACCCGGTCGAGCTTCACCTCATCGAGGTTGCGACGCAAGGCGCCAGCCACGTCGGCAATGGCGCTGTCGGGGGAAATATTGTGATCCGCCCGCAGCGACTGCACCTCGCGGGTCATGGCGATGCGGCCCGAAAACGGGACCCTCGGTTCTTCGAGGTCCCATTCGGCCACGAAAATCGCGCGCAGCACCGGCGGCAAGACATCCGCGAACAGGATGGCATCCTCCAGCTCCAGCCGCCGCCGAAACGTCTGCAGCACGGCCTGCACCATCGTGTAGGCCTGGTTCGTCGTCTGCAGCCCGGCAAGGTCGCGCGCGTCGACGATGAAACGCTCGAAATCCGCGGAGGCCTGACGGTATTCCATCGGCATGGTCATGGTGGTCATCCAGCCTTCGGCCGCGGCCGCCAGTAGCGCCACGGCGTGTACCAGGTCAGGCGAGGTTCAAGCCGTTCCGGAACCGGATCGAAGCCGTGCGTTCCGCCCGGACCGCAGCGCGCCACGCGAAACAGCGTCATCCACCCTCCGGCCCAGATGCCATGGCGGGCGATTGCCTCATAGCCGTATTCCGAACAGGTCGGCAGGTGCCGGCACGAATTGCCGATGAAGCTCGAAAGCGTGAGCTGATAGATACGGATCAGCGCCATCCCGATCAGCCGCCCCGGCGTCTTGCGAAACGGACCATCCCAGTTTCGGCCACGCACTGCAGGCTTCGCACCGTTGTCCGGCGTATGCCGACAATTCGGTTCGCCGCACATGTCAGACGGCCGCGAGCAGTCGCTTGGCCTCGATCTGCTCGATGGCATCGACGACGGCATCAAAGGTCAGCATCGTCGACGCGTGACGCGCCTTGTAATCCTTCACCGGACGCAGGAAGCGCATATCCTCGAAGCGCCCGGATGGGCCCTCGCCGTCCGCCTTCAACATGGCCAGCATGTCCGCGCGCGCCTGTCGGATTTCTTCCGCGCCGGCGCCGACGACATGGCGCGCCATGATCGAGGACGAGGCTTGGCCAAGCGCGCAGGCCTTCACGTCATGGGCAAAATCGGTGACCACGTCGCCGTCCATCTTCAGCCAGATATGCACTTTCGAACCACAGAGCTTCGAGTGCGCGGTCGCGTCCGCGTCGGCGTCGGCAATCGTTCCGATGCGCGGAATATTGCCGGCAAATTCGAGAATTCGGCTGTTGTAGATGTCATCCATCATTTGACGCGATCCGGCTGATTTTTCGCGGTTTTGAGTGATCGACGCATGATTTTCTCCGGTAGGCAGGAAAAAAGCACGACGCGACACGCTCCGCCTCTTTCATCTCTGTGGCACCATACTATATGCTATGTCGTGTTGGGGCGACAGTTCCGCAAGAGGAACAATGTCGCCTGTTGTTTGGGAAACCGTGCCGGAAGGTCCAGTGCACTGCTAAGCCAGGACCGGAAAGCCCCGGAGCCCGCCAACGGAACCCAAGCCTGCAGGGTTAGGCGAATGGCCAGTGGCGAGTTGTCCGAAAGATAAAACGTCAAGCAATCCCGTATTGCTAAAAGAGGCCATTATGGACGCCATAGTGAAGAATTTTCCCGTGCTCGACGATGCGAGCGGCCGCCCGACCCAGAAGGAGGCCGAGGAAGCCGTGCGCGTTCTCCTGCGCTGGGCCGGTGAAGATCCGGAACGCGAAGGGCTGCTGGACACGCCGGCGCGCGTCGCCAAGTCCTACCGCGAGCTTTTCAGCGGCTATGATCTCGCTGCCGAAGACGTACTCGGACGGACCTTCGAGGAAGTCGCCGGTTACGACGACATGGTGCTCGTCAAGGACATCCCGTTCTATTCGCATTGCGAGCATCACATGGTGCCGATCATCGGCAAAGCGCATGTCGCCTATCTGCCGAATGGCCGCGTGCTCGGCCTTTCCAAGATCGCCCGGGTGGTCGATATCTATGGCCGCCGGCTGCAGACGCAGGAATCGATGACGGCGCAGATCGCCAAGGCGATCGACGAAACGCTTGCCCCGCGCGGCGTCGCGGTGATGATCGAAGCCGAACATATGTGCATGGCGATGCGTGGCGTGCAGAAGCAAGGCTCGACAACGCTCACCACCACATTTACGGGTACGTTCCAGACGGAACCGGCTGAACAGGCCCGGTTCATGACGATGCTCAGGGGCTTTAAGTAAGGCTCCGACAGACGGAGCCTTTCCATGACGCTCACCTTCGACGCTCCCTCCTCCAACAAGGCTGAACTGGAAACCGGTCCGGCCTTCACCCCGCGCTTCGATGAAAAGGGGCTGATCACGGCTGTCGTCACGGATGCGCGGGACGGTGAGCTTTTGATGGTCGCCCACATGAACGCCGAGGCCCTGGCTTTGACGATCGAGACGGGTGTCGCGCACTATTACAGCCGTTCGCGCAAGAGCCTCTGGAAGAAGGGCGAAAGCTCCGGCAACCTGCAGACGGTCAAGGAGATCCGCACCGATTGCGACCAGGATGCGATCTGGTTGAAAGTGTCCGTCGCCGGTCACGACGCCACCTGCCATACCGGCCGCCGGTCCTGCTTCTACCGCACGGTCGGCGCCGAAAACGGCAAGGCCATGGTCGAAATCACCGACGACCATAGGCACTTCGACCCCGCAGAAATCTATGATAAAAATTAAGCATCGCGCATCTTTTTGGTGCGGGCACATGCTATATTTATCTTTTGGAAACCAAGCGAGCGCCTAATCCTTTGGCAAGGATGCGGCGCTACGAAGGAACGGCAACGTTCCCGGCTGTATTGCAAACTGTATCCAATGTTTATCGATCCTGCCGCAATCGGCGACGGGATCGGTGATATACCTAAGAACGGTGCCAGTCTTTCAGCAATGGACAGGACGAGGCCGGCACCTGCGCCGGCTTGGCGGAGCCTCCCCAGGACGCGTGCAAGAAATTGCGTTCCTTCAGGATCGAATCCGATCCCTGAAAGTTAAGTCAGTCGTGAATTACCACAGCGACCTTCGCGCATCTTCATCGACGTGTCGCGCTGCGGAGTATTCGGCGGTGTTGGAGGTGCCGGATGTTGAATTGGACTTTTACGCGTAGCAACCAGATTGCAGATCTGTCCGGCCCGGACGGCACATCGATTTCAACAACACCACCAGAACCTGCGACACCTCCGCAGAGACCGAAGATCGCAATTGCCCTTGGGGGCGGCGCCGCGCGCGGCTGGGCCCATATCGGCGTGCTGCGAGCGCTCGACGAAGAAGGCATCGAAGTTGGCATGATTGCGGGCACCTCGATCGGCGCGCTCGTCGGCGGTTGCTATCTTGCCGGCAAGCTCGACGAACTCGAGACCTTCGCACGCTCCCTCACCGTCCGGCGGATTGCGGGACTGCTCGATTTCGCTATTGGCGGCGGCGGTCTCTTTGGCGGACTGAGGCTGACCAAGCGCATGCAGGAGCATCTGCAGGGACTTAGCATCGAAAGCCTCGACAGGCCATTCATTGCCGTTGCGACCGAAGTGCATAGTGGGCATGAGGTTTGGCTCGAAAAAGGATCGCTCATCACCGCGATCCGCGCTTCCTACGCCTTGCCCGGCATCTTCGAGCCGATCAAGGCGAACGGACGCACGCTCATCGACGGCGCGCTCGTCAACCCCGTCCCGGTCTCTGTCTGCCGCGCTCACGAGCAGCAGCTCGTCGTCGCCGTGAACCTCAACTACGAGCTCTATGGCCGCTCAGCCGTCGTCAAACACAGCGCCGGCATGGGGACGCCGGATGCCCCGGCGCAGGAAAAGGAAGCGACCCTTCACTCCCGCCTCGGCATGACCGGCGTGATGGTTCAGGCCTTCAACATCATCCAGGATCGTATTTCCCGTGCTCGTCTTGCCGGCGACCCTCCGGACCTGGCTTTGCACCCCAAGCTCAACGATATCGGCCTATCGGAGTTTCACCGTGCAGGTGAGGCGATCGACCGAGGCTACCACGAAGCGAAGGCCAAGCTCGTGGAGATCCGCCGGATGCAGGACGCCCTCGTGCGCTGACGAGCGATCTTCCGTCGATCTGTTGCGGGTTATCCGCGCAGCGATTGTGCGCGGGGTCGTTGTCCCATTACGGGGAATGCGTCGCGAACCGCAAGCAGGCCGCATCGCGCCATAAGACCTTGCCGCCCGATCGCTACAGCGCCGCGCGCCTTATCAGACACGCAAAGGTCGCTGCAGCACTTTGATTTTCTGCATGTCTTTGTCCTTAAATCGAGGTCGATTTAAGGAGACATGCAGTAGGCACGAACAGGGCAAAGTACCTGAGGTGGATAAGGGGGCGGCGCAGGCTGCCTTCCCATTTAGCCGGCGATATAGGCCTTGATCTGCTCGGTCTCGTGCTCGATCGCACGGATGTGGTGTTTGATCACGTCGCCGATCGAAACAATGCCGGCGAGCTGGCCATTTTTTTCGACCGGCAGGTGGCGGGCCCTGAGCTTGCTCATCATTTCCATCAGGGCCTGAACGGACATTTCCTCGGTGCAGCAGTAGACATTTTGCCACATGACGGCCGCGACCGACCTTTCGAGACAGGTCGCTCCCTGCTTGGCGATCGCTGCGACGATGTCGCGCTCGGTGAGGATGCCTGCGATCTGATCATCCGCATCGACGATGATGACCGCACCGATATGATTGTCACGCAAGAGAATGGCAGCCTGTTGGACTGTCATCTGCGGGCCGACCGTTACGACGTTGCGACCCTTTTCATCGAGTATTGCTTTTACTGACATGCGCACATCTCCCGTTGCGACAACTCCGGGTCGGCAGGGCAAGGTCCAGCCGTCTCTCGTGCGGTACGGTCGGGCGATGGAACCTGTACCCTGGCCGCTTATGATCGCCTGCCCGCGTGCTCCTCAGACGCGGACGGGCTTTCTATACCCGGCATTCACGGGCCGCCTAGCCTTTCGACAATCGGCGACCGTAACAAATGGTGCGCCAGCGCTCCGGGGAAATCAAGCGCTCACAAGCGCCGTCCGCCGATCTTTCGACGTCGTCAGTCGCGGGGGTCGAAAAGGCCGAAGAGAAGGAAGCCGAAGAGGAAGCCGCCGATATGCGCTTCCCAGGCGATGCTACCCGCCCCCCCAGGCGTGAACATGCCGAGCCCGATCAGAAAGTTGGTGAGGAACCAGATCCCGGCGAACATCACGACAGAGCGATTTGCCAGCGCCTCACTGACGGGCAGCCGCCGGTTGAGATGGGCAAATTGCCGGCTGATCCGCCCGCTTGGCGAAAAGACGAAGCGCGCCGCCGCGCCCATGAAACCGGAAACGACGCCCGAGGCACCGACGACCACGATCATCTCGCCCCAGTGAAATGCCGTGTGCAGCGCAACTGCGGCCGCAGCCGAAAGGCACCAGAATACCGCAAGCCGTCCCATGCCGATGCGGCGCACGACCGGCGCACCGAAAGCGACCATCCAGAAGATATTGAAGATCAGGTGCTCCCAGCTGCCATGCAGGAACGAATAGGTAATGGGGCTCCAGAGCCAGGCGAGCCCCTGCTCGGCCAGGGGATGATCGTAGCGCGCCGGCAGAAAGGCGAAGTTGAAGATGATCTCCTGATCGATCGCAGGCGGCAGAACATAGGTGCGCAAGGCATGAATGGCGATCAGAAACAGCAGAATGCCGGTAAGTCCGGCCGGCAGATTGAAGGCAGGCTCACGTGACGGACTGGCGGCGCTGTCCCGGTCCGTCTCCGGTGGCGTTGCCGTCTGATCTCGTTCCATGGTTGCTGCTTTCTCCATCGATTGGCCCGTTCGATCGCATTCGATCGAGGCGATGGCATGACATCGCGGGATTCGGACCGGACTGGGGCGACCAGCCATAAGCAAACAAAAAAAGACCGTCCAGTAAAAACTGAACGGTCGCCAAGCTCAGATCCGAGCTCCAGTTCAAGTGCCGAAGCCAACGCTTCGTGAAGTCATGTCTTTCAGTGCCAGTCGCAGTGCTCCAGCGCAATCGAAACCATTCGTTAACCTTAATTTCGAGCTGGCATGCTTTTCGCTCCATTGATCTCAAGACCGCAATGATCGGCCAAACATGTGCCAGACCGGCACAAGCGGGCCGCAGAAATGGAATGAACGCAAGATGCGCAGCAAGACGACCATGGAGCTTTTCCGATACTGGAACACCATTCGCGGCAAGCGCGACCTTCCCTGTCGGGACGAACTCGAGCCGGGGGACATCCGCGCACTGTTGCCCAACCTGTTTATTCTCGAGCGCGATCGCAACGGCATCTCGTTTCGTCTTGGGGGAACCCATGTCTGCGCACTCTTCGGCCTTGAACTGCGCGGGCGACAATTCGGCATGCTGTGGCTGAACTCGCAGGCTGCCAAGACGCAGCGCATCGCCGGCCAGGTGATGACGCACCGGGTGCCTGTGATGCTGTCCGCCAAAGGGCGCACAGCCGATGCACGCGAGGTCGAGGTCGAAATGCTGCTGTTGCCGCTCGCCTCAACCGAGGGTGCAAGCGACCGAATCCTTGGCGCGCTCTCGCCACTTTCCCGCCCGTACTGGTTGCATGCGACATCGGTGGAAGGCCTCGACGTCACCGGCATGAAAATCCTCGACCCCGACCGCACAGCCGTGTTTCGCGAAGAGCCGGCGGTGGAACACGTCTCCCCGCGTGCAGAATCCCGCGCTGGCGAAGGGTTTTTGGGAGAGTCCCGTCGTGTCGGACATCTTCGCATTCTGGAGGGCGGACGACGCGAATGATCGCCGCTGCTGTCCCGGGTTGGCCACGCGGACCAACCGCAGGACGAACATTCTATTAACCCGAACGTTCTAAACTCTGCCTGCCAAAATACGTCATGCAGAGTCACCATGTTCTCATTCCAGCACGCTCAGAATACCGCTCCGAAGCCGCATCACGAAGGTGCGTTCCAGCGCGTTTCCGTGAACCTTGCTGGACGGCTGATGCTGGCCAATCGCGACGAATATGATTGCACCGCCGTCGACATGTCGCCGGGTGACGTGCTGCTTTCCTCCCCGGCACGGCCGCGGGCGGGTGAGCGCATCATCGCCTATATCGACCATGTCGGCCGCCTTGAAGGCACCGTGTCGCGCATCGCCGACGATGCCTTCGTGATTCAGCTCAACGCCACCGAACGCAAGCGCGAGAAGTTGGCTGCGCAGCTCACCTGGATCGCCAACAAACACGAACTCGGTCTGCCCGAGGATCGGCGCCACGACCGCCTTGCGCCGCGCAAGACGTCAACCGAGCTGACGCTGGACACCGGCGAAAAATTCCCTTGCCGCATCATCGACCTCTCGCTCTCCGGCGCGGCCGTCGATATCGAGAACCGCCCGCCGATCGGCACCCCGGTCCTGCTCGGCAACATGAAGGGCAAGATCGTTCGCCATTTCCAGGAAGGCTGCGCCATCGAGTTCTCGGGCGTACAGTCGCGCGAAGCATTGACGGAATTCCTCTAAGGGCGTGTCCGCGCGACCCTCACTGGCCTACCCCGATCAAGATCGTTGCCTTGTCACCCCGATCGCGCACCAGCCCCCTGAGGCTCCGCGCCACTTCTTACGCGTGATTGCGGGCCGCCCCGATATGCGCAACGACAGACCAGCCAATCGCTGGCCCGATCCTGCGGCACGAAACCAACCTTGGCTTTCACAGTAGACCTGCCCCACGGGCCGCGACGACGCTGTCCGCGCGGACCGGGCGACCGGCATCGCCTCGCTGACGACGACTGCTTCATTTCGGAACATCTCGATCCGACCGCGACTTCTGACCGCAAATATTTTTTCGAACAAATTCAAGGCGCGACGCTTATTTGAAGTCGAAAAGCGACGACAAGATCGACGTCATCCGCCCCTGGCGCGACGCATCGCGACCGCGATTTTCCGGCAGCCACTGCTCCTGTCGCTCTGCGGATCGGCATAGGTCTATTGATTACAATCGCTTACATCGTCAAGGAAACATGAATGGAAGATCGCTCCGTCGAGAAATCGATAAAATTTGACTCAAATTCGATTTAAATAAAAATCAAATTCTATTCTTGTTTTATTCTTATACGACTTTCATTTGTACTTGTTTTTAGTTCGCAAGTTCGCGAGCGATAAAAACGTCTGTGCCATTGTCGAACCACAACGGGGAGACAATCATGCTCAAGACAATCACCAAGATGATCGCGGTTGCGGTCCTTTTCACCGGCGGTCTGATCGAAACGGCGCTGGCGCTTCCGGCCAACATGGTCGTCACCGGTGCAACCAACCCGCCGATCGGTCACTACGAGTTCTGCAAGATCTATCCGTCGGAGTGCACCTCCAACGGTAAGGACCGCGGCCCGATGATGCTGACGCGCGAAGGCTGGCAGAAGATTCTCGAGGTCAACTACGACGTCAATCAGGCGGTCACCCCGATGACCGACATGGAAATTCATGGCGTCGAGGAGAAGTGGTCCTATCCGGACACGGTTGGCGACTGTGAAGACTATGTCCTCTTGAAGCGCCGCAAACTGATCGAGAACGGTTTCTCTCCGTCGGACCTCCTGATCACCGTCGTTCTGCAACCGAACGGTGATGGCCATGCCGTTCTCACCGTGCGCACTGACCGTGGCGACTTCATTCTCGACAACATGCGCAACAAGGTGCTGCTGTGGTCGGACACCGAATACACCTACCTCAAGCGCCAATCGACCGAACACTCCGGTCGCTGGGTCAAGCTCCAGGACGGCCGCACCGTCGCCGTCGGCAGCGTACGGACGCAGTAAGCACAGAAGACATCGGAGGCGGCGCGCCTTTCGCATCAGCCTCCACCATTCCAGGGCACCGGTCATAAACATCCCCGTCCAGACCGAGCCTCGGCCGGTTCCGCGTCCCTCGGAACCGGCCGTTTTTATGACCGGCATTCCCGGCGCTAAACCGTGTCGCGATCTTTCTTTAAGTTTTTGATGTTTCGCAGCTCGAGGGGGAATTCACAGAAAATTAACCATCCTCGACCAGCGTCGGGCAAGCGACGTCGTCCATCCTACGATGCGCGGGAATGCGTGAGCCGAACAACGGACCGCCGGGGTTCGGCCATCGCGACGGGACAGCCCAACGATGAGCAGCTCTTCAAACGACATTCACGAACCGGAGCTCCGACCGCTGCTGTCGCCCGGCTTCGTCTACCGGGTGATGGCAGCGGTCGCGGTGCTTGCGGCGCTGACCGCTGCCATCTCATTTGCAGGGCGCTGGTTCGGCGAAAACCTCGCCCTTGCCGGCCACACCGCGAGCAACGAGCTTTTCGACATCTTCATCGGCCAGGATCACTTGCGCCTGCCGGCCAACATGATCCGCTTCGAGGCACAACGCGCCACCTCGATCGTCGAGCGCGTCGATCTCTACCTGACCTGGCCGGGGCTCGAAGGTTACAGCGCCCGGAGCCGGGCACTCTTCAACAATGTCGACGCACCCGAAAGCCTCCTTTTCCTGCAGATTTCCCAAAGCACGATGTCGCGCGACATGTCCGGGCGGCTGGAGCCGATCTATTCGCAGGTCTTCGACGGCGCGCCCACGGCTGGCCCGGCCGGGCTGACGGAGCACGCAGTCAAGCCGACATCCAGCTATGCGGGCGAAGTGTTCTTTACCGCTGAGACGAGCACCCAGGCGCCCTACGTGGTGCGCTGCCTCGGCCCACAATCCATCTCGACCAGCGCCGATTGCCAGCGCGACATTCACGCCGGAAAGGACCTCGCCGTGCTCTACAGATTCTCCAACAAACTGCTGCCGCAGTGGCGCGAAATCGACCAAGCGATCACCGCCTTCGTCAAAAACCGTCTCGTGCCCTGATTTCGTCTAACTGGTGTGGTGCAGGCAGCCTGCCGCACCATTGCGCTACACCGGCATCGCCCTTGTACAAATGCGTTCGATTCCGGAAACCAATCATTCATCATAAACCGATTGGTAACGCTATGCCGATACTGTCTCGAGAACGGTCGTTCCCGGAGGCGGCGTCCGGACAACCCCATGACATGAGAATAAAGAGTAGCGTAGTGTCCCAATCCGGTTTTTTTGATCTCGCGAAGCGCCCGTTCGGTGCTCTTTCAAAGATGGTAGGACGGGTCGTCCTTGCGGGCGCCATTGCATCGGCCGCCTTTGCCGCACCGGCCTTTGCCGCCTCGAACTATGCCAATCCGAAATATTCGGGCATCGTCGTCGATGCCAAGACCGGCAAGATTCTTTACGGCGAGGATGCCGACGAACTGCGCTATCCCGCGTCTCTCACCAAGATGATGACGCTCTATCTGACCTTCGAAGCGCTCGAAGCCGGTCGGATCACGAAGTCCACCTCCATCCCCTTTTCGAAAAACGCTTCCGCCGAGCCGCCATCGAAGCTTGGTGTGCGTGCCGGACAGTCGATCACCGTCGAACAGGCGATCCTTTCGCTCGTCACCCGCTCGGCCAACGATGCGTCGACGGCGCTCGGTGAATATCTCGGCGGTTCGGAGCAGCGTTTTGCCCGCATGATGACGAACAAGGCCCGGGCGCTCGGCATGACGCGCACGACCTATCGCAATGCCAACGGCCTGCCGGACCCGGAACAGCGCACGACCGCGCGCGACCAGGCCCGTCTTGGCCTCGCGCTTCGCCAGCATTTTCCGCAGTATTACGATTACTTCTCCACCCGCAGCTTCCGTTTCGGCAAGCAGACGATCGGCAATCACAACCGCCTGCTCGGCAATGTCCGCGGCGTGGATGGCATCAAGACCGGTTACACCCGCGCGTCGGGCTTCAATCTCGTGACCTCGGCTCAGCTCGAGGGTCGCAGCATCGTCGCCGTCGTCATGGGCGGCAGCTCCGGCGCCAGCCGTGATGCGCAGATGCGCCGGCTCGTCGCCAAGTACATGCCGTCGGCATCGCGGCGTGGCGACGGCAATCTGATTGCCGAGACCAAGCCTACTCCCGTTCCGGCTGAAGAGACCCAGGTTGCAGAGGCGGCTCCCGTTGCGGATACGCCTGTCGTCGCGGCCGCGGCCAGCGGTCACGACCTGCCCAACACCGGCCCGGTTCCTGGCATCCGCTATAACGGCGAAAGCGCGAGCAGCGTACAGATGGCCTATGCCGGCAACAAGCGCGCGTCGGACAACCCCGTTCTTTCCCCGAAGATCGTTCCCAACACGCTCGACGCACAGAGCCTGAAACTCCGTCAGCCTGTCGCCGCCGGCATGGTTGACACCCAGATCACCAATTCCGTTCCGAAGAAGGCCGACGCGGTTGCGAAGGCCGAACCGGCCGAAGCCGCAAAAGCCGAACCGATGCCGGCGCAGCCGCAGGGCTGGGTCATCCAGATCGGCGCAACGCCGGACAAGGATCAGGCCATGACCCTTCTCGGCAACGCCAAGGACAAGGGCGGCAAGGCACTTCGCGATGCAAAACCCTTCACTGTCGCTTTCGGCCAGGTCTATCGCGCCCGTTTCGGCGGCTTCGACGACCAGAATGCAGCGGTCAATGCCTGCAAGGCCCTGAAGAAGAAAGGCATCTCCTGCTGGGCGAGCCAGCAGTAAGGTCAAAAGATTTGGCGGCCGGATGTGTTTGTTTTCCGGCCGTCTTCCTCGGATTTGTACAGCGTAACGAGGTTAATCATGGCGATGAACGAAAACGTTCCGGGTGTCACCCCGCTGCCGGGACGGCGCGCCAAGCCGTCGCGCATCAACCTGCATCCCCTGCACGAGGCGGCCATGCGCATTGCCGATCTCGGGCTGAACCGATCGAAGGCGAAGACGCGTGATCTGGTCGGGATGCTCCTGACGCACGGAGCGCGCGCCTGGCGATCGACGCAGCCGCGGGCCGGCATTCATCTTCACGTGACGGGGCCGAACCGGCGCCATCCCCTGAGAATGCGGATCACCTGAACGTTCATGAAATTCCAAAAGGCGGCCTGTGCCGCCTTTTTTCTTGTTGCGACACCGCCGCAACCATGCGCGTGTCAGCATCGCAGCCTGCCCTATGATGGGCCGTCAGGTCATCCATATTGAAGACTAGAGCAGTCCGAGTTCCGCCAATTCGCGGCGCAGCTCGAGCGGCATCTCGGCACCGCCACCGGAAAGCGACGCCAGGTCGCGCGGCGCATCCTTGTCGGTGAGATAGCGCCAGCCCTGGAAGGCACGCCGCGGCTGCAACTCCGTCTCGACCACTTCCGGGCCAAGCAGCAGATTGCAGCGGCCGATACCCTCGCCATCCGTGAAGGTTTCGATACCGATCAAGGACTGTCGCGCCTGCACGGTCCCCTTGATCACCCAGTAGAGCGAACCGCCGCTCAGCAGTTCCTCCACCCGTTTCGGCACCATGCGGGTCGTGTGGAAGGAATGGGGCTCAAGGCCAGCGGCCATGGCGGCCATAGCCTTGCGCGAAACCCATTCGCGCAGGTCCTCGATCGATTCCGCTCCGACGCAGAGCTTTATGAGATGCAGAGACATAGCTGTTTTGAACACCCGTCCGGCCGTTGCGGTCAAGCGGCCGGACGCTGTTCATCCACAATCACCGTGGCGGCTCAACATTCGACGACGTTGACCGCGAGACCGCCGGTCGATGTTTCCTTGTACTTCTCGTTCATGTCGACGCCGGTTTGGCGCATCGTCTCGATGCAGGCATCGAGCGGCACAAAATGTTTACCGTCGCCCTTGAGCGCCAGCGAGGCTGCCGTCACCGCCTTGACCGCACCGAGCGCGTTGCGCTCGATGCACGGCACCTGAACCAGGCCGGCGACCGGATCACAGGTCATGCCGAGGTGGTGCTCGAGTGCGATCTCGGCGGCGTTTTCGATCTGCTCGGGCGTACCGCCCATGACGGCAGCAAGTCCGGCAGCGGCCATGGCAGACGCTGAGCCGACCTCACCCTGACAGCCGACCTCGGCACCGGAGATCGAGGCGTTGTGCTTGATGATGCCACCGATTGCGGCAGCCGTCAGCAGATAGTCGCGGATGCCCTCCTGATCCGCGTCGTCATGGAAATGCATGTAGTAGCGGATAGTGGCGGGGACGACGCCTGCTGCACCGTTGGTCGGCGACGTGACGACGCGGCCGCCGGCGGCATTCTCTTCATTGACCGCCATCGCGTAGACGCTCAGCCAGTCGTTGGCGAGCAGCGGGTTGGTCTTGTTGGAGCGCCATTCTTCCTGCAGCTTGTCGTGGATCGAGCGTGCGCGGCGGCGGACCTTCAAGCCACCGGGCATGATGCCCTCCTGGCTCAGCCCACGGTCGATACAGTTGCTCATCGCGCCCCAGATGCGGTCGAGCCCGGCATTCAGCTCATCCGGCGACATGGTCGCTTCTTCGTTCGCCCGTTTCATCTGGGCGATCGTCATCCCGGAGCGGGCCGCCATGTCCAGCATCTCCTGGGCCGACGAGAACGGGAATGGCACCTTGACGCCGGCCGCCTTGTTCTTCGAGGCACGCATCGCCTCGAGTTCCGTATCGGTCACGACGAAGCCGCCGCCGATCGAATAATAGATCCGCTTCAGCAGCAGCCGGCCGTCGCGGTCGAACGCGGAGAAGGACATGCCGTTGGCATGGCCGGGCAGCGGCACCTTCTTGTCGAAGACCAGGTCCGTCTTCGGCTGGAATTCATAGGACGGATGTCCCGGCGGCGAAATGCGGCCGCTGCGCTCGACCTCGTCGATCAAGCCGTCCATGCGATCAGGATCGACCAGGTCGGGGCGTTCGCCGACGAGACCAAGGACAACCGCCCTGCCCGTGCCGTGGCCGATACCGGTATGGGCCAGCGAACCGTGCAGGCTGACCTTGATCGCCGCAACGGCAGCATGGGACGGGCGCGGCCAGTCGTCGGAAAGAATGAGTTCGAGAAAGCGGTTGGCGGCCGACATCGGCCCCATCGTATGCGAGCTCGAAGGCCCGATACCGATCTTGAACACGTCGAAGACGGAAAGAAACATAAGTTTGCCTGCCCCGGAGACTGACTCGCGGCGCACCGGCATGATTGCCCGAGCACCGCATTCACGATTGCCTCGATATCACGCTTCACGGTCTGTGCGAACCGGCGCGCTATCCTCATATTTACTGCGCGATTTTATCCTCAGATCGGCACCGATTTAAGGAAATCCGCAACAAATATAGGAACGAAGCCTAAGCGATCCCATAGCAGACGGTCAGGCGGTCAACCGACATTCGATCCCATCCGTGCGACATTGTCATCCCGCAAAGGCTCCGGGGTGTCGAGATTGGCTGCCTGGAATCAAAAACGGCGCGGCTTTTGGGAAGCCGCGCCGTCAATCAGTGGTCTTTTCTAGATACCAGATATCAAAGGCCGCCGAAAAGATAAGCAAGAACAAGAACGCCAGCGAAACCAGCCACGGCGCGTGCAGTTACGCCCCAGCAAGATTTCTGAATTGTATTGTCCATGATGTCTCCGAAAACACTCTCAACGGCCGCGAGCAGCACATTGGGTGCCCGCGTCTGGGGCCTTGCATATTGAAGAAAGTGTTACTGCGCAATGGGGAAATGTGGCGGAAAGGTGTCAGGCCCTCGCCGCTCAGTACACTAAGCTGGTGAAAACCGCGCAATTGGCCGGCGGGAGCGGAGAAAAATTCCGCCGCAATTTCATCACAGTAGTTGACGCGCCGTCGATTCCCGCGCCGCCGCGGCCACCTTGCATTTTCCAAAAGCCATGCCAAAAACACGTGTATGACCTTCGAAGATTACATAGCGCTTGTCGTGTTTATCCTGCTTTGGGCGGGTTTCAGCTGGGCGACCGACGGCACGCGCGGCTTCAAGCGGGTGAGTCTCACCCGCCTCATGAACGAGCATCGTGGCCGCTGGATCCGCAATTCGCTCAACCGCGATCTGAAGATGATCGATACGCAGATCATCGCGGGGCTGCAGGCCGGCACCGCCTTCTTTGCCTCGACGACGATCTTCGCCCTCGGTGGCTGCTTCGCTCTGCTCGGCGCAACCGAACAGGTGCAAGTGATCTTCGCGGACATGCCCTATGTCTTCCATGGCGGTCGGACCGCGTTCGAGCTGAAGGTCGGTGGCCTCACCTGTCTCTTCGGCTATTCCTTCTTCAAGTTCGGCTGGTCCTACCGGCTGTTCAACTATTGCTCGATCCTGATGGGCGGCATTCCAATGACCGCCGACATGCAACGCGACCTGCAGGCGGCGGAGAAGGCAGCCGAACGGGCGATCCGCATGAACGTGCTGGCCGCCAAGCACTTCAACGCCGGGCTTCGGGCGATTTTCCTGTCGATCGGATATCTCGGCTGGTTCATCAGCCCCTATGTCTTCGTCGGGCTCACCGTCTTCGTCATCTTTGTGCTGACCCGCAGGCAGTTCTTCTCGGAGGCACGCGCGGCGCTGCTGCCGGACGCAACGCCCTGACAGCATGCGCGCCCATCGCGCTGAACGGAAACAGACCAGGCCTGACCACTTCCACCATCAGCCAACGACGCGTGTTTGGCACAAGCCAAACATGGCACTCTTCTTCACGCCCACAGGATGGCGAATGCCCATGTCCGACAGCAATGTGACTTCACCGACGACACCGATACCGGCTCAATCTGCCGCACGGGGGCGGCTCGCCTTCATCGACGTCGCGCGCGGCGTGGCACTGCTCGCCATGGCTACCTATCATTTCGTCTGGGATCTCGAGTTCTTCGGCTACGTCGCCGCGGGAACCGCCGGCACCGGCGGCTGGAAGATCTTTGCCCGGCTCATCGCCAGCAGCTTCCTGTTTCTCGCCGGGTACAGCCTTGTGCTCGGACAATGGCCGAAGCTTCGCCTCGACGCGTTCATGCGGCGCTTTGCCAAAATCGCCGGTGCGGCAGCGCTGATCACGACCGCGACCTATTTCGCGTTCCCGGACACCTTCATCTTCTTCGGCATCCTGCATGCGATCGCCGCGGCAAGCGTGATCGGCCTTGTCTTCCTGCGGCTTCCCGCCGTCGTTTCCCTTGTTGCGGCGGCAGCAGCCATCGCGGCACCCTTCTATTTGCGCTCGCCGGCCTTCGATGCACCCTGGCTCTGGTGGGTCGGACTGTCGGAAACCTTGCCGCGCTCCAACGACTATGTGCCGCTGCTGCCGTGGCTCGGGCCTTTCCTCTTCGGCCTTGCCGCAGCCAAGCTCTTCCATGCGCGGCTCGTCGCGGTCCTCGCAAGCCGTCCGTCCACAGGTGGCAAGGGCAAACTGTGGATGAGCCCGCTCGTCTTCGGCGGCCGTCACAGTCTGGCCATATACCTCATTCACCAGCCCGTGCTCATCGGACTGGTCTATCTCTTCTCGCTGATTTCACCGCCAACATTGCCGGATCCCAAGCAAGCCTACCGCAGCAATTGCGTCGCGGCCTGCAACCAGGGGAACCCGGCCGTGCCGTGCGAGGCCTTCTGCGGCTGTACGCTCGACCTTCTGGTACAACAGAACCTGTTCGACAGCCTGAACAGGGGAGAGATCAACGTCAGCACCGATGAACGCATTGCGCGAATCGCGCGACAGTGCACAATGGACGTGCAATCAGGGGACTAGGACATGAATGCCTATCGTGCCAAGCCGCTGAATTTCCCGTGGCCCGCCCTGCTCTACGGCGTCGCCACGCTCGCGGCCCTTGTTCTGGCGCGATATTCCCCCATCCCCGTCGCACACGGACACAGCTGGTTTCCCTGGATCAGCGGCGGCACACTGATCATCGTCGCCATCTGGCTGGATCTCTGGGCAGTCAAGACCTTGCTCGACCGGCACACGGCCGTCATGCCCTACCGGTCGGCGACCTGCCTCGTCACCTACGGCCCCTTCCGCTTCACACGCAACCCGATCTATCTCGGCTACACCCTGATGATGGTCGGCTTCGGCCTGGCGACGCTCAATCCTTGGTTCTTCATCACGGCGATCGCAGCGGTGATGCTGACGACCGTCTTTGCCATTCGCAACGAAGAGCGGCATCTGCTGTCGCGCTTCGGCTTCGAGTTCGAGCGTTATTGTCGGCACACCAGCCGCTGGATCTGACCAAAAGACCGTAACGCCCAAAACCAAAAAGGGCAGCGCGGACGCCACCCTTCGAAACTTTCGCTTTTAAGAATACGCCCGCCCGCTCAGGTACCGACGCCGATCTCCGCGAGACGCGTCAGGCAAGCCTCCTCGACATTGTCGAGCTCTGCCAGCGTGTCTTCGATATCCTTGCGCTTCTGCCGAAGCTCCTCGCGCTTTTCCTCGACACGGTTCATCAAGAGCCGAAGCTGGCCCATCTCGCCGGGTGGATCCTTGTAGACCTGGATGATTTCGCGGATTTCGGCAATCGTGAAGCCGATGCGCCGGCCACGCAGAATTTCCTGGATCAGCCGCCGATCCGCAGGCCGGAACAGGCGCGTGCGTCCACGGCGTTCAGGATGAATGAGGCCCTCGTCCTCATAGAACCGCAGCGTTCGGGTGGAAATGCCGAATTCCCGCGTCAATTCGGTGATGCTATAATATTTATTCACGCTGCCATTCCATGATTTACTGCATCGTTCCTAAAATCGGTATCGATTTAAGGTCAAAATTATGCAGCAGGTCAAAGTGTTACAGCGATCTCAGCGTGTCATGGAAGACGCGCGCGCTGTAATGCGTATACACTATCGTTGACCTTGACGTAAAAGTCAAACAACGGCGTTCACCTCACGTAACGTGAAACCACCACGTGGCGATGCCGAGAAAACTGAAGAAACCGGTTATGTCGGTGATGGCCGTCACGAAAACGGCAGAAGACACGGCCGGATCGGCACCGAAGCGGTCCAGGCAGAGCGGGACGAGGATGCCGCCAAGTGCTGCGGCCATCATATTGATCAGCATGGCCGTGGCGATGATACCGCCGATGTTCGGGTCCTGAAACCAGAGACCGGCGAGCAGGCCGATCAGCGTGCCGAAGATCATGCCGTTCAACAGCCCCACGCCCGCTTCGCGCCGGATAATGCGCGGCGCGTTGTGAATGTCGAGGCCGCGGGTCGCAAGCGCGCGGACGGTAACGGTCATGGTCTGCGAGCCGGCATTGCCGCCCATTCCGGCGACAATCGGCATCAGAATGGCGAGCGCCACGATCTGCTGAATGGTCGCATCGAACAGACCGATGACCGAGGCGGACATGCACGCCGTCATCGAATTGATGAACAGCCACGGCACGCGCGAGCGCGATGCCTCGGCAACCGAGTCCGAGAGCTCTTCATCGCCGACACCGCTCAAGCGCAAGAGGTCTTCTTCCGCTTCTTCCTGAATGACGTCAACGACGTCATCGATGGTGAGCACGCCGACGAGCCTTCCATTGTCATCGACGACCGCCGCGGAGAGAAGGTCATATTGCTCAAACAGTTGCGCTGCCTCTTCCTGGTCCATCTCGGCCGGAATCGCATGGCTCGTGTCATGCATGATCGCGTCGACCTTGACCGAGCGCTTGGTCCTGAGGATGCGGTCGAGGTCCATGGCACCGAGCAGCTTGAAGGTCGGGTCGATGACAAAGATCTGCGTGAAGCTCTCGGGCAGGTCCTCGTCTTCGCGCATGTAGTCGATCGTCTGGCCAACGGTCCAGAATGGCGGCACCGCCACGAACTCGGTCTGCATGCGCCGGCCGGCCGTGCTCTCCGGATAGTCGAGCGAGCGGCGAAGGCGAACTCGTTCCGTAAAGGGAAGCTTCGCCAGGATCTCGTCCTGATCTTCCTGGTCGAGGTCCTCGAGAATGTAGACGGCGTCGTCCGAGTCCATTTCGCCGATGGCCTCGGCGATCTGCTCGTTCGGCAGATGCTCGACGATATCGAGACGGATGGCCTCGTCGACCTCGGTCAGTGCCGAAAGGTCGAATTCCTTGCCGAGCAGTGAGACCAGCGCCAGGCGCTGGTCAGGCTGGATCGCTTCAAGCAGGTCGCCGAGTTCCGACGAATGCAGGCCGGCGACGTGCTGGCGCAGATAGATCGTATCGCGATCGGCGATCGCGGCCCCGACATGCATGAGGAAATCGGAACGGACCGAACCGTCGTCGGCATAGATGTCCGAGCCGTCAAAGGTCTTGACGTCTTCGATACCGCTGTCGTCGTCGCCGATATTGCTCATGGGCGCCCTCGAAACGATTGCTGCTTTCCGGTGCTCCATCATACGGACCGGAAAGAATGCGTCACTGACGGTTGGTGCCTCTTCCGCTGCCGTGCTCCGGAAGTTGGGTCCTACAGCCCTGCTAGCGCAAAGCCCCGCCGAGGTCCACAGCACAGATAGCACCCTGTGCGCGGCGATAACAGATTTATTCAAGCTGTTGCAAATACATGAGAAACCGGCTGCATCTCGACACTGTCGACATCGATCGCGCGATCGGCTAGCACTTCTCTTCGTTCCCTGGAACCGGAATCGATATCAGAGAACGAAACAGCAGCCCAAGGTTTACGGCGCCCCTTGCGCTCCTCAACGGGACGCACGGCGCCGCAAACGCTGCAGCCGAGGAACATCTGATGGCGATCCGTCCCATTGTCCGTTTTCCCAGTCCCTTACTGAGCCAGAAGGCGGACACCGTTACCCACTTTGATGCGGCGCTCGAAGCCCTTGCGGACGACCTGCTCGACACGATGCGAGCGGCACCGGGTATCGGCATCACCGCTCCGCATGTCGGTGTCCTGCAAAGGGTGACGGTGATCGAGCTCGACCGGGAGAGCGGCGTCAGGATTTACATCAATCCAGAGATTGTCTGGAACTCCGCCGAAGTCATGAAACATGCTGAAGGCAGTGTATCGATGCCTGGGGTTTCGGAGGACATCGAGCGACCGCAGACCGTCCGTGTTCGCTATCAAAGCCTTTCGGGCGAAGAGGTCGAAGAGGAAGCCGAAGGGCTGATGGCCATTTGCCTGCAACACGAGATCGACCAGCTCGACGGTATTTTCTGGACCCAACGCCTCTCGCGCCTGAAACGCGATCGGGCGATCAAGAAATTCGAAAAGCTGACAAGGGAACAAACGCGCGTCTAGGACTTCCCGCCGACAGCATCAAATGCCTCCCAGTTCACCAAGGATCGAACAATGAAGCCAACATATCTTGCAGTCATCGGCCTCCTGGCCCTCGCCGGTTGCAACAGTGCCCAACAGAGTCTTGAGCCCCTGCCCGAGAGCCTGACCTACGGCGAAAACGCCAGCAAAAGAAAGACGCAGGCCGCTCCCGGCACCATGGTTCAGCACCGTTTCATGTATGAAGGGCAGATGGTCTACGAAACCTATGAGGTTCAGCCCGATCACAGCTTCAAGCTTATCCGCCGCCGCATGGACCAGAGCGGACCGCAAGGCAACAGCTGACGACGTGGACGCAGGGCGGGGCAAGCGCGCGGCGCGCGGTGCAAGCGACCCAGGCTTGGCGTGTGCAATCAAATGTTTCGGCCGACTACCTTGGAAAGGCGGAGTAGACCGCCGTTTCGAAGTCAAGGTAGCCCCCGATCGAGGCCGGGTCGACGAAGGGCAATATCTGCGTCGCCCAGAGGCCGCCGAGACCATTTTGGCGGTCTATCCAGTAATAGAGGTTTGCAAGCCCAGCCCAGGCCAGCGCGCCGGCCGGTCGGCCTGTCGGCGCGGCTTCATCATTGATCATGAAGCTAAGCCCCCAGGATTTCGGCATTCCGGGGAAAAATTCGACGTCGTGCGAAAGGCTCGGTATCACCCCGGGAAGCTTTTTGATCTTCTTTTCTCCGAGGCCATTCTTTTCCGCCATTTCGACGGTTTCGGGTTTCAGCACGCGGCCGCCGGGTGCCACCCCGTCGTTGAGCCACATGCGAATAAATTTTGAGTAATCGGTAGCTGTCGAGTAGAGGCCATGCCCACCCATTTGGACCTCGGGTTCCTGGGGGAACCGGAAATCGGGCACCGGCTGCAATCGCCCTGCATCGTCCCGCTGATGCAGCGTGACCACGCGTGAGGCCATCGCTGGGGTCAATGCAAAACCGGTATCGTCCATGCCGAGCGGCTGAAGGATTCGCTCGATCATCACCTCGCCCAATCGCTTACCGGCTATGCCCTCCACCACCTGTCCGGCCCAGTCCAGGTTGCTTCCATATTCCCAGTCGTCGCCTGGGTCGAACAGCAATGGGGTGCGGATGGACGCATAGGAGCTCGTGATCACGCTCGGCTGCCCATGCTGCCGGGCCAACTTGGCGTAGGTCTCATTGAAGAAGTCGTATCCAAAGCCAGCCGTATGCAAAAGCAGCATGCGCGTCGTGATATCCCGCTTGGGCGGGCGGAGCTTCGGGTTCCCGGAGGAATCAAAGCCATCGATCACCTGCAGCTTGCCAATCTCGGGAGCGTATCGCTTGGCTGGAGCATCGAGATCGAGCCTGCCCTCTTCGACCAGTTGCAGGCAGGCAGTGCCGGTGATCGCTTTCGTCATCGAGAAGAGCCCGAAGACGCTGTCGGCGGTCATGTCCGAATCGCCACCCAATGCTCGCTTTCCGGCTGCACCCGTGTAGATGTCGCCCCGTCTATCTGTGGCAATCGCGACGACGCCGGGCACGCCATCCGCGGCGCTGACGGCGGTATTGAGGATTGCATCTGCAACAGCCCTGAGATCGCCGCCCAAAGGAACCTCCCAAGCAAACAGGCTTCGTCATCGGTGCAGGTCGCCCAGCCACCGCCGCGCCCAGAAAACTGCTTCCAGCCCGGCCCTCGTTCTGGAATACCGCGCCAAGGTTAGCACCAAATAACATTCCAAGCCATTTCGCCTGCAACGTGGCGGTGCTCGTTCACTCTTTTTCCGCGGCGGCAAGCGCTATGCACGCCGAAGTGCGGTCGGAAGATGTATTGAGGTTTGCGGGCTTGCAGCTTCGGCCCGAGGCTGAGCCGCGCGGTGGGCTCAAGACCTAAGCGTTGGAGATAAAAACGAAAAAACCGGCCGAAGCCGGTTTTGGTGCGGTCGAGAAGACTCGAACTTCCACGGGTTGCCCCACAGCGACCTCAACGCTGCGCGTCTACCAATTCCGCCACGACCGCATCGTGGTAGATGCCGACCTGCGCCAGCGGGGCTGCATGTAGCAAAAGCCCCCGCAGTGCACAAGAGATGGCTGTGCACAATTCGGGAGATCACGACAGAACTTCAGCGGCCTTCGCATTGCGGGCGAAGCGGCCAGGTCGCCTTTCCGCGCACCAGGCGCGCGCACTTTGTCGGGCACCGCGCCGAGACCGATTGCTGGGGGGCGGGATCCCGTTCGTCTTCGGCCAATCGCCAGCAAGGAGAGCGAGTTCCTTCCCACCGTGCCAAACGCCTACTCTAGATTGGAAACGTGCCGCGAAAGGATGTGTCGGCGATGCGATTCCGCGCAGCATGCCGTGTTCGCCAGGGGCAGGATAAAAAACAAAAAACCCGGCCAAAGCCGGGTTTTTTTGGTGCGGTCGAGAAGACTCGAACTTCCACGGGTTGCCCCACAGCGACCTCAACGCTGCGCGTCTACCAATTCCGCCACGACCGCATCGTGGTAGATGCCGACCTGCGTCGACGGGGCTGCATGTAGCAAAAGCCCCTGGGGGGCACAAGGGGATGACGACAGAAATTTGACGGGAAATGAAACTATTTCAACAGCCCGCTGGGGAAGCGTTGGAAACGCTGGACTCTTGTCACACGCCATCCCATTTACAAGCTCTGAAAAACAGGAATGCCGACCGAATGCAGCGTGAGAATCTGAGCCAGACCATGTTCGCCCCCCCGGAATCACCCCCGGTTCGCTGGCGGATTGCCTCTGATCTGGTGGATTATCCACAGGCAGTCGAGTTGATGGAGCAGGAGGCTGCCGCGATCGCCGCCGGCACCGCGGACGAACTCGTCTGGCTCGTCGAACATCCGCCGCTATACACAGCCGGCACCAGCGCCGATGTTGCTGACCTGGTGATGCCGGATCGCTTTCCGGTGTTCTCGACGGGTCGCGGCGGTGAATACACCTATCACGGGCCGGGTCAGCGAGTCGTTTATGTCATGCTCGATCTCAAGCGCCGAAAACAGGACGTCCGCGCCTTCGTCGCTGCGCTGGAAAGCGTCGTGATCTCCACGCTCGATTCGATGAATGTGAGAGGTGAGCGCCGCGAAGACCGGGTCGGCGTCTGGGTTCGCCGCCCGGAAAAGCCCGCCCTGCCCGACGGTTCGGTGGCGGAAGACAAGATTGCCGCGATCGGCATACGACTGCGCAAATGGGTAAGCTTCCACGGCTTCGCACTGAACGTCGATCCGGATCTCGACCATTTCGGCGGCATCGTGCCCTGCGGTATTCGCGGCTACGGCGTAACAAGCCTGGTCGACCTCGGCCTACCGGTCATGATGCCGGATGTCGACATCCGGCTGCGCGAGGCCTTCGAGACCGTATTCGGGCCGACGAAGAACGACGGGGCGTGATATCGCTCAAGCGGCCGCCCGCCGGCCGGCCTGCCGCTCGCGCCAGATGATGAACAAGCCGGACCCGACGATGATGGCGATGCCGAGCCATTTGGAGAGCGACGGGAAGTCTCCGAAGATGAGATAGCCGAGCGCCGTCGCCGTGACGATCTCGAAATAGTGGAATGGCGCCAACAAGGAGACAGGTGCCGCCCGGAAGGCTTTGACGACCAGCAGATGGCCGTAGCCGGAGAGCGCCCCGAGGATAACCACCAGCGTCCAGCCAAGCGCCGATTTGGGCAAGGACGGCACGAAATCGGGGCTGCCCATGCCGTTGCCGACCAGGATCACCAGCGCCATCATCAATGTGCCGCCGATGCCAGCGATGGTCTGCATCGTCAGCGGCGAGTCTCCGGTACCGACCGCGCGATTGAGAAGCAGGTAGCAGGCAAAGACGAAGGCGCAGGCCACCGGCAGCAAAGCCGTCACGCCGAAAGCCGCGAAACTCGGCTGGATGACGATCATCGCCCCACCGAAACCGACGACGATGGCAAGCCAGCGTCGCCAGCCGACCTTCTCCTTCAGGAACACCGCCGAAAGGCAGGTCAGGATGAAGGGTTCGACGAAATAGATGGCAAAGGTATCTGCCAGCGGCATGTACTTCACGGAAATGAAAAAGAACAAGGCCGCGGTCGCCAGCAGCACGCCGCGCAGCAGATTGGCCCAGGGACGCTTCGGCTTCAGCGCCCGCAGGCCGCCGGCGCCAAGCAGCATCGGCAACGTCGCCACCAGCTGGAAGAAGAACCGGTAGAAGGTCACCTGGCCGGGCGACATGCCTTCGTAGACGGCCATATACTTCGCGATCACGTCCATGCCGGGCAGGATGACCATCGCAAAGAGCATGATGGCGACGCCTTGCATCACGGTATCGGCAGGCTCGGCAGCCGCGGTTCGGGCATCGGTCATGGGGCAAGCTCCGGTTGGCCGCCGCACATTAGAGCCTAGGCTACGGTTTTCAACGGCCGAGGATGCGCCGGAGGCCGAACTATCCGCGCCTTAGCCGCAATTGACGGTGTTTTTGGCGCTTCGGGGTGGTCCCTCGCTGGCCGAATGCCTATAAGCTCAGGACCATCTTCCGCCCCGGAAGTCAAAAGCGGCTTCCTGCCGTCTCTCCGGGACCTTTGAACGTAACCGTGGCAAAGGAGATATCCATGCGCTTGTCCACCGAAACGATGATTGCCCGCCTGCGCGACACCAGCGACGGTGATACGCTGGGAGGACGCATCTGGAGGGCGCGCGACGCCGCCAACATCAGCACCAAGGACCTGGCAGACCAACTCGGAGTCCGCGCTGAAACGGTCGCCGCCTGGGAGCGCGACCGCGCCGAACCCCGGACGAACCGGCTCTTCATGCTTGCCGGCGTGCTGGGCGTTACCCCGGCCTGGCTGATCGCCGGCCTCGGCAAGGCGCCGGATTCGGACGCGGTCGATGACGAGCGCGACGGCCTTCGCGAGCAGCTTGCCCTGGTCAAGAAGCTGCACGAACAGACCGGCAAGGCCATCGCCGCACTTGAGATGGAACTCAACCGCGTTCAACAGAACATTCGTTAGCTTATTGTCGATTCCAACGGGCCGCCGCCCTGGCGGCCCGAAACCATTTTTGTCCTAGGGAGAAAATAGATGGATGTACGTGCCGCCATTGCCGTTCAGGCAGGCAAGCCGCTCGAGGTCATGACGGTTCAACTCGAAGGCCCAAAGGCCGGCGAAGTGCTGATCGAGGTCAAGGCCACCGGCATCTGCCACACGGACGACTTCACGCTGTCCGGCGCCGATCCGGAAGGCCTGTTCCCGGCCATCCTCGGCCATGAGGGCGCCGGCATCGTCGTCGACGTCGGCCCGGGCGTCACCTCGGTGAAGAAGGGCGATCACGTCATTCCGCTCTACACGCCCGAGTGCCGCTCCTGCCCGTCGTGCCTGTCGCGCAAGACCAATCTCTGCACCGCGATCCGCTCGACCCAGGGCCAGGGCCTGATGCCCGACGGCACCTCGCGCTTCTCGATCGGCAAGGACAAGATCCATCACTACATGGGCTGCTCGACCTTCGCCAACTACACGGTGCTGCCGGAGATCGCCGTTGCCAAGGTCAACCCGGACGCGCCGTTCGACAAGATCTGCTACATCGGCTGCGGCGTCACCACCGGCATCGGTGCGGTCATCAACACGGCGAAGGTCGAGATGGGCGCGACCGCGATCGTCTTCGGTCTCGGCGGCATCGGCCTCAACGTCATCCAGGGCCTGCGTCTTGCCGGCGCCGACATGATCATCGGCGTCGACCTCAACAACGACAAGAAGGCCTGGGGCGAACGCTTCGGCATGACCCACTTCGTCAATCCGAAGGAGGTCGGCGACGACATCGTTCCCTACCTCGTCAACATGACCAAGCGTGGGGCCGACCAGATCGGCGGCGCCGACTACACCTTCGACTGCACCGGCAACACCAAGGTGATGCGCCAGGCGCTCGAAGCCTCGCATCGCGGCTGGGGCAAGTCCGTCGTCATCGGCGTCGCCGGCGCCGGCCAGGAGATCTCCACCCGGCCGTTCCAGCTCGTCACCGGCCGCAGCTGGATGGGCACGGCCTTCGGCGGCGCGCGTGGCCGCACCGACGTGCCGAAGATCGTCGACTGGTACATGGAGGGCAAGATCGAGATCGATCCGATGATCACCCACACCATGGCCCTCGAAGACATCAACAAGGGCTTCGAGCTGATGCATTCCGGCGAAAGCATCCGTTCGGTCGTTCTTTACTAAGCTAAGCTGGCAATGGCGCAATTCCGGGAAAATCGCTTCGCACTTTTCCTGGAATTGCTTCACAACCTGAACGACGCAATTCCGGACGGAAAACCGCTTCGCACTTTTCCTGGAATTGCTTCACAATCCAATTCAGAACGGCGTCGGAGTCGATTGATTTCCGGCGCCTTTTCAGTCCCGTTGAGAAACTGATTCAAGATGATCTATGTCGATGCCGATGCCTGCCCGGTGAAGGCGGAAATCCTGAAGGTGGCCGAACGCCATGGAATAGAGGTGACTTTCGTCGCCAATTCCGGCCTGCGCCCCTCGCGCGACCCGACGGTACACAACGTCATCGTCTCGGCGGGTTTCGATGCGGCCGACAACTGGATCGCGGAACGGGCGCAGGAGGGCGATGTTGTCGTCACCGCCGATGTACCGCTGGCCGTGCGTTGCGTTGCTGCCGGCGCGTTGGTTACCGGCCCTTCCGGACGCATCTTCGACAAGGGCAATATCGGCATGGCTTCGGCGATGCGCGATCTTGGGCAGCATTTGCGTGAAACCGGCGAGAGCAAGGGCTACAACGCCGCCTTCACGCCGCGCGATCGATCCGCCTTCCTCGAAACGCTTGACCGACTCGCACGGCAGGCGAAAAAGTGACGGTGCGGCAGCCGCTTCCGCTGCAGATCGCAGGGGTATCTGGATGACAGCGACGACGACGAGGCTCAGGCACTGGCCCTTCTACACTGCCATTCTATGCGCGCTAGCAAGCGTGCCCGTCCTCTGGTTCGTTGCGCGACGCTTCGCACTTGAAGGCGCTGCGATTACCTTCTTCTGCGTCTATCTCGTCATGTGCTGGCGGCGATTGCGGATGATGACCGGGCGGCACCTGAAGACCCATGCCAGAAACACCGACGAGCCCGAGTTCGTTATCCTCCTCGTGACATTCGGTGCGGCTGCGAGCTCGCTCATCTCGCTGTTCTTTGCGCTCAACGGCGAGAAGGCGGGATCAGCGCTGGCTCTCGGCCTCGCCTTTGCCTCGGTCGTGCTCGGCTGGGCGACGATCCATATGATGGCCGCGATGCATTATGCGCACATATACTGGGTGCCTTCCGCGGATGCGCAAACGCCGGAGCCGGCACGCGGCCTCGACTTTCCCGAGACACCCGAGCCCGGCGGTTTTGATTTCCTCTACTTTTCCTTCGTCATCGGCATGACCGCGCAGACCTCGGATGTCGCCATCACCACAACAGCCATGCGGCGCATCAATCTGATGCACGCCATCGTTTCTTTCTTCTTCAACACCGTGCTCGTCGCCGCCGCCGTCAACGCGGCCGTGCAGCTTGCCGGTTGAGAAGCATTATCCAAGGAGCAGTCCATGAAAGTCCTTTCGCAGAACACCGCTTTCGGCGGCATGCAGGGCGTCTTTTCGCACGAGTCCGAGGCTTGCAAGGGCGAGATGACCTTTGCCGTCTTCGTGCCGCCGCAGGCGATCAAGGAACCGAAACCAGTGCTCTGGTACTTGTCCGGCCTCACCTGCACGCACGCGAACGTCATGGAGAAAGGCGAATACCGGCGCATGGCCGCCGAGCTCGGGCTTATCATCGTTTGCCCCGACACGAGCCCGCGCGGCGCCGACGTGCCGGACGAACTGACAAACTGGCAGATGGGCAAAGGCGCGGGTTTCTATGTCGACGCCACCGAGAAGCCCTGGGCCGAGCACTACCAGATGTACAGCTACATCACCGAAGAACTGCCCGCTTTCGTCAGCCAGCACTTCCGCATGGACATGAGCCGCCAGGGCATTTTCGGCCATTCCATGGGCGGCCACGGCGCCATGACCATTGCGCTCAAACACCCGGATCGCTTCAAGAGCTGCTCGGCTTTCGCGCCGATCGTCGAGCCCTCGACCGCCGACTGGTCGGTCGGCGCCTTCGAAAAGTATCTCGGCACAGACCGCGCCGCCTGGCGCCAATATGATGCCTGCGCCCTCGTCAAGGACGGTGCGCGCTTCCCGGAATTTCTGATCGACCAGGGCAAGGCGGACAGCTTTCTCGAAAACGGCCTGCGCCCGTGGCTGTTCGAGGATGCGGTCAAGGGAACCGGCATCGATCTGACGCTCCGCATGCATGAGCGCTACGACCACTCCTACTACTTCATCTCCACCTTCATGGACGATCACCTGAAGTGGCATGCCGAACGGCTGGCCTAGGCCGATTTTGTCCCGGAGCGACTGATGACCCACCTCCTTCTCGTTGGAGCCGGCGGCGCGATCGGCTCGATCTTGCGCTACCTTGTCGGCCTCTGGACCGTCCATCGCTTCGGGGCGGGCTTCCCGTGGGGCACACTCGGCGTCAATATCACCGGCTCGTTCCTGATCGGCGTGCTGGCAGAGGTGATCATGCGCAAGTTCGGCGCATCGCCGGAAATGCGCGTGTTCCTCATTACCGGGGTTCTCGGCGGCTACACCACCTTTTCCGCCTTTTCGCTGGATGCGATCACGCTCTTCGAGCGTGGTGATGTCATGCTTTCCGTCATCTATGTCGTTGCCAGCGTCGCGCTTTCGCTCCTTGCGGTCTTCAGCGGGCTGGCTCTGATGCGCGCAATAGTCTAAAGGCTGCTTCTACGAGCGCTGCGTAGCCTGAGGGAAACGCGGTGCGTTGCTGCATTGCTCTTCAACCGTCATCGCTTCAGGGGCATTGTCATGCAGCCGTTAAAGGATTGCGGCAGCCCTTGCGCACCTGAAGCGTTTTCTTGCGTCCATCCCAACGTAAGAGCTTCAGATTGACGCGCGACGCTGCAGGAACAGAAAGCAGGTTCGCTCAAATGGCAGGCATAGAACACAGGCAAGTGGACGGTGACGAGGCAGGCATGCGCCTTGACCGCTGGTTCAAAGTGCATTTTCCGGGGCTGGGTTTCGGTCCGCTGCAGAAGCTTTTGCGTTCGGGCCAGATCCGTGTCGACGGCGGCCGCGTCAAGTCCGACACGCGCCTACAGCCGGGCCAGACGGTGCGCATCCCTCCCCTTGGCGTCGATGCGAAGGAGACGAAGACAGGCCCGATCGCCGGCCGCGACCTTCGCCACTCGCCCGACGGAGAATTGCTGTCGCGGATGGTGCTGCATGAGGACGCGAAGGTGATCGTGCTGAACAAGCCGGCCGGGCTTGCCGTGCAAGGCGGCTCCGGCGTCAACCGTCACATCGACAAGATGCTCGAGGCCTGGACCAATCAGCGTGGCGAAAAGCCCCGTCTGGTGCACCGCCTCGACCGTGACACCTCAGGTGTTCTGGTCATTGCCCGTACGCGTGGCGCCGCCCAGAAGCTGACGGCCGCCTTCCGAGAGCGCGACACCAAGAAGACCTATTGGGCGCTGGTGAAAGGCGTGCCGCGCAAGCGCGAAGACCGGATCTCGACCTGGCTGGTCAAAGAACAGACGCCGGACGGCGACCGCATGCGCATCGCCAAGCATGGCGAGGACGGTGCCGACCACGCGATTTCCTACTACCGAATTCGTGAGCAAGCGGCACAGAACCTCGCCTGGCTCGAGATGGAGCCCTATACCGGCCGTACCCATCAGTTGCGCGTGCATGCCTTGCATATCGGTCACCCGATCCTCGGCGACCCGAAGTATTTCGACGCCGATATCAACTGGAGCCTGCCCGGCGGCATGCAGAACCGTCTGCATCTGCACGCGCGCCATATCGATATCCCGCATCCGGACGGCGGTCGCCTGCGCGTGACCGCGCCGCTGCCGCCGCACATGGTCCAAAGCTGGAACCTACTGGGCTTTGAAGAGAACGAGCCGGGCGAGGACGACTGATGAAACTGGCGCTTTTCGATTGCGACGGGACGCTGGTCGATAGCGGCGGGCTGATCCATGAGGTGATGGCGCGCACCTTCGAGGCGTTCGATCGCGAGCGCCCGCCGCTTTCAGCGACCAAGGGCATCATCGGCCTGACACTCGACATCGCCATTGCCCGCCTGCTTGGCCGCGAGCACGTCGACGACCTGGCGCTGGGGATGACTGCGCACTACAAGTCGATCTTCGCGGGCGTGCGCAGCGAAGCCGGCTTCCAGGAGCTTTTGTTTCCGGGCATCGCCGACATGATGCAGACGCTCTCGTCGCGGGACGCGCTGCTGATCGGCGCCGTCACCGGCAAGTCTCGGCGCGGCCTCACCCACATCTCCGAAACCCACGGTTTCGACAGGATTTTCTTCGTTTCGCGCACCGCCGACGACTGCCCCTCCAAGCCACACCCGGCAATGGTGACGGAATGCTGCTCGGAAGCCGGCATCGACGCGAAGGATACGGTCGTCATCGGCGACGCGATCTACGACATGCAAATGGCCAAGGCCGCGGGAGCCGTCGCCATCGGCGTTGCCTGGGGCTATGCGTCCGTTCCCGATCTCATCGAGGCGGGTGCGGATTTCGTTGCCCAGACGCCGGCAGACATCATTGAATGGATGGAACACAATCATGCCTGATATTCGCGACGAACTCAGCGGTGCGATGAGCCACGAAGATCCGGTCCGCCGCGCACAAATTCAGATGCTGAAGCCGCTGCCGAAGCGCTTCTACAAGGCGGTCAGCGTCGCTGCGGCGGAAGGCGACACCCACGCCGTGCTGCTCGACGGCCGCACGGTGCGCACACCAGCAAAGCAACCGCTTGCCGTGCCGACGCGCAAGCTTGCCGATATGCTAGCCGCCGAGTGGGAGGCACAGGCCGAGGTCATCGATCCCGCCCGAATGCCGGTCACCCGCATCGTCAACACGGCGCTCGATGGTGTTGCGAAAGACCAGCGCTCGGTGTTCGACGACATCCTGCGCTTCGCCGGAACCGACATGATCTGCTATCGCGCCGACAGCCCGGAAGGCCTGGTCGCACGCCAGAACGAGATCTGGAACCCGGTGCTCGACTGGGCGCGGCAAACGCTCGGCGCCCGCTTCATCCTCGCCGAAGGCGTGATCCATCAGGAGCAGCCGGAGGAAGCCCTTTCGGCCTATGCCGAGGGTCTGCGCGCTTTCGCCACTCCGCTCGGGCTCACCTGCGTTCATACGGTGACGAGCCTGACGGGTTCGGCCCTGCTGGCGCTCGCCTTCGCCTCCGGCAGGCTCACGGCCGAAGAGGCCTGGACGGCCGCACATGTCGACGAAGACTGGCAGATCGAGCATTGGGGAACCGACGAGGAAGCCTTCCGCCGCCGTGAAAACCGCTGGCAGGAAATGCTGGCGGCTGCTGCGGTTCTCGACGCCTTGCGGTAATCGGAGACAGCGAAACATCTCTGAATACGATTGCGGGCTGCGCGTCCTTCATAACGCGCAGCCCGCTTCGTTTTTTCGACGGTGGCAGCAGCTTCAAAGCAAGGTCGCTGGTGTACTTTACGCTACGTCAGCGCGATCACGTCCCGTTAGGCAGCTAACTTCAGCCCGGCGATGCCGCTGACGATCAAGGCGATGCAGCCGAGGCGAACCAAGGTCGCCGGCTCTGCGAACAGGAAGATCCCGAGGATCACCGTGCCAACGGTACCGATGCCCGTCCAGACCGCATAGGCCGTGCCGAGCGGCAGGGTGCGCACGGCAAGGCCGAGCAGCGCGATGCTGAGGATCATCGACCCGACGGTCAGGATCGTCGGCGTAACGCGTGTGAAGCCATCCGTGTATTTGAGACCGATTGCCCAGCCGATTTCGAGGATACCGGCAAGCAGAAGAAGGAACCAGGCCATGTCAAACTCCTAATACTGGAGCGAGGCCGTCCCCGCGGATGTTCGGTTTCGAATTCGCGAACCGTGCAGCCGTCTGCAATGCCGGTTCTATCTCACACTCCGGTTCCGACGGCAAGGCAGCCACGGGCAAATCAGCCTTGCACCGGTGGTAAGGCTAAGCCACGTGCCGCATTCCTTGAAGCCTTGAAAACGACGGGGTTTTCGTCCGGGCCAAGCACAAGGAAAGGCCGTCTTACAGTTTCCTGGACATTCTAGGGAGCATTGCGCTCCCGGCGGAGTTTCGCCCACCATTCCAGGCGCTTGCGGATTTCTCGCTCGAAACCACGCTCCGGCGGATCATAGTAAGTCTGGCGCCCCATCTTTTCCGGAAAATAGTCCTGGCCGGAAAAGGCATCCGGTTCGTCGTGATCGTAGCGATAGCCGTCACCATAGCCTTCGCCCTTCATCAGCTTGGTCGGGGCGTTGAGAATGTGCTTCGGCGGCAGCAGCGAGCCGTTCTCCTTGGCAGCGCGCATCGCCGCCTTGTAGGCGGTGTAGACGCCGTTCGACTTCGGCGCGGTCGCCAGATAGACACAGGCTTCGGCGAGCGCCAGTTCCCCCTCCGGCGAGCCCAGGTAATCATAGGCGTCCTTGGCGGCGTTGCAGATCACCAGGGCTTGAGGGTCGGCAAGGCCGATATCTTCAACCGCCATGCGTACCAGGCGTCGCCCGAGATAAAGAGGATCCTCGCCGGCATCGAACATGCGGCAGAGATAATAGAGCGCGGCATCCGGATCGGAACCACGTACCGACTTGTGCAGCGCCGAGATCAGATTGTAGTGGCCGTCCTGGCCCTTGTCGTAGACCGGCGCCCGGCGCTGGACGATGTTCTGAAGTGCTGCCGCGTCGAAGATTTCGTCGCGCCGCGCGGCGCGCCAGACTTCTTCCGCCAGCGTCAGCGCCGCCCGGCCATCGCCATCGGCCATGCGGATCAGGCTCGCGCGTGCGTCCGCATCAAGCGGCAACGCCTTGCCTTCTGCCTGCTCGGCACGGGACAGAAGCTCCTGGATGCTGTCCTCACCGTGTGGCTTGAACGTCAGCACGCGAGCGCGGGACAACAGAGCGGCGTTGAGCTCGAAGGACGGATTTTCGGTCGTGGCGCCGACGAGGATGACGGTGCCATCCTCCATCACGGGCAGGAAACTATCCTGCTGGGCACGATTGAAACGGTGGATCTCGTCGACGAACAGCAGGGTCTGCCGGCCGGACATGCGCCGTGCACGCGCCGATTCGAACACCTTCTTGAGATCGGCAACACCGGAGAAGATGGCGGAGATCTGCTCGAAGGCGAGTCCCGCCTCCCCCGAAAGCAGACGCGCGACGGTCGTCTTGCCGGTGCCTGGCGGTCCCCAGAAGATCATCGATCCGAGAGAACCCGACGCGATCATACGCGACAGCACCCCATCATCCCCGGTCAGGTGCTCCTGGCCCGTGACTTCGGCGAGCGTACGCGGGCGAAGCCGGTCGGCAAGCGGTCTTGCGGACGCCATCTCAGGAGGCTCGTGTGCTGTAAACAGATCGCTCATCGGAAGAACTGACGGATAAGTTGGCCGTCCCGCTCGATTTCGACGCGCCAGAAGGAGGCGTCGTCGGCCATCACATGCTCCAGCGTCTTGGACGTGTCGATCGCCGTGCCGTTGACAGAGCGCACGATGTCCTTCGGCTCAAGGCCGATGCGTGCTGCCGGCGAACCGCGGTTGATCTGCATGACGACGACGCCCTGGAGCGAAGTCGACATGCGCAGTTCGTCGGCCAGACGCGGCGACAGATTGGCGACGACCGCACCGGCAAAGGGATTGCGCCCTTCAATCAGCCGTTCGTCACGCGGCGAGGTCTCCGGTGCCCGATCGAGCTTGAGCGTCACCTCACGCGGTTTGCCGTTTTCCGACACGGTAACGCGCGCCTCGTGGCCGATGCCGACCGTCGTCAAGCGGTAGCCGAGCGCATCCGGATGTTCGACTTCAATGCCGTTGACGGCGGTGATCACCTGCCCCGGCTTGATGCCTGCCAGTTCGGCCGGGCCACCCGCCACGACAGCCGTCACCAGCGCACCGCGGGCGCGGTTGAGGCCAAGGGCTTCGGCCACTTCCGACGTCACCGGTTCGAAGCTTGCGCCGATGAAGGGACGGACGAAGGCGCCATTGCCGCCGTCAGCGGACGCGACGAAGACCTTTACCAGATTGGCGGGGATGGCAAAGCCGACGCCGTTCGAGCCGCCCCCCTTGGAGAAGATCGCGGTGTTGATGCCGATCAGCTGCCCGTTCATGTCGATGAGGCCGCCGCCGGAATTGCCCGGATTGATCGCCGCATCCGTCTGGATGAAGAAGCCGAAATCCCCTGAAGAAACCTGGTTGCGCGCGAGAGCCGAGACGATGCCGCTCGTGACCGTCTGGCCGACGCCGAACGGGTTGCCGATCGCCAGCACGAGGTCGCCGACTTCGACCGCATCCGAGTCGCCGAGCGGGACGATCTCGAACGGGCCTTCCGACTGGATCTTCAGCACCGCCAGGTCGAGTCGGTCATCCTTGAGCACGATCTTGCAGGGAAATTCGCGCCCGTCCGCCAGCGCCACCTTGATGTCGTCGGCGCCCTCGATGACGTGATTGTTGGTCACGACGATGCCGTTCTTGCCGACGATCACGCCGGAGCCGAGCGACGATTGCTTTTCCGAGCGGTTCGGCATGCGTTGGCCAAAGAACTCCTCAAAGAAGGGATCGCCGGAAAAGATCGAGCGGCGCTCGACCACGCGTTCGGCGTAGACGTTGACGACCGCATTTGCCGTCTGCTTGACGAGCGGCGCGAAGGAAAGCTGCATTTCGGTGCGCGACTGCGGAACCGTCTTGGCCTCCTCAGCCCATGCCGGACAGGCAAGAGACACAGCAATGACGAGCGCAACAAGCGCTCTTTGACCAACGATCATGTGAAGCATTCTCCTATTCGTCACGGCTACGTTCAGATAGGATTTCGCGCGAAAAAAGGCAAATGTTGGCGCAGGATACGCAAAGTTGCCGGCTTCACGCGCTACGCACGAAAACGTGGTTCCGCACCCCTTTCACGGTGATCGAAAGTCTGCTGAGTTCGTACAAGACAAGGCTCATAAACCACTCTCGGATAAGACCATGCCATCCTACCGTCCACCACGAATCGTTTCCTCCGAAATCACGCCGGAGAACATCTTCATCAATCGCCGCGCATTCCTGGGCGCCGCGGTCGGCGGCGTCCTTCTTGCCGGAAGCGGCACAGGTATCGCGGCGGCGCTTAGCGCACCAAAAGGCAAATACGTCGTCGACGAGGACCTGACCCCCGAAGCTGACGTCACGGGCTACAACAACTTCTATGAATTCGGGACCGGCAAGGGCGATCCGGCCGCCAATTCGAGCGGCTTCAAGCCGACCCCCTGGACAGTGAAGGTCGATGGCCTCGTCGGCAAACCGAAGGAGTTCGGGCTGGAGGAACTGCTGAAGTTCCCCATCGAGGAACGCGTCTATCGCATGCGCTGCGTCGAGGCGTGGTCGATGGTGATCCCCTGGACCGGCTTCCAACTTTCGACCCTGCTCGACAAGGTGGAGCCGCTGGGCAGCGCCAAATATGTCTCGTTCGAAACGGTCGTTCGCCCGGCGGAGATGTCGGGCCAATCCGGCTTCTTTCAGCCGTTGCCCTGGCCCTATCGCGAAGGACTGAGGCTCGATGAAGCCCGTCACCCGCTCACTCTGCTGTCCGTCGGCGTCTACGGCAAAACGCTTCCCAACCAGAATGGCGCACCGATTCGGCTCGTCACCCCCTGGAAGTACGGCTTCAAGGGGATCAAGTCGATCGTGCGGATCTCGCTCACCGAGGCGCAGCCGCCCTCCACCTGGAACCTCTCGGCCCCCAACGAGTACGGCTTCTATGCCAACGTCAACCCGGCCGTCGATCACCCGCGCTGGAGCCAGGCGACGGAGAACCGCATCGGGGGCGGAGGCTTCTTCGGCTCCAACCGTCGCGACACCCTGCCCTTCAACGGCTATGCCGACGAGGTTGCCAGCCTCTATGCCAGCATGGATCTGAGAGCGAACTACTGACGATGGCCGGCCTGCCCATACTCCCGAAACGCTTTCATTCGGCCTCGGTCTGGGCGCTCTATGGCTTTGGCCTGGTGCCGGCGGCGTTTGCCTTCTATCTCGGCGCTACCGGGCAACTGCCCGGCAATCCGGTCAAGGGATTCGAGCATCTGCTCGGGATCTGGGCGCTGCGCTTTCTCGTGGCCACGTTGGCAATCACCCCGATTCGCGATCTCTTCGGCATCAACTGGCTACGCTACCGCCGGGCGCTCGGGCTGCTGGCATTCTACTACGTGCTGATGCACTTCCTGGCCTACATGCTGCTCGATCAGGTGCTGAACGTCCCGGCGATCCTCGCCGACATCGCGCGCCGTCCGTTCATCACCATCGGCATGGCGGCCCTCGTCATGCTGATCCCGCTGGCGTTGACGTCCAACACCTGGTCGATCCGCAGGCTTGGCACCCGCTGGAACACGTTACACAGGCTCGCCTACGTGATTGCTGCCGCCGGCGCCCTGCATTTTGCCATGTCGGTGAAGGTCGTTGGCCCCGAGCAGATGCTCTATCTCGGCTTGGTCGCCGCGTTGCTTCTCTGGCGGTTGGCGCGCAAACCCTATCTCCGTCGCAAACGTCAGACGGCGAGCGCGCCGGCCAGGGCGATCCCAGGAAAAGTGTAATTTTCCCATTCGCTCGGAGCAGCCGGATACTCGGTCGCTCAAGCGCTCGACCAAGCATTGAAATGGTGCAAACCACCGCCCATAGAAAAATGGCCGGGTGATGAACACCCGGCCATTTCGATTTCACTGCCTTCGATCGGCTTAGGCTGCTTCAGCAGCTTCAGCTTCAGCGGCAACGCGGGCGAGATCCTTCGCACCCTTTGCCGAGACGTCGCGGTCAACGAATTCGATGACGGCGAGCGCGGCGTTGTCGCCGTGACGGAAGCCGGCCTTCATGATGCGCAGGTAGCCGCCGTTGCGGGTGGCGTAGCGCGATGCAATCGTGTCGAACAGCTTCGAAACGACAGCGGCGTCGCGGATCTGCGAGATCGCCTGGCGGCGAGCGTGCAGGTCACCGCGCTTGCCGAGCGTGACGAGCTTCTCGACGATCGGGCGGATTTCCTTGGCCTTCGGCAGGGTCGTAACGATCTGCTCGTGTTCGATCAGCGAAGCTGCCATGTTGGCAAACATCGCCTTGCGGTGGCTGGCGGTTCTATTCAGCTTGCGGCCGGCTTTACCGTGGCGCATGGCTATTCTCCTTCACTTGCAGGCATCCGCCCGCAGTCTAATGGTTAGTATTGGTCTTCGTAACGCTTGGCGAGATCTTCGATGTTCTCAGGCGGCCAGGACGGCACTTCCATGCCGAGGTGCAGACCCATGGAAGCGAGAACTTCCTTGATTTCGTTCAGCGACTTGCGACCAAAATTCGGCGTGCGGAGCATTTCTGCTTCGGTCTTCTGAATGAGGTCGCCGATGTAGACGATGTTGTCGTTCTTCAGGCAGTTGGCCGAACGGACCGAAAGTTCCAGTTCGTCGACCTTCTTGAGAAGCGCCGGGTTGAAGGCGAGTTCGGTGACTGCCTCTTCCTCTGCTTCCTTCTGCGGCTCGTCGAAGTTGACGAAAACCGACAGCTGGTCCTGAAGGATGCGGGCCGCAAATGCGATCGCATCTTCACCGGTGACGGAACCGTCCGTCTCGATGGACATCGTCAGCTTGTCGTAGTCAAGAACCTGGCCTTCACGGGTGTTTTCCACCTTGTAGGACACCTTCTTGACCGGCGAGTACAGGCTGTCGACCGGGATCAGGCCGATCGGAGCATCTTCCGAACGGTTGCGATCAGCCGGCACGTAGCCCTTGCCGTTGTTGACGGTGAACTCCATGCGGATCTCGGCGCCCTCGTCGAGGGTGCAGATCACATGGTTCGGGTTGAGGATTTCGATATCGCCAACCGTCTGGATGTCACCGGCGGTTACAACGCCCGGACCCTGCTTGCGCACAACCATGCGCTTTGCGTCGTCGCCATCCATCTTGATGGCGATTTCCTTGATGTTGAGCACGATGTCCGTCACATCTTCCCGGACGCCCGGGATAGAGGAGAACTCGTGCAGGACGCCGTCGATCTGCACTGCGGTGACAGCAGCACCACGCAGCGACGACAGAAGCACGCGGCGAAGCGCGTTGCCGAGGGTCAGACCGAAGCCGCGCTCAAGCGGTTCCGCAACCAGCGTTGCCTTGGTGCGGCCGGAGGAGACGAACTCCACCTTGTTCGGCTTGATCAGTTCCTGCCAATTCTTCTGGATCATGTTTTCTGCCTTCCGTTCGTTGCCACCATCCAATCGTGACAACCGAGCCCCGAAGACCGGGAGAGAGCGGATGCCCCCTCACCGGCATGTTGAACGCAAATGATCAGACGCGGCGCTTCTTGCGCGGGCGGCAACCGTTGTGCGGGATCGGGGTCACATCGCGGATCGAGGTGATCATGAAGCCCGCAGCCTGCAGCGCGCGAAGAGCGGATTCACGGCCGGAACCCGGGCCGCAAACTTCGACTTCCAGCGACTTCATGCCGTGTTCCTGAGCCTTCTTGGCGCAGTCTTCAGCGGCGATCTGAGCGGCAAACGGGGTCGACTTACGCGAACCCTTGAAACCCTTGGCACCGGCAGACGACCAGGCAATCGCGTTGCCCTGTGCGTCGGTGATGGTGATCATGGTGTTGTTGAACGACGAATTGACGTGAGCAACGCCAGACGTGATGTTCTTGCGTTCGCGACGGCGAACGCGGGTGGCTTCCTTGGCCATAGGATCCCTTTCTTAGATCTCTGCACCGCCGTAATTCCAGCGGCTCCACCGGGAAAAGGATTTGTCGTCCCCTGCCCTGCATCTTCATTCTCCCGCCGAGAGGATATCCACTCCGCGGACTTCACACCCGGTCATTGGACCGGACGGCGGTCAGGCAAGCGCCTTTCCAAACTGCAAAAGGAGGCCGGCGCTTGACGCCAGCCTCCCAATCTCCCTTTTCGGGAAATTACTTCTTCTTACCGGCAATCGCCTTCGCCGGACCCTTGCGGGTGCGAGCGTTGGTGTGGGTGCGCTGACCGCGAACCGGCAGGCCACGACGGTGACGCAGGCCGCGGTAGCAGCCGAGGTCCATCAGGCGCTTGATGTTCATCGAGGTCTCGCGACGCAGGTCACCTTCGACCTGGTAGTCACGGTCGATCGCTTCGCGGATCTGCAGGACTTCAGCGTCCGTCAGCTGATGCACGCGACGATCAGCCGGGATACCGACCTTCTCGATGATTTCCTGTGCGAATTTCGGGCCGATCCCGTGAATGTAGGTCAGCGCGATAACTACGCGCTTCGCCGTCGGGATGTTGACGCCAGCGATACGTGCCACGTCTATTCTCCTTGCGTTCCAGTTGCCATCCGGCAATAGGTGCTTCGTTACGCGACCTCGAAGAGCCGCACGTTGATTGAGGTTCGAGACACGTCAAAAACGACCGTACTCGGACTTCATTTTCTTTGAAGACCGCGCCGATCGCTCTCATGTCGCGAGTTGGCGCTGTCTTTGGCGGAATCGGCCGGAAAAGTCAACTCCCCGGCGGTTCCTTTTCGGCAAAGACCAGTGTCTAAGCCAGAATCTTCTCGATCTCGGCAGTAACGGTGTTCACATCCGCCATGCCATCCACCGTTCTCAGCTGCCCCGTACCGGCATAATGCTCCGACAACGGTGCGGTCTTTTCACGATACTCGGTCAGCCGGCGCTTGAACGCCTCCGGATTGTCGTCCGAACGGACCGTGCCTCCCGCAGCGATGGTTTCCGCTACGCGATTCTCCATCCGCTTTACAAGGGCTGCCTCGTCGACCTTCAGCTCGATGACTGCGTCGAGCTTCAGACCTTTGCCCTCGAGCATCTTGCCGAGCGCAATCGCCTGCGGAACGGTACGCGGGTAACCATCAAGGATGAAACCCTTTGCACAATCCGGCTGGTCGATGCGATCCGACACGATTTCGTTGACGATCTCATCGGATACCAGCTGACCGGCATCCATGACGGCCTTGGCACGCTTGCCGACCTCAGTCGCCTGGGCAACGGCCGCCCGCAGCATATCGCCTGTGGAAAGCTGCGGAATGCCGTATCTCTCCGTCAGAAGCTTGGCTTGCGTCCCCTTGCCAGCGCCCGGCGGTCCCAAAAAAATCAGTCTCATCGTCCCCTCTTTCCTCCGCGCAGCTTCGACTTCTTGATCAGCCCCTCATATTGCTGTGCGATGAGGTGGCCCTGGATCTGTGCTACCGTATCAAGGGTCACGCTGACAACAATCAAAAGCGACGTACCACCAAGGTAGAACGGCACGCCGGTCTGCGAAATCAGAACTTCCGGCAGAATGCAGACGAAGATCAGGTAGACCGCACCGATGACGGTGATGCGCGTCAGGACGTAATCGATGTATTCCGCGGTGCGCTCACCCGGACGAATGCCCGGAATGAAGCCGCCGTGCTTCTTGAGATTGTCGGCCGTGTCCTTCGGATTGAAGACGATTGCCGTGTAGAAGAAGGCGAAGAAGGCAATCATCGCACCGTAGAGGACCATGTAGAGCGGCTTGCCGTGAGCAAGTGCGCCAACGATGGTGGTGGCCCAGCCCGGCAGCGCCGCCGTGTTGGCAAAGCCCGCGAGCGTTGCCGGCAAGAGCAGCAGTGAGGATGCGAAGATTGCCGGGATGACGCCCGAAGTGTTGAGCTTCAACGGTAGGTGCGAGGTGTCGCCCTGGAACATGCGGTTGCCGACCTGGCGCTTCGGATACTGGATCAGAAGTCGGCGCTGCGCCCGTTCGACAAAGACGATAAGGGCGATGACGGCAACGACCATGATGATGATCGCAAGGATCAGCGGCGTCGAAAGCGCGCCGGTGCGGCCGAGTTCGAGCGTACCGGCGAGAGCCGTCGGCAGGTGCGCGACAATACCAGCGAAGATGATCAGCGAAATACCGTTGCCGATACCGCGCGAGGTGATCTGCTCACCGAGCCACATCAGGAACATGGTGCCGCCGAGCAGGGAAATGACAGTCGAAATGCGGAAGAACCAGCCCGGATCGTTCACAAGGCCATTGCCGCTCTCGAGGCCGACGGCGATGGCGTAAGCCTGCGCCGTGCCGAGAAGCACCGTGCCGTAGCGGGTGTACTGGTTGATGATCTTGCGTCCCTGCTCACCTTCCTTCTTCAGCTGTTCCAGAGCCGGAACGACCGAGGTCATCAGCTGAACAATGATCGAGGCAGAGATATAGGGCATGATGCCGAGCGCGAAGATCGCCATGCGCTCAACTGCACCGCCCGAAAACATGTTGAAGAGGCCGAGAATGCCGCCGCTCTGGCCGCGGAATGCCTGGGCAAACGCTTCCGGGTTAAGACCGGGCAGCGGAATATAGGTGCCAAGACGGTAAACCAGAAGCGCACCAAGCGTGAACCAAAGCCGTTTCTTCAGATCTTCCGCCTTGGCGAAAGTCGAGAAATTCAGGTTCGAGGCGAGCTGTTCCGCTGCAGAAGCCATGCAATTCTCCGCGTACCAAATCTCGGAATCAGCGGGAACACCCGGTCCGTTCCGGAAGGAGTAACTTTTCGTATTGAAAACCGGACGCGAGGCGATTGTGTCTGCAATCGGATGCCTCACCGTGGTTTCCGCTATGTCCGCTTGCGGCAAGCGATTCGCCGGCTGCGGACGTGAGGCTCACATATGGGAGCAAAACCGCCCGGAGTGAAGCACCCCGGGCGGTTCATCAATAATATTATTCAGCAGCGGCTGCGAGCAGCTTGACCGAACCGCCGGCCTTTTCGATCTTTTCGATCGCCGACTTGGAAGCGCCAGCGACTTCGATCGAAACCTTCGCCTTCAGTTCGCCGTCAGCGAGAACGCGGACGCCGTCCTTTTCGCGACGGATGACGCCGGCAGCCTTGAGGGCAGCCGCATCGACGGTCTTCGAAGCGTCGAGCTTCTTGGCGTCAATTGCCGTCTGGATACGGCCGAGCGACACGACAACAAACTCCGAAGCGAAGATGTTGTTGAAGCCGCGCTTCGGCAGACGACGGTAGATCGGCATCTGGCCGCCTTCGAAGCCGTTGATAGCAACGCCCGAACGAGCCTTCTGACCCTTGACACCGCGGCCGGCCGTCTTGCCGGAACCCGAACCGATACCACGGCCGAGACGCTTACGGCTGTGGGTAGAGCCTTCGTTGTCCTTGATTTCATTCAGTTTCATGAGCTTATCCCCCTCACTTCTCGTCGACGACGCGAACGAGGTGCTGGACGGTCCGGATCATGCCGCGAACAGACGGAGTGTCTTCGAGCGTGCGAACCCGGTGCATCTTGTTGAGGCCCAGACCGATGAGCGTCTGACGCTGCACGGCCGGACGGCGAATGGGGCTACCGATCTGCTCGACGGTAACCGTCTTCTTGGCAAGTTCTTTCTTAGCCATCTGTCAGCTCCCTTATTCTTCGGAAGCAGCGCCGGAGGAAACACGACGAGCCTGGAGCGTGGCGTACTTGATGCCGCGCTGAGCTGCGATGTCCTTCGGGTGCATCTGGTTCTTGAGGGCGTCGAAGGTTGCGCGAACCATGTTGTAGGGGTTCGACGAACCGGTCGACTTGGCGACGACGTCATGAACGCCGAGCGTTTCGAAGACGGCGCGCATCGGGCCACCGGCGATGATACCGGTACCGGCCTTGGCCGAACGCAGCAGCACCTTGCCGGCGCCGTGACGGCCATGAACGTCGTGATGCAGGGTACGACCACCACGCAGCGGGACGAAAATCAGGTCGCGCTTGGCAGCTTCCGTCGCCTTGCGGATGGCTTCCGGCACTTCGCGTGCCTTGCCATGGCCGAAGCCGACGCGGCCCTTCTGGTCGCCAACGACGACGAGAGCGGCGAAACCGAAACGACGACCGCCCTTCACCACCTTGGCGACGCGGTTGATTGCTACGAGCTTGTCGACAAATTCGCTGTCGCGCTCTTCGCGGTTCTGGCGATCTTCGCGAGAACCCTTTCTTTCTTGTGCCATTGTCCTTTTCCTTTTTCTTTTCCGGGTGCAATCGGCAGATTGACAAAAGTCGCCTCCGTCTTTCCGACTGGAAGCGACCGGAAACCACTGATCGTCCAGGGCGGACTCGAGGCCCGCCCTGTGATCGATCAGAAGTTCAGACCACCTTCACGTGCAGCTTCGGCCAAAGCCTTGATGCGGCCGTGATAGATGAAGGCGCCACGATCAAAGACAACGTCCTTGACGCCAGCCTTTACGGCGCGCTCAGCGATGAGCTTGCCGACGGCAGCAGCAGCTGCCGCGTCAGCGCCCGTCTTCAAAGACGAACGCAGATCGGTATCGAGCGTGGAGGCAGACGCAAGCGTCTTGCCGGCAACGTCATCGATAACCTGTACGTAGATGTTCTTCGACGAGCGATGAACCGACAGGCGCGGACGGCCATTGGCGACCGCCTTGATTTGACGGCGCACGCGGTTGGCGCGACGCACAAGAGTATCTTTCCTGCTAGCCATTTCGCGTGATCCTTACTTCTTCTTGCCTTCTTTGCGGACAATCCGCTCTTCGGCATACTTGACGCCCTTGCCCTTGTAGGGCTCGGGGCCACGGTATTCGCGGATTTCCGCGGCAACCTGGCCGACCTGCTGCTTGTTGATGCCGGACACGATGATTTCGGTCGGCTTCGGAACAGCAATCGTGATGCCTTCCGGCGTCTGGTAGACGACGTCGTGGCTGAAACCGAGCGCCAGTTGCAGGTTCTTGCCCTGCAGCGACGCACGATAACCAACGCCGTTGATTTCGAGCTTGCGCTCGTAACCGTCCTTGACGCCCTTCAAGATGTTCTCGATCATCGTGCGGGACATGCCCCACTTCGAACGAGCATCCTTGCTCTGGCTGAGCGGCTGTACGACAACCGCATTATCTTCGAGCTTTACCGAAACTTCGTCGTTTGCAACAAAGAACAGTTCGCCCTTCGGGCCCTTCGCCGTTACCTTCTGGCCATCAACGCTTGCCGTGACGCCTGCCGGAACCTGAACGGGCTTCTTACCGATACGAGACATTTTTATACCTGTCTGTTCGCTATGGAGAACTTGCTACGCCTTAGAAGACGGAGCAAAGAATCTCGCCACCAACATTCTGTTCGCGTGCCTGGTGATCGGCCATCACACCCTTCGGGGTCGAAAGGATGGTGATGCCGAGGCCGTTCGCGACCTGCGGAATGGACTTAACCGAGACATAAACTCGGCGGCCCGGCTTGGAAACGCGTCCGATCTCACGGATTACGGAAGCGCCTTCGTAGTACTTCAGTTCGATGTTCAGCTCGGCCTTGCCGTTGCCAAACACGACTTCAGAGTATCCACGGATGTAGCCTTCAGCCTGAAGGACATCCAGAACGCGTGCGCGGAGCTTCGAAGCCGGCGTGGAAACGCTCGACTTGCGGCGAGCCGCGCCGTTACGGATACGGGTGAGCATATCGCCCAGCGGATCAGTCATTGCCATGTGCCCGTCTCCTTACCAGCTCGACTTGACGATGCCCGGCACCTTGCCGAGATTGCCCAGTTCGCGAAGCGCAATACGCGACATACGAAGTTTACGATAGTAGGCGCGCGGACGGCCGGTGACTTCGCAGCGGTTGCGAATGCGGGTCTTGGATCCATCGCGCGGCAGACCTGCCAGCTTGATGGTTGCCTTGAACCGCTCTTCGATCGGCAGAGACTGGTTCATGATGATTGCCTTCAGCGCGGCACGCTTTGAAGCTTGCCCGGCAACCAGTTTGCGGCGGCGCTTGTTCTTTTCAACTGCGCTCGTTTTCGCCATAACAGTTATCCTTCTTTACGCTTGTCGTTACGGATTACTGACGGAACGGGAAGTTGAACTCTGTGAGCAGAGCGCGTGCTTCGTCGTCGTTAGTAGCCGTCGTGCAAACGATGATGTCCATGCCCCACATCTGATCAACCTTGTCGTAGTTGATCTCAGGGAACACAATGTGCTCCTTGACGCCCATGGCGAAGTTGCCACGGCCATCGAAGGACTTCGGATTGAGGCCACGGAAGTCGCGAACGCGCGGAAGAGCGATGTTCACGAGACGATCCAGGAACTCATACATCCGAACGCCGCGCAGGGTAACCTTGGCACCAATCGGCATGCCTTCGCGAAGCTTGAAGCCTGCGATGGAGTTGCGAGCGCGGGTGATTACCGGCTTCTGACCAGCAATCGCAGCGAGGTCGGCAGCAGCAACGGTCGGCTTCTTCGAGTCGCCCGTCGATTCGCCAACACCCATGTTGATGACGATCTTGTCGAGGCGCGGGATCTGCATTTCGTTGGCGTAGGAGAACTTCTCCTGCATCGCCTTGCGGATGCGCTCTACGTATTCCTTCTTGAGCCGCGGCTCGTAAGCGGACTTAGCCATCGATCACTACTCCCGAACGCTTGGCCACGCGGACCTTCTTGTCACCGTCGATCTTGAAACCGACGCGAGTCGGCTTGCCGTCCTTCGGATCGGCAATCGCGATGTTCGAAAGATGGATCGAGGCTTCCTTATTGATGATGCCGGCTTCCTGGCTCTGGGTCTGGCGCTGGTGACGCTTCACCATGTTGACGCCACGCACAACAGCCCGGTCTTCCTTCGGCATAACCTGGACGACTTCGCCGGTACGGCCCTTGTCCTTACCGGTGAGAACGACAACCTTGTCGCCTTTGCGAATCTTTTGCATCTCTCTACGCTCCTTTAGAGTACTTCTGGAGCCAGCGAGATGATCTTCATGTGGTTCTTGGCGCGAAGTTCGCGCGGAACCGGTCCGAAGATACGGGTGCCGATCGGCTCTTTCTTGTTATCGATAAGAACGGCTGCGTTGGTGTCAAAGCGGATGACAGAGCCATCCGGACGGCGGATGTCCTTCGCAGTGCGAACGACAACAGCCTTCATGACATCACCCTTCTTTACGCGGCCGCGCGGAATGGCTTCCTTGATCGAAACGACAATGATGTCGCCGACCGACGCATACTTGCGCTTGGAGCCGCCCAGCACCTTGATGCACATGACACGACGTGCGCCGGAATTATCCGCCACGTCGAGGTTTGTTTGCATCTGAATCATGTCAGGTCGCCTTCTTGTTGTTACCCGGCCGGTTGGGTCGAAACCCCCTCGCCTGGCTTATAGTGCTCATCTCAAAGCAAAAGAACGCCCGGACTCGAGCGTTCCCCTGCTTCAATTGCGTGCTTCATACAGGTATTTGCCCAAGACGCAAGGGTCTTCAGGTCAAAACCTGCAGAAATCAAGCGTGGACGGCTACAACCGTCCAGCGCTTATCCTTCGAGATCGGCGCACATTCCTCAATGGAAACGACGTCACCAACCTTGAACTGGTTGTTTTCGTCGTGCGCCTTGTACTTCTTCGAGCGACGGACAGTCTTCTGGAGGATCGGGTGCGCAAAACGGCGCTCGACCCGGACGACGACGGTCTTGTCGTTCTTGTCGCTGACAACAGTGCCCTGCAGAATGCGTTTCGGCATATTTTCTGGTCCTTAGGCCTTGGCTTCTGCCGCCTTCTGGCGGGCAATGGTTTTGACGCGTGCGATGTCCTTGCGGACTTCGTTGATACGCGAAGACTTCTCGAGCTGGCCGGTTGCCTTCTGGAAGCGCAGGTTGAACTGCTCCTTCTTCAGCTTGGCAAGCTCTTCGTTGAGTTGATCGGCGCTCAGAGCGCGAACTTCTACGGCTTTCATGAGTTCACTCCTTACTCTGCGATACGCTGCACGAAGCGCGTCTTGACAGAGAGCTTGGCAGCGCCAAGACGAAGTGCCTCACGGGCAAGTTCTTCGCTGACACCATCGATCTCAAACATCATACGGCCGGGCTTGACCTTGCATGCCCAGTATTCGACCGAACCCTTACCCTTACCCATGCGGACTTCCGTCGGCTTGGCGGTTACGGGAACGTCGGGGAACACACGGATCCACACGCGGCCGGCGCGCTTCATGTGACGCGTGATCGCGCGGCGGGCCGCTTCGATCTCGCGCGCATTGACGCGGTTCGGCTCTTGAGCCTTCAGGCCGAATTCGCCGAAGGCAAGATCAGAACCGCCCTTGGCTACGCCCTTGATGCGGCCCTTGAACTGCTTGCGATACTTCGTACGCTTTGGCTGCAACATTTTTTTACTTCTCCGATATTGGCTGCCAAACGCGAATGTTACGCGTTTTCACGACGGCGGTCACGATCGCCACGGTCGCGATCACGGCTGCCAGGGCCCTGGTTGTCACTTTCGATCGCACGGCGCTCGGAAGCCATCGGATCGTGCTCAAGGATTTCGCCCTTGAAGATCCAGACCTTAATGCCGCAGATACCGAAAGCGGTTTCCGCTTCGGCCGTGCCGTAGTCGATGTCCGCACGCAGGGTGTGCAGCGGAACGCGACCTTCGCGGTACCATTCGGTACGAGCGATTTCGGCGCCACCGAGACGACCGGCGCAGGTGATCTTGATGCCTTCGGCGCCAAGACGCATGGCCGACTGAACAGCGCGCTTCATCGCACGGCGGAAAGCCACGCGGCGCTCGAGCTGCTGGGCGATCGACTGGGCAACGAGCGTTGCGTCAACTTCCGGCTTGCGCACTTCAACGATGTTGAGGTGCGTTTCGGAGTTGGTCATCTCGGAAAGCTTCTTGCGGAGCTTTTCGATGTCGGCGCCCTTCTTGCCGATGATGAGACCCGGGCGAGCCGAGTGGATCGTGACGCGGCACTTCTTGTGCGGACGCTCGATGACCACCTTGGCGATGCCGGCAGCCTTCAGCTCTTCCATCAGGTAAGCGCGGATCTTCAGGTCTTCATGAAGCAGCTGGCCGTATTCGGCGTTGTCTGCAAACCAACGGCTATCCCAGGTCCGGTTGATACCGAGACGGAAACCGATCGGATTAATCTTCTGACCCATTATGCGGCCTCCCCTTTGGCTTCCACTTCGCGAACGACGATCGTCAAGTGCGAGAACGGCTTTTCGACGCGCGATGCACGGCCGCGACCACGGGCGTGGAAGCGCTTCATGACGATCGACTTGCCAACGTAAGCTTCTGCAACGACGAGCGAATCGACGTCGAGATCGTGGTTGTTCTCTGCGTTTGCGATGGCAGATTCAAGGGTCTTCTTGACCGTTTCTGCAATGCGCTTGCGGGAGAACTCCAGTTCGGCCAGAGCGCGGTCGACCTTCTTGCCGCGGATCATCGCGGCAACCAGGTTGAGCTTCTGGGGGCTGACGCGGATCGTGCGCGCAATTGCCTGCGCCTCATTATCCTTCAGCCGGCGTTCGGCTTTTGCCTTGCCCATTGTTACTTCCTCTTTGCCTTCTTGTCCGCGCCATGACCGTAGTAGGTCCGGGTCGGAGAGAATTCGCCAAACTTGTGACCGACCATGTCTTCATTGACGCTGACCGGAACGTGCTTGCTGCCGTTGTAGACGCCGAAGGTGAGGCCGACAAACTGCGGAAGGATCGTGGAGCGGCGGCTCCAAATCTTGATCACTTCGTTACGACCGCCTTCGCGGACCTTCTCAGCCTTCTTGAGAAGATAACCGTCAACGAACGGACCTTTCCATACTGAACGAGTCATTCGAGACTTCCTCTCTTACTTCTTCTTCTGGTGCCGCGAGCGCATGATGAACTTGTCGGTCGCCTTGTTCGAGCGCGTACGCTTGCCCTTCGTGGGCTTGCCCCACGGGGTAACCGGGTGACGACCACCCGAGGTACGGCCTTCACCACCGCCGTGCGGGTGGTCAACCGGGTTCATGACGACGCCGCGAACGTGCGGACGCTTGCCGCGCCAACGCGAACGACCAGCCTTACCGTCATTGATGTTGCCGTGATCGGGGTTCGATACGGCGCCGATCGATGCGAGGCAGGAACCGTGCACGAGACGCTGTTCGCCCGAGTTCAGACGAAGGATCGCCATGCCCTGGTCACGACCGACGAGCTGCGCGTAGGTACCGGCGGAGCGGGCCATCTGGCCGCCCTTGCCCGGCTTCATTTCCACGTTGTGGATGATGGAGCCGACCGGGATGTACTGCAGCGGCATCGTGTTGCCGGGCTTGACGTCAACGGCCTTCTCCGAAGCGATGACCTTGTCGCCGGCAGCGAGACGCTGCGGAGCGAGGATGTAGGCCTTTTCGCCGTCGGCATAGTTGACGAGCGCGATGAAGGCGGTGCGGTTCGGGTCGTATTCCAGACGCTCGACCGTGCCTTCAACGTCGAACTTGCGACGCTTGAAGTCGACCAGGCGGTAGGTACGCTTGTGACCGCCGCCCTGGAAGCGAACGGTGATGCGACCGAGGTTGTTGCGACCGCCCTTGGAGGACAGGCCCTCGGTCAGCGCCTTGACCGGCTTGCCCTTGTAGAGGCCAGCCCGGTCAACGATGACCAGCTGGCGCTGGCTCGGGGTCGTCGGATTGAAACTTTTCAATGCCATTTTCTTGTTCCCTTTTGGGTTTTTACCCTAATGGGCCTATCCGTTAGAGACCGGTGGAGACGTCGATGGACTGACCGTCGGCGAGCGTAATGATCGCCTTCTTCACGTCCTTCTGCTTTCCGGCAAAGCCGCGGAAACGCTTCGTCTTGCCTTTGCGGACGAGCGTGTTCACGGCCGTAACCTTGACGCCGAACAGAGCTTCGACAGCAGCCTTGATTTCAGGCTTCGAAGCGTCCTTGGCGACGTTGAAGACGACCTGGTTCTGCTCGGAAACCAGCGTCGACTTTTCAGTGATCGAGGGAGACACGATCACGTCGTAGTGGCGAAGATCCGTCATTTGAACCGCTCCTCCAGAGCTTCCACGGCAGCCTTGGAAAGCACGAGCTTGCCACGGCGCAGAATGTCGTAAACGTTGATGCCCTGAACCGGCAGAACGTCCACGTTCGGGATGTTCTGGGCTGCGAGCTTGAAATTGTTCTCGATCTCGGCGCCGCCGATGATGAGAGCGTTGGTGAGGCCGAGCGATGCGAATACGCCGGCGAGAGCCTTGGTCTTGGCTTCCTTGGCAACGAGATCGTCGATGACGATGATCTCTGCAGCCTTCAGCTTGGCCGACAGTGCATGACGCAGGCCGAGGGCGCGAACCTTCTTCGGCAGATCATGCTCGTGGCTGCGGACGACCGGGCCATGGGCCTTGCCACCGCCGCGGAACTGCGGAGCGCGAGCGGAGTGGTGGCGGGCGCGGCCCGTACCCTTCTGCTTGTACATCTTGGCGCCGGTGCGCGAAACTTCTGCGCGGCCCTTGGCCTTGTGCGTGCCCTGCTGCTTCTTGGCGAGCTGCCAGCGAACGACGCGGGCAATGATGTCTTCACGGGGTTCGAGGCCGAAAATGGCGTCAGAAAGGGAAACCTTTCCCGCGTCCTTGCCCTCGAGGGTTTTGACGTTGAGATCCATTACTCGGCTCCCTTACTTCGATGCTTCGGCGCGCACAGCGGCCGGGCGCGGAGCGCCTTCCGGGGTGCCCGACTTGATGGCGTCACGAACGACGATCCAGGCACCCTTGGAGCCGGGGACTGCGCCCTTGACCAGGATCAGACCGCGGTCTTCATCGGTCGATACGACTTCGAGGTTCTGGGTGGTGACGCGGGTTTGACCCATGTGACCAGCCATGCGCTTGCCCTTCCAAACGCGGCCCGGATCCTGGTTGGAACCGGTAGAACCATGCGAACGGTGCGATACGGAAACGCCGTGCGTTGCACGCAGACCACCGAAGTTGTGGCGCTTGATCGCACCAGCAAAGCCCTTACCGATCGTGGTACCGGTGACGTCAACGAGCTGGCCGGCAACGAAATGGTTGGCCGTCAGTTCTGCACCGATGTCGATCAGGTTGTCCGCGGAAACGCGGAACTCGACGAGCTTCGCCTTCGGCTCGACGTTGGCAGCAGCAAAATGGCCGCGCATCGCCTTCGGCGTGTTCTTGACCTTCGAACGGCCGGCGCCCAGCTGGACAGCCACGTAGCCGTTCTTCTCTTCCGTACGCTGGGCTACCACCTGGCAGTTCTCCAGCTTCAATACTGTAACCGGGATATGCTCACCGGCGTCGTTATAGACGCGGGTCATTCCCACTTTCTGTGCAATCACACCTGAACGCATCGGTTCATTCCTCTTGAGAGTTAGTGATGGGGCGAGCCCCCTCACATCTCTGGTTTAAGGTTTCCTTGAGATCATCCGATCTTGAGGTCGCCCGTTTTCGGAAGCCGTTGGACCGGGGTCCACGTACCTTCCTTGTTATTAAAGCTTGATTTCCACGTCGACGCCGGCAGCCAGGTCGAGCTTCATCAGCGCGTCAACGGTCTGCGGGGTCGGGTCTACGATATCGAGAAGGCGCTTATGGGTGCGCATTTCGAACTGTTCACGGCTCTTCTTGTCGACGTGCGGCGAGCGGTTGACCGTAAACTTTTCAATGCGCGTCGGCAGCGGTACGGGACCGCGCACGCTTGCACCGGTACGCTTTGCCGTCGACACGATTTCGCGCGTCGAGGCGTCGAGGATCCGGTGATCAAACGCCTTGAGGCGGATGCGGATGTTCTGGCCGTTCATACGACTTATCCTTGTTCATGTTGTCTGCGGTTTCCGTGGAAAAACACGCATTGAACTTCGTTTAATGTTCGGCCAGTCCGCTAATTTTCAAAGATCGGAGGGACAGGGTTTCCCCTGCCCCTTCCTATTTGAGCGGCCGTGGCCGGCCTGTCTTTTTGTGAGCGCACAACGTCGAAGCACCGTGCAAATCACGCGTGGGCGCCATTTGCACTATTTCGTCGTCTTCGGCAAGCCGTGCGACCAACTAATTCTTTCGGGGCGGGTATGTTCGAGGCGCATAGCACATGCGCCTCGCATTTCTCCGCCCTCAGTCTCGTCGATTACTCGACGATCGAGGCAACGATGCCTGCGCCGACGGTACGGCCACCTTCGCGGATCGCGAAGCGCAGCTTTTCTTCCATCGCGATCGGAACGATCAGCTCGACGGCAACGGTGACGTTGTCGCCCGGCATGACCATTTCCGTGCCTTCCGGCAGCGTCACGATGCCCGTCACGTCCGTCGTGCGGAAGTAGAACTGCGGACGGTAGTTCGTGAAGAACGGCGTATGACGGCCGCCTTCTTCCTTCGTCAGGATGTAGGCTTCAGCCATGAACTTCTTGTGCGGCTTGACCGAACCCGGCTTGCACAGGATTTGGCCACGCTCAACGCCGTCACGGTTAACACCACGGATCAGCGCGCCGATGTTGTCGCCGGCCTGGCCCTGGTCGAGCAGCTTGCGGAACATTTCAACGCCCGTAACCGTCGTCTTCGACGTGTCGCGGATGCCGACGATTTCAACTTCTTCGCCGACCTTGACGATACCGCGCTCAACGCGACCGGTCACAACCGTACCACGGCCCGAGATCGAGAACACGTCTTCGATCGGCATCAGGAACGGCTGGTCGATCGGACGCTCCGGCGTCGGGATGTAGGCGTCAACAGCAGCCATCAGCTCGCGGATCGCGTCTTCGCCGATCTTCTTGTCCGAATCTTCCAGAGCAGCAAGAGCCGAGCCCTTGATGATCGGAATGTCGTCGCCCGGGAATTCGTAGGACGACAGAAGTTCGCGAACTTCGAGTTCGACGAGCTCGAGAAGCTCGGCGTCGTCAACCTGGTCGACCTTGTTGAGGAACACGACGATTGCCGGAACGCCAACCTGGCGAGCGAGCAGGATGTGCTCGCGGGTCTGCGGCATCGGGCCGTCAGCAGCCGAGCAAACCAGGATCGCGCCGTCCATCTGAGCGGCACCGGTGATCATGTTCTTGACGTAGTCGGCGTGGCCGGGGCAGTCAACGTGAGCGTAGTGACGGTTCGGCGTCTCGTACTCAACGTGGGCCGTCGAAATGGTGATACCACGGGCCTTTTCTTCCGGCGCAGCGTCGATCTGGTCATACGCCTTGAACTCGCCGAAGTACTTCGTGATCGCTGCGGTCAGCGACGTCTTGCCATGGTCAACGTGGCCAATCGTGCCAATGTTAACGTGCGGCTTGTTGCGCTCAAATTTGCTCTTTGCCATTTCCGGCTCTCCGTTTTCTATCCCCTACCGGGGAAAACTTTTAACTTCTGTCAGCGAAAGGGTATTCCGGTCACTTCTGACCGGAATACTTCGCCTGGATTTCCTGTGCGACGTTCGACGGAACCGGCGCGTAGTGATCGAAGGTCATCGTGTACTGTGCGCGACCCTGAGACATCGAACGCAGGTTGTCGACGTACTTGAACATGTTCGCGAGCGGCACGTTTGCGGCGATCACGACAGCAACGCCACGCGATTCCTGGCCCTGGATCTGGCCACGACGAGAATTCAGGTCGCCGATAACGTCACCGACATAGTCTTCCGGCGTTACGACTTCGACCTTCATCATCGGCTCGAGAAGCTGTGCGCCAGCCTTCTTGGCCGCTTCACGGAAGCAAGCACGCGATGCGATTTCGAAGGCCAGGACCGACGAGTCGACGTCGTGGAATGCGCCGTCGATGAGCGTCGCCTTGACGCCCAGCATCGGGAAGCCAGCGAGCGGACCCGAAGACAGAACGCTTTCGATACCCTTCTGAACGCCCGGGATGTATTCCTTCGGAACAGCACCGCCGACGATCTTGGATTCGAACTTGAAGTCTTCGCCTTCCGGGTTCGGTTCGAAGACGATCTTGACGCGCGCGAACTGACCGGTACCACCGGACTGCTTCTTGTGCGTGTAGTCTTCTTCGTGCTGGCGCGTGATGGTTTCGCGGTAAGCAACCTGCGGCGCGCCGACGTTTGCTTCAACCTTGAACTCGCGACGCATGCGGTCGACGATGATGTCGAGGTGAAGTTCGCCCATGCCGGCGATGATCGTCTGACCGGATTCCTGGTCAGTCTTGACGCGGAAGGACGGGTCTTCGGCAGCCAGACGGTTGAGCGCGAGGCCCATCTTTTCCTGGTCGCCCTTGGACTTCGGCTCGATCGCGATCTGGATGACCGGCTCGGGGAACTCCATGCGCTCGAGGATAACCGGCTTCAGCGGGTCACAGAGCGTATCACCCGTCGTGGTTTCCTTGAGACCAGCCAGAGCAACGATGTCGCCAGCAAATGCTTCTTCGATGTCTTCACGGCTGTTGGAGTGCATCTGCAGCATGCGGCCGACGCGCTCGCGCTTGTCCTTGACCGTGTTCATGACCGACGAGCCCTTTTCGAGCTTGCCCGAGTAGATGCGCGCAAAGGTCAGCGAACCGACGAAGGGGTCGTTCATGATCTTGAACGCGAGCATCGAAAGCGGCTCGGCATCATCAGCGTGACGCTCGATCTCTGCTTCGGTCTTGGCGTCGATACCCTTGATCGCCGGAATGTCGAGCGGCGACGGCAGGTAGTCAACGACGGCGTCGAGAAGCGGCTGAACGCCCTTGTTCTTGAACGCGGTACCGCAGAACATCGGGTGGAACTTCACGTCGATGGTGCCGCGGCGAACGAGTTCGCGGATCTTGTCATTCGAGGGCATGTTGCCTTCGAGATAGGCTTCCATCGCAGCTTCGTCGATCTCGACAACGGTCTCGATCAGCTTTTCGCGATATTCTTCGGCCTTGTCCTTCAGGTCGTCCGGGATTTCGACAACGTCCCACTGAGCGCCGAGGGACTCGTCGCGCCAGACGAGAGCATTCATCTCGATCAGATCGATAACGCCCTTGAATTCGGTTTCAGCACCGATCGGCAGCTGCATGACGACAGCCGTTGCACCGAGACGGGTCTTGATCATCTCGACCGAGCGGTAGAAGTCGGCGCCGGTCTTGTCCATCTTGTTGCAGAAGATCATGCGCGGAACATTGTACTTCTCAGCCTGACGCCAGACGGTTTCCGTCTGCGGCTCAACACCGGCGTTGGCGTCGAGAAGCGCGATAGCACCGTCGAGAACGCGCAGCGAACGCTCGACTTCGATGGTGAAGTCAACGTGGCCGGGGGTGTCGATGATGTTGAAGCGGCGGGTCTTGCCGTCACGGCCCTTCCAGAAGGTGGTCGTGGCGGCAGAGGTGATGGTGATGCCGCGTTCCTGCTCCTGCTCCATCCAGTCCATGGTCGCAGCGCCGTCGTGGACTTCGCCGATCTTGTGGGACTTGCCGGTGTAGTACAGGATGCGCTCAGTCGTCGTGGTCTTGCCAGCGTCGATGTGCGCCATAATACCGAAATTACGGTAGTCTTCGATTTTGTATTCGCGTGCCATAGTGGACTGCCTCTTGAGACGTTCGCGCCAGAATTACCAGCGATAATGCGAGAACGCACGGTTGGCATCAGCCATCTTGTGCGTGTCTTCGCGCTTCTTCACGGCGCTACCACGGTTGTTCGCTGCGTCCATGAGTTCGCCGCACAGGCGATCAACCATGGTCGTTTCGTTACGCTTGCGTGCGGCCGCAATCAGCCAACGGATGGCGAGGGCCTGGCGACGCTCCGGACGAACATCGACCGGAACCTGGTAAGTTGCACCACCGACGCGGCGCGAACGCACTTCAACGTGCGGCGCGATGTTGTCGAGCGCAGAGTGGAATACGGTGATCGGCTCTTGCTTCAGCTTGACCTGAACCGCATCGAACGCGCCGTAGACAATGCTTTCGGCAACAGACTTCTTGCCGTGCAGCATGATGGCGTTCATGAACTTCGTGACAACCAGATCACCGAACTTCGGATCCGGATTGATCTCGCGCTTTTCTGCTTTATGACGTCGGGACATACTTCTCGTCTCTTCAAACTGTTTCAGCGCTTTACCACGCGGAGGACCTCGCGCAGCGCCGGGATTTTCAAAACCGAATTACTTCGGACGCTTCGCACCGTACTTCGAACGACGCTGCTTGCGGTTCTTGACGCCCTGCGTATCGAGAACACCACGGATGATGTGGTAACGAACGCCCGGAAGGTCCTTAACGCGGCCGCCGCGGATCATGACAACCGAGTGTTCCTGAAGGTTGTGACCTTCACCCGGAATGTAGCCGATGACTTCGAAGCCGTTCGTCAGACGAATCTTGGCAACCTTACGGAGAGCCGAGTTCGGCTTCTTCGGGGTCGTGGTGTAAACGCGGGTGCAAACGCCACGCTTCTGCGGGTTTTCCTGCAGAGCAGGAACCTTATTGCGCTTTACCTGTGCCTGACGAGGCTTGCGGATCAGCTGGTTTACGGTAGGCATATACCCATCCCTTGCAAAATCTTATCACGTTACCCTTGCGGGCGGATCGTTGCCGTCGCCGGCAGTTTCGAACGCCTCATGAAATGCGCAAAACAGGGGCCGATCCGCCTTTCCGCAGATGGCCCCAAATAAAGCAGAGGACGCACTATCGTGCGCGTCTTGCGTGCAGCATTGTAGTCGTCGGCGTGCGTTTCGAACCTTGTTTGAGGCGAACTCCAGAACGCGACGTTCCGAACCAGCCAGCCTCACATGGGCTCCGATGCGGCGGGGTGTACTGATTTCAAGGCCAACAGTCAAGGGCAATTAAGAAATATTCTATCGCGCGCAGGCCTGACATGCCTGCAAAACAAGGCTTTTGCACATGGTTTCGAACCTTTTGCCCGCCTCTTTGGCCCTTCGACAGGCGGAGTGTCGGATAGGGTTAAGGAATCGGCAACCACTTTGTGGGGGTTTTCCACCATCTTCGAGTCGGTCGCTGCAGAAGCATTCGAGGCGCGATGCATTTCCATCGCGCCGGACAAAAAAGGGCGCTAAGGTCGCGCCAGCCAATCGAAAGGAAACAATATGGCCGTCACCCCAGACAACGACAATGCCCCGGACGAACCGATGGTGTTCATCATCATCGGCAAGGCCTATGAGACCGACGGCGACGAAGACGGCGTGGACATTCACGTGATGCTCAAGGCGCCCGACGACGATACCGCTGTTCGCGAAGCACTGAACGCCCTTGCCGAAGAGGGTTTTCTCGAGGCTGATCTGGACCAGATCGGCACACTGACCGAGATCCCGAGCGACGAACCCCACGCCTCCGCCTACCAGGGCGCACTCGAAGGCGAAGTGGCGATCATCCGCTTTAGCTAATCTTTGCAGTCAAGTGACCTTCGCCCTCGCCGTTGCCGCGCGGGGCGACCGCCCAAAAGAAGAAGCCGCCGAGATCGCTCTCGGCGGCTTCTTCTTTGTGTGGGTCAGAGGGCGGAATAACCCGCCCTCCCCGCTTATTCGGCTGCAGCGTTCTCGTTGGCGAGATCGGCAAGCATTGGCGTTGCTGCCTCGGCGCCCGTGCCACGACGACGTTCTTCCAGGATCATTTCGTCGCGCGCGGTTGCGATGCGGCGGATCTGGGTCATCGTGCCACCGGTACCGGCCGGGATCAGACGGCCGACGATGACGTTTTCCTTCAGGCCCTGCAGGCCGTCCGTCTTACCAGCGATCGCCGCTTCGGTCAGGACCTTGGTGGTTTCCTGGAACGAAGCCGCCGAGATGAAGGACGGTGTCTGCAGCGACGCCTTGGTGATGCCGAGCAGGACCGGATCGCCGTATGCCGGCTTCTTGCCCTGTTCGATCAGGCCGTCGTTGACGTCTTCGAGCTCGATCCGGTCGACATTGTCACCGACGATGTAGGTCGAGTCGCCGGCATCGGTGATTTCCACCTTCTGCAGCATCTGGCGAACGATGACTTCGATGTGCTTGTCGTTGATGACAACGCCCTGCAGTCGGTAGACTTCCTGGATTTCGTTGACCAGGTAGGAAGCAAGCGCTTCCACGCCCTTGATCGCCAGGATGTCGTGCGGCGCCGGGTTGCCGTCGAGGATGTAATCGCCCTTTTCGATGTAGTCGCCATCCTGAAGATGGAAGGGCTTGCCCTTCGGGATCAGGTACTCGACCGGCTCGACACCGTCTTCCGCCGGCTCGATCAGAACGCGACGCTTGTTCTTGTAGTCGCGGCCGAAGCGAACGGTGCCATCGATCTCAGCGATGATGGCGTGATCCTTCGGACGACGGGCTTCGAACAGTTCGGCAACACGCGGCAGACCACCGGTGATGTCCTTGGTCTTGGCGCTTTCGAGCGGCGAACGAGCGAGAACGTCACCCTGGCTGACCTTCTGGCCGGGTTCGACCGAGAGGATCGCGTCGACCGAGAGCAAGAAGCGGGCTTCGCCGCCGCGCGACAGCTTGGCAACTGCGCCGTTCTTGTCCTTGATGACGATCGCCGGCTTGAGGTCCGTACCACGCGGGGTCGAACGCCAGTCGATAACCTGGCGCTTGGTGATACCGGTCGACTCGTCGGTCGCTTCGAGCACCGAGATGCCGTCGACGACGTCTTCGAAGTGAACGGTACCTTCTACTTCCGTCATCATCGGACGGGTGTAGGGGTCCCACTCGGCGAGACGCTGGCCGCGCTTCACCTTGTCGCCATCGTCGACGAGGATCTTCGAACCATAGGCAACACGCTGCGACGAACGCTCGACGCCACGCTCGTCCAGGATCTGGACCGCCATGTTACGGCCCATCGCGACGAGAACGCCGTCCGAGTTGCGCAGCATGTTGCGGTTCTTGATCTGGACCGTACCTTCGTAGGACGCTTCCAGGAACGACTGGTCGACCACGGTCGCCGTACCACCCAGGTGGAAGGTACGCATGGTGAGCTGGGTGCCCGGTTCACCGATCGACTGTGCAGCGATAACGCCAACCGCTTCGCCCATGTTGACCGGCGTACCACGAGCCAGGTCGCGGCCGTAGCAGACGCCGCAAACGCCCGTCTGGATTTCGCAGGTCAGTGCAGAACGGATGCGGATCGACTGGATACCAGCCTTCTCGATCTCGATGACGTCGGGTTCCAGGATCATCCGGCCGGCATCGACGATGCGAGCGCCCGTGACCGGGTGATCGATGTCGTCCAGAGCCGTACGGCCAAGAATACGAGCGCCAAGCGAGGCCACAACCTGACCGGCGTCGACGATCGCCGTCATTGTGAGACCGTTTTCGGTGCCGCAATCGACGGAGTTGACGATGCAATCCTGCGCGACGTCGACGAGACGACGGGTCAGGTAACCGGAGTTCGCGGTCTTCAAGGCGGTGTCGGCCAGACCCTTACGGGCACCGTGGGTCGAGTTGAAGTACTCGTTAACGGTGAGGCCTTCCTTGAAGTTCGAGATGATCGGCGTCTCGATGATTTCGCCCGACGGCTTGGCCATCAGGCCGCGCATGCCGCCCAGCTGACGCATCTGGTTCGGAGAACCACGGGCGCCGGAGTGCGACATCATGTAGATCGAGTTCATCGGCTTCTGACGACCGTTTTCGTCGAACTCCACCGCCTTAATGCGGGCCATCATTTCGTCGGCGACCTTTTCGGTCGCCTTGCCCCAGGCGTCGACAACCTTGTTGTACTTTTCGCCCTGGGTGATGAGGCCGTCGTTGTACTGCTGCTCGTATTCCTTCACGAGCGCTTCAGTGTCGCCGACGATCTTCACCTTGGTGTCCGGGATGACCATGTCGTCCTTGCCGAACGAAATGCCGGCGCGGCAGGCATGGGCAAAGCCGAGCTGCATGATGCGGTCGCAGAAGATGACCGTGTCCTTCTGGCCGCAGTGACGGTAGACCGCGTCGATCATCTTGGAGATGTTCTTCTTGGTCATTTCCTGGTTGCAGATGTCGAACGGCACGTTGACGTTGCGCGGCAGCAGCTCGCCGATGATCATGCGGCCAGGCGTGGTTTCGTAGATCTTCGAAACCGGGTTGCCCTCGGCATCGACGGTCTTGAAGCGGCCACGGATCTTGGCATGCAGGGTCACGGCCTTGGTTTCGAGCGCGTGATGCAGTTCGCCCATGTCCGAGAACGCCATGCCTTCGCCCGGCTCGTTCTGGTTCAGGATCGACAAGTAGTAGAGACCGAGAACCATGTCCTGCGACGGAACGATGATCGGCGCGCCGTTTGCCGGGTGCAGAATGTTGTTCGTCGACATCATCAGCACGCGTGCTTCGAGCTGGGCTTCGAGCGACAGCGGCACGTGAACGGCCATCTGGTCACCGTCGAAGTCGGCGTTGAAGGCCGTGCAGACGAGCGGATGCAGCTGGATCGCCTTGCCTTCGACCAGGGTCGGTTCGAAGGCCTGGATGCCCAGGCGGTGCAGCGTCGGCGCGCGGTTCAGGAGAACCGGATGCTCGCGGATGACCTCGTCGAGGATATCCCAGACTTCCGGCTTTTCCTTTTCAACGAGCTTCTTGGCCTGCTTGACGGTCGAGGAGTAACCCTTGGCGTCGAGGCGGGCGTAGATGAACGGCTTGAACAACTCAAGCGCCATCTTCTTCGGAAGACCGCACTGGTGCAGCTTCAGTTCCGGACCGGTCACGATAACCGAGCGGCCGGAATAGTCGACGCGCTTGCCGAGCAGGTTCTGACGGAAGCGGCCCTGCTTGCCCTTCAGCATGTCGGACAACGACTTCAGCGGACGCTTGTTGGCACCGGTGATGACGCGGCCACGACGGCCGTTATCGAACAGCGCGTCCACAGATTCCTGCAGCATGCGCTTTTCGTTACGGATGATGATGCCCGGAGCACGCAGTTCGATCAGGCGCTTCAGACGGTTGTTACGGTTGATCACGCGGCGGTAGAGATCGTTCAGATCCGACGTCGCGAAACGGCCACCGTCGAGCGGCACGAGCGGGCGCAGATCCGGCGGGATCACCGGAACGACCTTCATGATCATCCATTCCGGACGATTGCCGGAATCCATGAAGTTCTCGACGATCTTCAGGCGCTTCATCAGCTTCTTCTGCTTCAGATCCGAGGTCGTCTCAGCGAGCTCGGCGCGCAGGTCACCAGCGATCTTCTCCAGATTCATCGAAGCGAGCATTTCATAGATCGCTTCAGCGCCGATCATGGCGGTGAACTGATCTTCGCCGAACTCATCGACGGCGAGCATGTAGTCTTCTTCGCTGAGGAGCTGGTTTTCCTTCAGCGACGTCAGACCCGGCTCGGTCACGATGTAGTTTTCGAAGTACAGAACGCGTTCGACATCCTTCAGCGTCATGTCGAGCAGCGTCGAAATGCGTGAAGGCAACGACTTCAGGAACCAGATGTGGGCGACGGGAGCGGCGAGCTCGATGTGGCCCATGCGCTCACGGCGAACGCGCGACAGCGTGACTTCGACGCCGCACTTTTCGCAGATGATGCCCTTGTACTTCATGCGCTTGTACTTGCCGCACAGGCACTCGTAGTCCTTGATCGGGCCAAAGATGCGCGCGCAGAACAGACCGTCGCGTTCCGGCTTGAACGTACGGTAGTTGATCGTCTCCGGCTTCTTGATCTCACCGTAAGACCAGGAAAGAATCTTCTCCGGCGAGGCGATCGAAATCCGGATGGAATCGAAGGTCTGTGCAGGCACCTGCGGATTGAAAAGATTCATGACCTCTTGGTTCATGCCTGTCTCCTTTACGGGCTTTACGCCCTGAGCTTGGCGAGGGTGCCGACAAATCCCGGGCGCCGGCCCCTGCCCCTTAAACAGCTAAAACCGCATTGGCTGCGGCTCTGTTCCTGCCGAAAACGTCAGCGTCTTCAGGCGGAAACGGTGCGCGCCGCATCGCGGCACGCACCTTGGGTCTCTTTACTCGGCTGCGTCCGGCAACTGTGCACCGCCAGCCTCGTCGACCTTCGAGTTTTCGAGCTCGACCGAAAGGCCCAGCGAGCGCATTTCCTTGACGAGAACGTTGAAGCTCTCCGGAATGCCCGCTTCGAAGGTATCGTCGCCACGGACGATCGCTTCGTAGACCTTGGTACGACCGGCAACGTCGTCCGACTTGACCGTCAGCATTTCCTGCAGGGTGTAGGCCGCGCCGTAAGCTTCCAGCGCCCAGACCTCCATTTCCCCGAAGCGCTGACCGCCGAACTGCGCCTTACCGCCCAGCGGCTGCTGGGTGACGAGCGAGTACGGACCGATCGAACGGGCGTGGATCTTGTCGTCGACCAAGTGGTTGAGCTTGAGCATGTAGATGTAGCCCACGGTCACCTGACGGTCGAACTGATCGCCGGTACGGCCATCGTAAAGCGTCGACTGACCGGTTACCTTCAGGCCCGCCTGCTCCAGCATCTCGTTGACGTCGGCTTCGACAGCACCGTCGAAGACCGGCGTCGCGATCGAAACGCCGCGACGGGTCTGCTCGGCCAGGCGCACGATCGACTCGTCGTCGTACTGCTTGATCGGCTCGCCCTTCGGGCCCGACCCGATGACGCTGTCGATGGTGTCGCGCAGCGGCTGGATGTCGGCGCCTGCCTTGTAGGCATCGAGCATCGCGCCGATCTTCTTGCCCATGCCGGCGCAAGCCCAGCCGAGATGGGTTTCGAGGATCTGGCCGACGTTCATGCGCGAAGGCACGCCGAGCGGGTTCAGAACGACGTCGACATGCGTGCCGTCTTCCAGGAACGGCATGTCTTCGATCGGCACGATACGCGACACGACACCCTTGTTGCCGTGACGGCCGGCCATCTTGTCGCCCGGCTGGATCTTGCGCTTCACAGCGACGAAGACCTTGACCATCTTCATGACGCCCGGAGGCATTTCGTCGCCGCGCTGGACCTTCTCGACCTTGTCCATGAAGCGCTGTTCAAGGCGCGACTTGGATTCGTCGTACTGGGCGCGCAGAGCTTCGATCTCGCCCTGAGCCTTTTCGTCTTCGACGGCGAACATCCACCACTGCGAGCGGGGGTATTCGCTGACGACGAGGTTCGAAAGCTCGGTGCCCTTCTTGAAGCCCTTCGGGCCGGCAACGGCCGTGTGGCCTCGCAGCATGTCGACGAGACGTGCGTAGACGTTACGATCGAGGATCGCCTGTTCGTCGTCGCGGTCCTTGGCGAGGCGTTCGATTTCCTCGCGCTCGATCGCCATCGCGCGTTCGTCCTTCTCAACGCCGTGGCGGTTGAAGACGCGAACTTCGACGACGGTACCGAAGGTGCCCGGGGGCATGCGCATCGAGGTGTCGCGAACGTCGGAAGCCTTTTCACCGAAGATGGCGCGCAGAAGCTTTTCTTCCGGCGTCATCGGGCTTTCGCCCTTCGGCGTGATCTTGCCGACGAGGATGTCACCCGGCTGAACCTCAGCACCGATATAAACGATACCGGCTTCGTCGAGGTTACGCAGCGCTTCTTCCGAAACGTTCGGAATGTCGCGGGTGATTTCTTCCGGACCCAGCTTCGTGTCACGCGCCATCACTTCGAATTCTTCGATGTGGATGGAGGTGAACACGTCGTCGCGCACGATCCGCTCGGAGAGCAGGATCGAGTCTTCGTAGTTGTAGCCGTTCCACGGCATGAACGCGACGAGCGCGTTGCGGCCGAGCGCCAGGTCACCGAGGTCGGTCGACGGACCGTCGGCGATGATGTCGCCCTTGTTCAGAACGTCACCGACGGTAACCAGCGGACGCTGGTTGACGCAGGTGTTCTGGTTCGAACGCTGGAACTTCTGCAGACGATAGATATCGACGCCCGACTTCGACGGATCGAGGTCTTCGGTGGCGCGGATAACGATACGGGTCGCGTCAACCTGGTCGACGACACCGCCACGACGGGCAGCGATTGCTGCGCCGGAGTCGCGGGCAACGACCGGCTCCATGCCGGTACCGACGAACGGCGCTTCGGCGCGCAGCAGCGGCACGGCCTGACGCTGCATGTTCGAGCCCATCAGTGCGCGGTTCGCGTCGTCGTTCTCAAGGAACGGGATGAGCGCGGCCGCGACCGAAACGAGCTGCTTCGGCGAAACGTCCATCAGGTTGATGTTGTCGCGCGGTGCCAGCATAACTTCGCCGGCATGACGGCAAACGACGAATTCTTCCGAGAACGAACCATCGCTCTCGAGAACCGAGTTGGCCTGGGCGACGTGATACTTCGCTTCTTCCATCGCCGAGAGATAGACGACGTCGTTCGTCACCTTGCCGTCAACGATCTTGCGGTACGGGCTTTCGATGAAGCCGTACTTGTTGACGCGGGCGAAGGTTGCGAGCGAGTTGATCAGACCGATGTTCGGGCCTTCCGGCGTTTCGATCGGGCAAATACGGCCGTAGTGCGTCGGGTGAACGTCGCGGACTTCGAAGCCGGCGCGCTCGCGGGTCAGACCACCCGGGCCAAGTGCCGAAAGGCGGCGCTTGTGGGTGATTTCCGAAAGCGGGTTCACCTGGTCCATGAACTGCGACAGCTGCGAGGAGCCGAAGAATTCGCGGACGGCTGCGGCAGCCGGCTTGGCGTTGATCAGGTCCTGCGGCATGACGGTGTCGATCTCGATCGACGACATGCGTTCCTTGATCGCGCGCTCCATGCGCAACAGACCCAGGCGGTACTGGTTTTCCATCAACTCGCCGACCGAACGAACACGGCGGTTGCCGAGGTTGTCGATGTCGTCGATTTCGCCCTTACCGTCGCGCAGTTCGACGAGCATCTTGACGACAGCCAGGATGTCTTCCTTGCGCAGGGTACGGACGGTATCCGCAACTTCAAGGTCGAGGCGCATGTTCATCTTGACGCGGCCGACGGCCGAGAGGTCGTAGCGCTCGGCGTCGAAGAACAGCGTGTTGAACATGGCTTCCGCAGAATCCATGGTCGGCGGCTCGCCCGGACGCATGACGCGGTAGATATCGAACAGAGCGTCCTGACGGTTCTCGTTCTTGTCTACGGTCAGCGTATTGCGGATGTAGGCGCCGACATTGATATGGTCGATGTCGAGAACCGGGATTTCGTCGAAGCCGGCCGACAGAATGACGGGAAGCGTCTTCTCGTCGATCTCGTCGCCTGCTTCGAGGTAGATTTCACCGGTTGCGAAGTTGACGACGTCTTCGGCAAGATAGTTGCCGTAGAGGTCATCATTGGTCGCCTTGAGCGCCTTCAGACCCTTGTCCTGCAACTGACGAAGCAGGCGCGGGGTCAGCTTCTTGCCAGCCTCGACAACGACTTCACCGGTGTCGGCGTCGACCATCTCGGTGATGGCCTTCTGACCCTTCAGGGCATCCGGCTGGAACGGCACGCGCCAGCCTTCGCCGTCGCGCTGGTAAAGCGACTTCGTGTAGAAGGTGTCGAGGATTTCCTCGCCGTCCATGCCGAGCGCCATCAGCAGCGACGACACCGGAATCTTGCGGCGGCGGTCGATACGGGCATGCACGATGTCCTTGGCGTCGAACTCGATGTCGAGCCAGGAACCGCGGTAAGGAATGACGCGTGCTGCGAAGAGCAGCTTGCCCGACGAATGGCTCTTGCCCTTGTCGTGGTCGAAGAACACGCCCGGCGACCGGTGCATCTGCGAAACGATAACGCGCTCGGTACCATTGACGATGAAGGTACCGTTGTCGGTCATGAGCGGCATGTCGCCCATGTAGACGTTCTGTTCCTTGATGTCCTTGATCGACTTCGCGCCGGTATCCTCGTCGATATCGAATACGATGAGGCGCAGCGTCACCTTGAGCGGCGCTGCGTAGGTCAGATCGCGCTGACGGCATTCCTCGACGTCGAACTTCGGCGGCTCGAATTCGTAGGACACGAACTCAAGCATCGATGCGCCCGAGAAATCCTTGATCGGGAAAACGGACTTGAAAACAGCTTGGAGCCCCTCGTCAGGGCGACCGCCCTTGGGCTCTTCAACCATCAGAAACTGGTCGTAGGATGCCTTCTGAACCTCGATGAGGTTCGGCATTTCTGCGACTTCTGGAATTTTACCAAAAAACTTGCGTACGCGCCTGCGACCGTTAAACGAAAGGGTCTGAGCCATCGTCGCTCCTTGTCAATCTTGCATCCGGGCCTGCAACGGACGGGAACCGATGGCCAGTCGACCCCGTCAATCAATGAGTAGTCCAATCTCGTCCAGCTAACGGAAAACGCTCAGCGCGGATTGCTGTGCTGCCTTCCGTTCGAGACCATCCTCTTGAAGAACCCATTACCCAAAAGCCGTTTTTCGACAGGCTTTTGGGTAATATGTTCCAAAAACGGTCAAAGAGAGGCGGCCTGAAAAGGCCACCTCCCCTTGCATGTAGCCGAATTACTTGACGTCAACCTTGGCGCCAGCGTCTTCGAGCTTCTTCTTGAGGTCAGCAGCTTCAGCCTTGGAAACTGCTTCCTTAACCGGCTTAGGAGCGCCTTCGACGAGGTCCTTGGCTTCCTTGAGGCCGAGACCGGTGATGGCGCGGACTTCCTTGATGACGTTGATCTTGTTGGCACCAGCGTCAACGAGGATAACGTCAAATTCGGTCTTTTCTTCTTCAGCAGCAGCAGCAGCACCGCCGGCAGCGCCGCCAGCAACAGCAACAGCTACCGGAGCAGCAGCCGAAACGCCCCACTTCTCTTCGAGCAGCTTGGAAAGCTCAGCAGCTTCCAGAACGGTCAGCGAGGAGAGGTCTTCAACGATCTTTGCGAGATCAGCCATTTTACTTTTCCTTTTGTTCGGTTCGAACTGGTTTTAAATACAACAGCGAAAATCCGCCTTAGGCGGCTTCGTCCTTCTTGGCATAGGCCGAGAACACGCGAGCAAGCTGGCTTGCCGGTGCTGCAACAACCGTTGCGACGCGGGTTGCCGGGGCATTGAGAAGGCCCAGCAGCTTTGCGCGCAGCTCGTCGAGCGAAGGCAGGGTCGCGAGCGACTTGACTGCTTCGGCGTTGAGCGTGGTTGTGCCCATGGCGCCACCGAGAACAACGAGCTTGTCGTTGGTCTTGGCGAAATCCATGACGACCTTAGGAGCCGTGATCGGGTCTTCGCTGTATGCGATCAGCGTCTGACCCTTGAAGAGATTGCTCATCCCTTCCGACTCGGTGCCCTGAAGAGCGATCTTGGCCAGGCGGTTTTTCGCGACTTTGACGGTGCCGCCAGCAGCGCGCATCTTCGAACGGAAGTCGTTCATCTGCGCAACTGTGACACCAGCATAGTGGGCCACGACAACCGAACCGGAAGCCTTGAAGACTTCGTTCAGCTCCGTGACGAATTCGCGTTTTTCCGCTCTTTCCACTGTCTGTCTCCAGTAGGCAGGGTTGCAATACTGCAGCCCCGCCGGGTTTGCCTTTGTCACCCGAGATCGAGCTCGATCCCACGTAACGCTTAAGGATCCTGTCCCTTGGCGTTCCCGGAAGAGCCGGGTCTGACACAAGGCAAGCGAGGTTCGAACCGAATTTCGACGCCTCCGGCGCCATAGCGAAATTCAGATCTTACCCGTCTCATGCAGGCCGAAGTGATTAAGGTAAAACCACCCGCAATCTCGGACAGGAGTTCCGGACTTGACGTCCGGAATTCCCGGCCCCGAAAGGCCGGGAATTTGGTACCGGGCCGAAGCCCGAAAACGATTAAGCGACGCTGAGCGTGGCCGGGTCGATCTTGAGGCCTGGGCCCATGGTCGACGAAATAGCGACGCGCTTGACGTAGTTGCCCTTGGCGCCGGTCGGCTTTGCCTTGATCACTGCGTCTGCGAAGGCACGGATGTTTTCTTCCAGTGCCTTGGCATCGAAGGATGCCTTGCCGATGCCGGCGTGAACAATACCGGCCTTTTCGACGCGGAACTCGACGGCGCCGCCCTTGGATGCCTTGACGGCACCAGCGACGTCCATCGTGACGGTGCCGACCTTCGGGTTCGGCATCATGCCACGCGGGCCGAGAACCTTACCGAGGCGACCGACGAGCGGCATCATGTCCGGGGTTGCGATGCAGCGATCGAAATCGATCTTGCCGCCCTGAACGATTTCGACGAGTTCTTCCGCGCCAACGACGTCAGCACCGGCAGCCTTGGCTTCGTCAGCCTTGGCGCCACGTGCGAAAACGGCGACGCGAACCGAGCGGCCGGTGCCGTTCGGCAGGTTGACGACGCCGCGGACCATCTGGTCGGCGTGGCGCGGGTCAACGCCGAGGTTCATCGCAACTTCGATGGTCTCGTCGAACTTGGCAGTTGCACGTTCCTTGACCATCGAAACGGCCTCGGTGAGACCGTAGATCTTCGTCGGATCGACGCCCTCGCGGGACTTCTGTACACGCTTTGCAATCTTCGCCATGGTCTTAGCCTACCACTTCCAGGCCCATAGCGCGGGCAGAGCCCTCGATCATGGCCATTGCGCCTTCGATATCGGCAGCATTGAGATCCTTCATCTTGGCTTCGGCGATCGACTTGATCTGAGCCTTGGTGAGCTTGCCGGCCGAGCCGCCCTTGCCGGGGGTCTTCGAACCGGACTGGATCTTTGCTTCCTTCTTCAGGAAGTAGCTGACCGGCGGCTGCTTCATGACGAAAGTGAAGGACTTGTCCTGGTAATAGGTGATGACGACCGGGATCGGCATACCCTTTTCCATTTCCTGCGTGGCGGCATTGAACGCCTTGCAGAATTCCATGATGTTAATGCCACGCTGACCGAGCGCAGGACCGATCGGCGGGGACGGATTGGCCGACCCAGCCTTCACCTGCAGCTTGAGCTGGCCTGCAACTTTCTTAGCCATTTCTCTCTGCCTTTCTGAAATCCCCTTGCGACGGATCGCACCGGGATCTGTTACGCCGGTTGCCCGGCTTGTTGCCGATCACGGGGATCGGCGGCTGCGGTTGCGTGGTACGGACGATCCGACCCGGCTAAGGTCGCTCCCCTTCCACGCGCATGCGGATTTCTCCGCCAGAACGGGTCGTAACCCGCCCTATCTCTTGAGATCTTCTCAGACCTTCTCGACCTGACCGTATTCCAGTTCGACCGGCGTCGCGCGACCGAAGATCGAAACCTCGACCTTGAGGCGCGAACGCTCTTCGTCGACGTCCTGAACGACGCCGTTGAACGAGGCAAACGGACCATCCGAAACGCGGACCTGCTCGCCGATCTCGAACGAGACCGACGGCTTCGGACGCTCGACGCCATCCTGGACCTGACCAAGGATGCGCTCAGCCTCATGGTCCGGAATCGGAACCGGCTTGCTGTCGGTACCGAGGAAACCCGTTACTTTCGGCGTATTCTTGATGAGATGGAAAGCCTCATCCGTCAGATTGGCGCGAACCAGAACGTAGCCCGGGAAGAACTTGCGCTCGGCGTCGACCTTGCGGCCACGACGCACTTCGACAACCTTCTCGGTCGGCACGAGAATCTTCTCGAACAAATGCTCGAGACCCTTCTGCTTGGCCTTTTCTTCGATCGATTCAGCGACCTTCTTTTCGAAGTTCGAATAGGCGTGAACAATATACCAGCGCGCAGCCATACTACCCTCCACCCAATCAAGCGCCAACGTTGAGGATGAGGCCGATCGCCCAACCCATCAACTGGTCCGCAGCAAAGAAGAAGGCAGCGGCAAAAAAGACCATGACAAAGACCATCAGCGTCGAGATCATCGTCTCGCGCCGAGAAGGCCAAGTCACTTTCGACGTCTCCGAGCGAACCTGCTGCAGAAACGTTACCGGATTCGTTTTGGATGCCATGTAATGCTCACGCCATTACGGCGCGTAAAGCCGATGATTCAGCCCCACGCACCGCGTGTCTGTTTGGACCCTACATAAAGACCGATTCTGAAAACCACAAGAGCCAATCAGTCTTTTTTGTGAATTTCGTCGACCGGGTCACCGGTCCTTAAGCTTTAGTTTGCCGTCCCCTCAGCCTTTATGCAAGCGCGAGAGAAATGGCAGGGGCAGAGGGGCTCGAACCCCCGACCTGCGGTTTTGGAGACCGCCGCTCTACCAACTGAGCTATACCCCTATTCAGCTGCGCCTTCGTCTAACGACGCGTCGCCGCCTCAAGTCAGCGGCTTAATATTCAGTTTGCCGGAGGATGACAAGCACCTTTCACCGAAGAAGCGAAAAAATCCTCATCGAATTGCAACAACCCCCTGCCCTGCCGCCTCCGGCGTCACGAACGGGCGCAAGTCATTGTCGAGCCTGCCGTAATTCCCGCGGCGCGCGAAGTCGGGAATCCGCTATCCTGCCGGCAATTGCCGGGAGCCGAATCATACGTCGCGCATCACGCTGGCCGAATACGGTCCCTGCTGGCTTTGTTGTTTGAAGAGCGAGCCTCAGAGATCGCGACGCTGCTTCACCCTTCGTCCGCGAGGTCCATCACATCGGCAGCACCGCAGTGCCCGGATTGCCGGCGAAGCCGAAGATCGATATCGATGCGGTCATCGCGGATCTGAGAAGGCTGCCGGAGCTGACTGCGCGCCTTCGCAGCATCGGCTACACCTTTCACCGCGATCCGCACGCAAGCGGCCTCTGGACCTTCACCACCGATACGCGCCCCTACGGCACGCGCCTCTATCTTTGCTCTGGCGACAACGCCGCTCATGCGGCACGCCTCCTCTTCCGCGACCAGTTGCGTGAACGGCTGGACTATGCCGAGCGATACGAGACGCTGAAAAAGCGGCTTGCCACAGACGCCAATGGCGATTGGGATATCTACACCCACGGCAAGCGCGACTTTATCGATGAAGTCCTGGCAGCTCCTGCAACGAAAAAGGCCCCGCCGTTGCCAGCGGGGCCTCTCTACTGATCTGAAACCAGCAGATTACTCGACGATCGAGGCTACGATGCCTGCGCCGACGGTACGGCCGCCTTCGCGGATCGCGAAGCGCAGCTTTTCTTCCATCGCGATCGGAACGATCAGCTCGACGGCAACGGTGACGTTGTCGCCCGGCATGACCATTTCCGTGCCTTCCGGCAGCGTCACGATGCCCGTCACGTCCGTCGTGCGGAAGTAGAACTGCGGACGGTAGTTCGTGAAGAACGGCGTATGACGGCCGCCTTCTTCCTTCGTCAGGATGTAGGCTTCAGCCATGAACTTCTTGTGCGGCTTGACCGAACCCGGCTTGCACAGGATTTGGCCACGCTCAACGCCGTCACGGTTAACACCACGGATCAGCGCGCCGATGTTGTCGCCGGCCTGGCCCTGGTCGAGCAGCTTGCGGAACATTTCAACGCCCGTAACCGTCGTCTTCGACGTGTCGCGGATGCCGACGATTTCAACTTCTTCGCCGACCTTGACGATACCGCGCTCAACGCGACCGGTCACAACCGTACCACGGCCCGAGATCGAGAACACGTCTTCGATCGGCATCAGGAACGGCTGGTCGATCGGACGCTCCGGCGTCGGGATGTAGGCGTCAACAGCAGCCATCAGCTCGCGGATCGCGTCTTCGCCGATCTTCTTGTCCGAATCTTCCAGAGCAGCAAGAGCCGAGCCCTTGATGATCGGAATGTCGTCGCCCGGGAATTCGTAGGACGACAGAAGTTCGCGAACTTCGAGTTCGACGAGCTCGAGAAGCTCGGCGTCGTCAACCTGGTCGACCTTGTTGAGGAACACGACGATTGCCGGAACGCCAACCTGGCGAGCGAGCAGGATGTGCTCGCGGGTCTGCGGCATCGGGCCGTCAGCAGCCGAGCAAACCAGGATCGCGCCGTCCATCTGAGCGGCACCGGTGATCATGTTCTTGACGTAGTCGGCGTGGCCGGGGCAGTCAACGTGAGCGTAGTGACGGTTCGGCGTCTCGTACTCAACGTGGGCCGTCGAAATGGTGATACCACGGGCCTTTTCTTCCGGCGCAGCGTCGATCTGGTCATACGCCTTGAACTCGCCGAAGTACTTCGTGATCGCTGCGGTCAGCGACGTCTTGCCATGGTCAACGTGGCCAATCGTGCCAATGTTAACGTGCGGCTTGTTGCGCTCAAATTTGCTCTTTGCCATGGGTACGTTTCCTGTGGTCAAGTATGAATGATCAGCCGGCAGGGCCGGTTTGTGGAGCCGTTTAAGGGTTTCAGGGGATTTGCGCAAGACTTAATTGCGTACGCCCGGACCGGTCGCCGACGGCCTTTTCCTGCCGATATGTAAGAACGCTGAAGCGCCGACACAAGGGCAGGCATGCGCGAATCACGGATCGCTCCGCAAGCAAGACAAACAATGACTTACCGCGAAGCGTTGGAGCATCGGATTAATTCGGATAAGGAGGCTGTTCGCTGCTGGAGCGGGTAGCGGGAATCGAACCCGCGTATTCAGCTTGGAAGGCTGCTGCTCTACCATTGAGCTATACCCGCGGGCCTTCGATCCAGAAGCAGAATGGTGGAGGGAGTTGGATTTGAACCAACGTAGGCTGAGCCAACGGATTTACAGTCCGTCCCCTTTAACCACTCGGGCATCCCTCCATTATTCTGTCGGGATCTTTCGACCAAGCATTTGAGATCGTGAGACAACCAGCGACGCGTCGTTGCCGCCTCTCGATCTGTGGCCGGGTATATGACCGCCCTCTTTCCTCCTGTCAACACGGGTCAGTGGAAAATTTCCGAATTTCTCCACAGCGACAATTCCGGACCGCTCATCGAAAACCATTTCGCCACGCCTGCAACCCCTCTATAAGACGCCCATGAGCAAAGATCACACCGGCGACAAGAGCGCCAAGGACACCCATTACGCCAACCTCAGGCGCGCCCACCGCGACGCCAAGCGGGAACGCGGCGAAATCCCAACGCCAAAACACGAGAAGCGCCGCAAGGCGCCGGCCGACTGGAAGCCACCGCAGCTCGCGCCCGAGCAGGTTCTGCTCTACGGCCTGCATACGGTTCGCGCCGCCCTCGACAATCCGGCGCGCCAGTTCGTTCGCCTCAGCGTGACGCCGAACGCCGCTGCAAGATTGGAGCTCGACGAGCTTTCGGCCCTGCCCTTCCCGGTCGAAACCGTGACGCCGCAGGATCTCGACAAGATCCTCGGCCCCGATGCGATCCACCAGGGCGTGATGCTCGAGACGCGCCCCTTGCCGCATCGCAAGCTCGAAGCGCTTCGCGACTGCCCGCTGATTCTGGTGCTCGACCAAGTGACGGATCCGCACAATGTCGGCGCCATCATGCGTTCCGCCGTCGCCTTCGATGCCGGTGCGTTGATCACCACCATGCGCCACAGCCCGACCGAATCGGGCGTTCTCGCCAAATCCGCCTCGGGCGCGCTGGAAATGATTCCCTATATCCAGATCACCAATCTTGCGGATGCCATCGAAGAACTCCATCGGCTGGGCTTCCAGACGATCGGCCTCGATTCGGAAGGACCGCAGCCGCTTGAAGGAACATTCAGCGGTGAGAAGATCGCGCTCGTTCTCGGCTCCGAGGGCAAGGGACTGCGGCAGAAGACCCGTTCGATCGTGACCGACCTTGCCCGCCTCGACATGCCGGGCGCGATCAAGTCGCTGAACGTGTCGAACGCGGCAGCAATCGCCATGTATGCCGCGCGCCAGTTCCTGAACCGCTGACATCCACGCGCAGCCGGCCGCCCATGGCGACGACCAAGCGGGCGACGGCGTCATCCCACACTGCTGCAAGGGCTGGCGCATTGACGCGAAAATGTGACTGTGGAAATCTCCGCGCGTTGGGATCGGAGAGCTCCATGGTTGTCGCAGTTGCGTCACGCGTTCCTATGTTTCGGCTGCTCGTTCTGGGTGCAGTCTGCCTCGGTTCACACACCGCCTTCGCCGCCGGCGACATCGATCCCGGGATCATCGCGGCGCAGGCGGGCGACTATCTGGTCGCGCCGCTCGATGGCGCCGAAGGATGCAAGCTCACCCTCACCGCCGATGAGGCGATCGGCGGCTACGCAGTTACCGGAGCCGAGGGTTGCGCCAAGAGTGTGCCAACCCTTGCCGACGTCGCCGCCTGGAATTTCGACGGGAACGGCGGCCTGCTGCTGATCGACGTCCTGCGAAAAGTCCATGCCCGCTTTGAAGAGAGCGAGGGATCCCCGCTCCTGACGAACGGCGAGGACGGGCCTCGACTGGCCCTCGTAACCGCGGTGGACGGCATCTCGCATCTGCCGGCGCCGGCAAACATGAAAGGCGCGTGGCAGATGAAACGGCCGGGCGGAACCGCCATCTGCCATGTGCGCTTTAAGGAGGCTGCCGACAGTGACGGCAATTTTGCACTGTCCGTCGAAGAGCCATGCGATAGCGCCGTCAGAAAATTGAAACTGAAGAGCTGGACGGCGAACGGCCTTGGCATAACCCTGCTCGGCGAAGACGGCAGCTCGCTCGCGTTCACCGCCACACCTTCCGGCTTCGAAAAAGACCGTAATGAGGGCGGCAAGCCGCTGCTCCTCGTCAGAAACTGACCAATTGCCCCGTAGGGCTCAGCGGCGTGCTCATGCCGGCCGCCGTCGGGCAGCCGTCGCGCAGCTTCTTCCAGGTGGAGACGTTGAGGTTCATTTCGCAGCGCGCCATATAGACGTTGCCGTCGACCCTTAGGCAGGCGATCTGTCCGAGCTCATATTTCGAACCGTCGCGGTTGCGGCACGTGCAATTGTGTGCGCGCGCCGCGTCGGCGGCGAGCAGTGCAGCCACCGCAGCGGTCATGCCCAACAGAATTGTCCGCCGGTCCACCATCGATGCATTATAAAGCAGATTGTGAAATCCCAAAACGGACAATGCCGGCTGCGTTTGCAACCGGCACCGTCCGCACGCAGGGCCTGGGCCCCTCCACCGGATCACGTCAGTGACCCGCTGAACCTATATGTTAGCTCGCCAGGCGAAGGACGTTGCCTTCCGCGATGGTCTTTTCAGCCTCAGCGATCGCAAACTGCTTGGAATCGGCGCTGAGGTTGAGACCTTCGGCACGGACAAATTCCACATCTGTGACGCCCAGGAAGCCGAAGACCGTCTTCAGGTAGGATTCCTGGTGGTCCATGACGGCGGCCGGGCCGGCGGAGTAGTGACCGCCGCGGGTCGAGGCGACGATGATCTTCTTGCCCTTGGCGAGGCCTTCCGGACCATTTTCGGTGTAGCGGAACGTCTTGCCGGAGACGGCGATGCGGTCGATCCAGGCTTTCAGCTGGCTCGGGATGCCAAAGTTGTACATCGGGGCACCGATGACGACCGTGTCGGCCGCCAGGAATTCTTCGAGCATGTCGCGGCCAAGCTTGACGTCGGCGGCAAGGTCGGCATCCACGCCTGCGAGATCGGCGGGAGCCATGATCTGGGCGCCGGTCAAATGCGGGAGCGAGCTGGCGGCGAGGTCACGATAGGTTACGGTGGCATCCGGGCGGTCAGCCTTGATCTGAGCGGCGAGTGCCGCCGTCAGGCGACGGGAAACCGAGTGATCGCCGAGGATACCAGAGTCGATATGAAGAACGTTCATGGGAACACCTTTGTGTTTGCGTTGCGGTGCTCCACATATGAGGGGAAAACAATCGACCGATAAGCCAGTGGATATTTGACATACTGTTTCCAGACGGAAACAATCGGGCAAAGCATCCGGACCTCGGAGACAGGACAATGCAGGATCTGAACGATCTCGGGCTCTTTGCCGCCGTCGTGCGCAACAACGGCTTCAGCGCTGCCGCACGCGATCTCAATATACCCAAATCCAAACTCAGCAAACATGTGGCCCGCCTCGAGGAACAGCTCGGCGTGCGGTTGCTTGAACGTTCGACCCGCAAGCTGCGTGTCACCGACATCGGCCGGGTTTTCTATGAACATTGCCAGGGGCTGCTCGACGGCGTCGCGGCCGCCGAAGCCGAAATTGCGGCGGTGCGGGCTGAACCTTCGGGCACCGTCAGGCTCGCCTGCCCACTCGGCTTCACCCCGATGCTCGCGGATATCCTGCCGGCGTTTCACCGGCGTTATCCCGGCGTGCGGCTCCTGATCACCGCCACGAACCGGCGCATCGACCTGATAGAAGAACGGATCGACGTGGCGCTCCGCGCCCGCGGCCAGCTCGATACCGACAATCAGCTGATCATCCGCAAGTTCGGCGAGGTTCGCGAGCGGCTCGCCGCCAGCCCGACGTTCCTTGCCCGCTCGGGCGACATCACAATCGACAACCTCAGCCAGCAGGCGACGCTGTCGATGAACGAACAACACCCGACCGACGTCTGGCGGCTCGTCTCATCCGACGGAAACACGACGGAGATCTCCCATCGTCCGATCATCGGCTGCAGCGACTTCCTGATCCTCGAACGCGCCGCGATCGAAGGCATGGGCGTGGCGCTGTTGCCGGACCATATCTGCGAGCGTGCCTTCCGCGCCGGCGTGCTCGTGCCAGTGCTTCCGGAATGGACCTCGAACGACGTCGTGGTGCACCTCGTCTTCCCGTCTCGCCAGGGCATGCTGCCAGCGACCCGGGCACTGATCGACTATCTCGCCGAAAACCTTCTCAACGCCCTGCAGAAATGCCGGGAGGTTCCGATGCGCATGGCCCCCTCGTTCGACATCTGACATCGCGAGGCAGTCCCGCTCAGCACCGGCAAATCATCAAGACATTGCCGTCGGGGTCGCGGATCGTGAACCATTGCTCGAATTGCACCGGCGTGACGATCTCGACACCGAGGGCGACCGCGTGATGATGTGCTGCAGCCACATCTTCGGTATCGAAATGAAAGAGCGGCGCATCCTGCGGCCTCCCGAGAGCGAATATTTCCGCATCGAGAATCAATCGTGCGCCGCTACCCTTTGGAAAGACCGCGAGGTGGCCGTGCACGGTTTCCGGTTCGTCGACCTGGATCGGCTCGCCCGTTTTTATGGCGATCCTTGCTGAACGTGATTGACTGCTCAATTCGCAGCTTCGCCCCGCGTCTCAAATCCGAATGCGGTTAAAGCTTCAAAAAATGCGCGATTTCAGCAGAAAAAGGCAGATGTGGTGCCCCCAGAGAGACTCGAACTCCCGACCTACTGATTACAAATCAGCCGCTCTACCAACTGAGCTATAAGGGCACTTGCTGCGGTGGGAGTTACCATAATCTCATCCGGTGTAAAGCAAAATTGCGAATTCTCCCAATTTTTCAGATGCGTTCGGGTTCGGGCCATGCCAGAAACGATAGACAGAGATCGCCGCAAGCGGCATGCAACGCATCGAACGGACTAGAGTTGATGGCCCGAACGTTCAATTCCTTCGCCTTCCTCGCCTCTTCTGCGGAGGAGGCGCAAAAGGCTGCGGCTGATCTCAAGGCGATCTATGGTGACAACGATCCGGCGAAGGCCGACGTGATCGTGGCGCTCGGCGGTGACGGCTTCATGCTGCAGACGCTGCACCAGACCATGAACAGCGGCAAACTGGTCTACGGCATGAACCGCGGCTCCGTCGGCTTCCTGATGAACCGCTACAGCACCGAGAACCTGACGGACCGCATCTGCCAGGCAGTCGAGAACGCGTTCCATCCGCTGGAGATGCAGACGACCGACGTCTACGGCGAGAGCTTCACGGCGCTTGCGATCAACGAAGTCTACCTCTTCCGCCAGTCCTATCAGGCTGCAAAGCTTCGCGTCCTCATCGACGGAAAGACAAGGCTCCAGGAGCTGACCTGCGACGGCCTGCTGGTGGCGACACCAGCAGGTTCCACCGCCTACAACCTCTCCGCTCACGGCCCGATCCTGCCACTCGAAGCACCGCTTCTGGCCATGACGCCGGTCAGCGCCTTCCGTCCACGCCGCTGGCGCGGCGCGCTCTTGCCGAACCATGTCACGGTCGAGATCGAAATCCTGGAAGCCGACAAGCGGCCGGTGAACGCCGTGGCGGACCATCAGGAAGTAAAGTCGGTGGTCAAGGTGCGGATCGCCGAATCGGAGAACATGACGGCGCGCATCCTCTCGGATCCCGATCATTCCTGGTCGGACCGCATCCTAGCCGAGCAATTTTCGAACTGAACGCACGTTCTCCGCGCGGTATGTTATGATCCTCCATGGCTCGTTTTCCGACGGCTAATGCATGTTTCCTTTAATCGTACCCGATTAAAGGACAAAAACATGCAGCAATTCAAAGTGCTACAGCGACCTTTGCGCGTCTGAAAAGACGCGCGGCGCTGTAGGAGCGAGGCGGCAGCGGAGCTGCGGTTTGAAAGGACGACAATCCCCAATGCAAAGATCCGCCCTCCTCGCGCTCCTCCTGTTCGTGAGCACCGCCGGCGCCAAGGCCGAGGACGCCAACGTCGTGCCGCCGCAGGCTACCTTTGTCACGAGCACCGGCTACTGGGAGGAAAGCGGAGCGCCGCTTTCATCACTCGACCCCAATGCCGCCGCCGAGAAGCAAAGCGACGCCCGCCGCGGTTACTACAAGCTGATCGCGCTTCGCCAGACGGATGGCACCGCACAGGTCCATCTGCAGCAGATCGAAGCGACGCCAGCCGGACCGGTGGTGGTTTCCTCGGCGGAGCTCGAAGAGTTCTCGGCGCTCAAGGCCTATGTCACCGACATTCGCCCGGAGACCTCAACCGGCGTCACCGCGCAGCCGGGCATGTTCGCGACCGTCTATCTGAAGACAGATCCGACCGCCCGCGAACCGGAGACCTGGACCGTGCTCATCGATGATCTCGGCGACATCAAGGTCGAGCGCGCTTCGAACTGAGCAAAAGAAAAGGCCGGGTGCGAACCACCCGGCCTTCTTCAATTCAAGAACTCTCGCAGCGACGCTTAGTTCAAATCGTCGACGACTGCATCCGCGCCACCGCTGACACGGTGCGCAAGCGCCGCCTCCATGAACTCGTTGAGCTCGCCGTCGAGCACATCGCCCGGTGCGGTGCTCTCGACCCCGGTGCGCATGTCCTTGACCAGCTGGTAAGGCTGCAGAACGTAGGAGCGGATCTGGTGGCCCCAGCCGATATCCGTCTTTGACGCAGCCTCGGCGTTTGCCGCCTCTTCGCGCTTCTTCAACTCCGACTCGTAGAGACGCGCACGCAGCATGTCCCAGGCCTTGGCCCGGTTCTTGTGCTGTGAGCGCTCCTGCTGGCACTGCACGACGATACCGGACGGCATATGCGTAATACGCACAGCCGAGTCGGTCGTGTTGACGTGCTGGCCACCGGCACCAGACGACCGGTAGGTGTCGATGCGGCAGTCACTCTCGTTGATGTCGATCTGGATCGAATCGTCGACCACCGGGTAGACCCAGATCGACGAGAACGAGGTGTGGCGGCGCGCATTGCTGTCATAGGGCGAAATGCGAACGAGGCGATGCACGCCCGATTCGGTCTTCAGCCAACCATAGGCATTGTGGCCCTTGACGAGCAGCGTCGCAGACTTGATGCCGGCTTCTTCACCGTCCTGGATTTCAAGAAGCTCGACCTTATATCCCTGGCGCTCGGACCAACGGGTGTACATGCGCAGAAGCATGTTGGCCCAGTCCTGGCTTTCGGTGCCGCCGGCGCCGGAATGCACTTCGAGATAGGTGTCGTTCTGATCGGCCTCGCCAGAAAGCATGGCCTCGACCTGCTTCTTGGCCGCTTCGTTGCGCAGTTCACGCAGCGCCTGTTCGGCATCCGCGATGATCGCCGCGTCGCCCTCTTCCTCGCCGAGCTCGATGAGTTCGATGTTGTCGTTGAGCTGCTGCTCGAAGCGGCGCAGGCCATTGATGCCGTCGTCGAGTTGCTGGCGCTCGCGCATCAGCTTCTGTGCTTCCGAAGCATCGTTCCACAAGGTCGGATCTTCCGCCTTGTTGTTCAACCAGTCCAGTCGTCTTACCGCTTGATCCCAGTCAAAGATGCCTCCTCAGCAGGCTTATGGCCTGCTTGATTTCGTCGACAATGTTCTCGATTTCGCTGCGCATAATCCTGCTTCTTGTGAACCCGATATGAAATTGAGCGTCAAATAGCGATGCCCGCCGCTGATGTAAAGGCGGCGGGCATCGCGAGAGGGGAAAGGCTTAGAACAGACCGTTGGAGCCCGAGGTCACCGCCTGGTTCGCCTGCGGCGAGTTCTTCAGGATTTCCTCTGGCGGCACGTATTGATCGAGCCCGCCGATGACCGAGAAGGTGTCAGCCGGGCCGGTGCCGGGCTTGAAGGCCTCGATGATCGTGTCCGGCTCACCCTCTTGGGCGGCCATGCCGGTCTTGCGGTTGACGGCGACCATGCTCATGCCCTCGGGCACAACGAACTTGCTCGGGCGGGTGTCCTTGACGGCTTCCTGCATGAAGTCGTTGAAGATCGGCACCGCGAGGCTGCCGCCGGTGGCACCGCGGCCGAGCGGGGCCGGATTGTCGAAGCCGAGGTAGAGGCCGGCAACCATGTCGGGCGTGTAGCCGACGAACCAGGCGTCCTTTTCGTCATTTGTCGTGCCGGTCTTGCCGGCAACCGGACGATCGAGCTTGATCTTGCCGGCGGCCGTGCCGCGCAGCACCACGCCCTCCATCATCGACGTGATCTGGTAGGAGGTCATGGGGTCGAGCACCTGCTCGCGATTGTCGGTCAGGACGGGTTCTTCCTGGCTCTGCCAGTCGCCCGCGTTGCAGTTGTCGCAGGTGCGGTCCTCATGCCGGAAAATCGTCTTGCCATAGCGGTCCTGAATACGGTCGATCAGCGACGGCTTGATCTGCTTGCCGCCGTTGGCGAGCACCGAATAGGCCGAGACCATACGCAGAACCGTCGTTTCGCCGGAGCCCAGCGACATCGCGAGCAGCGGCGGCATCTTGTCGTAAATGCCGAAGCGTTCGGCATATTCGGCGACCAGATTCATGCCCATGTCGTTGGCGAGGCGAACCGTCATCAGGTTGCGCGATTTCTCGATGCCGAGGCGCAGCGTCGACGGACCGGCGGAGCCGCCGCCATAGTTTTCAGGACGCCAGACCTGACCGCCCGCGACGATTTCGATCGGGGCATCGAGAATGACCGATGCCGGCGTGTAGCCGTTGTCGAGTGCTGCGGCGTAGACGAAGGGCTTGAAGGACGAACCCGGCTGACGCATCGCCTGCGTCGCGCGGTTGAATTCCGACTGGCCATAGGAGAAGCCACCGACCATCGCCAGGACGCGGCCGGTCTTCGGATCCATCGCGACGAGACCACCCTGCACCTTCGGCGGCTGGCGCAGGCGATATTCGCCCTTTTCGGCGAGCGGCTCAACGTAGACAACGTCGCCGGCGCCGAAGACGCCTTCGGGGGATTTCGCCGACTTGCGGTCGCCAGTCGCCGAACGGTAGGCCCACTGCATGTTCTTGGCGGAGATGTGTCCGGTGACGCGCTCGGCCACGATTTTGCCCGATGCTTCCTTCTCCGGCTGGATGCCGATCTCGGCGCCCTGTGCGTCGACTGAGAGAACAACGGCGAGCTTCCACTCCGGCACGTCGCTGAAGGCGACGACGGCACCAAGCGGCTCACCCCAATCGCCACCGATCTCGATCGACTTCACCGGACCATGGAAGCCGCGGCGCTCGTCGTAGGTCAGCAGACCCGCCTGCAGCGCCTTGCGGGCCGCGATCTGCAGACGCGGATCGAGCGAGGTGCGAACCGACAGGCCGCCCTCATAGAGCGCGTTGTCGCCGTATTTCTGAATGATCTGCCGGCGGACTTCCTCGGCGAAGAAATCGGAGGCGAAGAGATGCGCGCCGCCGCGGCGCGGGTTGACACCGAGCGGCTGCTTCTTGGCTTCTTCGCCGTCGGCCTTGGTGACGTAGCCGTTCTCGACCATGCGGTCGATCACCCAGTTGCGGCGTTCGATGGCGGCTTCGGTCTTGCGGAACGGATGGTAGTTGGCCGGTCCCTTCGGGAGCGCTGCGAGATAGGCGGTCTCGGCAATGGTAAGCTCGGTTACCGACTTGTCGAAATAGGTCAGCGCCGCACCGGCAATACCGTAGGAATTCAGGCCGAAGAAGATCTCGTTGAGATAGAGTTCAAGGATCCGGTCCTTGCTGTAGGCCTGCTCGATGCGGAACGAAAGGATCGCTTCCTTGACCTTGCGGTCGATCGTCTGGTCCGAGCTCAGCAGGAAGTTCTTTGCCACCTGCTGCGTGATCGTCGATGCGCCAACCGGGCGACGGCCGGAACCGAAGTTCTGCAGGTTCACCGCGATAGCGCGGGCGAGACCTGTGATATCGACACCCGGATGCTGGTAGAAGTTTTTGTCTTCGGCGGAGATGAAGGCTGCCTTGACGCGATCAGGAATCGCCTGGATCGGCAGATAGAGACGCCGCTCACGGGCATATTCCGCCATCAGCGCGCCATTGCCGGCATGAAAGCGCGTCGTTACAGGCGGCGAGTATTTCGCCAGCACCTCGTAGTCCGGTAGATCCTTGGTGACGACGCCCAGATAAAGCGCCACGGCTCCAGCCACGCCAAGCAGCAGAAACGCACCAATCCCGAAGAAATATCCAATCAGCCTGATCATCAGTCAGATACCGGTACCTTAATTATCGTTCAATTGCCGGACCGCCGAGCGACAGTCCATGCTCTGTCCCGCCGGCTTAATTGCGTCAGTCCGACCAAACTCTTCCGTCAGAAATCGTCTGGCTTCGCAGCAACCCGCTAAGCCCGGCTCCTCATATGGCGAGGAACCCCGGGCTTCAACTCGTTTCTCAACAAATCCGGGCGCAATTCCGGTTAGGTCCCGGAATGTGCGTAAAATAGGGCTGTTTCCGATTATCGCGTGCGCATCCAGTTGAAAAGCATAACGCTGTTACCAAGGCGACACAAATCACTTCGTTCCTGGGCATGCCTTCAAACGTCAGCCGCCGCTGGCAACCGCCTGCTCGCGATAACGCCGAACCGCGACGGCAAGACGCTCCGAAACCTTCTTGCGCCATTCCGGATCCAGCAGCAATTTCTCATCCTCCTTGTTCGACAGGAAGCCCAGTTCCAGCAGGATCGACGGCACGTCGGGTGCCTGCAACACGCGGAACCCGGCGAAGCGGTGCGGGTTGTTGATGAGATTGATCTGGCCCTCGAAGGAAGAAACCACCGCGCGCGCCATGTTGACGGAAAAGGCCTGCGTCTCGCGGCGGGTCAAATCGATCAGGATATCGGCGACCTCCGCGGGCTCGCTCTGAAGCGGTACGCCGGCGATTTCGTCCGAAAGGTTTTCGCGAGCGGCAAGGCTTGCGGCCAGATGGTCCGACGCCTTGTCGGAGATAGTATAGACCGTAGCGCCGCGGATGTCCTTCTGGCGGAGCGCATCGGCATGGAGCGAGATGAAAAGATTGGCGCCCTTGTTCCGGGCAATCTGCACGCGCTGCGGCAGCGAGAGAAAAACATCCTTGTCGCGGGTGAGAAAAGCCTCGATCCCGGCACCCTTGTTCAGGGCCTCGACGAGATCCTTGGCAAAGGCCAGCGTGACGTGTTTCTCTTCCGTCTTCGTCTCGGCGGCAAGCGCACCGGTGTCGATGCCGCCGTGGCCGGCATCGATCGCGATGATGAAGGGGCCGCCGTCTTTCGTGGGCGCAACGGCCACAGGTCTGTCGGTTTTCGTCGCAGCGACGGAACCGGTCCATTGCTGTTCGCCGAGAAGTGCATCGAAGCGCGTCTGGTCGACCCGTTCGGCGTCGATAACCAGGCGGTAGCCCTTGCCCCCCTCCTCCGCGATCACCTCCGCATGGGTTACCGCAACAGGCCCCTTCGCGGAAAGAACGATACGGGAATTACCCGCGCCCATGCCGCCGTAGCGGATCGCGTCGAACAGGCCGCGCGGTTGGAGGCTATCCGCCTTCAGGCCGAAGGCTGTTTCCGGCAGGTCGACGACTACGCGAACGGGGTCGGCCACGTAATGAACGGAAAAATCCGGCTTGCGGTCGAACTCGACGACGACCCGGGTGCGCGCGTCGTCGCCGGCGATCCGCGCGCCAAAGGCGAGCAACGGGCCCGGCTCGGCAGCACGAGCGGCCGGCACGCTCAGGAGGAGACCGCCGACGAGCACCGAAGCACCGAGCAAACGCCAACCCATCCGCGACATCAACGACAACAGCGAACCGCGCATACAAACCGCCAAAGGCTTCACCTTGGGCTCCCCGCCACTTTCTCAAAACCAGAGGGCGGCCGATGCGGCCACCAAACGCATACCTTGATCAATGAACCCTTATGGTTAACCAAAGCTTGACAAAGGTCATCTTCCGCCTCGCACCGGCGCCATCGATTCATCATTTGCCGGCCTACTCCACGTGGACAAGCGAATCGATCATTATTGTGGCGGCACGGGCTTTTCCCTTGCCAATGTGACATAGAAAACATAAAAGCGTCACAAGGAGAAAGTGTTGACGGGATAGAACAGTCGACCGGGCAGCCGGAGCTTCTCCAAAGCTTGGCGCCAGGGAGTGGTCGAACCGGATCAACCGGTTAAACGCATCGCACTTCCGCGGTCGCAAGGTGTTCATCCGCCGTCGCTGCATTTCCTCCTCGTACACTGGATCGCAAATTTCCGGCGGTGGCCGGAGTTCTTGATGGTGATTTTTCACCAACGCCCGCAAGCGGGCGAATTCATTGGGTCTTCATGAGACCTTGGACATTGGCATTCTTGTTTGGTCATTGATGTTGACTCAGCAGTATCGGTCAGAAGTAGAGCGGCCCCGGGACACAGGTGTTCCGGCTGTCGTCTGGCTGCTGCACCATCGCCTGCACCAAACAGGAACTTTCATATCCGGCGCACCTTCCGACGTGTTTGGCAGTCTTCCCAAGGAAGCAGGTCTGTCTCCCGTTCCGCTGGTGCGCCGAGGAGCACAGCTTAGATGGCAGAGAAAATGCTTATCGATGCGTCTCACTCCGAGGAGACGCGCGTCGTTGTCGTACGCGGAAACCGCATAGAAGAGTTCGACTTCGAGTCGGAACATAAGAAGCAAATCCGCGGCAATATCTATCTGGCGAAGGTCACCAGAGTGGAGCCTTCGCTGCAGGCCGCCTTCGTCGACTACGGCGGTAACCGCCACGGATTTCTGGCCTTTGCCGAAATTCACCCCGACTACTACCAGATCCCACTTGCCGACCGTCAGGCACTGCTGAAGGCCGAAGCCGAAGAAGCGCGACGCGACGACGACATCGAACATGTCGAAACCGCCGCGGCGCCGGCAAGCGAACTTTCCGTTCCCGTCGACCTCGAGGTCGTAGCGGAGACCGAAGTCGACGCGCAGCCGGCAGAAGCCGTCACCGCCGAACCGGTGGTCGAAGAGGAAGTGCCGGTCGAAAAGCCCAAGGCAAAGCCGAAGCGCACCCGCAAAACCAAGGCCAAGGCTGCGGAAGAAGCGGCTGCCGCTTCCGTCGATGGCGACGAAAGCAACGGCGGCGAAATGGCCGCGATGGTCGATACCGACGCGATCTCCGAAGACGTCGACAGCCGTCGTCGCCATGACGACGACGATGATGATGACGACAGCCACGATGGCGAAAAGGAAATCATCGAATCCGTCGGCGCCGAAGATGCCATGGAAGAGGTTCCGGATCGCCAGGTCCGCAAGCCGCGCAAGCAGTACCGCATCCAGGAAGTCATCAAGCGGCGCCAGATCCTGCTCGTCCAGGTTGCCAAGGAAGAGCGCGGCAATAAGGGCGCGGCGCTGACGACCTACCTGTCGCTGGCCGGCCGCTACTCTGTCCTGATGCCGAACACGGCACGCGGCGGCGGCATCTCCCGCAAGATCACCAACCTGCAGGACCGCAAGCGCCTGAAGGAAATCGCGCGCGGCCTCGAAGTGCCGCAGGGCATGGGCGTCATCCTGCGCACCGCGGGTGCGAACCGAACCAAGGTCGAGATCAAGCGCGACTTCGAATACCTGATGCGCCTGTGGGAAAACGTCCGCACGCTGACGCTGAACTCCACGGCCCCCTGCCTCGTCTATGAGGAAGGCAGCCTGATCAAGCGCTCGATCCGCGATCTCTACAACAAGGATATCGGCGAGATCATCGTTTCCGGCGAGGAAGGTTACAAGGAAGCCAAGGGCTTCATGAAGATGCTGATGCCGAGCCACGCCAAGGTGGTTCAGCCCTATCGCGACGTACATCCGATCTTCTCGCGCTCCGGTATCGAAGCGCAGCTCGACCGCATGCTGCAGCCGCAGGTGACGTTGAAGTCCGGTGGATACATCATCATCAATCAGACCGAAGCGCTGGTTTCGATCGACGTCAACTCCGGCCGTTCGACGCGCGAGCACTCGATCGAAGACACGGCGCTGCAGACGAACCTGGAGGCTGCCGAAGAAGTGGCGCGCCAGCTGCGCCTGCGCGACCTTGCCGGCCTCGTCGTCATCGACTTCATCGACATGGAAGAAAAGCGCAACAACCGCGCCGTCGAGAAGAAGCTGAAGGACTGCCTGAAGAACGATCGCGCCCGCATCCAGGTCGGCCGCATCTCGCATTTCGGCCTACTCGAAATGTCGCGTCAGCGCATTCGCGCCTCGGTGCTCGAATCGACGATGCAGACCTGCCCGCACTGCAACGGCACGGGCCACGTTCGCTCGCAGTCCTCCGTCGCCCTGCACGTGCTGCGCGGCGTCGAAGAACATCTGCTCAAGAACACCACGCACGACATCACCGTGCGCACCATCCCGGATATCGCGCTCTATCTGCTGAACCAGAAGCGCGGCACGATCATGGATTACGAGGCCCGCTTCGGCGTTTCGATCATCATCGAGGCGGACGCTCATGTCGGCGCACAGCACTTCGCAATCGATCGCGGCGAACCGGTCGAAAACCCGGTCAAGATCGAGCAGCTCCTGCACTTCCAGCCGGAGCCGGAAGAAGATGACGTCGTGATCGAAGAGGATCTCGACGAAGAAGAAGCCGAAGAAGTCGTCAGCGAGCCGCGCCAGGAGCAGCCGAAGGCTGCCCAGTCCTCCGACGACCAGAGTGGACGCAAGCGCAAGCGCCGTCGCCGCCGTCGCGGCAAGGGTGGCCAGCAGGCCGAAGGTGCCGTCGGCCAGGCGTCCGAAGCGGCAGGCGATGTCGATGACGACGCCGACGAAGGTGATGCGGACGACGAGGGCGTCGATGCCGAGGCCACAACCGCTGACGGCGAGCAGAAGCGCAAGCGCCGCCGCCGCGGCAAGCGCGGTGGCCGCCGCAATCGTCCGGAGGGCGAAGGTGAAGGCGAAGGCCAGATCGAGGCCGATGCCGAAGGTGATGACGCCGACGAGCCGGAAGCCGTTGACACGCCGGCCGTCGCCGCAGAGATCGAAGTAGCCGTCGCCGTCGAGGAAACCGCGGCAGTCGTCGCGGAAGCCGAGGCCGTCGAGGCCAAGCCGGCCAAGCCGAAGCGGACCCGCAAGAAGGCTGTAAAAGCCGAAGAACCGGTCGCAACCGTCGATGAAGTCGCTCAGGCGGTTATCGAAGACCAGCCGGCAGGCGTCGATGTCGCCGCCGAGGCGGTGGAAGAGGCTGCGGCCGACCTCGCGGAAACCAAGCCGGCGCGCGCGAACCGCGACCTTTCGAAGATCGCCTCGGAGCCTGTCGTGACCTCGAGCTCTCCGAAGGCCGAAGGCGAAGAAGAAGACCCGACCAAGCCCAAGAAGGGCGGCTGGTGGCAGCGCCGCGGCTTCTTCTAAGAAGTCGCCTCTGGTCCCGGCTCGAAGCCGAACCGGGATCCTGACGCCGAAGCGTTGGACGCGAAAGAGCACAAATAGAAAGGCCCGGATCGCTCCGGGCCTTTTCTTTTACGGGTGATGGCCACAGCAGACGGGGCGTCTTCGCTCCCCTGCCCGTCCAGTCGGGCAATCAGGCAAGCCAGCGCGCGATCCGGTCCATTGCCTCGACCATGTCAGCCTCCGCGCCGGCATAGGAAAAGCGCATCGTGCGATGCCCTTCCAACGGATCGAAGTCGAAACCCGGCGTTGCCGCGACATTGATCTCGGCGAGCATCCGCCGGGCAAAGGCCATGCTGTCATTGGTAAAGCGGCTGACATCCGCATAGGCATAGAAGGCACCGTCCATCGGCGAGGCGATCGAGAAGCCGATCTCCGGCAGGCGCTTCAGCAGCATGTCCCGATTGACGGCATAGGCGGCCTTGTAGCGGTCGAGTTCCTCATGCGCGTCAAGCGCCGCTTCAGCGGCGATCTGCGACAGTTCCGGCGGCGAAATGTAAAGGCTCTGGGCGATGCGCTCGAAGCCCCGCACCTTATCGGCGGGCAACACCATCCAACCGATGCGCCAGCCGGTCATGCAGTAATATTTCGAGAAGGAGTTGATGACGATCACTTCGTCGGTAACCTCCAGCGCGCTCGCCTCTTCGCCGGCAAAAGTCAGCCCGTGATAGATCTCGTCGGAGATGAACGCGATCTTTTCCGCGCGGCAACAGTCGGCCAGCGCCTTGAGGCCGGCCCTCCCCGTCACGGTGCCGGTCGGGTTCGCCGGGCTTGCCAGCAACACACCCTTCAGCGGTCGGCCGACCTTTGCAGCGGCCCGCTTCAGGCTTTCCGGCGTCAGTGTGAAGCCGGTCTCGGCATTCGCCTCGACCTCGACCACCGTCAGGCCGAGAGCGGCGAGGATGTTGCGGTAGGCCGGATAGCCGGGCCGCGCGATGGCGACGCAATCACCAGGATCAAACAGCGCAAGGAAGGCGAGATTGAAGCCGGCGGACGATCCCGTGGTGACTGCCACCCGCTGCGGATCGAGCGCGATACCGTGGCGCTTCTCGTAGTGGCGGGCGATCGCGGTTCGCAGCGACAGGGTGCCGAGTGCGTCGGTATAGCCAAGGCGCCCATGTTGAAGTGCGTTGCGCGCAGCTTCGAGAGCCGCCTGCGGCGCCGGGTGGGCAGGCTGCCCGACGGCCATCGAGATCACCGGGTGGCCGGCATCACGGCGGCGGGTCGCCTCCGCCAGCACATCCATCGCGTGAAAAGGTTCGACGGCGCTGCGTTTTGACAAGTCTACCAACGGAAAATCCTCGATAAGCGGCTGTTCTCCAGCCCCTTTGCCCGATGAAATTGACCTTCACAAGTCCGCGAGTGCCGTATTTCCGCCGATTTTGCCGTTTCGTTTCCGCGGCACCCACCCTATGCTGCCAGCATATTGCGGATACGAGGATTCCTGTTGTCTTTCAGAACTGCCGGTTGACGTGACGACGGGGGATGAACGACACACAGGACACGCAAGGACAACGAGGTAGAAATGAATTTCAGCACCAAGATGATTGCCGCCGGGACGCTCGCAGCGCTCGTGGCCGGGGTCAGCCTGCCGCAAAGCGCGTTTGCGCTCGACGCGAAGCAGAAGGAAGAGATCGGCGCCTTCATCAAGGAGTACCTGATCGCCAATCCGGAGATCATGCTTGAAGTCCAGGAGGCGTTGACGACGAAGCAGCGCGCCAAACAGCAGGAAGCTGCCGAGAGCGCGATCACCGAGAACAAGAAGGCAATCTTCAACTCCGACTATGACATGGTCCTTGGCAATCCCAAGGGCGACGTCACCATCGTCGAGTTCTATGACTACAATTGCGGCTATTGCAAACGCGCCCTCTCCGACATGGATGACATCCTCGCCAAGGACAAGAACGTCCGTTTCGTGCTGAAGGAACTGCCGATCCTCGGTCCGGATTCGCTTGCCGCCCACAAGGTGAGCGCCGCCTTCCGCCTGGTCGCTCCGGAAAAGTACGGCGACTTCCATCGTGCGCTGCTCGGCGGCGAAGATCGTGCCACGGAAGAGACCGCAATTGCAGTTGCCGCAAAGCTTGGCGTCTCGGAGAAGGACCTGCGCGCCAAGATGGAAAAGGAGCCGCATGATGCGGCCGTGCGCGAGGCCTATGGGCTTGCCAACGACCTCGGCATCACCGGCACACCGTCCTATGTCATCGGTAACGAAGCGGTCTTTGGTGCCGTCGGCGCCGAAGAGATCGAGGGCAAGGTCTCCAATATGCGCGAATGCGGCAAGACGGCCTGCTGACAAACCTTCCCATGACTGTGGACAAATCCCGCGGGGGCCCAAAGGGCTTTTCCTCGCGGGACCATCAGTCTATAGGTAACCCTCCATCACCGGACCGGAATCCCTTATGCCATCGACCATTTTCGTGCTGAACGGCCCCAACCTGAATGCGCTGGGCAAGCGCGAACCGGGTATTTATGGCGGCCAGACGCTCGCCGATATCGAGGCCATGTGCAAGGCGGAGGGCAAGACGCTCGGTTTCGAGGTCGATTTCCGCCAATCGAACCATGAGGGCACGCTGGTCGACTGGCTGCATGAAGCCGGCAGCGTCGCCGCCGGCGTGGCGATCAATCCGGCGGCATACGGCCATACGTCGATCGCACTTCACGACGCCATCCGCGCCATCGGCATTCCAGTCGTCGAACTCCACCTCTCGAACATCCATGCGCGCGAGGAATTCCGTCACAAGTCGATGATCGCGCCGGCTGTCAAAGGCGTCATCTGCGGCTTCGGTGCCCAGAGTTACATTCTTGCGCTGCATGCGCTAAAGAACCTGACACATCCGTCGAAATAAAAAGAACACAAGAGGCTCATATTCCATGGCTGACAAGAAACCAGGTATCGACCAGGCGCTGATCCGCGATCTCGCCAACATTCTCAAGGACACCGATCTGACCGAGATCGAAGTCGAGCAGGACGACTTGCGCATTCGCGTCTCGCGCAACGGCACGCCGGTTGCAATGCCGATGGCCATGCCGCAGATGCCGGCCTACCAGTTCCCTGCCGCAGCCGCAGCGGTTGCCCCTGCAAACGCTGTCGCCGCTCCCGCCGCCGAGAGCGCCCGCGCATCGAAGAACGCCGTGACCGCACCGATGGTCGGCACCGCCTATCTGTCTCCGGCACCGGGCGCCCGCCCCTTCGTTGAAGTCGGCGCCACCGTCAAGGAAGGCCAGACGATCCTGATCATCGAAGCCATGAAGACGATGAACCAGATCCCGGCTCCGCGCTCGGGCAAGGTCACCGAGATCTTCGTCCAGGACGCAGCCCCCGTCGAATATGGCGAACCGCTGATCGTAATCGAATAAGGCGGCGTGGCGATGATCTCGAAAATTCTCATTGCCAATCGCGGCGAAATCGCCCTTCGCGTGCTCAGAGCCTGCAAGGAGCTCGGCATTGCTACGGTTGCCGTTCATTCCACGGCCGACGCTGACGCCATGCATGTGCGCCTCGCCGACGAGAGCGTCTGCATCGGCCCGCCGCCTTCGCGCGATAGCTATCTGAACATTCACCAGATCGTCGCTGCCTGCGAAATCACCGGCGCCGATGCCGTGCACCCGGGCTACGGCTTCCTGTCGGAAAACGCCAAGTTCGCCGAAATCCTGGAAGCGCACGACATCACCTTCATCGGCCCGACGGCGGAGCACATCCGCATCATGGGCGACAAGATCACCGCCAAGAAGACGGCGCAGGAGCTTGGCATCCCGGTCGTTCCGGGTTCCGATGGCGAAGTGAAGCCGGAAAACGCGCTTGAAGTCGCCCGCAAGATCGGCTTCCCGGTGCTGATCAAGGCAACAGCCGGCGGCGGTGGCCGCGGCATGAAGGTCGCTCGCTCCGAGGCTGACCTCGAAGAAGCCGTCTCGACTGCCCGCGCCGAGGCGCTTGCTGCCTTCGGCAACGACGCCGTCTATATGGAAAAGTACCTCGGCAAGCCGCGTCACATCGAGATCCAGATCGTTGGCGATGGCGCCGGCAACGCGGTGCACCTCGGCGAACGCGATTGCTCGCTGCAGCGTCGTCACCAGAAGGTTTGGGAAGAAGCAAACTCCCCAGCCCTCAACGTCGACCAGCGCATGAAGATCGGCCAGGTCTGCGCCGACGCGATGAAGAAGCTGAAGTACCGCGGCGCCGGCACGATCGAGTTCCTCTACGAAAACGGCGAGTTCTATTTCATCGAAATGAATACCCGTCTTCAGGTCGAGCATCCGATCACCGAAGCGATCACCGGTATCGACCTCGTGCATGAGCAGATCCGCGTTGCCTCCGGCGGCGGCCTCTCGGTCAAGCAGGAAGATATCGTGTTCTCCGGACACGCCATCGAATGCCGCATCAACGCCGAGGATCCGCGCACCTTCGTCCCCTCCCCTGGCACGATCACGCATTTCCATGCTCCGGGCGGTCTTGGTGTACGTGTCGATTCGGGCGCCTATCAGGGCTACCGCATCCCGCCGTACTACGACAGCTTGATCGGCAAGCTGATCGTGCACGGGCGTACCCGCGTCGAATGCATGATGCGTCTGCGCCGTGTGCTTGATGAATTTGTCATCGATGGCATCAAGACCACGCTTCCGTTGTTCCAGGACCTGATCAATAATCAGGATATTGCCAACGGCGACTACGATATCCATTGGCTGGAAAAGCATCTGGCCGCCACGTCCGAGTAAGGACCGTACATTGAAAGGGACGCGCAGCAAGCAGCCCGACATTACACCGGACATGCTGCTGCGCGCCTATTCGATCGGCCTGTTCCCTATGGCCGATTCGGCCGATGACCCCGAGCTTTTCTGGGTCGAGCCCGAAATTCGCGGCGTTATCCCGCTCACGGACTTTCACGTCTCCCGCAGCCTCGCCAAGACGATCCGCCGAAAACCCTTCGACATCCGCTTCAACACCGCCTTCGAGGCGGTGATGGAAGGCTGCGCCGCCCCGGCCCCTGACCGCCCGACGACCTGGATCAACAACAAGATCCGCACCCTCTACGCAACGCTGCACACGATGGGTTACGCCCACAGCGTCGAGGCCTGGGAGGACGACCTGTTGGTCGGCGGCCTCTACGGTGTCTCGCTCGGCTCGGCATTTTTCGGCGAAAGCATGTTTTCAAGGCGCACCGACGCCTCAAAGATCTGCCTTGTGCATCTGGTGCAGCGCCTGCGTGCCCGAGGCTTTGAGCTGCTGGACACCCAGTTCACGACCGAGCATCTGAAATCCTTCGGTGCGGTCGACGTGCCGAAAGCCGAGTACGAGATCATGCTCGGCAACGCGATGAACTCGCCAGACCTTTCGTTCTAGAGCGCCGTGCGTTCAAGTGAACGCACAAAGGACGCTCTGGCACTTTGAATGTAGAGCATCTTCCCGCTTCCAGTGGCTCCACTTGAGAGAGCGGGATGCTCTAGATACTCTTCGTTGGATATCTCCACCTGGAGATGTACTTCGTTCATATGTTCATCCACAGTTCGAACGTTTTCGAGGGCACTTGGATGAACAAGTTTATATTGGCATTGTCGGTTTTCATGGCTTCCAGCACGGCTGCGGAAGCAAAGACATATCGCGAGATGTTCGGCAGCGAGCCGAACCTGTCGCCTGAGTACTCGGCCATCGTCGGGTCGCTTGATTTCAAGCAGGGCAAGGTCTCACTGCCCGCCGCCCAGGCGCAGCTCGATATTCCAGCGGAGTTCTATTTCCTCGATCCTGCCGACACAAAGAAGGTCCTTGTCGACCTGTGGGGCAATCCTCCGGGCTCTGCCGAGGGTCATCTCGGCATGGTGTTTCCCGCCAAGTATGCGCCTGACGCCGACAAAGCCTGGGGATCGGTCATCGATTACCTGAAGGACGGTTACGTCTCGGATGCGGATGCGCTGACCACCGATTTTACCGAACTGCTGGCACAGCTGAAGGAAGCGTCTGCCGAAAACAACATCGAGCGCGAGAAGCAGGGCTACGATCCGATCACGCTGGTCGGCTGGGCCTCCCCTCCCCATTACGATCTGGCAACGCACACGATGCATTGGGCACGCGACCTGATCTTCGGCAAGGATCCAAACGCGCCCCATACCCTGAACTATTCTGTTCGCATCCTCAGCCGCGAAGGCGTGCTGCAGATGAACTTTGTTTCGGGGCTGGAGCAGCTCGACGAAATCAAGTCGGGACTGCCGGGTGTTACAGGCATGGTGCAGTTCGACGCCGGGCAGGCTTACGCAGACTTTAAGGAGGGCGATGCCGTCGCGGCCTATGGCATGGCGGGCCTTATTGCAGCCGGCGCCGGCGCCAAGGTTGCCGCCAAGGCCGGCTTGCTTGCCGTTGCGCTAGCCTTCTTGAAAAAGGGCGGCGTGCTGATCGTAATTGCAGGCGCTGCGGCCATGCGTTTCTTCAAGGGCCTGTTCGGCCGCAAGGAACCGCCAAGCGCATAGCGCCAAGGTGATGAGGGTAGCTGGATTACGGGTAGGCTGCCGCTTTTATGTCCGGCAGCCTCAGCGACCTACTGCTTCGCCGCGGTATCCGGCGGCGGCAGATCGGACGTCGCCTTGCAGGACTGCAGCCAGACATCATAGACCGGGTGCTCGACGGCGTTCAGGCCCGGGCTGTCGGCAAACATCCATCCGGTGAAGATGCGGCGGATCTTGCGGTCGAGCGTGATTTCCTCGACCTCGACAAAGGTCGTGATCTTTTGCGCTTCGGTATCATCGCGGCTGTAGCAGACGCGCGGTGTCACCTGGAGGGCGCCGAACTGGACCGTCTCGCCGATATAGACGTCGAAGGTGGTGATGCGGCCGGTGATCTTGTCGATGCCGGAGAAGACAGCAACGGCATTGGAGAGGCGCGCCGCGTCAACGGCTCCCGCCGAGGTGATCAGCGGCAAACCGGCAAGCAGGGACAAGCCCAACCGCCGTGCTCCTTGGCCGATTGCTTTGCGCAGATCAGAACCTGCCATTGTCGCCTGTCTCCCGCGTGCCCTGTTCATCATCGATGGATTTCAGGCGCTAACCATCAATTGTGGCCGCGCCGTGATCGAGGAACCTATTCCGCGGCCCGTCGTCGTCTCTGAGAACAGATTATTCAGGAGCCCGGCGTCCAGGCGTCGTAGTCGCCGGTGACGCGCGGACGCTTGCCGGTGGCTGCGATCGAGCCCTGCGGGCGGTAGGCATTGGCCGTGCCGGTCGGATTTGCGCGGTGCGGCTTCTGCCATTCGCGCGGCGTGTACTTCTCATCGGCCGGCGAAACGTCGGTCCGGTGATGCATCCAGCCGTGCCAGCCCGCCGGAATGGCGGAGGCTTCGGCATAGCCATTGTAGATCACCCAGCGGCGCGTGCGCCCTTCTGAGTCCTTGCCGCCCTGATAGTAGACATTGCCGAGTTCGTCTTGACCGACCCGTTGACCATGGCGCCAGGTGTGAAAGCGCGTTCCGATCGTCTGTTCGTTCCACCAGGTGAAAATCTGCAGCAGGAGCTTCATGGATGCCGTCCTTGACCGGCCGTTGGGAAGGCGGCCAGATACCAAAACTATGTTCCCGCTTATGCCCCGCCGCTCATGGCTTGTCCAGTGATTCCGAGGCAAAGGCCGTCAATTCAACGGCATGAGGAAGCCGAAGTGACTGCGCGTGAAGCCGAGCCGCTCGTAGAAACGGTGCGCGTCGCCGCGTACCGCATTGGACGTCAGCCGGACCTTCTTCGCTCCTCGGTCGCGAGCCTCGGCGATCGCGTGGCGCATCATGCGTTCGCCGATCCCACGGCCACGCATATCCTCGCGCGTCTGAACCGCTTCGACGATCAGGCTCGAGCTGCCGCGACCGGAAAGCGACGTATGCAGCGCCGTCTGAAAGGTACCGACGATCTCCCGGGCAAGAACCGCGACAAAGAGTGTCTGCAGCGACGAGGCTTCGATTTGTTCGAAGGCGGCGACATAGTCTCCGAAGGCTTCCGGAGCGGTCGTATCGCCATGACCACCGAGCTGATCATCGGCAAAGAGTGCCACGATTGCCGGCAGGTCTTCGCGCTCGGCCTTGCGGATCAAGAGTTCGGCTATCGCGTCCATGGTTTCCTCGGCTCGCTTCGTTCATCGACGGCGGACCAAGCACTGCAGCGCAAAGGTTTCATGACAGAGCCGTCCCCGATGAAGTTATCCACAGGGAGCTGGCAGGACTGGCACTTAGCCGAGAAGCCGCTTTTCCAGGATGATCGCCGGCGGACCGGATTGCTCGTGACCGTGGTTGGCCGTCTCGCCGACCTCGGCGAAGCCATGCGTTCGATAGAAGGCAAGCGCGTGCAGGTTCTGTGGCTCCACTTCGACGCGCATGCGCTCGGCATCCGGGAAACAGGTTTCGAGCTCGGCGAAGATGTCGCGGCCGATGCCCTGCCGCTGGAACTTCGGCAGCACATAGAGTTGATGCAGCACGGCAGTCTTGGCTTGCGTGTCGGACATGGCCGCAAACCCCATGCCGCCGATCTGGCGACCGTCATCTGCGACCAGGAACTCGGCGTTCTTGCGCGCGACCCGCGCTTTCAGCGCCGGCAGCGAATGCCAGCGCTCCGTCAGTTCGTTGACCTTCTCGACGCCGTAGAAGGTGTCGTAGGTCGCATGCCACGTCTCGACCAGCAGGGCGCGAACCTTTTCGAGATCACGCTCGCTGGCCGTCCGTACAAAGAACATCGCTTATTCCTCGATGCCGAGCTTGGCCTTCACGAGGGCCTGCACGGCCTGCGGGTTGGCCTTGCCGCCAGTCGCCTTCATCACCTGACCGACGAACCAGCCGGCAAGCGAGGGCTTGGCCTGGACCTTGGCGACCTGGTCCGGGTTGGCGGCGATGATCTCGTCCACTGCCTTTTCGATGGCGCCGGTGTCCGTCACCTGCTTCATGCCGCGGGCTTCGACGATCTCGGCCGGGTCGCCACCTTCGTTCCAGATGATCTCGAAGAGGTCCTTCGCGATCTTGCCCGAGATGGTCTCGGCCTTGATGAGATCGATGATGCCGCCGAGCTGAGCCGGGGAAACGGGAGTCTCTTCAATGGCTTTGCCGGCTTTGTTCAAGGCGCCGAGCAGGTCGTTGATGACCCAGTTCGCGGCGATCTTGCCATCGCGTCCTTCGGCTACAGCCTCGAAGTAGTCCGCGATCGACTTTTCGGAAACGAGCACCGAGGCATCGTAGACCGAAAGGCCGAGGTCTCGAACGAACCGGTCCTTCTTGTCGTCGGGCAATTCCGGCAGATCGGCCTTCAACGCTTCAACGAAAGCATCGTCGAACTCCAGCGGCAACAGGTCCGGGTCCGGGAAGTAACGGTAGTCGTGCGCGTCTTCCTTGGAGCGCATCGAACGGGTCTCGCCCTTGTTCGGATCGAACAGGCGGGTTTCCTGATCGATAGAGCCACCATCTTCGAGGATGCCGATCTGGCGGCGCGCCTCGTACTCGATTGCCTGGCCGATGAAGCGGATTGAGTTGACGTTCTTGATCTCGCAACGGGTGCCGAAGCCCTCGCCCGGACGGCGCACGGAAACGTTGACGTCGGCGCGCATGGAACCTTCGTCCATGTTGCCGTCGCAGGTGCCGAGGTAGCGCACGATCGAGCGCAGCTTCGTCATATAGGCTTTGGCCTCATCCGACGAACGCATGTCCGGCTTGGAGACGATCTCCATCAGCGCCACGCCCGAACGGTTGAGGTCGACATAGGACATGGACGGATGCTGGTCGTGCATCGACTTGCCGGCATCCTGCTCGAGATGCAGCCGCTCGATGCCAACCTCGACGTCCTCGAACTGGCCCTGGCGATCAGGGCCGATCGAAATCATGATCTTGCCCTCGCCGACGATCGGATCCTTGAACTGGGAGATCTGATAGCCCTGCGGCAGGTCCGGATAGAAATAGTTCTTGCGGTCGAAGATCGAGCGCTTGTTGATTGCGGCCTTGAGGCCGAGACCGGTGCGCACCGCCTGCTTCACGCATTCCTCGTTGATGACGGGCAGCATGCCGGGCATGGCGGCGTCGACCAGCGAAACGTTGGCATTCGGCGCATTGCCGAACTCCGTCGAGGCACCCGAGAACAGCTTCGAATTGGAAAGCACCTGGGCATGGACTTCCATGCCGATGATGACTTCCCAGTCGCCGGTGGCGCCGGGGATGAAGCGTTTCGGATCGGGGGTGCGGACGTCGACAATGCTCATATCATGCTCTTCTTTGAAGCCTGAATTCTTGGTTTCTCGGTAGAACAATTGGTCCGCCGGTGCAAGTTGTTCGGCAGCATGCGGCCGCATCTCCGGACAGCCGCGCGTTGGGAGCGCCGCTTAACCATCGTTTAGCACCCTTGCGCCAAGATTTGCCGATGTCCACCGCCACCGCACTCGCCTTGTACGCAGCCTACATCAACATCTTAAGCTTCGGGCTGTTCTGGTTTGACAAACGGGCGGCGCGCGCGGGCCGTTGGCGCATCAGCGAACAGACGCTGTTGACGATTGCTTTTCTCGGCGGAAGTCCGGGGGCGATGGCTGCCCGGCACATATTTCGCCACAAGACACGCAAGGAACCATTCAGAACCCGGCTGGCGCTCATCATCGTCTTTCAGGTGGCAGCCGCGGCGTTCGGCACCCTGGCGTTGCAGGGGCATCTTGACGCGCTCGCGAACGTCTTCTAGGAAAGCATCGTCTTTCTGGAGTTTTGATGTTCACTTCGTCGCCTGAGTCCCGGTAAGGGCCCGTCCTCGCAATCTTCCTTTGATTGCGCGCACGGGCCGGAAACGTCACCCCGCTTTCCCAGTGATTTGCGGAACGTTTTCCTGCGTTCTTCCGAACGCTTTTCCGGAACATTCAGACAATGGACATCTCGCGCGCTGAACAGCGCATCCTTCATCATTTGGCCCAGGGCGGCCGCATCGAAATCATTCGCGAAAGCAAAGCGATCGCCGAGATCCGCTGCTTCACCCGTGACGGCTGGGTCTACCCCGGCTTCGACCTGGACCTTTTCCGCAAGCTGAAGCGCAAGAAGGCGATATCGTCTTCCGGCGGAAATCCCTATCGCATCACGGAACGCGGTTTGCAGCTAGTGCGCTCCGAACTCAACAACCGCTGAGCGGCGGAAACCGACGATACCGGGCATCGAATGATGTCCGGTATCGCTGGCACTTCACGCAAGGTGAAGCGATGAGGAGCCTCACCTTGCGTCAATACCGGAAGCTGCGCATTTCCGGGTGGCAGCCATGCACGGATATGCGCAGGGTCGGCGGCCCTAGTCTTGCTCGGTGAGGACTTTGCTCAGGCCGATGAACTCGACATCGCCGTCGAGTTGCGGGGCGTAGGCGGTGGAAAGCCAACTCACGCCGTAGCCGCGGTTGCGGAAGAAGGTCACGGCTCGGTCGTTGCGCGCATGGGTCTTGGTGGTGGCGACATCGAACCCGTCCGCAACGATGCGACGCTCGATCTCGCCGAGCAGCAAAGCGCCAAGGCCCCTGCCCTGGACCGCCGGCTCGATCCACAGGTCGGATATCACGTTGTCGAAGTCCTCTCGCGCCACCCAACCGCGAATGCCGCCTTCGGCTTCGATCAGCAAAACAGACAACCAGTGATCGGAAAGAAAACGGAAAAACGAGGCTTCTGCCACACGCCGCATTCTCTCACCATCGGCAAGACCGGCAATCGCGGATTGCCAAGCGGCGAGACCGATCGCCGTCAGCCGATCGACATCGCCGGCGCGGGCATGACGGATGGCGGGCATGACGCGGGCTCCTTCCGCGACAAGAGTGACTGATCGTCTTCAGAAACAGTGGCGGTGCCGGTCCGGCACCGCCATCAAAGCCTTACCACCACTTGGTGGGCGTGAAGCGACCGGCGGCCTGTTCGATGATATGCGCCGTCTTGAACAGCGTCTCTTCCTCAAACGGCTTGCCGATCAGTTGCAGGCCAAGCGGCAGACCCTTGTGGTCGAGGCCGCCGGGAACAGCGATGCCCGGAAGACCAGCCATGTTGACCGTTACCGTGAAGATGTCGTTCAGGTACATCTTGACCGGATCGGACGCCAAGTCCTCGTCGGCGATACCGAAGGCGGAGGACGGCGTGGCGGGCGTCAGGATCGCATCGACGCCGGCGTGGAAGGCCAGTTCGAAGTCGCGCTTGATCAGCGTGCGGACCTTCTGCGCCTGCAGATAATAGGCGTCGTAATAGCCGGCAGAAAGCACGTAGGTGCCGATCATGATACGGCGCTTGACCTCCTGGCCGAAACCGGCAGCGCGCGTCTTCTCGTACATGTCGACGATGTCCTTGCCGTCAACGCGCAGGCCGTAGCGCACGCCGTCATAGCGGGCGAGGTTCGAGGAAGCCTCGGCCGGAGCGACGATGTAATAGGCCGGCAGCGCATACTTCGTGTGCGGCAGGGTGATGTCGACGATCTCGGCGCCGGCGTCCTTCAGCCAGGCGATGCCCTGCTGCCAGAGCGCCTCGATCTCTTCCGGCATGCCGTCGACGCGGTATTCCCGGGGAATGCCGATCTTCATGCCCTTGACCGACTTGCCGATGGAAGCTTCGTAATCCGGCACCGGCAGATCGACCGAGGTCGTATCCTTGGTGTCGACGCTTGCCATCGACTTCAAGAGGATCGCGGCATCGCGCACGTCACGGGCGATCGGGCCGGCCTGATCGAGCGACGAGGCGAAGGCGACGACGCCCCAGCGCGAGCAGCGGCCATAGGTCGGCTTGATGCCGACGGTGCCGGTAAAGGCGGCCGGCTGGCGGATGGAACCGCCAGTATCGGTCGCCGTGGCACCGGCGCAGAGATGCGCAGCGACGGCTGCAGCCGAACCGCCGGACGAGCCGCCCGGAACGAGGTCGAGATTGGAGCCCTTGGCGCGCCACGGGTTCTTCACGGCACCGTAGTAGGAGGTCTCGTTCGACGAGCCCATGGCGAATTCGTCCATGTTCAGCTTGCCGAGCATGACGGCGCCGTCGTTCCAGAGGTTCTGGGTCACGGTCGATTCGTAACGCGGCGCAAAACCGTCGAGGATATGGCTGCAGGCCTGCGTGTGCACGCCCTCGGTGCCGAAGAGATCCTTGATGCCGAGCGGGATGCCTTCGAGCGCACCGGCCTTGCCGGCGGCGATACGCGCGTCCGAGGCCTTCGCCATCTCGCGCGCCTTGTCCGGCGTTACGGCGATGTAGGCATTGATCGCCTCATTGGCGGCATCGATCGCGCCGATATAGGCATCCGTCAGTTCGACGGCGGTGATTTCCTTGGCGGCGAGTTTCGCGCGGGCTTCGGCAATCGTGAGGCTGATAAGGTCGGTCATGATGAAATCGGGCTTTCGCAATCGGGAACGTCGGGGCGGCAGGGGGTCTGGTTACTCGACCACCTTCGGAACGAGGAAGAAATTGCGATCGGAATTCGGCGCATTGGCAACGATATCGTCGGCCTTGTTGCCGTCCGACACGATGTCCGTCCGCTTCTTCATCTCCATCGGCGTGACCGAGGTCATCGGCTCGACGCCATCGACATTAACTTCGGAGAGCTGTTCGACAAAACCGAGGATGCCATTGAGCTCGCCCATCATCCGCTCGGCTTCCTCTTCGCTGACGGCGATACGGGCAAGGCGCGCAACGCGCTTCACGGTGGCAAGGTCTACGGACATGATCGTCTCCGGTAACTGGAACTTCCCCCGCTATAATGGCGCACGGCGAGCCACGCAACGGGGGAATTGCCGGAGTACCGGACCTCTCGTCAAAAGGCCCGGCGCAACATCAGACCTCGACGACGACGCCGACGTAAGGTGTCTCCACCTTGGTGGATGCACTTTCCATGCCGGCAACGAAGGTCGCGGGGGTCTGGTCGATGATCGGGAACGAGCCGTAATGGCAGGGGATCGCCGTCGAGAACTTGAAAAAGCGCTGGCAGGCGAGTGCCGCCACCGCGCCGCCCATGGTGAAACGGTCGCCGATCGGCACGATGCCGATTTCCGGCTGGTGCAATTCGTTGATCAGCGCCATGTCGGAAAAGATGTCCGTGTCACCCATGTGGTAGAGCGTCGGCTCGTCCTCGAAATGCAGCACCAGGCCATTGGCATTGCCGAGCGAATGGGAAACGCCGTCCTCGGTGAGCTGCGCCGAGGAATGGAGCGCGTTGACGAAGGTCGTTGAAAACGCGCCGAGGTTGATGGTGCCGCCGGTATTTCCCATTTCGAGCGCCTTGACGCCATGCCGCCCGAGCCAGGCGGCGAGATCGGCATTGGCGACCACGGTCGCACCGGTCTCCTTGGCGATCGCAATCGTATCGCCGACATGGTCGCCATGACCATGGGTCAGGAGGATGTGGGTGAGCCCGGCGGTCGCGTCCCTGCGATCCTCGTCCCGGAAGGCGGGATTGCCGGTGAAGAAGGGGTCGATGAGGATTTTGGACTTTGCCGTTTCGATGTGAAAGGCGGCATGACCGAGCCATTTGATCTTCATGACGATCTCCCTGATGATTTGCGTGTCGGAACAGCATATGGAACAGACAGCCCTCCGCGCAAAGATCGAATCGACACCGACATGGCAATTCTCACCATCGAAGAGCTGGCATCCCAGCTTCAACAGAACCAGGCGATCGCCGGGCTCGACCTCGGCACCAAGACGATCGGCCTTTCGGTCTCCGATCTCGGCCGCAGGTTCGCAACACCCCGAGAGGTGATCCGCCGGATCAAGTTCGGGGTGGACGCGGAAGCGCTGCTGTCAGTGGCAGGAAAAGAAAAGATCGCAGCCTTCGTCATCGGCCTGCCCGTCAACATGGACGGCAGCGAGGGACCGCGTTGTCAGGCGACCCGCGCCTTCGTGCGCAACATGGAGCAAAAGACGCCACTGCCTTTCATCTTCTGGGATGAAAGGCTTTCGACCGTTGCGGCCGAGCGTGTGCTGATCGAGATGGATGTGTCGCGACGGAAGCGGGCCGAACGCATCGATTCGGCCGCCGCCTCCTTCATTCTTCAGGGCGCGCTCGACAGGCTGGCTTCGCTCGCGAGGGACGGCCTTTCGGACTGAGCTACGCCGGCACCGAAACGACGGCGATACCAGGCCGCGATCTCACGGCGCTTGCGAAAGCCGATAATGGCAAAGACCACAAAACTATCGAAGACGATCGCTCGGGCGACGAGCGGCGGGATCGTCTCTGGCGGGATGCCAAGGACATTGCCGTAGACCTGGAACACGAGGTCATGGGTCTGCCGCGTCAGCATGAAGAAGCCGAAGCTCATGTCGTAATAGGAGAGACCATACCAAGACGTGAGGAACATGACCGGGCAGGCCCAAAGGATCAGAAACCACTTCATGCGGCTCCCCTTTCCGAGATGCGGCGGTAGACTAGCGGATATATGGCGCGGTCTGCCAGCAACAAGGCAAGCAGGACCATCGTTGGGACCGCAATATCCAGCGCCAGTCCGGCGAAAAACACCATCATGATGATCAAAAGACCAGTTCTCACCGAACCGCTCCATTCCGGATCTGTTGAAATTCCTGGTCAATTTCGCGCCTACAGGCAAGGCGTGCAACGTAAACCATTTGTTAAGGTTAATTTTCACAGGCCAGGTTTTCTTGCGCTCACGCTTGCGCCCGATCATTCACCACAAAGCTGCAAGCCCATTCCGGTCTCTGCAAAATTCGGGTAGCGATATCCCTCCCCCTCGCAGGTCCTCCTCCATGACCGTCGTCTTTGAAAGCATCCTTCCGATCTTCCTGCTGGTTCTGCTCGGCGTCTGGCTCAAACGCTCGACATTCGTGGACCAGAGCCTCTGGCTCGGGCTCGAGCAATTTGGCTACTTCATCCTGTTCCCTGCCCTGCTGTTCTCGACGCTCGCCCAGGCAGACTTTGCCGGGTTGAAAGCCGACGCGACGGCCATCGCGACGATCGGCAGCGTCAGCCTGATGTCGGCCTTCGTGCTGCTCCTCTGGCCAGTGCTGCGAGACCGGCACGTGTCCGGCGCCTCGTTCACCTCGGTCTTCCAGACGGCAACGCGCTGGAACGGCTTCGTGGCGCTGGCAATTGCGCAGAAGCTTTACGGCCCGATCGGCCTGACGTTGACCGCGCTGGTGATGACACTCGTGATCATCCCCATCAATCTCTACAATATCGGCGTGCTGGTCTGGTTCGGCGGGGGCAATCGTGACTTCAGGCGCTTCTTCGCAAAGATCGCCACCAATCCGCTGATTGTCGCCTCCGTGCTCGGCATTCTCGTCAACCTGGTCGGACTGAAGATCTACGGCCCCGTGATGACCACGATCGAGATGCTGGCAAGCGCCTCGCTCAGCCTTGGGCTGGTGATGGTCGGCGCGGGCCTGCGCGCTTCCGATGCGCTGAAGCCGAGCGCGACGGCGCTGCTCGCGGTCTTCCTCAAGCTGATCGTGATGCCGGTCTTCATGGTGAGTGCGAGCTATCTGCTCGGCATTCGGGGGGACGCCCTGCTGGTCATCGCGCTTGGCGCGGCCGTGCCGACGGCGATGAACGGCTATCTGCTGGCCAAGCAAATGGATGGCGACGCCGAACTCTATGCGGCGGTCGCAACCGTCCAGACGGTCGTCTCGTTCTTCACGATACCACTCGTCCTCTACCTGACGACCTACGTCGCAGGGGGCTGACTACTTACGCCGCAGGGGGATAGAGAAGATCGAGGATGTAGGCGGAATCGAAGCGTGAATCGAGCATGCCGTAGGTGGAGCGCCATCCGGCAGCCAGTCGCGATTCGAGGAAAGCGTCGGCAATGCGGCCGGCACCGAGACGGTAGAGTTCGGCGGCGGCGGCGGCGAGCGCCAATTGCTCGATCAGCATGCGCGCAGCACCCTCGTCCCGTTCGCAGAGCGACATGGCGGCGCGCAGCACGTCGATCGTCTTGCGGCCGGCTGGTCCGAGATCGCGAGCCAAAACGACGAAGAGCTGCTCGAAGAGATCCTTGCCCTTGGCGAGTACGCGCAGCACGTCCAGCGCCATGACGTTGCCGGACCCTTCCCAGATGGCGTTGACAGGTGCTTCGCGGTAATGGCGCGCCAGCGCGCGCTCTTCCACATAGCCATTGCCGCCCAGGCACTCCATCGCCTCGTAAATCAGTGCCGGGGCGATCTTGCAGGCCCAGTACTTGGCAACAGGCGTCATGATCCGCGCATAGGCTGCGTCTTCCGGGCTGTTGCGGGCCTTGTCGAACGCCTCAGCCAGACGGAACGAAAGGGCGCTTGCCGCAGCGACGTCGAGCGCCATGTCGGCAAGCACGCGCGTCATCATCGGCTGGCTCACGAGCGGCTTGCCGAAGACCTTGCGGCCGCGGGTGTGGTGCACGGCTTCGGCGAGCGAGGCCCGCATCATGCCTGCGGATGCCAACGCGCAGTCGAGGCGCGTCAGCGTTACCATGTCGAGGATCGTCCGGATGCCGGCGTCCGGCGCGCCGAGGATGAAGCCAAACGTGTCGGAGAACTCGACCTCCGACGAAGCGTTGGAGCGGTTTCCGAGCTTGTCCTTCAACCGCTGGAAGCGCAGGCCATTGGCGCTGCCGTCTTCCAGAAGACGCGGCACGAGGAAACAGGCAAGGCCCTCGCGGGTCTGCGCCAGCATGACGAAGGCGTCGCTCATCGGTGCCGACATGAACCACTTGTGGCCATTCAACCGATAGATGCCCTCGCCTACACGCTCGGCCGTCGAGGTATTGGCGCGGACATCGGTACCGCCCTGCTTCTCGGTCATGCCCATACCGACGGTGACGGCCGACTTCTGCATCCAGGGACGGTTCGTCGAGTCGTATTTGCGCGACAGGATCTTCGGCGCCCATTCCTTCTGCACCGCCGGAGACGCGGTGATCGCGGCAAGCGACGCGCTCGTCATCGTCAGCGGGCAGAGATGGCCGCATTCCAGCTGCGCCGTCAGATAGAAGCGGATGGCGCGTGTCTTGTGCGACTGGTTGCGCTCGTCAGCCAGGTTTTCCCAGGCCGACGCATGGAGGCCCGACGACATTGAGCGGCGCATCAGCGCATGCCAGGCCGGGTGGAACTCGACGACATCGAGACGCTCGCCGCGCGGACCATGCGTCTTCAGCTTCGGCGGACCTTCATTCGCCATGCGCGCCAGTTCCTGCGCTTCTGGCGAGGTGACGTAACGGCCGAGCACATCGAATTCGTCGCGCAGCGTCTTGCTCATCGACGAGGTGATATCCACCACGAGCGGATCGGAGCGATAGGCGTTGACACCGGACCAGGGCTTGGGCTGGTTCAGCTCGGCGAGTTTCTGTTCAGTCCGGTTCATCTGATTCATGGGCCGGTTCTAGCGCAAGTTTCTCGACCACGGAACGGGGCGCGAAAAAGATAGGATGGCCGTTGCAAGTTTTCTGCGGACGGTGACGCCCAAGCCTTGCCGTACCGGGGGCCAAGTCTTATAGAGCGACCACATTTCCAGAGCGCAAGGGCGGCCCATGATCACTTTCCCGCATCGCCACCTGCTCGGCATCAAGGGGCTCACGGAGCAGGATATCACCTATCTGCTCGATCGCGCCGATGAAGCCGTCCAAATCTCCCGTCAAAGAGAGAAAAAGACCTCGACGCTGCGGGGGCTGACGCAGATCAACCTCTTCTTCGAAGCCTCGACGCGTACTCAGTCTTCGTTTGAGCTCGCCGGCAAGCGGCTTGGCGCCGACGTCATGAACATGTCGGTCGGCAATTCCTCGGTGAAAAAGGGCGAAACGCTGATCGATACGGCGATGACGCTGAACGCCATGCACCCGGATGTGCTGGTGGTGCGCCATTCCTCGGCCGGTGCCGCCGCTCTCCTGGCACAGAAAGTCTCCTGCTCCGTCGTCAATGCCGGCGACGGTCAGCACGAGCACCCAACCCAGGCCCTGCTCGACGCGCTGACGATCCGCCGCGCCAAGGGTAAGCTCTCGCGCATCATCGTGGCGATCTGCGGCGACGTGCTGCACTCGCGCGTGGCGCGCTCCAACATCCTGCTCCTGAACCAGATGGGCGCCCGCGTGCGCGTCGTCGCTCCGGCGACGTTGCTTCCCTCGGGGATCGCCGAAATGGGCGTCGAGGTCTATCACTCGATGGCCGAGGGCCTGAAGGATGCGGATGTCGTCATGATGCTGCGCCTCCAGCGCGAGCGCATGGCCGGCTCTTTCGTGCCTTCGGTGCGCGAATACTTCCACTACTACGGGCTCGATGCGCAGAAGCTGAAGGCGGCCAAGGACGATGCGCTCGTCATGCACCCCGGGCCGATGAACCGCGGCGTCGAGATCGCCTCGGAAATCGCCGACGGCCCGCAGAGCGTGATCGAACAGCAGGTCGAGATGGGCGTTGCCGTACGCATGGCGGTGATGGAAACGCTGCTTCTCTCGCAGAACCAGGGGCCGCGCCTATGACCAGACCACTCGTTCTGAAGAACCTCCGCATCGTCGATCCCTCGCGCAGCCTTGACGAGGTCGGCACTGTCATCGTCGGAAACGACGGCCGCATCCTGGCCGCCGGCGCGGATGCACAGAACCAGGGCGCGCCCGATGGCGCCTTCGTCAAGGACTGCGATGGCCTGACCGCCGTTCCCGGCCTCGTCGATGCCCGCGTGTTCGTCGGCGAACCGGGCAGCGAACATCGCGAAACCTTCGAATCCGCGTCGCGCGCAGCAGCGGTCGGTGGCGTCACCACCTTCATTGCGATGCCCGACACGGATCCTGTGATCGACGATATCGCGCTGGTCGAGTACGTAAAGAAGACGGCGCGCGACAAGGCCCTCGTCAATGTCCATCCTGCCGCGGCCCTGACCAAGGGACTGGCCGGGGAAGAGATGACCGAATTCGGCCTGCTGCGCGAAGCCGGCGCCGTCTGCTTCACCAATGGCCGACGGTCGATCCACGACACGCTGGTTCTGCGCCGGGCCATGACCTACGCGCGCGAATTCGGCGCCGTCATCTCTCTTGAGACCCGCGACAAGTATCTCGGCGCCAACGGCGTCATGCACGAGGGCCTGCTCGCAAGCTGGCTCGGCCTTGCCGGGATCCCGCGCGAATCCGAGATCATCCCGCTTGAGCGCGACCTGCGCATCGCCGGCCTGACGAAGGCCGCCTACCACGCCGCCCAAATCTCGGTTCCCGAATCGGCTGAGGCCATTCGTGCAGCACGCCAGCGCGGCGCCAACGTCACCTGCGGCATCTCGATCAACAATCTGGCGCTCAACGAAAACGACATCGGCGAGTACCGCACCTTCTTCAAGCTTTCGCCGCCCCTTCGCAGCGAAGACGACCGGGTGGCCATGGCCGAGGCGCTGGCCGACGGCACGATCGACATCATCGTCTCCTCGCATGACCCGCAGGACGTCGACACCAAACGCCTGCCGTTTGCCGACGCTGCCGACGGTGCGATCGGCCTTGAAACGCTGGCAGCGGCCGCTCTTCGGCTGTACCACAGCGGCCAGGTTCCACTGATGCGCCTGATCGATGCCATGTCGACCCGCCCGGCGGCGATCTTCGGTCTCGACGCAGGCACGCTGAAGCCGGGCGCCAAGGCCGATATCGCGGTCCTCGACCTCGACGAGCCGTGGGTGCTCTACAAGGAAGCGATCGTCTCGCGCTCCAAGAACACGCCGTTTGAAAATGCACGCTTTACCGGCCGGGTTGTGCAAACCTATGTTGCCGGCAAGCTTGTGCATTCCGCATAAGCCCAAAGCGGTCGCGCGGGAGGGGAACCGGTGGATCTATTTTCCTGGCAGCTTGGGCTGCCCTTGACGTTGTTAAGCCTGGGCTTCGGCTATCTGCTCGGCTCGATCCCATTCGGACTGATCCTGACCCGCATGGCCGGGCTGGGCGACGTCAGAAAGATCGGCTCGGGCAATATCGGCGCGACCAATGTGCTGCGCACCGGCAACAAGAAGCTTGCCGCAGCGACCCTGCTGCTCGACGCGCTCAAGGGCACCGCGGCAGCCGCCATTGCATCTCATTGGGGCGTCGAAGCGGGGATCGCCGCAGGCTTCGCCGCCTTCATCGGCCATCTCTATCCCGTCTGGCTCGGCTTCAAGGGCGGCAAGGGTGTCGCCACCTATATCGGCGTCCTCCTTGGCCTCGCCCCACCGATGGTGCTCGCCTTTGCGGTGATCTGGCTCGCCATGGCGAAAATCAGCCGTTACTCCTCATTGTCCGCACTGGTTGCAACGGCTATCATCCCGGTTCTACTTTACGCGGTAGGGAACGAAAAGGTCGCTCTCCTCTTCGCGGCAATGACCATCATTAGCTGGGTGAAGCATCGCGCCAATATCCAGCGGTTGCTCGCCGGCACGGAAAGCAAGATCGGGGACAAGGGATAATGTCTGAAGGCAGCGCAGGACGAACCGGAGTGGCGCTGACCCAACGACAGAAATTATCCTGGCTGCGGCTGATCCGCAGCGACAATGTCGGCCCCATCGCCTTCAGGGACCTGATCAACCACTTCGGCACGGCGGAAAACGCGCTCGACGCGCTTCCAGAACTATCCCGGCGCGGAGGGACCAAACAGGCCTATCGTGTGGCAACGGTAAGCGAGGCCGAACGGGAGCTGGAAGCGGCGCGACGCTGCGGCGCGGTGTTTGTCGGCATCGGCGAGCCAGGTTATCCCTCAGCGCTTCGGCAGATCGACGGCGCTCCCCCTCTCCTCGCGATGAAGGGCGATCTCAAAGCAGCAACCCGCCCGTCGCTCGGCATTGTCGGCTCGCGCAACGCGTCGGTCAGCGGCGCCAAGTTCGCGGCGATGATCGCCCGCGATGCCGGTCGCGCAGGCTATGTCGTCACGTCGGGTCTCGCGCGCGGTATCGATACCGCCGCCCATCGCGCAAGCCTCGAAACCGGCACGATCGCCGCGCTTGCCGGCGGCCTGGATCGGCCGTACCCACCCGAAAACATCGGCTTGCTGGATGAGATCACCGCTGGCCGGGGTCTGGCGATCAGCGAAATGCCCTTTGGCTGGGAGCCACGTGCACGCGATTTCCCGCGGCGCAACCGGCTGATTGCCGGCGTCAGCCTCGGCGTGACCGTCGTCGAGGCGGCCAATCGCTCCGGCTCGTTGATCACCGCGCGTTATGCCGCCGATTTCGGCCGGCTGGTCTTTGCCGTTCCGGGATCCCCACTCGATCCCCGGTGCCATGGCACGAACGACCTTTTGAAGCAGGGCGCGATCGTCACGACGTCATCGGACGATGTCCTTGAAGCATTGGCGCCGCTCAGCCAGTTCGAGCTACGCTTGCCAAGTGTCAGGGAACCGGAGGGGCATGCGCAACCGAGCACCCCTGCCGCGACCAATGACAGCGACCGTGCGGCCATCATCAATGCGCTTGGTCCGACGCCGGTCGAAACCGACGACATCGTCAGGCACACCGGGCTTTCGCCGGCACAGGTCTACCTTCTTCTCTTGGAGCTCGATCTCGCTGGGCGGCTCGATCGCCACGCCGGAGGACTCGTGTCTCTCACGGCAAGCGAATGAGCACCGGCGATGGCGACCCCGCGGCCGTGAGGAAGCGAGCAGGCACCCATTCCAGATTGCAGATGCGATGCAATCTTGCATGAGTTGCATCACCTCCTCTCATCGTTATTTTGGGTGAACCCTCTTGACCCCGCACGAATCCCTGTCCATTTCGGGGCATCGATACTAGGCGACACACGGCGCTGACAGCGCTGACGCCCGAACCAGAACCGGTTGTCTCAGAAAATGACGATGAATGTTGTAGTGGTGGAGTCGCCTTCCAAGGCAAAGACGATCAACAAGTACCTCGGGCCTAACTACAAGGTGCTGGCTTCGTTTGGCCATGTGCGCGATCTGCCGGCGAAGGACGGTTCGGTCCGTCCGGATGAAGACTTCGAAATGTCCTGGGAGGTCGATGGCGCCTCGGCCAAGCGCATGAAGGACATTGCCGACGCGGTAAAGTCCGCTGACGGCCTCATTCTCGCAACCGACCCGGATCGCGAAGGCGAAGCCATTTCCTGGCACGTGCTCGACCTCTTGAAGAAAAAGAAGGTGCTCGGCGACAAGCCGGTGAAGCGCGTCGCCTTCAACGCCATCACCAAGAAGGCGGTGCTCGAGGCGATCGCCCATCCGCGCGACATCGACATCTCGCTGGTCGACGCCTATCTGGCGCGCCGCGCGCTCGACTATCTCGTCGGCTTCAACCTGTCGCCGGTCCTCTGGCGCAAGCTTCCGGGCGCCCGCTCGGCCGGCCGTGTGCAGTCCGTCACGCTGCGCCTTGTCTGCGACCGCGAATCCGAGATCGAGCGCTTCATCTCCGAGGAATACTGGAACATCTCCGCGCTGCTGAAGACCCCGCGCGGCGACGAGTTCGAGGCCCGCCTCGTCTCGGCCGATGGCAAGCGCCTCGCGCCGAGGGCTGTCGGCAACGGCGAAGAGGCCAACCGGCTGAAGACCTTGCTCGACGGTGCCGCCTATGTCGTCGACAGCATCGAGGCAAAGCCGGTCAAGCGTAACCCCTCGCCGCCCTTCACCACCTCGACGCTGCAGCAGGCTGCGTCCTCCAAGCTCGGCTTCTCCGCTTCGCGCACCATGCAGGTCGCGCAGAAGCTCTACGAAGGCGTCGATATCGGTGGAGAGACAGTCGGTCTGATCACCTATATGCGTACCGACGGCGTGCAGATGGCGCCGGAAGCGGTCGAGGCCTCGCGCAAGGCGATCGCCAGCCAGTTCGGCGACCGCTACCTGCCGGAAAAGCCGCGTTTCTATTCGACCAAGGCGAAGAACGCCCAGGAAGCGCACGAAGCCATCCGCCCGACCGATTTCAACCGGACGCCGGACCAGGTACGCCGCTTCCTCGACGGTGACATGCTGCGCCTCTACGATCTCGTCTGGAAGCGCGGCATCGCCAGCCAGATGGCATCGGCGGAGATCGAACGCACGACCGCGGAGATCACTGCCGACAACGGCGGCCAGAAGGCGGGCCTGCGCGCCACCGGCTCCGTCATCCGCTTCGACGGCTTCATCGCCGCCTATACGGACGCCAAGGAAGACGGCGAGCAGACGGATGATGGCGAGGAGGATGGCCGCCTGCCGGAGATCAACGCGCGCGAGAACCTCGCCAAGCAGAAGATCAACGCCTCGCAGCACTTTACCGAGCCGCCACCGCGCTATTCGGAAGCGAGCCTGATCAAGAAGATGGAAGAGCTCGGCATCGGCCGACCGTCGACCTATGCCGCGACGGTCACGACCCTGCTTGACCGCGACTACATCACCAACGACAAGCGCAAGCTCATACCCCAGGCCAAGGGCCGTCTGGTGACGGCGTTCCTGGAAAGCTTCTTCACCCGCTATGTCGGCTACGACTTCACGGCGTCGCTCGAAGAAAAGCTCGACCAGGTCTCGGCCGGCGAGGTCAATTGGAAGGATGTTCTTCGCGACTTCTGGAAGGATTTCTTCGCACAGATCGAGGAAACAAAGGAGCTGCGCGTTACCAACGTGCTCGATGCGCTGAACGAAGAACTGGCGCCGCTGGTCTTCCCGAAGCGCGACGACGGCGGTGATCCACGCATCTGCCAGGTCTGCGGCACCGGCAAGCTGTCGCTGAAGCTTGGCAAATATGGCGCCTTCGTCGGCTGCTCGAACTATCCGGAGTGCAACTTCACCCGCCAGCTTTCCTCCGACAGCAACGGCGACCAGGAAGCGGCGGTCTCCAACGAACCGCAGGCGCTTGGCAAGGACCCGCACACCGGCGAGGAAATCACCCTGCGCAGCGGCCGTTTCGGACCCTATGTCCAGCGCGGTGACGGCAAGGAAGCGAAGCGCTCGAGCCTGCCGAAGGGCTGGACGCCATCAACGATCGACCATGAGAAGGCGGTCGCGCTGCTGTCGCTGCCGCGCGATATTGGCGCCCATCCCGAAAGCGGCAAGATGATCTCTACGGGCCTCGGTCGCTATGGACCGTTCGTGCTGCACGACGGAACCTATGCCAATCTCGAATCGATCGAAGACGTCTTCTCGATCGGCCTCAACCGTGCCGTCTCCGTGCTTGCAGACAAGCAATCGAAGGCCGGTTCCGGCCGCGGCCGTACCGCCGCCGCCTCGCTCAAGGAACTTGGCGACCACCCGGACGGCGGCTCCATCACCGTTCGTGACGGACGCTACGGTCCCTATGTAAACTGGGGCAAGGTCAACGCTACCCTACCCAAGGGCAAGGATCCGCAGTCGGTAACGGTCGAGGAGGCACTCGTGCTGATTTCGGAGCGTGCCGCCAAGGGTGGAACGACCAAGGGCAAGCCCGTGAAGGCCAAGACGACCAAGACGGCGGCAAAGTCCGAGGACGGCGCAGCCAAGCCGACCAAGGCCAAGGCACCTGCCAAGAGCAAAACGAAGACGGCCGCCAAGGCCAAGAAGGGCTGATCTTGACCAGAATACCGCGCGATCCGACCGAACAGTCCGGCAGAAGAGCCATGGGCAAGAAGCCTGCTCGCGCGGCCAAGGGAGGACCGGCCCCGGCAAGTGAGCCCATCATCCACGGTGCGGTTCCGCCGCGTGACGTGCTGATGCGTTTCATTGCCGAAAACCCGGACCGCGCCTCCAAGCGCGAGATCGCCAAGGCCTTCGGCCTCAAGGGCGATACCCGTGTCGAGCTCAAGGCGCTGCTGAAGTCGCTGGAAGTGGACGGCCTCGTCGAAAAGAAGCGCAAGTCGCTGGTGCGTCCCGGCGCCCTGCCCCCGGTGACCGTGCTCGACATCACCATCCGTGATGTCGATGGCGAACTGATCGGCCGGCCCGCCGAGTGGCTGGACGATGACGGCGTCGCGCCGGCGGTGCTGATCAAGCAGTCGGCAGTCGGCAAGGCCAAGGGCAAGGTACCGGTCGGCGGCCTCGGCGATCGGGTGCTCGCCAAGATCTTCCCCGCAAAGGAGCGTGGCGGACCTGCCTATACGGCGCGCATCATCAAGGTTCTCGACAAGCGCAAGGACGCCGTGCTCGGCGTCTTCCGCGCCACACCTGGTGGCGGTGGCCGGCTGATGCCGATCGAAAAGCGCGGCGAAGAAGTGCTGGTCGATCCGGAGTTCACCGGCAACGCGCAGGATGGCGATCTGGTCGAAGTGCAGCTCTCGCGTCTCGGCCGCTATGGTCTGCCGCGCGCCCAGGTCCAAAACGTCATCGGCTCCGTGGCCTCGGAGAAGGCAATCTCGATGATTGCCATTCACGCGCATGGCATCCCCCACATCTTCCCGGAGCGTGTGATCGAAGAGGCGAACGCCGCCGGTCCCGCCACCATGGCGCATCGCGAGGATTGGCGCACGCTGCCGCTGATCACCATCGACCCGGCCGATGCCAAGGATCACGACGATGCGGTTTATGCCGAACCCGACCCGTCCGAGGACAATCCCGGCGGCGTCATCGTCACGGTCGCAATCGCCGACGTCTCCTATTACGTACGTCCGAAATCGGCGCTGGACCTGGAAGCGCTGAAGCGCGGCAACTCGGTCTATTTCCCCGACCGGGTGGTACCGATGCTGCCCGAACGGATTTCGAACGACCTCTGCTCGCTGAAGGAAGGCGTCGATCGTCCGGCGCTTGCCGTGCGCATGCGCTTCTCCAAGGAAGGCCGCAAGGCCGGCCACACCTTCCACCGCATCATGATGAAGAGTGCTGCCAAGCTCTCCTACCAGCAGGCACAGGCGGCGATCGACGGCAATCCGGATGACAAGACCGGGCCGATCCTCGACGCGATCCTGAAGCCGCTCTGGGAAGCCTATCGGATCCTCACGCGCGGGCGCGACCGGCGCCAGCCGCTCGAACTCAACATGCCCGAGCGCAAGATCATCCTGAAGCCTGATGGCACGGTCGATCGCGTTTTCGTGCCGGAACGCCTCGACGCCCACAAGCTGATCGAAGAGATGATGATCCAGGCAAACGTCGCGGCCGCCGAGACGCTGGAGCAGAAGCGCCAAGTGCTGATCTATCGCGTGCACGACCAGCCGTCGCTCGCCAAGCAGGAAAGCCTGCGCGAGTTCCTGGCGACGCTCGACATCTCGCTCGTCAAGGGCGGCAACATGCGCTCGAACCATTTCAACGGCATTCTCGCCAAGGCCGAGGGAAAACCCTTCGAGACAATGGTCAACGAGATGGTGCTGCGGTCGCAGAGCCAGGCGATCTACAGCCCCGAGAACATCGGGCACTTCGGCCTGAACCTTTTGAAGTACGCGCATTTCACCTCGCCGATCCGACGCTATGCCGACCTGATCGTGCATCGGGCGCTGGTTGCCTCGCTCGGTCTGGGCGAAGGCGGACTGACGCCGCAGGAAGAGGGCGTGCTCGACGACATCGCCGCCGAGATCTCGACCTTCGAGCGTCGCGCCATGGCGGCGGAGCGCGACACCGTCGACCGGCTGATCGCACACCATCTGAATGGCCGTGTCGGCGAGGAATTCGAAGGCCGCGTCTCCGGCGTCACCAAGGCGGGACTCTTTGTCACCCTGCCCGCCTATGGCGCCGATGGCTTCGTTCCTATATCTACGCTCGGACGCGATTACTTCATCTATGATGAGGCGCACCAGGCGCTTTCCGGCGAAAAGACCGGGCTCGGCTATCGCCTCGGCGATCCCGTGCGCGTCAAGCTCGTGGAAGCTGTGCCGCTTGCGGGTGCGCTCAGGTTCGAGATGCAAAGCGAGGGGCGCAAGATGCCGACGGCAACGCGCTCCTTCCACAAGTCCGGCCGGCGCGATCGCACCGGAGCACGTAAGACGCCGGGAACGCGGCCGCCGCGAGGCAGGCGTTAGAACTCCCGTAAGGCAGAGGAATAGGCATGAAAGCAGCGGCAGGCGAAACACTTCAACTGGGCGGTAGCGAAAGCGACAAGCGCTCCGTTGGCCTTTCGATGAAGCGCGGCTTTCTCGGCCGTTGCCCGGCCTGTGGCAGCGGCAAGCTGTTTCGCAGCTACGTCAAGTCCGTCGATGCCTGCGCCGCCTGCGGCGAACGCATGGACCATCACCGCGCCGATGACTTCCCGCCCTATATCGTCGTGACGATCGTCGGCCACGTCGTGCTTGCGGGCTACATGATGACCGATCTCATCCTGCCGCTGACAACGTGGCAGCATCTGGCGATCTGGGCACCGATCACCGTGATCAGTTCGCTGGCGCTGCTGCAGCCGGTCAAGGGTGCCGTCATTGGCCTGCAATGGGCGCTCAGGATGCACGGTTTCGGCGGCCACGAAGACGCACCGGAAGATGTCCTGCCGCCGCGAGACGACAGGGCATGACGTCTGCGCGGGGCCCGGGCGGCGAGGTCGAACGCCAACGTTCCGCTGCCGTCAGGCCACGCGATGCGGCCTCCGTCATGCTGCTCGACCGCCAAGGGGGGTGCGTGCGCGTCCTGATGGGCAAACGGCACAGCGCCCATGTCTTCATGCCGGATCTCTATGTCTTCCCCGGTGGGCGGCGTGATGCCGGCGATCACCGAATCGGCTTCGGCTCCGACCTGCACCCTTCCGTCCTGCATGCGCTGAAGGCGGCCGGCACGCGCGAGCTGACGGATGCGCGCGCACGCGCGCTCGCCCTTGCCGCACTGCGCGAACTTTACGAAGAGGCCGGCATCGCCGTCGGGCAACCGGCTCCCTCTGCCACAGCGCCGGTTCCATTTCTTCCCGATCTCGCAAAGTTGCGCTATATGGCTCGGGCCATTACCCCTCCGGGCCACGCGCGGCGGTTCGATACGCGCTTCTTCGCATTGTTTGCGGACGAGGCCAAAATCGATCCGACACGCTTCCTGGACAGCCGGGAGCTTCAGGATTTGCAGTGGATCGATGTGAACGATTCTCCGTCTCTACGGATACCCGACATCACCGCCATCATACTTGCTGACCTCAGAAGCAGTCTCGACACCGATCCGTCGCTCCCCTGTGAACGAGAGGTGCCACTTTATGCCGCGCGCCGTGGGCGCCTCGTCCGCACGTTGCTCTAAGGACCCTCGTCGCATGTCACAGCCGTCGCCCGGTACAGTTGCACCGGTTGAGGAAATTCACTGGCGGTCGCTGATCGCCGCCGTTGCCGCCATCAGTGCGGTCGGCATTGCAATTGGTCTCGGTCTGCCGCTCCTGTCGATCATCATGGAGAAGCGCGGGATCTCCTCGACGCTGATCGGCTTGAACTCCGCCATGGCTGGCGTGGCATCGATGGTTGCCGCCCCGTTCACGACCAAGTTCGCTCATAGACACGGCGTCGCGCCGACAATGCTGTGGGCCGTCCTGATCGCAGCAACGAGTTCGTTCGGCTTTTACTACATCACCAACTTCTGGCTCTGGTTCCCGCTGCGGATCGTTTTCCATGGGGCGATCACCGTCCTCTTCATTCTCTCCGAGTTCTGGATCAACGCCACGGCGCCGCCGGCAAAGCGCGGCTTCGTACTCGGCATCTATGGCACGTTCCTGTCGCTGGGCTTCCTGACCGGGCCGCTGTTGTTTTCAATCCTCGGCAGTGAAGGCATCCTTCCTTTCATGGTTGGCGCCGGCGTCATCCTGCTTGCCTCGGTGCCGATATTCCTCGCACGCGACGAAAGCCCCGTCATCGACGAGAAGCCGGAGCGGCATTTCCTGCGCTACGTCTTCCTCGTGCCCACCGCAACCGCCGCCGTGTTCATCTTCGGCGCGGTCGAATCAGGCGGTCTTTCGCTGTTCCTCATCTTCGGAACGAGAGCCGGTTTCAGCGAATCGCAGGCGGCCCTCCTGCTGACGGTCATGGGGGTCGGAAATTTCATCTTCCAGATCCCGGTCGGCATGTTGTCCGACCGCGTCAAAGACCGGCGCACCCTGCTCTCGGCCATGACTGTTATCGGCCTTGTTGGCGCGCTGTTCCTGCCGCTTCTGGTCGAAAGCTGGTTCCTGATGGCGATCGTGTTGCTGTTCTGGGGCGGCTGCGTCTCCGGGCTCTACACGGTCGGCCTCAGCCACCTTGGCTCGCGGCTGCAGGGCGCCGATCTTGCCGCCGCCAACGCCGCTTTCGTGTTCTCCTATGCCGTCGGCACCGTTGCGGGGCCGCAGGCCATCGGTGCTTCAATGGATGCCACCGGCAACAATGGCTTTGCCTGGGCGATCGCCGGATTTTTCGGCCTCTATGTCGCGCTTTCGGTGGTCAGGATCGTTTTGAATCCAAAACGGCCTTGACTTTTCGGCCGCGATTTGTAGTTTCGCGCCAACCTTGCCCGTGGCCCGCAACCGGTTGTCCACGGCTTTCATTGTTACAAAGGCAGGACGACCATGGCAAAAGCCACCACCATCAAGATCAAGCTGCTTTCGACAGCCGACACGGGTTTCTTCTACGTCACGACCAAGAACAGCCGTACGATGACGGAAAAGATGACCAAGACCAAGTACGACCCGGTCGTCAAGAAGCACGTCGAGTTCAAGGAAACCAAGATCAAGTAAGATCGACCGTTTCTCGGGGATTTAGGGCGCCGACCGCAAGGTCAGGCGCCCTTTCCTTTTGGACGTCCGGGAAATGGCACGCAAGGCACCGCTGGCCTCGCTGACAGGTCAAAGGATGCTTGAAAGACATGCCGACTCGGCGCCCCCTCGCCCGGTACCGAGAAAGCAAAAAACGCCGCCCCAAGATGGGACGGCGCTTCGGAAAAGGGGGCCGGCTGGCGTCTGACTGCGGCACGAGGATTCCGCAGAAGTCAAAAGCCAACCGACCGACCCCACGACCCAGGAGATGCGGCGGACCTGAGCATCATGGGGTAAGCAAAATGTTGGTAGGCGATGCCTACTTGTTCATCAGCATCACCTGAAAATGGAAAAAAATCAACGAATTCTTAATGCGCGAAGCGGTGCCGCTAAGCGCATGGTTAATTCTGTATCAGAGTAAGACAGGCACGCGCATGGGCGCCGCGGCTACCCAAACTCCCCGGTAGCATCGGCTGTGGCGAGAATACAACTTTAAATGCGACCCGCAAGAGGTGCCCCAAGAAAATCACTGGGTCGCGGAGCGCCCGGATTGGACGGACAAACGCTCAGGCGGCCGCCGCCACCACGCGGTTGCGGCCCTCGTGCTTGGCCTGGTAGAGCGCCGTATCCGCGCGCTTCAGCAGAGCCTCGGCCGTGTCAGCACCCGGCCTGAGCGTCGCTATTCCCATCGACGCCGTTACCTTCAAAACGCCATCCGCCTGCGGAACCGGGAACGGCAGGCTTTCGATAATCATGCGCAAGCGCTCGGCGACGCCCGCCGCCATTTCAGCCGACGTATCCGGCATCACGACGACGAATTCCTCTCCGCCGAAGCGGCAGGCAAGATCGGCCCCGCGCACGGTGGTGCGAATGCGGTTGGCGAACTCCCGCAGCACTTCGTCGCCGGCATCATGGCCGTAGGTATCGTTGACCTGTTTGAAACGGTCGATGTCGGTCATGCAGATGGAGAGCGGCCGGCCGCGCGCCGCAGCCCGGTCCATCAACAGTTTCAGGTGGGTGTCGAAATAGCGGCGGTTGTGCAAGCCTGTCAGGCCATCGGTGACGGCAAGTTCGATGGTCTGCTGCACGCTCGAGCGCAGCCTGTCATTGCAATGCTTGCGCCGGATCTGGGTCATGGAGCGGGCAATCAGTTCATTGGGATCAACCGGCCGCATCAGATAATCGGTCACGCCGAGATCGAGCGCACGCACCACCATCTCGTCGCTGCCCTGCTCCGCGATCAAGAGGATCGGGATGAAGCGCGTCCGCTCCAGCGAGCGCAACTGCGAACACAGCCGCAGGGGATCGTAGTCGTCGAAATTCGCATTGACGATGACCAGGTCGAAGTTGTTCTCGGCCGCTTCGAAGAGCGCTGCCTGCGGATCGGAAATCACCGAAACATCGGCGATCGGCTTGAGGGCGCGTTGCAGCCGCTCCTGTGACGAGCCACGGCCATCGACGAGCAGAACATTGCCCGGCTCGTCCGGACGATCCGCACCGCCGACGTCTTCGAGGCCGATGGTCTGCGCCGTCTGGGCGCGCAGGCGCAATTCATCGCTGACATTCTTCAACCGCACCAGGCTCTTCACGCGCGACATTAGCTGGAGATCGTTGACGGGCTTGGTCAGGAAGTCGTCGGCGCCGGCCTTCAGGCCGCGCACGCGATCCGACGGCTGGTCGAGCGCCGTCACCATGACGACGGGAATATGCGCCGTGCGCGGATTGGCCTTCAGACGTTCGCAGACCTCGAAGCCATCGAGGCCGGGCATCATAACGTCGAGAAGCACGAGATCGATGGGCGTCTTCTCGCAAAGCGCCAGCGCCGAATAGCCGTCATTGGCCGTCAGTACATCGAAATACTCGGCGAGCAGCCGGGCTTCGAGCAACTTCACATTGGCCGGAACATCATCAACGACAAGAATACGCGCAGTCATATCAATTTTCCCGCCGCTCAGGCATCGCCCAGGTAGGTTTTGATCGTTTCTATGAACTTCGGTACGGAAATCGGCTTGGAAACATAGGCTTCGCATCCACCCTGGCGGATCCGTTCCTCGTCGCCCTTCATCGCAAATGCGGTGACCGCAATGACCGGAATGACGTGAAGCTCGTCATCTTCCTTCAGCCATTTCGTCACTTCCAGACCGGATACTTCCGGCAACTGGATGTCCATGAGAATGAGATCGGGCCGGTGCTTGCGCGCGAGCTCGAGCGCCTCCATGCCGTTGCGCGTCTGGATCGTCGCGTAGCCGGAAGCCTCAATCAGGTCGCGGAACAGTTTCATGTTCAGCTCGTTGTCTTCAACAATCATTACCTGTTTGGGCATGTCGATCCCTTGCTGTCCATCATCGTCTTGCAAGTCTCCTCAGGACATTTAACTTGCAGAGCCGACGACTCGACCCATTTCCTCAACTTCAGAGATAGGCCTATTTGGTTGAAAAATAGGTAACTCCGCACGTAAAAACCATACGGGGACGAAGCATTGAAGAGCGCTGACGAAATCGCCATCGACATCCTTGCCTGGCTCGCGGGCGAGCCTGAGCTTCTGTCCCGTTTCCTGGCACTGACGGGCACCGATCCAACGGCGTTGCGCAATGCCATTGCCGAACCCGGCTTCATGGGCGGTCTCATCGCCTTTCTCATGGACCACGAGCCGACGCTGATGGCATTCTGCCAGGCAACCGGCACGGCACCGGAAGATGTCGTGAGCGCCCATGCGGCGCTTTCGGGCCATTCGGGTTTTGAGGATTGAGCGTGCCAGGCAGGTCTATAGACGACCGCATACAGCTTCGAGAGCGCCCGCTGATCGTCAGCGACGTCGATGAGGTCGTGCTCGAATTCATCAATCCCTTCAAAGCCTTTCTCGATAGCTGCGGCCACGTGCTGCTGCCCCGATCGTTCCGCCTGACCGGCAACATCATCGATCGCGCGAACGAACAACCGCTGGCGGAGGCGGAGGTCAAAGCCCTGCTTGATTCCTTCTACGGGACGCAGGATCGCTGGCAGACGCCGGCTGCACAGGTCGTCGAGACTTTGGCTGCTCTGTCGAAGGAAGCGGACATCGTTTTCCTGACGGCGATGCCGCCGCATCACGCGGCGGTCCGCCGTGCCTTGCTCGACCGGCTTGGCCTTCCCTATCCGCTGCTTGCCTCCGAGGAACCGAAGGGACCGATCGTCCAAAATTTGCACGGCGGACGCCCGGTTCCGCTGGTCTTCGTGGATGATATTCTTCGCAACCTGCAGTCGGTCCAGCATCACACGCCGTCCTGCCTGCTGATCAACCTGATGGTTAACGCGGAGTTTCGCGCGCTTGCACCAAAACCGGACGCCGGCATCCGCGCTGTGGCCGACTGGCCGGAAGCGGCGGCCACCATCCGCGCGCATTTCGAGGGCCAGTTCAGCGCCGGTTCCCATCAGTTCAAATCCAATCGCATCAGCGGTCTACCATCCTTGCGGCGCGCCACGATGTCGAATCCTGCAGCCTCGAAGACCGTCGTCGCGCCGACCCAAAGGGCGACTGACTTGGACTGTTTGGCACGATCGATCGGACAAGCATCGAGATAGCGCGCGCCGCCCGCCCTGGCGTGGTCGATCGCGGCGCGCACGATTTGATGGCTCAACCCCCTGCCCCGCAGCTTCGACTGCATGAACAGACAGCTCAGCGCCCAGATCGTCGGATCGGTCGCTTCACGGTCCTCCAGCGGTCGCGCGACCGTGCGCGGCGAATTGAACTGCGGAACATCCTGGCGCGGACCAACCTGAACCCAGGCCACCGGCGTTCCCTCGAAATAGCCGAGGATACCGGGCGACGGCGCGGTATCGATACGAGCCTTGATAAAGGCCTTGCGCTCCCTTGCCGGCATCGCCGTTCGAACGGAATGCGGCAGGCGCAACGCGGTGCACCAGCAACCGCCATAGGCACCGTTCGGCCCAAAAAGCTGCTCGAAATCCGCCCAACTATCTGCCGTGACAGGTGAGAACTGGAGTGTGATTTCCAACAGAGCCTCCCTTGAGACTCACTAGCGTAGAGCGTAAGGTCGCGATGTTCAATATTTGTTCCTGATATGCCCGACAGCGCTGCTCAATCTCCAGGCTTCTGCCGCGACTGCCTCAAGGAACAGGCCGCTAGCGCGCGGCGCTGCACGGCCTGCGGCAGTCCGCGCCTGCTGCGCCATAGCGAGCTCTACGATCTCACCTTGGCGCATATCGATTGTGACGCCTTCTATGCGTCGATCGAGAAACGCGATGATCCGGAGCTTGCCGACAAGCCGGTGATCATCGGCGGCGGCAAGCGTGGCGTGGTGTCCACAGCCTGCTACATCGCCCGCATTCACGGCGTGCGCTCGGCAATGCCGATGTTCAAGGCGCTGGAGGCCTGCCCGCAGGCCGTGGTCATCAAACCCAACATGGAGAAATATGCGCGCGTCGGCCGCGAGGTCCGCACGCTGATGCAGGAGTTGACGCCGCTGGTGCAGCCACTGTCGATCGACGAAGCATTTCTTGAGCTCAGAGGCACCGAGCGACTGCATCACGATCCGCCGGCCCGCACCCTCGCGCGCTTCGCCCGCCGTGTCGAGCAGGAGATCGGCATCACCGTTTCGGTTGGCCTCTCCTACTGCAAGTTCCTCGCCAAGGTGGCTTCCGATCTGCAAAAGCCGCGCGGCTTTTCCGTCATCGGTCAGGCCGAGGCGCTGGAGTTCCTGAGGGAAAAACCGGTCACTCTGATCTGGGGCGTCGGCAAGGCCTTCGCCGCCACCCTGGAACGCTATGGCGTGCGCACGATCGGGCAATTGCAGACCATGGAGGAAGCCGACCTGATGCGCCGCTATGGCACCATGGGGCAGCGGCTCTATCGCCTGTCGCGCGGGCTCGACGAGAGGGCGGTCGAAATCGACGGCGAGGCGAAGAGCGTTTCCGCGGAGACGACGTTCAATGACGACATCGCACGCTACGACGACCTGGTCACGCACCTTAGGCGCCTGAGCGAGCAGGTGGCCCACCGGCTGCGAAAGTCCGAACTCGCGGGCCAGACCGTCGTTCTGAAGCTCAAAACCACCGACTTCAAGCTTCGCACCCGCAACCGGCGGCTCGACAGCCCCACCCGGCTTGCCGACCGCATTTTCCGCACCGGGCTTCAGCTTTTGGAGAAAGAGGCGGATGGCACGAAGTATCGCCTGATCGGGATTGGCGTCAGCGATCTATCCGCCCCGGATCTGGCCGACCCTCCGGACCTTGTCGATCCGGCGGCAACCCGCCGGGCAGCGGCCGAAGACGCCATGAACAAGCTGCGCGACAAGTTCGGTAAGGAGAGCGTCGAGACCGGCTATACCTTCGGTACCCGCAAACGCGATCACTGAACGTAGATACACGGCGATCACGCAACCTTGATGTGGCCCACACACGGACTGGATGAATTCCTTAAAGATTGCCGGCTAGGCTCGTTCGCCAAGTCACGTGTTGGGTTGAGTGTATGGTATCGCGTTTCGCTCTCACCGCCAGCTTCGTCGCTCTGCTTTTGTCGCCGGCCACCGGCTTTGCAGGCAGTCGCGGGCCGCTGCAAATCATTGTCTCGAAAGACCAGCAATCGCTCGTCGTCTATGACGGCGATGCCGTGATTGCGACGTCACCGGTGTCGACCGGCAAGGCCGGCCATGCGACGCCGACCGGTATCTTCTCTATCCTGGAAAAGCGACGCCATCATAAGTCGAACATCTATTCGAACGCGCCGATGCCGTTCATGCAGCGGCTCACCTGGTCGGGTATTGCGCTGCACGGCTCCAACCACGTGCCCGACTACCCCGCCTCGCATGGCTGCGTGCGCCTGCCGAGCGCTTTCGCCGCCTCGCTCTACAAGATGACCGAGCGCGGCGTGCATGTGCTGATCTCGGACCGGCAGATATCGCCCGCAGAGGTTAAAAGCGCGCTGCTCTTCCGTCCGGTTCCGGTAGATATCCAGCCGCCGCTTTCCGATGTTCCGCTCAGACCGGCGATCAGCCAGGCCGGAGATACGCCGGTGGAAGTGGCGATGAGGGAGCCGACCGGCGGTGCCGGCACCTCCAGATCGATGCAAGAGCCGATCCGCATCCTGATCACGCGCAGCGACGCGCGCGACACCATGCGCGAGGTTCAAACCTCGTTGGAATTCCTCGGATACGCGCCCGGCTCGATCGACGGCCATGCAGGCACGGCAACCATTGCGGCGCTCCGCGCCTTCCAGACGGGCGAAGGTCTCGAGAGTGATGGCAAGCTGACGCCGGAACTGACCGACAAGCTCCTGCGTAAGGCCGGCCGAACGCCGCCGCAGAACGGCAAGATCCTCGTACGGCAAGGTTTCAAGCCGCTTTTCGAAGCCGGCCTCACCATCGACAAACCGGAAGAGGCCCTTGGGACGCATTTCCTCCAGTTCCGGCACAATGAAGAAGAAGGCGCCGAAGGCAAATGGTTCGGCGTCTCGCTTGAAAACCACCTGCCCGCCTCGATGAAGAAGCGGCTCGGCATTTCCATTGAGGCCGACCCCTTCGCTTATAACGGCATACAGCGCACGCTGGCGCGAATGACGATATCCGACGACGTTCGCAAGCGGGTTGAAGGACTGCTGGCTGAGGGCTCGTCGCTCTCGATCGCCGACACGGAAAGCGGGCTGGAGACTGGCCAGGGCACCGATTTCATCACCGTCACCCGATCGCGTCCCGGTGACTGATCCCCAGCAACCGCAGGAAAGCACAATGTGCGCTTTCTGTCCCAGCTGCCCACCCTCAAGGTGATCGGTGTGATTTCTTCGCTTCGAACGAAACGGAGAAGTCCGCCGATCAAACCAACTCGACGTCGACCACGCCCGGCGCGGAGCGCAGCGCCGCAGCGATCTCCGGCGAGATCCGGAACTTTTCGCTCAGTTCCACCTCGATCTCGCGCTGACCGTTGTCCTTGATGACGACGAAGGAGACGAGACCGTCGCCCCTGGTGTTGAGGTGCGAGGCGACCGATTTCAGCGGGCCGGAATCGCGCACATAGACGCGCAGCGCCTTCTGCAGTTGCAGCGATTCTTCCTCGAGCGAGCGCAGGGTCTGGATGCGCAGCCCGATGCCTTCCGGCCGCTCCTCGGCGGCAACGGTCATGACCAGCGATTTGCCCGGCTCCAAGAGGTCGCGATACTGGTGCAGCATTTCGGAGAACAGCACGGCCTCGAATTGGCCCGAAGAGTCCGAGAAGGCGACGATTCCCATCTTGTTGCCGGTGCGCGTCTTGCGCTCCTGCTTCGAGGTCACTGTGCCGGCAAGCCGGCCGGCGGTTGCCCCCTTCTTCACCGCGCCGGCGAAATCGCCGAAGGTCTGCACGCGCATCTTGGCGAGCAGCGCATTGTAGGTGTCGAGCGGGTGGGCGGAGAGGTAGAAACCCAGCACTTGGAATTCGCGATGCAGCTTCTCCGAAGCGAGCCAGGGCGTGTAGGTCGGGAGCGCGATACGCTCCGGCCCGGTTGCCGCCCCTGCCCCGAACATATCGCTCTGGCCGCTCGTCTTGTTCTCCTGCGCACGCTGGGCGAAGCCGAGGATGCGGTCGAGCCCGCCGACCAGTTCCGCACGGTCATAGCCGAAGCATTCGAACGCACCGGCAGCGATCAGGCTTTCGAAGACGCGACGGTTGAGAAGCTTGGGGTCGATCCTGAGGCAGAAATCCTCAAGGCTCACGAAGGTCCGGTCGCCGCGCACTTCGACGATATGCTCAACCGCGGATTCGCCCACGCCCTTGATTGCGGCAAGCGAATAATAGATGCGGTTTTCGCCCGTCTGGAAATGTCGGAATGAGGACTGCACCGACGGTGCAATCACCTCGATGCCCAGGCGCTTTGCGTCCTGACGGAAGTCGTTGACCTTTTCCGTGTTGGACATGTCGAGCGTCATCGACGCCGCCAGGAACTCCACCGGATAGTGCGCCTTCATATAGGCGGTCTGGTAGGAGACGATGGCGTAGGCCGCTGCGTGCGACTTGTTGAAGCCGTAGTTGGCGAACTTGGCGAGCAGGTCGAAGATCAGGTCCGCCTGCGGCTTCGACACCTCGTTCTTCACCGCGCCGTCGACGAAGCGGGCGCGCTGCTTGTCCATCTCCTCCTTGATCTTCTTACCCATGGCGCGGCGCAGAAGATCGGCCTCGCCGAGCGAGTAGCCCGAGAGCACCTGGGCGATCTGCATCACCTGCTCCTGGTAGACGATAACGCCCTGCGTTTCCTTGAGCAGATGATCGATCTTCGGATGGATCGACTCGACTTCTTCCTCGCCATGCTTGCGGGCATTGTAGACCGGAATGTTCTCCATCGGGCCCGGGCGATAGAGCGCCACCAGCGCGATGATATCCTCGATGCAGTCGGGCCGCATGCCGATCAGCGCCTTGCGCATGCCGGCGCTTTCCACCTGGAACACGCCAACCGTTTCGCCGCGCGACAGCATCTCATAGGTCTTCGGGTCGTCGAGCGGGATGCTCGCCAGATCAACCTCGATGCCGCGCTGCTTCACGAAATCGACCGCGACCTTCAATACGGTCAGGGTCTTCAGGCCGAGGAAGTCGAACTTGACGAGGCCCGCCTGCTCCACCCATTTCATGTTGAACTGGGTGACCGGCATGTCGGAGCGCGGATCGCGATACATCGGCACGAGCTGAGACAGCGGACGGTCGCCGATCACGATACCGGCGGCGTGGGTCGAGGCGTGGCGATAGAGGCCTTCGATCTTCTGGGCGATGTCGAGAAGCCGCGCGACGACTGGCTCCTTCTCGGCTTCCTCCTGCAGGCGTGGCTCTTCCTCGATCGCCTTGGAGAGCGGCGTCGGATTGGCCGGGTTGTTCGGCACCAGCTTGCAGATCTTGTCGACCTGGCCATAGGGCATTTCGAGCACGCGGCCGACGTCGCGCAGTGCGGCACGCGCCTGCAGCGAACCGAAGGTGATGATCTGCGCCACCTGCTCGCGACCATACTTGCGCTGCACGTAGCGGATCACCTCTTCGCGCCGGTCCTGGCAGAAGTCGATGTCGAAGTCGGGCATCGAGACGCGCTCGGGATTGAGGAAGCGCTCGAACAGCAGCGAGAAGCGCATCGGATCGACGTCGGTGATCGTCAGCGCATAGGCAACGAGCGACCCTGCACCCGAACCACGGCCCGGCCCAACGGGAATATCGTGCTGCTTCGCCCATTTGATGAAGTCGGCAACGATCAGGAAGTAGCCGGGGAACTTCATGCGCTCGATAACGCCGAGTTCGAAGGCCAGGCGCTCGCGATACTCCTCTTCGCTATAGCCGGGCGCCATGCCGAGCCTGGCGAGACGCTCTTCGAGCCCCTCCTCCGCCTGGCGGCGCAGTTCGTCCGCCTCGGCGCGCTCCGCCTCTTCCGGATCTGCGGTGGCGCCGGTAAAGCGCGGCAGGATCGGTCCGCGGGTCTTCAGCATGAAAGAGCAGCGCCGTGCGATCTCGACAGTGTTTTCCAGCGCCTCCGGCAGATCGGCAAAAAGCGCAGCCATCTCCTTGCGGCTCTTGAGGTAGTGGTCCGGCGTCAGGCGGAAGCGGCTGTCGTCCGAAACCATCGCGTTGTGCGCGACCGCCATCAGGGCGTCATGGGCGTCATAGTCGGACGGTGACGGAAAGAAGGCTTCGTTGGTGGCAACCAGCGGAATGTCGAACTTGTATGCAAGGTCGATAATCCGGCTCTCATGGCGGCGGTCAAATCCGCCGTGCCGCTGCAGCTCGATATAGAGCCGGTCGCCGAAGAGATCATGCAGCGCCTCGAGACGCGCTTCGGCCAGTGCCGTCGAGCCCGCCTTCAGGGCCAGGTCCACCGGGCCGCCCGACGCACCGGTCAGCGCGATCAATCCGTCCGTACCGTTTTCGGCAAGCCAGGAGCGCGTGATCCGAGTCGCCTGGCTGCCCTCGCCGCTGAGATAGGCACGGCTCACCAGATCCACGAGCCGGGTGTAACCATCATCGGTCGCGGCGATCAGGACGATCGCGGGCAGCTTCGCGAGATGTTGCGCGTGGCCGCGCCGTTCGCCATCCGCCTCGTCTTCCATGTCGATGGAAAGCTGGCAGCCGGTAATCGGTTGCAGTCCGTCGTCGGCTGCTTTCTGCGAAAACTCGAGCGCGGCAAAGAGGTTGTTGGTGTCGGCGATCCCGATCGCCGGCTGATTATCGGCAACCGCCTTGCCGATGACCTTCTTCAGCGGCAGCGCACCTTCGAGCAGGGAGAAGGCCGAGTGGACGCGCAGATGCACAAACTGCGGGTCCGAACCAAGCGCCTCGCTCGATGCTGCTTTGCCGTCGTCTGCCATTATTCGCACCCTGATTCCTGTCTGGTCGGCAGGATATCCCGTTTATCACCCGACATGTCCAGTTTCACCTGACACGTCGTCCCCCTTATTCAATCCAGGGGGCGCATTTCGGGAGGTGCTTGAGAGGAAATATCGACGCTCCTCAGAGGCCGAGCGCGATGAAAGAGATGCTTGCGATGAACAGGCTCATCGAAGCGAAGGCGGCGAGGTCACGAACAAAATCAGTCATAACATGGCTCCTTTTCCGTTATGTTTTTACATTGTTCTATTTTTGTTCACGCGTCAAGCCAAGCACAGACGTTCTGTTGACGATGGTTAACACGGCAGTCGAATGCAGGTTAACTGCCAGGAAGCCGCTTGAGGAAAGCGCCGCGCCCGCATATCAAGAGGAACAACCAAGCGGAGCGTTCCGACATGCATGCACGCCTGATTCTGCCATTGCTGTTTCTGGTTCCGGCCGTCGCCTCCGCGGCCGAAACGATCGACCCTGCCCGCATCGTCTCCGCGGCGACCGGCGACTGGAACAAGGACGGTGACGCGGACCTCGCCCTGATCGTGCGCCCCGCAGATGGAAGCGACGATGACAACGGTGTCTATCTCTATCTGACCGGTGAGAATGGCGCTCTTGAGCTGAAGGCGGCGATCCCGAACAAGATTTGGGGCGACTTTGACTTTGCCGGACAGGCGCCGTGGGTCGAGGCGCTGCCGAGCGGTTCTTTGCTCATCTCCAGCCACAACGATTCCATCGGACGTGACCGCTGGGAACAGAAACTGACGGTCGCCTACCGCAATTTCGAGTTCGTGGTCGCCGGCTATACCTACTCATCCTACGATACACTCGATCTAGACAACACGTTGAAGTGCGACCTCAACGTTCTGACAGGCAAGGGCAAATCCAACGACAAGGCCATAGCCACCAAGGGCGAACTCGTCCTGCTCAAGGACTGGAACGACGATCGCGGCCAGAAGGCTTGCGGCGTTCAGTAATCAGGTGATTGTTCTCTATTTGTTCTTTACAACCAACACGGACCACGGCATCCTCGGCCAGAACATATGAGGAACCCACATGGCCGCGCTCGAACAACTGAAGGACTTTATCGTCGAAGCCAAATCGAAAACCTATGTCGGCGGCGGCGTGCCGCGGCCTTCCTCTCGCCAAGGCTCCCATGACATCGGCTACGAAACGGGCAGTTGGCGCTATCTCGACAGCTATTACGGCGGAACCGATTTTGCAGGACAGGAAACGGTCTGGCAGGATGGCGAACCGCGCTGGGCGATGAACTACTTCGGCCGGATTATGCGCCCCGAGCTCATAACTGGAGAGAAGGCAGGTCTGGTCATCAAGGCTGCGCTACAGGCGATGTATCGTGAGAAGCGGCACTTCCTCGGCGGTATGGAGTTTCGGCATGCACATGGCTACTACATCGATAGCAGCCGCGGCGACACCGAACATTTTTCCGGCCGCGAGGTCATCTTCGTCGATGGCGAGGAAGCTTACGAACTCGACTATCGTGGCGGGCTGATCCGGCGTTAAAAGCGGCGCCAGAAGACGCGTACGCCGCGCCCAGGGCGGCGTGGGACGTGAACTGTGAGACGTTTCTTCCGCGCTGGCCAAAGACAGTGAGCGGCAACGGCGCTGGGCGATCAATGCGCCCGCTCGGCCGGTGCCATCAGTTCATCTCGACGACTTTGCCGTCCTCGATCGTCACGCGCCGATCCATCAGCCCGGCGAGTTCATGATTGTGCGTGGCGATCAGGGCCGCGAGACCCGACTGGCGCGCGAGCGCCTCAAGCGCTTCAAAGACATAGCCGGCGGTTTCCGGATCGAGATTGCCTGTCGGCTCGTCCGCAAGAAGCACGAGCGGCGCGTTGGCGACGGCGCGCGCGATCGCGACGCGCTGCTGCTCGCCGCCGGAGAGCTCCGTCGGGCGATGATCGGCACGGTGACCGATGCGCATGTAGTCGAGCAGCGCCCTTGCCCTATCGGCGGCCTCAGCCTTGGGCAAGCCGGCGATCAGCTGTGGCATCATGATGTTCTCAAGTGCCGAGAACTCGGGAAGCAGATGGTGAAACTGGTAGACGAAGCCGATCTCGTTGCGGCGGATCGCCGTGCGCCGATCGTCGTTGAGGCCACCACAGGAGACGCCGTTGACCAGCACTTCGCCGCCATCCGGGCGCTCCAGCAGGCCGGCGACATGCAGGAGCGTCGACTTGCCGGTTCCCGAAGGCGCGACCAGCGCAACCGTCTCGCCACTTCTCAGGGTAAAATCCGCACCCTTGAGGATGGACAGGAACGTTTCGCCTTCCCCGTAGTGTCGCTCGACGCCGGAAAGCTGCAGTGCCACGCGCGCATTCATTCAGTTGATGTCCTTGTCATTCGTAACGCAGGGCCTGCACCGGATCGAGGCGCGAAGCACGCCAGGCCGGGAAGATTGTGGCGAGGAAGGAAAGGGTGAGTGCCATGACGATGACGAGCGCGGTCTCATCGGCATTCATGTCGGCCGGAAGCTGGCTCAGGAAATAGAGCTCTGGGCTGAAAAGTGTGGTTCCAGAGATCCAGGAGAAGAACTGCCGAATGGATTCGATGTTGAGGCAGACGACGACGCCGAGCGCCACGCCCGCGACCGTTCCCGCCGCGCCGATCGCGGCACCCGTCATGAAGAAGATGCGCATCACCGAGCCGGAGGTCGCGCCCATCGTTCTGAGAATCGCGATGTCGCTGCCCTTGTCCTTCACCAGCATGATCAGGCCGGAAATGATGTTCAGCGCGGCGACCAGCACGATCAGCGTCAGGATCATGAACATGACGTTGCGCTCGACTTCGAGCGCCGAGAAGAAGGTCTTGTTGCGGTCGCGCCAGTCGGTAATGAAGATCTGTCGTCCCGCGGCATCCTCGATCGGCTGGCGCAGTTCGTCGACGACATCAGGATGCTCGACGAAGATCTCGATCGACTGCGCAAGCCCCTCCGCGTTGAAGAAAAGCTGCGCCTCTTCAAGCGGCATGAAGATGATCGTCGAGTCGTATTCCGACATGCCGATCTCGTAGATCGCCGAGACGGTGTAAGCCTTGACGCGCGGATTCATGCCAAGCGGCGTCACGTCGCCATTGGGCGAGGTCAGCGTGATTGTTCCGCCGACGCGAATGCCGAGTTGCTCGGCCATGCGGGAGCCGATCGCGACACCGGAGCCGGAGGCAAAGCCGACCATGTCGCCGGACTGGATATGGTCGGAGACCGACTTCATCTTGCCGAGATCGTCGGCGCGGATGCCGCGCACCAGAGCACCAGTAGAACTGTCGCCGATGCCTTGCGCCAGAACCTGGCCCTCGACCAACGGGATTGCCATGGTGACGCCCTTGACGCCCGAGAACTTGGTCGCCAGCTCCGCATAGTTGTTGAGTGGCCCGTCGATCGGCTGCACGATCATGTGACCGTTGATGCCGAGAATGCGGGAAATGAGCTCGGTGCGGAACCCGTTCATCACGGCCATGACGATGATTAGCGTCGCAACGCCGAGCATGATGCCGATGAAGGAGAAGCCGGCGATAACCGAAATGAAGGCTTCCTTGCGCCTGGAACGCAGGTAGCGCCACGCCACCATGCGCTCAAAGGCGGAAAAGGGACGGCTGGAGGACTTTTCAGGCTGCGTTGCGGCCTGCACCTGATCTTCAGTCACGGCGGTCATCCTGCCTTCCCTCGCCTCTTCACTTCGTTGCGATCAGCTTGTTGATCGCAGCTTCGACGGTCATGGTCTCGCGCTCGCCGGTCTTGCGATCCTTGACCTCGACTTCGCCGTTGGCGATCGAACGCGGGCCGACGATGATCTGGACCGGGACACCGATCAGGTCCGCAGTCGCGAACTTTGCACCGGCGCGGTCGTCCGTGTCGTCGAGCAGTGTGTCGAATCCCGCCTTGCCGAGTTCGGAGTAGAGCGTCTCGCAGGCGCCGTCGCAAGCGGCATCGCCCGCTTTCATGTTGATGATGACGCCATCGAACGGCGAGATCGACTTCGGCCAGATGACGCCGTTGTCGTCATGCGACGCTTCGATGATCGCCGGCACGAGGCGGGTCGGGCCGATGCCGTAGGAGCCCATGTGCACGGCATGCTCCTTGCCGTCGGGGCCGAGAACCTTGGCGCCCATGGCTTCGGAATACTTGGTGCCAAAGTAGAAGATGTGGCCGACCTCAATGCCGCGGGCCGACAGGCGGTCGCCTTCGGCAACCGCATTGAAGGCGGCCTCGTCGTGCATTTCCGATGTTGCGGCGTAACGCGAGGTCCACTTGTCGAAGATCGCCTTCAGGCCGGCGACGTCCTCGAAGTTGGTTTCTTCGCCCGGAATATCGAAGCCGAGGAAGTCCTTGTGGCAGTAGACTTCAGATTCGCCGGTGTCGGCGAGGATGATGAATTCGTGGCTGAGGTTACCGCCGATCGGGCCGGTGTCGGCACGCATCGGAATGGCGCGAAGACCCATGCGCGCAAACGTGCGCAAGTAGGCCGCGAACATGCGGTTATAGGCGTGTTCTGCCCCCTCGCGATCGAGATCGAAGGAATAGGCGTCCTTCATCAGGAACTCGCGCGAACGCATGGTGCCGAAGCGCGGACGGATCTCGTCGCGGAACTTCAGCTGGATATGGTAGAGGTTGAGCGGCAGGTCACGATAGGACTTCACGTAGGACCGGAAGACGTCCGTGATCATTTCCTCGTTCGTCGGGCCGTAAAGCATCGGCCGGTCCTGGCGATCCTTGATGCGCAGCATCTCCTTGCCATAGGCGTCGTAGCGGCCGCTTTCCTGCCAGAGCTCTGCGGACTGCAGCGTCGGCATCAAGAGTTCGATTGCGCCTGAGCGGTTCTGCTCTTCGCGGATGATCGCATTGACCTTGTCGAGAACCCGCTTGCCCAGTGGCAGCCAGGTATAGATGCCCGAGGACTGCTGCCGGATCATGCCGGTACGGAGCATGAGGCGGTGGGAAACGATTTCCGCTTCCTTAGGATTTTCCTTCAGGATGGGCATGAAAAAGCGGGACAGGCGCATGACGGGTTCCAGAACTTGATGAACGTCGCACTATCGGCGGATTCGGGCGAAATGACGTTGAGCTCGGGTGCCTTCTTCGCCGGTAGACTGGCAAGGGCGACCGTTGCTTCTCGGGGTCGAGCTCTCCATTATCCATCGCCGGCAAAGCCAACGTGAACCTTTATGAGCCTTGCGTTCATAGCTGCTTCGCAGGCGGAAGAAAACCCTACTCTCAGGCCATCGCCGGAAAGATCGGAGCCACTGATTTTGAGGGGAAAAGACCGGAAAAGCCTGCGTCAAAGAGCACGCTAGTAACAAGATTACGACAGGAGTTGTCAACGGGAATATTTTACCCAACTGTAGCAAAAATGCAAAAAAACAGGATGACACAGCTTAATGTTTGGGCTAATTTCGGCTCACAAAACAGGCATGAAGACTAAATTCTTGCCGACTTTCGCGGTCAAGTCTTGGGAGGATAAGATCTTAGGCGCGCCTCGTCGCTGCCGCCGGAAACGGATTAGGATCACGCGAAACTTGAAAAACAAGGCTTTTAGCCTTGTTTTTTTTTGCTTTTCTCGACTCCGTCGCGAGCACGAAGCAGGTGTAGAAATTGAACTATGTCAATTCGGCGGCGGTCAATCCTGCAATTGCGCTGGTTCCACCCACAGCATCGCGCGCGGCGTCATCATGACGCAGAAATCCAGCACTCGGCATCCTGAAAACTCTCCGATTGCCTTGCGGTTCGGCTCAGCCCATCCGCCTTGCCGAAATTCTCAATAGAATTTCGGGTAAAACCGCGGAATAGAATCGATCCCGTAGCCAAGTTTGACGGAGACGATATACCAGGCGAGTTGGATGACAGCCGCGATGGCCGTGGTCAAAAGCACGACCCGTTTCGCATTGAACTTGGCCGGCGCGCTTTCGACGCTTCCCGGGACGACGCTGTTTTCTTCCGCTTGCGTGCGCACTCCCAAGGGAAGAACGGCAAACAGCGTGATCCACCAAATGATGAAGTAAATAGCAAAAGTTGAAAACAGTGGCATTTCCGGCTCCCGGTGAAGGCGATCGACGCAACGACCGCAGGCCGTTTCGCCGCGACTTCCGCGACATTCTGTCCGCCTTATAGCGCCGCCTGCCCGATCAGACAAATGCGCATCGCGCGGTCAACTGTCACACCTCTTCGAGTTCGATCAGCGTACCCTGGAAATCCTTGGGGTGCAGGAAAAGCACCGGCTTGCCATGCGCACCGATTTTCGGCTCGCCGTCCCCCAGAACGCGAGCGCCGGCCGCACGCAGCGCGTCGCGCGCGGCGAGGATATTGTCCACCTCGTAGCAGATGTGATGCATCCCGCCCGAAGGGTTCTTCGCCAGGAAAGCGGCGATCGGCGAGGTCTCGCCGATCGGCTCCAACAGCTCGACCTTGGTGTTGGCCAGCGTGACGAACACCACGGTTACGCCGTGTTCCGGCAACGTCTGCGGCTCGGTGACGGATGCACCAAGCGTCGAGCGGTAGCTTTCGGCGGCGGAGGCAAGATCCGGCACGGCGATGGCGATATGGTTCACTCTTCCCAGCATTGCGATCCTCCCGCGTCCTGTACCGGCCCCGCTTACACTGCCGCGAGGCGACCGCCAATCAGACTTTGGTGACGAACACCGTCACAATCGGCTTCTTGCCCCACGTCTGGTTGGCTGTGCTGCGAACGGCGCGGCGCACCGCCTCCTGCAGCATGGCCAGATCCTTGCGCTTTGCCCGCGGAATGCTCTCGACCGCACCGAGGATCGCGTCATAGAGCGTATCCTCCATGTCTTCGCCCTCGTCATCGAATTCCGGCAGACCGATCGCAACGATGTCCGGGTCGCCAAGGAAATCGTAGCGGCCATCAAGAACGACGTTGACGGCGACGTGCCCTGCGAAGGAGAGCTTGCGGCGTTCGCCGATGCCCATCTCTTCGAAATCGCCGATGAGGTTGCCGTCCTTGTAGATGCGGCCATGCGGCGCTTCGTCGATGACCTCGGCCGGGCCTGGTGCAAGACGCAGCATTTGACCGTTCCGAAGGCGCGGAACGCTGGCGATGCCCGACTGCTGACCAAGTTCGGCATGGGCCGTCAGATGCGCGGCTTCGCCATGAACCGGAACGAGAATCTGCGGGCGCAGCCATTGATACATCTGCTGCAGCTCGGTGCGGCGCGGGTGACCGGACACATGCACCAGCGCCTCACTGTCGGTGATGATGTGTATGCCTTGCTCGACCAGGCCATTCTTGATGTCGTTGATCGCCTTCTCGTTGCCGGGGATGGTGCGCGAGGAGAAAACGACCGTATCGCCAGCGGAAAAAGCCACGTTGCGCATCTCGTCGCGGGCAATCTTGGCGAGTGCTGCCCGAGGCTCACCCTGGCTACCGGTCAGGATGACCACGACCTTGTCGCGCGGCACGTAGCCGAACTCGTCTTCGGCAAGGAAAGGCTTGATCCCTTCCATCAGGCCGAGATCCGCAGCCACGGCGACGACCCGCTTCATCGAACTGCCGAGCAGCAGCACATCCCTGCCCGCCTCTTCCGCCGCCTCGGCGATCGAGCGGATGCGCCCGACATTCGAGGAAAAAGTCGTTATCGCGACCCGGCCCTCGGCGTTGGCGATGATCTTCGTCAGGCTCTCGGAGACTTCCTGTTCCGACGGCGAAACACCATCACGCATCGCATTGGTGGAATCGCAGATAAGCGCCAAGACGCCTTCGTCGCCAATCTGGCGGAAACGCGTCTCGTCGGTCAGGGGCCCGAGCGACGGATGCAGGTCGATTTTCCAGTCGCCGGTGTGGACGACAGTGCCGACCGGGGTGCGGATGATCAGCGACATCGGCTCGGGGATCGAATGGTTGACACCGACCGCCTCGATCTCGAACGGGCCGACATTGATGCGGTCGCCCTGTTTGAAGATCGTCACCGGGATCTCACTGCGGCTTCTCTCGAAATCGCGCTTGGCTTCCAGCATGCCCGCCGTGAACGGCGAGGCATAGACCGGAACGTTGAGGCCCGGCCAAAGATCGTTCAGGCCGCCATAATGGTCCTCGTGGGCGTGGGTAATGATGATGCCCTTGAGATTGCGGCGCTCTTCCGCCAGGAAGCTGATATCTGCGAGAACCAGATCCACGCCTGGAAGGTCCGGCCCCGGAAAGGTGACGCCGCAATCGACCATGATCCACTGGCGGCTTCCGGGCCGCCCGTAGCCGTATAGGCCAAGATTCATGCCGATTTCGCCGACGCCGCCAAGCGGCAAGAACACCAGTTCTTCGTCTTGCGCCATATTGTAACGCGCCCTTGTTCTAGGAATTATCCGAAAAATACGTCGCCGGCGGCAATCGCGTGCATCGTGCCTGACCCGGTATCGAGCATCAACCGCCCGGTCTCATCAATACCGGCAAAGCGGCCCGAAAGCGACCGGTCCGGCAGATTCACAGTTATCGTCTCACCGATGCCGCGGGCGGCCGACCGCCACTGCTCGATGGTCTTTGCAATACCCGCGCCGCGCTCCCACAGCGACAACGTCTCCGCCATCGTCATGAACAGCCGCGCGAAAAGTTCGTCCGGAGAAACCGAAGAGCCTTCCTTCCTCAACGAGGTCACGGGATAGAGGGCTTCATCCGGCTGCACGGCAATGTTGATGCCACAGCCAATGACCAGTGCCTGGCGCCCATCTGCAAGCGCCTCACCCTCGAGCAGGATGCCGCAGGTCTTTTTGCCGTCGATGAGAATATCGTTCGGCCATTTGATCTCGACCGGTGCAGCGCCCGGCGGCATCACCTGGCGGATTGCCCGGTGCACGGCAACGGCAACCGCGAGCGGCAGGGAATGCAAATGCTCGATCGGCGCCGGATCAATCAGGAGAAGCGATGCGTAGAGATTGCCGGGCTCAGAGAACCAGGCGCGACCGCGGCGTCCCCGGCCACCGGTCTGCCTGACAGCGGTGACCCAGAGATTGCCCGGGTCGCCCTGGCGCGCACGCGCCAGGCATTCGCTGTTTGTTGATCCAACCGCATCGAGAGCGACGTGCCGGAAATCGTCGGGCGATATCCGGCCGCCGCTTTCAAGGGCGATCAAAAGAAGGTCCGCGCCGCGGCCTCGGCAGCGCTTCCAAGCGGACCGCCGATCAGGACGTATCCAAGGACGAACAGACCCGAGAGACCGAACACCAGTTTCAGTTCGCCAGCCGTACGGGCGAACTCGCCCTTGGCGTCATCGAACCACATCACCTTGATGACGCGCAGGTAGTAATAGGCGCCGACAACGGATGCGAGGACGCCGATGATGGCGAGTGCATAGAGCTGCGCTTCGATTGCGGCCATGAACACGAAGTACTTCCCGAAGAAGCCTGCCATCGGCGGAATGCCGGCGAGCGAGAACATCAGGACGGTCAGGACGGTCGCCATGAAGGGGTTTGTCTGCGAGAGACCAGCGAGGTCGTCGACGTTTTCGACGTTTTCGCCTTCCTTGCGCCGCATCGCCAGGATGCAGGCGAAGGTGCCGAGCGTCATGACCATGTAGATGAGCATGTAGAGTAGCACGCCGCGAACACCCGCCATCGAGCCGGCAGCAAGGCCGACCAGCGCGTAGCCCATGTGGCCGATCGAGGAATAAGCCATCAGACGCTTGATGTTCTTCTGGCCGATCGCCGCGAAGGAACCGAGCAGCATCGAAGCGATCGAGATGAAGACGATGATCTGCTGCCAGTCGGCAACGACGGGTTCAAAGGCATTGATGACGATACGCACAAGGATCGCCATGGCCGCAACCTTCGGCGCTGCCGCGAAGAAGGCGGTGACCGGCGTCGGCGCACCTTCGTAAACATCAGGCGTCCACATGTGGAACGGCACGGCCGAGATTTTGAAGGCGAGACCGGCGAGCACGAAGACGAGACCGAAGATCAGGCCGAGCGAACGTCCCTCCGCCGTCAGTGCAGCGGCGATCTGGGTAAAGCCGGTGTGGCCAGTGAAGCCGTAGATCAGCGACATGCCATAGAGCAGCATGCCCGAGGAAAGCGCACCGAGCACAAAGTACTTGAGGCCGGCCTCGGTCGAGCGAATGCTGTCGCGGTTGATCGCAGCGACGACGTAGAGCGCCAGCGACTGCAGTTCCAGCGAGAGGTACAGCGACATCAGGTCGTTGGCCGAGATCATCAACAGCATGCCGAGCGTTGCCAGCACCAGAAGCACCGGGAACTCGAAGCGATCAATCTGGGCGGAACGCGCGTGACCGACTGTCATCACCAGTGCCGTGATCGAACCGATCAACGCCAGCACCTTCATGAACTTGGCGAAGGGATCCGACAGGAAGGCGCCGCCATAGGCCGAGCCTTCGCCGGTCTTTAGCACGAGCCAGAGACCGGCGATGATCAGAACGGCAACCGCAAGGCCGGTGACCGTCGACGCCGATTTTTCGCCGGCAAACACGCCGATCATCAGCAATGCCATCGCGCCGACCGCGAGGATCAACTCGGGGATCGAGAGTTGCAGGCTTGCAAGGAGGGTTTCAGCAGTCATGTCCAATCACGTCCTGTGGTCATTGCACCGAAAGCGCAACGTTTTGCGCTGCCTGCAGGGCTGCGGAGTAGTTGTTGACGAGCAGATCCACGGAAGCCGCGGTTGCATCGAAGATCGGTGCCGGATAGACGCCGAAAAAGATCGTCAGGATCACCAGCGGATAGAGGATCGCCTTTTCACGACCGGAAAGATCGAGCAGAGACTTCAGGCTTTCCTTCTCCAGCGCACCGAAGATCACTCGTCGGTAGAGCCAGAGCGCATAGGCGGCCGAAAGGATCACACCGGACGTGGCGAAGAGCGCCACCCAGGTGTTGGCGCGGAAGGCGCCGACCAAGGTCAGCACTTCACCGACGAAGCTAGACGTGCCCGGCAAGCCAACATTGGCCATGGTGAACACCATGAAGGCGACGGCGTATTTCGGCATATTGTTGACGAGACCGCCATAGGCCGCGATCTCGCGGGTGTGCAAACGGTCATAGACGACGCCGACGCAAAGGAAGAGTGCGCCGGAGACGATGCCGTGCGACAGCATCTGGAAGATCGCGCCCTGAACGCCCTGAACATTGGCGGCGAAGATGCCCATCGTCACATAGCCCATATGCGCCACCGACGAATAGGCGATCAGCTTCTTGATGTCGGTCTGCATCATCGCCACCAGCGAAGTGTAGATGATAGCGACGACCGACAGCGTGAAGACGAACGGAGCGAAATAGTCGGATGCCAGCGGGAACATCGGCAGCGAGAAGCGCAGGAAGCCGTAGCCGCCGAGCTTCAGGAGAATGCCCGCCAGGATGACCGAGCCCGCTGTCGGCGCCTGAACGTGCGCGTCCGGAAGCCAGGTATGGACTGGCCACATCGGCATCTTCACCGCGAAGGAGGCGAAGAAGGCCAGCCACAACCAGGTCTGCATCTGGCGCGGGAAGTTGTAGGCGAGCAGCTGCGTGATGTCGGTGGTACCGGCCTGCCAATACATCGCCATGATCGCGAGCAGCATCAGCACCGAGCCGAGCAGCGTGTAGAGGAAGAACTTGTAGCTGGCGTAAACGCGGTCCTTGCCACCCCAGACGCCGATGATGAGGAACATCGGGATCAGGCCAGCTTCGAAGAACACGTAGAACAGCACGATATCGAGCGACACGAAGACGCCGATCATGAACGTTTCCAAGACCAGAAACGCGATCATGTATGCCTTGAGACGCTTCTCGATCGACAGCCAGCTTGCGAGCACGCAGAACGGCATGAGGAAGGCCGAGAGCACGACGAAGAGCACCGAGATGCCATCGACTCCGAGATGGTAGGAAATGCCGGTGCCGAGCCACTCGTGCTTTTCGAGCATCTGGAAGCCGGGGTTCGATGCATCGAACTGGTACCAGATGTAGACCGACACCGCGAAGGTGAAGATCGTCGTCAGCAGCGAAACGTTCAGGATGTTCCGGCGGCCGTAGGCGCTGTCTTCCCTTGTGAGCAAGAGAAGCAGTACGCCGACGAGCGGCATGAAGGTGACCGCGGAAAGTACGGGCCAATCGGTCATCAGAAGGAACTCCTGAACATCATCCAAGTAACAAGCGCGGCGATGCCGATCAGCATCGCGAACGCGTAGTGATAGAGGTAACCAGTCTGCAGGCGGACAACGCGGTCAGTGACGTTGAGCACACGCGCGGCAATGCCGTTCGGGCCGTAACCATCGATCACGCGGCCGTCGCCTTCCTTCCAGAGGAAGGTGCCGAGCCACTTGGCGGAGCGCACGAACAGCAGGTCGTAGAGCTCGTCGAAGTACCACTTGTTGAGCAGGAACTGGTAGAGGCCACGGTGCTGCTCTGCCAGATACTTCGGCAGTTCCGGCCGGCGGATATACATGTACCAGGCGGTGAAGAGGCCGAGCGCCATGGCGCAGAACGGGCTCCACTTAACCCACAGCGGTACGTGGTGATACTCATGCAGGACTTCGTTTTCAGCCGACGTGAACAGCGCACCCTTCCAGAACTCGGCATAGCCTTCGCCGAAGAAGTGGTCGTGGAAGAGGAAACCTGCGACCAGTGCGCCGGCGGCGAGAATGTAGAGCGGCACCAGCATGACCTGCGGCGACTCGTGCACGTGATGCATGACATCCGACGACGCACGGGGCTTGCCATGGAACGTCATGAACGCCAGGCGCCACGAATAGAAGCTCGTAAAGAGCGCGGCGACCACCAGCAGGGCGAAGGCGAAACCGGATACCGAGCTGTGCGCGGCAAAGGTCGACTCGATGATCGCGTCCTTCGAGAAGAAGCCAGCCGTACCGAAGAGCGTACCGGGAATACCGACACCGGTCAGCGCGATCGTACCGATGAACATCATCCAGTAGGTGACCGGGATGTGCTTCCTGAGGCCACCCATGTAGCGCATGTCCTGCTCGCCATCGACGGCGTGAATGACCGAACCGGCACCCAAGAACAGGAGAGCCTTGAAGAAGGCGTGTGTGAACAGGTGGAAGATCGCTGCGCCATAGGCGCCGACGCCGAGCGCCACGAACATGTAGCCGAGCTGCGAGCAGGTCGAATAGGCGATCACGCGCTTGATGTCGTTCTGCACGAGACCGACGGTCGCGGCGAAGAAGGCGGTGATGGCACCGATGATCGTCACGACGGTCAGTGCATCCGGCGACAGTTCGAAGAGCGGCGACATGCGGGCGACGAGGAAGACGCCGGCGGTAACCATGGTTGCGGCATGGATAAGAGCCGAAACCGGGGTCGGGCCCTCCATCGCATCCGGAAGCCAGGTGTGCAGCAGGAACTGCGCCGATTTACCCATCGCGCCCATGAAGAGCAGCAAGCAGGCCGCGGTGATCGCGTCAGCCTTGTCGAGGTGCATGCCGAACAGGGTGACAACCGCCTCCCCTGCTGCAGCGCCTTCGGCCGGCAGATAGGTCTGGGCGACGGCGAAGATCGTCTCGAAGTTGACCGAGCCGAACAGCACGAAGACGAGGAAGATGCCGAGCGAGAAGCCGAAGTCGCCGACGCGGTTGACGATGAAGGCCTTCATCGCGGCAGCATTCGCCGACGGCTTCTTGTACCAGAAGCCGATGAGCAGGTAGGACGCGAGACCCACGCCTTCCCAGCCGAAGAACATCTGCACCAGGTTGTCCGACGTGATGAGCATCAGCATCGCGAAGGTGAAGAGCGACAGATAGGCAAAGAAGCGCGGACGATGCGGATCGTGGTGCATGTATCCGATCGAATAGACATGCACGAGCGTCGACACCGTGTTGACGACGACGAACATGACCGATGTCAGCGTATCGACGCGGAACGCCCATTCGACATCGAAGCTGCCGGACTGGATCCAGCGCAGCACCGAAACCTTGATCATCTCCTGGTGGCCCAGGGCGACGTCGAAGAAGACGTACCAGGACAGCGCAGCGGCGATGATCATCAGACCGCTGGTGACGTATTCCGATGCCTTGGCGCCGATCGAACTACCGAAGAGGCCGGCGATCAGAAAGCCGATCAAAGGCAGGAAGACGATAGCCTTGATGATGGTATCCATAGCCCAATCAGCCCTTCATCATGTTGACGTCTTCAACAGCGATCGAGCCGCGGTTGCGGTAGAAGACGACGAGAATTGCAAGTCCGATAGCCGCTTCCGCAGCCGCGACGGTCAGGATGAACAGGGCAAAGACCTGGCCAGTGATGTCATTCAGGAACGCCGAGAAGGCGACCATGTTGATGTTGACCGCGAGAAGAATGAGTTCGACCGACATCAGGATAACGATGACGTTCTTCCGGTTCAGGAAGATGCCGAAGACGCCCAGCGTGAACAGGATGGCGCTGACGGTGAGATAGTGGGAGATTCCGATTTCCATTTTATGTTCCTCGATCTCGCGTCCGACTTAGATGCCCTGGCCCGGCTTGACCGTGACCACTTCGACGGCGGTCTCGGGCGTACGGGCAACCTGCTGCGGGATATTCTGGCGCTTGATGTTTTCGCGGTGGCGCAGGGTCAGCACGATGGCGCCGATCATGGCGACGAGCAGCACAAGGCCGGCGATCTGGAAGAAGTAGACGTAGTGGGTATAGAGCACGTCGCCGAGGGCTGCCGTGTTCGTCCGCTCGGTGACGGCCGGGATCGGCATCGAAATCGCCTTGGCGATCTCAGGCGAGAACGTTGCGCCGCCGACCACGATGATAAGCTCGGCAGCCAGGATCAGGCCGATCAGCGCGCCGATCGGCGCGTATTCGAGCACGCCCGCCCGCAATTCCGCGAAGTCGATGTCGAGCATCATGACGACGAACAGGAACAGCACCGCGACCGCACCGACATAGACGACCAGCAGGATCATCGCGAGGAATTCGGCGCCGGTCAGCAGGAACAGGCCTGCCGAGTTAAAGAAGGTCAGGATCAGGAACAGAACCGAATAAACCGGGTTCCTGGCCGCAATGACCATAAATGCCGACGCCACCGCGATGAAGGCAAAGAGATAGAAAAAAAGAACCTGCAGACCCATGATCGGTGCCTTCTTCGTCTTGCACGGCGTGAGGCGCTTCAGGCCCCACTCCACAGGCAAAGCCGGACACGCGTCCGGCCGTTGCCCAAACCTATGTCACATGCACCGCCCTCCCCGGGGCGGCGCGACGCTCTGGCCTCAGCGATAGGGCGAGTCAATTGCGATGTTGCGGGCGATTTCGCGCTCCCAACGGTCGCCGTTGGCGAGGAGCTTGTCCTTGTCGTAGTAAAGCTCTTCGCGCGTCTCGGTGGCGAACTCGAAGTTCGGGCCCTCGACGATGGCATCAACCGGACAGGCTTCCTGGCAGAAACCGCAATAGATGCATTTCACCATGTCGATGTCGTAGCGCACCGTACGGCGGGTGCCGTCATTGCGGCGCGGTCCAGCTTCGATGGTGATGGCCTGTGCAGGACAGATCGCCTCGCAGAGCTTGCAGGCGATGCAACGCTCTTCACCATTCGGGTAGCGGCGCAGCGCATGCTCGCCACGGAAGCGCGGGCTGACCGGCCCTTTTTCAAAGGGGTAGTTCAACGTCGCCTTCGGCTTGAAGAAATAGCGCATCGACAGAAAGAACGCGCCGACGAATTCCTTCAGGAACAGCGAGCTGACGGCTTGCGAAAGACCGGCCATCATTTACCTCCAGAATTGCCGGCCTGGGAGCGACCGGCGGTATGCTGCCAAACGTGAGCCATCGTCATGCGGCTCCCGTCAGCTTGAGAACGAATGCAGTGATCACGACCATTGCAAGAGAGATCGGCAGGAAGACCTTCCAGCCGAGACGCATCAGCTGGTCGTAGCGGTAGCGCGGAACGAAAGCCTTCACCATTGCGAACATGAAGAACACGAAGGACGCCTTCAGAACGAACCAGATGATGCCGGGAACCCAGTTCAAGAACCAGACGTCAACCGGGGGCAGCCAGCCGCCGAGGAACAGGATCGTCGTCAGCGCGCACATCAGGCAGATGGCGGCATATTCGCCGAGCATGAACATCATGTACGGGGTCGAGCCGTACTCGACCATGAAGCCGGCGACGAGTTCGGATTCGGCTTCCGGCAGGTCGAAGGGCGGGCGGTTCGTTTCGGCAAGTGCCGAAATGAAGAACACGATGAACATCGGGAACAGCGCCAGCCAATGCCAGTCGAGGAACGATGCCGGCAGGCCGAGATTCGTGCCGATGCCCGTGGACTGAGCGTTGACGATGTCCGTCAGGTTCAGCGAGCCGACGCAGAGCAGGACGGTAACGATGACGAAGCCGATAGAGACTTCATAGGAGACCATCTGTGCCGCGGAGCGGAGCGCGCCGAGGAAGGGATATTTGGAATTCGACGCCCAGCCGCCCATGATGATGCCATAAACTTCAAGAGAAGATATGGCGAAGACGAAGAGGATGCCGACGTTGACGTTCGCGATGACCCAGCCGGCGTTGAGTGGGATCACCGCCCAGGCGGCAAGCGCCAGCGTCACGGAAACGAGCGGTGCGAGCAGGAAGATCGCCTTGTTGGCGCCAGCCGGAATCACCGGCTCCTTGAAGACGAACTTCAAAAGGTCGGCGAAGGACTGGAAAAGTCCCCACGGGCCTACCACATTCGGACCACGGCGGAGCTGAACTGCAGCCCAGATCTTACGGTCGGCAAGCAGAATGTAGGCGATGAAAAGCAGCAGCGCGACCAGGAGCAGCAGCGACTGGGCGACCATGATGATCGTGGGCCAGACATAGGTCGAAACGAAAGCGTCCATGATACTCTATTCCCTCGCGCTCATTCCGCCGCAGCTTTGAAGTTGTTGCGTGCCAAAGCCGAGCATTCGGCCATGACGGCGGATGCGCGCGCTATCGGGTTCGTCAAATAGAAGTCTTTGACCGGAGACGCAAACACGGATTTGCCCATCTCACCGGCTTTTTGAGCAAGTGCGGCAATTTCGTCGCCGTTGCCGGTCGCGATCGCGTCGACATCCGCGAAATGCGGGTGAGCCGCATAGAGCTTCGAGCGCAATTCGCCAAGCGAATCAAAGGGCAGCTTCTTGCCGAGAACGTCGGAGAGTGCGCGAATGATCGCCCAGTCCTCACGCGCATCACCCGGTGCGAAGCCGGCACGGTTGCCGACCTGAACGCGACCTTCCGTGTTGACCCAGGTGCCGGACTTTTCGGTGTAGGTCGCACCCGGCAGGATGACGTCGGCGGCATGCGCGCCGTTGTCGCCGTGCGAACCGATATAGACGGTGAAGCCGGACTTGCGACCGGCAAGGTCGATCTCATCGGCGCCGAGCAGGAAGAGAACGTCGGAAGCGGTGACCATTTCGGCCGCCGTCTTGCCGTTCGCACCCGGTACGAAGCCGAGGTCGAGACCACCGACGCGGGAAGAGGCCGTGTGCAGAACGGCAAAGCCGTTCCACTCGGCAGTGACCGCACCGACGGCGCCCGCGAGCTTGGCGGCGGCAGCAAGAACGGCAGCGCCGCCCTCCCCTGCAATCGCGCCCTGGCCGATGAGAATCATCGGGCGCTGCGCCTTCTTGAGCGTCGCGGCAAACTTGCCCTTGCCGGAGACGAGTTCGGCGAGCGTTTCGGTGCCGGCGCCGAGATATTCGTATTCGTAGCGCAGCTCGCCGGGCTCCCCGATCACGGCGATCGGGAAGTTGCCCATGCGGTAGCGCTTGCGGATACGGGCGTTGAGGACCGAAGCCTCGAAGCGCGGGTTGGAGCCGATGATCAGCAGCGCATCAGCGCTTTCGATGCCGGCGATGGTCGGGTTGAAAAGGTAGCTGGCGCGGCCAAGCGACGGGTCGAGTGCGGCGCCGTCCTGGCGGCAATCGACGCTCTCGGAGCCGAGTGCTGCGATCAACTGCTTCAGCGCGTACATTTCTTCGACCGAAGCGAGGTCGCCGGCGATGGCGCCGATCTTGTCGCCGGAGGTCTTGGCAACGGCAGCCTTGACCGCCTGGAAGGCTTCGCCCCAGGTCGCCGGCTGCAGTCGGCCGTCCTTCTTGACATAGGGACGATCGAGACGCTGCGTCTTCAGGCCGTCCCAGATGAAGCGGCTCTTGTCGGAGATCCACTCTTCGTTGATGTCCTCATTGACGCGCGGCATGATGCGCATGACTTCGCGACCGCGGGTGTCGACGCGGATCGCAGAACCGAGTGCATCCATCACGTCGATGGATTCGGTCTTGTTCAGCTCCCACGGACGAGCAGTGAAGGCAAATGGCTTCGAGGTCAGCGCGCCGACCGGGCAGAGGTCAACGACGTTGCCCTGCAGTTCGGACGTCATCGCCTGCTCGAGATAGGTGGTGATCTCGGCGTCTTCGCCGCGGCCAATCAGGCCAAGCTCGGCAATACCGGCGACTTCGGTCGTGAAACGGACGCAACGCGTGCAGTGAATGCAGCGGTTCATCACGGTCTTGACCAGCGGGCCGATATACTTGTCTTCGACGGCGCGCTTGTTTTCCTGATAACGCGAGCTGTCGATACCGAAGGCCATCGCCTGGTCCTGCAGGTCGCATTCGCCGCCCTGGTCGCAGATCGGGCAGTCGAGCGGGTGGTTGATCAGCAGGAATTCCATCACGCCTTCGCGGGCCTTCTTGACCATCGGCGTGGTCGTGAAGACTTCCGGCGTCTCGCCGTTCGGGCCCGGACGGAGGTCGCGCACGCCCATGGCGCAGGAAGCGGCGGGCTTTGGCGGCCCTCCCTTCACTTCGATAAGACACATGCGGCAGTTGCCGGCGACCGACAGCCGCTCATGGAAACAGAAGCGCGGAACCTCGGCTCCGGCCTCTTCGCACGCCTGAAGCAGCGTGAAATGATCCGGTACCTCGATCTCTTTTCCGTCGACTTTCAGCTTTGCCATCTTCGTACTCAATCCTGTCTTCCGTCCATCGGCCTTCCGGCGACGGACAATTCCAACACAGCCTTGCTGCTTGCGGGCGATGACCGTCTCAGGTCCCCGCCCCTATTGTCTCACGCGCCCTTCAGCGCCTTGGCCTGTCCAACCCAATCGTCCCGCTTGATGCGGCCGCCGAAACCGAGCTCGTCGTCAAAGCGGGCAACGTCCGCCTCGCTCCAGCCGGCGATATCGGCAAAACCGCGAATGCCCTTCGCGTTGAGCACCTGCTCCAGCTTCGGGCCAATACCGGAAATCCGCTTGAGGTCGTCAGCAGCTTGCGCCTTGGCGCGCGCCGCGCGAACCTTGACCGGCTTCTCGACCGCGACCTTCTCAACGGCCGGTTTTGCCGCAATACGATTTGGCGAAGCGGCGGGCTTCACGACCGTTTTCGCTTCTGCTTCTGCCGGGAGCGCCGTCTCGGCGACAACGGTGGTTACGTCCTGCTCTGCCGGCTCCACCCGCTTCTGAGCCGCCTCGACCGCACCCTGCATCGCGCCGAACATCGCGCCAGCAAAGTGGCTGGTCAGACCGAAACCGATCGCTGTTACCGCCGCCACAGCGGCAGCCGGGTGAACCATCAGCGGGTGCAGCGACACCTGCGGCAGGCCCTTCATCCATTCGGCCATGCCGAACGGATCGGCCGGATCACCGCCGAGCGGACGCGCGAATGGAATGCCTGTTTCGGCCTGCCCTTTCATCTGTCCCTCCTCGCGTGCACCGGCCATCGCCTGTTACTCCGCCGCTTCCAGAACCGCGCCGTGCGACGAGGCATTGCGCGTGTATTCGTCGATGCGCTTTTCCATTTCCGGACGGAAGTGCTTGATCAGACCCTGGATCGGCCAGGCGGCTGCGTCGCCAAGCGCGCAGATCGTGTGGCCTTCCACCTGCTTGGTGACGTCGAACAGCATGTCGATCTCGCGCTTCTGGGCGCGACCCTGAACCATGCGTTCCATGACACGCATCATCCAGCCGGTACCTTCGCGGCACGGCGTGCACTGACCGCAGCTCTCGTGCTTGTAGAAGGCCGAGAGGCGCCAGATCGCCTTGATGATGTCTGTCGACCTGTCCATGACGATGACGGCGGCGGTTCCAAGACTGGAACCGACTTCGCGCAGCCCGTCGAAATCCATGATCGCGTCCTTCATCTGCGCGCCGGGCACGCAGGGAACGGACGAACCGCCGGGGATGACCGCGAGCAGGTTGTCCCAGCCGCCGCGAATGCCACCACAATGCTTTTCGATCAGCTCATGGAACGGGATCGACATCGCGTCTTCGACCGTGCACGGACGATTGACGTGGCCGGAAACCGAATAGAGTTTGGTACCGTGGTTGTTCGGACGGCCGAAGCTCGTATACCAGCCGGCGCCGCGGCGCAGGATGGTCGGCGTGACGGCGATCGACTCGACGTTATTGACGGTGGTCGGGCAGCCGTAGAGGCCCATATTGGCCGGGAACGGCGGCTTCAGGCGCGGCTGGCCCTTCTTGCCTTCGAGGCTTTCGAGCAGGGCCGTCTCTTCGCCACAGATATAGGCGCCGGCGCCGTGGTGCACATAGATGTCGATGTCGTAGCCGAGCTTGTTGTTCTTGCCGAGCAGGCCGAAGGCGTAGCACTCGTCGATTGCCGCCTGCAGCGCCTCGCGCTCGCGGACGAACTCACCGCGCACATAGATATAGGCGACATGCGCACCCATGGCGAAGCTGGCGATGACGCAGCCTTCGATGAGCGTGTGCGGATCGTGACGCATGATGTCACGGTCCTTGCAGGTGCCGGGCTCCGACTCGTCGGCGTTGACGACGAGATAGTGCGGACGGCCGTCGCTTTCCTTCGGCATGAAGGACCACTTGAGGCCGGTGGGGAAGCCGGCGCCGCCACGACCGCGAAGGCCGGAAGCCTTCACTTCGTTGACGATCCAGTCGCGGCCCTTTTCGAGCAGCTGCTTGGTGCCGTCCCAGTGGCCGCGCGCCATGGCGCCCTTCAGGGACTTGTCCTTGAGGCCGTAGATGTTGGTAAAGATGCGGTCTTCATCTCTGAGCATAATTCACCTCTTTACCGCGGCTTCTTGCCGAAGACCTTGATGTATTCGGCTTCGCCGCCCTTGGCGAGCGCCTTGGCCTGCTTGACCCAGTCGTCGCGTTCGATGCGGCCCTTGAAATTCAGGTATCCGTCGACCCACTCGCGCTCCGCCTTCTTCCACGAAGCAAGTTGCGCGTAGGTGTAGATGCCCAGTTCGTTCAGCGTACCCTCGATCTTCGGACCGACGCCCGAGATCAGCTTGAGGTCGTCGACGGCCGCCGGCTTTTCGATGCCGGCCGGGCGGTTCTTGTCCTCAAGCGGCGGCTTGCCGGAAACGGTTGCCGCCTTGGCGGGCTTCGACTTGTCGACGGTGTCGCCTTCGACCTTGGCGTTGGCGGCAGCCTCGGCCTTTGCCGTAGCCGGCGTCTTCAGGGAAGCATTGGTCTCGCTGGCAGCCGTCTTGACACGGCCGGCGTTGGACGGCGGCACGGAGACGGCCGGCGCGTCGCTGACCTTCTTGGCGCTGGTCGCCGCCTTGGCCGGAGCCAGATCAGCCAACATCAGCGACGTCAGACCGCCTTCCGGTGCGGAATAGATACGGTCGATCTGCGGACCGGGGGTGACTTCGGCACCCTTGCCTGCTTCGAAACGGTCGATGATCTGCTCGAGTTGCTCGGGCGTCAGGTCTTCGAAGGTATCCTTGAAGATCATGACCATCGGCGCGTTGACGCAGGCGCCCTGACATTCGACTTCTTCCCAGGAGAGCGTGCCGCTCTCGTTGAGCGTGAAGGGATCCTGGGCGATCTTGCTCTTGCAGACCTTGATCAGGTCTTCGGCGCCACGCAGCATGCACGGCGTCGTGCCGCAAACCTGAACGTGCGCACGCGTACCGACAGGCTTCAGCTGGAACTGGGTGTAGAAGGTCGCGACTTCGAGCGCGCGGATATAGGCCATGCCGAGCATGTCGGCGATCGACTCAATGGCGGCCTTCGTGACCCAGCCGTCCTGGTCCTGAGCGCGCATCAAAAGCGGAATGACGGCGGACTGCTCACGGCCCTTGGGGTATTTCTTGATCGTTTCCTTCGCCCAGGCGGCGTTCTCCTTGCTGAAGGCAAAGCTCGCTGGCTGGACGGTGTCTTCGGCTAGTCGACGAACGGACATTCTAGTGGACACCTTATCAGTTAATCGAACCGCACCGCGATTTCGTCACAGAGACGAATTCGCAGGCATAGGCTGACTGGTCTTTCTGCAAAAATACGATGTAGCGCGTGCCATTGGCGACCGCGGCCTTGATCTCGTAGCCCTTGGCCACAAGGTCGGCCATCGAGCCCCCGCGCATGCCGCCCGACGTCGCGCCGCTATCGACCGATTCCTGTGCGGAAGCGGTCGATGCAAACGCGAGAAGAGCAAGCGTGGCCAGGGGCACGAGACGCATCAGCGGTCCACCTCACCGAACACGATATCGAGGGAGCCCAGCACGGCCGAAACGTCGGCAAGCTGGTGTCCCCGACAGAGGAAATCCATCGCCTGGAGATGCGCGTAACCCGGCGCACGGATCTTGCAGCGATAGGGCTTGTTGGTGCCGTCGGAGACGAGGTAGACGCCGAACTCGCCCTTCGGCGCTTCGACGGCGGCGTAAACTTCGCCGGCCGGCACGTGATAGCCTTCGGTGTAGAGCTTGAAGTGGTGGATCAGCGCTTCCATCGAGCGCTTCATCTCGCCGCGCTTCGGCGGAACGATCTTGCCGTCGAGCGACGAAACCGGACCGACTTTGGCATCGCCGAGCAGGCGATCGACGCACTGGCGCATGATGCGCGCCGACTGGCGCATTTCGATCATGCGGATCAGGTAGCGGTCGAAGCAGTCGCCGTTCTTGCCGATCGGAATGTCGAATTCCATGTCGGAATAGCATTCGTAGGGCTGCGAGCGGCGCAGGTCCCAGGCAGCACCCGAGCCACGCACCATCACGCCCGAGAATCCCCAGGCCCAGGCGTCATCGAGTTTGACGACGCCGATATCGACGTTGCGCTGCTTGAAGATGCGGTTGCCCGTCAGGAGCTCGTCGATGTCGTCGACGGTCTTCAGGAACGGATCGATCCACTTGCCGATGTCTTCGACCAGCTCGTGCGGCAGGTCCTGATGGACACCGCCCGGACGGAAATAGGCCGAGTGCATGCGCGCGCCGCAGGCACGCTCATAGAACACCATCAGCTTTTCGCGCTCTTCGAAACCCCAGAGCGGCGGCGTCAACGCACCGACGTCCATGGCCTGCGTGGTCACGTTCAGCAGGTGCGAGAGGATGCGGCCGATTTCCGAGTAGAGGACGCGGATGAGCTGGCCGCGGATCGGCACTTCCGTGGCCGTCAGCTTCTCGATCGCCAGCGCAAAGGCATGCTCCTGGTTCATCGGCGCCACGTAGTCGAGGCGGTCGAAATAGGGCACGGCCTGCAGATAGGTCTTGGTCTCGATCAGCTTCTCGGTGCCGCGATGCAGCAGGCCGATATGCGGATCGACGCGCTCGACGATCTCGCCATCAAGCTCGAGCACCAGACGAAGAACGCCGTGCGCCGCCGGATGCTGCGGGCCAAAGTTGATGTTGAAATTGCGGACGTTATGTTCGGTCATACCGATTGCTCCAGGCCGGACGGCAGCCGTTCGACGGCTACCGCGGGCCATTTAGTCTCACCGTGCCTTCGCCTTCTCGTCGCCGGGCAGGACGTAATCCGTGCCTTCCCAGGGAGAGAGGAAGTCGAAGTTGCGGAATTCCTGCTTCAGCTCGACGGGTTCGTAGACGACGCGCTTGGCTTCGTCGTCGTAACGGACCTCGACAAAACCGGTGACCGGAAAGTCCTTGCGCAGCGGATGTCCTTCGAAACCGTAGTCCGTCAGGATGCGGCGCAGGTCCGGATGGCCGGTGAACAGGATGCCGTACATGTCGTAGGCTTCACGCTCGAACCAGTCGGCGCCGGGATAGACCGGCGTCGCCGACGGCACAGGCTCGTTCTCGCCGGTCTGGACCTTAATGCGCACGCGCAGGTTCTGGCGCGGCGACAGCAGGTGATAGACGACATCGAAACGGTCGGGACGCTGCGGCCAGTCGACGCCGCAGACATCGACGAAGTTGATGAAAGCGCAGTGCACGTCATCGCGCAGGAAGGTGAGCAGCGCGATGAGGTTCGCAGACGTAGTCGTCAGCGTCAGTTCGCCATAGTTCAGCGACGCGTCGGAGATCAGCGCACCGCGTGTTTCGCGCAGGTAGGACGCAAGCTCGTTCAGGGCTTCACTCATATCAAAGACCCCCTGCCTTAGCGCTCGATCGTGCCGGTCCGGCGAATCTTCTTCTGCAGCAGAAGCACGCCGTAAAGCAGCGCTTCTGCTGTGGGAGGACAGCCTGGCACATAGATGTCGACGGGAACGACGCGGTCGCAGCCGCGAACAACCGAATAGGAATAATGGTAGTAGCCGCCACCGTTGGCGCAAGAACCCATCGAGATGACGTAACGCGGCTCCGGCATCTGGTCGTAGACCTTGCGGAGCGCAGGCGCCATCTTGTTGGTCAGCGTGCCGGCGACGATCATGACGTCGGACTGACGCGGTGAGGCGCGCGGCGCGAAACCGAAACGCTCGGCATCATAACGCGGCATCGACATCTGCATCATCTCGACCGCGCAGCAGGCGAGACCGAAGGTCATCCACATCAGCGAGCCGGTACGGGCCCAGTTGATGAGCTCATCCGTCGAGGTGACGAGAAAACCCTTGTCGGCGAGTTCATTGTTGATCTCGCCGAAGAATGCATCATTGCTGCCGATCGGCTTGCCGGTGGAGGGATCGATGATCCCCTTCGGCTTGGGCGCAACGAGCGTAGTGCCGGATGCTGCTAGTTCCATTCCAGCGCTCCCTTCTTCCATTCATAGATAAAGCCGATCGTCAGCACGCCGAGGAAGACCATCATCGACCAGAAGCCGAACCAGCCCAGCTCATGGAACGAGACCGCCCAGGGGAAGAGGAAGGCCACTTCGAGGTCGAAGATGATGAAGAGGATCGACACGAGATAGAAGCGGATGTCGAACTTCATGCGGGCGTCATCGAACGCATTGAAGCCGCACTCGTAGGCCGACAGTTTTTCCGAATCAGGAGCCTTGAAGGCGACGGCGAAGGGAGCAATCAGAAGCGCCACACCGATCACCAATGCGATTCCAATGAAAATCGCGATCGGAACGTAGGAACCGAGAAGTTCAGTCATTGTTATCCGTCCCTGCCTGCGGGAGGGCGCATGGGAGAGCGCCAGAACAACAGATCTCGCAGGCCGAAAAATATGTTGCAACGCCAGAGTGGTTAGCGCAGCCCGCGCCCGTGCGCAAGCCTTCAAGGGTCAATTAAACCGGTTCGCGACACAGGATCGAATGGGTGGAGACGACAAAGCTCGGAATCGCAAGCCGTGACCGACTTTACCGTAAACAGCGGCAAGGAGAGACAGATTGCCGCAGTGCACAAATCAGGGCTAGCGCACGCAAAAACAGGAGGAGTGTAAGAAGAAGAAATGGCGCGAGTGACGGGGCTCGAACCCGCGACCTCCGGCGTGACAGGCCGGCACTCTAACCGACTGAGCTACACCCGCGCATGATGACCGCGAACGATCATTATTACCACCATCGGCGCTTCCTGAGAATGCCTAGGCAATTCCAGATCAAGAGTGGCGCGAGTGACGGGGCTCGAACCCGCGACCTCCGGCGTGACAGGCCGGCACTCTAACCGACTGAGCTACACCCGCATCATCTTGACTTGGTTGGAGCGTTTCCGCCCCGGCACCGAGCGGGCTTGCCCGTTCGATGAGCGGCTAACTAAGCGGTTCGCATTTGGGTGTCAAGCGTGTTTGAAGACAAATCCGTGACGGAATGAAAATAGATCCACAGGACAAAGTGACGACAAAGTTCAGGAGGCCGGATCATGCACACGACGCAGCCACATGCCCACTCCGATCGCCTCTTCCATCCCGTGCAGTGATCCCGAACGGCAAATCTTTATCTCTCGCCCTCCCCTGCCACGGGTGACGGCCAAAGACACGCTTTCTTGTCCACAACCAGGAACCCCGGCAATTCAGGGCATCGCGCGATCCAAGACAAAAAAAATCATAAAAACGATACAAATGCTCTTGCGGTTTTTTTCGGTTACGCCTAGATCACGGCCACCGACGCGGCGGACTGATCCGGTCCAAACGCTGAAGGGCGATTAGCTCAGTTGGTAGAGCGCCTCGTTTACACCGAGGATGTCGGGAGTTCGAGTCTCTCATCGCCCACCATTTTCCTTCTCCTCCCAATTCATCGCATAAGATAGCGACCTCGCGGCGTTAGAACCTTGTTGCGTTCGTGACTGTTCATAGGCCGAGAATGCGTTCGCTCCGGCGACGCCTATCTGTGCCACGATAGCGCTGATGTTGAGCGGCGCCTGTCGGGGACAGAAGCGGCTGTGCCTGACAGCCGCCGTCAGCCATGCACTCCCCACCATCGACGTGACCGGCCGTTCCTGTCGGTCAGCTGATTCTGTCGCGTGGCTCTACGCCCCGCGATACTGTTCGTCGGTCACATGCTCCAGCCAATCCACAGCCTTGCCGTCGAGCGCTTCCTGAATCGCAAGATGAACCATTGCGGTATCGGGTGCGGCACCGTGCCAGTGTTTTTCGCCCGGCGGGAACCAGACCACGTCGCCGACACGAATCTCGCGCACCGGGCCGCCCCAGCTTTGCGCGAGGCCGCGGCCGGCGGTCACGATCAATGTCTGACCGAGTGGATGGGTGTGCCAGGCGGTGCGGGCGCCCGGCTCGAAGGTAACGCTGACGGCGCGGATCCGCGCCGGATCTGCGGTTTCGATGACCGGATCCTGCCGCACCGTACCGGTGAAATACTCAGCCGGCGCGCGCGTCGAAGGTCTCGACCCACCGGGTATGATGTCCATCTCTCGTTCCTCCGGGTTTTTCGTTTGCGGCGCTTCTTTTCAGCGAAAGCGCGTCACGCCAACAGGCACTACCTCGCCCGCGAGCCTATCATAACCTGTGGATTGTCACAGTCGGGCAGGCACTGCGGGCGATCTCGCAAAGATGTTCGTGGTGCGTCAGGTAGATCACCTGGCCCACGCGCGCCATTTCGGCCATTTGCTCGAAAGCGCGGCCAGCACGCCCGTCATCGAAGGTCTCCATGATGTCGTCGGCGATAAAGGGCAGCGATTCGCGCGCTGCCGCGATTTCGTGATAGCCGGCGATCCTGAGCGCCAGATAGAGTTGGAATCGGGTGCCCTTGGAGAGATCCTTGGCAAGTTTCGATCCACCACCAGCGGCATTGGCGATCAGGAACTCCTGCCCCTTGTCGGACTGCGCCGATAGGCCGGAATATTCTCCGCCACTGATCCGGCTGAAGGTTTCGGAGGCGCGGCGCATCATCGCGCTGCGATGCCGCTCGCGGAAAAGCCGGAGCGCCATCTCCGCTGCGATGACGCCGGCCCGGAGCCGCAAATAGCCAAGCGCCCTGTTCTCGATGTCGAGCAGCAGCGTTCGCCGCTTCTGATCGAGATCGGCAACCGTGTCCCCGCCTTCGACATCGACGAGTGCCTTCTCCTTGCCGCGCATATCCGTGTGCAACTCGCTGACTTCGCGGTCGCTGTCTTCAAGCGCCGCATCGAGCCGCGCCAATTCCAGCAGGACCGCGGCCGCATCGAGCTCTGCGAGCAACGCCTCGGCCTGCTGGCACATGGAAACGCCCAATCGGGAAGCGATATCCGCTTCCAGTTCGGCGATTCGCTGGCGCAGGCGCCCCTGCTCGCGCGCGGCTTCGAACTGCTGCATGGCATCGTCGACCGTTTCACAGTCGAAAAACTCGAGGACGAGGCGCCGGCGCGCTATATGGAGCTCTTGCTCGGCACAGATTGCGCGTCGCTCGTCGTCCAAGCGGGCCAGCTCCGACAGGAATGTCGCCCGGCGGTCGGAAAGCCGCTGGGCCTCGGCAGCACGCGCCTTGAGCGCCGTAAAGGTTGTGAACGTATCGTCTGTCAGCGGTCCGCCAGCGAGGTCGGCGATGGCACGTTCGAATGCCGCCTGATCCTTGCGCATCCCGGCGACACGATACTCGAGATCGGCCTTGCGCTGTACGAGCTTGTCCAGGTCCTGCAGGACCGCAAGCATCGCGCCAATCTGCTCCGGCACGAGCCGGTCGCTGCGTTCCGCAAGCCAGCTCTTGGCAAGAAGCGTATTCCACTGCTCCTGCCAGGTAGTCATTTCGGTTTCAGCAAGATCAAGTGTCGAGCGTCGGCTTTCAAGAACCATCGCGCTGCGCTTTGCCGCCTCGCGGGCCGTGTTGCGGGCGGCGGCTGAGGTCTGTGCCTGCGATACGACACGCTCTGCGATCTGCAGGAGATCGTCGAGTCGCTCCGACAGCCCTCCTTCCATGCCGATGCCGGTGAGTTCGTCGCTGAGCCCGCGAATCGCTTCGGCCTCCTCGGCATGCGCCCGGTCGAACTCCAGACGGACAGAGCGCAATTGCGCGCGAAGTTCGAGCGCCGAACCCCGGATAACGAGCCAGGCTTCCAGTTGCGGCAAGCCCATGACGCTGGGCAGGCCGCAGGATGTAGCGACGGCTTCCAGAGACTGCGCCTGGACCGCCACCTCCTCGCTGCATCGCTGCTGCTGCTCGCGCAGCGCCGCAAGGCGGGCGCGTCTCTCGGCGATCGAAAGAGACAGGCCGCGCATATCCGCGAGCCGCGCCGTTTCAGCGAGGCGCAGCGTGGTAATTTCGTCATCCCTGCCCATCGCCTCTTCGAAAGCGACAGCCGTTTCCTGAAGGAGCCGGCCCTTGTGCCGCTCCCAGGCCTCGTCACGACGGCGACGCAGTGCCGCGGCCGAAACATCGTCCAGAGTGCCGCCAACGGCGGACTGCGCGGCCAGCCGCGCCTCCTCGCCCACAAGCAGCTCCTGCTCGCCGGCAACGCGATCGGATACGCGCGCTTGCCGCTCTTCCAAAGTGGCTGCGGCCCTACGCAACGCCTCAAGCGCTCCGGGCGCTGGAACGCTGAGCGCCAGCAGATCGTCGGCGCTTCCAGCGAAAGGCTTCAGCTGCAGCAGCTTGTCGGCAAGTTCCGCTTCCAGCCGATCCAGAGATTGCGCCGCGGCCTGTTTCCGAAGCAGGCAGTCACTGCGACGCAGCAGCGTCAGTCGCCCCGAAAGACCGGAGGTGTCCGCCAGCCCCCCTTCTCCATCAATCCGCACCAGCTCACATTCAGCGATCCGTTTTTCCTCGACCGCGGCTTGCACTTCGTGGTGAGCCGAAGCGCACCGTTCGGCCAGTGCAGAATGTCGGCGCGCCAGATCCTGCAGTCGCGCACCGACCCCTGCCGGCAGCAGCAGATCGGCAGGGTCGCGGTCTGCCGGTTCACCGAGCCGCAGCAGGCAACCGACGATCTCCGTCGACGTTCTCGCCAACTCTTCCAATCGCGACGGCATATCGCGCGCGGCCGTGACATAGCGCGCATCGAGGGCCGTCTCCTGCAGCGCCGTCAGCCGTTCGGCCAGGCACAGCCCTTTTTTGTCGAGCGGAAGCTCTTCCAACGCATTGCGGCGGTGCTGCATCTCGCTTTGGTTCTGCCGAAGCCTGACCTCGATCTCCGCTTCCTGGCGGCGAAGCGCCGGCAGCTCGGCTGCCCACTCGGTCGGCGGGACCGGCAGCACCGGCGCGCTCGCCAGTTCCATGCGAAGCGCACGCAGCCGGCCAAAGTGCGGCAGGGCCTCGATCTCCGCCTTCAGGCGAGACTGCGCGACTCGAAGTTCGGCGCGACGTGTGATCGCTTCCTCATGCCGGTCGCGTGCTTGCGCCAGCGTCTTGCGCAGCGCCGCATATTCGCGTGCGTTGATGTCGAGGGCATTTCGCTCCGTCCTCAGGGCGTCAAGCTGCGCCTTCAGCTCTGCAAGCTGATGCTTGCGCGCCTGTGGCCGGTAGAAGGCGTCGGCCTGGCCGCGCAAGGCGGCAAGGATCGCCGTACTGTCCGGCAGTCCCGAGCTTGCGGAAAACAACAGCGACCCAAGCTCTCCCTCGCTCTTCAGGATCGCCTCGCCGCCCTTCTCGATGCTCTCGTCATCGAGCGAAAACATCGTCTGATAGGTGTCGCGGTCGATTGCGCCCAGCGCGCCGGAGAAGAGATTGTCGGGCAAAGGTTGATCGTCGGGGCCGACCAGCGAGTTCGACTTGCGTTTGACCCGGAACACGCGGTGAGTCCGATCAGCCGCCTCGATGGTGCCACCGACCCGCATTGTCGGATAGGGATGCAGGAACCCATAGGGGCTCGAGTGCTCGATCCCGAAGAGCAGATCGAGGAAGCCCGAGAACATCGTCGACTTGCCCGCCTCGTTCGGCCCGTAGACGATATGCAGATCGGGCACGCCGGCCACGCTCTCACCGAAGTCGAGACGGCGATCGGTGAATTTGCCATAGCGGACGAGATCGAGCGCGCTGAGCCGCATCAGTGGATGCCCTCGCCGGAACCGCTGCCATGAAGATGGGCAAGCACTTCCGTGCCTCCCGACGCGCTGGCCTCGAAAGCGAGGCGCTCGATCGCGTCTTCATCGGGTGCCAACGCCTGGCGCAGCTCAGGAGGCAGTTGTTGCAGCAGATCTTCCACGGCTGCCCGGACGTCCTGGCGAAATCCGTGAGCCGGCAGAACATCGGCCTCGACGAGGGCCACCAGCTCATCGACCGGATCCAGCATTGCACCCGCTTTTTCCACCAGGGGATTGCCGCAGGCGAGTTCCAGCTTCTCGATCCAGCAACCGACGATGCCTGCCGCGATGTTGTCGATCTCGGCGCGCAACAAATCCGTGTCGCGGCGAAGGCGCCAGACCAGTTGCGTCGCCCCCGTGAGCGTTACGCGCAGGATCACATTTTCCGCCGGCGTATCCACAGATGTCCGCACAAGCGCCTGCCTGACCGCATCGAGCACGTCGCGCCACTCGGAGAGGCCGGTGATATCGACTGACAGGCGCTCGAAGCTGGCGATGCCGATCGGCAGTTCGTTAATCTCGATCCGGCCGTCGTCATCGATCGCCACCAGTGTCACGCTCTTCACACCGGCTTCGTTGACATCGCGGCCCTGCGGTATGCCGGGCATGACGACGAAGGGGGCCGTTGCATGGATCTGGCGTTGATGGATGTGGCCGAGAGCCCAGTAGTCAAAACCATGTGCCACGAGGTCGGCGGCGCTGCAGGGCGCGTAGAGATCATGGCCGGCCGCACCGGCAAGGCTTGTGTGCAGCATGCCGATGTTGAGCGCGCCCGACATCGGCGGCTGAAAGGCCGGCAGCAGGCTTTCCGGCGCGTGCGGGCTGGCGAAACTCACCCCGTGCACATAGACGTCGCGCCCGCTTGCCAAGGTCTTGGCAAGAACGGCCTTCGCTCTGCCTTTGAACACATGCGCCGAAGGCGGCAAAGTGAGCTCGTTGGTGACTTGCGACTGGGCATCGTGGTTGCCACGGATGATGAACGTCCGGATCCCCGCCTCATCCAGCCGGCGCAACTCCCGCCCGAGAAACAGCGCCGTGTTCATCGACGTCTGGCTGCCATCATAGAGATCGCCTGCAATCAGCAGCGCATCGACCTTTTCGGCAATGCAGAGATCGACGATCTTGACGAAGGCGCGCCTGGACGCGCCGCGCACGATCTCCGCGAGGTCGGCGTTTCTAAGGGCGAGGCTGCGGAGGGGCGAATCGAGATGAAGATCTGCGGTATGGACGAAGCGGAAGGGCATGGCCGACCATGGCCCGGCAGGCCGGCGCCCGTCAATCAGTGGCGACCCTTCATCCACGTGGGAGATTGGTCGGCTGCAGACGAGCATTCTTCAGACCATCCAAGTAAAGCCAAGACTAATACAGAACATCTCCGCAGAGACTGCCGAAAACGAATGATCAACAGCACGGCAGGAGTACCTGCAAATATCAGATTATACTCACTTTAATCGATTAGGGTTTTTGTAAGATCTTGTTCGCTAGGTTTCCGTCGGCTGCGCTCCCAGCGCATCCAGGCACCGGAATGATTCCTGCTTCGGCATCCGCTCCGTCATGACGATCAAGAGCCGGAACGACTTCATCAAGTACAGCTTTTATGGACGGCCGTCCTTCCGGGGGGAACCTATGTCACGACTCAAGATTTCACACACGCTCATTGCCCTCTTCCTCGTGGTCGCCGTCATCGTCGCGGCGCTCGCCGTCTCGTCGCTCGGCGGCATCAAGATGATGAACGAGCGCAACAACGAGATCGCCACCACCTGGCTGCCGCGTGTCTCGCTTTCCCGCGCGCTCGAAACCCAGCTTTCCGATACGCGCATGGCCTTTGCGCGCCACCTGATCTCGCTGACGCCCTTCGAAAAGAAGGCCGCGGAAAAAGTCATCGGCCAGACCGTCGAAGGCTTCAACAAGCTCGCCGACGACTATGCGGCGCTGATGGTAACGGACGCCGACAAGGCCGCGCTGGAAAAGGTACGCGCTGCCTATCAGGCCTACCTTTCCATCGCCGATGGCATGGTTAAGCTCTCCAACAACCTCGAGAACATGAAGGCGCAGAGCGTCTTCAAGGTCGAGATGCGGGAGACCGAGCAGAAGGTCGACGAGGCGATCAAGGAAGTACGCGCGCTCAACGTCGCCGGCGCCGACGCCGCGGTTGCAGCAAGCTCGGCAACGCACGACCAGATCCGCATGATCGAAATGGCAGTCATCGCCGTCGCGGCGATCATCGTGCTCGGCGCCATTCTCTATGCCGTGCGCGGTATCGCCCGCCCGATCCAGATCATCACCCGTTCGATGGCGCGCCTTGCGGAAGGCGACACGGACACCAGCATCCCCTACGGTGCCCGCAAGGACGAAATCGGCGAGATGGCCCGTGCCGTCGAAGTCTTCCGTCAGGCGGCAATCACCAACCAGCAGCTCGAAGCGGATGCCCAGACACAGCGCGCCCAGGCTGAAGCCGATCGCCTGCGTCTGACCGAGGAAGCCGAAACGGCGGCACAGCGCCGCCTCCAGGAAGCGACGGCCGGTCTTGCTGGCGGCCTGCGCCGGCTTGCCTCCGGCGATCTCGCCTTCCAGCTCGACGAACCTTTTGCACCGGACTTCGAGCAGCTCCGCCACGACCTGAACCAGGCCGTCGCCCAACTGGCCGATACGCTTGCCGCCGTTTCGGCCAGCTCCGGCAGCATCGACAGCGGTGCGCGCGAAGTCAGCCAGAGCGCCGACGACCTGTCGCGTCGGACCGAGCAGCAGGCAGCCTCACTGGAAGAGACGGCCGCTGCGCTCGACCAGATCACCGTCAATGTCGGCAATTCGTCGAAGCGCACCAACGAGGCCCGTGCCGTCGCCGGCCAGGCAAACGAAAGCGCCCGCAAGTCCGGCGCCATCGTCTCGGGCGCGGTCGATGCCATGGGCCGGATCGAGCATTCGTCGAGCCAGATCTCGAACATCATCGGCGTCATCGACGAAATTGCCTTCCAGACGAATCTTCTGGCGCTGAACGCCGGCGTCGAAGCAGCCCGCGCCGGCGATGCCGGCAAGGGTTTCGCCGTCGTCGCTCAGGAAGTCCGCGAGCTTGCCCAGCGCTCGGCCAATGCGGCCAAGGAGATCAAGGACCTGATCCGCAACTCCGCCGTCGAAGTCGAAAGCGGCGTCCGGCTCGTGCGCGAAACCGGCGAGGCTCTCCGCACCATCGAAGGCTTCATCGTCACGATCAACCAGCACATGGATGCGATCGCCATCTCGGCGCAGGAGCAGTCCGCCGGACTGTCGGAGGTCAACACCGCCGTCAACCAGATGGATCAGGTGACGCAGCAGAACGCCGCCATGGTCGAGGAAGCCAATGCCGCAAGCGCCACGCTTGCCCAGGAAGCCGGCCGCCTACGCGAGCTGATCGCCCGCTTCACGCTGGAAGAGGCTCAGGCCTACGGCTACGCGCCGTCGGCCGGCTCGACGCGCCGGGCGGCATAACCACGACGCGCGCCCGTGCTTGGTTTTTCGCGGGCGGGCGCCGGAGATCTCGCAACCGACCTTGAAGTGTATGAGCAATCATCGCCTGTGTTCGGGACACGAAATTCTTGACAAACCAACAGAAACGGCCGCCGAAAACGGCGGCCGTTTCTTTGCCTGCCAAGTGCTTACCGTGAAGTCCCAGAGGTTTCTGTCGACAAAGGTGGCAATTGTAACTATCACTAATGTTACTGCCATTTCACATGGCACCTCATGAAATTCCAGCGACGATCATGAAGAAGACATTTGAAGTTTCCGATAGACTGTTCGAGCTCTACCACCGGGTCCACCGGCTGGTGAACGAATCGATGACCGAAGAAGGCGTGTCGCTGGCACGCAGCAAGTTCCTCTTCTTCCTGAGCAAGCTCGGTCCCTGTCGCTCGACCGATATCGCCTGTGCGCTGAACTTCGCGCCGCGCACGGTCACCGAGGCCATCGACGGTCTGGAACGCGACCGCCTGGTGATGCGCAAGCCCGATCCCGAGGACCGGCGCGCCAAGATCGTCTCGATTACCGAAACGGGCCGCGTCGTGCTTGAGGCCGCCGAGCATCCACGCAAGCAACTGCTCGAGGAGATTTTCTCGGCGCTCGACGACGAGGAACTCGATGCCCTCTACGGCATCGTCGGCAAGCTGGTCGACAGGACGGACGAGATCCGCAAGCGCAAGGATGAGGCCGAAGAGGCGGCGCAGGTCGCTGTCGCCCGCTAGTCGCTATTTCCTACCAGTCCGAAACAGAAAGAGGCCGGGGCATCATGTCCCGGCCTCTTCCGTTTTCTCCGGGCGTTAACGCTTACATCGCGTTGATCGCGCCAATGGAGAAGAACAGGGTTTCGCCGGAGGAGTCGTCGACACCGTCATTGTCGGTCACGACATAGCCATTGCCGGCTGCATCGACTGTGAAGCCCTCGACCTTGTCGACGACATAGCCGTTGAGCGCCTTCAGGTCCGGAATGAGGTCACGAACCTCCTCCTTCTTGACGACAGGCAGTTCGCCACCAAGTGCTGCCGGCTTCAGTTCCGTCAGCGCGACGCGATAGATCTTCTTGAGCTTGGCTGCCTGGCCGATCAGGTTGTCGCGCTCGATGATGTAGGCGTAGCCACCATGAACGGAGATTTCCGACAGGCCGACCCAGCCGTCACCGGCCTTTTCCAGGGGGTAGCGCACGGCACCCCACTCTTCGCTCTTCGGCTTGTAGGAGACGAGCTTGACGAAGCCCTTCTCGTCGTCCTTCCATTCGCGCTGAACAGCCATCCACAGCGTCTGGTCGTCGCCTTGGCCAATAACGGTGATGCCTTCGAAGCCGAAGCGGGTTTCGCCGGCACGCAGCGCCTCAGGCAGGGCGATTTCCTTCTTGATCTCGCCCTTCTTGTTCACGTGGAAGAGCGCGTGGCTGTAGAGCTTGTCGGAATTGCCTTCCGATGCGAGCCAGAAACCCCCTTCCCCGTCATTGGCGATCCCCTCGATGTCGAGCTTCTGAGCCGGTGCGCCGTCACGGGTGATGGCGAGCGTCTCGGTGATCAGCGCCGGCTTCTGGGTGGCGTCGATGGTGAAGATCGTCGGCTGCGACGAGAAGACCGAGTCGTTGACGGCGCGCAGGAAGCCCGGCTTGTCCGAGACGGCAACAAGACCGGAGAGTGCACCGAAGCCGATCGGCAGCCCGTCTTTCTCGGCGGACCGGATCTGCGGATAGGCGGCTTCGCCCTCAGCGCGCTCATAGATCATCACATGCGAACGTGCGCCGCCGGCCTCGCCTAGGTCGACTTCATTGGCGGTCGCAAGCAGGTTGCGCGACGAGATCGCGACGGCGCCTTCCGGCGAGATGCCCGACGGCAGCAGCTGCAGCAGTTCGGGCTCCGCGCCCGTGTCCTTGTAGACGCCGACGACGGAAGCCCGTTCGGCGAGCAGGAAGAACAGGTTGTCGTCGCCAAACTTGGCCGCTTCCAGACCTTCGGGCTCCACGCCCTTGGCCGACGAGCGCTTTTCCGGGTAGTGGCCGATCGCGGCAACGGCATGCTCGAAGCTGGCGCCTGATTCGTAGAGCACCTTGCCGCTGGTGTCGAAGATCGTGAAGCCGCGCGAGCCGCCTTCGTAGTCACCTTCGTTGGCAACGACGATGCGGTTATCGTCGAGCCACTTCACCGCATCGGGCTCGCGCTTGCGGCCCGGCTGCTCGTCCTTGAAGGCGATGGCGCCGTTGCGCTTGATGTCGATATCCTTGAGGTCGACGGTGCCAGCAGAGAAGTGCGTCTTCACCGTCGCAGTCTTGCCGTCGATGACGACGATGTGGTTGTTCTCCTGCAACGTCAGCGCAATCTCGTCCTTGCCGTTGAAGGAGACGAATTCCGGCTCCGGATCTTCGCCAGCGATTTCGGCAAGACCCGTCAGCGTCACGCGCTTCAGCGAGCCGCAATCGGCAACGCCGTCCTTCAAGGACAGGATCACCAGATCGCCGGGCAGCATCTGCGGGATCTTGCCGTCGTTCACTTCCTCGTCGCGCTCGTTTTCAATGGCGATGGCTGCAAGCGTACGGTCCTTGTTGACGGCAACCGAGTCCGGCTGACCGCCGAGATCGCAGGTCGCATCCACCTTCTTCGACGCCAGGTCGACGATTGCCAGAAGACCGGAAGGCTTGACGAAGCTTTCGCGCGTGTTGACCGCAACGAGCGCCTTGGCGCCGGCAACAGTAACGGAGGTCGGCTCACCGTCGAAAGAGATTGTGCCGGCTGCCTTCGGCGCCTTGGCATCGGTGATGTCGATCAGGCCGACGCGCTTGCCCGGGCTGTCGGAGTAGATCAGCGTATTGCCGTCTTCGCTGGCCGTGATGATCTCGGCGGACGTCGGCGCTTTGCGCGCGTCACCATCGGGCAGATTGTCGGCAACGGCAAAGGACGCAATACGATTGAATACAGGTTCAGCCGCCGCAGGAAATGCCGCGGAAGCAAGAAGGACGGCCGCGAACGCGGTCACGCGCGAAGTAATGATCATTGAAATCCCCCATGGAGAATACTGAAAACATGGGGGTTCTGCGCGACTGCGATGACAGCCGAATGACACCGGCCGGGTTTTACACCGTTCAGGTTGCAACAGCCTCCCGTTCGCGCCGACTCTCGTTGCGCATGATGAACAGTGACGCGCCAAGGATCAGGACCGCACCGAACCAGAGATAGCCTGTCGGTGCGTAACCGAAGACCAGCCAGCCGGCAAAGACATTGAGCGGCAGCTTCAAATCATCGAAGGGCTGCACATAGGCGGCATCGGCAACCGTATAGGCGAGCGTCAGCAAATATTGCGCGAACACTGTCATGACCCCGGCGAGCACGAGAAGGCCGAGCGCCATGCCCTGCGGCACCGCGAAACCGGCCGTGAGCGCAATGGCGCCATTGATCGGGGTCAAAAGGACAAGCAGCCAGATGGTGATGGTTTCGGGACGCTCGCTGCTCGTCAGGCTCTTGGTGATGAGCGACGAGGCGCCCCAGAGCAAGGCGGAGAGGATCGGCAGCAGCGCTGCCCAGGTGAAGCTGTCCGACCAGGGTTCAAGAATGATCATCGCACCGGCAAATCCGACCGCGGTCGCGGTCCAGCGGGCCGGACCGACGCGTTCGCCGAGAAACAGGCGAGCGCCAAGGATGATGAAGAACGGCGAGGTCATCACCAGGGCAATCGCCTGCCAGATCGGCACATGCGCAAGGCTGGAGATCCAGGCCCCGACGCCGAAGGCCGCGAGGGCCACGCGCACGACGTGGCGCCACGGGTAATCGGTGCGCATCGCCGAAAGTCCGACGCGCCGCAGGAACGGCAAAGAAAAGAGAAGGGCGAAGGCATATTGCCAGAAGGCCGTGGCGGCAGCGGGAAAGCCGAGTTTCATCGTCAGCCATTGGGTAACGACATTGAGCCCGGCGAAGGCAATACCGGCCAGCACCATGAAGCCGGCACCGGCCATGGCGCGCGAGGAGGACAAACCGAGGGAAGTCTGATTCATGTCACGCATCCTGAGAAATGGACAAACACAAATCAGGACGCATGAGCGCACGGCACGACGCCGGGCAGCCCTGCTCTTCGTGCCGACGACCATTCTCTTTCATCCGGACTATGACCGTCGGCTCCGGAATTGCACCGGATCTGCTGACCCCTTCCCCGCTTCAGGAGAAAGGCGCTCGCGGGCTTGGGTCACCGCATGATATTGCAGCGCCCTTACCGCCGGTGGGGACTTTCACCCCGCCCTGAGAATGGGCAAGCCGTAGAGCAAATGGCAGGAGGCCGCAAGGGCAGCCCCCCGGAATGCGAAAGGGTCCGGCTTTCGCCGAACCCTCGAATACCTGGACTGCCGGCCTCGTGTCCGACCGCCAAGCAAATCTGATCAGCCGTTGACGGCGTCCTTCAGGCCCTTGCCGGCCGTGAACTTCGGCACATTACGAGCCGGGATGTCAACTTCCGCACCCGTGGACGGGTTGCGGCCCTTCGAGGCTTCGCGGCGCGAAACCGAGAAGTTGCCGAAGCCGACCAGGCGAATGTCGCCGCCGCTCTTCAGCTCGCCCTGGATGGTCTCGAAAACTGCATCAACTGCAGAAGATGCGTCGGTCTTGGAAAGTCCGGCCTTCTCAGCAACGGCAGACACGAGCTCATTTTTGTTCATGTTTCCACCCCTTTCAGATTGGTTCGAAACGACTGTGTTTTAAGCCGCGGCGGCTTGCGCATCGCCCGCGTCTTGCCTTTCCCAATTGCGCCTAATCCCTTGGAATGCAAGGCTTGCAGGGCGCTTTTACAACAAAAAAGACCGGCCAGAGGCCGGTCTTCCCAATTTTTCTGCAAAATGGGCGCCGCGTGAGGTCGCTGCGCCCATTCACCGGCACTTTTTAGTGGGCGATCGAGGTGCCTGCTTCGTCCTGCGAATCAACCACTGCGACGGTTGCCGGCTCCCTTGCCGGGTCCCATTCGATCGGTTCCGGCATGCGCGCCAGAGCGTGTACAAGCACCTCGCCCATCCGCGAAACCGGGATGATTTCGAGCGCGTTCTTCACGTTATCCGGGATCTCGGCGAGATCCTTGGCGTTCTCTTCGGGGATCAGCACCTTCTTGATGCCTCCCCGGAGCGCTGCCAGCAGCTTCTCCTTGAGTCCGCCGATCGGCAGCACGCGGCCGCGCAGCGTGATCTCGCCGGTCATCGCGACGTCCTTGGAGATCGGGATGCCGGTCATGATCGACACGATTGCGGTTGCCATGGCGACACCGGCCGACGGACCATCCTTCGGCGTCGCACCTTCCGGCACGTGCACGTGGATGTCGCTCTTGTCGAACATCGGAGGCTCGATGCCGAAATCGATCGCCCGCGAGCGGACATAGGACGCCGCCGCCGAAATCGATTCCTTCATCACGTCACGCAGGTTGCCGGTGACCGTCATGCGGCCCTTGCCGGGCATCATGACGCCTTCGATCGTCAGCAGTTCGCCGCCGACCTCGGTCCAGGCAAGACCCGTGACCACGCCGATCTGATCGTCGCGTTCGGCTTCGCCGTGACGGAAGCGCGGAACACCAAGGTAGTCGTTGATGTTGTCCGCCGTGACTTCGACCGTCTTCGTCTTGCCCTTGATGATCTCGGTCACCGCCTTGCGGGCGAGCTTCATCAATTCGCGCTCGAAGTTACGAACACCGGCTTCCCGCGTGTAGGTCTGGATGACCGCCATCAGGGCTCCGTCAGTCACGGAGAACTCCTTCGGCTGCAGCGCGTGGTCGCGGATCGCCTTCGGCAGCAGATGCCGCTTGGCGATCTCCAGCTTTTCCTCTTCGGTGTAGCCGGCGATGCGGATCACTTCCATACGGTCCATCAACGGCGCCGGAATGTTCAGCGTGTTGGCCGTGGTGATGAACATCACGTTGGACAGGTCGTATTCGACTTCCAGGTAGTGGTCCATGAAGGTCGAGTTCTGTTCCGGATCCAGCACCTCGAGCAGAGCCGACGACGGATCGCCGCGGAAGTCCTGGCCCATCTTGTCGATTTCGTCGAGCAGGAACAGCGGGTTGGACCGCTTCGCCTTCTTCATCGACTGCACCACCTTGCCCGGCATGGAGCCGATATAAGTGCGGCGGTGACCGCGGATCTCGGCTTCGTCACGAACGCCGCCGAGCGCCATGCGCACATATTCGCGGCCGGTCGCCTTGGCGATCGACTTGGCGAGCGAGGTCTTGCCGACGCCCGGAGGGCCGACGAGGCACAGGATCGGGCCCTTGATCTTCGACGAACGCGCCTGCACGGCGAGATACTCGACGATGCGTTCCTTGACCTTATCGAGACCGAAATGATCCGTGTTGAGCACGTTTTCGGCATGGTTCAGGTCGGTCTTGATCTTCGACTTCTTGCCCCAGGGCAGACCGAGCAGCCAATCCAGATAGTTGCGAACCACGGTCGCTTCCGCGGACATCGGGCTCATCTGGCGCAGCTTCTTCAGTTCAGCGTCAGCCTTTTCGCGCGCTTCCTTAGAGAGCTTCGTCTTGGCGATGCGCTCCTCGATCTCGGCCATCTCGTCACGGCCATCCTCGCCGTCGCCGAGTTCCTTCTGGATCGCCTTCATCTGTTCGTTGAGGTAGTACTCGCGCTGGGTCTTTTCCATCTGGCGCTTGACGCGCGAGCGGATGCGCTTTTCGACCTGCAGGACGGAAATCTCACCTTCCATGAAGCCGAGCGCCTTTTCCAGACGCATCTTCACGCTGGTGGTCTCCAGCATTTCCTGCTTCTCGACGATCTTGATCGACAGGTGCGAGGCGACCGTATCGGCCAGCTTCGAATAGTCTTCGATCTGGCTGGCGACACCGACGACCTCGGGGGAGATCTTCTTGTTGAGCTTCACATAGCTCTCGAACTCGGAAACGACCGAGCGGCTCAGCGCTTCGATTTCGACCGGATCTTCTTCCGGCTCGCTCAGCGTGTGCGCTGATGCCTCATAGAATTCGTCGCGCGGCGTGTAGCCGTCGATCTTGGCGCGCGCGCGGCCTTCGACCAGCACCTTGACGGTGCCGTCGGGCAGCTTCAGCAGTTGGAGGACATTGGCGATGGTGCCGACTTCATAGATCGCGGACGGTTCCGGATCGTCGTCGGTGGCGTTGATCTGGGTGGCAAGCATGATCTGCTTGTCGGTGCCCATGACTTCCTCAAGCGCACGGATCGACTTTTCGCGGCCGACAAAGAGCGGCACGATCATGTGCGGGAAGACTACGATGTCGCGGAGCGGCAGGACCGGGTAGGTCGCGCTTTCAGTCGCCGGTGACGTTTTGTTCGTCATGTCATTTCCTTTCCGTCCCGATTTCGGGCCCGTTCCCGGGAGCCCCGCAGGCACTCCCGGTTGTCATATTTTCCACATCAAAGTGGAGTGCCACCGCGTCCATTTCAAGGCTGGACGCGACACCCACCAACCGTGGCCGGGTCCTTCTGACTACGCATCATTTCTGTTGCGGGCCTTGCGACGGAGAACGAGGCTCAAGGACGCGCAACGATAAAGGTCCTTCATTGAATCGTCACATCATTGCGTTGTTTGAGACACTTTAGCAACAATCGAATTGTGAAATCTGCGCTCGGGCGCCTTTGTCTCAACAGCTAAGTGCGCGAACATGAAAAAGCCCGCACAAGGCGGGCTTCTCAAACGATAATTCGGCGTTATCAGGCCGAAACGTTGGTCTTTTCGTCCGACCGCTCGGAGTAGATGTAGAGCGGCCGCGCCGCGCCCTTGACCACCTCGTCGGAGATGACCACTTCGCGCACGCCTTCGAGCGTTGGCAGCTCGAACATCGTGTCGAGCAGGATCTTCTCCATGATCGAACGGAGGCCGCGGGCGCCGGTCTTACGCACGATCGCCCGGCGGGCAATCTCGCGCAGCGCGTCCTCGTGGAAGGTCAACTCGACGTCTTCCATCTCGAACAGGCGCTGATACTGCTTGATCAGAGCGTTCTTCGGCTCGGACAGGATCTGGATCAGCGCATCTTCATCGAGATCTTCGAGCGTCGCCAGAACCGGCAGGCGGCCAATGAATTCCGGAATGAGACCGAACTTGACCAGATCTTCCGGCTCGAGTTCGCGCAGAACCTCGCCGACGCGGCGATCTTCCGGCGAGCGGACCGTCGCGCCGAAACCGATCGAGGTCTTCTCGCCACGGGCGGAGATGATCTTGTCGAGGCCGGCGAATGCGCCGCCGCAGATGAACAGGATGTTGGTGGTGTCGACCTGCAGGAATTCCTGCTGCGGATGCTTGCGACCACCCTGTGGCGGAACCGAAGCAACAGTGCCTTCCATGATCTTGAGCAGCGCCTGCTGCACGCCCTCGCCCGAAACATCGCGGGTGATCGACGGGTTGTCGGACTTGCGGGAAATCTTGTCGACTTCGTCGATGTAGACGATGCCGCGCTGCGCGCGCTCGACGTTGTAGTCGGCGGCCTGGAGCAGCTTGAGGATGATGTTTTCGACGTCTTCACCGACGTAACCGGCTTCGGTCAGCGTCGTGGCGTCGGCCATGGTAAACGGCACGTCGATGATGCGGGCGAGCGTCTGGGCGAGATAGGTTTTGCCGCAGCCGGTCGGGCCGACGAGCATGATGTTGGACTTCGCCAGTTCGACGTCGCTGCCCTTGGCGGCATGCGCCAGGCGCTTGTAGTGGTTGTGCACGGCCACCGAGAGGATGCGCTTGGCCTGCTGCTGGCCGATGACGTATTCGTCGAGGACCTTGATGATTTCCTGAGGGGTCGGCACACCGTCGCGGGACTTGACCATCGAGGTCTTGTTCTCTTCGCGAATGATGTCCATGCACAGTTCGACGCATTCATCGCAGATGAAGACGGTCGGTCCGGCAATCAGCTTACGGACTTCGTGCTGGCTTTTGCCGCAGAACGAACAATAAAGCGTATTCTTCGAGTCACCGCCGTTGCTTCCGCTGACCTTGCTCATTTCCACTTCCTTCCAGCACGCCGGACACTTCAAGCGAAGTATCGCGGACCACTCAATTCGCCCTGTAGCCTATCCTCACGCAGGGCTTCCGGGAGTACTTACCGCACCTGGGCGACCATGCCCGATGCGGCTGCAACGACTCTCCCAACTCATCCGAACACTATGCCCTCAGAATCCAACATAGCATTAACGGTCCATATTACCGGCTTTACCCTGACGATAAAGCCCTTGAGCCATTACAATTGTGTCACAATTACATCTATCGCGACACAAAAGCGCGTTATCAGGCCTGCTCGGTGCCTTCGATCTCTTCGCGCGAGGTCAGTACCTTGTCGACGATACCCCACTCCAGAGCTTCGTCCGCGCTCATGAAATGGTCGCGATCGAGCGTCTGCTCGACTTCCTCGTAGGTACGGCCGCAATGCTTGACATAGACCTCGTTGAGGCGGCGCTTCATCTTGAGGATGTCGCGGGCATGGCGTTCGATATCGGAAGCCTGGCCCTGGAAACCGCCGGAGGGCTGATGAACCATGATGCGCGCATTCGGCGTGGCGAAGCGCATGTCCTTGTGGCCGGCCGCCAGGAGCAGCGAACCCATCGAGGCCGCCTGGCCGACGCAAAGCGTCGAGACCGCCGGCTTGATGAACTGCATCGTGTCGTAGATCGCCATACCGGAGGTGACGACGCCACCCGGGGAATTGATGTAGAGCGCAATTTCCTTCTTCGGGTTTTCCGCCTCGAGGAAAAGGAGCTGGGCGCAGACGAGCGTCGCCATCTGATCTTCGACCGGACCGGTGACGAAGATGATGCGCTCCTTCAGAAGGCGCGAAAAGATATCGTAGGAACGTTCACCGCGGTTGGTCTGTTCAACAACCATCGGCACCAGTGCCAGGGCGGTATCAACGGGATTTCTCATATCGAACCTTCATCAATCGGGCTCGCAAAACCTTTGCGAGCCGGGAATCACGGGATTTGCCTTCTGTCCCTACATAGAGTGTCAACACCCTTCACTTCAAGTCGCGAAGCTTCGATAAGCTTAATCGAAGCCCCCTTTGCTGCGAAGTTCGGCGCTCCTCCACACATGGTTGTCAATAGAACCTTTTTTCGCCGACATGCGCGCCGCAAGCCGCCGCGACCGAGCATTTCACACAGGGTTCGATGACGTCGGTAAACGAACGGCAAATCGTGTATCGGCGGCGCCGCCTTCCTAGAGCTGTGACTCGATCGGCAGAATACGGATCAGGTTGGCAATCATCCGCCTGGCAAGGCTGGCATCCGGCTCGCGCCGCAACAGCCGCTCGGAGCCGTTGGCGCGATCACGCCAGACAAGCCGTGAACCGTCCATCCCGAGCCGGTAGCTGATCGACGGCGAGGTCTCCTCCTCGAACATGCTGGCCAGCTCGCCGGCAAGAGCCGCATCGGCAAAGACGACACCCATTTCCGTATTGAGCGATGCGGAGCGGGGGTCGAAGTTCATCGAGCCGACGAACCCGTTCAAGCCATCGACCACGAAAGCCTTGCTGTGCAGGCTCGCATTGCGGCGCCCGAACAACGTCATGCGGTGCCCTTCGGCAACGTCGCCCTGCTCCTTCAATTCGAAGAGAGCGATGCCGGCCTGGATGAGCTTCCGGCGGTACTTGATGTAACCGCCGTGAACGGCTGCGACATCGGTCGCAGCGAGAGAGTTGGTCAGCACCGCGACCCGAGCTCCGCGCGAAACGATGGCCGCAAGCTCTCGCGTGCCGGCAACGCCGGGGATGAAATAGGGAGAGATGATCCTCAAATCCCGCGTCGCCGCTTCGATCAACGGGAAGAGTTCGCGCAGCAACCAGTTTTGGCGCCGCTGCATCAGCGCCTTTTCCGGCGGGTCGGATGCCAGGCGGATCTGCGAACTCCAGTGAAGCCGCCGCGTGCCGTGATAGACGTCGGTTTCCTGAGCGGCCTTGTCGACGCGCTCGATGTAAAACCGGCCCGCGGGTGTCCGGGCAAGCCCGTCGACGGCCTCACGGAGCGCCGGCAAATATTGCTTGCGTGGCGTGCGCAGTGCAGCGATCGGGAGGACGGAGTCGCTGTTCCAGTACCGGTCGAACATGGCGGACGCCTGGTCCAGCACCGGCCCCACCATCCAGACGTCGAGGTCGCGGAAGTTGGAAAGCTCGGCGGCGTCGAAATAGGCGTCGCCGATGTTGCGCCCGCCGGCGATCGCGACCCGGCCATCCGCCACCCACAGCTTGTTGTGCATGCGGCGGGTGGCGCTGAAGGCGCGGATCGCCATCTCGAAGCCGCGGCGAAAGCGGTCGGTCCGCGCCCGGCTGGGGTTGAAGAGCCGCACCTCGATATTGGGGTGGGCGTCAAGCGCGATGCACATGCGATCATGAATGCCGGCGTTGATGTCATCGAGCAGCAACCGGACACATACGCCTCTGTCGGCCGCCGCCAAAATCTCTCGGGCCAGCAGAAGACCGGTCAGATCATCCTTCCAGTAATAATACTGCAGATCGAGGCTGCGCCCGGCGCGCCGCGCCGCATGCGCGCGCACTACCAGGGCCTCGATACTGTCCGACACGAGCGCCACGCCATTTGCGTTCGGGCGGCCGGCAAGAAGGGGCATGATAAGCCGATCGAGTTCCGTACCGGCCTCGGCCACCGGAAGTGCCGTTGACGGCAGCCCGTGCGGGCGCCGTCCGAACCGGCCATAGATGTAGAGGATGGCCGCCACGACCACACCGACGATCGCGGCGACGATGATCAGAACGGAGGATAACATCGAAAGCGCGCCTCGCCGTCAGACCGACCCCGCACGGCCGGCCCCAACCCGATTTCCGTCTCGGTGATCCTGCTGGGCAGCCTTCAAGGCGATGGAGGCTTTCACCGGCAGATGGTCCGATGCGATCCGCGCAAGCGGTGAGTCATGCACGGCGACCGACGTTACCAGGTGGTGCGGATTGCCAAGCACACGATCGAGCGGCAGCAGCGGAAAACGCGATGGAAAGCTCGCGACCGTGGCGTGCGACGGATCGAAAACAGGACTTAGGAAGGACAGTGACGATCTCCGGCCCATGCGCCACTCGTTGAGATCGCCGATGAGCAGCGTCGGCCGCCCGTTCGCGCCGGCTGCCGCTTCAAGGATCGCCTCGGCCTGCTGGGCGCGGGAATGCCTGAGAAGACCGAGATGGGCGGCGATGATGCGCAAGGGGCCGACCTTCAGGTCGAGATCGACGACCAGCGCGCCACGCGGCTCGACACCTGGGAGTTTCAGCTGCCTGACATCGGAAACGGCGCCCTCGCGTAGCAACAGCACATTGCCGTGCCATCCATGCCCCTTCGCCGAAAAGCCGGAGATCGGCACCGAAACGAGATGGGCCTCGCGCCGGAGATGTTCGAGATCGAGAAGACCGGCACGCTCGCCGAACCGCTGGTCCGCTTCCTGAAGCGCAACGATATCGGCGCCCAGTTCGCCAATCACATTGGCAGTCCGCCCGGGATCGAAACGGCCGTCGGTACCGACACATTTATGGATGTTGTAGGAGGCGATGACGATGTCGCCGCGGTTCACCGCAGCTTCGCGATGAACGACCGTGGGACGCCGCTTGCGGATCGCTGCCACGATCCCCGCCGATAGACTGGACTGGTTTTTTGCCATGCCGCTCCCTGCCTGCTGCCCGCATCATTGCGCAAATAGGTCACCGGGCGCCACTGAAAAAGGGTGGAGAGCAGAAGTTGTTTCGCAACTGCGATACGGGAGCGAACGGGTGGATGCCGGGACAGCACGAGCATCGCCGGCGTCCATTTTCGCCGCTCTCGATCAGTCGGCCGGTCCTGCGAACAGGATCAGATTTCCGTCCGGATCGAGCACGATGAAGGTGCGGGCACCCCAGGGTTCGGTCCGCAGCGGCTGGTGAAAGTGTACGCCAGCAGCCTGATAGGTCAGGAACAATTGTTTGATGTCATTGACGGTTTCGAGCGTGATGGCAGCCGAAAGCAGGTCCTCGCGCTGGCGGATGTCATCGACGAAGACCGGCTCGCAGACAAGGCGTAGAGCAAGCCTGGCGCTGTTGCGGATCACTTGCCCATAGAATGGCGGATCGCCGTAGACGAAATCGACGGCAAAGCCGAGCTTCTCCGCGTAGAAGTCGCACGAGGCCTTGATATCGGCAACGAACAGCTGAGCGGCGATCGACTGCAGCACCGGCTGCGATATGGTGGGTTTTGAGTGCGGGGTCATTGTCAGGGCTCCTGATTTGAGCGCCTGCCAACCGTCGAATCCCGATTGGCGCGCGATAAGCTCCTGCGCGTCGGCGAGCTTGAACTCCGCCTTGAGAATGGCGTCGTCATCAAGGTCACAGTAACGGGGCAAGGCCGCCCTGATCTCCGCTGCGACCGGATGGTACCGTTCGCGATGCCATTTGAGGTACTGCTTCGCCTGCTTCTTCAGGTTTTCAAGGTTTGGCATGGGCGCAACTACGGTGTGTCTCCCGTAGGCGGGCGTGCCCTTTCAGCCTCTTGCCGATGCGCCCTACGCAGCGCCAGGAGATTGACGACCATTTCCGACACTGTCAACGCCATGCCGATGGCCGGAGGGATATCTGCACTTGCCGGCTGAACGCCGGTTCCCGTAGAAATAGACGTCGGTCAAATTCTGTAAAGAGCCCGTTGCATGCCTGCCATAACCATTGACGGCGCCCAAAGGCGCGTTTCTATCGATGCGCGCAATCCCGCTTTCTACCGTGAGCCGCTCGCCGCCTATGCCGAAATCCACGCGCAATGTCCGGCCTTCTTCTGGGAGGAGCGGCAACAATGGTATTTCGCAGGCTATGACCAGGTAAACGTGCTGCTCCGCGACCGCCGTTTCGGTCGGCAGATCCTGCATGTGGCGACGCGCGAAGAGGTCGGCCTGTCGGCGCCGAAGCCACATCTGAGGGACTTCGACGCGCTGGAGGAACATTCGCTGCTGGAGCTCGAGCCGCCGGCACACACGCGGCTGCGCACCCTCGTCAACCGGGCGTTCGTCTCAAGGCAGATCGAACAGCTGAGACCGGATATCGAGCAGCTGTCGCACGCCCTTATCGATGGTTTCGAAGGCGACGGCGAGGTCGAGTTGCTCAAGACGTACGCCGAAACGATCCCCGTGACGATCATCGCCCGCATGCTCGGCATACCGGTCGAGGCGGCGCCCGATCTTCTCGACTGGTCGCACCGCATGGTCCGGATGTATGTCTTCAACCCGAGCCACGAGACCGAACTCGACGCCAACCAGGCTTCCGCCGAATTTGCCGCCTATCTGCGAGAGATCATCGCCGAGAAACACCGCAATCCCGCCGATGACCTGCTGACGCACATGATCACCTCGGAAAAGGATGGCGAACGACTTTCCGAGGCAGAGTTGGTCTCGACCACCGCCCTGCTCCTCAATGCCGGTCACGAAGCGACTGTGCATCAGATCGGCAATGCCGTGAGAACCATCCTGCAATCCGGACCTTCCGCCGAGGATCTGTTTGCCACGGAGGCATCAACGGGGCTGGCGATCGAGGAGTGCCTGCGTTTTGCGGCACCGCTGCATATTTTCCAGCGTTACGCTCTCTCGGATGTCGAGCTGGAAGACGGCATCACCCTTCGCAAGGGCGACAAGATCGGCCTTTTGCTCGGGGCGGCAAATGTCGACCCGAAGAAGTTCACGGACCCGAATGCGTTCCTGCCGACGCGCGATGAAGGCGCCAATGTCTCCTTCGGGGCCGGCCTGCATTTCTGCATCGGGGCGCCGCTGGCCCGGCTTGAACTCAATCTATCGCTGCCGATCCTGTTTCGGCGGCTGCCGGACATGCGGCTGAAGAACGAGCCCGAGGTGAAGGACGCGTTTCATTTCCACGGCCTGGAGCGTCTCAACCTGGTCTGGTAGTTGCACCGAAGACCGCCCAGTCTTCGGTGCATGGGTGTCACAGGCGGATGACGTAATCCTTGCGGGTTGTCTCGACGACCTCCCAGGTGCCTTCGAAGCCGGGACGCAGGATCATGCTGTCGCCGGCGCGCAAATGCGCCGCCTCGCCACCATCCTGCGTGACAATCGAATAGCCGGAGATGATGTGGAAATACTCCCACTCCTCATAGACGATCCGCCACTTGCCGGGCGTCGATTCCCAGACTCCGGCATAGAGGCCGCCATCGGCCTCTTCCAGGTTCCAGGTACTGAATTGCGGCGCCCCGGAGATCAGCCGGTCGGCAGCGGGCGTGCCGGTTTCCGGCTCGACGGAAGACAGATCGAACTTCTGCATATTCGCCATTGGGCACCTTTGCTGGAGGCACTGCAACCTCCCCCGTCATGGGTTTCAGATTTGGTTTCGTCACACACCTCCGGGGCAACGTCCATTGTTTTTTCGAGGATATTCCCGCCTCCGTTCTGCTGGTGCCGCCATTCCTCGATCGAGGCGGACGTGGACCGGCATTTCGAAGCAACTCGGCTCCCGCCCCATTCGACCTTGAACCTTCACTCGTCTACCGCTGGATCCTGACGTCTATCGGCGTCAGAAGCCCGGCGCTGGCCGCTCTCGTCGGCGACCGGGTGTCGGCTAGGGCTGGCAGCCGCCAGCCCTTCACCAGGCCGTAGATTGCCGGGATGACCGCCAGTGTCAGCACCGTCGACGAGATCATGCCGCCGATCATCGGCACGGCGATGCGCTGCATGATTTCCGATCCGGCCCCAGTGCTCCAGAGGATCGGCACCAGCCCGGCGATGATCGCCACGACCGTCATCATCTTCGGCCGGACCCGTTCCACTGCGCCGACCATGATCGCGTGATGCAGGTCGTCCCGCGTGAAGGGGCGCTGTTCGCGGTCGCATTCCTCACGGCGTTCGCGAAGCGCCTGGTCGAGATAGATCAGCATGATCACACCCGTCTCTGCCGCCACGCCAGCAAGGGCGATGAAGCCGACGACCACCGCCACCGAGGCGTTGAAGCCTAGCCACCACATCAGCCAGATGCCGCCAACCAACGCGAAGGGCAGCGACAGCATGACGATGAGGGTCTCGGTCAGCGCTTTGAAGTTCAGGTAGAGCAGCAGGAAAATCAGCGCGAGGGTCAGCGGCACGACGATCCCGAGGCGCGCTTTTGCCCGTTCCAGATACTCGTACTGCCCGCTCCAGGCGACCGAATAGCCTGATGGAAGCGACACGCTCTTCGCGACGGCTTCCTGAGCTTCGGAGACATAGCTGCCAAGATCGCGGTCGGCGATGTCTACGAGGATGTAGACCGCGAGCTGGCCGTTTTCGGTCCGGATCGTTGTCGCACCGCGTTCAAGCTTGACGTCCGCGACTGCGCCAAGGGGCACCGTACCGCCGCCGGGGAGCGCGACCTGGACATCACGGGCGATCGACTGCGGATCGCTCCTGAAGGCCCGCGGGTAGCGGACGGCGACCCCGTAGCGTTCGCGGCCCTCGACCGTCGAGGTGACGACCTCGGACCCGAGCGCAATGCCGATCACGTCCTGGACGTCGCCTATGCTCAGACCATAGCGACCGAGTGCTGTGCGGTCGGGCACGATGTCGAGATAGTACCCCCCGATGACCCGCTCGGCATAGGCGCTCGATGTGCCGGGGATCGCCTTCAGCACCGTCTCGATGTCGCGCGCCACCCGCTCCATCTCCTTGAGATCGCCCCCGTAGACCTTGACGCCGACGGGCGTACGGATGCCGGTCGACAACATGTCGATGCGGGCGCGGATCGGCATGGTCCAGGCGTTGGAGACGCCGGGGAACTGCAGTGCGGTGTCCATCTCCCGCTTGAGGCTGTCGATGGTCACGTCTGGCCGCCATTGCGACTTCGGCTTCAGGGTGATGATCGTCTCAAACATCTCCGTCGGGGCCGGATCGGTGGCAGTCAGCGCCCGTCCCGCCTTGCCGAAGACCGTCTCCACCTCCGGGAAGGACTTGATGATGCGGTCCTCGGTCTGCATCAGCTCAGCCGCCTTGGTCACCGACAGGCCGGGCAAGGTCGTCGGCATGTACATCAGCGTGCCTTCGTTGAGGGTCGGCATGAACTCGCTGCCGATCTGGCGCGCCGGCCACACCGTTGCGGCAAGCGCGGCGACCGCGAGCAGGATCGTCAGCGTCTTCGCCTGAAGCACGCCGTGAATGATCGGGCGGTAGGTCCAGATCAGAAAGCGGTTGAGCGGGTTCTTGTGCTCCGGCACGATCCGGCCGCGCACGAACAGGACCATCAGTGCCGGAACGAGCGTCACCGATAACAGCGCAGCTGCCGCCATGGCGAAGGTCTTCGTGAAGGCAAGCGGTCCGAACAACCGCCCCTCCTGCGATTCCAGCGTGAATATCGGCAGGAAGGACACGGTGATGATCAGTAGGCTGAAGAACAGTGCCGGGCCGACCTCGCTTGCCGCTTCTATCAGGACTTCGGCTCTGGGTTTGTCGGGCGGCGCGCGCTCCAGGTGCTTGTGGGCGTTCTCGATCATGACGATCGCCGCATCGATCATCGCACCGATGGCAATCGCTATGCCGCCAAGGCTCATGATATTCGCCCCGATGCCGAGCGCCCGCATCGCGACGAAGGAAATCAGGATACCGATCGGCAGCATGATGATGGCGACGAGCGCGCTCCTCACATGCAGGAGGAAGGCGATCGTCACTAGTGCGACGATGATCGACTCCTCGACCAGCGTGCCCTTGAGCGTCTCGATCGCCGCCTTGATCAGCTCCGAACGGTCGTAGACGGGAACGACCTCGGTGCCAGCCGGCAGGCTCTCCTTGATCGCCGCCAGGCTCTTCTTGGCGCTGTCGATGACGTTGAGGGCATTTTCGCCGACCCGCTGCAGGACGATGCCGCTTGCGACCTCGCCTTCGCCATTCAGCTCGGTGATGCCGCGCCGCTCGTCGGGAACCGTCTCTACCCGCGCCACGTCGCCGAGGCGCAGCGGCGCACCGCCTTCGGTCATCAGCACGATGTTCTCGATGTCCTTGATGCCTTGCAGATACCCGCGGCCGCGAACCATGAACTCGAACTCGGAAATCTCGACCGTCCGGCCGCCGACGTCGCGGTTGCTGGCGCGCACTGCGTCGGCAATCTGCTTCAGCGTCACGTTCTGGGCGCGCAAGCGCGCCGGATCGACGACGACGGAGTATTGCTTGACGAAACCACCGACGCTCGCGACTTCGGCCACGCCCTCGGACTTCGAGGCGGCGAAGCGCACGACCCAGTCCTGCAAAGAGCGCAGTTCTGCGAGCGACAGTTCCTTGGCGACAAGGGCGTACTGGTAGACCCAGCCAACACCCGTCGCGTCCGGGCCGAGGCTCGGCGAGACGCCTTCGGGAAGCCGGCTTGCGGCGGCGTTGAGGTATTCGAGCACGCGGCTTCGCGCCCAATAGGGATCGGTCCCGTCCTCGAAGATGACGTAGACGAAGGAGATGCCGAAGAAGGAGAAGCCGCGCACAACCTTCGACCGCGGCACCGTCAGCATCGACGTCGTCAGCGGATAGGTGACCTGATCCTCGACCACCTGCGGTGCCTGGCCGGGATAGTCGGTGAAGACGATGACCTGCACGTCCGAGAGGTCGGGAATGGCATCGAGCGGAAGCGAGCGCAGGGAGTACACGCCCGCGGCGATTGAGAGGGCGGCCCCAACGATGATCAGCACCAGATTGCGGGCGGACCAGGCGATGACGTTCGAGATCATGGTTTCACCTCGTCCGCAGTGAGGGCGCTTAGCGCCGCATTGAGATTGCTCTCGGCGTCGAGCAGGAAGTTGGCGGAGACGACGATCTTCTCTCCGGCTTCAATGCCTTTCCTGATTTCCGTTCGGTCATCGCCGCGCGCTCCGAGCTCGACGTCACGCGGTTCGAAGCGGCCTTCGCCCTTGTCGACGAACACCACCTGTCGGTCGCCCGTGTCGATCACGGCGCTGTTGGGCACCGCGACGACCGGGGCGGTGTCACCCGAGGCGATCTCGACTTCGGCGTACATGTTCGCGAGCAGCAGGCCCTCGGCGTTGGAGAGCTCTATCCTCACCTTGGCCGTGCGCGTCTGCGTCTGAAGCTCGGGATAAATCAGATCGACGGCACCCTCGAAGGTCTTTCCGGGCAGGTTCCGCACCCGGACCGTCGCATGCGCGCCTTGCCGGAGGGTCGCGGCATCGAACTCGGGAACGTCGGCGATCACCCACACCTTCGACATGTCGGCAATCCGGAAGAGGACGTCGCCGGCCTCGGCCATCATGCCCGTTGTCGCGCTCCGTTCGAGGACGACGCCATCGCTTGGGGAGAGATAAGCGATGCTCCTGGGCACCGTCCGGCTCCGGGCAATCGCTTTGACGGTCTCTTCCGGCACGCCGAGATTGCGCAGTTGCAGCGCACCCCCGACGTCGAGGTCCGGCTTGCCACCACCGCGCAGTTCCGTGGTGTATTCGGCCCCGGCCTTGGCGATGTCCTTCGAGAAGAAATGGAAAAGCTCGTCGCCCTTCAGCACCCGGTCGCCGGTCGTCACATCGGCGACGCCCTCGATGAAGGCGTTTGCCCGCATCGAGACGATCCGCACCAGGCGCTCGTCGAACGTGACCGTTCCAGGCACGCGCACCTGACGGTTGACGACGGCGTTCTCTGCCGTCGCCGTCTTCACCCCGGTCCGCTGTAACTTGCCGAGCGAGACCTTCACGACGGAGCTGTCCGCCTCCTCTCCCTCGTATACGGGAAGATAGTCCATGCCCATGGAGTCCTTCTTCGGCACCTTGGAGGTGTCGGGCAGGCCCATGGGGTTGCGGTAATAGAGGACTTTTCGCTCGCCCGCCGTCGGCGTGGCTTCCGCCTTTTGGGGAGCGGCCTTCTTCACCGTGTCGAAGGAGATGTCCTCGCTCTCGCCCACGGCAACGAAAGCGCGACCGTCTGCTGTCTCTCTCGGTGTGGCCGAGTATTCCGGCGAACCGTCTGGACTACGATAGTAGATGACCTTGCCAGTCGGCTTGACTGCAGGGGCCATGGTTTCCCCGAGCGCCTGCTCGGGGAAGACCTTGTTGATGTCGGTGGCAAGGCCGCGCGTGCCAGCCGCGTACCCTCCCCCGCCGGCGATGGCGAGAGAGCTAACGAGGAGCAGAAATCTAGACGTGGTCACGGCTGTGCCTGCAGAACCAGTTCGCCCTGGACTGTGTCGGTCTCGCCCTGGACCTTGGCCGCCAGCTTGAAGCGCCAGCCGCCCTCCATGCTGAGGTTGGTCTTGAACGAGTAGATGCCGGCTTCCGTTGACGGTAGGGCTTCGACCGGAGTGGTCATCGCCTCCATGCCCTCCGGTGCCATGTCCATCCTCGTGCTGAAGATGACCGCATCAGACACGGGTTTTGAGGTCCTCTTGTCGATCAGGCGCACCGCGACGGTCGCCTCGGGACCGTGTGGGACTTCAGGCTGGACGAGCTGGAACTCGTAATCCGTCGCGGCAGCGAAGGATGTGGTGGCTGCAGCCAAAATGATGGCAACCGAGCCGAGGATCGCGCTTGGAGAAAAGATGCTTGTGGTCATGTTGAATCTCACTCAGGACCGGCGCTTCGGGCCGCGTCCATGAAATAAATACGATCGAAAGGACGCTCTCCGTCTGGAAGCGGCCGTCCGGTTTCATTCAGCAAGTGAGATCAGGCTTTGGGAGGCCGTGCCGGCGGTTCGACGAGAGCAGACGGCAGACGGTTTTCCTGCAGGATCGGATGCGACAGTTCGCGTGCCGACAGATCGACGCGCCAGCTATTGGCCTTGCTTCCGTGCGCCAGGATGATGGAAGAGCAGACGAGTGCGAGAGGGCACGTATTGCCGCAATCGTTCTTCTGAACGGGTTGTTGCTCCGGGCAGCAGGACATGTCGTCCATGCCTGTCATGGCATCCATCTGCATGTCGGATGAAAGGGCCATGGCGCTCGCAGCCGTGCTGACGCTCGCGGGACCGATTACGATCCCGAGCAACGCCAACACACAGAGAAAGCGCCGGAGCGCGACGACAGCGAACATGCAGCTATGCTTGCATAGCGCGACGTTCATTGGAAGCCGGTCACGGAAAGTTGCGACCGGCCGACGCATCAGAGCTTTGCCAGCGCCTGCTCAAGATCGGCGATGATGTCGGAAACGTCTTCGATGCCGACCGACAGACGCACGACATCGGGGCCGGCGCCGGCCGCTACCTGCTGCCCGGGCGTCAATTGCCGATGGGTGGTCGAGGCCGGGTGGATGACGAGCGAGCGTGTGTCGCCAATGTTCGCCAGATGCGAGAACATTTCCAGCCCCTCGACGAAGCGCTTGCCCGCCTCGTAGCCGCCCTTGAGGCCGAAGGTGAAAACGGCACCGGCGCCCTTCGGCGAATAACGCTGCTGCAGCGCGTGGTTGGGATCGTCCTCAAGCCCGGCATAGTTGACCCACGAAATCTTGTCGTGCGTCTTCAGCCACTTGGCGACCGCAAGCGCGTTGTCGCAATGGCGCTGCATGCGCAGCGGCAGGGTCTCGGCGCCGGTCACGAGCATGAAGGCATTGAACGGAGAGATTGCCGGACCGAAATCGCGCAGTCCCAGGACACGCGCGGCAATGGCGAAAGCGATGTTGCCGAAGGTTTGGTGCAACACGACACCGGCATATTCCGGACGCGGCTCCGAAAGCATCGGATACTTGCCCGACTTCGACCAGTCGAAGGTACCGCCGTCGACGATGACACCGCCCATCGAATTGCCATGGCCGCCGATGAACTTCGTCAGCGAATGCACGACGATATCGGCGCCGTGCTCCAGCGGCCGCAGCAAATAGGGTGTCGCCATGGTGTTGTCGACGATCAGCGGCAGGTCGTGCTTGCGGGCGACCTCGGCGATGGCGGCGATATCCACGAAGGTGCCGCCGGGATTGGCGAGGCTCTCGATGAAGATCGCCTTGGTGCGCCGGTCGATCTTCGCCTCGAACGAGGCGGGGTCAGCAGGATCGGCCCAGCGCACCTGCCAGTCGAAGGACTTGAAGGCGTGGCCGAACTGGTTGACCGAGCCGCCATAGAGCCGGTTGGCTGCGACGAAATTGTCGCCCGGGTTCATGATCGTGTGGAAGACGAGCAGCTGAGCCGCATGGCCGGAGGCAACGGCCAGCGCAGCCGTGCCGCCTTCGAGCGCCGCGATGCGCTCCTCCAGCACCGCCTGGGTCGGGTTCATGATGCGGGTGTAAATGTTGCCGAACTGCTGGAGGCCGAAGAGTGCCGCGGCATGGTCGGTGTCGTTGAAGACGAAGCTCGTCGTCTGGTAGATCGGCGTCGCCCGCGCGCCCGTGGTCGGATCGGGCTGTGCCCCTGCATGGATTGCGAGCGTGTTGAAACCAGGGTTGTCTTTCGTCATTTCGTCCCTCCCATGACCAGAGCGCGGCCGCCAGCCGGCGCGCCGAGGACGCTCTATCACCTTGAATCTGCGTGTGATCCGCTATCGAACCTCCGTGGCCCAGCGCGGAGGTGGCGGCACTATTCCAGAGCCTACGTGTGCGGTCAAAGAGGATTTTTACGAAACTGACGGTTGCGCAAGCCGCAGCCGTTCTGCGGGCCGAGATCAGCCGATCAGGCGCGGATATTCGATTGCCGGACAGCGATCCATGACCACCTTGATCCCGGCCGCTTCCGCCTTCGCCGCTGCGCCGTCGTGGCGCACCGAAACCTGTCCCCAGATCACCTTCGGCAGCGTGTCCAGCGCCAGGATCTCGTCAACGAGCGCCGGCAAGGCATGGGCGGCGCGGAAGACATCGACCATGTCGATCGGTTCCTTCACGTCGGCGAGCCGGCCGACGACGGTCTGGCCCTGAATGGCCTTGCCGACATGGCCGGGGTTGATCGGAATCACCCGATAGCCCTTGCGCAACAGGAACGCCATGACCCGATGGCTCGGCCGCTCGGCATTCGGCGAGGCACCGACGAGAGCGATCGTCTTGGTCTCGCGCAGGATGTCGGCGAGATAGTAGTCCGGATAGGCGTCGTGATTCATGTGGGGCTTTTGATCCATCTAATTAAACGGCCGTATAATGGGGCCGCTCCCTTCCAAGTCAACTTCGTGCAGCAATGCGCCTCAGACCCTGACGCAATACAAGACTTTACGGTTGCATTTGCGTGCGAGCGGCGCCACAAGCTTCACCAGGCCCGCCACATCGTTTCCGAGGTTCCATCTTGCCGCTTGAAGTCATTGCGCTCGTCCTGTTCGGGGCGTTGTTGCACGCGACCTGGAATGCCCTGGTCAAGGCAGGCTCGGAAAAATCGCTCGACGCAGCAATGATCGCGCTCGGGGCCGCCGCCGTGGCCATCCCCTTCCTGCCATTCCTGCCCCTGCCGAAGCCGGAAGCCTGGCCCTACATCCTGGTTTCGGCCCTGTTCCAGTTCGCCTATTTCCAGCTCGTCGCCGCCTCCTATCGCGCTGGCGATATCGGTCTTGTCTATCCGCTGATGCGCGGTACTGCGCCCTTGATCGTCGCGGCCACCAGCGGCGCGCTGATCGGCGAACAGCTTACCTTCGGTACGATGCTCGGCATTCTGACAATCTCTGTCGGCGTGCTGACGCTCGCCTTCGAGTCCAGAAAGGGCGGAAAACACGCGATCGTGCTCGCCCTCCTCAACGCCTGCGTCATCGCCAGCTACACCTTTGTCGACGGCATCGGCGCGCGCGTATCGGGCAATGCGATTTCCTACACGCTCTGGATGGCGCTCTTGCCGCCGGTGCTGCTCTTCGCCTGGGCCTTTGCCCGCCGCGGCATCAAGCCGGTCGCCCGCCACGTCTATAAGAACTGGTGGCGGGGTCTGATCGGCGGCGCCGGATCGATTGGCGCCTATGGCCTGGCGCTCTGGGCGATGACCAAGGCACCGGTCGCCACCGTCGCCGCCCTTCGCGAGACGTCGATCCTGTTTGCGGTGGTGATCTCCGTCGTGTTCCTCAAGGAACCGGTCAGCGTCTGGCGCATTGCCGCTGCCTGCGTCATCGCGCTCGGCGCGCTGCTGCTGAAGCTGGCCTGACGACGCCGCAGATCAGTCTTCCTTCCACTCCGGCATGCGCTTGCCGAGGAACGCGCCGATGCCATCCTCGGCATCGCGAGCCAGCATATTCTCGACCATCAAGCCGACGGCGTAGTCATAGGCCTGCGGCAGGTCCATCTCCGCCTGGCGGTAAAAGGCTTCCTTGCCGATCTTCAGCGCCTGCGGCGACTTCGAGGCGATCACAGCCGCATATTTGTCGACCACCTGGCGCAGGTACTGCTGCGGCACGATGCGGTTGACGAGGCCGAAATCCTTGGCGGTCGAGGCGTCGATGGTCTCACCGGTGAGCAACATCTCCATTGCCTGCTTGCGGTGCGCCGCACGCGTAAGCGCGACCATCGGCGTCGAGCAGAAGAGCCCGATATTGACGCCCGGCGTGCAGAAGGTGGAACTGTCGGTGCAGATCGCCAGGTCGCAGCTTGCGACAAGCTGGCAGCCGGCGGCCGTTGCGAGCCCGTCGATCTCAGCGATGACGGCTTGCGGCAACCGGGTGATCTTCAGCATTAAGTCTGCGCAAAGGCGGATCGTTTGTTCAAAGAAGGCCCGGCCCCGGTCGTCGTCTTCGCGATGCGCGGTCATTTCCTTGAGGTCGTGCCCCGCCGAAAACAGCTTGCCCGACGCGGCAAGCACGACAACCCTGATTTCCTTGGAGGCGGCGACCGCATCGAACTCGGCGTGCAGCGCCTCCATCATGGCGATAGACAATACATTGGCCGGTGGGTTGTTGAGCGTCAGCCGCAACACCGGCCCGGAACGTTCGCGCAGCAGCAGGCCGTTCGGCTCTTCCTTCTTGAACGATACCACTTCGGCCATCTCTTTCTCCTGAAACTTCTACTCGGGCTTGGTGGTACGCCGGACACGCGCGCGGCGCAAGCTGAGCGCGGAACCAGGCGGCGCGTTCCGTCTAAGACCTTTTTCCGCCTTGCGTCCGGCCCCGCGGTCGGTTTCAGGTGGCGGGCGAATATGTTGAAGGATGCAATGCATGACCATCGAGCCGATCATGACCGTCGACGAACTCAACCGGTTTCTCGACACGGATTTTCCGCAGGTCCACACTGATGGCAAGGTTTTTCACGTCACGGCGGCAGGCCCAGGCTTTGCCACCATGCGGCTCGATCCGAACGAAAGGCACATCCGTCCGGGCGGCACCGTCTCAGGCCCCACCCTCTTCGCGCTTGCGGACGTTTCCGCCTATATCGCGCTGATCGCCCATATCGGTCCGGTCGCGCTTGCGGTTACCACCAATCTCAACATCAACTTCCTGCGCAAGCCGGACCCGGAACCGCTCGAATGTACCTGCCGGATCCTCAAACTCGGCAAGCGGCTCGCTGTTCTCGACGCATCGATCGTTAAGGTCGGTGACGACGATCTCGTGGCCCATGCAACGGCGACCTATTCGATTCCGCCGTGTTAAAGTGTGGTATCAAAATACCATACATGTAACTTATTGTTTTTGCTTATATTTATTTACATCGCACAAACTTCGCGTTCTTGACGCTTATTTCGCACTTGCGTATAAGCTGCCGCAGATCGCGGTCCTCAAGGGCCGCTTTCTTCTTTTGCCCGGGAAACCGGGCAAAACCAAGCAACAAGAAACGCCCGGCGGTTCGCCGCCCGGGTCCAAAGAAAGAGTTTAGATATGGCAACCTTCGTTCAGAAGCCTGCAGAGGTGGAGAAGAAGTGGATCATCATCGACGCCGAAGGCCTCGTTGTTGGTCGCCTCGCTTCCCTCATCGCAAACCGCCTGCGCGGCAAGCACAAAGCTACCTTCACCCCGCATGTTGACGACGGCGACAACGTCATCGTCATCAACGCCGAGAAGGCAGTTCTGACGGGCAAGAAGTACACCGACAAGAAGTACTACTGGCACACCGGCTACCCCGGCGGCATCAAGGAGCGCACCGCGCGCCAGATCATCGAAGGCCGCTTCCCGGAGCGCGTCATCGAGAAGGCCGTCGAGCGCATGGTTCCGCGTGGCCCGCTCGGCCGTCGCCAGATGAAGAACCTGCGCGTTTACGCAGGCGCCAACCACCCGCATGAAGCACAGCAGCCGGCCGTCCTCGACGTCGCCAAGCTGAACAGCAAGAACACAAGGAGCGCCTAATAATGGCCGACCTTTCCGCTCTCAAGGACATCGCCACGACCGCGGAACCGGCTGCTCCGGTTCACGTCAAGAAGGTCGACGCCCAGGGTCGCTCCTACGCGACCGGCAAGCGTAAGAACGCTGTTGCCCGCGTATGGGTCAAGCCCGGCTCGGGCAAGATCACCATCAACGGCAAGCCGTACCTCGACTACTTCGCTCGTCCGGTTCTGCAGATGATCCTGCAGCAGCCGATCGTCGCAGCTGCCCGTGACGGCCAGTTCGACATCGACGCGACGGTCGCCGGTGGCGGTCTCTCCGGCCAGGCCGGTGCCGTTCGTCACGGCATCTCCAAGGCCCTCACCTACTTCGAACCGGGCCTGCGCTCCGTTCTGAAGCGCGGTGGCTTCCTCACCCGCGACAGCCGCGTGGTCGAGCGTAAGAAGTACGGCCGTGCGAAGGCACGTCGTTCGTTCCAGTTCTCGAAGCGTTAATCGCTTCCAAACTGCGACACTTGGAAAGGCGGGGCTTTGCTCCGCCTTTTTTTGTTATCATCGCCCCCACCGTATCCCGCAGCATCGATCCTCCGAGGCATCGCATGACAAGCTCCCCCGTCGCCAAGACCCCAGAGCCGCCCTACTACATCGTGACATTCTCCTCGCGACGGACGGCCGGCGATCACGGCTACGACAATATGGGCACGGAGATGGAGAGGCTGGCGCGCGAACAGCCAGGTTTTCTCGGGCTCGAAAGCGTGCGTGGTGCTGATGGCTCCGGCATCACCAATTCCTATTGGGCGGACGAGGAGAGCATCGCGGCGTGGAAAAGCGATGTCCGTCACCTGACCGCCCAGCGGCTCGGCCGCGAGCGCTGGTACGAGGATTATCAAGTCCGTGTCGGCAAGATCGAGCGGCAATACGGGTTCGAGCGCTCATAGGGTCCCGGCAGTCGCCATGACCGAACCGCTTCAGATCGGCAGTTCCGTCGTCGACTTGAGTTCACGCAACACGAAGCTCGACACGACCGTGCGCACATGCGGGTTGCGCATCAGGTAGCGCGTCATGAAGGCATCGTAGCTTTCGACGTCGGTGGCCCGGATCTTCAACATGTAATCGAAGGTGCCGGATAAAGCGTAGCATTCCATGATCTCCGGCCGATCGCGCACCAGCGCCGAGAAGGCTGCGATCGCCTCGTCATGATGATCCTCCAGCGTCACGTGAGCGATGATGCAGAGTTTCAGATCGAGCTTTGCCGGATCGAGCAACGCCACCCGCTTGCGAATGACGCCATCCGTCTCCAGTTCCTGCAGCCGTCGCCAGGCGGAACTTTGCGACATGCCCGCCTTCTCGGCGAGATCGGAGAGCGACTGGCCGCTATCAGCCTGAATCAATCGCAGCAGCTTTCGAACGGGCTGGAGATTTTCTTTCACATCGGACGGCATCTTGAAATTTCCTCCCGTCATCAGGCCCGTGTCTGGCAACTGTGGAACAAATACTCGCGCCATCCGCGATACAATTGCAACAGGAGAGTTGTTCTGACGAATGAGGAGACGTCATGACGAAGGAGAGTACATACACTGCGAAACTGCCGGAACCGGACGGAACTTATCATTACACTCCGGAAGAAGATGCGATCTGGGGCGAGCTCTATCAGCGGCAGATGAAGCTTCTCGCTGACAAGGCCTGTGACGAATATTTGGAAGGCGCAAAGACCCTCGACCTGGGGCCGCATCATGTGCCGCAGCTGAAGGACGTGAACCGCCGTCTAGCGGAAACCACCGGCTTCGGCGTCGAAGGCGTGCCGGCGCTCATTCCGCCGTCCCGTTTCTACGAGCTTCTGTCCCAGGGCAAGTTTCCGCTGGCGACCTTCATCCGCCGGCGTGAGCATATCGACTACATCGAAGAGCCCGACATCTTTCACGAAGTCTTCGGTCACTGCCCGTTGCTCACCAACCAGAGTTACGCCCACTTCGTCCGTCGCTTCGGCGAGAAGGCCGTTTCGCTCGGCAAAGGTTACTCCTGGCATCTGTTCCGGATCTTCTGGTTCACCGTCGAGTTCGGCCTGATCAACACGCCGAAGGGCCGCCGCTGCTACGGCGCAGGCATCGTCTCCTCGCCGAACGAGACGCGCAACGCCATGGAGACACCAGGTGTCGAGTTCCGGCCGTTCGACCTGATGACCGTGCTGCGCACGCCCTATCGCATCGATATCGTGCAGCCTATCTATTACGTGATCGACAGCTTCGCCCAGCTCGAAACGATCATCGAGGAAGATATCGCTGCGCGCATCACCGAAGCGAAGGCGCTTGGCGACTTCGCCCCGACCTACGAAGCCAAGGCTTCGTAATCGCGGAAGAATCGGCCGGCAGGGCCTTGCCTTGCCGGCGACGATTGTCCAACGTCTCGCCACCACAAGTTAGAGCGGGATACGAGCACACGGCTCTCTTCATCCCGCCCTGAAGCAGAGACGGGACATGGCCAACAGGACAATCGATCATGCGCTGACGGCGCGCTCACTCACATCGGCGGCATCCGATCCGACGCATGCCGGCATTCTCTCCTTCATGCGCCGCAAATATTCGAAGCAGTTGAAGGGTATCGACGCCGTCGTCTGGGGCATTCCCTTCGATGCCGCCACGTCCAACCGTCCTGGCGCCCGCTTCGGGCCACAGGCGATCCGTCGCGCCTCCGCCATCTTCGACAACGATCCGCAGTACCCCTTCGAGCGCGACCTCTTTGCCGCGATGGCGACGATCGACTACGGCGACTGCCTGCTCGACTATGGCAACCATTCGAAGACGCCGGCGACGATCGAGCGCGAAGCGGTGAAAATCATCAGAAGCGGCGCTTATCTGCAGACGCTCGGCGGCGACCACTTCATTACCTATCCGATCCTGAAGGCGCAGGCGGCCATCCACGGCCCCCTCGCCCTCGTGCAGTTCGACGCACACCAGGATACCTGGCCGGACGAACGGGGGCGGATCGATCATGGCTCCTTCGTCGGACGTGCCGCACGCGAGGGCCTGATCGATACCGACGCGTCCATCCAGATCGGCATCCGCACCCACGCACCCGAAGACTGCGGTATTCGCATTCTCTATGGCTATGACGTCGAGGAAATGAGTGCTGCCGAGATTGCCGAAACGATCATCCGGCAGGTCGGCGAACGCAAGGCCTATCTCACCTTCGACATCGATTGCCTCGACCCGGCCTACGCGCCCGGCACCGGCACGCCGGTTGCCGGCGGCCCGTCGAGCGCCAAGATCCTCTCGGTGCTGCGCAAGCTCGGCGCCCTGACGATTGTCGGCAGCGATGTCGTCGAAGTGGCACCCGCCTACGACCATGCCGAAGTCACCGCAATCGCGGGCGCCACTGTCGCCATGTTCATGCTGGGACTGCATGCGGAGAAACTTGCGGAACGCGCACCGCTGCGCTGAAGAACCGTATCGCCGTTGCGACCAGGGGCGGCTGCTTGTATAGGAACTAACAGGGCTGGCGGCGGTCCGCCGGCCTGTTGAGAAATTGATTCAATTCTATGCCAGACTGATTCCGGAACTATCCGTAAATCACTGACAGAACGGGAAAATCATGAAACCGAAGATCTTCATCGATGGCGAACACGGCACCACGGGCCTGCAGATCCGCACGCGCATGGCCGGCCGCAGCGACCTCGAACTGCTTTCCATCCCGGAAGCGGAACGACGCAACGCCACGATGCGCGAAGATCTCCTGAACGACGCCGACATCGCCATTCTGTGCCTGCCGGACGATGCGTCGCGCGAAGCGGTTTCAATGGTTTCCGGCAACAACAAGGTGCGCATCATCGACACGTCGACGGCACACCGCATCGCCCCGGACTGGGCCTATGGCTTTGCCGAAATGGACAAGGCGCAGCCGGAGAAGATCCGCGATGCACGCCACGTCGCCAATCCCGGCTGCTATCCGACCGGCGCCATCGGCGTGATCCGGCCGCTGCGCCAGGCAGGTATCCTACCGGACGGCTACCCGGTCACGGTCAACGCTGTTTCCGGCTACACCGGCGGCGGCAAGCAGATGATCGCGCAGATGGAAGACGAGACCAATGCGGACCACATCAGCGCACCGCACTTCCTCTATGGCTTGCCGCTCAAGCACAAGCATGTGCCCGAGATGAAGATGCACGGCCTGCTCGACCGTGCGCCGATTTTCGCTCCCTCGGTCGGCAAATTCGCGCAGGGCATGATCGTCCAAGTCCCGCTCTATCTCGAGGATCTTGCCGCCGGCGCTACGCTGGAGACGATCCACGCGGCGCTGGTCGAGCACTATGCCGGGCAGTCGATCGTCGAGGTCGTGCCGCTTGCGGACAGCGAGAAGCTCGCGCGCATCGACGCGACCGAGCTTGCCGGCAAGGACACGATGAAGCTCTTCGTCTTCGGCACCGCCGGCGGCAATCACGTCAACCTCGTCGCCCTGCTCGACAATCTCGGCAAGGGCGCATCGGGTGCTGCCGTCCAGAACATGGACCTGATGCTGTCGGCCTGATCGGCGGCAGCCTGGAAAAACAAAAGACCCCGGCGAGCCGCTCGTCGGGGTCTTTTTTTATCACATATGTTGAAGCGTCAGTCGCGCAGCTCGATCGCCGTCGGCCGCGGATATTCGCCGTAGAAACCACGCCAGTGGGCGATGGCGAAACCGAGCACGACAAGGGCACCGCCCTGGTGTAGCACGCCCCAGCCGATCGGCACCTGCAGCACCAGCGTGGTGATGCCGATGACCGCCTGGGCTGAGACGAGCAGAAACAGAAGCACAGAGCGCCGCGCATGGGTCGTCTCAGGAGCAGCCCTCAGAGAGGCAATCATGTGCATCAGCGCGAAGGCAAACAGCACATAGGCGCCTATCCGGTGAACGAACTGCACCGTCTTCGGATTCTCGAACAGATTGATCCACCAGGGCTGCTGCAGGAACAGGTCCTGCGGAACGATCGCTCCATCCATCAGCGGCCAGGTGTTGTAGCTGAAGCCGGCGTCGAGGCCAGCGACGAGCGCGCCGAGATAGATCTGGAACAGGCTGAAGATGGCGATGATCATTGCCATCTTGCGCGAACGATCCGTGGGCGCCGCATCGTTGGAATGCGGGCTGAGCCCACGGAAGATCCACATACAAGAGGCGAAGATCAGGCAGGCAATGACGAGGTGCGTCGCCAGCCGGTACTGGCTGACCTCGGTGCGCTCGACGAGGCCGGAAGAAACCATCCACCAGCCGATGAAACCCTGAAAGCCGCCAAGGGCGAGGATGCCGAGAAGCGGCATCCGGAGCTTGCGCTCGACCCGGCCGGTCAGCCAGAAGAACGCGAGCGGCAGAGCGAAGATGATCCCGATGCTGCGGGCCAGCAGGCGATGCGCCCATTCCCACCAGAAGATCGTCTTGAACTCGTTAACCGTCATGCCGTTGTTCATCAGCTGGTACTGCGGAATGCGCTGATAGAGCTGGAACTCTTCCTCCCACTCAGCGGCCGAAAGCGGAGGGATCACACCGTGGATCGGCTTCCATTCGGTGATCGACAACCCCGATTCCGTGAGGCGTGTTGCACCACCGACAAGCACGAGCGCAAAGAGCGTGAAAATAACGACGGCGAGCCAGCCGCGGATCTGCCGGCGGTTGCGCTCGGTCTTGCCGATCTCGTTTCGAAGCATCTGTTCTGTCGCCATTTCGACGCCGGCCATTATTTTGCCTCTGGTATCGCAGGGTTGTTGGCGGCGCGACCGGACGGATCAACGGTCGCACCTTTCGGAAAGCCGTTGATTTGCACCAGAGCGGCATGCAAAACAAGACCGAAACCTTTGCGGCATGCCGTCGCGGTCGGTCCGCGCCCATGCAAGCCATCTGAAAGAAGTGAAATGCCCGTACGCCTCAGAAAGCTGATCGGCACGATCCTGATCATCATCCTCGTCGTCGTTTACGCACTGGCTGCCGTCACCTTTGCCTCGCTGCTGCTCGGCGCCGCACCCTGGTGGGTGCATCTGGCCTACTTCTTCTTCACCGGCCTGCTCTGGATATTGCCGGCCATGCTGATTATCAAATGGATGGAAAAGCCGGCTCGCGATCGCTGAGCCAAAGCGCAACGGCCATTCGAGGAGACGCCCATGAGACTTGCGGTCATCGCCGATATCCATGGCAACGATCTCGCGCTCGAGGCCGTTCTCGCCGACATCGATGCGCTCGGTATCACCGACATCGTCAACCTCGGCGATCACGTGAGCGGCCCGCTCAATGCAGCGCGCACTGCCGACATCCTCATGAGACGCGCGATCCCCTCGATCCGAGGCAATCACGATCGCTATCTGTTGACAGTCGACCCCAGGGACCTGGGGTTATCGGATCGCTCTGCCTACGATGAATTGCAGCCGGAGCACCGCGAATGGCTGGCCACCCTGCCCGTCGCGCACGTCCACAGGGAAACGTTCTTCCTGTGCCATGCGACGCCGACGAACGATGAAACCTACTGGCTAGAGGCTTTGACGACCGACGGCACCGTCCACATGGCGGCGCGTTCGGCAATCGAGGCTGAAGCCGCCGGCATCAGTTATCCGGTCATCCTTTGCGGGCACACGCATATCCAGCGCGCCGTCCGCCTTTCAGACGGCCGCCTCGTCGTCAATCCCGGCAGCGTCGGCTGCCCAGGTTATGACGACGACCAGCCCGTGCCGCACAAGGTCGAGGCGGGCTCGCCGGATGCGCGCTACGCCGTCGTCGAGCAGACGCCGTCAGGATGGGGCGTCACGTTCCGCAACGTTCCCTATGATTGGATGACGATGTCCCGGCTCGCAGCCAGTCGCAACCGGCTGGAATGGGCAAAGGCACTGGCCACGGGCTTTCTCGACTGAACGGCCGCGCCGCTGGCCCGGCAACGCTTCACGCTTTGCTAACTGCGTTCCCGGGTTATTCTCAAATGCCGTTCATAAGAGCTATCGCATTAAACGGATCGTAGCCGGCTTGAGGTTCAATCGCTCGGCAACAGGGACCGGATGGCACCTTCAATGACGAACTCCGATCTGACCATGGAAGGCTCCGGCGACCGTCGCCCGCGCGCGTCCATGCGTGTGGGTCGGTCCGATGTCACGCGCCGCTTCGATATTTCGATCCACCGCGCCATGGAGCCGCTGGAGGCCGAATGGCGTTCGCTCGACGGTCTTGCCGGCAACTCGCTGCATCATGCCTACGACTGGTGCCGTGCCTGGGCAGAGACGCACGGAAGCGATCTCTTGCTGCTGCGCGTTGCGCTCGATGGCGCGCTTTTCCTCATTCTGCCGCTGGAACTCAGGCACGGGCGCCTGTTTCGAACAGCCCGCCTGATCGGAACGGAACACAGCAACCTCAACACCGGGCTCTTTATCGACGGCGCCTCCGCAGTCATGACTGTGGCACTGGCTCAAGCCTTGGCCCGGGATATTCGAACGGCGCTCCACGGCTTCGCCGATGTCGTCATGCTCGACCGGATGCCGAGCGAGTGGCGTGGCGGCGTCAGCCCCTTTGCCGCACTTCCAGGCGTCGCAAACCCCAATTCGTCATTCCAGCTGCCCCTCCTCGGCAGCATTCAGCTCACACTGGCGCAGATCAACGCCAAGCGCCGCCGCAAGAAGATGCGCATCTCCGAACGACGACTGACGGAGATGGGCGGCTACGACTATGTGATCGCCCGCACCCCCAGCGAGGCACAGGCGTTGCTCGATACCTTCTTCCGGCAGAAGGCGACGCGCTTCGCAACACTCGGCCTTCCCGACGTCTTTCAGGACGCCGAGACACAGGCCTTCTTCCATGCGCTTGCCTCCCATCAGGACGGCAACCCACAGCTCATGCAACTCAACGCCATCCGGCTTAGGGGAGAACGTGACGGGCAGGTCGTTGCCGTCGCCGGGATTTCGCTCAAGGGCGACCATGTCATCTGCCAATTCGGCTCGATCGACGAGACGCTGGCGGGCGAAGCAAGTCCGGGTGAATTGCTGTTCTATCGGATGATCGAGCGCCTCTCGACGCAAGGCGTGCGCCTGTTCGATTTCGGTGTCGGCGACCAACCCTACAAGCGGTCCTGGTGCACGATCGAGACACCGTTGCGTGACATTACACTACCGGTGACCCTTCCGGGGCGCCTTGCGGCCCTGCGCCATCACCTTGTCGTGCGTGCAAAGGCAGCGGCGAAGTCGAACAAGGCCGTTTATGCTCACCTGCAGCGAGCAAGGCGGTTCAGACAAGGCAAAGTCGATTCACAAAGCACCGCGGACTGAAGGGCTGGACAGCAACAGCCCGCGTTGACTTCTCGCAGTCGACATACCGTTGTCGGTTAGGCGGCATCCCGGTCAGGATACTCCGGATCGGCTGCCTGCCCCGTCATGAGAACGATGTCGCGATAGCCGGCCGCACCGAAGCCGGTCAGAACCTCGACGATCCGCTCATCACTGACCGAAGGCGCCGAGAGGATGATCTCTGCGCCATCGCGGCCGGCAATCTTCTCGACAGCCATTTCGTCCGCCGGGCCGCACTCGACTAGAACGAGATCGTAGGCGTTGGTCAGGGCGTCGATGATCATCTTCAGCCGTTCGATGCCCCGCATCGCCTGCCGCGGATCCGCATCGCCCTGAGGAATGACGTGTGCATCGGAGAAGCGGTCGGCGTGGATCGTATCGGTGAAGGGCACCTCACCCGCCAGCAGGTTGGTTATTCCGGGAAGCTGCGGCGAGCGCGCCATCAGGCGCGTCGGGCAAGCCGAACCGGTCAGGTCGATCAGCACCACCTTGATATCGTCCTCAGCCAGCAAGCGCGCCAGCATCACGGTTGCGGTCGATCCTTCGTCTCCGCCCGGCGATACCGAAATCGCAACGCGCACGCCGGTGGCGCGAAGGTGTTCCGCCACCGCCTCGATCGAGAAGTCCGGTTCGGCGGCAGCCTCCACGGTGTCCGTATCTGCAGCCGGAATTTGCGCCGCCGGCAGCAGTTCGACTGCATCATTATCCTCGGTGACAGGCGCCACTTCAGGCTGCCTATCAGCTGCCATGATCGGGATATCGGTGGCGCTTGCAGCCAAGGCCAGCCGCGGGCGAACCGGTGCAAGCCGCTCGCCCGTTGCCGAAACCGGACGCAGCGCCCGGCCGCTGAACAGTTCGCCAAGCATGATCACGACGCAGCTCAACAGGAACGTCGCGAGGGCGGCAACGATCGTGATCGGCAGCACTTTAGGGAAGCTCGCGCTCGTCGGAACCACCGCGCTTGAAATGACACGTGCATCGGCGGGTGTCGCATTTTCCACCGTGCGCGACGTCGCCTCGCGGTAACGTGCGAGATAGGTTTCGAGCAACTGCCGTTGCGCGGTCGCTTCGCGCTCCAGCGCACGCAACCCCACCTCTTCCTCGCCGGCCTGTGCGGACTGAGCCTTCAGCGCGTTCAGCTGCTGGACGAGCTGCTGCTCGCGCAGTTCGCCGACCTTGGCCTCGTTTTCCAGGCTCGCCAGGATCTTGCGTGTCTCGCTGCGAATCTGTCCGCGTATGCCTTCGAGTTGCGATTTCAGTGCCTTCAGGCGTGGGTGGCCATCCAGCAATGTCGTCGAAAGGTCGGCAACCTGCCCCTGCAGATTCGCTTCGGTCTCCTTCAGCCGCTGGATCATCTGCGATCCGACGACGTCGGTGATCGTGTCCGCCGCCCGGCCGCTTGCAAGGGCCGAGCGCACGCCGGCAGCGCGTGCCTCCGCATTGGCGCGCTCGCCGCGCACCCGGGTCAGCTCGGTCGAAATATCGGTCAATTGCCGCGTCGCGAAATTCTCGGTCTCGCCTGTCGGCAACAGATCGGACGAAGAGCGGTAGGCGGCAACCTTCGCTTCCGCATCCCGCACCTTCTCGCGCAGATTGGCGATCTCCGGCTCCAGCCAGCGGGTCGCCTCGGAATTGGTGTCGAGCTTGGCGCCGCTTTGCAACGTAAGGAAGACCTTCGCCATTTCGTTCGGAATGGCGGCCGCGAGCTGGCGGTCCTTCGAGGTGAAGGCGATCGCGATCACGCGGGACTTCTCGACCTGATAGACTTGGAGCTTGTCGTTGAATTCCTTGAGCACCCTCTCCTCAGGCGGCATCTCCAAGGGGTTCTTCTTGAGGCCGAGCATGACGAGAAGATCCGAAAGCGCCGAGGGTGCTGCCGATGGATCGAATTCCTTCAGCTCATAGAGCTTCATATTGCGCGCGACCTGCTTGATGAGGTCGGACGAACGCAGCACCTGCACCTGGCTCAAGATCCCGGATTCGTCGAAGACACGATCGGCGCCGGCCTGCGAAGACTGATTGGGGCCGCTGAACTCCGGCTCGCGCGATTCGATCAGCACGCGGGTTTCGCTCTGATAGTCCGGCGCAATCATCTTTGCCGCACCGAAGGCGAGTGCTGTCACACAGGCTGTTGCGAGCAACACCTTGACGCGCCGATCCCAGACAGCGCGAAACAGGCCGCCGAGGTCGATCTCCAAATCCTGTTGACCGCTGCCGCTTCCCGACATGCTACTGGCTCCGAACCTTAAAATTTTGCCGGAGGGTAAATGAACATGGTAACGCAAGGGTTAATGCAATCAACCTCCGGGTGATAAACCCCTACCCGTTGCAGCGATACGGCGCAAAAATTCTACCGCGAGTTTACCGGCTATTAACCCTAACGGATCGATAACGTCTGAAAAGGTGGGTCGTTTCCGGAGCCTATGAACCGCATGTCAACCGCAGCTATCAAGACAGGTCTCGCGATCACGGCGGCAGTGCTGTCGATGTTGCTCAGCGGTTGCACAAGCTACCAGCCGGCCCCGAAGGCCTTCAGCGAAGCCACGATCCAGCCCTACCGCCTCGACAGCGGCGATCGCCTGCGCATCAACGTCTTCGAACAGGCCGGCCTCAGCGGCACCTATACGGTCGACCAGGCGGGTTACGTCGCATTTCCGCTGATCGGCACGGTCGCCTCGCGCGGCAAGACCCTGCCGGAGCTCGAAGGCATGATCGCCGCCAAGTTGCGCCAGGGCTATCTGCGCGACCCCGACGTGACGATCGAGGTCGATCGCTACCGCTCGGTCTTCATCATGGGTGAAGTCGGCCAGGCCGGACAATATGCCTACGTGCCCGGGATGACGGTGCAGAATGCGATTGCGGTTGCCGGCGGTTTCTCGCCGCGCGCCAACCAATCCAACGCCGACATTACCCGCAAGATCAACGGCCGCATCATCACCGGCCGGGTTCCGATCACCGACGCGGTTCTCGCCGGCGATACGATCTACGTCCGCGAACGCCTGTTCTGATCTCGATGCAGCAACAGCGTCCCCTGCGCATCATCCATTGTTTCAGATCGCCCGTCGGCGGAATTTTCCGCCATGTGCGCGATCTCGCCGAGGCGCACGCCCGCGCCGGCCATGAGGTCGGCATTCTCTGCGACAGCACCACCGGGGGTAGTCACGAGGATTCACTGTTCGACGAGATCCGGCCCTATCTGGCGCTCGGCCTCGTTCGCATGCCGATTCACCGCTCAGTCGGACCGTCGGATCTTGCCGCGCTGTGGCGCGGCTACAAGGAAATCAGAAGTTTGCGACCGGATGTGTTGCATGGGCACGGCGCCAAGGGTGGCGCCATTGCCCGCCTCATCGGTTCAGCCTTGCGGGTCAACAGGTATCGCGTAGCCCGCCTCTATTCCCCGCACGGGGGGAGCCTCCACTATCGCCGCCGCTCCCTGATCGGGCGGCTTGTCTTCCCGCTGGAACGGGTTCAGGAGCGGCTCGCGGATGCGCTCGTTTTTGTCTGCGACTTCGAGCGCCAGACCTATTTCACCAAGGTCGGTGCGCCACGTGTACGGCACGAACTGATCTACAACGGGATCGACGACGGGGAGTTCGAGGTGATCGCCCCTCGGCCGGATGCTGTCGATTTTCTCTATATTGGCATGATGCGGGACCTGAAGGGTCCCGATTTGTTTGTGGAGGCGTTCGCGCGGACCGAGCGCCTCGTCGGGCGACCGCTTTCGGCGTTGATGATTGGCGACGGCCCACAGCAGCAGGAATATAGCGAACTGATGCTGCAGCAAGGTCTGAGCCGCCGTATCAGGATGCAACCGGCGATGAAGACCCGTGAGGCGTTTACGCTGGCGCGCAACGTCGTCGTTCCCTCGCGGGCCGAGTCCATGCCCTACATCGTCCTCGAGGCGCTTGCGGCGAGAAAGCCGGTCATTGCCAGCCGTGTCGGCGGCATCCCGGAAATACTGGGGGCCGCCAGCGCCGCGCTCGCCGAACCGGCCGACGTTCAGTCACTGGCCGCCATCATGGCGCGCTCGATCAGCGAGAAGGACTGGGCGGTGCGGGTCATGCCTGAGCCGAACACATTCAAATCGCGATTCGCCGCTTCGGTAATGTCGTCCGATATGCTAGAGCTCTACCGGGAATTGTGCCGTTACCAGCCGTCCACGGATAGCGTGTCGTCTACAACGTAAGCGTTTCTTAGTGGCTTTCTGCTATCCGGACTGAGGGACTTCAGCGCCGGAAGACAGCCATGAACAAGTTTGACCGCCCGGATTCATTCGATCCCGAAGCGCTTCGCAAGAAGATTTCGGAAATCCGCTCCCGTGCGCCGGGCGAGATGCCGAGCGGCGAGCCGTCTGCAGAACTCAATCCGCTGGCGCGGCAAATCGCCGAACAGTTCCGGGCCGACACCTATTCGCCGGCCATGATCATGGGGCTGATGCGGCTCTTCGAGTTCAGCGCGCTCTTCGCCATCGGCTACGCGATCAACGCGCTCTACGTTCAACCGGGCTTCGAGCAATTGCCGCTCTATCTGGCGATCCTGATGGGAGGCTCGGCGCTGGCGGTTGCCGCGATGCAGATCGCCGATACCTACCAGATCCCTGCACTGCGCGCCTGTCTGCGCGTGATGCCGCGCATTCTCGCGGCCTGGGCGGTCGCCTTCGGTGGGATTGCCATCGCCCTCTTCTTCCTGAAATCCGGCCACCAATATTCCCGCGTCTGGTTCGGCGGCTGGTTTGTCGGCGGCGCGCTCTTTCTCGTCGCCGAACGCGCCTTCATCGCCTATTCCATTCGCCACTGGGCCCGCAACGGCACGATGGAACGCCGCGCCGTCGTCGTCGGCGGCGGCCAGCCGGCGAAGGACCTGATCCGCACGCTTGAGGATCAGCCCGACAACGACATCCGTATCTGCGGCATATTTGACGACCGCGACGAGCGCCGCTCGCCGAACGTCATCGCCGGCTATCCGAAACTTGGAACGGTCAACGAGCTCGTGGAGTTCGCGCGCCTGGCGCGCATCGACATGCTGATCATCTCGTTGCCACTGACGGCGGAAAAACGCATTCTCGAGCTCCTCAAGAAGCTCTGGATCCTGCCGGTCGACATCCGGCTCGCGGCCCACGCCAACAATCTGCGTTTCCGTCCGCGCAGCTATTCCCATGTCGGCGATGTGCCCATGCTCGACATCTTCGACAAGCCGATCGCCGATTGGGACTCGGTCGCCAAGCGCGGCTTCGACATCTTCTTCAGCCTGGTTGCCCTGGTGCTCCTATGGCCGATCATGCTGGGCGCCGCCATCGCGGTCAAAGCCACCTCTCCCGGCCCGATCATCTTCAAGCAGAAGCGGCACGGCTTCAACAACGAGACGATCGAGGTCTACAAGTTCCGCTCGATGTATACGCATATGAGCGACCCTTCGGCACGCAACGCCGTGACCAAGGGCGACCCTCGCGTCACGCCGGTCGGCCGCTTCATCCGCAAGTCGTCGATCGATGAACTGCCGCAGATTTTCAACGTGCTGAAAGGCGAACTGTCGCTCGTTGGGCCGCGTCCGCACGCCGTCGCGGCGCAGACCCAGAACCGGACCTATTCCGACGTCGTCGAAGGCTATTTCGCTCGCCATCGCGTCAAGCCAGGCGTTACCGGCTGGGCGCAGATCAATGGCTGGCGCGGCGAGATCGACAATGATGAGAAGATCCGCCTGCGCACGGCGTTCGATCTCCACTACATCGAAAACTGGTCGCTGCTCTTCGATCTCAAGATCCTGTTCCTGACACCTTTCCGGCTTCTCAACACCGAGAACGCCTATTGAGCACCGTCGAGACAGGCCGGTTCCCGATCGCTCGTCCCCAGCTTGCGGCGCTCTCGCTGCTTGGCTCCGGGCTCGTGGCGTTCGCCGTATTTCTCTCCGGCTTCGTCATCTTCGAGCCCGCGCCCTATGAATTGTTCCTGGTCGCGCTCATTGGCCTGTGGGCGCTCTTCGGTCTCAAGATTTCCCGCAGTGTCGCTCCCCTGCTCGCGCTCCTGACGCTGTTCATGGTGGGCGGCATCCTGTCCTTGACGGTCATGGTCGACTTGACCAAGGGCCCGATGTACATGGCGGTCTCCGGCTTTCTTGCCCTATCGTCGGTGTTCTACGCCGCGATCATCGAAGACCGCCACGAGCGCCTGCGGCTGATCTTCAATGCCTGGGTGGCAGCGGCCATCATTACCGCGTTGCTCGGCATTCTCGGCTATTTCGGCGCAGTTCCGGGCGCGGAGAACTTCACACTCTATGGCCGCGCCAAGGGCGCCTTTCAGGACCCCAACGTATTCGGACCGTTTCTCTCGGTGCCGGCCATGTATCTGATCCATGGCATCCTGACGCAGCCGATCCAGAAGGCACCACCGAAGATCGCCGCATTGATGATCCTCGCGCTCGGTGTCTTCCTGTCGTTTTCGCGTGCGGCCTGGGCGCTCAACCTCTTCTGCGTCGTCGCCTTCGTCTTCGTCATGCTGCTCAAGGAACGCAGCGGCCTCTTCCGCCTCAGGATCCTGGTCCTGGCGCTCGTCGGCGGGCTTATGGTCGTCGGCGCTCTTCTCGTCGCCCTTCAATCCGAGCAAGTCGCAACCCTCTTTTCCAGCCGGTCGCAGCTCGTGCAGGATTATGACGGCGGGCATCTCGGCCGTTTCGACCGCCATCGCCTGGGCTTTCTGATGTCGATGGAAAAGCCGCTCGGGATCGGGCCGATGGTCTTCAGCACGATCTTCCCGGAAGACGAGCACAATGTCTGGCTGAAGTCGCTGACCTCCTACGGCTGGCTCGGCTTCATCAGCTATGTCACGCTGATCATCTGGACGCTTTCGCTCGGCTTCCGCTTCCTGCTGCTCAACCGCCCCTGGCAAACCTACCTGATGATCGCCTGGGTCGCCGTTCTCGGCCATGTCGGCGTCGGCAATGTCATTGATACCGACCACTGGCGCCATTTCTACCTGCTCCTCGGCATCATCTGGGGATGTGCCGCTCTCGAATACCGCCATCGCCGGCAGGCACGCGCCGGCTGGAGCTCCTGATCATGGAACACATCGTTGGGGGCCGGCGCACGGCCCTTCCCCTGCGCCTGCTCCAAGTGCTGGAGCCGAGCGGCGGCGGCTCGGGCCAACACTTCCTCGACCTCTGCCGCGGCATGCACGAGCGCGGGCACCATGTGGAGGCAGTTTATTCGCCAGTGCGCGCCGAGGAAGGTTTCGTGCGCGAATTGAAGGCAATCGGCCTGCCGGCCGTCCACGCCGTCGATATGAAGCGCGCGCCGGGACCTTCTGATATCGGCCGCTTTCTTGAATTGCACCGCCTCATTCGCCGCGGCAACTTCGATATCATCCACGGCCACAGTTCGAAGGCCGGCGCGCTGACGCGCCTGCGGCTGCCCGGCCCCCATGTTCCACGTGTCTATACCCCGCACGCCTTCCGGACCCTCGACCCGACACTCGGCCGCGCCGGTCGCCTGATCTACGGCACGATCGAATGGGGCCTCGCCAGCTTCCTCACCGACCATCTGATCTGTGTTTCGGAGGATGAGTATCGTCACGCCCTGTCGCTGAACATGCCGGAAAAGCGGATGTCGGTGATCGTCAACGGCGTTGCCCCGCCCTCATGCGAGATGGCGCAAACGATTCGCGCCAGCTTCGGGATCGCGCCGGATGCCTTTGTCTTCGGCTTCATTGGCCGCCTCTCGGCGCAAAAGGCGCCGGAGCGGCTGATCGCTGCTTTCCAGAGCGTCGCCGCATCCGTGAAAAACAGCCATCTGGTGATGGTCGGCGCGGGCGAACTCGAAAGGAGCCTGCGCAAGGCAATGGCCGAGAGTGGATTGCAGAACCGCATGCACCTGACCTCGGCCTTCACCGGACCGCAGGCCGCACCGGCATTCGATCTTCTGGTCATGCCGAGCCGCTACGAAGCCATGTCCTACGTGATGCTGGAAGGGGCGGCCGCAGGCAAGCCTATTATCGCCACCGATATCGGCGGCGCCCGCACGGTCATCGAAGATGGCCAGAACGGCTTCATCCTGCCGAACAGTGACGACACGTCCCTGCTCGCCAAGACGATGGTCAAAGCCGCCGCACCGGAAACATTCGGAGAGCTGTCCGCCATCGCGCAAAGACTGAAAGACCGCTTCACCCTCGACGTGATGCTCGATCAAACGGAAACGCTCTATCAGAAGGCGGCCGCCAAACGCCGCGTGCCGGCCATCCTTCAGCCGGCGGAGTAGCGCTGCAAAGAGGGAAATGAAAAACAGATCAATCGCTCTATGGGGGATTGAGGATTGAGAAAAATGGTCGGAGCGGCGGGATTCGAACCCACGACCCCTTGACCCCCAGTCAAGTGCGCTACCGGGCTGCGCTACGCTCCGAACCGAGGAAACCCCTATATAACCAGCGCTTAGAGCGCAAGCGGGAATTTCGAACTCGGCGTGAAAAAGAAATCTCCGGCGTGGAAAAGCTGCGGGCACTCGGCGGGTCGATCAGAAGAAAAGTCCATTTTGTCGGAAGATCGCCCATGGATCGGCGATCCTCGATCGCAATGGAACCTTCACCAAACCTGAAATCACATCGTTGGAAACGCTGCCCCTGACGTAACGTGAGCTTGCCATCACAACCGATTTGAGGGACAGTTTGGTACTGGCCCTTGAGGCCTGGAGCCTCCCTTTCAGGAGTAGACCATGCCTCTTAAATCTCTGATGGCCGTAACCGCACTTGTCGTCCTGACGCTGTCCGGATGCGCGACGTCCGGTTCGACCAACACAACCTACGCGCAGTGGAACGGCCCCTATCCGCAGCCTGATGTTTCCGCATCCAGCCCCGGTGGTTTCCGTATGTCCTACTAGACGCGGCAACTTTAGTGTGAGCGACAGAACACGGGCCCTGTGGGCATCCCTCAGTCGCTCACGTCAATGCATGCGTGGTTTGCCCCTTCCCTTGGGCCTGCAGCATTTGAATGCGAGCCGCCAATCTCACAAACTGACGATCGAACGAGTATTCGCCGATTGCTCGGCCGGAACCGTCGGCTGACTGTTATGCGACCCACGACCGCGCAAGCGTCACGCCTGCGTCGTCGGTCAATTTTCCTATGGTCTTGAAGGCGGGGCGCCTCGTCGGACGAGCACGCGCTTGGTAGGCGACCGCGGTACTCTCAGCGCACCTGATCGAGCAGGCGTTTGCATTCCAGGAGATCGTAGAGCGCCTCCTGCAGCAGCGCCCGGTCTTCCTTGCCGACGGACGACGATTTGCCGAGCGAGATTTCCGGCACGTCGTCGCTGCCGCCGCCGAACGAGAAGAAGCGGCGGCTCGCCGGTGCCTTGGCGCGGCCGACGATCTGATCTTCTTCCGAAACGCCGGCCTTGGGCGGTGCCGGCTCCTCGTTGCTCGACGCCGCAAGCGCTTCGACGGTTGCGAGATCGCCGCTGGCAATGGCGGCAACGAACTTGTTGCCGTTGGTTTTCAACAGCTTCTGCACGCCCTTGATGGTGTAGCCGTGATCATAGAGCAGATGCCGGATACCCTTCAGGAGATCGACATCCTCCGGCCGATAATAGCGACGACCGCCGCCGCGCTTCATCGGCTTGATCTGCTGGAAACGGGTTTCCCAGAAGCGCAGAACATGCTGCGGCAGATCGAGGTCGTCGGCGACCTCGCTGATGGTGCGGAAAGCGTCCGGGCTCTTTTCCATGTGGTTCCCAATCCATGTCACGCGACTCACGCTCGCGGGCCGCAATGAACCGATATCATACCGATGATGGCACGAATCGGGTCCATTTCAACGGCTTATGGATGGGTTTTCAACCACATTTGTGGCTGAAGCCATGACTTCACGCCGCGGGAGATGCCGGCTTCTGCTTCGCTCTACGGCTGAGATGGGCCTTCAGCACGCGCTGCTTGAGCACGTTGGACGCCTTGAAGGTCATCACACGACGCGGCGAGATCGGCACTTCCTCGCCGGTCTTCGGGTTTCGCCCGATGCGTTCGTTCTTGTCGCGGACCTGGAAGGTCGCGAAAGAAGACAGCTTCACGCTCTCGCCACGCACGATTGCGTTGCATATTTCATCAATGACGGTTTCCACCAACTCGGCAGACTCTGTCCGTGACAGACCTACCTTGCGAAAAACCGACTCAGCCAAGTCTGCTCGTGTTACTGTTTTTCCGCTCATCTTCCCCCACCAACGTCTGGCACGCCGATCAGCGACCGAAGACTATTGCCCTTGCCTATTGTGGTCAAGCGCCTGCGTTGCCTCAGCATTTTTTACCAGCGTATCAGAACGGAGCCCCAAGTGAAGCCACCACCCATGGCTTCGAGCAGAACGAGATCGCCCTTTTTGATCCGGCCATCGGCCGCCGCGGTGTTCAGGGCCAGCGGAATGGACGCCGCAGACGTGTTGCCATGGAGATCGACTGTCACCACAACCTTATCGAGAGGGATGCCAAGCTTCTTGGCGGAGCCATCGATGATGCGCCGGTTGGCCTGGTGCGGCACAAGCCAATCGATGTCCTCGGCCGTCGTGCCGGTCGCCTCGAAGGCTGCCTCGATAACGTCGGTGATCATGCCGACCGCGTGCTTGAAGACTTCGCGGCCTTCCATCTTGAGATGGCCCACCGTTCCCGTGGTCGAAGGGCCGCCATCGACATAAAGCTTGTCGCGATGCGCGCCGTCCGAGCGAAGCTTCGCCGTCAGCACGCCACGGTCGGCATTCGTACCCTCTCCTTCCTGGGCTTCCAGGATGATGGCACCGGCGCCGTCGCCGAAGAGCACGCAGGTCGTCCGGTCGCTCCAGTCGAGGATGCGTGAGAACGTCTCCGAGCCGATCACCAGCACGCGCTTGGCAAGACCGCCGCGGATGTAGGCGTCGGCCGTCGTCACCGCATAGACGAAGCCGGAACAAACGGCCTGCATGTCGAAGGCTGCGCCATGGCGCATGCCAAGGCGATCCTGGATATTGACTGCGGTTGCCGGAAACGTGTTGTCCGGTGTCGAGGTCGCCAGGATGATGAGGTCGATGTCATCTGGCGTAAGCCCGGCATTGGCGAGTGCGGCGCGCGCGGCGCCTTCGCCGAGCGAGGCGGTCGTTTCGCCGTCGCCGGCGATGTGGCGCTGGCGGATGCCGGTGCGCTGCACAATCCACTCATCGGACGTATCGACCTTGGATTCCAGCTCCTGATTGGTAACAACGCGCTTCGGCAAAGCTGCGCCGAAGCCGCGGACGACGGAACGGATCATCTATTCAAACCTCATCATTCATGCCGGCGGAAAGGGCCTGCGGCGATTCTGCACCATGGTACTTCGCCAGATCGAGCTCGATCTTCGACTTCAGGCCATTCTTCACCATGTCGTAGCCGACATCGATCGCGGCTGCGAAACCTTCGGCATCCGCACCACCATGGCTCTTGATCACGACGCCATTGAGGCCAAGGAATACCCCGCCGTTGACCTTCCTGGGATCCATCTTCTCGCGCAGGCGATCGAACGCACCCTTGGCCAGGATATAGCCGATCTTGGCAAGCAGGGTACGCGACATAGCAGCGCGCAGATATTCGGCAATCTGGCGCGCGGTGCCTTCGGCTGCCTTCAGCGCGATATTGCCGGAAAAGCCTTCGGTCACGACGACGTCGACCGTCCCACGGCCGATGTCGTCGCCTTCGACGAAACCGTAATAGTCAAAGCCATCGATATTGGCTTCACGGATCAGGCGGCCAGCTTCCTTGACCTCTTCCTGTCCCTTGATTTCCTCGACACCGACGTTGAGAAGCCCAACCATCGGTCGTTCGATCTCGAAGAGGGCCCGCGCCATGGCGCCGCCCATCAGCGCGAAGTCCATGAGTTGCTGCGCATCCGCACCGATCGTCGCGCCGACGTCGAGCACGATGCTCTCGCCCTTCAGCGTCGGCCAGATGGCAGCGATCGCCGGGCGCTGGATCCCCTGCATCGTGCGCAGACAGAAGACCGACATGGCCATGAGCGCGCCGGTATTGCCGGCCGAAACGACGACATCGGCCTCGCCGGCATTGATCGCGTCGATCGCCTTCCACATGCTCGATTTGCCGCGGCCGCGGCGAAGCGCCTGGCTCGGCTTCTCGTCCATCGCCACGGCGATTTCACAATCGTAAAAGGTGCTGCTGGCCTTGAGCTTCGGATATTTTCCCAAGAGTTCCGCGCATTGCGCTTCAATACCGAACAACACGAACTTGATGTCCGGATGACGTTCGAGCGCTCTTGCGGCACCCGGGATGACGACTTCGGGACCATAGTCGCCACCCATCACGTCAAGTGAAATTCTGACCACGCGTGTCTTATCCTTCATTTCTGCCACACAACACGTGCCGTCGTGGCGCACTCACCTGGGACGCAATGACGAAACATATTGCTTCTGACGCTTGAGCCAAGCACGCGGCAGATCGCTTAACGGCTCTTTTGGCCGGTTTGGGGCCAAAATACTGCTTTTCCTTTGCGTGACAACCGAATTGTAGAAGAGGCTTTCGCGGCCTCAGTCCTTTTTCCAGTCCTTCAGGACAGCAAACGGGTTCGGCTTCTTGTCGTCCGCTGAGGTGCTCTCGATTCGCTCGCCGAAAGCCGCACCCGGCTTGCGCGGATAGGGGTCGATGGCAAGCGCCACCTGCTCGCTGACGACGACGCCGGCATCGATCGTGTCGCCCGTGAACGTGTCGGGGATGTCGGGACCATCCGGGTCGAGAATCATCTCGCCGCCGTCGTTGCTCGCCTGGCGGGCGAGCCGCGATCCTTCGGGAACCAGGATCGCTTCGACCGGTTCATGGATGTCGGCCTCGACGGGCTCGAGCGTCACCACGCAGCTTTGCACGATGCGGGCCGTGACATCGCCCTTGATCTTGACGCCATCCTTCTTCCAGCGCGCGATCTGCAGCTCTGCGCTGAGCGACAGCACGTCCCTGACGCCCCAGAGCTTCGCCAGTGCCGCCCTTTCCCGCTCGTTTGCTGAAAGCTGCACGCTGACAGCGTTCGCCGAGATATGCCCCACCTTCACCGGATAGGAGAAGGCCGGCTGGCTATCGTCTTTCATGATCGGATCCTTCCTCGCCAGGGCGATTGATGCCGCCCAGTCGCGAATGCAGCTGCCGCCTGGGTTCCGGCTCGCGGCGCTGATATCTCTTAATAACCGCTCTATTAAACGCCAGCGGATGGAATCTGCAACTGACCGGCCTCGACAACCTCTTCGGCAATGTCGGCGAGTTGCGCCTCGACAGTCAGCAGATAGGCTGCAAGCGCCTCCATCGAGGGTGCTGCATCGCCGCCTTCCGGATGAAAGTTGCGCTTGAGTGCCGCTGCCAAGGCGGCCGTATCCTTCGCTTCCAGCGCTGCCGCGTAGGATTCGAGGCGACCGTAATACATGCCGGCCAGCTTCTTCATCTTCTTCGGAACGCCGGCATCGCCCACGCCGAGTTCGCGGATCGAGTGATCGACGTCCTCGAAGAAAGCGTCGATGATCTCCTGGGCGATTTCCTGGCCGGGCCTTGCCGAAGCACGGGTGCGGCGGAAGTAGAGGATCAGCACAGCCGACAGCATCTCGAACCGCCCCATGACCGTGTCCGGCACATCGAGGTCGGTGTAGAGATAAGGTTGGCGCGCGGCCGACGTCAGCAGTGCATACTGACGCTCGACAATCGCGGCATTGCCGCTTTTTCTTTTGAACAGTCCAAAAATCATCACAAAGCTCGGGCTTGGCTTTCTCGAAATGCGCGCAAGCGCCCATCCCGTTGTTGCATGACAGCCGAAGCTGGTTTACCGAAGCAGGCACGAATTGCAATGGCGGATCTGCCATCGTTTCTCCAAGGGGAGCTGTCGTTGACGAAGCGGTATTTGAGAAAAAACTTTAAAACCCTCGGCCGCGTGGCGGCCGTAGCTACCATCGCCGGTCTCACCCTTTCAGCCTGCCAGTCCGCTAATGTCGGTGAAGTCCTTCATCAGGGTTATGTGGTTGACCAGGAAACGCTAAACCTCGTTCCGGTCGGCTCCAGCCGCGAGCAGGTGCTCCTGTCGCTCGGCACCCCGTCGACGACTGCGACCTTCGACAACGAAGTGTTCTACTACATTTCGCAGACCCGCAAGCGTCCCGTCGCCTTCATGAAGCCTCAGCTGGTCGACCAGTCGATCCTCGCCGTTTACTTCGACAAGGAAGGTACTGTCAGCCAGCTCGCCCATTACACGCTGAAGGATGGCAAGGTCTTCGACATGCTGTCGCGCACGACGCCGACCGGCGGCAAGGAAACGAGCTTCCTCGGCCAGCTGTTGAGCGGACCAGGTGCCGGACAGGCTGCCGCAAAGAGCCTGTTCAAGGACTTCGGCAGCAAGTAGTTCACCCATCACAAAGCAAAAGGCCCGCGGAAGTCTCTTCCGCGGGCCTTTTTCGTTTCAGCGATACAATCAGGCGAGGACGGCCAGAAGCAGCAGCGCCACGATGTTGGTGATCTTGATCGCAGGGTTCACCGCCGGACCGGCCGTATCCTTGTAGGGATCGCCCACCGTGTCACCGGTGACGGATGCCTTGTGCGCCTCCGAGCCCTTGAGATGACGCTCGCCGTTCTTGTCGACGAAGCCATCCTCGAAGCTCTTCTTGGCATTGTCCCAGGCGCCGCCGCCCGACGTCATCGAGATCGCCACGAACAGGCCGTTGACGATGACACCGAGAAGCGATGCGCCGAGTGCTGCGAAGGCCGAGGCCTTCGAGCCCGACAGAAGCAGCACGCCAAAGTAGACGACGATAGGTGCGAGCACCGGCAACAGCGAGGGAACGACCATTTCACGGATCGCCGCCTTCGTCAGAAGGTCGACGGCGCGACCATAGTCCGGCCGCTCCGTGCCTTCCATGATGCCGGGTTTTTCGCGGAACTGTCGACGAACCTCCTCAACGATGGATCCGGCCGCACGGCCGACCGCCGTCATCGCGATACCGCCGAAGAGGTAGGGGATGAGACCGCCGAAGATCAGGCCTGCCACAACGTAGGGGTTGGAGAGATCGAAGGAGATCTGGCCCACATCGGCAAAGTACGGGTACTTGTCACCATTCGCCGCAAAGTAGCGGAGGTCGTTCGAATAGGCCGCGAAGAGCACCAGCGCGCCGAGACCGGCCGAACCGATCGCATAGCCCTTGGTGACGGCCTTTGTGGTGTTGCCGACCGCGTCGAGCGCATCGGTGGATTTGCGCACTTCCGGCGGCAGATGCGACATTTCCGCGATGCCGCCGGCATTATCCGTCACCGGACCGAAGGCATCGAGTGCCACAATCATGCCGGCAAGACCGAGCATGGCGGTGACGGCGATGCCGGTCCCGAAGAGGCCGGCGAGTTGGTAGGTGAAGATGATGCCGCCAACGATGACGATCGCCGGCAGGGCCGTCGATTCCAGCGAGACGGCAAGCCCCTGGATCACGTTGGTGCCATGGCCGGTGACCGAAGCCTGGGCGATCGAGTTCACCGGCCGTTTGTTGGTGCCGGTATAATATTCCGTGATCACCACGATCAGGGCCGTCACGATCAGGCCGAGAATGCCGCAGAAAAACAGATTCCAGCCGGTGATGTCCTTGCCGTCAACCGTACCAATGGTGCCCCATCCGATCGTGAAGGACGTGGCTGCGCCGAGACCGAGGATCGACAACACGCCGGTGACGATCAGGCCCCTGTAGAGAGCGCCCATGATCGAGTTGTTGGTACCGAGCTTGACGAAGAAGGTGCCGATGATCGACGTGATGATGCAGGCTGCGCAGATGGCCAGCGGATAGACCATGACCGTCGCGAGCACCGGCGTGCCGGCGAAGAAGATCGCCGCCAGCACCATGGTCGCGACGACCGAGACGGCGTAGGTCTCGAACAGGTCAGCCGCCATGCCGGCGCAATCGCCGACATTGTCGCCGACGTTATCGGCAATCGTTGCCGGATTGCGCGGATCGTCTTCCGGAATGCCGGCCTCCACCTTGCCGACGAGGTCCCCACCGACGTCGGCGCCCTTGGTGAAGATGCCCCCGCCGAGACGGGCGAAGATGGAGATCAGAGAAGCGCCGAAACCGAGCGCGACCAGCGCGTCGATGACTTCGCGCGAGGCGGGCTCATGCCCGAGGCCGGCCGTGAGGACGACGTAGTAGACGGAGACGCCGAGAAGCGCCAGGCCCGCTACGAGAAGGCCGGTAATCGCGCCTGACTTGAAAGCGATGTCGAGGCCGGAGGCAAGGCTGACGGAAGCCGCCTGGGCAGTGCGGACGTTTGCCCGAACGGAAACATGCATGCCGATGAAGCCCGCAGCGCCCGAAAGGATCGCACCGACCAGAAAGCCGAAGGCGGCGGCGGGAGAAAGAAGAACCCAAGCGGCGATGAAAACGACAACACCGACGATGGCAATGGTCTTGTACTGACGCGTGAGATAGGCCTGCGCCCCTTCACGAATGTAGCCTGCGATTTCTTGCATGCGGGCGTTCCCCTGGTCGGCGGCCATCACCGACTGTGTTGCCCAGATGGCATAAACCACCGCGAGCAACCCGCATGCGATAACGCCCAATAAAATGGTCATTTCGCATTACCCTCCGTTACAACCCGCGGACTCACTCCCGGCCACGGGCCCCTCAAAAGCCGCGAATCACGCGCCACCTCCTCAAGCAGCACCCCCCACGGCGCGGCCAGAGTGCGGTTGCAACGGGAGATCGTCAAGCCCCGGAAAACGCCAGTGAGAAGGCGCTCCGGCGACTTTGATTGTCGGGAGAATGGAGTTAGGCGGCGGCCTTCCGCGGTGTGCGCTTCAGGAGCAGCAGAAGTACCAGGCAGACGATGGTGACTGGCCACACGACCGCGTTCAGCATGTCCCATCCATAGGCAGACAGCACTTTGCCCGAGGCAAAGGACGACAGCGCCACGGTGGTGAAGAGGATGATGTCGTGGAAAGCCTGGACCTTGTCGGCTTCCTGCGGACGGTAGCTGCTGGCGACGATCGCCGTCGAGCCGATGAAGCCGAAATTCCAGCCGAGGCCGAGCAGCACCAGCGCACCCCAGAAGTTCCAGAGTTCGATACCCATATGCGCCACAGTCGCACAGGCCATCAGGAGAAGCAGGCCGCAGCCGACGATACGCTCGGCGCCGAAGCGGCTGATCAGCCAGCCGGTGAAGAAGCTCGGGGCGAACATCGCCAGCACATGCCACTGGATGCCGAGCGTCGCGAGCTCGGTCGAAAACCCGCAGCCCACCACCATCTCGACGGGAGCACCGGTCATCATGAAGGTCATCAGCGCATAGCTGGAGATGCCGCAGACCATGCCGGTGGCGAAGCGCTGGCTGCGTATGATCGCGCCGAGAGGACGCACGGCCTCATGGTGGTGATCTTTCACCATCGCACCCGGTTCGGGCAACCGCAGGGGCGCGAAGAAGAACGCCGCGAGCAGGCAGATCGGCAGCAGCACGACGAAGGCGCCGGCAAAGGCAACGGGCGCGAACAGGTCTCCGGCAAAGATGACGATCTGGGGGCCGAGCACTGCCGAAACGATACCGCCGCCAAGGATCAGCGAGATCGCCTTGGGTTTGTAGAACGACGGGGAAGCATCGGCGGCGGCAAAACGCAGTTTTTGGGTGAAGCCGTTCGACGAGCCGAGCATCGCGAGAGCAAAGGCGAAGAGCCAGAAGCTTTCGCGGAAGAGCGCGACGGCGGCGAGCGCCGCGCCTGCGGCAGCGATCCCGGTCCCGGTCATGAAGGCAAACCGGCGGCCGATCAGGCGCGAGAGCATCGCGACCAGCACGACGCCAAGCGCCATGCCGACGTTGAAGGCGGTGAGAGGTGCTGTTGCCAGCGACTTGTCTTCCGCCAGCAACTGGTAGCCGGCGACACCGCCGATGGAGAAGCAGATCGGTCCGACGACGCCGAGAATGGCCTGCGCGGCAGTCAGATGGAAAACGTTGCGGCGCGCTTCGCGAAGGGTGGCCCCCATGTCATCCGCAGCAACCGCAACCATAAACTCTACTTCCTGAACTCGCTACGAACCTGCTTGGCAATACGATCGAGAACGGCATTGACCAGCTTCGGCTCGTCATCCTCGAAGAAGGCCTTGGCGATCTCGACATACTCGGTGACAATCACCGGAACCGGCACGTCCTTGCGTTCCAGCATTTCGAAGGTGCCGGCACGCAGGATGGCGCGCACGGTAGAATCGAGCCGCGACAGTGCCCAGTCGTCCTGAAGCGCCGAACCGATCAACGGATCGAGCTTGCGCTGGTCGCGCACGACGCCGGCGACGATCGAGCGGAACCAGGAGGCGTCAGCCTTCAGATAGGTGTCGCCGTCGACGTCCTGGCCGAGGCGATGGGCTTCGTACTCGGCAACCACTTCGAGCACGCCGGTGCCGCCAATGTCCATCTGATAGAGCGCCTGCACCGCGGCAAGGCGCGCGGCGCCGCGCTGGTTGACCTGCTTCAGCGGCTGATCCGAGGGTGTCTTCGTCACTTTTCCGTGCCCAGTTTCTTCTTCAATTCAATCATGGTGAGCGCCGCACGCGCAGCAAAGCCACCCTTGTCACCTTCCGACCGGCGGGCGCGTGCCCAGGCCTGGTCGTCATTCTCGACCGTCAGGATGCCGTTGCCGATGGCGAGGCTTTCGCTCACGGCGAGATCCATGATGGCCCGCGAAGATTCGTTCGCGACGATATCGAAATGATAGGTCTCGCCGCGAATGACCATGCCGAGCGCGACGAAGCCGTCATATTCCGTACCGCCTTCGTCAGCACCGTCGAGTGCCATGGCGATCGCCGGCGGGATTTCGAGCGCGCCCGGAACCGTTACGATATCATAGGTGGCCCCGGCTGCGTCCAGCGCATGTTTGGCGCCGTCGAGCAATGCATCGGCCATATCGTCATAGAAACGCGCTTCCACAATCAGAATGTGGGCTGCCGTGGTCTCTGCCATGGATCACCTGTCTTTGAGAGTTCGTCGCCGGTTGCGACCGGCAGGCGGCGGTCAAACCATGCCCGGCGCCGAATGGCAAGCAAATTCCGCCGCAAACGGCCTTTTGCCGCGCCGAACAGCGCCAGAATACCAAGCCCGAAGGGCTATCCTTGCCGTTCGGGCTTCGAACACAATCGCATGGTTGCTTGCGGTTTGCAGCGCAGAACAGCAAGTTCAGGTACCAGACAGGAATTGAACGAGGCATCCGCATGCTTGAGACCCATCAACGATCCGCCTCCCCCACGCCCCTCGAGCGGTCCTCTTCGATATGGATGGGCTGCTCTTCGACACCGAGGCGGTTGCCCGCGACGCCATGATGCGGACCGCACCGGATTTCGGCATGCGCAGGCAGTCGGCCCGCCCACGAGATGCCCGTCTCGCTGTACTCGACACGATCGGCCTTCCGGGCGACGCGACGCGGTCCGTGCTGAGGCATAGCGCGCTCCGCCGCCGCAGTTACCGTCATAGGATTGCAAAATCGAGGCATAAGCAACGTAACGTTTATCAATTTCGACGCTTGTCGGTTGACGTTCCCTCGATCGCGCGACACGGATAGGAACGGACCGTGGATGCTTCTTGCGAAATGCAAGCGTCAGGGAGATAGACATGACGGAAACGCGAAAACCGATCGTCAATCCGAAGACCCTCAACCTCGATCATTGGACGAAAGGCGAAGGGTTCGAATCGAGCGACGCTTCCTTCGGCGCGTTGCTGGGCCTTAAGGATCTCGGCATCGGCTACGGCGAAGTGCCGCCGGGCAAGTCCGGCTGCCCGTTCCACAATCACCACGTCGAGGAGGAGCTTTTCATCATCCTCGAAGGCGAAGGCACGTATCGCTTCGGCAACGAGCGCCATGCAGTTGGACCGGGCGACATTCTTGGCGCGCCTGCAGGCGGGCCGGAAACGGCGCATCACCTGATCAACACTGGCAGCGTGGCGCTCAAATACTTGTCCATTTCGACCATGGCAGCCACCGAGATCTGCGAGTACCCGGACTCGGGCAAGTTCCTCGCCAAGACGCGCAGTGCTGATGGCCAGAGGCGATTCCGCTTCATTGGCAGACTGGAAGACACTGTCGACTATTGGGACGGCGAGCCCGGCGCCTGAGTTTACCCACAGCATAGGATCGAACATGCATAGCGTGCCTATCATCGAGACAGACCGCCTCATCCTGCGCCCCTATCGCCGTGACGACTTCCCCTCCTACGCAGGGCTGTTCGGCGATGCCGAGGTGATCCGCTATGTCGGCGGGGTGCCGTTTACGCGCGAACAATCCTGGACCCGTTTCCTGCGCCAGGTCGGCATGTGGCACTATTTCGGCTTTGGCTTCTTTGCCATTCAGGATCGGGAAACAGGTGCCTTTCTCGGCGAGGCCGGGTTTCACGATGTACACCGCGCCATCACGCCCTCGCTTGAAGGCACGATGGAGACCGGATGGGCGCTTTCACCAAAGGCCCATGGCCAGGGGCTTGCGACAGAAGCGGTCAGTGCGGCGCTGAAATGGGCCGATCACCAATTTCCCACGCTCCGCAAAACCTGCATCATCGATGTCGGCAACCGTGCCTCAATCCGGGTTGCGGAGAAGCATGGCTTCAAGGAATTCTGGCGGACGACCTACCATGGCAACCACGTGATCATGTTCGAGCGCCACCAGAAGGCAACGACGACGCACAAGTTGCGTGCGCACGCCGAAACATGAACAATTTTTAATTGTTTTCCAGACCTTTACGCCACGGAAACGGCCAGATTCCGGGCCAGCTTTCTAGGCGTTGGCACGACGCGCCCCCGCCCCAAGCCGAGGAAACGCCGCCCCAATCAGTCGAAGCCGTCCAGCACGTCTCAATGCGGGTGACGCCACCCGCAATCGACGTTTGCTGGCCGCTGCGGCACGAGATGGTGACCGGTCTCCGAGGCCCATAAGGGTCCCGCGTTCGGGTAGGAGGCCGGCGGTCGCGATGTCGCAAGCAAACAAAGGAGCATGACCATGAACCGCATAGCCAAGCTTTCCGTCATCGCTGCCCTCTCCGCCCTGTCCTTCGGCGGCGTCTCCTACGCGGCAGGCGCCGCGATGAACTGGCCGGCCGAGATCGACCAGACAGTACGCCACTTCAAGGGCAACCACTTCAACATCGTTGACGTCGATACGCTCAAGGAAACGAGCCAGACACGGACCCGGATCAACGAAGCGACGCCGAAGCAAATCTCGGCCTTGCACGCTGCGGTCCACGCCAACAAGCCGCTCGCGGCCAAGCTGAAGGGCCAGAACGTCGAGATGAACAACATCGCCGGCGCTGAACAGGCGGCTAATGGCAGCCTGACCTTCTATCTGCGCTAAGCCGAAAACCGCCCTCCCAAAACGCCACCGCCCCCAGTCGGGGGCGGTTTGCTTTTTTTGAGACATATTCGGCAAAGAATCTCAGACTTCGCTCATGCCGGTTTGGGTGCCGGGAACTCGGCCAGGCGCGCCGCGTAACGGGCCATGGTGTCGACTTCAAAGTTGACGAAATCACCGGCCTTGCGGTCGCCCCAGGTGGTGACCTCCAGCGAATGGCGGATCAAGAGCACGTCGAATTCGGCGCCATCGACCTTGTTGACCGTCAGCGACGTACCGTCGAGCGCGACGGAGCCCTTCGCTGCGACAAACCGCGCCAGATGTTCCGGTGCCCGAAGGCGAAAGCGCACCGCGTCGCCCTCCGACTCCACCGAGAGGATTTCCGCCTTGTCATCGATATGACCGGAGACCAAGTGGCCGCCGAGCTCGTCGCCAATCTTCAGCGACCTCTCGAGGTTGATCCGCGTGCCTTTTGTCCAGCCCGCGATCGTCGTCAGCCGCAGCGCTTCTTCCCAGGCCTCAACCTCGAACCAGCGCTCGTTGCTGCCAGCGTCAGGCAGGGCGGTCACTGTCAGGCACACGCCGGAATGGGCGATGGAGGCGCCCATGTCGATGGTCTTCGGATCATAGCTCGTGGCAACACGCAGCTTGATGCCTTCCTTGAGCGGGGTGACGGCATCGACGGTGCCGATGTCGGTAACAATGCCTGTGAACATCAGTTTTCTCTTTCGTATTCCTCGAACAGATCTTCTCCGTAGCGCGCTTCGGCGACACGCGTGAAGCCTGTCGGCACGGACTTACGGTCAAATGGGGATGCAATGCCGTCTTCGCCAATCGTCCCAGGCCCGGTGTAAAGCTGAATACGGTCGACGAGGTCCGCATCGAGAAAGGCGCGCGCCGCGACCGCTCCACCTTCGACCATCAGCGAGGAGATGCCGCGCGAGGCGAGGGCCGTCAGAAGGTCCGCAATCGAACCGGCTTCGAGCACCTCAACGCCGGCGGCCTCCAGGGCCGCCTTGCGTGCGGCCCGGCCGTCATCGACATCCGCGTCCGGACCGCCGGATCCGTCACTGGAGACCACGATCACCGGAACATCTCGCGCCGTTCGCACCAGTTTCGAGGAAAGCGGCAGGTCGAGCCGGCGGTCGAGGACGATGCGCAGCGGCGAGCGATTTTCGAGCCCGGGTAGCCGCACGGTCAATTCCGGGTCGTCGGCCGTCGCCGTGCCGATCCCGACGAGGATCGCGTCCGTCTCGGCTCTCAGCATTTGCACCTGCCCGCGGGAGATGGGACCGGTGATGCGGACCTGCCCTGCCCCCTTACGGCCGATCATGCCGTCGGCGGAAACAGCAAGCTTGAGAATCACATAGGGCCGCCGGCTTACCTGGCGCATGAGATAGGCTTCGAGTGCGTGCTGCCCCTCTTCAGCGAGAACGCCGATATCGACGATGATGCCGGCATCGCGCAGGCGCACGACGCCGCGCCCGGCGACACGCTCATCCGGATCGAGGATCGAGATCACCACGCGGGCAACGCCGGATGCGACAAGGGCGTCGGCGCAAGGCGGCGTCTTGCCGTGATGCGAGCAGGGCTCCAGCGTCACATAGGCGGTCGCGCCCCTCGCCGTCTCTCCGGCCTCTGCCAGCGCCTGGGTTTCCGCATGCGGACGACCGCTTCGCGCCGTCACGGCGCGGCCGACGATGACGCCTTCCTTGACGATCAGGCAGGCGACGGAGGGATTGGTGGAAGTCTGTCCGAGATGATGGCGGGCCAGCCTCAGCGCCGCGGCCATGAACCTCTCGTCTTCACGGGTGGGTCCTGCCATGGCTCTATCCAGCTTTCGCCTATTCGCCCGGATCGCGCGCGATCTTGGCGCTGATCTCGGTGATGACCTTCTCGAAATCCTCGGCATGCGAGAAATCGCGATAGACCGAAGCGTAGCGTACGAAGGCAACGTCATCGAGGCTCTTCAGGGCTTCGAGCACCTGCAGGCCGATTTCCTCCGAGGGGATCTCGGTCTCGCCGGAGCTTTCGAGGCGCCGAACGATGCCGGAGACCGCCCGCTCGATGCGGTCGCGATCGACCGGGCGCTTCCTGAGCGCGATCTCGAACGACCGCAAAAGTTTATCCCGGTCGAAAGGAACCTTCCGACCGGTCTTCTTGATGATCATCAGTTCACGCAACTGCACCCGTTCGAAGGTCGTGAAACGACCTCCGCAATCCGGACAAATCCGGCGGCGGCGAATGGCGTTCCCGTCCTCTGCAGGACGGGAATCCTTCACCTGACTGTCTTCAGAACCGCAATAGGGGCAGCGCATGAGCGACCGATCACATGTAGCCGTACATCGGGAAGCGGTCGGTCAGCTTGAGGACCTTTTCGCGAACGCCGGCCTCGACGGCAGCATTGCCTTCGTCGGAGTTGGCGACCTTCAGGCCGTCGAGGACCTCGACGATCAGCTCGCCGATTTCCTTGAACTCGGCTTCCTTGAAGCCGCGGGTGGTACCGGCCGGCGTGCCGAGACGGACGCCCGAGGTGACAAACGGCTTTTCAGGGTCGAACGGGATGCCGTTCTTGTTGCAGGTGATGAACGCACGGCCGAGGGCGGCTTCCGCGCGCTTGCCGGTTGCGTTTTTCTTGCGCAGGTCGACGAGCATCAGGTGGTTGTCGGTGCCGCCGGAGACGATGTCGAGGCCGTTGGCCTTCAGCGTTTCGGCGAGCGTACGGGCGTTCTTGACGATCTGGGCCGCATAGTCCTTGAACGACGGATGCAGCGCTTCGCCGAGAGCAACAGCCTTGGCGGCGATGACATGCATCAGCGGGCCGCCCTGGAGGCCCGGGAAGACGGCCGAGTTGATCTTCTTGGCGATGTCTTCGTCGTTGGTCAGGATCATGCCGCCGCGCGGGCCGCGCAGCGACTTGTGCGTCGTCGTGGTGGCAACGTGGCAATGCGGGAACGGCGACGGATGATGGCCACCGGCAACGAGACCGGCGATGTGCGCCATGTCAACCATCAGCCAGGCGCCGACTTCGTCAGCGATTTCGCGGAAGCGCTTCCAGTCCCAGATACGCGAATAGGCGGTGCCGCCGGCAATGATCAGCTTCGGCTTGTGCTTGCGCGCCTGCTCGGCAACGTTGTCCATGTCGAGCAGGTGATCGTCTTCACGTACGCCGTAGGAGACGACGTTGAACCACTTGCCGGACATGTTGACCGGCGAGCCGTGCGTCAGGTGGCCGCCCGAGTTGAGGTCGAGGCCCATGAAGGTGTCGCCAGGCTGCAAGAGCGCCAGGAACACGGCCTGGTTCATCTGCGAACCGGAGTTCGGCTGAACGTTGGCGAAGTTGACGCCAAAGAGCTTCTTGGCGCGTTCGATCGCCAGTTCTTCGGCGATATCGACGAACTGGCAGCCGCCGTAGTAGCGCTTGCCCGGGTAACCCTCGGCATACTTGTTGGTCATGATCGAGCCCTGGGCTTCGAGCACGGCGCGGGAAACGATGTTCTCGGAGGCGATCAGCTCGATCTCGTGGCGCTGACGACCCAGCTCCTTCTCGATCGCACCGAAGATGTCCGGATCGCTGTCGGCCAGAGAGCGGGTGAAGAAGGCGTCATTGGATTGTTCAAGCATCGGCGCGAGGCTCCTCTCAAGGGTGGCAGTTCTTTAGCTTCCTCGCACGGCAAGAGCAATATCTGCTGTGCGGATTGCGCCATTTCCCCCATCTGCCGCGCCGAAATATCGCGAGCGCTGGCGCATGAAAAAGCCGCGCTTCCAGGGGAAGCGCGGCTTTAGGAATTCCGTGTCGCAAATTCGCTTATTGCGGCAGCGCGTCCTGATCGACCGAGCCGGCCGACTGCTCGACGCCATAAGGCGACTGCAGCGCCAGCTCGGTGGCACCGTCGCGCTGGTAGATGTCATCGCGGAACTGCACCACGCCATCCTTTGCGGACCAGGCCGTGATGTAGGTGAAGAACACGGGCACTTCCTCGGCGAGCGTGATCGGCGTGTTGACGCCGGTCTTGATGGTCGCCTCGATCTGCTGGCGCGACCAGCCGGGTGTATCCTTCAGCAACCAGGTCGAAAGATCGCGCACGTTCTGCACGCGAACGCAGCCGGAAGACTCGAAACGCATCAGCTTGTTGAACAGACCCTGCTGTGGGGTGTCGTGCATGTAGACCTGATGCTCGTTGTGGAAGTTGATCTTCGTCGACGACATCGCGTTGATCTTGCCCGGGTCCTGGCGGAACATCAGGTTCGGCGCCTTCTCGGCGTTCCAATCGACCGTTTCCGGCGACACTTCGCCGCCACTACCGTCGAAGAGACGGATCGAGTTGCGTGCTAGGTAGGTCGGGTCCTTGCGCATCAGCGGCATGATATCCTTCTGGATGATCGAGCGCGGCGCGGTCCAATAGGGGTTGAGGATGACCTCGTAGATCTTCGAGTTGAGGATCGGCGACTGGCGGTCGATCTTGCCGACGATCGCCGTGTGGCGCAGCGCCACGCGGCCGTTCTCGACCGCTTCGATATAGGCCGCTGGAATGTTGACCATCACGTAGCGGCGGCCGAGATCGCCGGACATCGACTGCAGGCGCACCAGGTTGGTCTGGAGCTGGCCGAGGCGGGTGTTGGCGTCGACGTTGATCGCCTTCAGCGTGTACTCGCCGATGACGCCATCGGCCGGGAGGCCGTGGCGGGCCTGAAAGCGCTTGACCGCGCCTTCGACGTAGGAATCGAAGGACGAGGAGACGCCCGCCGACTGCGGCAGATCACCGGAGACCATCAGGCGCTGGCGAAGCTGCTGCACCGACGGATCCGTGACGCCAAGCTCGAGCTTGACGCTGGTCTGGACCATTGGCCAGCCGCCTTGCGAAACGATGTTCTGGTAGTCGAAGATTGCCTGCTGCACGTGAGCGATCGTTTCCGGGCCGAAGACCGGCGTATTCGAAACGACCGTCGTCGCGGTGCGCGATGCCTTGGCATCGTACTGGTCGTCCCAGGAGCCGCGGCGTGGCGAATTGATGATCTCGTTCAGGGCGTCCTGTGCGCTTGCCGCGCCGGCAACTGCCACGGCGCCGAAGGTTGCTGCCGAGCGCAGAAAGGCGCGGCGCGAGAATGCATCAATTCCATTCTTTTTCGACATATTCCTACCATCCCAATGCGTTGGCACGCGCCCTATGCGCTGGCACGCACGTTGCCGGAGCCCTAACACGATCGTGGTTAACAAAGGTCAACCAACGAGCCACCCTGCCCTCACAAGATTTCACGATACCGCGAGTGAGGACCCTCATCCGGCAGGCGAAACGCGAAACGAATCCACGCTCAAGAAAACACGTGGCCGCACCTACCGCATGTCGTCGTCGCTGTCACAGCAATATGGCCAATTCGTGTCTCGGACAGGTTGAACGGCGACATGGCACGCCTTTTGCTTTTCGCCGCAACGGATAAGCCGGCGGACGAGCTGCAGGCGGCAACATTTTGATTTTCTAATACTTTCCGTTTGGAAAGCCGGCCGAACGCAGGAATGGCGTGCCGAAGCGGTGCGGCTTTTCCGCAACAGGATGAGAAGCCGGCAAATGGCAAAGGTCGGACACGCAGGGATTGCGCCCGACCCTTGAACTGGAGGTTCTACAGCGCCGCGCGTCTATTCAGACGCGCAAAGGTCGCTGTACCACATTGAGTTTCTGCATAACTCCTTAGATCGCTTCGATCTAAAGAGTTATGCAGGGCCTGGATTACAGGCGGTACATGATCGAGTCGTTCCAGAAGCGATCGAGGCGCTGCAGGAGCTTGTTCATCTGGGTGAACTCGTCCGAACCGATACCGCCGACCTTCTGGATGGAGCCGATGTGGCGCTCGTAGAGCTTGGCGACGGTTTCGGCGATTTCCTGGCCGTCTTCCGTCAGGCTGATACGAACCGAGCGGCGGTCGACGCGAGAGCGCTGGTGGTTGATCAGGCCAAGGTCGACGAGCTTCTTGACGTTGTAGGAGACGTTCGAGCCGAGGTAGTAGCCGCGGGAGCGAAGTTCGCCGGCGGTCAGTTCCGAGTTGCCGATGTTGAAGAGCAACAGGGCCTGAACGGCGTTGACGTCGCTGCGACCTTCACGGTCGAATTCGTCCTTGATGACGTCGAGCAGACGGCGGTGCAGACGCTCGACGAGGTGGAGGGATTCCATGTAGAGACCGCGGATGGTTTCTTCCTGAGGGTCTCGGGGCTGAGCCGCCTGCGGCTTCATCTTCGTGTTCATTTGACTGCCTCACTGTTTTGTTTGGCGGTGTCAGTTTGTCTGCCCGCCTTGAGTGAGACCCTATCGAATACGTCTAAAATTCTACTTAAACCGCAGCCTTAACAAGAGCTTGCCATTTGACGAGCCTGTCTCAGGGTGAATCAACTCTTACCTGCTTGGCCTGCCGCCAGCGCTGAAAGAAGAGTGCCGCCCGGAAAAGAACGAAGGTGACGGCAACCGCCACATGCAGCACGAGCAGCAAAGGCCGGGCGCCGAAACTCACCGGATAGAACTCATACATGGCGATCTCGATCGCCGCTGCGACCACCCAGACCACGGGCCCCCAGGAGACGAGCAACCAGAGGCCGAGCGCCGCAACGGGATAGACCACGGCGAGCGCCGTCGCAGCCGCGCGCCACTCCGGCGACAACAGATCGAAGCGACCGGCGCCACCATGGGAAAAGCCAATCAGCATGGCCCAGTAGTTAAGTGCGAACCAGATGCACGAGGCAGAGACCAGACGCAGGAAGATACCGAAGAGGATCTCGGTCAGCGATGGTTTCAGCACATGGGCAGAATCATGAAGCATGGCCGGCAAGATAGGGCGGGTCTTCCTCATCCGCCAGCGGGATCGTAGTTTCCCCTCCCCTGCCGCTATCTTTTTGAAGAGAAGAAATGCCGCAGTTCGTTCGCCCGACGCGCGGTTCCCAATTGCCGCCGCCCCATGATAAAGCGCTTGGCTAACGATGATTTTGACCGGAAAGGCGTGGGCGCGATGAACGACAGGACAAATCTTGTGGACAGGATCACCGGCCACCGCCGCATGCGCCGCAACCGCAAAGCCGACTGGACGCGGCGACTGGTGCAGGAAAACCGCCTGACCGTCGACGATCTGATCTGGCCGATCTTCATCGTGCCGGGCAGCAACATCGTCCAGCCGATCGAGGCGATGCCCGGCGTCAACCGCATGAGCATCGACAAGGCAGTGGAAGCGGTCAAGGAAGCGGCCGATCTCGGCATTCCGGCGATTGCGACCTTCCCGAACATCGACATGGGGCTGCGCGACGAGACCGGCTCCAACAGCCTTGCCGCCGACAACCTGATCAATCAGGCGACGCGGGCCTTCAAGAAAGCGGTGCCCGAGATCGGCATCATCACCGACGTCGCCCTCGACCCCTTCACCAGCCACGGCCATGACGGCATCTTTCGCAACGGCGAGATCGTCAACGACGAAACCGTCGAGATGATCGCAAGGGCGGCGGTCGCCCAGGCGGATGCCGGCTCCGACATCATCGCCCCCTCCGACATGATGGACGGCCGCATCGGCGCGATCCGCCAGGCGCTCGACGCGGCCGGGCACCAGAATGTCGGCATCATGTCCTATGCGACAAAGTTCGCCTCCGGATTCTACGGCCCCTATCGCGAGGCGATCGGCACCGGCGGCCTTTTGAAGGGCGACAAGAAGACCTACTACATCGACCCGGCCAACGGCACCGAAGCGATCCGCGATGCTGCCCTCGACGTCGAGGAAGGCGCCGACATGCTGATGGTGAAACCGGGCCTGCCCTATCTCGACATCTGCTGGCGCATGAAAGAGGCCTTCGGCCTGCCTGTCTTTGCCTACCAAGTCTCCGGCGAATACTCGCAGGTCAAAGCCGCCGCCGCCAACGGCTGGATCGACGGCGAGAAGGTGATGCTGGAAACGCTGCTCGCCTTCAAGCGCGCCGGTTGCGACGGCATCCTCAGCTATTTCGCCGTCGAGGTGGCTCGTATCCTTGCCAAGGGCCGTTAAGCGCGAGCTTCTGTTGCAGCAAATCAATCTTCTACAGCGACCTTTGCGCGTCTGATAAGACGCGCGGCGCTGTGGTGAGCCTCCAATCCTTGTTTTGCAGGCATCACCATCCCATATCCTGCATGCAACCAAGCGAGGCTTAGACGGATGACCATGCACAACGAAGACCTGAGGCTGCCGAGCAATGACTGGCGCGCCTATCAGGGCGTGCTGTCGCGACGCATCTTTGCCTTCCTGCTCGACTACGCCATCATCGCGCTTCTGTGGATCCCGGCGGCGGTCGTCGTCTTCTTCCTGGGCATCCTGACGCTCGGCCTCGGCTTTATGCTTTACCCGGCGCTCTTTGCGATCGTCGCCATGCTCTATTTCGGCCTCACGGTCGGCGGCCGCGAACAGGCCTCCCCCGGCATGCGCATGATGGGCCTGGCGATCGCCCGCACCGACGGGCGCCCGATGGACTTCCTGACCGCCATCGTCCACCTCGTCATCTTCTGGATCGCCAACGCTCTGCTGACGCCGCTGATCCTGCTGATCGGCCTCTTTACCGACCGCAGCCGCCTGCTGCACGACCTCCTGATTGGCACCGTCACGGTCCGCCGTGACATGTACTGACCGGAACGCGGCCCATTGTCGGCAACGCTAAAATAACTGGACGGAGGAGGCGGAAGCTGCAAACGAGTGAGTTGACGTTTTCCATTCTTCCGCCATGCTATTGTCATGAACAACCGCGCGCAGAGTGACCTCCGCACTCGATGAACACACAGACCACACCGTCTCCGCAATTCTACCTGACTGCGCCGGCAGCCTGCCCTTATCTGCCGAACGAGATGGAGCGAAAAGTCTTCACCCACATGGTGGGCGAACGTGCGCCGGAACTCAACGATCTCCTGACCCAGGGCGGCTTCCGCCGGTCGCAGAACATCGCCTACCGCCCAGCCTGCGAGACCTGTCGCGCCTGCATTTCGGTGCGCATTCTTGCCAACGAGTTCAAGCCCACGCGCTCCATGCGCCGGGTGCTTGCCACCAATCAGGATGTGATCTCGGCGGAGTATCCGGCTGAGCCTTCCAGCGAACAGTACAATCTCTTCCGCCGCTATCTCGACCGCCGGCATCAGAAGGGCGGCATGTCGGACATGTCGGTGCTCGACTACGCAATGATGGTCGAAGATACGCACGTGCACACGAAGATCATCGAGTATCGCCTGCGGGTCGAAGGCGACGGCATCAGCGAGAAAGCACGCGGGCCGCTCATCGCAGCAGCGCTGACCGATCGCATGGGCGACGGTCTTTCGATGGTCTACTCCTACTTCGACCCTGCGCTAGAGGACCGCTCGCTCGGCACTTTCATGATTCTCGACCACATTCGTCGCGCCCGCGAGCGCGGCCTTCCCCACGTCTATCTTGGCTATTGGGTCAAGGGATCGCGGAAGATGGGGTACAAAACAAAATTTTTGCCGCAAGAACACCTTATGGCCCGTGGCTGGGAACGCTATGAAGGCGGAGACGCCACCTTGGAAGCCGCTCCTACGAAAACGGGTTAGACATTGAGTTCATCTTCTGATGCCGTGATGCACCGGCGCGGCCTTGCCATCACCGGCCTCGGTGGCCTTGCCCTTTCCTTCGATATCCCGCTCATCCGTTCCGCCGGTGGCGACGTCTGGTCGCTGCTCGCGGTGCGCAGCCTGTCGACGTTCGTGATCGCGCTCGGCGCCTGGTTCGTGATCAACCGCGTGTTCGGCCGGAAGATTTCACTGTTGCCGGGCAAGACCGGGCTCGTCGTCGGCCTGTTCTACGGCATCAATTCCTGCACGTTCCTGCTCGCCGTCTTCAACACTTCGACGGCGAATGTGGTCTTCATCCTCGCCTTCACCTCGATGTTTGCCGCCATTTTGTCCTGGATCTTCCTGAAGGAACGACCATCGAACGCCACGCTCGTGACGATGTTGATCATGGTGTTCGGCGTCGGATTGATCGTTCAGGACGGGTTGGAAAGCGGCCACCTCTTCGGCGATGCGATGGCAGCATCCTCCGCCTTCCTGCTTGCCAGCGCGATCACGATCAGCCGCGCAAGCAAGCGCGACATGGCGCTGGTGCCGCTGGTCACGGCGATCTTCCCGGCAGCGGTCGCTCTGTTGATGCTGTCCCCTTCGGGATTCACGATTGCGGAACCCGGCTACATCTTCTTCAACGGTCTGGTGATGATCCCGCTCGCCTTCTTCTGCCTGGCGACGGGACCGCGTTTCCTCTCGGCGCCGGAAGTGGGCATGTTCTACCTGCTGGAAACGATCCTGGCGCCGATCTGGGTCTGGCTGGTCTTTGCCGAAACCCCGACAACGCAGACCTTGATGGGTGGCGCGATCCTGATCTTCGCCCTCATCGGCCATTCGCTCTGGCAGATGCGCAGCAGAGCGCTGAGGTCCGCGGTGGCCTGCGCCGAGTAGCGCTATCGATCAATTTTCACGGCGAGGACCGGTCGGCCGGGGGCGGCGCGACTTCTGTTCGGTTTCGCTGCGGCGGTCGCGAATCGGCGTCCGCTCGGGTACAGGCTCCGGCGCGCCGGAGGCCAGCCGGGTTTCCGGCATCTGCACACGCATCGCCCAAAGCTCGCGGTTGGTGTTGATCCAGGTGGCCGCCTCGCTCAAAGGCGCAGGATTTCCGCTTAGGGATTCGCCTTCGCGGCGCCGCAGGCGCGTGATGAGGCCCGCTGCCTCGAGGAGTGCTATGTGCTTCTCCAATTCTTCGCCGCGCACCGCAACGGCCGAGGCGATATCGGCGACACGCGCCTCACCGGCAAAGAGGATCTCGAAGATCCGCCGGCGTACCGGGCTGGCGAGCGCCAGGAGAATTTCGTCGAGGGCATTGGCGTTCGGCATCGTATCCATCCTGTTGGATGGGCAGTCATCCACGATACGCCGGCACATACAAGCGCCGCTTTTCGCTCAAGTTCGACTGTATTTCCAATACCTTAATGCGTGAATTCAATGCCCCGGATTGGGACACCAGCCATGCGGCCCATCGGCCGCACGACTGGTATTTTATGGTCAGCCGCTGAACTTTCCGCTGCGCGGGAAGCCCTTCGGAACGACGCGGCCGGCCGATGCGCGATCGGCCTGCCATTCGATCAGCTCATCCTTCGTCTTGGTAAAGACGCGGCCAGCGCTGTCTTCCCAGATGAGCCCTTCTGCGATCGTGAAGCAGCGAATGTCGGAGATGCCGCCATCCTTGTAACGCTGCAGCCGGACGCCCTTGCCCCGCGCCATCTCTGGGATCTGGACGAGCGGGAAGACGAGCATCTTGCGGTTCTCGCCAACGACAGCAACGTGATCACCCTTGACCGGCACGACCAGCTTGGTTTCGTCCGGCATCGAGACGTTCATCACCTGCTTGCCCTTGCGGGTATTGGCAACGATATCGCTTTCCGTCACGACGAAACCGTTGCCGGCAGCCGACGAGACGATGAGCTTGCGCGCCGGATCATGGACGAAGGCGGTCAGGACGTCCTGGTCGTTCTCCATGTCGACGATGATGCGCAGCGGCTCGCCATGGCCGCGACCGCCAGGCAGCTTGTCGCCGCCGAGCGTGTAGACCTTTCCGCCGGTCGTGAAGACCAGGATCTTGTCCGTCGTCTGCGCCGGAAACGCCACCTTGAGCGCGTCCCCCTCCTTGAACTGGAGCGAGGACGTGTCGGAGATGTGGCCCTTCAGCGCCCGGATCCAGCCCTTTTCCGAGATGACGACGGTGATCGGTTCCTTCTCGATCATCGCCTGCTGGATCGCTTCGACGTCGGCCTCCGGTGCATCCGCGAAGGTGCTGCGACGCCTGCCGATTTCGGTTGCCTTGGCAAACTTCTTTTTGACCTCGCCGATCTCCCAGGCGACGGTCTGCCACTGCTTCTCCTCCGAAGCGAGCAGCGCTTCGATCTCGGCCTTCTCCTTCGACAGGGCGTCGAATTCGGTGCGGATCTCGAACTCTTCGAGCCGGCGCAAGGAGCGCAGGCGCATGTTGAGGATCGACTCGGCCTGCAGATCAGTGAGCGAGAACCGCTCCATCATGACCGGCTTCGGCTCGTCTTCTTCGCGGATGATGCGAATGACTTCGTCGATGTTCAGATAGGCGACGAGATAGCCGGCGAGTATCTCGAGCCGGCGATCGATCGCCGCCAGGCGATGGCGGGACCGGCGCTGCAACACCTCGCGGCGATGCGCCAGCCATTCCGAGAGCACCTCATTGAGCGCCATGACCCGCGGTACGCGCCCCATGGACAGCACGTTCATGTTCAGCGAGATGCGGCTCTCAAGCTCGGTCAGCTTGAACAGCGACTCCATCAGGATGCCGGCATCGACCGAGCGGCTCTTCGGCACGAGAACGATGCGAACGTCTTCCGCCGATTCGTCGCGAATGTCTTCGAGCAGAGGCAGCTTGCGCGCAACCAGAAGCTCGGCAATCTTTTCGATCAGGCGCGACTTCTGAACCTGATAGGGAATCTCGGTGACGACGATCTGGTAACCGCCCCGGCCGAGATCCTCCTGGGCCCAGCGGGCGCGGACACGAAAACCGCCACGGCCGGTGCGGTAGGATTCGGCCATGCTTTCGCGGCTTTCGACGATCACGCCACCGGTCGGAAAGTCTGGCCCCTCGATGCCGCCCTTCTGCGGATTGGCCGGATCGTAAAGCAGATCTTCTACGGTCGCTTGCGGATGGCGGATGAGGTGCAGCGCGGCATCGCACAGTTCATGCGCGTTGTGCGGCGGGATCGAGGTCGCCATGCCGACCGCGATGCCGGTTGCGCCGTTTGCAAGCAGGTTCGGGAAGGCCCCGGGAAGCACGGTCGGCTCCTGGTCTTCCTCGTTGTAGGTGGGGCGGAAATCCACCGCGTCCTGGTCGATCCCGTCGAGAAGGAGCGAACAGACGTCCGTCATCTTCGCTTCGGTGTATCGCATCGCCGCGGCATTATCGCCATCGATGTTGCCGAAGTTGCCCTGGCCGTCGACGAGCGGGTAGCGGATTGCAAATTCCTGTGACAGGCGCACGAGCGCGTCATAGATCGAGGCATCGCCGTGCGGGTGGAACTTACCCATGACGTCGCCGACGATGCGGGCGCATTTCTTGAACGACGAGTTGGGTCTGAGGCCCATTTCGCTCATCGCATGCACGATACGGCGATGCACGGGCTTCAACCCGTCGCGGACGTCCGGAAGCGCGCGGTGCATGATGGTCGACAAGGCATAGGCAAGATAACGCTCTTCCAGCGCCGCCTTGAGGTCAACCGGCTGAATATTGTCGTCCCCGCCTGACGGGGGATTAAGGCTTTGTCCCATGGGACCTTGCTAGCGCAACAAACTCGGAACAGCAAGGTTTTCAGGGGATGCGATTGTGGAGAACCCCTTGCCCGCCAACAGTTGGCGCGTGAAGCGATCCGCTTGCTCCGGCGCAATGTTCGTGTAACGGTCGGACGGCTATGCGTCGGAGGCGAGCGCTTGGTAACATCCCGGAAAGCATGCCCGACCAGGAACATGTGCGGTTTGGCCAAGCGAATATAATTTCGCCCTGTTTCGTAATAGCTTCGGCTGTAGTTGATTTGGACGATTTGTGAGGGGGATTGCAAGACACGAACTGGCCGCCGAAAACTTCCGGATGTTGCCGTTCGCTCCCAGTTGACGCCCTCTGCGGAGACAAACCAGATTAGCCACGCCTCATCTTCGAAACAGTTACACAATCAAAGATTTTACGAAGGAACTCGACAATGATGCACACGCGCAAGATCCGCCTGATGATGGCGAGCGCCGCGCTCCTCACGCTTACCAGCCCGGCCTTCGCACTCGACGGCGCGGACCTGATGAAGAAGCTCGACGCGGCAACGAACGCGAACGGCACCTCCATCACCTATGACAAGGCCGAAGTGGACGGCGACAAGGTGACGGTGACCGGCGTGCAGCTGAAGGTCGCCAGCCAGCCGGGCGAACCGACGAGCCTGAAGATCGGTGATCTGACCTTCGAAGGTGTCGAGGAAACCGAAGGTGGCGGCTACTACGCCGAAACCGTGTCGTTCCCTGACGTCAATGTCAGCCAGGACGAGGGAAGCATTTCGGTCAAGGACATCCTGCTTTCCGGCCTGACGATCCCCGCCAATGCCAACGGTGGAACGATCAACGACATTCTTCTCTACGAAAGCGCCAGCACCGGCCCGATCGCTCTCAACGCCAAGGGCAAGGAAGTCTTCTCGCTCGAAAGCACCGAAGCGAACCTGGCACGCCAGGAAAATGACGCCGGCTTCGACTTCGACGCGACCGCCTCGGGCATCAAGGCCGACCTGTCGACCGTCGAGGACGCCAAGACCAAGGAGGCGATCGAAAAGCTCGGCCTCACCACGATCGACGGCGCCTTGACGATGAAAGGCAGCTGGGAGGTCGAAAGCGGCAATGTCGCACTCGAAGAATATGCCCTCGACTTCAAGAACGTCGGCCGGCTGAACTTTGCCCTGGACATTTCCGGCTACACGCTTGCCTTCGTGAAATCCATGCAGGAAGCGATGAAGGCCGCCGAGGCCAATCCGAACAAGGAAGAGGCGAACCAAGCCATGGGCCTTGCCATGATGGGCCTGATGCAGCAGCTGACCTTCAACAGCGCCGAAGTCCGCTTCGACGATGCCTCGATCACCAAGAAGGCGCTGGACTATGCCGGTTCGCAGCAGGGCGTTTCGGGTGAGCAGATGGCTCAGTCGCTGAAGGGCCTGGTGCCGATCATGATGGCGCAGCTCAATGTGCCAGAACTGCAGAACCAGGTGTCGGCCGCCGTCAACGCCTATCTCGATGGACCGAAGAGCCTGACGATCAGCGCGGCACCGGAAAAGCCGGTTCCGTTCCCGATGATCATGGGCGCTGCCATGGGCGCACCGAACACCATTCCGTCGGTGCTCGGCGTCAAGGTGACCGCGAACGACTGATCGCTCCGCTTGCTCCGCCCGGAGCAACCGACCTTACCACGAGCTTTGCGCGCCCACCGGGCGCGCAAACTTTAGCGGCTCAGCCTACCTGATTTGCCGTAGCCCGCAGGACCTCCGGTCCAGCTTCATTCAGCAGATCTGTATTTTGCACCCGCCGGCCCTCCACAGGACAAGGGCTGTTTCTACTTGCGGCCATGCGAACGGTCGGCACCGTACGTCTTGAAGGCGCGCGCTTCGGTTGCAGTGGCCGTTACTCTCTCCGAACGTCGTTCATGGCGCCAAGAAAATTTCACCGCCGGGCGATAGCGTTTTTCATCAAAATCGTGCATGCCACACTCAGGCGGCCGAGAATTCGACGTTCCGTGAACTTGAGAGCATTTCAGCCTCGACGAGGAATTCTCGGACTCTGTGTAAGAAATACAAATATACGCCTGAATATCATCTTCATATTACGGCAGATCGGACGTAAATGCTCGCCTGGCTCCAGCAATCTGTAAATTTCAGGGAAGAATTGCTGGAGGGGAAATTCGCCCCCGTCCGTGCCGATTACTATTCGGGTCCGCCAGGTAAGCCGCTACGGCTCCTGCTTCAGGCGCGGACGGATTTCCTGTCGATCTGGCGCGCCAGCGACTATACCGAAAACGTCTCGCAGACCCGGATCCTCGGCCGGCAGATCATCGTCGTCAACTCGCCCGATCTGATCCGACAAGTGGTCGTCAAGCGACACGAGAACTTCGAGCGCAAGAGCCCGCAGATGCGCCGGGCGCTCGAGTTTCTGCTCGGCGACGGGTTGTTCATCTCGAATGGAGACACCTGGAAGCAACGCCGGCCGCTGGTGGCCGACATCGTCCACGCCAAGAGAGTGCCGACCTTCGGTCCTGTCATGGAGAAGACAACCAGCGAACTGGTCGAGCGCTGGAACCAGATGCCCGACGGTGCCGAGGTCAACGCCCTGCACGAAATGGCGGGCCTGACCGCCGAGATCATCGCACGCAGCGTCTTCGGCAACCAACTCGGAGACGACAGTGCGGCTGCCGTGACCGAGGGCTTCACCAGCTACCAGTCGCTGGTCGATTCCATCAACATCGGCTATTTCCTCGGCTTCGACGACGGCTTGCCCGTCCTGCGCACACCGAGCCTGCGCCGCTCGGTCAAGCGCATCCATGGGACCATCGACAAGGTGGTGGAGGATCACCTTGCCGGCCGCGGCGACCACAATTCGATGGTCGAACTGCTCATCCGGCGGCAGCAGCGAAATCCGGAGCTGAAGCTCGACCTCGTCGCCTTGCGCAACGAAGCCGCGACCATCTTCATGGCCGGTCACGAGACGACGGCAGCCACACTTACCTGGACCTGGTATCTGCTTTCGAAAGCAGGCTGGATCGAGAAGGCCGTGCACGACGAGATCGCCAGGGTCTGCGGCGACCGGACGCCGACGATCGACGACGTGCCGCAGCTCGAATGGTGCCGGGCCGTCATTGAAGAAACGCTTCGCCTTTACCCGCCGGTTCCGATCCTGGCGCGACAGACGCGCGAGGCGGACATGATCGGCGACGTTGCCGCCGAGCCGGGCTCGCTCGTCCTGATCGTGCCATGGCTCTTGCACCGCACGGAAAGTCTGTTCGAAGACCCACACCACTTCCATCCGGAGCGGTTCACCGAAGGCCGTCGCCCGACGCCCTACAGCTTCATTCCCTTCGCCAGCGGCCCCCGCGTCTGCCCGGGCCTGCATTTCGGCCTGACGGAAGCGATCCTCTGCCTGGCGATCATCGCTCAGCGCTACCGGGTTCGCCTGCGCGAACGCCACGCGGTCGAGCCGATCTGCCGGCTGACCCTCAGACCGAAGGGCGGGCTTCCGGTCACTTTACACAGGCGAGAAGGCACGTCGCATGGCGCCGGATAATCCTGGCGTCAGGGGACCGATTGCCAAGCGCAAGGCCTGGACTTTCGCTGAGGAGCAACCGCCGCGTCTTGGGGACGCATTGGCAGGCGGTGACCGGTCCCGGGCCTTCCGGCGCTATTGGATTACCGACAATCTGTGGAACCTTGCCAATCTCACTGCCCATTTCGGCATGAAGCTTCTGCCGATGGATGCATGCTCACGCCTGGGGGCCGCACTCGGCCTTTTCGTAGTGCCGCGCTTTCACAAGATCGCCACGCAGCGCGCCCGGGATACGATCAAACATCTGCGTCCGGACCTGAGCCCCGAGGAACAGGAAGCCTTGTTCCTCGAAAACTGCCAGGCCCAGGGACGGCTGATGACAGAATTTTCCGTCATCAACAGGTTGCAGCGGCATGGCGAGAGGTTGCGGACCGATGGCCTTGCTCCGATCCGCGACGTGGCGAAAGACGGCCCCGTCGTCCTCGTCGGGCTTCATCTCGGAAATTGGGAAGTTGGGACGATCGCGTTCCGCAGTCTCGGTCTCCAGCCTCATGCCTTCTACGTACCACCCAAGAGCCGTGCCAAAGCATGGATCGCCGAGCGCGTCCGCAGCAAGGCCGGATTGCGGTTTCTGCCGCCGGGCATGGAAGGAATCCGACCGGCGATCAAGATCCTGAAGAGCGGCGGCGTCGTCAGTATGTTCTGCGACGAAGGCTTTGGCGGCATGATCCGCGGACCGTTCTTCGATCGCAAACCTCATCAGGAAGGCAATCTCGCGCTTGCCATCCGCCTGGCGCGCATGACGGGTGCCACGATCTGCCCCTGGTACGGCTTGCGCACCGACGGTTTCCGTTTCGAATGCCAGGCGCTGGAGCCCCTCCGGCTTCCGGCTTCCGATGAGCCGAATGCACGCCTCGTGAAAGATATGCTGCTGTTGAACGATGCGATCGAGCCCGTCGTTCGCGCGCATCTCGACCAATGGTATTTCCTGGACAACGCGCTTCGGCCGGAATGACGCCTCATGGTTTTCCGCCCACTTGGCTTCCATGATATGATCAGCGCTTGATGCCTTCAGACCCCGGCCTATTTACATTGGGCGGGGATCCGAGGTCCCCGCATTCCTGACCGATAAAACGGAAGGAGGAGCCCATGGGACTGAAGCATGCGGATATCACCGCTATCCTTGGCCCGGTCGACGAGACACTGATGGCCGAGTTGCTGGCGACGGGGGCCACGGCCGGCGAACTCGCCGAGGCCATTGCTTGGGTCAACAACGACGAGGCGCTGATCGGCGAAGGCCGCCACCTGCCGGCTGGCCGAGTTGCGGCGTTGATCGATATCCTGACGCCGGACAATGACGAGGAACGGGACTTCGCGACCTAGCCGATCAGGCGGCGAGGCTGCGCTAGTGATTTTTGATTGCATGCAAGGTTGCCCCCGCGCGGCGGGCGGCGCGAGCATCAGGCCACGTGTTTTGTGTTGAGGGAGGTCAACGATGGCAGCCAAGGAAGTCAAGTTCAGTAGCGATGCCCGCGACCGTATGCTGCGTGGCGTCGATATCCTCGCCGATGCCGTGAAGGTGACGCTCGGCCCGAAGGGGCGGAACGTGGTGATCGACAAGGCCTTCGGTGCGCCGCGCGTCACCAAGGATGGCGTCTCGGTTGCCAAGGAGATCGAGCTCGAAGACAAGTTCGAGAACATGGGGGCGCAGATGCTGCGCATGGTGGCGTCACGCACCAGCGATGTTGCCGGCGACGGAACGACGACGGCCACGGTGCTTGCTCAAGCGATAGTCCGGGAAGGCGTCAAGGCAATCGCCTCGGGTATGAACCCGATGGACCTCAAGCGCGGCATCGACCTCGCCGTCGAGGCGATCGTGGCACAACTGAAGATCCATGCCCGCAAGATTTCCAACAACGAGGAAATCGCCCAAGTCGGCACGATCTCCGCCAACGGCGACAAGGAAATCGGCAACTATCTGGCACAGGCGATGGAGCGCGTCGGCAACGAGGGTGTGATCACCGTCGAGGAGGCCAAGACCGCCGAGATCGAACTTGAGATCGTCGAGGGCATGCAGTTCGACCGCGGCTATCTCTCCCCCTATTTCATTACCGACCAGGAGAAGATGCGCGTCGAATTTGAGGACCCGTACATTCTCATCCACGAGAAGAAACTCTCCAACCTCCAGGCCATGATCCCGATTCTCGAATCGGTCATCCAGGCGAGCCGTCCCTTGCTGATCATCGCCGAGGATGTGGAGGGCGAAGCGCTTGCCACGCTCGTCGTCAACAAGCTGCGCGGCGGTCTCAAGATCGCAGCCGTCAAGGCCCCCGGGTTTGGAGATCGGCGCAAGGCCATCCTCGAGGACATCGCCATCCTGACGGGCGGCACGGTCATTTCCGAGGATCTCGGCATCAAGCTTGAAAACGTGACGCTCGACACGCTCGGGCACGCCAAGCGGGTGATGGTCGAGAAGGAAAACACCACGATCGTCGATGGCGCCGGAACGAAGGCGGATATCGGCGGACGTGTCAGCCAGATCAAGGCACAGATCGAGGAAACGACCTCCGACTATGATCGGGAAAAGCTGCAGGAACGGCTCGCCAAACTCGCCGGCGGCGTTGCGGTGATCCGGGTTGGCGGCTCGACCGAAGTCGAAGTGAAGGAAAAGAAGGACCGGGTCGACGATGCCCTGCATGCGACGCGAGCCGCGGTAGAGGAAGGCATTCTGCCCGGCGGCGGCGTCGCGCTGCTGAGGGTCGTCCACGCGCTCGACGGGCTCAAGGCCGCCAATGACGATCAGCGCGTCGGCATCGAGATCGTTCGGCGGGCGCTCGAGACGCCGGCGCGCCAGATCGCCGAGAATGCTGGCGCTGAAGGTTCGGTGATCGTTGGAAAGCTGCGGGAGAACAGTGACTTTGCCCACGGCTGGAACGCCCAGACCGGAGAGTACGGCGATCTGTTCCGCATGGGTGTCATCGACCCCGCAAAGGTCGTGCGCGCGGCGCTGCAGGATGCGGCTTCCGTCGCCGGCCTGCTGGTGACGACCGAGGCCATGATCGCCGAAAAACCGAAAAAGAACGGACCGACGCCGCCGTCTGGTGCTGGAATGGACTTCTGACGGCCGCCAGACGCTCATTCTCGCATGGCGAACGCGACCGTCGAGGGCTTGGGGCCAATTCAGCCGCGCCGTTCTACGGCAAGCACTGAACCCAGATCACAGGCAGACCATGAAAAAAGCCCGGCGAAACGATCGCCGGGCTTTCGTTCTTGACAGGTCTCTTCGACCTCAATCCTTCTTCTGCGGGATCGGGCGAAGCGCCAGTTCACGCAGCTGGGCCGGCGTCGCCTCGGACGGCGCCCCCATCAGGAGGTCGACCGCCTGCTGGTTCATCGGGAAGATCGAAATCTCGCGCAGGTTCTTCGCGCCGACGAGCAGCATGACGACGCGGTCGATGCCGAATGCCATGCCGCCATGCGGAGGCGCGCCGTACTGGAACGCACGGTAGAGGCCGCCGAACTGCTCTTCGACTTCCTGCTGCGACTTGCCGGTCAGCTCGAAGGCCTTGACCATGACTTCCGGGAGCTGGTTACGGATCGAGCCGGAGGCGATCTCGAAGCCGTTGCAGACCATGTCGTACTGGTAGGCCTTGAGCGACAGCGGATCTTCGGTGTTCAGCGCCTCGAGGCCACCCTGCGGCATCGAGAAGGGGTTGTGGGCGAAATCGATCTTCTTTTCGTCTTCCAGCCATTCGTAGAACGGGAAGTCGACGATCCAGCAGAATTCAAAGCGGTCACGGTCGACGAGGTTCAGCTCCTCGCCGGCGCGTGTGCGGGCTTCGCCAGCAAACTTGTAGAACTTCGAAGGGTCGCCGGCGACGAAGAAGCAGGCGTCGCCGTCATCGAGGCCAAGCTGGGTGCGGATCGCATCGGTGCGTTCCTCGCCGATGTTCTTGGCAAGCGGACCGGCGCCTTCGAGCTTTTCGCCTTCCTTGCGCCAGAAGATGTAGCCGAGGCCCGGCTGGCCCTGGCTCTGGGCCCAGGCGTTCATGCGGTCGCAGAAGGCGCGCGAGCCACCGGTCTTGGCCGGGATCGCCCAGACTTCAACCTTCGGGTTCGAGGCGATCATGTTCGCGAAAACCTTGAAGCCGGAGCCGGCGAAGTGCTCGGTAACCGCCTGCATCTCGATCGGGTTGCGCAGATCCGGCTTGTCGGAGCCGTATTTGCGGATCGCCGTGTCATAGGGGATGCGCGGGAACTTTTCCGTCACCGGCTTGCCATCGGCAAACTCGACGAAGATCTCGCGGATGACCGGCTCCATCGTCGACCACACGTCTTCCTGCTCGACGAAGCTCATTTCCAGGTCGAGTTGGTAGAACTCGCCCGGCAGGCGGTCGGCGCGCGGGTCTTCGTCGCGGAAGCACGGCGCGATCTGGAAGTAACGGTCGAAGCCGGCAACCATCAAGAGCTGCTTGTACTGCTGCGGCGCCTGCGGCAGGGCGTAGAAGCTGCCGGGATGGATGCGCGACGGCACCAGGAAGTCGCGTGCGCCTTCCGGCGACGAGGCCGTCAGGATCGGGGTGGTGTATTCGGTGAAGCCGACTTCGCCCATGTGGCGGCGCATCGACGAGATGATCTGGGTGCGCTTGACGATGTTCTTGTGCAGCGTGTCGCGACGCAGGTCGAGGAAGCGGTACTTGAGACGCACGTCTTCCGGATAGTCCGGCTCGCCGAAGACCGGCAGCGGCAATTCCTTGGCGGCCGAGAGAACCTCGATCTCCTGGGCGTAGAGCTCGATTTCGCCGGTCGGCATGCCTTTGTTGACGGTGTCGTCGGTGCGAGCCTTGACGCGGCCGTCGATGCGGATGACCCACTCGCCGCGAACGGTTTCAGCCGACTTGAAGGCCGGGCTGTCCGGATCGGCGACGACCTGGGTGATGCCGTAGTGGTCGCGCAGGTCGATGAAGAGCACGCCGCCATGGTCACGGACACGGTGGACCCAGCCCGAAAGGCGAACGGTGGAGCCGACGTCCGACTTGCGGAGGGCGGCACAGGTGTGGCTGCGGTAACGATGCATCGTTTTATCCCGGAATTGCGAAAGAGCCGCGCAGGCTCGTGAGACACGGCGCGCGGCACATGGTCAAAATCGGGCGGAAAAGCGCATGATGCGCCGGCTTTGTCAAGCCGCGCGACCGCCGCCGCCCCAGATGGAGATGCGTTCTAAACCAAGGAAACGGCCAGTCCAAGACCGCTTGAGACAGAAGCAGGCCGAAATGCCGCGAAAAGAACGGCAATCGTCACAATTCGGGGCTGTCCGGCCACGGAATGCGGGGCTACACATTGGAAGGCCTCACAATGATCCCCCGAGTCGCGGCCGCTTTCCCGGATGTCGCCTGCCCCATGTCTCAGATTCGCCCGCTCATCCCCCTCCTCGTCACCGCAGGCATCCTCATCGGCGGCAATGGCCTGCAGGGCACCTTCATCTCGCTTCGTGCGTTGGAGGAAGGTTTCTCGACATCCCTGATCGGCGTCGTCGGGGCCGGCTACAATATCGGTTTCGCGCTCGGCTGCGTCTATGTCACCCGCATGCTGCGCGCCATCGGCCACATCCGCACCTTCTCGGCCATGGCGGCAATAGCCTCCGCCGCGGCCATTTCGATGGTGCTCGTCATCAACCCGCTGATGTGGTTTCTGATGCGGCTGCTTGCCGGCATCTGCTTCGCCTGCCTGTTTGCGACCGTCGAAAGCTGGCTGAACGCCAGCGTCACCAACGCCAACCGGGCGCGTACGCTTTCCGTCTATCGCCTCGTCGACCTTGGATCGGTGACGGCGGCGCAATATGTCATCCCCGGCATCGGCCTCGAGGGCTTCGAACTCTTCGCCATCATCTCCATGGCACTGACACTGTCGCTCGTGCCGATCTCTTTTGCCGACCGGTCGAGCCCGGTGGCACCGGAAGCGATCCGGTTCGACGTCAAGGCGCTCTGGAACATTTCGCCACTCGCGACCGTCGGCTGCATCGTCGTCGGCCTCACCAACGCCGCCTTCCGCTCGCTCGGGCCCATCTACGCCCAGGGCATCGGCCTTTCCGTGACGGCGATCGCCACCTTCATGAGCGCCGGCATCATCGGCGGCGTCGTGCTGCAATATCCGCTCGGCCATTATTCCGACCGGATCGACCGCCGGCTGATCATCCTGATCGCCACTTTCGGCTCGCTGCTCGCCGGCCTGTTCCTGGCCTTCGGCGCCGGCAACGACGAATGGCTGAACTTTGCCGGCATCTTCCTCTTCGGCGCTTTTGCCATGCCGCTCTATTCGCTCTGCTCGGCGCATGCCAACGACCACGCAGCCGAGGGGCAGCATGCGCTGGTATCTGCCGGCATGCTGTTCTTCTGGTCGCTCGGCGCGATCATCGGGCCTCTTTTTGCGTCCTTCCTGCTCGACATCTTCGGGCCGCAGGCGCTGTTCATCTACACGGCGGCGATCCTCTTCCTGTTCATGCTCTACACCCTGCAGCGCATGACGGCGCGCGGGCCAGTGCCCGCCGGAGAGCGTGCGATGCCGTTCCGCAACCTTTTGCGCACCTCGTCCTTCTTCAACAAGCTCGCCACCGGCAACAACCACAAGCGCAAGGATGGCTGAGCCTGCGGCAAGATGCGCGCAGTTCGGATAATTGCTGAACTCCACAATCAGGTTTAGAACCGCCAGCAACCTGAACAGCAGCCGAGATTGCCGAAATGCCCGTCATCAGTCGCCGCACTTTTCTTCAAGGCTCCGCTGCTCTGGGAGGTGCCTTTGCGCTCGGCGCCGGCATGGCGGCCCGCGCCGGGGCCGCGCCGGATCCGCAGATCCTGACGGCACGCCTCACCGAAGCGCAGATCGGCAGGGATGGCGTGACGCCGAAGGTGATGACCTACGGTTTGGGCGAGGCTGAGAACAGCGGCGTGCCGCCGGTCCTGCGCATGCGCAAGGGTGCGCCTTACGCCGCGCGTCTCATCAACCGGCTCGACGAGCCGACGACGGTGCACTGGCACGGCCTTCGCATCGCCAACGCCATGGATGGCGTTCCCGAGCTGACGCAGCCCTATGTCTACCCCGGCGACCAATTCGACTATCTCTTCACGCCGCCGGACGCCGGCACCTTCTGGTACCATCCGCACTGCAACACGCTGACCCAGATGGGCAGCGGGCTCACCGGCGTGATTGTCGTCGAGAACCCCGAGGATCCGGATTTCGATGCCGAGATCGTGCTCAACCTCCGTGACTGGCGGCTTGGCACCGGCGGCGCCTTCATCGATCCGTTCAAGCCGCGCGATGCCGCGCGCGGCGGGACCTATGGCACGGTGCGCACCGCCAACTGGCAGCAGGAACCGACTTACGACGCACCGGCAGGCGGGCTCATTCGCGTGCGCATCGCCGCGACCGACGTCACGCGCATCTACACCATCGGCCTCGACGGCGCTGAGGCGATGGTGATCGCGCTCGACGGCAACCCGGTCGACAAACCCTTTTCCCTCGATCGCTACGACTTCGGCCCAGGCCAGCGCGTCGACCTGGCGTTGCGCATGCCCGATGGCGAGGGCCAGACCGTTTCCCTCGGCAATTTCCGCGGATCGCATCCCTGGACCATCGCACGCTTCCGGGCGATCGGCGCGTCGCTGAAACGCGACCTTAGGGATGTCGCCCCCCTGCCTGCCAACCCGATCGCCGAAGCGGACCTTTCCACCGCGACCCGTGTGCCGATCGAGCTGACGGCGACGGCCGAGCACAAGGCGGCACCTTCGATCTGCGGCTCTCTCGGCTATACGTTCTGGGCGATCAACAAGGTGCCGTGGCCGGGCGACACGCCCGATCCGATCGCGCCGATCGAGGAAATGAAGCTCGGCAAGAGCTATGTTCTTGAGGTCGCCAACCGGACGCCGCACGCGCATCCGATCCATCTGCATGGCTTGAGCTTCCGTATTCTCAACTCCAACAAACGGACCTTCCTGCCGCCGCCGACCGATACGATCCTGCTTTTGCCCGACGAACAGGCGGAAGTGGCGCTAGTAGCGGACAATCCGGGCGACTGGGTCATCCATTGCCACATCATCGAGCATCAGAAGACCGGCATGACGGGTTATTTCAAGATCGTCTGAGAATTTCGATTGTGACAGATACCGCGAAGAGCTACACGAAAATCTAAGCCGCATTTTTGCCACAGTGATTTAAATCTGATGATTGAAACAACCACAGACCTTGAGGCCGCCTGCGAGCAGCTGGCCCGTTCAAATTATATTACGATTGACACCGAATTCCTGCGCGAGACGACCTTCTGGCCGGAGCTCTGCCTGATCCAGATGGCAAGTCCGGATCTCGCCGTCATTGTCGACCCGATGGCCAAAGGCATCGACCTTTCGCCCTTCTTCGCGCTGATGGCCAATCCTGAAGTCATCAAGGTATTCCATGCCGCGCGTCAGGACATCGAGATCATCTTCCATCTCGGCAACCTCATTCCGCACCCGATCTTCGACACACAGGTCGCGGCCATGGTTTGCGGCTTCGGCGATAGCGTCTCCTATGACCAGCTCGTCAACCGCGTGACCGGCACCCAGATCGACAAGTCCTCGCGCTTTACCGACTGGAGCCGCCGGCCGCTGACCGACAAGCAGCTCGACTATGCGCTCGCCGACGTCACGCATCTGCGCGACATCTACAAGTATCTGGCTGCAGAGCTGAAACGCGAGGGGCGTTCGTTGTGGCTGACCGAGGAGATGGCGATCCTCGAGGCACGCGACACCTATGACCTGCATCCGGACGACGCCTGGCAGCGTCTCAAGATGCGCGTCAAGAAACCGATCGAACTCGCCGTCCTCAAGACCGTCGCTGCCTGGCGCGAACGCGAGGCGCGCGCCCGCAACGTGCCGCGCGGCCGCATCCTGAAAGACGACGCCATCTACGAGATTGCCCAGCAGCAGCCGAAGGACGCGGAGGCCCTGGCGCGGCTTAGGACCGTTCCCAAGGGCTGGGAACGCTCCAGCGCCGGAACTGCGGTCATCGAGGCGGTCAACGAGGCGCTAGCGATCCCGAAGACCGATCTGCCGAAGCTACCGCGCCAAAACCATACGCCGGAAGGCGCCGCTGCCGCAGGCGAAATGCTCAAGGTTCTTTTGAAGCTCATCGCCGAAAAGCAGGGCGTGGCCGCGAAGATCATCGCCAACAGCGACGATCTCGACAGGATCGCCGCCGAAGGCGAGAAGGCCGATGTCGGCGCACTCAAGGGCTGGCGGCGCGAACTCTTCGGTGAAACCGCGCTGAAGCTCATCAACGGCGAAGTGGCTCTTCGTTTCGTCGACAAGAAGATCGAGACGGTGGAGCTCGGCAGCTAGATCACCTTTGCGACAGGTGGCAAATGGTATCGGGCGGAGTCAAGTTTCCGCCCGAATCCGGCTCTAGCTGAAAGCCGGGCGGAACAGAATCACCATCGTCTCGAACGAAGGTGACTACTGCATGTTTCCTTTAATCGTACCCGATTAAAGGGCAAAAACATGCAGAAATTCAAAGTGCTACAGCGACCCTTGCGCGTCTGATAAGACGCGCGCCGCTGTTGGCGTGGCAGAGCGGCAACGTTGCGTGCCGACTGACACGTATGCCGCTTCTTCCGTACCGGGGCTTCCTATGCGTTGGCGCTTCTCCACTTTCGAAGGACTTCTGCTGCTGCTCGTCATCGCGGGCGCAGGGGCAGTTTACGCATGGGTTTTCTATGGAAAGGGCGCCCTGATCGGCGCCACCTACGCGCTCTTTATGTGCCTGCCGATCATTGCCTTCGAGAGACGCATCATCTTCCGGCGCCTCAATCGGCGGATCCACGCCTTCTCGACGCCCGTCTTCTTTGTCGCCTCGCTTGCGATCTACTTCGTGCTTCTCGACGTCGGCTACGCGGCGGCCGGCCTGATCATGCAGACAAGCGGCGTTATGGACGACAACTGGATGGAGGCGATGACGCCATCCAAGACGGTCCTGCTCTTCGCATTGGGCATCTCGGGTTCGCTCGTCTTCATCCTCCGGGTTCGCGAGCTTTTAGGCCGCGATGTCTTTCTGAGCCTGCTGACGGGCCGTTACCGCAATCCGGTTCAGGAAGAGCGCGTCTTCCTGTTCGTCGACCTCGCCGGCTCGACCAGCTACGCCGAGAAACACGGCGACCTCAGGATGCAGGAATATCTCGGCCGGCTGTTCGCGACGATTGCCGACCCTGTGCTGCGCTATCGGGGGTCGATAGACGACTATGTGGGCGACGCTGCCGTCATCACCTGGCCCTTCGACCGCGCCACCAACAATGCGGCCTGCATTCATTGCGTCTTCGACATTCTGGAAATTATTGATGTGGAGGCGCACCGCTGGCAGAAGGAATTCGGCGAGGTCCCGCGCCTGCGCGCTGCCCTTCATGGCGGCACCATCGTCGCTGCCGAAATCGGCCTCGACAGGCACAAGATCACCTATTTCGGCGATACGGTGAACACCACCGCCCGGCTGGAAGGCTTTTGCAAGACACTCGGCCACCAGGTGCTGATCTCCACCGACCTCGCCCGCAAGATGCGTCTGCCGCACTATGTCCGGGTCGAGGATCTCGGCGAGCACGCGATCAAGGGCCGCGGTCAAAAGCTCGGCGTTCTGGCACTGCGTGTCGGAGGCTCAACGCCTGCCCTTGCGCCCAGTGCGGCGGAATAGTCACCGTCGGGCTGTAGCCGCTTCAGCCGTGCAGTTTTGCGCCCTTGGTAATCTTGTCGACCAGCTTCTTGTCCGCATGGATGGCGATGCCGGCGACCGCGGCATCGTCCGGTCTGGTTTCCGCGAAAACCGCGCGATTGGCATTGTCGTGGCCGGTGGCGAACATGCCGTCGACATAGATCGAGGCTCGTACTTCTCTTTCGATCGCACGTCGTTGAATGTTGCCGAGTGTCTTCCCATCTGCAGCGAGCACGATGATCGGCTGGACACTCAGGGCGTTGTAGACGTTGCCGGCGCCGTCGCGATAGTCTTCACCGATGATATCGGGCTTCTGCCCGGCAATACCGGTGGCGAGGAAGGCGGTGACGTTCAGCTTCTGCCAGGTTGCCAGGTCTTCGCGCAATACGATCGCAAATTTGGTATCGAACATGACGGTCATCTCCATTTCAGCCCGACAGGGCGTGCCGGAAGACGCATTATCGGAGGGTGCTGCCGTCGATCTTGAACGATTGTGCGGGACGCGAGGTGACGGTATCCGGGTCGCTCCCGCCGTCGATGGCATCGAGCGCATAGAAGCGCGCCTGCATGGGAAATTTTTCGAACTGCACCGCCACGACACCTATGCGATCGGCGTGACGCTCGGCGGCGTCCAGACGTTCCAGTACCGCGGTGAAAGCCGTTTCAGCAGGCCCGGAAGCATCATCATCCTCCACCCGGACGAGGTCCACGATGGCGGCGCGGGAACGGAGATCGGGCTGCGCTATCGGATGATGTATCTGCAGCCGGAACGCTTGCTCGCCGCGCTCGGCGAAACGGGGCGCGCCCTGCCCTTCGTCGCAGCACCGGTGGTGGGTGACGAGGCCCTGCGGCAGGCGGTCGGAGAAGCCGTGATGGACCTCGACAATGGCATAGACGAACTGGCGCTTGACGACATCCTCGTTCGGATCGCGGAGGGCCTCTACCGGCATGCCGGCGCCAAGGACATCAAGCCGGGAAAGGCCGACAAGCACGCAGTTCTGGAGGCAACCGAATACCTTCGCGCCAATCTCGAGCGGCCCGTGGGTACCCAGGAACTCGAGGCCGTCAGCGGGCTCGATCGCTTCACGCTGGCGAGGCAGTTCCGCAAAGTTCTCGGCACAAGCCCGCATCGCTACCTCCTGATGCGCCGGCTGGAGCGCGCCCGGCAGATGATTGCCAGGGGAGAAAGTCTTGCAGGTGCTGCGCTCGAAACCGGCTTTGCCGATCAGGCGCATTTCACCCGCCATTTCAAGCGCGCCTATGGCATAACACCAGGACGCTGGGCGAGCCTCGCCGTCGCCGGCTGAGCCTGTCACCAAAGCTTCATCGGTCTGTCAGACAAGCATCACCCCTTCGTCATCTAAGCCGCCTATCGGGTTGCGGTCTACAGCGCCGCGCGTCTTATCAGACGCGTAAAGGTCGCTGTAGCACTTCGAATTGCTGCATGTCTTTGTCCTTAAATCGAGGGCGATTTAAGGAGGCATGCAGGAGGCTCCAACCCATGGTGACTTTTATGACGAAAACGCTTCTCGCCACCGCGGCGCTCTCACTTTTGATGACGATGGCCGCCTCGGCCGAGGAAAAGTCCTTCACCGCAACGCTGAAGGGTCACGCGATCCTGCCGGCGAACACGATCATCGCCGCTCCCTCGGATGCACCCGATTACCTGAAGACCTCCGGCAAGTTCACCTCCGCGGACCGCAAGCGCGCAGAAGCGCTCGGCACCGTGCCGGGCAAGGACGGCGTTCGCCCGACCGGGCTTTCGCTGCCCTTCAACGGCCAGCCGATGCAAGGCTTTTCCGGCATCAAGGCGATGGAGGACGGTACGTTCTGGAGCCTCTCCGACAATGGCTTCGGCAACAAGCTGAACTCCACCGACGCCATGCTGATGCTGCATCACGTCAAGATGGACTGGGATGGGGGCAAGGTCGAAGCGCTGAAGACCCTCTTCCTCACCGACCCGGACAAGAAGGCACCCTTCCCGATCGTCATGGAAGGTTCTGACAAGCGCTATCTCACCGGGGCGGATTTCGACGTCGAATCGATCCAGCCGGTCGCCGACGGCTTCTGGGTTGGCGAAGAATTCGGACCCTACATCCTCAAGTTCGATCTCGACGGCAAGCTGACGGACGTCGTTGCGACGACGGTCGATGGCAAGCCGGTCCTGTCGCCCGACAATCCGACGCTGACGCTGCAGGCCGACCCGTCGAAGAAGACGCCCGCTTTCAACCTGAAGCGCTCCGGCGGCTATGAAGGCATGGCCCTTTCCAAGGATGGCAGCAAGCTCTATGGCCTGCTCGAAGGCCCCCTCTGGACGGACGGCGAAACGGTCGAGCAGGCCGATGGTCGCCCGGCGCTGCGCATCATCGAACTCGATGTCGCGAGCAAGGCCTGGACCGGTCGCAGCTGGCTCTATCCGCTGGCTGAAGGCGGCGAGGCGATCGGCGACTTCAACATGCTCGACGACAAGACCGCGCTGGTGATCGAACGCGACAACGGCGCCGGCACGGTCGACAAGGCGTGTGCCGACCCGAAGGACCCGAAGCCGGACTGCTTCGCCACCGGCTCCAAGGTCAAGCGCATCTACAAGATCGCCTTCGATGACAGCAATGTCGGCAAGGCCGTCCGCAAGATCGGCTACATCGACCTGCTCAAGATCGCCGACCCGGATAACAAGAAGCGCCAGGGCGGCGGCGAAGGCTTCTACGACATGCCCTTCGTCACCATCGAGAACGTCGACCGCGTCAATGAGACCCACATCATCGTCGGCAACGACAACAACCTGCCGTTCTCGGCCGGTCGCGCGCTCGACAAGGCCGATGACAATGAATTCGTGCTGCTCGAAGTCGGCGATTTCCTGAAGGCCGAATAATCAAAAAGGGCGCGCCAGCCCAGGTTGGCGCGCCCTTTCCGCAAGAAACAAGATTTTCCTCAGCCTCAGCTTTCGAAGTGGAAAGCGAGCCTCTTGCCGGTGAGCTTGCCGAGTTGCTGCAGGCGCCCATCCAGCCGCTCGCCGGCAAACTCCGAATAGGCGGCCGGAACGACGATCTCGAGATCCACGTCCGGCTGGGACGATTTGCGGAACGTCAGGTTCTGCGTAATCCCCGGCATCGACGCCGAGAACAGGTAGGCGACACGCAGCAGGCCGCCGAGCAGCTTCGCCAGTTCCAGCAAGCGCGGCGTGGTGATACCGGCAAGCGCGTTCGTGGCGCCGTCATCGTTCAGCCCTTCGAAGCGGTAGTAGTTGGCAAGCGCGATATAGGCGCGGCCCGCATGGGTGATACCGGAGAAGGTCGAGTGGGCGATGATGTTCAGCGCCTGCAGGCCGCGATAGTCGGGATGCGCGCGCCAGCTGATATCGGCGAGCAGGCACGCGGCCTGACGATAACGGCTTTCCTCTTCCGTCTCTTCTATCCCGAAGAACGGCACCATGCGGCCCGTCCAGTCGGCCAGTTCACGCGCATGCTCGGGTGAGCGGGCGCGCAGGATGGCGATTTCATTCGCCGCCGTCAGCAGCGGATCCTGGGCGCGTTCCTCGTCCTTCAGCAACGAGAACAGATAGCCTTCGCGCACACCGAGTGCCGAGAAGGAAATCCGCTCCGGCTTCATGATCGAGAGTGCTTCCTGCATGGCGATCGCCCCGAAGGGCAGAAGGCTGCGGCGGCTCTTCGAGATCGTCGCATAGGCCGACGGCTTGATGCTCTTCGGCTCGATCACTTCAGGCAGCAGCGCCATCGCCTCGTCGTAGGAAATCTCGTAGCCCTGCATCATGTGCAGCGGATAGTCCCGGGTCTCCATGTGCAGCTTGGCGATCGAGCGCCATGTGCCGCCGACGGCGTAGAAGGTGCGGCCCGTACCGGTCCTCAGCACGGCCGAGTTCTTCATGAACTTGCGCACCCAGGTGCGCGCTTTCGTGAGCGAGCCATTGCTGTGTTCGAACAGCCGGATGCCGCCGAGCGGCAGGGTGATACCCTTGCCGATCTTCGTGCCCGAGACGTCGACGAGCTCAAGGGAACCGCCGCCAAGGTCGCCGACGACGCCATCAGGATCGTGATAGCCGCTGACGATACCCATCGCGGAATAATAGGCCTCCTCCTCGCCGGTGAGGATACGGACCTTATGGCCGAGGATCGCCTCCGCCTTCTCGATGAAGGCCGGACCGTTGCTCGCTTCGCGTGCTGCCGCCGTGGCGAGCACATACATCGATATGGCACGCGCCTGCTTCGAGAGCGCGTGGAAGCGATGCAGCGCCCTGAGCGCGCGCTCGACGCTTTCTTCGTCCATGCGTCCGGTCGCATCGATGCCCTTGCCGAGACCGCACATCACCTTTTCGTTGAACAGCATGGCCGGCGAGCGGCTCAGGCCTTCATAGACGACAAGGCGGATGGAGTTCGAACCGATATCGATAACGGAAACCGGGCGGATGCCGGGCAGACGCCCCTGCGCTTCTGATTCGACCATGCAATTCCAGTTTATTTGTGCCAGCCGCTCTTCCAGCCAGCTATGAGCTTCGGTGCGCTGGACTTCAGGGCTTCACCCCGGCCGGAGAGGCTGGGATTGGTCATGAAATAGTGCTGTGCGTTGAAAGGCTCGGCGTCCTTGCCGACTTCCATCCGGCGAGAGGTGCCATCAGGAAGAATTTCGTAGCTCTGCTGGTTGTCGATGAGATTGCCCAGCATGATCTGCGACAGAACCTGTTCGTGCACAGTCCGGTTGATGAGAGGCACGAGCGTCTCGACCCGCCGGTCCAGATTGCGCGGCATCATATCCGCCGAGCCGATATAGACAAGGGCATTTTCCGATGGAAGCCCATGGCCGTTGCCGAAGCAGAATATGCGGGAATGTTCGAGGAAACGGCCGACGATGGACTTGACACGGATGTTGTCGGAGAGCCCGGGGACTTGCGGCCGAAGGCAGCAGATGCCGCGCACCACGAGGTCGATCTCGACGCCGGCGCGGCTCGCCTTGTAGAGCGCGTCGATGATTTCCGGGTCGACGAGAGAATTCATCTTCATCCAGATCGCCGCCGGGCGCCCGGCCTTGGCATGTTCGATCTCTTCGTCGACGTGCTTGAGGATGCGCGGGCGCAGCGTGTGCGGCGAAACCGCGAGCTTCATGCCGGCTTCCGGCTCGCCATAGCCGGTGATGAAGTTGAAGATGTTCGCCATGTCGTGGGCGATCACCGGGTTGCAGGTGAAGAACGACAGGTCGGTATAGATCTTCGCCGTCACCGGGTGATAGTTGCCGGTGCCGAGGTGGCAGTAGGTCCTGAGCCTGCCTTCCTCACGCCGCACCACCATCGACATCTTGGCGTGAGTCTTGAGTTCGATGAAACCGAAAACGACCTGCACGCCGGCGCGCTCGAGGTCGCGCGCCCAGCGGATATTGGCCTCCTCGTCGAAACGGGCCTTGAGCTCGACCAGCGCCGTCACCGACTTGCCGGCTTCAGCCGCATCGATCAGCGCGCGCACGATCGGACTGTCGTTCGAGGTGCGGTAGAGCGTCTGCTTGATGGCGACCACTTCAGGATCGCGTGCCGCCTGCAACAGGAACTGCACGACGACGTCGAAGGATTCGTAGGGGTGGTGGACCACCATGTCCTTCTCGCGGATCGCCGCCAGGCAATCGCCGGCATGCTCGCGGACGCGCTCGGGAAAGCGCGGATTGTAGGGGTCGAAGCGCAGATCGTCGCGCGGCGCCTTGGTGATTTCAGAGAGCGTGTTGAGCGCCAGCAGGCCGGGGAGAACGGCGATGCGGTTTTCCGGAACGCCGAGTTCCTGCACGACGAACTGGCGCAGCGACGCCGGCATTTCCGAATCGGTCTCGATGCGGATCACCGAACCACGGCGACGGCGCTTCAACGCGGTTTCGAAGAAGCGCACCAGGTCTTCGGCTTCTTCCTCCACTTCGATATCGCTGTCGCGGATGATGCGGAAGGTACCGGAACCCTTGACCTCGTAACCGGGGAACAGCCGATCGATGAACTGGCTGACCATATCTTCGAGCGTAATATAGCGGATGACGTTCTTGACGTCGGGCAGCCGGATAAAGCGGTCGAGCGCGACCGGCAGGCGCAAGAGCGCGGTCATCGGCTCGCGGCCAGTCTTGCTGACGAGCTGCAGGCCCATCGAGAAGCCTAAGTTCGGAATGAACGGGAACGGGTGCGCCGGATCGATCGAGAGCGGCGTCAGCACCGGGAAGATCGACTGGTCGAACTCGTTGGCAAGCCAGCTCCTGTCCTGCGCCGACAGCGACGCCGGGCGCACGATCAGGATGTCTTCCTTGGCGAGATACTGCTGCAGGACCGCAAGCGAGGCCTGCTGCTCCATCTGCAGATTGTCGATTTCCTTGAGGATGTCTTCGAGCTGTTCGACCGGCGTCTTACCATCGGGCGAGCGCATGGAAAGGCCCTGGCGCACCTGCCCTTCCAGGCCCGCAACGCGCACCATGAAGAACTCGTCGAGGTTGGCAGCGGAGATCGACAGGAAGCGAATCCGCTCCAGCAGCGGATGTGCCGTATTCAGCGTTTCTTCGAGCACGCGACGATTGAACTGCAGCCAGGAGAATTCGCGGTTGATGAAGCGCCGCGGGCTGGTCAGCAGATCGATGTCCTCCACTGCCGCCTGGTTTTCGTTCACCGCCGATACCGCGTTATCCATGCTCATTCGATCCCATTGCTCCGGTTGCACCGGCTATCTCAGTTTGACGACGGTTCTGTGACAGTCAATCGGACCGCCGCCGATTCCCCAGTTCTTCGAGAACTTCGGAAGCAAGTGCCCGGCTGAGCTTCGTTCCGCGGGAAAGTGCCAGATGGTCGATGCGCTCGACGATCGTCTGCGCCGCCTCCAGCGACCGCTCCATGCGCTGAACGATATAGCCCACGAGCCGCTCGTCGACGAAGAGCTGGCGGTCGGCGAAAAGCTTGATCAGCACCTGCGTCAGCAACTCGTCATCCGGCTCGCCGATCTCGACGATGGTCGCCGCCTTCAGGCGCGAGCGCAGATCCGGCAGCGTCACCGGCCAGGACATCGGCCATAGCCGCGTCGTCATCAGGAGACCGGTGCCATGCTGGCGCACGTTGTTGATGACGTGGAAAAGCGTCGTGTCGTCAAAGCCACTGCGGTCGGCGTCCTCGAAGAGGACAGGCTTCTCCGCCGCAATCAGCGCGGCATCCGAGCCGGCGAGCGGATGGATCGTTTCGGCCCCTGCCCGCTCTTTCCAGATGCTGGCGAGATGCGATTTGCCGGAGCCGACGGGCCCGGCGATGATGACGACCGGCGACGGCCAGTCCGGCCAGTGGTCGACGATGGCGATCGCAGCGCTCAGCCTGTCGGAGACGAGCAGGTCCTCACGGCCCGTCGCCGGATCGTGGCCGAAGGCCAGGGGTATTTGTTCGAATGGGCGTTTTGTCATGCTGTACTCGGGACAATCGTCGGAAATCAGGCGGCCTTGTCGCTCTTCGCCTTCTTTTCCACGGCCTTGCCGTGCCCGTGATAGAGGTCGCTATCAAGGTACCGCTGGATGCCGAAGCGGACAAGCACGCCGATGGCGGCTGCTGCCGGCACCGCCACCAGCAGACCGACGAAGCCGAAGAGCGCGCCGAAGGCAAGGAGCGCAAACATCAGCCAGACCGGATGCAGGCCGACGCTTTTACCCACCAGCTTCGGCTGGAGGATGTTGCCCTCCATGAACTGACCGCTGAAGAAAACTGCAAGCACGAGGCCGATCCAAAGATAGTCCGGCCAGAACTGCACCAGGGCAACGCCAACAGCGAGCACCAGGCCGACCATGGATCCGACATAGGGAATGAAGCTGATCATGCCGGCGAAGAGGCCGATCAGCAGGCCGAAATTGAGACCGACCAGCGACAGGCCGATACCGTAATAAAGGCCAAGGATGACGCAGAGCGAGCCCTGCCCGCGCACGAAGCCGGCGATCGTCGTGTTCATGTCGCGGGCGATCTGGCGCACGTCCGAGACGTAGTCGCGCGGAACCCAGCTATCGACCTTCTCCACCATCCGGTCCCAGTCGAGCAGAATATAGAAGGCGACGACAGGGGTAACGACCAGCAGCGAGATGACATCGAGCAGCGCCACGCCGGAGTTCCAGATCTGCTGGAAGAGCGTGCCGACGAAAGCGGCTCCCTGTTCCAGCAGCTTGCCGGAGCTCTGCTTGAGCGACGGCATCTGGCTCGCCAGCCAATCGGGGATCAGACGCGTCTGCGCTTCGTTGACCAGCACTTGCAGCTTGGCGGCGTAGCCGGGGATGTTCGCGATGAAATCGGCCGCCTGGCTGACGACAACAGGAATGATGACCATGAGCGCCAGCACGAAGACCACGACGAAGCCGATCAGGATGACGACCGTCGCCATCAACCGGCTGAGGCCAAGCCGCTCGAGACGGTCGGCGACCGGATCGAGGAAATAGGCAAGCGCCATGCCGGCAAGGAACGGCAGCAGGATCGAGCTGAAAACCATGAGGAATGCAATGAAGGCGGCAAGCACCAGCAGCCAGAAGATGACCTGGCGCTGCAATCCGGAACCGCTGACCTTGATATCCATGACACTCCTTTAGATCACGTGCTCTTAGGTCGGATCGACCTGAAATCATCAACGTGACCGTTTCTCGTAAGCGAGAGCAGGATGCCGGCGTAACACCGCACACACTTTTCCACATCCCGCCCTGGCGCGCCGCATGCGCCGATCGCGTATCACAACCCTTTAAAGGAGATAGGGGGCGGCGCGGGCGCCGGTCAAGTCCAACCGGGTGAGGCCGCGCGGTTTGGAGCTATGCTGCTTTGCTTCTACCGTGGGATATGGGCAAAATGTTGAAAAAACGCCGCCAATCCGTGGTCTCGGCTTGCACTCCCTTGCCTGCCGTGCCAATCGCATCCGCAAAATACCTGTCGCACGACGAGCCTTGGAGAACGAGCATGAGCCAGTCGGGAAAGAACGGCCTCACCTATAGCGACGCGGGCGTGGACATCGACGCCGGCAACCTGATGGTCGAGAAGATCAAGCCGCATGTGCGCTCGACGAGGCGTCCGGGTGCCGACGGCGAGATCGGCGGCTTCGGCGGTCTCTTCGACCTGAAGGCGGCAGGCTTCACCGACCCGGTTCTGGTTGCGGCCAATGACGGCGTCGGCACCAAGCTCAAGATCGCCATCGACGCCAACAAGCACGACACCGTCGGCATCGACCTCGTTGCCATGTGCGTCAACGACCTGGTGGTCCAGGGCGCCGAGCCGCTGTTCTTCCTCGACTATTTCGCGACCGGCAAGCTCGATCCGGATCAGGGTGCGGCGATCGTCGCCGGCATTGCCAGCGGCTGCCGCGAAGCGGGCTGCGCGCTGATTGGCGGCGAGACGGCCGAAATGCCGGGCATGTATTCGGGCGGCGACTACGACCTCGCGGGCTTCGCCGTCGGCGCCGCTGAGCGTGGCCAGTTGCTGCCGGCCGGCGACATCTCTGAAGGCGACGTCATTCTCGGTCTCGCCTCCTCGGGCGTCCATTCCAACGGCTACTCGCTGGTGCGCAAGATCGTCGCGCTCTCGGGCCTTGCCTGGGACGCACCCGCGCCGTTCGGCGAAGGCACGCTTGCCGATCTCCTGATGACGCCGACGCGCATCTATGTGAAGCCACTCTTGAAGGCGATCCGCGAGACGGGCGCGATCAAGGCGCTCGCCCATATCACCGGCGGCGGCTTCCCCGAGAACATTCCGCGCGTGCTGCCGAAGCATCTGGCGGCCGAGATCGACCTCGATGCGATCAAGGCGCCGAAGGTGTTCTCGTGGCTTGCACAGACCGGCGGCGTTGCTGCCAATGAAATGCTGCGCACCTTCAACTGCGGCGTCGGCATGATCGTCGTCGTTCCGGCCGACAAGGCCGTAGAGGTCGCCTCCGTGCTGACCGGCGAAGGTGAAACCGTCTTCACGCTCGGCCGGATGGTCGCGCGCGACGAAGGCGCTGCCGGCACGATCTACAAGGGCAATCTCGCCCTATGACGACTGAGGTTTCGACGGGCAAGAAGCGGGTCGTCGTCTTCATTTCGGGTGGCGGCTCCAACATGCTGGCGCTGGCGAAAGCCGCGGCCGAGCCGGGCTTTCCCGCCGAGATCGTCGCCGTCATCGCCGACAAGGCGGATGCCGGCGGCCTCGCCAAGGCGGAAGCTCTCGGCATTGCCACACGCCGTTTCCTCCGCAAGGATTTCGACAGCAAGGACGCCCACGAGGCGGCAATCCTTGCCGAACTTGACCGCCTATCGCCCGACATCATCTGCCTGGCCGGTTACATGCGACTGCTTTCGGCAACCTTCATCCAGCGCCATCAAGGGCGGATCCTCAACATCCACCCCTCGCTGCTGCCGCTCTTCCCCGGCTTGCACACCCATCAGCGGGCGATCGACGCCGGCATGAAGGTCGCCGGCTGCACGGTGCACTTCGTGACCGAAGGCATGGACGAAGGCCCGATCCTCGCGCAGGCCGTGGTGCCGGTTCTCCCCGGCGATACGTCAGATAGCCTTGCGGCACGGGTGCTGACCGTCGAGCACCGCACCTATCCGATTGCGCTCCGGTTGATGGCCGAGGGCAAGGTGCGCATGGAAGGCGGCCGCGCCGTGAGCCAGAGTGCTGCCGAAGCGAACGCCACGCTGATCTCGCCTGCCGCCTGATTAGAGCACCCCGCTTTCAGTGAAATTACTGGAAGCGGAGGATGCTCTAGAACAATTCGTCACTTCGCCGACGCCAGCCTGCGATCGAGTGCGTCGAGCACGCGCCGCGTCAGTGCCGGATAATCTTCGTCGAAGTGGTGCCCACCGTCGATGCCGATGACGTCGACGCCGGTGCCCTTCAATTCAGGGCAGGCATCATCCTCTTCGTCGGTGCCGTAGATGCATTGCACCAGCGCTGGATCGATGCGCTTGATGTCGTCGAGCGGATCGCCGCCCTTGCCATCACCTTCCGCACCCAGCCAGCCGAGCACCGAGACCTTGTAATCGACCATGTGCGACAGCGCCATCAGCGTCACCTGGCGCACATGCGCCTTTTCGCCTGATGGCAACAGATTGAAGGTTCGCGGCAAGACGTCGGCACCAAAAGAATAGCCGATCAGCAATACATTGCGGACGTTCCAATGCTTGCGATAGTAGCTCATCGCCTTGGCGAGGTCGTCCGCGGTCGCCTGGGGATCGCGCTCGGACCAGAAGTAATGCAGGGAATCGAAGCCGACGACCGGAACGCCCTGCTGCTGGAGGACGTCCCCGACCTCCTTGTCGATGTCGCGCCAGCCACCGTCACCCGAATAGATCACCGCCATCGTATCGCGCGTCGGCTTGGCGTCGAGAACGGTCAGCGGCAGACCGAATGGGTTGCCGGCGTCGCCCTCGCTGTCGATGATATCCGAGAGGTGGTCGGACAATGCCGTGAAGGCGTCATCGTCGCTGTCTTCCTGATCGACATCCGGATGCTTCGCAATGAGCCCGGCCACATGCGAACGACCATCCGCGGAGGCTGCCGGCGAGAAGACGACGGAGACCGGGTCCGGCAAGGCACCATCGGTCAAGCCATAGACCATGCGGTCGCCTTTCTTCACCTTATCGGCCGGCGTGCAGAGCTGTTTCCTGAGCGCGATGCCCTCCTCCGGATCGACCGCCAGCGTCTGGCCGATCGTGGCTGGCGGCGTCTGGGCGGCAATCGCGAGCGCCATGGCGCCACCGGCGCCGACACCGGCAACGATCGGCAGTTGGTAGGCATCGCTGCCGATGGCGCGCTGTACCTGCTGGCTGAGCGATTCGATATCGGAGACCATGTAGATGCAGTCGCCGTCATCCTTGGCGAGCGACGCGAGATAAGCCTTGAGATCGACACCGATGACGATGGTCTTGTCACCGGTGAGCGTATCAGCGACCGCCTGCTCCTTGTCCGTCCAGCCTGAAGCATCCGAAAGCAGCACGACCAGTGCGGTCGCCTTTTCCTTGGGCAACATGATGCGCGGCGACGGGATCATCCCGGTATCGTAGCTCTTCGGCGCGTCTTCCGCGGCAGCAGGAAGAATGGAAACCGAAAGCAGCAACGCCGCCGAGGTGAGGCATTTCCAGGCGTTCGCGACACGGATCATTTCTTCACCACTCCCTTGAGACCGCCGCCGATCAGGAATGTCGCATCCATCAAGGCGAGGATCGGATTGATGCCGCCACTGGCGACAAGATAGCGCGGTTGCCACTGCGGATGAAACTTCGACTTGAAGGCGCGCAGGCCCTTGAAGTTGTAGAAGCGCTCGCCGTGTTCGAAGAAGGTACGGCCGGCCCGATCCCATACCGGCGCGATCTGGCGCGTCGACATGCCGGACAGGGGTGCCATGCCGAGATTGAAGGCGCGGAACCCCTCCCCCTTCAGATATTCCATTACCTGGGCGAAGAGGAGATCCATGGCTCCCTTCGGCGCGTCCGGCGAGAAGCGCATCAGATCGACGGTGCCCTCCTCCTTCGTCCCGGTCACGAGGATATTGGCGAAAGCGACAATGCGTCCGTTACATGTGAGGATCGCAACCGGCTGCTCCGTCAGATAGTCCGGATCGAAGGCGCCGAGCGAGAAGCCCTTTTCCTTGGCGTTGTGATGGGCGAGCCAGGCATCGGAAACAGCCGTCAGGTCGGCCATGATTTCAGGAACGTCCGCCGGCGGCACGACCTGGAACTCCAGCCCGTCGCGCTGGGCGCGGCTGACCTGCTGGCGCAAGTTTGCCCACTTGCCGCCCTTCATCTCGAAACGGGCGAGATCGACGCGCGCCAGTTCACCGAGCCGGAAGGCGCGCAGCCCCGCATCGGCATAGTAGGCAAGCCCTTCGGCCGACACCTGGTAGAAAACCGCACGACAGCCGGCGGCTCGCGCCTTCTCGATGAAATGCCAGATCAGTTCCGGCCAGGCGTCGATTGGTCCGACCGGATCGAAGAGCGCAATCCAGGAACGGGCCCGCTGCCCGTACATGATGAAGGCCCGCCGGTCGGCCGAGAACAGGATGCTCTTGTCGCCCATGCGCACCAGATTGGCGTCGGACATGTTTTGCGCCTCGACGATCGCCAAGGCGCGCTCCATCGCATCGTCGGACGCGGGCTCCGCCGCCCCGGTTGCCGGGCGCATCAGGCTCCAGATCGCAAGCATGCTGGCACCGATGGTGACGCCAAGGAGCGCCCGCAGCCCGCGCGGCGCCTCGGCCGAAAATTCGAACTGCCACCAGAGCTCGTGGCTGTATTCGACATCGCGGTAGACGAAGAGCAGGACGACCAGTCCGCCGAGGCAGATGACCCCAAGCGCCGTCAGCCACGGTATGGTGAGCGCCTGGCCAAAGAGGGATGCCGGACGGACGAACAGGCGACGGCTGACGAGCAGCCCCAGGAGAAAGAAGGCGAGCATGCCCGCTTCCACCACCGCGATCGCCTTGATCAGCGACAGCAGGAGTGCGGCGATCGCAATCACGATCGACGCCCACCAGGCACCATCCAGGCGCAGCGCCAGGCCGCGGGAGACGACGACGAGCGCAAGGCCGAGCAGGCTTGCGAGGAAATGGGCGCCCTCGACGATCGGCAGGGGCAGCAGGCTTTCAAGAAAGGCCAGATTTTCGTCGGGTGTCGGCGTCACGCTCGAAAGCACCAGCATGATCGCGAGCACGACGCCGAGCGTCGCCAGCAGCAGCGGCGTCATCCGGCCGCCAACGCGCCGCACACTTGAGGCGACCGGATGGCCGGAGAGCTGGCGGAGCTCGATGCCGATAACGACGGCGATCGCAATCACCAGCGGCAGCACGTGATAGATCACGCGATAGAGAACCAGCGCGCCGAGAATGGTGTCGACATCGGTGTTGTGGCCGAGCGTCGCGATGATGATCGTCTCGAAGACGCCGAGGCCGGCTGGAACGTGACTGAGAACACCGACGCCGACGGCGAGCGAGTAGACGGCGAGGAAAGCCGGCCAGCCGATGGTGCCGGCCGGCAGGAGCACATAGAGGACGTTTGCCGAAGCGGCGAGATCGAGCGCGGTCACCAGGAACTGGCGCGAGACCGTGCGCGAATCCGGCAGCCGCAATGTCAGGCGTCCGAGGCTGACCTCGCGGCCGTCGCGCGCAAGGAAGAACACGGTGAACAACCCGCCGAGGATGACGACGGCGATCAGGCGCAGCAAAAGCGGATCGAGCCCGGTCATCGGCGCCACATATTCGCCGACCGCCAGCAGGCTGAGGCAGGTTACCGTCAGAAGGCCGAGCCCGAAGGCAAGCGTCACGAAAGCAATGATCCGGGCAATGTTTTCCGGCTCGATGCCGAGGCGGGAATAGGACCGATAGCGGATCGCGCCACCGCTCAAGGCGCCGAAGCCGGCGGTGTTGCCGACCGCATAGGCGCAAGCGGCCGTCAGCGCCACATCCGCATAGGGCAATTTGCGCCGGACATAATCGAGCGCGCCGACGTCATAGAAGGTCAGCGCTAGAAAGCTCAGCGCCGTGAAGAACACCGCCGCCGCGAGCGACGCCCAGGGCGTATCTGCCAGGGCTTGGACGACTTCATCGTACTGAACTTCGGATGTCAGGTGAAAGATCGCAAAGCCGAAGAGAGCGATCACAAATAGCGTACCGGCGGCCGAAAGATAACGACGGTTGCGGCGCAGGAAGGAAATCCAGCCCCCCTCCGCCTGCTGCTCGTCGTCGGTTGCGCTTTCCGAAAGGGAGGATGTCATGGGGCGCCCATGTCAATGATGAGAACATCAGCGCTTTAGCTTACCCGATACGGATCAAAAAGTGAAATATCCGTAATAAATTATCTTCTTATAAAACAATGATTTAGTCGATGAGTTCGTTGCGGTTGAGCTTAGCCCATTGCAACAGCATGATCGTCTTGGCGTCGCAAATCTCGCCGGCCGCGATCATGGCGAAGGCCTGATCAAGCGGTATTTCGAGAACTTCGATGTCCTCCCCCTCATGCGCAAGCCCGCCGCCATCCCCGCGCTTTTCGGTGACGTCGATGCGGCCGACGAAAAAGCTCGTGCGTTCGGTGAGCGCGCCCGGGCTCATATAGGCATCAAAAAGGTGGGTGGCGCCTTCGACATGGTAGCCGGTCTCTTCCAACGCCTCGCGGGCGATCGCAACTTCCGGGGTGTCATCGTCCAGCAACCCGGCCACCGCTTCGATCATGTAGGCCTCGTCCCCCTGCAAGAGCACGGGAACGCGCAGCTGCCGCACAAGCACCACGCTTTGCCGCTTGGTGTCGACGAGCAGGATGGTCGCCGCACTGCCATGATCGTGAACCTCGCGCTTCAAGGTCGCGGTCACGCCGTTCGACATGTCCTGTTCGAGCGTCACTTCCTCAAGATGGATGAACCCGTCCCAAAGCGTGCGGCGACCGATGATCCTGACGCGCGGATCGTGATGTGTGCTCATGCGAAATCCTTCTTTGGCGGGGGCAATCCGGCCGTTCCTGCCTTCAGTGAACATGTTCCAACGCCGCGCGGTCTTCCCGCTCCATCTGCAACGTCGTGTGGTGAAGGTCAAAGTCTTCGCGCAAGCGCGCCTCGATCGCCCGGCGCACGGTCTCGCCGTCAGCGCCATCCGTGAGCACCGCATGCGCCGTCAGCGACGGCTGGCTCTGGGTAATCGCCCATAGGTGAAGGTCATGCACCGACAAGACGCCCGGAACCGCGGCGATCGTCGCGTGGACATCGGCGAGCCGTATGCCCGGCGGCACGCCTTCGAGCAGGATGTTGATGCACTCCTTCAGCAGCACCCAGGTGCGCGGGAAGACCATGAAGCCGATACCGACGGCGAGCAGGGAGTCCACCCATTGCCAGCCGGTGAACCAGATGACCGCGGCACCGACGATGACGGCGAGCGAGCCGAGCATGTCCGACCAGACCTCGAGATAGGCACCCTTGACGTTGAGGCTCTCGTCCTTGTGGCTCGTCAGGAGGCGCATCGAGGCGAGATTGACGAGCAGGCCGATGACGGCGATCACCAGCATCCCGCCCGACTGGATTTCCTGCGGCTCCGACAGCCGCTTCCAGGCTTCGTAGAGAATGTAGAAGGCAACGGCGAGCAAGAGCAGCGCGTTGAAGGCGGCCGCGAGGATTTCGAAACGCGCATAACCGTAGGTGCGCAGCAGATCGGATGGGCGGCGGCCCACATGGATGGCCACGAGCGCGATCGCAAGGGCCGCGGTGTCGGTCAACATGTGCATGGCGTCGGAAATCAGCGCCAGGCTGCCGGTCAGGACACCGCCGACGACCTCCGCCAGCATGAAGCCGCCGGTCAGGCCGAGCGAAGCCCAGAGCCTCGAAACCGGCGTGCTACTGACATCTGCATGGTGGTGGTCGCCGCTCATGGAGGGTTCCGTCTGCCGTTGAACAACCTGATTTAGCGCGCCAACCTGACCCAGACCCTATTGTCGTGGAAGGCAGCACCGCCATAGGGCGCCACCGCATCGGCACCGGTCAGCACGTTGATCCCTTCCCCGTCGAGATGGGCGCCGTTCGGCCAGAGCCCCTCGGCGATCACAACGCCGCGACGCGTTCCCCCGCCGATCTTCGCATGCAGGCGGATCTCACCACGCTGATTGCCGAGCTGAACGATATCGCCATCGGCGATGCCGAGTGCCTCGGCGTCTTCCGCATGGAGCATCACTTCCGGGCGCACTTCCTTCTGGATGGAGGACGGCGTCTCGGCAAAGGTCGAGTTGAGGAAGGAGCGGGCCGGCGAGGTCGCGAGGCGGAAGGGATGCTCGGCATCAGCGACCTCAATCAGGTCGACATGATCAGGAAACTCCGGCAGCGCTGCATGCGGCCCTTGAATGCCCATGGACTTCGGCGGCCGGTTCGCCGCCGGCGTTCCCGTCCAGTCCGGCTTGAAGCGGAACTTGCCGTCCGGATGACCGAAGCCTTTGAGGTAGTGCGCGTCTTCGAATGCCGGCTGGCAGTCCAGCCACTTCTCTTGTCTCATCTCCTCGTAGCCGATGCCGTAATTGGCGAGCAGCCGGTCGATATGCTGGCGCTCCGTCAGGCCGAAGCCGCCATGGTCGGCAACGCCCAAGCGCTTGGCCAGTTCCTCGATGACGAAGAGGTTGGTGCGCACGGTCGACGGCGGCTCCACCACCTTCGGACCGATCAGGATGTGCTGATGGCCGCCACCGCGATAAAGGTCGTCATGTTCGAGGAACATGGTGGCCGGCAGCACGATATCGGCAACGGCGGCCGTATCGGTCATGAACTGCTCGTGCACGGCAACGAAGAGATCATCGCGCAGGAAGCCGCGCTTCACCAGCCGCTGCTCCGGCGCGACGTTCACCGGATTGGTGTTCTGGATCAGCATCGCCGTCACCGGACCTCGGTGGCGCAGCGCCTCGGCATCGCCGGTCAGCACGCGACCGATCTGCGACTGGTCGAGCATGCGGACATCCGAATCGTGGAAGGCCGAGCCGATCAGTTCGCGCTTGTCGAGCTTGAAGATATCGTTGTTGGAGTGGAAGGCACCGCCGCCTTCATGCTTCCAGGAGCCAAGAACGGTGGCGACGGAGGCGGCCGCATGGATGGCGACCGAGCCGTTGCGCTGGCGGGTAAAGCCGTAGCCGAGGCGGAAATAGGTTCTGGGCGTCGTGCCGACAAGCTTGGCGAAGTATTCGATTTCATCGACCGAAAGACCAGTGATGGCGGAAGCCCATTCCGGTCCGCGCGACTTGAGATGTGCTTCGAGCCCGGCGGGGTCGTCGGCGAATTCCGTCATATAGGCCCGGTCGGCATAGCCGTCGCGAAAGGCGATGTGCATAACGGCGCAGGCGAGCGCTGCGTCGGTGCCGGGCTTCAAGACGAGACCCATATCTGCCTGTTTGACCGTCGGGTTGTCGTAGATGTCGATGACGACGATCTTTGCGCCGCGATCCTTGCGCGCCTTCACCGCGTGCGTCATTACGTTGACCTGGGTCGCGACAGCGTTCGTCCCCCAGATCACCACGCAATCGGCCTTGGCCATCTCGCGCGGATCGGGACCGCGAAGCGCCCCTGTCGCCATGGCGAAGCCGGTCCAGGCCATGTTGGTACAGATCGAGCCGAAGAAGCCGGAGTAACGCTTGGCGTGGCGCAGGCGCTCGATTGAATCGCGCTGCACTTGCCCCATGGTTCCGGCATAGAAGTAGGGCCAGATCGCCTCCGCACCGTGTTTCTGCTCGGCGCGGATGAACTGGTCGGCGATCTCGTCGAGCGCCGCTTCCCAGCTGACGTCCTGCCAGTTGCCCTCGCCCTTGGCACCCTTGCGGCGCTGCGGCACCATGAGGCGGCCGGGATGGTAGATGCGCTCGGAATAGCGCGCCACCTTGGCGCAGATCACACCGGCGGTATAGGTGTTGGCGGAAGCGCCACGCACGCGGCCGATCCGCCCTTCGGCAGTCAGATCCACTTCCAGCGCGCAAGCGGAGGGACAGTCGTGCGGACAGACCGAATGGCCGATCGATTTTTCTGCTTTGATGGGGGTCGCAACGTTCATGGCTTTTCTATATGGCATCGACAAACGGGCTCAAAGAGCCAATCGTTCACCCATCGCAACAATTGATCCAGCCATCGGCGGCGCTCATGAACTATCGGCACATCTACCATGCGGGCAATTTCGCCGACGTCCTGAAGCACGCGGTGCTGGCGCGGCTCGTCAGCTATCTTCAACAGAAGGAGAAGGCGTTTCGCGTGCTCGACACCCATGCCGGCACCGGGCTTTACGACCTATCGAGCGAAGAAGCGCAAAAGACCGGGGAATGGCGCGACGGCGTCGGCCGGCTTCTCGAGGGTGATCTACCCGCCGAAATCGCTGCGATCCTCGCCCCGTATCTCGAAACCATCCGTACGCTCAATCCCGGCAGCGCGCTGAAGCTTTATCCCGGCTCGCCGAAGCTTACGCGCATGCTCTTCCGTCCGCAGGACCGGCTGTCTGCCATGGAGTTGCACCCGGACGACTATGAAACCCTGCATCGGCTTTTCGACGGCGACTTCCAGAGCCGGATCACCGAACTGGACGGCTGGCTGGCGCTCGGCGCCCACCTGCCACCGAAAGAGAAGCGCGGGCTGATCCTCGTCGATCCGCCCTTTGAAAAGGAAGGCGAATACGAACGCCTCGCCGATGGCCTGGCGCGCGCCTACCGGCGCTTTGCCGGCGGCATCTATTGCCTCTGGTATCCTTTGAAGCAGGGCGCGCCGATCAAGGCTTTCCACGAAGCACTGAAGGCGCTCGAGATTCCGAAGATGCTCTGCGCCGAACTGTCGGTCCGGAGCGACCGCGAAACCACGGGCCTTTCGGGCTCCGGTCTCATCATCGTCAATCCGCCCTTCACGCTGAAGGGCGAACTCGATCTGCTGCTGCCGTTCCTGAAAGCACGGTTGGCGCAGGATCGCTTCGCCTCCGCCCGCTGCTTCTGGCTGCGCGGTGAAGAACAGGCAACCCGAGGGGCTTGACGGACGGGCGCGACACACCGCAATCTCCTGTGACGATATAGGGAGACGCCCATGACTCGCACGCTCGCAGCAACGCTTCTCATCTCGCTTTCCCTCGCCGCCGCCGCAGCGCCGGGCGCATCCGCCGCCGACTATATCGGCAGCGGCCAGGTCCAATCCTATAACGCAGGTGTTTGCAGCGAGTCCTCGGTGCTCGGTTTCATCACTTCGCGCTTCGAATACCGGGATGCGAACTACCTGCACGCCAATCTGTCGATCGCCGATATCCGCAACATGGGACAGAACCGGCAAGAGTTCCGCGATGAGACTCATCTGGTCGAGCGTGAATATTGCTATGCTACGGCGGTCATGACCGACGGCCAGCAGCGCTCGCTCTACTACCTCATCGAACGCCCCTGGGGCTTTGCCGGCGTCGGCAGAAGCATCGAGTTCTGCGTCGGCGGGCTTGATCCCTGGTATGTCTATGGCGCGCGTTGCGCCTCGCTCCGCTAATCATGAAAGCAATCCGGAATGCGCGCCGGCTTCTGCCGGCGCTTCTCGTTGCGGCTAGCCTGGCCGGCTGCAGCGATCAGAGTACCGAGAAGGCGCCGCCGGCTGCCGAGACGAAACCTGCAAAAGCAATCGCCGCGGTGCCGGTCGGCAGCGGATTCAATTTCTATGTGCTTTCGCTCTCCTGGTCGCCGACCTGGTGCGGCGACAACGATCCCAACGGAAAATCCAGCCAATGCGAGATCGGCAGCAACCGCGGCCTGATTGTGCACGGCCTATGGCCTCAGAACGAAAGAGGTTTCCCGGATTTCTGCCCGACGCGGCAATCGGACCGTGTGCCCTCCTCGCTCGGCAAGCGGTATCTCGATCTCATTCCGTCGATGGGCCTGATCGGCCATCAGTGGCGCAAGCACGGCACCTGTTCCGGGCTCAGTCAGGAGGACTACTTCGCCGTCACACGCGCGGCCTGGAACAGGCTCGCGCTACCAGCAGAACTCTCCCCGCCCCGGCAACAAACGAACATGTCCGTCAACGCGATCGAAAGCACGCTCGTCGCCCAAAACCCTGGCATGACAAAAGACGCGGTCGCGGTTACGTGCGAAGGCAACATGCTCGAAGAAATCCGGATCTGCTTCGACAAGTCGCTGAATTTCCGATCCTGCCCGGCGGTCGATCGCCAGGCATGCAGGAAAGACAGCGTTTCACTGCCTCCGGCTCCATAGGTATTTGTTCTTAGGCAATTCCGGACGCAATTCCGCTTCGCACTCTCGTCGGAATTGCTCTGGACCAGAAGAAAGACGCTCGATGAAGATACTGTACTCTCCTGCCTCGCCCTATTCGAACAAGGTTCGGATGGCGGCGCATTATGCCGGGTTCTCCGCCGACAGCGTCCTGACCGACACCGGAGCCAATCCACCCGAACTGATCGGCAACAATCCGCTCGGCAAGATACCGACACTCATCCTTAACGATGGGCGTTCGGTCTATGACAGCCGCGCGATCATGCACTTCATCGATCGGGAAACGAAGGGCAAGCTTTACCCGAAGAACGCGGGCAAGCGGACCGATGTCGAGATCCTCGAAGCTTTGTGCGACGGTGTCTGCGACAGCCTGCTGGCGATCGTCTACGAGAAACGTTCACACCCGCCGGAGAAGGTGCATCAGCCCTGGATCGACCGGCAATGGGAAAAGGTCGAACGCAGCCTCGACCATCTGAACGCCAACCTGCCGAAGACCGGAGCCAAGCTCCATGGCGGCCATTTCGCCCTTGCGGCGATGCTGCGCTACATCGAGTTGCGCTTTGCCGGCGAATGGCAGAAGGGTCGCGCCAAACTCAAGAACTGGCCGGCGAAGTTCGAAAAGCACTTTCCCGACTATTCCAAGTTCAAAGCGTAGGAAACGCGCACAAAAAAGGCCGGGTCGCCCCGGCCTTCTTGTTTGATCCGGCGAGAGCCGATCAGAACTTCACGCCCATACCGACGCGAACGCTGTGTTCGTCGTAACCGGAGGAGACGTTGGTGCCGCCCATCCGGAAGTCCTTCGAGCCGTAGTCCGTGTAACGGTACTCGACGCGTGCGGTGATGTTGTCGGTGACAAAGGTTTCCGCGCCGGCACCTGCGGTCCAGCCGACCATGGTGTTCTTGTCGGAAGCGCCACCAACGGTGCCCTTGGCCTGGCCGACGGCGAGACCGGCGGTGCCGTAAAGCAGAACCGGGTTCAGATCGACGCCGACGCGTGCGCGCAGCGAGCCGTTGACGCCCTGCTTCATGCGCAGGTTGCCCTTGCTCGAATCCTGACCGGAGTAGCCGACATCCGCTTCGCCGCCGTATACGATCTGGCCGCTCTGCATGTTGTAGCCGCCGTAGAGACCGCCGCCGAAGCCGGCTGCCGTGTTGCTGCCGGTCGCGTCAAACTGACCATGGTGCCAATCGGCGGTACCACCGACATAGGCGCCCGACCAGTTCTTCTGCGCCGGCTCGGTGTATTCGGCCTGCGGAGCAGCCGGAACTTCGTCGATCGCATCAGCAGCCTGGGCGGCCTGGAAGGCGATGAGGGTCATAGCCGATGCCATGAGGGTGGTGGTGAGCGTACGCATAAATATTCTCCTTTTCGTACCGATGCCCCTTGGGCTTGGGGTCCCACAGTGAAACATCGGACAACTTTCAATTAACCCGCCCGGTTGAGCTGAAATTGGTCAGCAAATGCGGATTCACAAGAGCCAAAATGTGAAATTTTGGTGGCACAAACACGCCCGAAATTTGATGTTGCCTTGGCGCAACAGGGGATTTATTAACCATGATTCAAGATTAACGAAAGATATACTATACACATACAAAATAATACAATTTACGCCAATTCCATTAATTTTTCGGCAAGGAACTGTCAGGGAGTGTTTCAGGCTCACGTTTCTTGCCTATATCTTGGTCGGCTGACGCGAAGATTCGAAAAAGCGGGATGAAACGTTGAAGAAAGCACGAAAGGCCGCCCTCGTGACCGGGGGCGCCAAGCGGATCGGCAAAGCTATAGTTGAGGACCTCGCGGCCCATGGCTTTTCGGTCGCCATTCATGCCGACGCCTCATTTGACGAAGCGGAAGCTCTGGTCGAAGCACTCTCGAAAGGTGGAACGAAGGCCATCGCGCTTCGCGCCGACCTCACCGATACGGCGGAGACTTCGACGCTCATCGCACGCGCCGCAGAGGCGCTTGGCCCGCTGAACCTGCTCGTCAACAATGCCTCGGTCTTCAAGAAGGACAGCCTCGACGCTTTCGACGAATCAATCTGGGATCAGCACTTCGCCCTGCATGTGAAGGCCCCTTCCCTGTTGGCGCGCGATTTCGCTGAACTGCTTCCGGCGGACGCCAATGGACTCATTGTCAACGTGATCGACCAGCGCGTCTGGGCTCCCAATCCGCGCTTTTATTCCTATATGTTGTCGAAGTCGGCGCTTTGGACCGCTACCCGGACGATGGCGCAGGCGCTCGCCCCGCGCATCCGCGTCAACGGTATCGGCCCCGGGCCGACTTTGCCAAACGAGCGGCAGGACCCGCAGGATTTTGAGGCGCAGGTCGAAGCCCTGATTCTCAGACGCGGGCCGACGCTCGACGAATTCGGACGGACGATCCGCTTCCTGTTCGACACGCCGTCGATTACCGGACAGATGATCGCGCTCGACGGGGGCCAGCACCTCGCCTGGGAAACGCCCGACATCAGGGAGATAGTGGAATGAACGGACGCGTGCCGACAGACGGCGGCATCCTCTATGACGGCAGCGAAGCGGAAGACGACGACGATCTGATCGAGGTCGCAGAAAGCACGAGTGTCACGCCACCCGTCGAGTGGAACGAGAATCGCGCCGAAATGGAAGGCTTGAAGGGCGCGGAGCTGATCCAGGCCTTCGTCAAGCTCCTGCCAAACGGCCCTGGCGTCTACCGCATGTTCAACGAGACCGGCGACGTTCTCTATGTCGGCAAGGCGCGCAGCCTGAAGAAGCGCGTCAGCAACTATGCCCAGGGACGTGGCCATTCCAACCGCATCGCGCGCATGGTGCGCGAGACCGCCAACATGGAGTTCGTGACGACGCGCACCGAGATCGAGGCGCTGCTGCTCGAAGCGAACCTGATCAAGCGCCTCCGGCCGCGCTTCAACGTGCTTTTGCGCGACGACAAGTCGTTTCCCTATATTCTGGTGACGGGCGACAGCCGGGCGCCGGCGCTCTACAAGCACCGCGGCGCACGCAGCCGCAAGGGCGACTTCTTCGGCCCCTTCGCGTCGGCTGGTGCCGTCGGGCGCACGATCAATTCGCTGCAGCGCGCCTTCCTGCTCAGGACCTGTACAGACAGCGTCTTTGAGACCCGGACGCGGCCGTGCCTGCTCTATCAGATCAAGCGCTGTTCGGCGCCGTGCACCGGCGAAATCAGCGACCCCGACTATGCGGAACTGGTGCGTGAGGCCAAGGATTTCCTGTCGGGCAAGAGCCAGGCGGTGAAGGCGACGATCGCCGCGGCCATGGGCGAGGCCTCGGAGAACCTCGATTTCGAACGGGCCGCCCTTTACCGCGACCGGCTGGCAGCGCTCAGCCACGTCCAGAGCCACCAGGGCATCAATCCCGCCGGTGTCGAGGAGGCCGATGTCTTCGCGATCCATCACGAGGGCGGCATATCCTGCATCCAGGTCTTCTTCTTCCGCACCGGTCAGAACTGGGGCAACCGCGCCTATTTCCCGAAGGCCGACCCGTCGCTGCCGACAGCGGAGGTGCTCTCGCAGTTCCTGGCACAGTTCTACGACGACAAGCCCTGTCCCCGGCAGATCCTTCTCTGTGAGGCGGTGGAGGAGCAGGAACTGCTCGGCCAGGCGCTGAGCGAAAAGTCCGGATACAAGGTCGCGATCCAGGTGCCGCAGCGCGGCGAGAAGAAAGATCTCGTCGATCATGCGCTCGCCAACGCGCGCGAAGCCCATGGTCGCAAGTTGGCGGAAACCGCCTCGCAATCGCGCCTGCTCGAAGGCTTCTCGGAAACCTTCAAACTGGAGCGCGCACCGCGCCGCATCGAGATCTACGACAACTCCCACATCATGGGCACCAATGCCGTCGGCGGCATGGTGGTGGCGGGACCGGAAGGTTTCGTCAAAGGTCAGTACCGAAAGTTCAACATCAAATCGACCGACATTACGCCGGGCGACGACTTCGGCATGATGCGGGAAGTGATGACGCGGCGGTTCTCGCGACTGCTGAAGGAAGAAGGCAAGCCGAACCGGAGCGTAGAGTCTGACGACGGCGCTTTCCCTGCATGGCCCGATGTCATCCTCATCGACGGCGGCCAGGGCCAGATGACCGCCGTTCGCGCCATTCTTAAAGAACTCGACGTCGAAGACTGCGTCACCGCGATCGGCGTCGCCAAGGGTGTCGACCGCGACGCCGGACGCGAACGCTTCTTCGCGCTTGGCCGCGACAGCTTCACGCTGCCGCCGCGCGATCCGGTGCTCTACTTCATTCAGCGACTGCGCGACGAAGCGCACCGTTTTGCGATCGGCTCGCATCGCGCCCGCCGCAAGAAGGAGATGGTCAAGAACCCGCTCGACGAAATCGCCGGCATCGGGCCGACGCGTAAGCGCGCGCTGCTGACGCATTTCGGCACCGCGAAGGCCGTCTCGCGCGCGGGCATCAACGACCTGATGGCCGTCGCCGGGATTTCCGAGACAGTGGCCCGGCTGGTCTACGAACATTTCCACGACGATGGTGCCAAATGACAACCGGGTGTCACAATTCACCGGGCGTTCACATGGAATCAGGCAAATATGACAATTGCCGCGTGATGACCTGTTGACCTCCGGTCAGCAAAGTCATTCTGTACCTGACGAACCAGAGAACACGAATCCATGCCCACGCCCGTCGCCTACAGCATCCCGAACCTGCTCACCTATTTCCGAATCCTGATCGTGCCGCTGATCGTCCTTTGCTTCTTCATCGAAGGGCGGCTGCACAGTTCGGATTTCGCGCGCTGGACGGCGGTCACGCTCTTCGCGATTGCGTCGATCACCGACTTCTTCGATGGCTATCTCGCCCGCATCTGGAAGCAGACGTCGAACATCGGCAAAATGCTCGATCCGATCGCCGACAAGCTGCTGGTCGCATCGATCCTGCTGCTCGTGGCTGCCGATGGTACCATCGCCGGCTGGTCGATCTGGGCTGCGATCATCATCCTCTGCCGCGAAATCCTGGTGTCCGGCCTGCGCGAATATCTGGCGGCACTGAAGGTCAGCGTGCCCGTCACCCGCATCGCCAAGTGGAAGACGACTATCCAGATGGTCGCCATCGCCTTCCTGCTCGCCGGTCCTGCTGGCGACAAGATTTTGCCCTATACGACGGAAGCGGGTATCGTGCTCCTGTGGATCGCCGCCGCCATCACGCTCTACACGGGCTACGACTATTTTCGCGCCGGCCTCAAGCACGTGGTCAACGAATGAGCACCGTCAATCTCGTCTATTTCTCCTGGGTGCGCGAGCGCATCGGCAAGGGCGAAGAGACCCTGGACGTTCCCTCAAGCGTCGTCACCATCGCCGACCTGCTTCAGCATCTGAAGGCGCTCGGCGAGGAATACGAAGCGGCGCTCGAACATGAAAACGTCATCCGCGCGGCCATTAACCAGGAACATGTCGAGCACAAGGAGCCGATCGCCGGCGCCCGCGAGATCGCCCTGTTCCCGCCGATGACGGGCGGCTGAGCCCATGAACGCGCCGGTGAACGTGCGCGTCCAGCGCGAGGATTTCGACCTCAATACGGAGGTCGCGAAGCTCTCTGCCGGACGGGCCGATGTCGGCGCGGTCGTCACTTTTTCCGGGCTTTGCAGAGATGAGGCGGGCACGCTCGCTGCCCTTGAGCTCGAACATTATCCAGGCATGGCCGAAGCGGAGATCGAACGCATCTGCCACGAGGCGGTCGAGCGCTTCTCGCTGCAGGCCGCCACCGCAATTCACCGCTACGGCAAGATCATGCCCGGCGACAATATCGTGCTGGTCGTCGCCGCCTCGCGGCACCGGCAGGCCGCCTTCGACGGCGCCAACTTCATCATGGACTTTCTGAAGACCTCCGCGCCTTTCTGGAAGAAGGAACACCTCGGCGACGGGACCACCGGCGGCTGGGTCAGCGCCAAGGATGCCGACGACACGGCGCGGGACCGCTGGTCGACGAAATAGCGCGCATCCCTCGGGATCAGGGAATAACCTTCTCCTTGCGCGTCACCACAAGCACGATCACCAGAAACCCGAAGATTGCAAAGTCGCGCCAGAGGATCGGACCGTAAGCGCTCCACAGCGTTTCCAACAGGCCGATCCCGGCGGCACCGAGTGCGGCGTAGAGCGGCGAGGCCTGGCCGCCGATCGCGGCGATGAACAGCACCTTGACGCCGAAGGTGAGGCCCGTGCCAAAATCCATGTTGCCGTAGTAGGACGCAGCGAGAATGCCGCAGACGGCGGCGATCAAAGATGCCGCGCCATAGGCGGCGATGTAAACGGTCGCGGCATCGACACCGCAGAGCGCTGCAGCCCCCCTGTCCTCCGATACGGCGCGCCAGAACCGCCCTGCCCGAGAGTGCGTGAGATACCAGTGCCCGACCGCCACGAGCGCAGCCATGAGCACTGTGTTGCCGAGCTGGATGACCGTCAAGGTCACTGGAAAGCGAGGATCGTCCCAGAAGACGATATTCCCGTTCAGGAACGGCGGCAGCCACAGGCTGCGTGTCTCAGAGGCGAGCCGCGCCGTTTCCATCAGCACCAGCAGGCAGCCGAGCGAAGCGACGACGACGGTGTTGGCGGAGGAAAAGGCGAGCGGCCGCATGACATAACGCCCGGCGACGAGCCCGGCGCCAACGCTGAAGCTCAGGGCCGCAGCCGCGCCGAGGCCAAGGGCGGCCGGCAACACCAGCCACAGCCGGTTCCAGCCGAAATCAGCAAACAGCACGAACATCTGGCCCGAGAAGGCAAAGAGCGCGCCATAGGTAAGATCCGCCCGACGCGTCACGGCGAAGGCGATGGCATAGCCGAAGGCGAGCGCCGCATAGAGCGCAGCTATTGGGACGGCATTGGCGAACTGCTGCAGAAAATAGAGCATGGCGCATCCGGAGCGTGACAAGATCAATATAACTGGTAAAATCAATTTTACCAGTTAGGATTTTCGCATGACCTTCACCTGGACAGCCCATCGATTTGCCGGCGGCGCGCTGGCGCTGGACGTGGCCAATTCCATCATCCTGCGCGCCGATCCGGAGCGCCGGATCGACCGTTTCGCCGATGTCGCGGCAATCGATTCCTTTGCGGAAGCGGCCAACCGTTTCGGGGCGGAGAGTGCCCGCTTCGGTGCACTGGCGCCCGTCGCAGCGGAGAATCGCGGCCGGCTGCTGCAGCTGCGCGAAGCGACTGACCGGCACTTTCGCGCGGCGATATCGGCCAAGGGACGACCGGAGTTCTTGGCCGATTTGCTCGAGGCGATTGCGGCGGTTCTGCGCGGTTCCCTGCCCCATGTCGGCGCACTTTCGCTCGACGCGGCGACGGCGCAATCTGCCCTCAGCCTTGCCGCCAGCACCGAGCCCGACCGGCTGAAGATCTGTCCGAATTGCGGATGGCTGTTTCTCGACCGCAGCCGCAACCGCAGCCGGACCTGGTGCGATATGGCGGTCTGCGGCAATCGCACCAAGGCCAAACGCCACTACCATCGCAACAGGGAGGAAACCGGCTTATGACGAGGATGATCGTTACGCTTGCGGCGGCCGCCATCACGCTGCTCGCCGCCGGGTGCCAGCGTGAGACCGGTCCGAATCCGCTGAAGCTGACGGGAAAGATGTTCGTCTTCAACTATCGTCTCGCCTATGCGGTCTACACGATCACACTGCAGAAAACAGAGCCCGTGCCCGAGGGCAGCGTCGTCATTGCCACCTTCGAGAATCCGGTGGGCGGCGCGCCGTTCACGCTGACGCGCAAGCTTTTTCCAAAGCTCGACAGGGTGGTGCTGGAAAGTCCTGATTTGACCTGTGTGAAAAAGGAAAGGCCTTATGCGGTGACGATCGAGGTCAAAGGACCTGCCGGCGAAACGCTGCAGAAACTGGAGACCACAGTCGTCTCCGATATCGACCAGGACATCCTGCCGGCGAAGCCGCTGGTCGAAGGCCCCGCTTACGACAAGAACCCCGAGGTCTTCAGGGACGGCAAGGCGCCCGAACATTTCGAGACGGCGACTTGCCCGATATGAAAAAACCGGAGCGTTTCCGCTCCGGTTCAAATCCGAGTCAATTCAAGCCTTTGCGGCTCGAACCGAAGATTTTGAATCAGCCGACGATCTCGGTGCCCGAGAACCAGTAGGCGATTTCTTCAGCAGCGGTTTCCGGAGCATCCGAACCGTGAACCGAGTTTTCGCCGATCGACAGGGCGTGAACCTTGCGGATGGTGCCTTCGTCAGCGTTTGCCGGGTTGGTGGCGCCCATGACTTCGCGGTTCTTGGCGATTGCATTTTCGCCTTCGAGAACCTGAACGATGGTCGGGCCGGAGGACATGAACTCGACCAGTTCGCCGAAGAACGGACGTGCCTTGTGAACGGCGTAGAAGCCTTCGGCTTCGCGGCGGCTCATCCAGACGCGCTTGGAAGCGACGACGCGCAGGCCGGCATCTTCGAGCATCTTGGTGATGGCGCCGGTCAGGTTGCGCTTGGTCGCGTCCGGCTTGATCATCGAGAAGGTACGTTCAATAGCCATTGGCTCAAATCCCTTGTTTCTTGAGAAGTGGCGGTTCATTAGCCGCCAATCCCGCGCAAAACAAGGGGGTTCACCGATGATTCGGCTCGGGCCAAGCGGGTTTCACGCAGCCGTCACACTACGTCCAAGCCCACCGTGCAGATCGAGGCACCGCTCGAACCAATCGGTGACGGGATCGCCTGGCTGAAGCAGGCGCTGCGGCGAGACGATGCGCGCCCACTGAAACGCGCCGAAGACGATATAGTCGGCGAAAAGCGGCGACGCGCCGCCCAGAAAATCCTGAAACTTCAGCATATGGCGCAAAGGCTCAAGTTTCTCTGCGAGGGTTTCGAGCGCGGCGCCACCGCTTTCGGCTACCGCTTCAAGCGACTTGCCAAAGCGCTTCTCCCGGCTCTGCCGGAAGTAGGCCTGATCGACCGGATCGAGGCGATCGTGAATATCCCTGATGATGATGCGGGTGATGGCGGGATGCAGCGTCGTCTGCGACCAGCCCTCGACGAAGCGGGAGACCGCCATCGCCCCCTCACCGGCGAAGAGCGGCGGGCGATCCGGATAGGTTTGTTCGAGATAAAGCGCGATCTCGAAGCTGTCCTTCACCAGACGTTCACCGTCACGCAGCAGCGGCACCAGGCTCGTCGCTCCATCCTCGACCGCGGGGATCTCGGTGAAGCCGATCGGCACGACGTCGAAATCGAGCCCCTTGTGCGCGAGCGACATCTTCGTCTTCCACACATGCGGCGAGAACGGACGCGTCCTGTCGGCCCCGCAAAGCGAATAGAGTTTTCTCGACATATAAACTCCCGGTCGGTTGGCGTCCCGTTGAACGACAAATCGGCCACGTCATCAAATCAGTAAATTTCATGAGTGATATCAGCCACAGAAATGCGGTTTCGAGTTAGCTTCGCCGCCCCTTCAAAGGAGATACCCGATGCTCGATCACTTTCGCATGTTCGCCGACTATAACCGCTGGGCGAACCGCCTGATCTATGCCGCTGCGGCAGAACTGACCGATGCCGAATTGCGGGAAAGCCGCGGCGCCTTCTTCGGCTCGCTGCTGGCGACCCTCAACCATATCCTCGTTGCCGACCGGGTCTGGATGAAGCGCTTTACGCACGAGGGCGACACCCCGGCCTCGCTCGACACGATCCTCCACGACGACCTCTCGGCCCTCGCCGCCGCGCGGACTGCCGAGGACGAACGCATCATTGCCTGGATCGACGGCCTGAGTGATGCACGCCTTAGCGCCGTCCTCACCTATACGCCGCTCACCAACCCCACGGTCATCACGCAGAAGCTGGCGCTGACGCTCGGGCATTTCTTCAACCATCAGACCCATCATCGCGGCCAGGCGCATGCGACGCTGACCGCACTCGGCCGCCCATCGATAGCGCTGGATCTCGCGTATTTCCTGAGAACCGAAGGGTCAAAGTGGGCGTAACGGAGACCGGCTTGCGCCCAACCCAAGCGACCGCAGTGGTCGGAGCTCACGCTCCCGCCACTCCGCAAGCTTTTTGAGCACCTGACGTTGGCCGAGCCAGGCGACCAGGCCGAGCGCGACACCGCCAACGATCGACAGGACCGAAAGCGCCACGGTTGGCAATGCCGGCTGCAGCGGCAGCATCAGCAACTCCGGCACGAAGCGGTGCAGAATGTAGATGTGGAAGCCCGCCGCAGATAGAGGCAGGATGAGCTGTGCCGCCCAGCGCGGCACGCTGATGCGCGGGAGATAAAGCAGCGCTGCCAGGACGGCGATTTGCAGGAGGTATTTGATCTTCGTCCCGATCCAGACCCCCTCGTATAGGCCGAAGAACAGGAACGCCGCCGTGCCGGACAACATCAGCAACAGGCGCTGCTTGCCGGTTTCGGCGACAGCGGCGCACCAGCCGATGACCGCGAGATAGAAGATCCAGGGCAGGGTAAAAATCTGGCGATTGCCGATCGGCCACAGGAGCGGTAGCGCCAGCCGGGCGGCGAGAGCGGCAAACAGCAGGGCCATACCGGCGGCGAAAGGCCTTGCCGACACGAACCGCCGGAACTGCGGGATGGCGAAGAGCCCGACGAAGACGAGCATCATCTGGCAATAGGCTTCGATGAACCAGTAGAGATACGGCACCATGCCGTGCGTCTCCGGCAGGGCCACACCGAAATTGCCGACGAGGAAGACCGAGGCCCAGGGCATCTCGCCCCAGGCGACCGCATAGGCGGCGACGATCAGATAGTATGGTACGAGCACCTGGGCGAGCGGGCGCAGGATGGCCAGGCCGTCTCCCGCCAGAAGCGGGCCCATCTGGAAGCGGGCGAGGCTGAAGCCCGCGAGAACGACCATGGCTGCCGATCCGCCGGGGATGGGCCAAAGCAATTCGTGGTGCAGCACGACCAGCAGAATGGCCAATGCGCGGACCACCAGATCCATCCCGATCCGCCGCGTGGCGGTCTCGCGGCGCTCCTCGGCCGACAACTCGGCGATAGACAAGGTCTCCCAGGCGTCGGGAACCTGTCCCAGCGCCTTTTCCAGACCGATCGAGAGCTGAACGAAGCGCAGGGAATCGCCGCCCAGCGACACAAAACTGTCGGAGCGCTTCACCCTCTTCGGATAGAAAACCTGCGCAAAAAGCTCTTCGATGCCGCCGTTGTCGTCGTCAACGTTTGCCGCAGCCTGGCGGGCCGCCATGTTCAGCGCGTTGTAGTCGACCTTGCCGCTGGCAAGCCGCGGCATTTCGGCAAGGGGGGTGGCCTTCAGGTGCGCAAGTGTCAGTCCGCTCGCTTGCGCGAGGAACCGTCTGATCTCTTCGGCATCGCGGCTGCCGGAATAGAAAGCGTGAAGGCCGGCATCGTCACCGACGACTGAAGCAGTGATGCCGCGCCTTTCGAGCGCCGCTTCCAACACATCGTGAGCGATCCTGAGGCCGGCGATCTTGGAAATCCGCTTCATGCGGCCGACGATCTGGAACAGGCCGTCGGCATGGCGCATCGCGAGGTCTCCGGTGCGCAATTCGGCGAGTTTGGCGCCGCGGCAAAGATCTTCGCGCGATGTGGCATAGCCCATCATGACGTTCGGGCCGTGATAGACGAGTTCGCCGGCCACACCGTCGTTTTCGATCGGCGCTCCGCTCTCGTTCTCGATCAGAAGGCGCCCGCCGGGGATCGCGACGCCGATCCTGTCTTCGTTACCGGCAAGCAGGGCGGGCGGCACATAGGCGATCCGAGCGGTGGCCTCGGTCTGGCCGTACATGGCGAAAAAGGCCGCGCCTTGGGCTTTGAGGTGGTCGTTGTAGAGACGGATGACGTCCGGGCTCAACCGACCGCCGGCTACGGTCATGAAGCGCAAGCGCGGGAACCGCCGATCGCGGAAGCCCACCTTCTCCAGCAATTCGTAGGAATAGGGAACGCCCGCAAGATTTGTGCTGCCGCTTGCGGCGAGACCTTCGAGAAAATCGGTATCGAGGATCGATCCACCGGGAATATAGAGGCTGGCGCCGACTGCCAGGTGAGAATTCAGTACCGACAGGCCGTAGGAATAATGGAGCGGCAAAATGAGGCAACCGCGGTCATCCGCCGTCAGGCCGAGATAGTCGGCGATGGACGCGGCGTTTGCGGAGATGTTTTGCCGGGACAAGCGGACGGCCTTGCCGCAACCGGTGCTGCCCGATGTCGAGAGCATCACCGCCAGCTCGGAATGCGGCGCACTGTCACTTTGCCGCAGCGGCTGTTCCGTGCGCCAGCGGCCGTCGATCCGGCGAAAGGCATAATCGGGATCGAAGGCATCGACCCAGGATCCGGCAGCCGCGTTCTTCGGGGCTTGCATCGCCACGGCATGGCCAGCTGTCAGCGCTGCCAGATAAGCGACGATCGCATGTTCGGAAAGCTCGGCCTCGATCGCCACCAGCCCGCGTGGGCTTCGGAAAGCAAGTGCCTGGCGGGCGACCCGCTCGCCGAGTTCCCGATAAGTGACGACCCGCTGCCCGGAAAAGACCAGCGCCGGCCGGTCGCCCCATTTCGCCAGATCCGCAATGAACGAGAGGGACATCCTTGACCGTCGCTGTTTGCCTCGGGCCCCCATGCCCGATTTAGCAGCGCCGAATATAATTGGTGACTAAAGGCGTCAAGTATAAAGATTGCCGGGACTGACGGCTGTCAGTTGGCATGCGATTCCCGGTTGCGTCCGACCCCGAGCAGAGGGAATTCAGCAACCATACCGGGCGCGAATGGGCGGCCGGCCGAAATCTTCAGACTCCCTTAAATGCAGGCTTCCATAGTGCCGTTGGATCCGGACACCACGATCCGGCACACATTGGGGACCACGACAGAATGACCAGGCAAGTTCCAGCGGACGCCAGCCGATCGCAGGCGAGGCAGGCGGCGATCATTCTGAAGGTGGCGCACGCAATGTCCGCGCACGGGGTCGCTGCCCTGCCCCGCAACTACGAGCTTTTCTACGAGGCGCTGTCCGGTCGCCTGCCCCAGCTTTCCCGGGAGCTTCCCGAGCTCGGGCACAATCCGCAACAGGACTTGCTGGACGCCTTGGGCCTCAAGCATCACCTCGTCTCCCACGCGGCCCTCGCCGCGGACCGGGCGAGAGCCGCAGCCCAGGAAGCCCTCGCCGACATGGCCAGCACGCTCAAGCTTGCGCTGGCGCAGAAGCAGTCATTCAAGACCGAACTCGATCATTTCGCCGGTCGGTTGGCAGCTGACCCTGTCGTCGGCCTGTCGGAGTTCGCGGACGACGCCGCGCGGCTGCGCGAAGCGGCAGGCCGTTTGATGAACGAAGAGAATGCTCTGCAGCACGCCTTGGAAACCAGTGCGCAGCGCATGGCCGAACTCGAGGGAGATCTCGCCGAAAGCCGCCGGTCGCTCACCCGCGACCCCGCTACCGGCTTGCCGAACCGTCTGGCGCTGACAGCGAAGCTCGACTCCATTCTCGAAACGGAGCGAACCGACCGGCCGGTCGCCCTGCTTCTCGTCTCTGTCGAAGGGCTTCGCGAGATGGCCGAGCACCACGGTGGCACGGTTGCGAGCAAGGCGCTTACCAAGCTGTCGGCGCTGTTTCGCAAGTCGATCAAGAAGAACGACTTCGTCGCCCGCGTGGGTCAGCAGGACTTTGCCGTCGTCTGCCGGGACGTCAGCGTCGAAAACGCCGAAGCCATTGGTCGGCGCCTGTGCCAATCCGTGGAGGAACTGAAGGTCACCCTTCCCGGGCGCGCGTACACCGCCGAGACGCTCTCGCTTGTGGCCGGCATCACCATAGCCCAGCCGGCAACGACGAGCGCCGATCTCCTGACCCAGGCCGAATTGGCACTGGCCGGCGCGCGCGATGGCGCCGGCATCCTTAGCTATTCGGCGGCACTCGGCCGCGACCGCGGCAGGACCTACGGTCAGAACGCCGCCTGAGTGTCGCGTGTCAGGCAGCGACCGGCTGGCGGTTTTCGTCGATCTCCGTCGCCTTCTCCCGGAGACAGCCAAGCAAGCGAAAGAGTTCGGTACGCTCACAATCATCGAGCGCCGAGAACAATTCGTCGATCGTGCGATGACGTGGCTGTAGCGCCGCTTCCAGTGCCAACCGGCCGCGATCGGTGATCGAAATGATCTTCGCGCGGCGATCCTCCGGGTCCGCGTCACGGACGACCATGCCGTCCCGCTCCAACCCGTCGATCGCTTCGGTGACGGTTCTCGCCGCAAAGCCGAGCGCTGAGGCGATATCCGCGCAGCGACAAGGGCCCAGCGTGTTGAGATAGAACAGGAATTTGCTGCGCGCGAGCGAAACGCCTTCCTCCGACATCGATGTGTTCACCAGGCGATGAACGCACTGATAGAGATCGAAGAGCCGCTCGGCGACTTCGATTTTTTCTGTCATGGCAATGTACCTCATTTGGCAACGCCAAAACGAAACAACCCGGCCCCGCGTGGCGGGACCGGGCTGTTCGGTCAACCGTTTGGCGTGACTTACTGCTTGTTTTCGTCGGCCTGGCCGAGACCCTTGGCGCCGCTGTCGGCGATCGCGCCGGTTGCCGTCGTGTCGACGGATCTGTCTTCGACGCCCGCATAATAGTCGCCGCGGCTGGTCGTGCTCGCGGAGACACCGGTGCCGGCGGACGCTTCGGCGCGGCCGGTGAAGAGCGGCGTGGAGCTCACACCCTCATAGTAGCTGCCCGCCGGCCACAGCGGCCGACGCGCCGCCAAGCATGGCGGCCGCAACGAGGATCGCGGCAATGGACTTCTTCATAGATCGGTTCCTTGGTGGAGATAGACGGTGGGGGCTAAGCCCCGCCTGGGCGCTTGGGAGGTCGCCTCATAGGATCATGGCAATGATCAATCAAATCCCTTGAAAGAGGGTGCGGGGAGAAACCCGCACCCCTTCTTCGTCGCGGTTAGCGCGAAATACCCTGATAGTATTCACCTTCGCCGCCGATCACGCTCTTCGGCGCAACGCCGTAGTTGACGACCGAGCCGGTCCGGGTGCTGTCAACATAGCCAGCTTCCGAATTGCCGATGGTGAAGGAGGTCTTGCCCGTCACCGCAGGCGTGCGCTCGGTGTAGAGCGGCGTCGGGCTGACGCCTTCGTAGTAGCTGCCGCCGGCGAAGGCAGCGGAGGCGCCACCGAGGATAGCGGTTGCAACGAGAGCGGCGGAAAGAGCGGTCTGGATTGCAGTTTTCATGGTCTTCACTCCTGGGAGGCTCGTTCACATGAACGAGGTTTCATCTAAATTGTCCGTGGCCGGATCGGTCGTCTCTCCAAACGCGGGGCCCTTGCCGATGGCGTTCAGTCGATCGAGGCGGTCAGAAGAGCGTTCCCCGCCCTTCCGTTATTGAGATGGTCCCTCACGATGAGGATGTGTAGTATCGATTGTCGGAACGCCTTGTTCAAAAATCGATAACAATGACCCCTTGAAATCGAGAACGGGCACCGAGCGGTCACTCAGGCGAACGCGGCCAGGATTGTGCCTCTTGCCTTCCCGGACGAGTCCGGGCAAAAGGCCGCAATGATCCAGATTTCCGGCCTTTCCGCCCGTATTGCGGGCCGTCTCCTCATCGAAAACGCATCCGTGACGCTTCCGGCGGGCACGAAGGCCGGGCTCGTGGGGCGCAATGGTGCCGGCAAGTCGACGCTGTTTCGCATCATCACCGGTGAATTTGCCTCCGAGGCCGGCAGCGTCTCCTTGCCGAAGAACGCCCGTATCGGCCAGGTGGCGCAGGAAGCGCCCGGCACCGAGGAGCCACTGATCGAGATCGTGCTGAAGGCTGACAAGGAGCGTTCGGCGCTGATCGCCGAGGCCGAGACCGCAACGGATCCGCACCGCATCGCCGAAATCCAGACGCGGCTTGCCGACATCGGCGCCCACTCAGCGGAAGCGCGGGCCGCGAGCATTCTCGCCGGCCTCGGCTTCGATCATGACGCGCAGTTGCGCCCGGCCTCCTCCTTTTCCGGCGGCTGGCGCATGCGGGTGGCGCTCGCCGGCGTGCTCTTTTCCGAACCGGACCTGCTGCTGCTCGACGAGCCGACCAACTATCTCGACCTCGAAGGCACGCTCTGGCTCGAAGACTATATTCGCCGCTATCCGCACACCGTCATCATCATCAGTCACGATCGCGACCTGTTGAACACGGCGGTCAACGCCATCGTGCATCTCGACCAGAGAAAGCTCACCTTCTATCGCGGGCCCTACGACCAGTTCGAGCGGCAGAAGGCCGAGGCCGACGAACTGCAGATGAAGGCGAAAGCCAAGAACGATGCGGCGCGAAAGCACCTCCAGAGCTTCATCGACCGCTTCAAGGCCAAGGCCACCAAGGCACGCCAGGCGCAAAGCCGCGTGAAGGCACTTGAGCGCATGGGCACGATTGCGGCGGTGATCGAGGATCACGTCCAGGGCTTCTCCTTCCCGGACCCGGAGAAGGAAGCCGCCTCGCCGATCATTGCCGTCACCGGCGGTACCGTTGGCTACGAGCCCAGCAAGCCGATCCTCAAGCGGCTGAACCTCAGGATCGATACCGACGACCGCATCGCGCTGCTCGGTTCGAACGGCAACGGCAAGTCGACCTTCGCCAAATTCATCTCCGGCCGACTGGCGCCGGAGGCGGGCGAACTGAAGATCGCGCCGAACCTCAAGGTCGGTTTCTTCGCCCAGCACCAGCTCGACGACCTCATCCCCACGCAGAGCGCCGTCGAGCATGTGCGCCGGCGCATGCCGGACGCCCCCGAAGCCAAGGTGCGTTCGCGCGTGGCGCAGATGGGGCTGGCGACGGAAAAAATGGAAACGCCTGCCAAGGATCTCTCGGGTGGCGAGAAAGCACGGCTGCTGATGGGCCTTGCCGCCTTCGACGCACCGAACCTCCTGATCCTCGACGAGCCGACCAACCACCTCGACATCGACAGCCGCAACGCGCTGATCACCGCCCTCAACGACTATTCCGGCGCTGTCATCCTGATCTCGCACGATCGCCATCTGATCGAGGCAACGGCCGACCGGCTGTGGCTGGTGCGCGACGGAACGGTGACGAGCTACGACGGCGACCTCGAGGATTATCGCAGCCTGATCGTCGGCGGACCCAAGCCCAAGGACGACAAGGCCAAGCCGAACGGAGCCGATGACAGCCTCTCGAAGGCGGACCAGCGCAAGGTCAATGCCGACAAGCGCGCTTCGCTGGCGCCGCTCCGCAAGAAGATCAATGAAATCGAATCCTTGACCGGAAAACTGGAGAAACTGATTCAGGCACTTGATGTGGAACTGGCCAATCCGGTGCTCTACGAAAAGTCGCCTGCGAAAGCCGCCCAGAAGGCCAAGGAACGCTCCGACGCGGCAGTGAAACTCGCTCACGCCGAAGAGCAATGGCTTGAGCTTTCCGCCGAGTATGAAGAGGCAATGGCCGGCTGACAGAAGCCTGCCCGACCGGTCAGCCCAGTTCGAACGTGGTGATGCCGTAGATCCGTGCCAACGGCAGCCCGGGGTCGGGCCCGCGATACATGCGCGCCGTCTCGAACACCGGCCGCAGATTGTAGCGATCGCAAAGCGCCTTGGCCGAGGCGTTCGGTTCGGGGATGTCGAGGTAAATTTCGCTGCCATTGACACCGGCGGCGAGCTTGCGAAAGACCAGATCGGCGCCGGTCTCGGTGTCGGAGAAGAGCGGTCCAATCTTGAACCCGTTTCGGCAAGCCCGGATCGTTCCATAGGCCGCCACCGCGCCGTCGCGCAGCAGCAGGATACTGCGCCGTCCATCGCTCGACTTCAGCCATTCGCGAAGGAACGCCTCGCGACGCGCCGGGACGAAGCGGCGGTCATACTCGGTGAGGAGCGACATATGGATCGGCGCGACCTCCAGGAGATCGGCGCCGGGCGGCTCGATGACATCGATGACTCCGCCGTAGCGGATGTTCGCATGGGCATAGGTGAAGCCGGACCGCCGATAATTCTCTTGCTGCGCGACCACGCCGTCGAGGCCGACGATGCGGTTCCCGGCGACGGCCATCGCCTGTTGCCACAGTTGCCGACCGATCCCCTTGCCGCGGTGTTCCGGTCGCGTGATGTAGAAGCCGAGAAAGGCGTAGCTTTCGTTGTATCGCACCAGCGAGATGGCGCCGACCGGCCCGTCCTCTCCATCGGCTATCCAGTAGCCGTCCGGATCGGCCGCCCAGAAGGGGCCGACATCACCGAGCCCGGGATTCCACCCCTCCTCGGCCGCCCACTCGATCATGACGTCGAGTTCAGCGCGGCTGGCCCGACGGATTTGCTGCTGCATGGTTCACTCCTCTTGGGCGGTCAGATCGCCCTATCGTCAGCCCGTTGACGGGACGAAACGGCACGTCCGGTGGTAGAGCTAGCGCGGTGGCGTTCAGAGGGAATGATAATCTGTCGATTTCCCCGACATTGATGGCATATGCTGGCGACGGACCGGCGGCGCTTGTCCACCCTGCGCAATCTGCTACAAGAGCCGACAATAAGTCATACAAATCGAGCGGAACACCATGGCCCCCATCAAAATTGCCCTTGTCGGCGTCGGCAAAATCGTTCGCGACCAGCACCTGCCGGCGATCGCCAAGAACAGCGACTATCACCTGATCGCCGCCGCAAGCCGGCATGGCACGGTCGACGGCATCGACAACTTCAAATCGATCGAGACGATGCTCGAAGCCGTGCCTGCGATCGAGGCCGTATCGCTCTGCATGCCGCCGCAGTATCGCTACGAGGCCGCCCGCGCAGCACTCGACGCCGGCAAGCATGTGTTCCTGGAAAAGCCTCCGGGCGCCACCCTCAGCGAGGTCGCAGACCTCGAGGCGCTGGCGGCATCGAAGGGGCTGTCGCTGTTTGCGAGCTGGCACTCCCGCTACGCGCCGGCCGTGGAAGCGGCAAAATCCTTCCTGGCGGCAACGACGATCAATGATGTCCATGTCATCTGGAAGGAAGACGTGCGCCACTGGCACCCGAACCAGGAATGGATCTGGGCGGCGGGTGGCCTCGGCGTCTTCGATCCCGGCATCAACGCGCTTTCGATCGTCACCCACATACTGCCGCGCCCGCTGTTCGTGACCTCGGCCGTGCTCGAATTCCCCGAGAATCGCGACGCGCCGATTGCTGCCACCATCACCTTCACGGATGGGAAGAAACTGCCGGTTTCCGCCGAATTCGACTGGCGCCAGACCGGCAAGCAAAGCTGGGATATCGTCGCCCGGACGGCGGCGGGCGAGATGGTGCTGTCCGAAGGCGGCGCCAAGCTCGCCGTCGACGGCAAGCTCGTGCATCAGGAGCCGGAACAGGAATACCCAATGCTCTATCGGCGTTTCGCCGAGATCGTCAAAGCCGGACGGTCGGACGTCGATCTCGCGCCGCTGCGTCACGTCGCCGACGCCTTCATGCTCGGCAAGCGCAAGTTCGTCGAAGCGTTCCACGACTGATTTTCCAGACAGGCAGAAACGCAAAGCCCGCGGTATCGGCCGCGGGCTTTGTTCGTCGCAATGCGCTGTAAACTCAGGCCTTCTTTTCCCACCGGCCGTCGCGGTTCTGCTGCCAGTAGGTGAGGTTATGCCCCTCCCCCTTCAGCCGCTTCCAATGGGCGCGCGCGCCTTCGACCTGATCCTGATCGTAGCCGTCGAACATGAAGACGATGCGCTCATAGGTCGAAACATCAGGCGGGCTGGCGCCATCGATGACGAAACGCACCGTCGCCGCATTCGCATTGCCTTCGTCCGCCACCAGCAACACCGGCTGATCGGCAGCGAACTCGCCGACATCCGTGCCATGCGGCAGGAAGCTCTCGTCGCGATAGACCCAGAGATGCGTGTCCAGCGCGTCACGCCGCTCGGCATCGATCGTCTGCACGGCCACCCGCCAGCCGCGCTCGACACTCTTGTCGAGCAACGGCGGCAGCGCGTCTTCGAGCTTCGATTCCGTCAGGTGATAGAACAGGATTTCGGTCATGCCGATCGCTTCCCGCTTTTCGTCACGTCCAGCACGGCCGGTCAGGATTCGTAGCTCGCCCGCACCAGTTCATCGAGCAGCCGGACGCCGAAGCCCGAGCCCCAGGACTGGTTGACCTCATCCGTCGGCGCGCCCATGGCGGTGCCGGCGATATCGAGATGCGCCCAGGGCGTGTCCTTGACGAAACGCTTCAGGAACTGCGCCGCCGTCACCGCGCCGCCGTGGCGGCCGCCGGTGTTCTTCATGTCGGCGAACTTGCTGTCGATCATCTTGTCGTATTCCTTGCCGAGCGGCATGCGCCACAGGCGTTCCTGCGTCGCCATGCCGGCGGCAAGGAGCTGCCCGGCCAGACGGTCGTCGTTGGAGAACAGGCCGGCGTGATGGGTCGCAAGGGCAACCATGATGGCGCCGGTCAGCGTCGCAAGGTCGATGATTGCCTGCGGCTTGAAGCGGTCGTTGCAATACCAGAGCGCATCACAGAGCACGAGACGGCCTTCGGCGTCCGTGTTGATCACTTCGATCGTCTGGCCGGACATCGAGGTTACGATGTCGCCGGGGCGCTGGGCGCTGCCGTCGGGCATGTTTTCCACAAGGCCGATGATGCCGATGGCGTTGACCTTCGCTTCACGCGCGGCCAGCACATGCATGAGGCCGGTGACGGCGGCCGCACCGCCCATGTCGCCCTTCATTTCCTCCATGCCGGCGGCCGGCTTGATCGAGATGCCGCCGCTGTCGAAGACGACGCCCTTGCCGACGAAGGCAAGCGGCCGCTCCTTGGCCTTGCCGCCCTTCCACTGCATGATCACGAGGCGCGGCGGTCGGGTAGACCCCTGGGCGACGCCAAGCAGCGCGCCCATGCCGAGCTTTTTCATTTCCTTTTCCGTGAGGATCTCCACCTCGACGCCGAGCTTCTCCAGTTCCTTCGCCTTGGCGGCAAACTCGACCGGCCCCAGTACGTTCGCCGGCTCGTTCACCAGGTCGCGCGCCAGGAACACGCCTTCGGCCACTGCCTCTGCTGTGCCGAAAGCCTTCTTCGCGGCAACGACGGTACCGGTGACGATCGTGACCTTGGTCGGCTTGCCGGAGGACTTGGCGTCGTCATCGGCCTTCTTGGTCTTGTAGCCGTCGAAGCTATAGGCGTTCATCTCCATGCCGAGCGCGAAATCTGCGGCCGCCCTGCCGGTCACGTCGACCCCAGGCGCATCGACGAATACGGTCACCTTGTCGACTGAGCCGAGTTTCGCCGCAACGGCGCCGCCGGCCTTCAGCCAATCGTGATCCGAAAGCGCATCCGCCTCTCCGAGCCCAAACACAATGATTCGGTCAGCCGGCGAGCCATGCGGCGCAACGATATCGAGGCTGGAGAACACCTTTCCGGTGAACTTCTTCACCTTGGCTGCCTTTGTCACGACGTCTTCCGGATCGGCGACATCCGCGCCGGCCGCGGCTCCGCCACCCGACGTCTTGAGGAGCACGGCAACGCCGCCGCTCGGCCGGTGGGACTTGGCAAAGGTGAACTCGTACTTCATCGGCATTGAAAAACTCCGGGATATTTTCCTGTTTCCGAGCGCAGCCGGAGAATCGAAAGTAGCTTCCGAGAGCCGGGCGCCAGGGCGAGGTGATCTGGCCGCGACGCATCGGGACGACACGGCGAGGCTTATGGCGATCCGCCCTGTTACCGGGCGGTTACAGTGGAAAATATTCGCAACATTCGCCACCGTCAAAGCTGTGGCCGGCACCCTTCTCGCTTTTCAACCGCTTGGCAAGATGCCCCCGGATGTTTACATGCGGTTAACCGAGGTTCTTCGCCTTAAATTATCCCTGTTGCTTCACAGTTTGAGCGACACGAAATAGCGGGTAAGAACCGGGCTTCGGTTTGGACCCGGGCAATGCCCGGTCCGACGCCGCCGCCGGACAGAAACATGAGCAGGATTTTGGACCGGACACGGGCATGAAGCTGATCGAACGCTACATCTTCCGGCGTGCCTTGGTCATGTTCCTCGCGACACTCCTGCCATTGCTCGGCATTGTGTGGACGACGCAGGCGCTTGCCAACGTCAACCTGGTTACCGACAGCGGCCAGTCGGTTCTGGCCTTCGCCAAACTGGCAACCCTCATCCTGCCTTCGGTCATCCCGATCATCCTGCCCTTCGCACTGGTCATCGGCGTCACCCAGACCCTGACCACGATGAACACCGATTCGGAACTGACCGTGCTCAACGCCGCCGGCAGTTCGCGCATGGCCATCATCCGGCCGGTCATCTATCTGGCCGCGGCCCTGAGCGTCCTGTCCTTCGCGGTCGACAACTTCGTCGAGCCCTATTCGCGCGTTTCGGTACGCAAAATGCTGGCGACCGCCAACGCCGACCTTCTGTCGTCGGTCGTTCAGGAGAATTCGTTCCGCAAGGTTGCCGACGGGCTCTACGTTCAGGTCGGAGCACGGCGCAGCGGCGGCGTATTGCAGGGCATCTTCGTTGCCGATTCGCGCAATCCCGCCTTCGAGCTCGTCTATTACGCCCGCGAAGGCGCGGTGGATGAAAAGAGCTCCGCGCTGGTGATGAAGGACGGCGAGGTGCAACGCAAACTGCCTGACGGCAGCGTCTCGATCATCAAGTTCGATTCCTATGCCTTCGACCTCGCCGACATGACCAGGACCACGCGCGAGGCGACGATCCGGGCGAAGGACCGCGACCTGGCCGGCCTTCTCAATCCCGATCCGAACGATCAGGTCTACAAGAACAATCCGCTTGCCTTCACAGCCGAGATCAACCGCCGCCTGACGGAGTGGACCTTTCCGCTGCTCTTCGGCCTGATCGCACTGGTGTTCAGCAGCGATGCGCGCTCTCACCGGGAAGCACGCGTCCATCCAATGGTGAGCGCGCTCGGAACAGCGCTGCTCATCCGCTGGATGACCTTCTATGCCGGCAACAGCGCCGAGGATTCCATCTGGTTCGTGCCGCTGATGTATATCGTGCCGCTCGCAGCCGGCGGGCTCTGCATTCACCAGCTGGTGAGCAACAAACGTCTGGATATCCCGATGACCGGGCAGGAAAAGCTGCAGGATCTCCTGGTTCGCCTGCGCCTGGTGCGGCGTGACGCCGAGGGAGGGCAGCCATCATGATGGGCACGCTCGGACGCTATTTCTTCATCCGCTATGTGATCACCACTTTCTGGTTCCTCGTCGGCATCTTCTCGCTGATCTTCATCATCGACTTCAGCGAGCAGGCGAGCCGCCTGGCGAACCTGCCGCACTATTCGATCACCGGCGCTCTGCTGATGACCGCCCTCCGTATCCCGCTGATCCTCCAGCAGACGATACCGTTTGTGGCGCTGTTTTCGGCAATGGCGGCGCTCATCTCCCTCAACCGGCGCTACGAACTGGTCGTGACCCGCGCCGCAGGTATTTCCGTCTGGCAGTTCCTGCGTCCCTTCGTCCTTGGCGCCTTCCTCTTCGGCGTGCTCGCTGTCGTTGCGCTCAACCCGCTGGCGGCCTGGGGAACGAAGCGTGGGGAGGCACTGCTGGCGGAATGGGGCGCCTCGCGATCCTCGGATTCCGGATCGATTCCGTGGCTGCGACAGATCTACAACGGTACCGATACAATCATCGGCGCGCGCTCGGTCCAGGACAATGGCACGACGCTCCTCAACGTCACCGTTATCCACTTCGATCCACAGGGAACGATCATTCTGAGACAGGATGCGACGTCCGCGAAACTCGAAGATGGTTACTGGCTTCTTAACGAAGTAACTGAAACGCGAAACGGGCAGCTGCCGCGGCGTTTGAAAACAGCACAACTCAGCACCAATCTGAAAGCCGAGTTTGTTCAGGAACGTCTTGCAAAGGCTGATTCCATTCAGTTTTTTGACCTTCCGGCAAAGATCGAGGTGGCTCGCTCCTTTGGTTTTTCAACCAATGGCATGGAAACCCAATTTCACTCGATGCTCTCGCTGCCACTGCTTCTCGTCGCCATGACGCTGATAGCCGCCTGCGTGTCGCTCAAGTTTAGCCGTTTCAACCAATCTAGCTCCGTAATTCTCGGTGGCATCCTTTCAGGCTTCGTGCTTTATGTCGTCACCGTGCTTGTCAAAGCATTCGGGAGCAGCGGCATTGTGCCTCCTTTCGTTGCAGCCTGGTTGCCAGTTGTTGTAGCGATGGCGCTGGGCTCGACGATTCTTTTAAATCAGGAGGATGGCTAGTGGCGGTAGTGAACCGCAAACGCATGACGCTGATCAACGCTACCCTGCTTGCAGGCGTGGCGCTGCAGACACTTGCCATGGGAATGAGTGCGCCTGCGATGGCGCAGCAGACTTCGGACCGCCTCGATTCGCTGCGCCCGAACATGCCAGAAGACGCCAAGCTGCTTCTGTCCGCCAATGAGCTCGTTTACAACAAGGACGCCGAGAAGGTGATCGTGCGCGGCAACGTGCAGATCGACTACGGCGGCTATAAGATGGTGGCCCGTCAGGTCGAATACGACCAGAAGAATGGCCGCATCTATGCATCCGGGGAAATCCAGTTCATCGAGCCGGGCGGCAATGTCGTCTACGCCGACAAGATGGACGTCACCGACGATTTCGGCGACGGTTTCCTTGAGCAGATGCGCATCGAAACCACCGATTTGACCCGTCTTGCCGCCACGAGCGGTGAGCGCCGGAACGGTGAGGAGTTCATTCTGAACGAGGCTGTCTACACGGCCTGCACGCCCTGCTCGACCAAGCCGGAGCATCGCTCGCTGTGGCATATCAAGGCGCAACGCGTCGTTCAGAACGGTCGCACGCGGACGATTCGGCTTGAGAATGCCCGCTTCGAACTCTTCGGCAAGCCGATCGCCTATATCCCGGTGATGGAGCTGCCCGACCATACGGTCAAGCGCAAGAGCGGCTTCCTGTTCCCGACGTTCCGCTCGGCCCAGAAGCTCGGCGTCGGCGTCGGCGTCCCCTACTATTGGGCGATCTCGCCCTATATGGATGCAACGGCAACCGTGACGGGCCTGACCCGGCAGGGCTTCCTGCTGGAGGGCGAGTTCCGTCAGCGGTTCCACAACGGCTTCCATACGCTGAACGTTGCCGGCATCAGCCAGCTCGACAAGAGCAAGTTCACGCCGGGCACGGTCGACGCGATGAAGACCAATCGCGGCATGATCGCGTCGCGGGCTGAATTCGAGATCAATCCGCGCTGGACGTTCGGCTGGAACGTCCTCGTCCAGTCGGATGCCAACTTCGCCAAGACCTACGAACTGTCGAACTTCGATAACACGACCTATGTCAACCAGGCCTATCTGACCGGCCTCGGCAAGCGAAACTTCTTCGATCTGCGCGCCTTCTACTTCGACATTCAGGACGCGGACCCGAATAGCATCAATGAAAACCAGCAACCCGTTACGCAGGTCCTTGACTACTCCTACAAGGCGCCAAAGCCCGTGCTGGGCGGCGAGCTTTCGGCAACCGTCAACTTCACGAACGTCAAACGAAACCGGCTGGACCTCGAAACCGTCCCCGGTGTCGTCAATCGTTTCCGCGGCCTTGAGGGCACGACCCACCGCCTGACCGGCGAGCTTGAATGGAAGCGCATGTTCATCGCTCCCGGCGGTCTCGTCGTCACGCCGCTCCTTGCGGCGCGCGGCGATGCCCTCGGCCTCAACATGGACGCGCCGGGACCGCTCTACACCGGCGACTACGACACCAGCGACGCGGCGACGCGGCACATGTTGACCGCCGGTCTCGAAGCCCGTTACCCGATCCTGTTCGTCGGCGAAAACAGCAGCCATGTGCTTGAGCCGATCGCTCAGCTCTACGCACGCCCTGACGAACAGGACGCCGGTGGCCTGCCGAACGAAGACGCCCAGAGCTTTGTGTTCGATGCGACCAACCTTTTCGACCGCGACAAGTTCTCTGGCTTCGACCGGGTCGAAGGTGGTACGCGCGCCAACGTCGGCTTCCGCTATACCGGTACCTTCGACAGTGGCTACGGCCTGCGCAGCATCGTCGGCCAATCCTTCCATCTCGGAGGCCTGAACTCCTTCGCAACCGACGACCTGGTGAAGGCCGGCGCGAATTCCGGTCTGGAAACCAAGCGCTCGGACTATGTCGCGATGTTCGGCATCGACGCACCGTCCGGCCTGATGGCGAGCCTCTCGGGCCGCCTCGACGAAAAGGATCTGGCACTGCGCCGTGCCGATGCGACCGTCGGGTATCTCGGCACGACGTGGCAGGCGGCGATGACCTATACACGCATCGAAGCGCAGCCGCTTTATGGCTCGCAGGTGAACCAGGACGAAATCCAGACGGCGGCCGCCTACAAGTTCCATGACTACTGGTCGGTCTTTGGTGCCATCACTTACGACATCAACCAGGACGTCATCACGCGCAACGGCTTCGGCATCACCTACGACGATCAGGACACCCTGTTCTCGCTTGTCTACAAGCAGGAACGCGATACCGGCAGCACGCTGGCGAACGATTGGTCGATCGGCGCCAGAATCAGCTTCCGTACGCTCGGTGACGTGAATGTCGGCGACACCAAGTTCGAAGAGCTGGATTACTATTAAGATCATTGAAACGAGGGGGCGGAACGCGAAGTTCGCCCCCTCGCGCAATTTTGGGCTGCTCAAACGGTCTTGTCATCGTTTGGCCGCATGTATTATGCATTTCCTCCGACAAGATAAGGCAACGGCGCAAAGCCGGTAGGCGGACAAGGCCCGACGGCGGTGATCGTCCGGCAAACAGGAAAAGGTAATGGGCGGGAAAATGTCGATCTTGAGGACGCTTTCGGTATTGGCTGTGGCCGGAGCCCTGAGCATCGCGGCATGTGCCGGTGCGCAGGCTGCAAGCCAGGTCAAGGTAACGGTCAACAACACCGTGATCACCTCGGGCGATATTGCCAAGCGGGTTGCATTCCTGCGTCTTCAGCGCCAGAAGGGCGGCCCCGAGGAAGCGAAGAAGCAACTGGTGGACGAGGTCCTGAAGCGCGCCGAAATCGTTCGCATCGGACAATCCGTCAGCACGCAGGACGTCGATGCCGCCTATGCCCGTTTTGCTGCGGGCAACAAGCTTTCGGCGGAACAGCTCGGCAAGATCCTCGACCAGGCCGGTGTCGGCGCCGATCACTTCAAGCAATTCATCGCCGTACAGATGAGCTGGCCCCGCGCGGTCAACTTCCGCTATGGCAATTCGAGCCGCCTCCAGGGCGCCGATCTCGTCAAACGGATGATGGAAGGCGGCGGCAACAAGCCGGTGACCACCGAATACTTCCTGCAGCAGGTGATCTTCGTCATTCCCGAGAAGAAGCGCGGCGCCATCACGGCAAAGCGGCAGGCCGAGGCGAACGCCTCCCGTTCACAGTTCCCGGGCTGCGAGACGTCGAAGACCTTTGCCGCCAACTATCGCGACGTTTCGATCCGCAGTCTCGGCCGGATGCTTGCCCAGCAGCTGCCGGACGAGTGGAAGCCGTTGGTCGAGAAGGCCGGGGAGAACGGCACGACCGGAACCCGCGTGACCGAAAAGGGCGTCGAGTACCTGGCAATCTGCAAGAAGCGTGAAGTCAACGACGACACGGCCGCAGAAATCGTCTTCCGTGCCGAGGACATCGGCAAGAAGAAGGCCGGCGGGGAAGATCCGAACAGCGAAAAATACCTCGAGGAACTGCGCAAGAAAGCGCAGATCGTCAACAAGTAAGCACAACGGCAACATGCGCGAACCAACCGGCGGACCACTCGCCCTGACCATGGGCGACCCGGCCGGTATCGGGCCGGACATCAGCCTTTCGGCCTGGCTTGGCCGCCGCGAACACGCGACGGCACCCTTCCTGTTCATCGGGGATCCTTCGGTGCTTGCCGCGCGTGCGGCGACGCTTGGCTATTTGGTTCCCCTTCGGGAGACGGATTGTGCCGGCGCCATGTCCGCGTTCGATGCGGCGCTGCCGGTGCTGCCGCTTGCCTGCCCTCACCCGGTCACTGCAGGCGATCCCGACACTGCCAATGCCAGCGCCGTCATCGGCGCGATCGACACGGCAGTACGGCTCGTGACCGCCGGCGAAGCCTCCGCGGTCGTGACCAACCCGATCGCCAAGGCAGTCCTTTACGATGCCGGCTTCCGCTTTCCGGGCCATACCGAGTACCTGGCGGATCTCGCCGAGAAAGCAACGGGGCAACCTGTTCTGCCTGTCATGATGCTTGCCGGGCCGAAGCTGCGCGCCGTCCCCGTCACGATCCACATCCCGCTGAAGGATGTGCCGCACCAGCTGACGCCGGATCTCATCTATCGCACCTGCGTGATAACGGCGGCGGATCTGCGCAACCGCTTCGGGCTTGAGCGCCCGCGCCTCGCGATCGCCGGACTGAATCCACACGCCGGCGAAAACGGCGCGCTCGGCCTTGAGGATGACGCGATCATCCGCCCCGTCATCGACCGGCTGCGCGCTGAAGGCATCGATGCCGTGGGGCCGCTGCCCGCGGATACCATGTTCCACGATCGGGCGCGCGCGACCTACGACGTTGCGATCTGCATGTACCACGATCAGGCGCTGATCCCGGCAAAGGCGCTCGGCTTCGACGACAGCGTCAACGTCACGCTCGGCCTTCCCTTCATCCGCACATCGCCCGACCACGGTACTGCCTTCAGTCTGGCCGGCAAGGGCGTTGCCCGCGACGACAGCTTGAGAGCTGCGCTCGACCTTGCCGCAACGCTCGCGGCCAATATGCCAGGAGATACCCGCTGATGGCCGCGCTCGACGGTCTCCCCCCCTTGCGCGACGTGATCCAGCGCCACGGCCTCGACGCCAAGAAGGCGCTCGGCCAGAATTTCCTGCTCGACCTCAACCTGACACAGAAGATCGCGCGGACTGCCGGTTCGCTCGAAGGCGTGACGGTCATCGAGGTCGGCCCTGGTCCCGGTGGCCTGACGCGCGCCATCCTGGCTCTCGGCGCCAAGAAGGTCATCGCGATCGAACGCGACTCCCGCTGCCTGCCGGCGCTTGCCGAAATCGGCGCGCATTATCCCGGCCGGTTGCAGGTGATCGAAGGCGACGCCCTGAAGACGCGGTTCGAGACGCTTGCCGACGGCGGGCCGGTCAAGATCATCGCCAACCTGCCTTACAATGTCGGCACGCAATTGCTGGTCAACTGGCTGCTGCCCGAGCGCTGGCCGCCTTTCTGGCAATCGCTGACGCTGATGTTCCAGCGTGAAGTGGGCCTCAGGATCGTCGCCGAGGCGGATGACGATCACTACGGGCGCCTCGGTGTGCTCTGCGGCTGGCGTACAGAGGCACGGATGGCCTTCGACGTGCCGCCGCAAGCTTTCACGCCGCCACCCAAGGTGACGTCATCGGTGGTCCATCTGGAGCCCGTGGAAAATCCGATCCCCTGCTCCGTTTCATCTCTGGAGAAGGTAACGCACGCTGCCTTCGGCCAACGCCGCAAAATGTTGCGGCAAAGCCTGAAGCCGCTTGGCGGCGAGGCCCTGTTGGCAAAGGTCGATATCGACCCGCAGCGACGGGCCGAGACGCTTTCGGTGGAAGAGTTCTGCCGGTTGGCAAACTGCCTCTAAGCGAGAGACCAATCGCGACCGGTCAGCCGCCAGTCGGGCGAGATATGGCGCGATTCGAAAATGGCTCCCGAAGGAGCCATACTTTTGCAGTTGTCAGAACGGGTTCTCCGTCAGGAGCCCGTTGACGAAGTCAAACAGACCCGGGCGCCGGTCGCGGCGCAGACGCTCCGCCTCGACAATCGCCCGCACCGCAGAAAACGCGCGGTCGAGGTCGTCGTTGAGGACGATGTAGTCGTATTCCCGCCAGTGCTCGATCTCGGCGCGCGAATTGGCAAGCCGCGTGGCAATCACCTCTTCGCTGTCCTCCGCCCGGCGATGCAGGCGTGACTGCAGCTCGGCCATCGACGGCGGCAGAATGAAGATCGACACGACGTCGCCGGCCATCTTTTCCTGAAGCTGCTGAGCGCCCTGCCAATCGATGTCGAAGAGCATGTCGCGGCCGGCGGCCATCGCCGCTTCGACGGCGTCGCGCGGCGTTCCGTAGAAGTTGCCGTGCACCTCGGCCCATTCGAGCAGCGAGTCGGTTGCCCTGAGCGCCTCGAATTCACGGATCGTCTTGAAATGATAATGCCGTCCGTCGATTTCGCTCGGGCGGCGCTGGCGCGTCGTCACGCTGACGGAAATGCTCATCTCCGGATCAGCTTCCAGGAGGTTGCGCGCGATCGTCGATTTTCCAGCACCGGACGGCGAGGAAATGACGAGCATCAGCCCACGACGGGCAATCTTGATGGGCGAAGGGGTCGCCGGGGTCATGCTTTACTCCAGATTCTGGACCTGTTCGCGGAACTGGTCGATGACGACCTTGAGTTCGATGCCGGCGGCCGATACGGCGGCCGCATTCGACTTGGAACAGATCGTATTCGATTCTCGGTTAAATTCCTGTGCCAGGAAGTCGAGCTTGCGGCCAACCGGGCCGCCCTTCGACAACAGATCGCGCGCCGCAACGATGTGCGAGCCGAGCCGGTCGATTTCTTCCCGAAGATCCGCCTTGGTGGCAAGCAGCGCCACTTCGGCGTAGAGGCGTTCCCGGTCGAGCGAAGAGCCATTGTCCATGACCAGGGCCACCTGCTGCGCGAGCCGATCGGCGATCGCCGCGGCGCTGCGCGATGGATCCGCCTCTACCGTCGCCGTGAGTGTCTCGATGCCTTCAACCTGCGCCAGCAGGATCTGACAGAGCGCGGCTCCCTCGTCTTCGCGCATGACACGGAGGTCGGAAAGCGCCAGCCTCAGTCCTTCGAGGATGTCCATATCAAGCGCAGCGCGTTCCTCTTCACTTTCTTCCGGTTCGCGAAAATCGACAATGCCGCGGATGGAAAGCAACGTGTCGAACTTCAGCGGCGCCGGGTCGACGAGATCGCCGAGCTGTTCGCGCAAGTTCAAGACCGCCGTCAGCGCACCCTGATTGACCACCGCCTCGACGGTCGCTTCCGCGCCGCTGACGGAAAGTCCGATCTGGAGATTGCCGCGCGAAAAATAATCGGCCGCGAGCCTGCGCACTTCGGGCTCGAAGCGCTCGAGCCCCTGCGGCAGGCGCAACCTGAGGTCAAGACCCTTGCCGTTGACGGAGCGCAGTTCCCAGGCCCAACGGCGGCGGCCACTGCTGCCTTCCCTCCGGGCAAAGCCGGTCATCGATTGGAGCGGCATCGTCACCTCCGTTGTGTTTCAGCAGAAGCAATAAGTCGACGGCGCGGCATCCCGCAAGGGATATCCGCGCCGTGATCTATCCGTCCACAATGCAGGCGTTTATTGCGGCTGCGCTGCTGTCGCTGCCGGTTCGGCCGTTCCAGCGTCGGCGGCCGCCTTTGCGGCTTCCGCAGCCTTCTCGGCTTCCACCTTGCGCCAACGCCTTACATTCGCGTTGTGTTCGTCCAGGGTCTCGGCAAAGACATGGCCGCCCGTACCGTCGGCCACGAAGTAGAGCTCCGGCGTGCGCGAAGGATTGGCGACCGCCTCCAGCGCTGCACGGCCCGGATTGGCGATCGGCGTCGGCGGCAGCCCCTTGATGATATAGGTGTTGTAGGGCGTCTGCTTGTCGATGTCGGACTTCAGGATCGGTCGGTCCGCCGGCTTTCCGTCACCGCCGAAAATGCCATAGATGATCGTCGGGTCGGACTGCAGCCGCATGCCCTTGTCGAGCCGGTTGATGAAGACGGAGGCGACCCGTGGCCGTTCGTCGGCGCGGCCGGTTTCCTTCTCCACGATCGAAGCCAGCGTGACGAGTTCCTCGACCGTCGAGACCGGCAGGTTCGGATCACGCTTCTCCCAGATCTGATCGACCAGAACCTTCTGGGCGGCAACCATCTGCTGAACGATCTCGCCGCGCTTGGTACCGCGTGTGAACTTGTAGGTATCGGGCATCAGCGAACCTTCCGGCGGAAGCTCGGTCGGCAGATTGCCAACCAGGACCGGATCGTCGGAAAGCTTGTGGAACATCTGCTTGACGGTCAGGCCTTCGGGCAGAGAAACCGAATAGAGGATCGACTTGCCCGACTTCAGAAGCTGCATCACGTCCTGCATCGACGAGCCGGCCTTGATCTCGTATTCGCCGGCCTTCAGCGTCTCGTTGTCGAGATAGGCCTCCGAGACGAAACGGAAGACGCGCGCATCGGTGATGATGTTGCTGCGCTCGAGACCGCTGGCGATCTCGCTCATGCCGGCGCCGCCCCTGACGATGAAGTTCTGGTTTGCCTGCAGCGGACCCGGCTTCTCGTACTGATGCATGGCATAGTAGACCGTGCCGGCCGCAGCGAGTGCCGCAAAGACGATGATGGTCATCACGAAATTCAGGAAAATCACCACCTGGCTGCGCGCCTTGCGCGACCGCTTCGGGGGCTGTGGCACTTTTTCCGGGCGCAGTGCCTCGTTTGCCGATTTCGGAATGATCGGCCCGTTGCTCGCGTTTTCATTGCGGCCGAATTGCGCCGCGCCGTTATCGTTTGAGTCGCTCACGATTATCCCGAACCCGAAATTCGCAGCCTCATTCTCTATCCTGCCCCGGTGCGAATTTCGGACTGGACCATGGCAGGCTTAAGTCAATTTCATAAACGGCGCCGACCTGGCGGGCGGCATTCCGCAGTCTTCAACACAATAGACCTGCGGCGCGGTGCATTGGCACCCAAGAACCACAGAAATGTGTCGGTTCACCGTCCATTCAAGAGAACGCGACGGGGACCTGACACTTTACAGAACCGCACGTCTTATAGGACGCGTTAAGGTCGCTGTAACACTCTAAATGGCTGCCTGCTTCATCCTTAAACCGGACAGGAGACATGCAGTCGTTCGGAACGCGCCGCCTTCGGTTATCCCTGGGGCGAACGACATGTTCCCGGCAATAGCTAAATGGCAAACTGACAGATATGCCTTGCGCGAACATAGCGGTCGGCAACGCCGCCGCGATGGCGGCGCATCCTCCCAAAACATGCTTGTAGCGAGCAATGCGGCAAAAGCAGGATCATCGGACCGACTTGTTGGATCGATCCGATGATTGCCAGGGCCCCGATCAGGCGCCCGTGTAACGGCGCAGGACCAGAGAGGCGTTCGTGCCGCCGAAGCCGAAGGAGTTCGACAGCGCCACGTTGATCTCGCGCTTGCGTGCGACGTGCGGCACGAGGTCGATCTTGGTTTCCACGGACGGATTGTCGAGGTTGAGCGTCGGCGGCGCAATGTTGTCGCGAATCGCGAGCACCGAAAAGATCGCTTCGACAGCACCGGCAGCGCCAAGCAGGTGACCGATCGCCGACTTGGTCGAGGACATGGAGATCTTCGACGCATGCTCGCCGACCAGGCGCTCGACCGCGCCGAGCTCGATCGTGTCCGCCATGGTCGAGGTGCCGTGGGCGTTGATGTAGTCGATATCGGCCGCCGTCAGGCCGGCACGCTTCAGCGCCATCTGCATGCAGCGATAGGCGCCGTCGCCATCTTCCGACGGCGCGGTGATGTGGAAGGCATCGCCGGAAAGGCCGTAACCGACCACTTCCGCATAGATCTTCGCGCCGCGCGCCTTGGCGTGCTCGAGCTCTTCGAGGATGACGACGCCGGCGCCCTCGCCCATGACGAAGCCGTCACGATCGACATCGTAGGGGCGCGATGCCTTCTGCGGGTCGTCATTGTGCTGGGTGGACAGCGCCTTACAGGCGGCAAAGCCCGCGAGCGAGATCCGGCAGATCGGCGATTCAGCACCGCCGGCGACCATGACGTCGGCATCGCCGAGCGCGATCAGACGGCTCGCGTCACCGATCGCGTGCGCGCCGGTCGAGCAGGCGGTCACGACCGAGTGGTTCGGGCCGCGCAGCTTGTGGCGGATCGACACCTGGCCCGAGGCGAGGTTGATCAGACGGCCGGGAATGAAGAACGGCGAAATGCGGCGGGGGCCCTTGTCGCGCAGCGTATAGCCGCCTTCGACGATGCCTTCGAGACCGCCAATGCCCGATCCGATCAGCACGCCGGTCGCGATCTGGTCCTCGTCGGTCTCCGGCTTCCAGCCGGCGTCGGCAAGCGCCATGTCGGCGGCCGCCATCGCGTAGACGATGAACGGATCGACCTTGCGCTGCTCCTTCGGCTCCATCCAGTCGTCGGCGTTGAAGGTTGCGTCGGCGCCGTCACCGAAGGGAATGCGGCAGGCGATCTTGGCAGGAAGGTCCTCGACCTCGAATTCGGTTACCTTGCGTGCAGCATTCTGCCCGGCAAGAAGGCGCGCCCACGTCGCCTCAGTTCCGCAACCCAAGGGAGATACCATGCCGGTACCGGTGATAACGACACGTCTCATAGTCCGCGACCCACCCTGACTTTTCAATTTCAGAGCCGGATCGGACCACGTGTGACGAACTCGATCCGGGCATCCATTTTAAGGTTCTCATTCACGATCAGAGGGAAAAGCGGAGAACGCTTGCTGATCGGCACCCGCGCTTGCGGGACAGCCCACTTCCCTAGGCTGAAACGGGCCGCTTTCGGCGGCCCGTCTGCGGCCGTAGCCGCTCAGATATTAGGCCTGAGCCTTTTCGATGAACTTGACGGCGTCGCCGACAGTCAAAATCGAGTCAGCAGCGTCGTCCGGGATTTCAACGCCGAATTCTTCTTCGAAAGCCATGACCAGTTCGACGGTGTCGAGCGAGTCCGCGCCGAGGTCATCGATGAAGCTTGCGCCTTCGCTGACCTTTTCGGCGTCGACGCCAAGATGATCAATAACAATTTTCTTTACGCGTTCTGCGATATCGCTCATGTCGGAGTTCCTCGACCTTCGTTTCTGTAGGCGCCTATTCCGGCACCGGTACTCTTATGTAAGCCTGATAGACCAAGACGGCCTACCCGGCAATCCATCCAACCGGAACTGCGGCAAACCCAGGGCAGCCAAGGCTGCCGGACACCTGGCGGGACCGGTCGACTGCTAACAGTCATGGCCCGATTAACACGGTTTAAGTCTGCCGCAAAGTCCGAAAATGCCTGACATTCGCTTGCTCAACATTGAATTTCAGGCATTTGGCAGGCGGTGTCCCGGGACGTTGAATATCACCCGTCGCACAATCTCGGCGGGCGGCACATCCCGGAAACCGGATCAGATCATGGCCATGCCGCCATTGACGTGAATCGTCTGGCCGGTGACGTAGCCAGCCTCGTTCGACGCGAGATAGACGACGGCCGACGCAATCTCCGCGCCGGTGCCCATGCGCTTCATCGGGATCGCGCCCATGATCGCGTCCTTCTGCTTGTCGTTGAGCTTGCCGGTCATCGCACTTTCGATGAAGCCCGGAGCAACGCAATTGACGGTGACGTTGCGCGTCGCGATCTCCTGAGCCAGCGACTTGGAGAAGCCAATCATGCCGGCCTTGGAGGCACAGTAGTTGGCCTGACCGGGATTGCCGGTGACACCGACGATCGAGGTGATGTTGACGATGCGGCCGAAACGGCGGCGCATCATCGGGTGGGTCAGCTCGCGCGTCAGGCGGAAGACGGCGGTCAGGTTCACCTCGAGAACGGCATCCCAGTCCTCGTCGCTCATGCGCACGAAGAGGCCATCCTTGGTGATGCCGGCGTTGTTGACGAGAATATCGACGCCGCCAAGCTCGGCCTCAGCCTTTTCGCCGAGCGCCTTGACTTCGGCGCGGTCGGAAAGGTTCGCCGGGAAGAGCTGCACGCGATCACCGAGTTCATTGGCGAGCGCTTCCAGCTTTTCGACGCGCGTGCCGTGCAGGCCGACGATCGCGCCCTGCGCGTGCAGCATGCGGGCGATTTCTTCGCCGATACCACCGGATGCACCGGTGACGAGAGCCTTGCGGCCGGAAAGATCGAACATCTGATTGATTCCTTGTAACTGGTGCGCTTGTTCGACGGCTTACGCGAGCAGTGCTGCAAGAGCCGTGTCGATATCGGCAGGCGTATTGACGGCGATACCGTTGACAGTCTTGTCGATCCGGCGGGCAAGCCCGGTCAGGACCTTGCCGGAACCGAGTTCATAAAGCGTCGTGACATTGTTGGCGGCAAACCATTCGACCGTCTCGCGCCAGCGGACCTGGCCGGTGACCTGCTCGACGAGCAATCGGGCGATTTCGTCGGCATCGCTGACCGGTGCGGCGAGCACGTTGGCGACCACGGGTACGACGGGATGGCGCTTCTCGACCTTGGCGAGAGCCTCGCGCATGGCGTCGGCGGCCGGCGCCATCAGGCTCGAATGGAAGGGTGCCGAGACCGGCAGCATCAATGCGCGCTTCGCTCCCTTTTCGGATGCCAATGCGGCAGCCTTCTCGACGGCAGACTTCTCTCCGGAAATGACCAGCTGGCCGCCGCCATTGTCGTTGGCGATCTGGCAGGAGCCGAGTGCCGAAGCCTCGCGGCAGACGGCTTCGACATCGGCATGCTCCAACCCGATGATCGCGGCCATCGCACCCTTGCCGACCGGTACGGCCGCCTGCATCGCGTTGCCGCGAATGCACAAGAGACGCGCCGTGTCGGCGATCGAGAAGGTGCCGGCAGCACAGAGCGCCGAATATTCGCCCAGCGAATGGCCGGCGACAAAGGAGACCTTCGACTTGATGTCGAGTCCCCTGGCTTCGAGCACCCGGATGACGGCCATCGATACGGCCATCAGCGCCGGCTGCGCGTTCGCGGTCAGCGTCAGCGTTTCCTCGGGGCCGTTCCACATGATCTCGGACAGCTTCTCTCCGAGCGCCTCGTCAACCTCGGCGAAGACGGCAGCGGCTTCCGGAAAAGCGTCCGCCAGATCCTTGCCCATGCCGACAGCCTGGCTGCCCTGGCCTGGAAACGTGAATGCAATGCTCATGGGATAGTCCCTTCCCTAGATCACTATGATTTTGGGTCGAATCGACACAAAATCATAGTGATCGGTTCTTATGAGTTAGAGCGGGACGCGGGCGGATAACCGCACACGCTTTTTCTTGCCCCGCTCTGGTTTCCTCTCCATTCACATTCCTGAACGGCGAGTCAAGCGCGCAAGGCCCGCCGAACCGAGCCGCAGCCGCCTTTTGCCCTTGATCTTCACCAATCAAGGCGTAAGTTTGCCGCCCGAAGTCGACCTGCCTTCAACACTCCCAAGGGCGAAGGCTATCACTCCATTTCCGGCGCGCGCACCCCTTGTCCCACGGGGCCGATGCACGTCTTTCACAAGGATCTCCATTCAATGCGTTACAACACGCTTGGCCGCACCGACATCAGGGTCTCGGAAATCTGCCTGGGCACCATGACTTGGGGCTCGCAGAATTCCGTCGCCGAAGCGCATGAACAACTGGACCACGCCTTCGACAAGGGCGTGAATTTCATCGATACGGCAGAACTCTACCCGACGACGCCGCTCTCGTCCGAGACCTACGGCGATACCGAGCGCTTCATCGGCGAGTGGCTGGCAAAGCGCGGCCGCCGCGACGACGTCGTGCTCGCGACCAAGGTCGCCGGCCCCGGCCGGCCCTATATTCGCAATGGCGGTCCTACCACGCCGGAAGGCATCGAACAGGCAATCGACGCCAGCCTTCGACGCTTGAAAACCGACTATGTCGACCTCTACCAGATCCATTGGCCGAACCGCGGTCACTATCATTTCCGCAATGCCTGGTCCTACGACCCGGCCAAGCAGGACAAGGCGCAAGTCGCCGGCGATCTCAGGGCGATCCTCGACAAGCTCGGCGATCTCGTGAAGGCCGGCAAGGTCCGCGCCATCGGTCTCTCCAACGAAACGGCCTGGGGAACGATGAAGTTCATCGACATGGCCGAACGATACGGCCTGCCGCGGGTCGCCTCGGTGCAGAACGAATACAATCTGCTTTACCGCGCCTATGATCTCGACCTTTCCGAGCTATCGCATCACGAGGACGTGGGCCTGCTTGCCTATTCGCCGCTCGCAGCCGGACTGCTCAGCGGCAAGTATTTGGACGGCGCCAAGCCGACGGGCTCCCGCCTCTCGATCAACGGCGACCTCGGCGGCCGCTTCACGCCGCACCAGGAGCCGGCGGTTGCCGGTTATGTGCAGCTTGCACGCGAGCACGGCCTCGATCCCGCTCAGATGGCAATCGCCTTCTGCCTGACGCGGCCGTTCATGGCGTCCGTCATCATCGGCGCAACATCGATGGAACAGCTGAAGACCAATCTTGGCGCCGTCGACCTCACCCTGTCGCAGGACGTCGTGAATGGCATTCGGCGGCTGCACCGTCTCTACCCCATGCCGATCTAAAGGCGAGAATCGATCGCCGATGGCCGTGCCTCAGACAAAAGCGGAGTTGCTCAAGGCGATCGACGTCCAGTTCGCCAAGCTGATGCGCGAACTGGATCAGGTCTCCGACGACCAATTTCGCGAGCCTTCGCTCGAAGGGCACGCCAAGGGCACCACGATGAGCGTCGGCGATCTCGTCGCCTACCTCATCGGCTGGGGCGAACTCGTCACCAAGTGGATCGACCGCGATCAGCGCGGCGAACGCGTCGACTTCCCCGAGACCGAATATAAATGGAACGAGCTCGGCAGGCTCGCACAGAAGTTCTATGCCGATTTCCGGGCTCTCTCGCCGGCGGAGCTCATCGCCCGCCTGAGACGCAGCAAGGAAACGCTGGAAGCGCTGATCAAGGCGCGGGACGACCAGGCGCTCTACGGGAAACCGTGGTACGGCAAATGGACGCTTGGTCGCATGATTCAGTTCAACACATCCTCTCCCTACGCCAATGCCTCAGGGCGTTTGCGCAAGTGGAAGAAGGTCAAAGCGCTGGCCTAGATATCTAAAAGATGCGCCAAGCCTTGCCTTCCGTGGAAAAATGCGTATAAGCGCGCTGTTCGAAATGCCCGGTCTTTTGGCTGGTGGCTGAACGGAGGGCCGGCTTCCTCGAGGGGAGCCGTTAGGATTGCAAGTCTTTCCGGCCTCCCGTGTCTCCGCTCTCGACCGTCTCGATACAACACTTTCTTGCCGGCTGCCTGTCAGCCACTAAGAACAGTCGTTGAGGCTTAGCCGCCGAGGTCCGGGCTGATTAACGCAAGAAAGGCAAGCCACAATGGCTCTTTATGAACACGTATTCCTGGCCCGCCAGGACATCACGCCGCAGCAGGTCGACGGTCTCGTCGAGCAGTACAAGGGCGTGCTCGAAGCAAACGGCGGCAAGGTCGGTCGCGTCGAGAACTGGGGCCTGAAGTCCCTCACCTACCGCATCAAGAAGAACCGCAAGGCTCACTACGTTCTCATGGACATCGACGCTCCGGCAGCGGCTGTTCACGAAATCGAGCGTCAGATGCGCATCAACGAAGACGTCCTGCGCTACATGACGATCGCCGTTGAGAAGCACGAGGAAGGCCCGTCTGCCATGATGCAGAAGCGCGACCGCGACGATCGTCCGCGCCGCGATGGCGACCGTCCGGAGCGCAGCTTCGGCGACCGTGGTCCGCGTCCGGACCGTGGCGACCGCGAAGACCGCCCGCGTCGTCCGCGCGAAGACCGCGCGTAATCAAGAAGCTTTAGGAGATAAAGACAATGGCTGAAGTTTCTTCCGCTCCGGTTCGTCGCCCGTTCCACCGTCGCCGCAAGACCTGCCCCTTCTCGGGCGCAAACGCCCCGCGGATCGACTACAAGGACATCCGTCTGCTGCAGCGCTACATTTCCGAGCGCGGCAAGATCGTTCCTTCCCGCATCACGGCCGTTTCCCAGAAGAAGCAGCGCGAGCTCGCCCAGGCGATCAAGCGTGCACGCTTCCTCGGCCTGCTGCCCTACGTCGTTTCCTAAGAACGGCTGACTCTCCGTTGGTCATCTGACTCGACGGAAATTGACTCCAGGGAGAGGCGCGCCCCTTAGGTGAGCGCCTCTTTCTCTCCCTTCCGCGGTGGGCGCGGATCGGAACGGGTGCGACAGCACCAAAATCCCATGCTGGGGCCGGGCTTTGCCATCCCCTAACTGCACGAAGCAGGACAGCGAACGTGACGAACGTGAACAGGACATCGCTGCTGACCGGCGTTCTCGCCGGCTTTACCGCCGCCCTCTTGTCGATGGGCGCGAACACGCAGTCGTCTCTTGCGATCGTCCTCTATGCTGCCTCCGCACTCCCGATCCTGATTGCCGGCCTTGGCTGGGGCAATGCAGCGGCGATCGCCGCGATCGTCAGCGCAGGCGCCACCGCTGCCGCGCTCATCTCGCCCTATTTCGCGCTGCTGATCCTCGTCGTCACACTGATCCCGGCCGGTTGGCTCAGCCACCTCGCCAATCTTGCCCGTCCGGCCTCCGAACTCGGTGGCCCCGACGAAGCGCTCGCCTGGTATCCGCTCTCCGATATTCTCAGCCACCTCGCGGGTCTCGTGACGGTCGGCATGATCATCGTCGGCTTCATCGTCGGCTATGGCGCCGACATCTCCGACCGCATGGTCGATATCGTCATCCAGGCGGTGAAGGCGCAGGACCCGGGCTACAATCCGGACGTCACTGCCGTTGCCCAGATCAAGTCGCTCTTCACACTCGCTTTGCCGCTCGTCCAGGGTGCGATCTGGGTGCTGATGCTCTTTACCGCCTATTATGTCGCGACCCGCATCGTGCAGATGTCGGGCCGGTCGCTGCGCCCGCGCGAGGATATCCCCTCGACGCTGCGCATGCACCGCAACGCGATCTTCATCTTCCTCGGCGGCCTGGTCCTCACCTTCCTCGGCGGCGCGCCCGCTACGATCGGCGCGCTGATCTGCGGAACCTTCGGCGCAGGCTTTCTGCTCGCCGGCTTCGCCTCCTTCCATTTCCGCACGCGTGGCAAGTCCTGGCGGCTTCCCGTGCTGTGGATCGCATACCTGTCGGTGCTCGTGTTCACGATCCCGGCATTCTTCTTCCTCCTGTCCGGCCTGATCGATACGCGACGCACCATCGCGGTCACGCCGGTTGGAAAAAACTGACCAACGAATTGGAACACTGAAAGGAAAACCAACATGCAAGTCATTCTTCTCGAACGTATCGCCAAGCTCGGCCAGATGGGCGAAACCGTAAAGGTCCGCGACGGCTTTGCTCGCAACTACCTGCTGCCGCTCGGCAAGGCGCTGCGCGCCAACGCCGCCAACAAGGCCCGTTTCGAAGCTGAGCGTTCGACGCTCGAAGCCCGCAACCTCGAGCGCAAGTCGGAAGCCCAGTCGGTTGCCGAAAAGCTCGACGGCAAGACCTTCGTCATCGTCCGCTCCGCTGGCGAAACCGGCCAGCTCTACGGTTCGGTTGCTGCTCGCGACATCATCGAAGTGCTCGCTGCCGAAGGCTTCAACGTCGGCCGCAACCAGGTCGACCTCAACCACCCGATCAAGTCGATCGGCCTGCACAAGGTCACGCTGCACCTGCACTCGGAAGTCGAGATCTCGGTTGAAGTCAACGTTGCCCGTTCGGCTGAAGAAGCCGAGCGCCAGTCCAAGGGCGAAAGCCTGACCTCGGCCGACGCCATCTACGGCGTTGACGAAGACGCTCTGAAGCCGGAAGACTTCTTCAACCCGGAAGCCGAATTCGAAGGCGAAGAAGAATAAGCCTTAGCGGCCATCCCATATACGAAAGCCCGGATCATCGATCCGGGCTTTTTTATTGGCCCCAGGGGGTAGAACTAAAATCGCAAGACGCGAGGCGGCAGATTACCCATGCGCAGCGACGGGCACGGCGTCGCTGGTCACCTGATCCGCCGCAGTCCGCGCCGGCGCGTCCTTGTCGACGCGCACGACGACCGAGAGACCGGGCGAGAGCATCTCAGCCAGCGGCTGACCGGGATCGACCACGATCCGCACGCCGACGCGCTGAGCCACCTTGGTGAAGTTGCCTGTGGCGTTGTCCGCGCGGATCACGCTGAATTCCGAACCGGCTGCCGGCGAGAAGCGCTCGATGTGTCCCGTAAGTTCGCTCTTCTGCAGGGCGTCGACCGCAATGGCGACGGGCTGGCCAGCCTTCATGCCGTCGAGTTGCGTCTCCTTGAAATTGGCGACGACCCACACTTCGTTCGGCACCAGCGCGAGCAGTTGTGATCCCGCCGTCACATATTGACCGATCCGAGCGCCGATCTCGCCCAGCCTGCCGTCACGCGGCGCAACGATGCGGGTGTTTTCGAGATCGATACGCGCCAGTTCGACGGCCGCCTCGGCACCGGTCACGGCAGCTTCCAATCCGGCGCGCGCGCCAAGCGTGGTCGCCAATGCCTGCTTCGAGACTTCCAGCCCGGCCTCAGCCTGGCTCACAGCCGCGTCCGCCTGTTCGAAGCCGGCACGCGCCTGATCGGCATCGCTGCGCGTCGACACGCCCTTTTCGGCAAGCGGGCGAATGCGATCCCAGGTGGCGCGCGCCCGATTGAAGGCCGCCTTGGCGCTATCGAGCTGCGCTTCGCTGGCGGCGATACCGGCCTTGGCCGACAGTTCCTGCTGATGGGAGTTGGCGAGCGCCGCCTTCTGCCCGGCAAGCGTCGCTTCGGCCTGCGCCAGCTTCTGGGCGTAGATGCGATCGTCGATCTTCACCAGCAACTGCCCGGCCTTGACCGCCTCGTAGTCGTGCACGGGAACATCGGCGACATAGCCCGAAAGCTGCGGGCTCATGATCGTGACGTAGCCGCGCACATAGGCATTCTCCGTCATCTCCACGGAGCTGTGGAACGGTGGCAGCCGCCAGGCATAGAGCACGAGGGTCACGCCGGCGATGCCGGCAAGGAGTACAATGATGGTGGTCGGGGAACGTAGGAACTTCAGCATGGTCATCAACTCGATTAATCAGGCGGCCGGTGCCGGCGCGGGGTCGGTCAGCCGCTGCGTGAGCCAATTGTAGGACATGTGCAGGAGCAGGCCGGCGAGCGCGAAAAGCGCGATCACGGCGGCAAGCAGGAATGCGTCGTTGTAGGCGAGGATATAGGCTTCACGGGTGACCTGCTGCGACAGGAGCACGGTGCCCTCGCCGCCCAGCAAGGTCTTGTCGCCCATCACTTTGCTATAGGCGGCGGAGAGCTGGTTGACGCGCTGGGCAACCAGCGGGTTCGACAAGACGATCTGTTCGGAGAGAATATTGGAATGGAATTTTTCACGGATCGTTACGAAGGTGCCGAAGGCTGCGGAGCCGACCAGGCTGCCGATGCTCTGGGTGAAGAGGAAGATCACGATGAAGCTCAAGATGTAGCTCGGCCCCTTCGCAAGCGCCGCCTTGAAGCCGCGCGCCATGGCCGGCGGCAGGAAGAGCGCAGTGCCCGCGGCAATCATCGCCTGGCTCAGATACATCTGCTCGGGCCGTGTCAGGCTCGTCGCCTGGCTGTCCATGTAGGCGCCGGTCGCCAGCAGGCCGAGCGCCAGGACGTGCACACGCTCTGCATGCTGCGGGTTCATCAGCACGGCACAGAGCAGGCCGCCGGCTATCGCCGCGGCGAGGATGATCCAATAGAGCGTCGCGACCTGTTCGAACTGGAGGCCGAGCTGTTGATAAAAATTCGTCGCGATCGTGGACTGCTCGGAGGCAACCAGGCGGAAGATGAGCAGAACGGCGGCAAAGTGCACGATCTCCTTCGAGGCGATCCAGCGTATGTCGATCAACGGCACCTTGCGATGGAGCTCAATCAGCACCACGGTCGTCAGTGTTGCGATTGAAACGACCAGGAGAACGCCGAGCCAGGGTGCCTCGAACCACCAGTAGAGACGCCCCATGGTCAACACGATGGCCAGGCAGCCGAAGGCAACGGCGACGAACAGATAGCTCAGGATATCCATGCGCTGGATGACCTTGGCATGCGGCACCGGCGTCAGCGGCAGCAGATAGATGATCGGCAGCGCGATCAGTGCCAACGCCATTTCGAGCGTGTAGAGCGCATGCCACTGGCCATATTCGATCAGGGTCGGCGAGATCAGCCGGGTGATCGGCGCGGAGATCGTCGTGCAGGTGAGCGCCAGTGCCAGACCGACTGTCAGCTTGCGCGCCGGCGGAAAGGCTTCGAGCATGTAGAGGAAGCCGAGCGTCGACATCGGTGCAGCAGCAATGCCGCTGATGAAGCGGACGACGATGGCGGAATGCAGGTCGGAAACGAAGACGTTCATCAGCGATACGATGACGAAGCCGACGATGCTGATTTCGGCAAAGCGGCGCAGCCCGTATTGAGCGCGAATCTTCACCAGCGCGATCGACAGGCTGACATTGGGCGCCATGTAGGCCGCAGACAGCCAGCCGGCCTCGACGGAGGTCGCCGAGAGCGAACCCTGGATCTGCGTCAGATTGGCAAGCGCCAGGTTCATGCCCAGGCCCTGCGTCAGGAACAGGAGAACCGACCCGACGACATAGACCGCCGATAGTGCCAGGCTTTTGTCGACCGGGGCGGGCGCCGGCACCGGGGCCGGGATCGGTGCAGCGGGAGAAACCGCCTCCTCGTCATAGCTAGCCACGCCCGTCTCCAGCGGAGCGGCGTTACGATTGTCGTTTGCAGCAGCAGTGGCGACTGCGCTCATCGCTGTCACTCCCGCGCCAGCGACTGGACGTTATCGGCGATCGCCCGCACCACCCGCTGCGTCACGGCAAGTTCGGCGGCATCGATACCTTGCAGCACTTCCGCCCGGATCTCGTCGGCAAGCCGCAGGATTTCGTCAGCGACCGAGCGACCGAACTCAGTCATATGGATCTGCTTGGCGCGCCGGTCGGAGGCCTCGACCCGCCGTTCGATGAAACCTTGCTTCTCCATGCCATCGAGCAGACGCACCAGTGTCGGCGTTTCAATATCGAGCTCATCGGCCAGCTCGCGCTGGTTCAAACCATCCTTCCGGGTCAAGGCGAAGAGCGCTCGGGCCCGCGACAGCGTGAGACCCCTCTCCTTCACTCGAGCATCGAACACGGCCCGCAGCTTGCGATTGACCAGCGACAGGGCATCGAACAATTCGCGGTTCACGGTGGGCTGATACATTGGTATCTTTTCCATATTACTAGCATGCTAATTATTTTGACTCTATCTAATCCAAATGCGGGGGATTTTCAAGATCAGGATTTTGAGGTGGGGGAGGACGGCGCTAGACTCCCCCATGCCCGGAAGGCTCGGGTGATTCGTCGCGTCAACGGCCAATTTTGTGGCAAGGCGAGATTCTACGCTTTTGTGAACCTGACCTGTGGATCAGTCGAACAACGGGAAAAGCGCGAGGCTGCGATGAGACGCTTTGCGAGTGTGTCCCCCCTGCACTTGACCCGGCTCGCGGTAGATCGCAAACCGGTGCCACACCAGACAAAGGCAGAGATAAAACGACATGAATGACGCGGCGCGAAAGCTATCCCCTATCGGCAAGGATCAGGCGGACCAGCACTATCGCGAGGCGCCGAACAACCTTGAAGCCGAACAGGCTTTGCTCGGCGCGATCCTCGTCAACAACGACGCCTTCTATCGTGTCTCGGACTTCCTGAAGCCCGTGCATCTGCACGAGCCGCTGCACCGCAAGATCTTCGAGGTTGCCGGTGATATCATCCGCATGGGCAAGACCGCGAACCCCGTCACCATCAAGACCTTCCTCAAGGCCGACGAGAAGGTCGGTGACCTGACCGTCGCGCAGTACCTTGCGCGTCTCGCTGCCGAAGCCGTGTCGATCATCAACGCGGAAGACTACGGCCGCGCGATCTACGACCTCGCTCTTCGCCGTTCGCTGATCACGATCGGCGAGGACATGGTCAATATCGCCTATGACGCGCCACTCGACATGCCGCCGCAGGGCCAGATCGAAGATGCCGAGCGTCGCCTGTTCGAACTCGCCGAGACCGGCCGCTACGACGGCGGCTTCCAGTCGTTCAACGATGCCGTGGCGCTTGCGATCGACATGGCGGGTGCGGCCTTCGAGCGCGACGGCAGCCTCTCGGGCATTTCGACCGGCATCCATTCGCTGGATGGCCGCATGGGCGGCCTGCAGCGCTCGGACTTGATCGTGCTTGCCGGACGTCCGGGCATGGGCAAGACCTCGCTTGCCACCAACATCGCCTACAACATCGCTGCCGCCTACGAGCCGGAAGTCCAGGCGGACGGTTCGTTCAAGGCCAGGAACGGCGGCGTCGTCGGCTTCTACTCGCTCGAAATGTCGTCCGAACAGCTCGCCACCCGTATCATCTCCGAACAGACCGAGGTCTCCTCGTCGAAGATCCGCCGCGGTGACATTTCCGAGGCCGACTTCGAGAAGCTCGTCGCCTGCTCGCAGATGATGCAGAAGGTGCCGCTCTATATCGACCAGACCGGTGGTATCTCGATCGCCCAGCTTTCCGCACGCGCCCGGCGCCTGAAGCGCCAGCGCGGCCTCGACTGCCTGGTAGTGGACTATATCCAGCTCATGACCGGCTCGGGCAAGTCGAGCGACAACCGCGTGCAGGAAATCACCCAGATCACCACCGGCCTCAAGGCGCTCGGCAAGGAACTGAACGTTCCGATCATCGCATTGTCGCAGCTCTCCCGTCAGGTGGAGAGCCGCGAAGACAAGCGCCCGCAGCTCTCCGACCTTCGTGAATCGGGCTCGATCGAGCAGGACGCCGACGTCGTGCTCTTCGTGTTCCGCGAGGAATACTACGTGAAGAACCTGGAGCCGCGCGACGAGTTCGATCCGAAGTACGAAGAGTGGAAGATGAAGATGGAGCAGGTGAAGGGCACGGCGGACGTGATTATCGCCAAGCAGCGTCACGGACCGACCGGCACCGTGAAGCTCGCCTTCCAGTCGGAATTCACGCGCTTCACCGATCTCGCCGATCCCTCCTTCACCCAGTACGAAGAACACTAGAGTTCCGTGGGGGCGGCCGGAGCGGGCTGGGAAAAATGTTTGCGGTTTCCCAGCCCGCTCTACTTCACAACGAGCCGCCCAAGCGTGATGGGCTCAACCGGCACCGCCTTTTACCAGGCACCGCCTAGAACCTGACGCAACAACGCCACCGAAACCACGCCGACGGCAACGGATGCCAAGAGCGGCAGCCTGGTTGCAGCAACGGCCGTCGCCGCAGCGGCAATCGTTTCGGCCGGGCCGGTGACCAGTGCCGTCGGAGCGATGACCGCCATCAGAACCGCTGGCGGAATGGCCTCGAGGGCGCGCTTCTGGTTTTCTCCGATCGTCACATAGCGGATCAGCACGAGACCGCCGATGCGGGTCGCGACCGTCGCGACTGCCATGGCCAGGATCGCAAGCAAAGTGTTGAGATCGACGCTCATGCGTGGGCCTCCTTGTGTCCGCCTGAAAGCATAGCCACGACGACGCCGGCTGCAGCACCCGCCGCAATGTACCAGACGCCCGGCAGCAATTGATGCGTGACCACCGCCGCACAAGCGCTCGCGGCCAGAACGGCACCCGTTTCGCGCCCCTTCCAGAAACCCATGACCAGGATGATGAAAACGGCAGGGAATGCGAAGTCGAGGCCGATGACCTTGGGATCGCCCAGCAGGGCGCCAACCATCGCGCCCGTCAGGCTCGTCAGGACCCAGGCGCAGTAGAAGGGCACGGCGAGGCCGGCATACCAGGCGGGCGTGAGTTTGCCATTGCTCGCGCGCATCTCGGCCATGGCCCAGATTTCATCGGCGAGAAGCAGCATCGAGGCATAGCGCGCCGGCCCGGAGAAACCGTCAAGCTTGCTGCCGATCGAAGCGCTCATCAGCACATGGCGGATGTTGACGAGCAGTGCCGAGAAGCCGAGTGCGGCCCAGGACGCCGGATGTGTCCAGATATCCATGGCGACGAATTGCGATCCACCGGCAAAGACCAGTGCGCTCATCAGCGTCACCTCCGCCGGCGTCAGCCCCTTGGCCGCCGCCACGGCACCGAACACCAGGCCGATCGGCATGACGGCGACGATCAGCGGCGTCATCGCGATCGCCGCGGCCCGAAATTCCTGCAACGCATTTCTTACCTGCAACGTCCCTGTCTCCATTCACACGAAACGGAGAACGTCTATAGGCGGAAGCGGGTCCCGTATTGAACGAAAGTGATCAGCCGGCGCGGAAGGCGCCGGGTGTTACGCCGGTGCGCGCCTTGAAGTGGCGGCTGAAATGCGCCTGATCGGCGAAGCCACACTGATAGGCCGCATCCACCGCCGACCAGCCATGCCTGAGCAAGGTCTTGGCGGTGCGCACGCGCTTGTCGGTCAGAAAGGCATGTGGAGTGATATGGAATTCCTTGCGGAAGGCGCGGATCAGGTGCGCGCGGCTGAGCCCTGCGACCTTGGCGAGTTCCTCGAGCCCGACGTCTTCAGCATAATTCTCGATCAGATAGTCCCGCGCCCGATGCACGGGGGACTGCTCGCGCGTCTCGATCGGGGTGATGATCGTACTGCCGTGCCTCTCGAACATCGCCGCAAGCACGCCGAACATTCTTTCTTCGGCCTCGAGCGTGCCGCCTGCCACCTCAAGCGTTCGGTGCGCTTGATGAAAGGACAAGGCGAGGTCCGGATCCTGCAGCACCCGCCTCGAGAAGGACGGCGTTCCCTTGAAAGCGCGACCCGTTACGTCCTCGATGATGTTCACCAGCAGATCGGCGCTCGGATAGACCATGCGATAACGATAGCCGCTGCCGCCGGGGTGGCCGTCGTGGATTTCGTCGGGGTTGATCAGGTAGAAGAACCCAGGGCCCGCCTCCGAACGTTCGCCCTTGATCTTGCTGATCTGCGAGCCGGCCTCGATCGCGCCGATGCTGAACGTCTCATGTGCATGCGGCGCGAATTCATGGGTAATGAAGGTCGCCGTCAGACATTCCATGCCCATAAAGCGAGGATCGCGCCAGAAGCGCGTGCGCTCACCGCCTTCAATCGGCATGACCTCTATGGCTTCTTCCTGCGAAATCGTCTGCATTGGGCAACCATAGTGACCCGAGGCGATCCCGTCTTGCACAAAAGTGCTCATCCTTCCTTCAGGGCCCGCGTGACGGCGATGCGACAGGCGAGCATTTGCGACCATGGGCCGTTGGCTGTATTGCTCTTCGTATCGTCCACGAAGAGTGTCCGGCATGCTCCCCCCAGAATTTCTTTCCGCCTCCAACCGCCTCACGATCGATCTCGGTGCGCTTGCCGACAATTGGCGGACGATGAATGCCCGCTCCGGCAAGGCGCGGGCGGCAGCGGTCCTGAAAGCGGACGCCTATGGCCTCGGCATCGATGACGCAGCCCCTGCCCTCTATGCCGCCGGTGCGCGCGACTTCTTCGTCGCCAATGCCGAGGAAGGTGCGGAACTGCGCCCCCTCGTTCCGGAGGGCCGCATCTACATTCTCGCGGGCATGTGGCCGGGCAACGAAGAGCTCTTCTTCGACAATGACCTGGTGCCGATCATCAATTCCGACGAGCAGCTTGCGGTGTTCATGGCGGCTCTTTCCGAGCGCGGCGACCACCCCTGCGTGCTGCATATCGATACCGGCATGAACCGGTTGGGTCTCTCGGTCGAGGCCGCCGTGGCGCTTGCCAATGACCCGGCGCGACCCGCAAGCTTCTCGCCAGTCCTGATCATGAGCCACCTCGCCTGTGCCGACGAACCGCAGCACCCGTTGAACGCCTACCAGCTCGGGCGCTTCCGCGAAGCGACAGCTGCCTATGAGGGTGTCGATGCAAGCCTTGCCAATTCCGGCGGTGTCTTCCTGGGCGCCGACTATCATTTCGAGCTCACCCGGCCGGGCATCGCCGTCTATGGCGGCGAGGCGGTCAACGATGCCATCAACCCGATGACCCCAGTGGTAACCGCCGAAGCCAGGATCATCCAGATCCGCGAGGTCGCGGCCGGAGGCACGGCGAGCTACGGCGCCTCCGCCCGCTTCGACAGAGACAGCCGCATCGCCACCGTCGCGGTCGGATACGCCGACGGCTACCATCGTTCGGTCTCCGGCGGCGGCGTGACTCTACGGCAGGCAGCCCCGTCAGGGGCATTCGGCTTCCTGCACGGCAAGCGCGTGCCGCATGTGGGGCGCGTCACCATGGACCTCAGCCTGTTCGACGTCACCGACCTGCCGGCCGGTGCAGCGCGGCCGGGCGATTACATCGAGCTTTTCGGCCGAAACATCGCCATTGACGACGTGGCGCGCGCCGGCGGAACCATCGGCTATGAGCTGCTGACCAGCCTCGGGCATCGTTACATCAGGAACTATGTCGGCGCCGTCTGACGTGGCTTTCCTGCATTTTCCTTGCGGCCTTCGCTAAAATTCACCTTTTGTTCCGCGTTCCGCGGCATTATGTGACGACGAAGGTGATTCTTCGGTCGTCGGCGGCATCGCCTCGCATGTGTGCCGGCGGCTCCCAGATTTCGAAAGTCCGATCCTGATGGCGAAAGCCCGTACCCAATTCATCTGCCAGAACTGCGGCACCGTCCACACCCGCTGGGCGGGCAAATGCGAAGGCTGCGGCGAATGGAACACGATCATCGAAGACGATCCGACAGCGGGCATCGGCGGCGGTCCGACGCGCGCTCCGAAGAAGGGCCGCCCGGTGGCGCTCACCACGCTTTCCGGCGAGATCGAGGACGCGCCGCGTATCCAGACCGGCATTTCGGAATTGGATCGGGTGACTGGCGGCGGCTTCGTGCGCGGCTCCGCGCTGCTCGTCGGCGGCGATCCCGGCATCGGCAAATCGACGGTGCTGATGCAGGCGGCCGCCGCACTTTCGCGCCGCAAGCACCGCGTCATCTATGTCTCCGGTGAAGAGGCCGTGGCGCAGGTGCGTCTGCGTGCGCAGCGCCTGGGTGCTGCCGATAGCGACGTGCTGCTGGCCGCAGAGACCAATGTCGAGGACATCCTGGCAACGCTTTCGGAAGGCAAGCGCCCCGATCTGGTGATCATCGATTCGATCCAGACGCTATGGAGCGACATCGTCGATTCGGCGCCCGGCACCGTCACCCAGGTGCGCACCGGGGTGCAGGCGATGATCCGCTTCGCCAAACAGACAGGCACCGCCGTCGTGCTCGTCGGCCACGTCACCAAGGAGGGCCAGATCGCCGGCCCTCGCGTTGTCGAACACATGGTCGATGCGGTGCTTTACTTCGAAGGCGACCGCGGCCACCACTACCGCATCCTGCGCACCGTCAAGAACCGCTTCGGCCCGACCGACGAGATCGGCGTTTTCGAAATGTCGGACAAGGGTCTGCGCGAAGTCGCCAACCCGTCGGAACTGTTCCTCGGAGAACGCAACGAAAAATCGCCGGGCGCCGCCGTCTTTGCCGGCATGGAAGGCACCCGCCCCATTCTTGTCGAAGTGCAGGCGCTCGTCGCGCCGACCTCACTCGGTACGCCGCGGCGCGCTATCGTCGGCTGGGACTCGGCCCGCCTATCGATGATCCTCGCTGTGCTCGAAGCCCATTGCGGCGTACGCCTCGGCCAGCACGACGTTTATCTCAATATCGCCGGCGGTTACCGCATTTCCGAGCCGGCCGCCGATCTAGCTGTGGCTTCCGCACTGGTTTCATCGCTTGCCGGGCTTGCCCTTCCGGCGGATTGCGTCTATTTCGGCGAAGTCAGCTTGTCGGGCGCCATCCGGCCGGTTGCGCATACCGCACAACGCCTTAAGGAAGCCGAGAAACTCGGGTTCTCGCAGGCGGTCCTGCCGTCCGCGTCCACCGAATTGCCGAAAAACGGCAATGGCCGATGGAGCGAAATGGAAAGCCTGCCGGATCTGGTGGCGCGCATCGCGGGATCGCGAAACGCGCTGAGACCGGTGGAGGACGAAGATTGAAGATGCGGGTGTCGCAGACCGTCCACTACTGCATAGTTCCTTAGATCGGGATCGATTTAAGGACAAAATTATGCAGCAGGTCTGAGCGCTACAGCGACCTTTGCGCGCCCGAAAGGACGCGCAGCGCTGTAGGGGCCGCGAAGAGGCTGAAAATGCCCTGAACGTCAAGCAGGGCCGATGGCGGATAGGCTTGAGGAGACCCGGACGAACCGGGTCCGGAGTAAGGACAAAATGCCCATTACAATTCTCGACGGTATCGTTCTCGGCGTCGCCCTGTTTTCCGCAATCCTGGCCATGGTTCGAGGCTTCTCGCGCGAGGTGCTCTCGGTCGCGAGCTGGGTCGGTGCGGCCGCGGCCGCCTATTTCCTCTACCCGCAGCTTCTGCCCTACGCCAAGCAGTACACCAACAGCGATACTGTCGCGCTGATCGGATCGGCGGCGGTGATCTTCCTGATCGCGCTGATCATCATTTCCTTCATCACCATGCGGATTGCCGATTTCATCATCGACAGCCGCATCGGCGCGCTCGACCGCACCCTCGGCTTCCTGTTCGGCGCCGCCCGCGGCATCCTTCTGGTCGTCGTCGCCATGCTGTTCTTCAACTGGCTCGTCGCGCCGCAGCAGCAGCCGACCTGGGTCACCCAGGCGAAATCGAAGCCGCTGCTCGACAATCTCGGCAACAAGCTGATCGCGCTTTTGCCTGAAGAAGCCGACGCCACCATTCTCGACCGCCTGCGCGGCAAGGACACCACCGGCGAAGGTGAAGGCGAAGCGCCGGCGGCGACGCCCGGTCAGGCACCGTCGACGACGCCGGAGCAGGCGCCCGCCGACGACGCACCGGCCACCAACGGCTGAGACAGGAACGATTTGCCGACAAAGCCCGCCCCGCGGGCTTTGTCCTTTTGGGGAATAACGCTGGCCGCCGTTTTCAGCTAAGATCGCTTGAAGATGGCGGGCCTGATCACGATATGCGCACCGGTACGGAGCAAAGGCGACAGTGATGACCGATCTGAGATCCATGGAAATCCACGATGAACTCGAAGGCGATGAACTGCACGAAGAGTGCGGCGTCTTCGGCATATTGGGGCACTCGGACGCGGCGGCGCTGACGGCGCTCGGCCTGCATGCGCTCCAACATCGCGGCCAGGAAGCCGCCGGCATCGTCACCTTCGACGGCAAGCAGTTCTGCACCGAAAAGCGCATGGGCCTCGTCGGCGACCACTACACCGACCCGGCGACGCTGGCAAAGCTCCCCGGCTTCATGTCGATCGGCCACACCCGCTACTCGACGACGGGCGAAGTGGCGCTGCGCAACGTCCAGCCGCTCTTTGCCGAACTTGAAGTCGGCGGCATCGCGATCGCTCACAACGGCAACTTCACCAACGGCCTCACCCTTCGCCGTCAGTTGATCGCCGATGGCGCCATCTGTCAGTCGACCTCCGACACCGAAGTCGTCCTGCATCTGATCGCCCGTTCCAAGCAGGCCTCCTCGTCCGACCGCTTCATCGACGCCATCCGACAGATGGAAGGCGGCTACTCGATGCTGGCGATGACGCGCACCAAGCTGATCGCCGCTCGTGACCCGATCGGCATCCGACCGCTCGTCATGGGCGAACTCGACGGCAAGCCGATCTTCTGCTCCGAGACCTGCGCGCTCGACATCATCGGCGCAACTTACGTCCGCGATGTCGAGAACGGCGAAGTGATCATCTGCGAGATCCAGCCCGACGGATCGATCTCGATCGATTCTCGCAAGCCGGAGGTATCGCAGCCGGAACGCCTCTGCCTGTTCGAATATGTCTACTTCGCCCGACCGGATTCCGTCGTCGGCGGTCGTAGCATCTACGTGTCGCGCAAGAACATGGGCATCAACCTCGCCAAGGAGGCGCCCATCGAGGCTGACGTGGTCGTGCCGGTACCCGACGGCGGAACGCCGGCCGCCCTTGGCTATGCCCAGCAAAGCGGCATCCCCTTCGAATACGGCATCATCCGCAACCACTATGTCGGCCGCACCTTCATCGAGCCGACGCAGCAGATCCGCGCCTTCGGCGTCAAGCTCAAGCACTCAGCCAACCGCGCGATGATCGAAGGCAAGCGCGTCATTCTGGTCGATGATTCGATCGTGCGTGGCACGACGTCGGTGAAGATCGTGCAGATGATGCGGGAGGCCGGTGCACGCGAAGTGCATGTGCGGGTCGCGAGCCCGATGATCTTCCACCCGGATTTCTACGGCATCGACACGCCGGATCGCGACAAGCTGCTCGCCAACCAGCATGTCGACCTCGCCTCCATGTGCCGCTACATCGGGGCAGACTCGCTCGAATTCCTGTCGATCGACGGCCTCTATGAGGCGGTCGGCGGCGAGAAGCGCGATCCGAAGGCGCCGCAGTTCACCGACCACTATTTCACCGGGGACTATCCGACCCGCCTTCTCGACCAGGAAGGCGCCAGCAATGTCCGCAAACTCTCGGTTCTCGCCAGCAACGGATAATCAGACAATAAAATGACGATCGATCTCAAAGGCCGGGTGGCCGTGGTCACCGGCGCATCGCGCGGTATCGGCTATTTCACCGCTCTCGAACTGGCCAAGGCCGGTGCCCATGTCGTCGCCTGCGCGCGCACCGTCGGCGGGCTTGAAGAACTCGACGACGCGATCAAGGCGGCGGGCGGTTCGGCGACGCTGGTGCCGTTCGATCTCGCCGACATGGCGGCGATCGACAAGCTCGGTGGCGCCATCAACGAGCGCTGGGGCAAGCTCGACATCATGGTCGCCAATGCCGGCGTGCTCGGCACGATCTCGCCGATCGGCCATGTCGAGGCGAAGGTGTTCGAAAAGGTAATGAACATCAACGTCAACGCCACCTGGCGGCTGATCCGCTCGCTGGAGCCGCTGCTGATCAAATCGGACGCCGGCCGTGCGCTGATCCTGTCGTCGAGCGCTGCGCACAAGTGCAAGCCCTTCTGGGGCCCCTACTCCGCATCGAAGGCCGCCGTCGAGGCGCTGGCTCGCACCTGGGCCGGCGAAACGCAGCGCCTGCCGCTGCGCATCCTCTCTGTCGATCCCGGCGCCACCCGCACGGCGATGCGCGCCCAGGCGATGCCCGGCGAGGATCCGGAGACCGTGCCGCATCCCTCCGAAGTTGCCGCCAAGCTTCTGCCGCTCGTCGGCCCTGACCAGACTGAGACCGGCAAGCTCTACATCGTCCACGAAGACAAGATCGTCGATTACCGGATGCCGGAGTAAGCTTCGGCGCGCTTTCCAAACAAAAAGGCCACCGTGTCACCACGGTGGCCTTTTTTGTACCTTAGCTGAAACTCAGTCAGTCCTTGTCACCCGGCAGGCCGTCGCCGCCTGTCGATGGATGGGCCGGCCAGTCGCCGCCGTATTTGCGCTGCCAGGAGCGCGCGCCGAAAGGCAGCGTGATCAGGTAGCCAAGGGCCGTCACCGCCATCGTCTCCCAGGTATAGGTCATCAGCGTCGCGACATAGAAGACGACGCCGAGAATGGCCGGCAGGACGAGATCGCGGCGCACACGGCTGTTTTCCGACTTGCCGGACCAGACCGGCAGACGGCTGACCAGCAGGAAGGCGATCAGCACGGTGTAGCCCGATGCAATCAGCGCGAAGGTGCGCTCGGGCGCCAATCCCAAGAGGCCGAGATAGACCGGAAGCAGGACCAGCATGGCGCCTGCCGGTGCCGGCACGCCAACGAAATATTCCGACTGCCACGGCGCCTTGGACTGGCGCTCGGCCATGACGTTGAAGCGCGCAAGCCGCAGGCCACAGGCGATCGCGTAGATCAGCGCCGCGATCCAGCCGATCGAGCGGGCCTGATCCAGGATGAAGACGTAAAGCACGAGCGCCGGCGCAACGCCGAAATTGATAATATCGGCGAGGGAGTCCATCTGGCCGCCAAAATTCGACGTCGCCTTCAGCAGGCGTGCAACGCGGCCGTCGATGCCGTCGAGGAAGGCCGCGAGCAAGACCATGGCAACGGCAAGCTCGATGCGGTTTTCGAAGGCGAGCCGAATGCCCGAGAGACCGGCACAGATCGCCAGCACCGTGATCAGGTTCGGGATCATCAGCCGCAGCGGTATCTCGCGCAGCCGAGGACCACGACCGGTGTCGTTTGAACCGCTCGCGTCGCCGGTAGCTTTCGGCGGTTCGGCTGGGTTTTCCTGTTCAGAGCCTTCCATGTACACTCCTTATGCGCGACGGCTGAGGACCGGGCCCTTGGCCGAGCCGAACTCGGCAAGCACGGTTTCGCCGGCAACGGCAGTCTGGCCGACGCTGACGCGCGGCTCGGCTCCTGCGGGCAGGAAGACGTCGAGCCGCGAACCGAAGCGGATCAGGCCGAAGCGCTCGCCTGCGTCCAGCGAGCCGTTCTCATATTTCCAGCAGAGAATGCGACGGGCAACGAGGCCGGCGATCTGGACGACGCCGATCGCACCGTGCTTGGTCTCGATCACCAGGCCGTTGCGCTCGTTCTCGTGGCTGGCCTTGTCGAGCTCGGCATTGACGAACTTGCCGGCGCGGTAGGCGACGCGGGTGATGGTGCCGGCCATCGGCGCACGGTTCACATGGCAGTTGAACACGTTCATGAAAACCGAGATGCGGAGCATCGGTTCCGAGCCGAGGTTCAGCTCTTCCGGCGGCAGCACCGTTGCGATCGACGAAACGCGGCCATCGGCTGGGCTGATCACCAGATCGTCGTCGATCGGCGTCATGCGTTCAGGGTCGCGGAAGAAATAGGCGCACCAGGCGGTCAGCACGAAGCCGATCCACATCAACGGCTCCCACAGGAAGCCAAGCACCAGCGACACGACAAAGAAGATCGCGACGAAGCGATAGCCTTCCTTGTGCACCGGTACGAGCGTGTTGCGGATCGTATTGACCAGGCTCATAAACTCTACTCCAGATTTTCCGTGGAACGTGAACTAGCGCGAAATCCCCTGGCGGGCAACGTTGCCCGCCAGACAGCGACAAAACGCGTCGCGCTCAGCAAAGAAAGAAACGCCATCAGATCGCCGGCTCGCCGCGGGTAACGATGCCGAGATCGTCACTTTCGCGCACGCGCTTCAACTGCTCCTCGGCCTGCGTTGCTTCGCGCTGGCGGCTCCACATCGACGCATAGAGGCCGTCGCGGTCAATCAGCTCGCCATGGGTGCCGCGCTCGGCGATGACGCCATCCTTCAGCACGATGATCTCGTCGGCGTTGATTACGGTCGAAAGCCGGTGGGCGATCACGAGCGTCGTGCGGTTGCGCGAGACCACGTCGAGCGCTGACTGGATTTCCTGTTCCGTGCGCGTGTCGAGTGCCGATGTCGCCTCGTCGAGGATCAGGATCGGCGGCGCCTTGAGGATGGTGCGGGCGATTGCGACGCGCTGCTTCTCGCCGCCTGAGAGCTTCAGGCCACGCTCGCCGACCATGGCCTGGAAGCCTTCGGGCAGCGTGTGGATGAAGCCGGCGATCTGTGCCGCCTCAGCGGCCGCTTCGACCTCGGCCTCGCTGGCAGAGACCCGGCCGTAGCGGATGTTATAGGCAATGGTGTCGTTGAAGAGCACGGTATCCTGCGGCACCATGCCGATGACCGAGCGCAGGCTCTTTTGCGTCACGGTCCGCACGTCCTGGCCATCGACGGTGATGGCCCCTTCCTGCACGTCGTAGAAGCGATAGAGCAGCCGGGAGAGCGTCGACTTGCCGGCGCCCGACGGGCCGACGACCGCGACCGTCTTGCCGGCGGGCACTTCGAAGGTAATGCCCTTGAGGATCGGTCGCGCCGGATCATAGGCGAAATGCACGTCCTTGAAGGCGATGGCGCCCTTGCCGATGACGAGTTCGCTCGCATCCGGGCGATCCACCACTTCGGCGCGTACGTCGAGCAGATCGAACATGTGCTCGATATCGGTCAGGCCCTGGCGAATTTCGCGGTAGACGAAGCCGATGAAATTGAGCGGAATTGCAAGCTGGATCAGCATTGCGTTGATAAAGACGAAATCACCGAGCGTCTGTTCACCGCGCTGAACGGCGAGCGCCGACATGATCATCATGACAGCCGTGCCGGCGCCGAAGATCAGCGCCTGGCCGAAGTTGAGCCAGCCAAGCGACGTCCAGACCTGGGTCGCCGCTGCCTCATAGCGCTCCATCGACTTGTCGAAGCGACGGGCTTCCATCTCTTCGTTGCCGAAATATTTGACCGTCTCGAAGTTCAGGAGCGAGTCGATCGCCTTGGTGTTGGCGTCGGTGTCGCTGTCGTTCATCGAGCGGCGAATGGCGATGCGCCAGTCGCTCGCCTTGACCGTGAACCAGATGTACAGCCAGACGGTGACGGCCGTCACAAACAGATAGCTGAAACCGTAGCCCCACCAGAAGATCACCGCCGTCAGCAGAAATTCGATCAGGGTCGGCACGCTGTTCAGGATCGTGAATCGGACGATCGTCTCGATGCCCTTGGTGCCGCGCTCGATGACGCGCGAAAGCCCACCGGTGCGCCGCTCCAGATGGAAGCGCAGCGAGAGCTGGTGCATGTGGACAAAGGTCTTGTAGGCAAGTTGGCGAACCGCGTGTTGGCCAACGCTTGCAAACAGCGCATCGCGAAGCTGGTTCAAGCCGGCCTGCAGCAAGCGCGCGAGATTGTAGGCGAGCACCAGCATCACCGCGCCGGTGAGGAACTGAGGCAGGAAACCCAAGGCATCCGGCTTGCCGTTCAGCGCATCGGTTGCCCACTTGAAGGAATAGGGAACGAGGATCAGAACGACCTTGGCGATGATCAGAATGACCGTTGCCCAGATGACCCGGAGCTTGAGATCGGCCCTGTCCGTCGGCCACATATAGGGCCAGAGATTGGCGATCGTCTGCAACGGATTGCTCGTATCGGCCGAAACAGTTTTCTTCTGGGGTGCCACGTTCTGATCCGCTCTTACGTTTCGCGCTGCTTGACGGCTTAGGGAGCCCCACGAGCCTTGCCGCACCGTGCTTTCCCTCTACAGCGCCGTCATCACCGTTCAATGAAAAGCGGCGCCTCGTTGAAGGCGCCGCCCTTGATCGAGAGATAGGCATCCATCGCCGCCGCCGCAATGTTGTTGGCGGGCGATCGACTGCCTATTGCTCGTGTTTCATGTGCTTTCTGTGAATCTCGCGCGATTCATCGTCCGGCAGCGCCTTATCCGGCACACCGAAAACCTGTCCCGGGCGAATGCGGTCGGGGTCTTCGATCTGGTCCTGGTTGGCCAAGTAGATCGTGGTGTAGCGCAAGCCGGCACCGTAGACGCGACGCGAAATCTGCCACAGCGTGTCGCCGCGACGGATGATCACGGAGGATTTGCTCTCCTTGAGCGGCTCCTGCTGGACCGTCTGAGGCTCTTCCTGCGTGGGGGCCGCGGCTGCGGTTTCAGTGCTTGGCGCCGGCGTCGTCGTGGCGTCGCTCGCCACTGCGCTGCCTGCACCCATCGCCTTTGCCAGTTCACCCTGCGCCGGGGCATTGCCCTTCGGCTGGGCCTGCGCGTCCGACGCCGGCGTCGCGCTGCCGCGCTCGGCCAGAACCGGACCGACGCTCGCGTCGACCTTGGCAAGCGCCGAAGCAACGCTCGGCGCATCCTGCGGCGCGGCCTTCAAGGCTGCCAGCGCATCGGCTGCCGCCTTCGACGCCCGTGCCGAGGCCGCGGCCAGCGCCTGATCGGAGCTGTCGGCGAGCCGGAAGTCGGCCAGCGACTTCAGAGCGATCTCTGTTGCGGAACGCGCTGCGGCGAGTTGCTCGCCTGTCGGGACCTTGCCATTGGCATAGAGCCCCTTCAACAGAGCCAGCGCCTTGCCTGCCTCGGCGCGTACGCCGTCAAGACCGGCTGTCGCCGAAGGCGTACCCGACGGTGCCACGGCGGCGACCTGCGAACCTGCGGGGCGGTCGAAGGGAACCGAAGCGCGCATGGCGACCTTGGTGCCATCCTCGTTCAGCATATCGGCGCGGATGATATGGCTGCCAACGGTCAACTCGATCTCGCCATCGACGACGAAATTGCCCTTGTCGTCGGCCTTCATTTCTCCGAGCAGCTTGTCATCCGCATAAACGCGCACCAACGCACGCGGCCTGGCGCTGCCCGCGACGAACATCTTGCTTCCCTCGATCTCGACGGCACTCACCTGCAAGCCGGGAACGCCGAGCGCCTTTGCCGGAGCCGAGGATGCGTCACCGGTCGCGAGCGGCGTCTGCGTCGCCGTCGATGCGACCTCAGCCGGCTTGTTGTCGGTCCCTTGCTCGCTTTCGGCCTTGGCAGCTTCCGGCGTCGCGATCAGCCGGCTTGCCTCACCTGGCTTCGACACCATGGCGAGCAGTTGCCCGGAGGGGTCCTTGGGAACCGAGACGGTCGCAACTTCCTCGGAACTCTTCACCGTGCCGTCTTCACCGGTGCTGCGCAGCGTCAACTGATAGTCGCCAGCCGGCAGAGGCTTGTCGAAGACGGCCGCAAAGTCACCCGTCGCGCCGACATCGGCAGTACCGACAACGGTGTCGCCGCTCAGAATCTCGAGCTTCGAACCGGGCTCGGCGTGCCCAGCGATCACGGTCGATCCGTCAGGCTCCACGCGCAGCACATCGAAACCGGGCACGTCCGGATTTTCGGCGGGTGCGTTCGTCGGCGCAGCATTGGCTGTCTGTTCGGCCTCACCGGCCTTGGCGTCCAGCGGCTTCGCGGTTCCTTCGGTCGCCTGCGGGCCACCGGTGCCAGAAGCAGTCTCGTTCGATTGGCTCGCGTTGCCTGCGGCCGGTTCGTCCGCCGGCTTCTTGCCGTCACCACGCAGGTTCGGTTGCACCACGAATACCATCAACGCTGTCGCTGCCACGAGGACAGTAATGGCCACCCAGCCGGCCTTATTTTTGATCATGCCACTCTCCACACGGAGCGGAGCAACGCTCCGCGCATGCCCACTCATCGGCCTGCGGTGCGGGCTTGCGCCATTCATTATAGCGCAACAGCAAGCAACTCGTCCGATTTCTTCAATCAATCCCTGAAATTGCTAGCGATTCGCGATTCGGCATACAAGCAGTCAAGGGCGCCGCAACCGCCGGAAACCCGGCTTTCCCCTCATTTTTCTTGACCCATGCTGCGCTGCAATGTTTTTTGGGGGCATGAGCACTGAGAAAAGCACGATTCGATCCATCTGTGTCTATTGCGGTTCACAGCCGGGACGCGACAACGCCTACATGGAAGCCGGCCGCGCACTTGGCCGCTCGATTGCCGATCACGGTCTTCGCCTGGTCTATGGCGGCGGCACGCGCGGCATCATGGGAGCCGTCGCCAGCGGCGTCCTTTCCAACGGCGGCGAAGTCACCGGGATCATCCCGGAATTCCTGATGGACAAGGAAGCCACCCGCCATTCGCTCGGCCAGCTGAACGAACTGATCGTCACTGCCGACATGCACGAGCGCAAACACACGATGTTCGAACGGGCCGACGCTTTCGTGGCGTTGCCGGGCGGCATCGGCACTCTGGAAGAGATCGTCGAGATCATGACCTGGGCGCAGCTTGGCCGTCACCGCAAGCCGATGGTCTTCGGTAACATCAACAACTTCTGGCGGCCGATGCTGGATCTGCTGCAGCACATGCGCGAGGAGGGTTTCGTACACACGGCGCACCTCGTGCAGCCGCTCGTCGTCAATGATGCGGTCGACATCGTTCCGACCATTCTTGCTGCTGCCAGTGGTGGCAACGGGCGCGAGGGCGAGGCTGAGATCATTTCCAGGCTTTGATCTTTTAATTTCCGGACAACAAAAAGGCGCGCTCACCGGCGCGCCTTTTTCGTTTTTGTCCCATTCGCTTGTGTTACTCGGCCGGACTCGCCTGCAATGCTGCGCGACGCGCACGGCTTTCGGCCAACATCGCGCCCGAATAGATCACCAGCGCCGCCCAGATCAGGCCGAAGGCAATGAGCTTCGCGGTGCCGAAGGGCTCGTGGAAGACGAAGACGGCGATCAGGAAGATCATCGTCGGGGCGATGTACTGCATGATGCCGATGGTCGACAGTCGCAGCAGCTTGGCGCCGTTGGCATAGATCATCAATGGAATGGCGGTGACGACACCACAGGACATCAGCCAGAGAATATCGGCCGTGCCGGTATCGCCGAAATGCCCCTGCCCGGTCGCCTCGAGCCAGATGATGTAGCCGATCGCCGGAACGCTGAGCAGCAGCACCTCCAGGAAGAAGCCCTGGTTCGGACCGACCGGTAGCGTCTTGCGGAAGAAAGCATAGAAGCCCCAGGACAGGCAAAGGCCGATCGACACCCACGGCAGGCCGCCGGCATCGAAGGCGAGCACGGCGACGGCCGATGCCGCAAGCGCGATCGCAACCATCTGCGCCGGGTTCGGCTTTTCCTTCAGCAGCACCGCGCCGAGGAAGATCGAAAACAGCGGGTTGATATAGTAGCCGAGCGCCGTCTCGATCGCGCGGCCGGCGCCGATCGCCCAGACATAGATGCCCCAGTTGATGGTGATCAGCACGGCGGTCAACGCCGCCATGCGCAGCATGCGCGGAGAGCGCAGCGCGACCTTGATGTCATCGGTACGACCGAGCCAAAGCAGAACCAGACCCGCGAGCGGCACCGACCACACGATCCGGTGCGCCACCACTTCCGGCGCCGGAATGTGAGCGACGGCCTTCATGAAAAAGGGCAGAAAGCCCCACAGCAGATAGGCGGTCAGCGCGAAGGCAAAGCCTCTCGCGGAATCGGTATTTTCGGCGGGTGCTTTTGGCTCAGCCATAACATCTTTTCCTGGTGTGTTTGCCGGAGAACCATAGTGGCGAAGCGACGCTCTCCAGTCGTAAGGGAAGGCACGGCCTACCAGCCGGCGCAAACTCCCACAGGTGCGTCCTACTCTAACGCCCGGGAATGCACCAATTCATTTCCGTGAAGGGATGGTGAGTTTCGCTCATCATCCCACCGCGGCTGCGTCGGAATTACCTGGCCCTCACGGTCATCATTCAGCGGCAATCAGGCCGACATGGTCGCGGTTCTTCAGCAGCTTGAAGATGATGCTGTCCATCAGTGCCTGGAAGGATGCGTCGATGATGTTGTCGGAGACGCCCACCGTCCACCAGCGCGCGCCGGTTCCGTCGGTCGACTCGATCAGCACGCGCGTGATCGCCTCGGTGCCGCCATTGAGGATACGGACCTTATAGTCCGCCAGTTCGAGATCTTCGATTTCCGATTGGTACTTGCCGAGGTCCTTGCGCAGCGCCAGGTCGAGCGCATTGACCGGGCCATGGCCTTCGGCAACCGACATCATCGTCTCGCCGTCGACCACCACCTTCACCACCGCTTCCGATACGGTCTTCAGATGGCCGTTGGCGTCGAAGCGGCGCTCGACCATCACCCGGAAGCTTTCGACGTGGAAGAAATCCGGCACCGTGCCGAGGATGCGGCTTGCTAGCAGCGCGAAGCTCGCATCCGCCCCCTCATAGGCATAGCCGGTCGCTTCCCGTTCCTTGACGATGGCGATCAGCTTGTCGAGCTTCGGGTCGTCCTTGCTGACGACGATGCCGCGGCGCTTCAGCGCGTTGATGAAATTGGCCTTGCCGCCCTGATCGGAGACCATGACCTTGCGCAGGTTGCCGATGCTTTCCGGCGCGACGTGCTCATAGGTGCGCGGGTCCTTGAGCAGTGCCGAAGCATGGATGCCGGCTTTGGTGGCAAAGGCCGATGCGCCGACATAGGGCGCCTGCTGGTCCGGCGAGCGGTTCAACAGCTCGTCGAAAGAATGGGCGAGCTTCGTCAGTTCCTGCAGGCGATCGGCATCGATCGCCGTTTCGAAGCGATTGGAATAGGTCTCCTTGAGCGCGAGCGTCGGGATCAGCGTGACGAGATTGGCGTTGCCGCAACGCTCGCCGATGCCGTTCAGCGTTCCCTGGATCTGGCGCACGCCGGCTTCCACCGCCGCCAGCGAGTTGGCGACCGACTGGCCGGTATCGTTGTGGGCATGAATGCCGAGATTGGCGCCCGGCACGCCGGCAGCGATCACAGCAGTGACGATCTCGCGCACCTCCGGCGGCTGCGTGCCGCCATTGGTGTCGCAGAGCACAACCCAGCGGGCGCCGGCTTCAAAAGCAGTCTTCGCGCAGGCGAGCGCGTAAGCCGGATTGGCCTTGTAGCCATCGAAGAAATGCTCGCAGTCGACCATCGCCTCACGACCGGAGGCGACCACCGCCTCGACAGAAGCGCGGATATTGTCGAGGTTTTCCTCGTTCGTGCAGCCGAGAGCGACCTCGACATGATAGTCCCAGCTCTTGGCGACCAGACAGATGGCGTCGCTCTTTGCGGCAAGCAGGGCCGCGAGGCCCGGATCATTCGACGCCGAAACCCCGGCGCGCTTGGTCATGCCAAAGGCGACGAAAGATGCCTTCTGCGTGCGCTTGCGCGTGAAAAACTCGGTGTCGGTCGGGTTCGCGCCGGGATAGCCGCCCTCGATGTAGTCCATGCCGAACGCGTCGAGCAGACCCGCAATCGCAATCTTGTCCTCGACCGAAAAGTCGATGCCGGGCGTCTGCTGCCCGTCCCGTAGCGTCGTGTCGAAGAGGTAGATGCGTTCCCTGGTCATGGCTAATCGTCCAAATGCTCGGTTCTTGCTGGTCTTACTCGGTCTTGCCTGCGTATCGGTCCGTCGCCCGGATCAGCCGGTCGAGAATGCCGGGCTCGGAATAGGCGTGCCCTGCCCCTTCGATCAGATGGAGCTCGGACCCCGGCCAGGCCTTGTGCAACTGCCAGGCGTACTTCGCCGGGCACGGCATGTCGTAGCGCCCGTGGATGACGACGCCGGGAATGCCGTGAAGCCGGTGAGCATCCCGCAACAATTGGCCGTCGTCCATCCAGCCGGCATTGACGAAGAAGTGGTTTTCGATGCGCGCGAAGGCATCGGCATATTCGTCGTCGGCGAAAGGTGCGCTCGTCGACAGTTCCGGCAGCAGCGTAATCGTCTCGCCTTCCCAGATGCTCCAGGCCTTGGCGGCGGCAAGACGCGTCGCCTTGTCGTCGCTCATCAGGCGGCGGTGGTAGGCGTGCATCATCTCGTGCCGTTCGTCTTCCGGGATCGGCGCGATGAACCGCTCCCATTTGTCCGGGAACATCTCCGAGACGCCGAACTGATAGTACCAGTCGAGCTCGGCCTTCGTCAGCGTGTAGATGCCGCGCAGCACGAGTTCCGAAACCCGCTCCGGGTGCTTCTCGGCATAGGCGAGCGCCAACGTCGATCCCCAGGAGCCGCCGAAGACCAACCACTTGGCGACCCCAGCCTGTGCGCGCAGCCGCTCGATATCGGCGACGAGATGCCATGTGGTGTTGGCCTCGATCTTCGCGTGCGGAGTCGACTTGCCGCAGCCGCGCTGGTCGAACAAAGTCACATCATAGAGCGCCGGATCGAACAGGCGACGATGGTTGGCAGAAATCGTGCCGCCCGGTCCGCCATGCAGGAAGACGGCAGGCTTGGCGCCTGGCGTGCCGACCTTTTCCCAATAGATCACGTGACCGTCGCCGACATCGAGGTGGCCCGATGCATAGGGTTCGATTTCCGGGTAGAGCGTACGCAGTACAGTCGTCATTTTCAGTCTTTCGTCAGCGGCCAGTGCACGGTGTCGTAGTCCGGGTGCTGGCGGTTCGTTTCGAGTATGATCAGATGGCGGGTGGCGGACACCTCGCTGCCGTCATCCGTCTCTTTTTCGGGCAGTCTGGCGAGCCGCGAAAACCACAGCACACGAGACTCGACGCCGGCCTGATAGACGGGCAACACGTCATCCGGATCGTCGAGCGAACCGAGCGTGATATTGATGAAATCCGCATCCGGCATGTCATAGAACAGCGGCGTGCCGCAGTCGCTGCAGAAGCCGCGTCGAACCAGATGCGACGAGCGGAACCAGGACGGCTGGCCGCGGGTAATATCGAAACTGTCGCGCGCGACATTCGCCAGCGGCATGAAATAGTTGCCGGCCGCCTTCTGGCACATGCGGCAATGACAGATATGCGGATCCGCGAGCGTGCCTTCGGCCCGGTAGCGGACGGCGCCACACTGGCATCCACCGGTATAGATGCGGGCGATGGTCACCGGAATGCCCCCGAAGGGTGCCATTGCTCGGTCTCGTGATCCGGGTGCTGGAAGGAGATGATGCTCTCCTGCCGCGCATAGAAGTCCTGATCCTCCAGCACCGGCTGTTCGAAGATGGTATCGACCCAGGGCAGCCGCGACGCGTGATTGACCTGGATATTCGGCGCGAGATCGGTGCGATCGTCAAACGTGCCGATCGCGATCTCGAGGCCGCCGGGGTGCCGGTAGGTCATCGGCGTGCCGCATTTCGGGCAGAAGCCGCGATCGATGTTGACCGAGGACTGAAAGTAGCTCGGCTCGTCCCGTACCCATTCGACGCCATCCTTCGGCGCCGTCACCAGCGCCGAGAAGAACGAGCCGAACTGCTTCTGGCACATGCGGCAATGGCAGATCGACGGACGGCCAAGCTGCCCCCGGATACGGAAACGGACTGCGCCGCACTGGCATCCGCCTGTTCGAACGTTTTCGCTCATCGACTTTCCTCCGGGGGCCAAGTTTCGGTGTCGTGGTCGGGATGCTGGTAGGAAACGAGATTGGTCAGAAATTCGATCGCGTCCGGATCTTCCATCGTATGAACGCCCGGCAGATCGGCCACGTGATCGACATAGGGCAGCTTGCCCTCGATGCCCCACTGGATGGTGGGCACGATGCCCTGCGGCTCGTCGAAGGTGGCGATGGCGAGCGCCATGCCATCCGGTGCCTCGTAGGTCAGCGGCGTGCCGCAATCGGCGCAGAAGCCGCGTCGCGCGGCGTTTGACGACTGAAAGCGCTTCGGCTCGCCGCGCGTCCAGGTCACATGGGCGCCGCGAACGGAAACCAAGGGCATATAGAAGTTGCCGCTCGCCTTCTGGCACATGCGGCAATGACAGACGGATGCGTCACCAAGTTTGCCCTCGACGCGGAAGCGGACCGCGCCGCACTGACAGCCTCCGGTATAATAGGGCCTGTTGTCGAGACTCATCGCAACCCCTCCTCAAGCCGGCGCGTGGCAGACGGCTTCGATGTTGTTGCCGTCGGGATCGAGTACGAAGGCGCCGTAGTAATCGGGGTGATAGTGCGGCCGAAGCCCGGGCTTGCCGTTGTCGCGCCCGCCGGCCGCCATCGCCGCCTCGTAGAAGGCATCGACTTCGGCGCGGCTTCTTGCCGAAAACGCATAGTGCCGTCCCGGACCGGTCGTCGCCTCGTGCAACCAGAAGACCGGCCGTTCGCGGCCATAGCCGCCAACCTTGACGCCGCCGGTATGTTCCACCGGCACCATCATCAGCAGCGAGGCGCCGAGCGGAGCGAAGGCCTTGTCGTAGAACGACCGCGCCCGGTCGAAATCCGAGACGGGAATGCCCGTGTGGTCGATCATCGCACGAACTCCTCTTTCATGCATGCTCTCCGCGTTTCCGCCGTTCCTGGAGGCATTGTCCGATCCCGCTCAAAGGGATCGGACAAAATTCGCCGCCGGGCTCGCGATCACCGTTTGATGTCCCAGGTCGTCACACGCTCGCCGGTTGCCGCATCCTTGCCATCCTTGAGCTGGATGCCCTGGGCGAGAAGATCGTCGCGGATCTTGTCGGCCTCGGCGAAGTTCTTCGCCTTCAGCAGTTCCAGGCGGGCGCGGACGCGGCCGTCGATGTCGCGTACCACGCCCTCGTCGAGTTCGACCGCCTCAGGCACAACGCCGATCAGCGCAGCACTGGCAGCGAAGGTGCCGAGCAGCTTCGGATCGGCCGCCGCCTTCTGGGCGAGCGCATGGAGCGCCTGAACCGCAGCGACGGTGTTGAGGTCGTCGGCGAGCGCCGCCACGACGGCCGGATCGGCCTCACCCTTCGCCTCGCCCGGCACCGGCCATTTCGAAAGCAGGTGTTCGGCTTCCTCCAGCCGCTTCACCGAAAAATCGATCGGTTCGCGGTAATGCGTCATCAGCATGGCAAGCCTCAGCACGTCGCCCGGCCACTGGCGGCCGGCAAACTTCTCCGTGTGCAGCAATTCGTAGATCGTGACGAAGTTGCCCTCGGACTTCGACATCTTGCGGCCTTCGACCTGCAGGAAGCCGTTGTGCATCCAGACATTCGCCATCACTTGCGTGCCGTGGGCGCAACGGGACTGGGCGATCTCGTTTTCATGATGCGGGAAGATCAGGTCGAGCCCGCCGCCATGAATGTCGAAGACCTCGCCGAGATAACGTTTGCTCATCGCCGAGCACTCAATATGCCAGCCCGGACGGCCCCTGCCCCACGGACTGTCCCAGCCCGGCTCGTTGTCGGCCGAAAGCTTCCACAGCACGAAGTCGCCGGGATTTTTCTTGTGCACTTCCACGGCAATGCGGGCGCCGGCCTGCTGTTCGTCGAGATTGCGCTTTGAAAGCTGACCGTAGTCGGCCATCGACTTGGTATCGAACAGCACCTCGCCGCCCGCCTGATAGGCATGCGCCTTGGCAAGCAGCTTTTCGATGATTTCGATCATCTGCGCGATGTTGTCGGTCGCCCGCGGCTGCACGTCGGGATCGAGGCAGCCGAGCGATTTGGCGTCCGCCAGAAACTGCGTTTCGGTCTTCTCTGTCACCCGCCGGATCGCTTCATTGAGCGGCAGGGTCGGATAGTCGCGCAGCGCCCGCGCGTTGATCTTGTCGTCGACGTCGGTGATGTTGCGCGCATAGGTCACGTGCTCCGCGCCATAGACGTGGCGCAGCAGCCGGAAAAGCACATCGAAGACGATCACCGGCCGAGCATTGCCGATATGGGCATAATCATAGACCGTCGGGCCGCAGACATACATACGGACGTTGTCGGGATCGATCGGCCGGAACTCGACCTTCTCCCGCGTCAGCGTGTTGTACAGCTTTAGTGTCGGCGCTCTGCCCATTCCCAATCTCCATACGCATACGACCGTCGAAACACGGCGCCCGGGCGGCCCGCGCGTTTGTCATCTTGGATTTTAGGAGACGAAAACGGCCAGGCCAGCGGGACGCTAGCGAATAATCTTCCGGCAGATAATGCAGATAACCGTTTTCATAGGCTCACTTATCGCGCGTCGCCTGTGCTCGGTCAAGAGGTCAGCCGCATGCAAGCACAGTAAGCTATCGAAAGGGAAACGGCGGCCATGGATTTGTCATGATTGGGCTTATCTGAGAGCGCCACGCGGAAAACAGATTCGCGGTGTAGTTGGTTCTGCACCACGGTTCCTGTCTCCGGAGAACAGGGAGGAGCGTCGTTTTCGCGCTGAATGACGAGAACGGCATGTATCCGGTTCAGGTAAGCATCAAGGAGTGAGTGCAAGTGAAAGCCGCAAAGACCAAAGACGTCGCCAAATCCGCAAATCTCATCGAACAGTATCGCCCGCTCGGCCTGAAGGCCGTACTCGCCGCCGCGCTGCAGGCAAAGGTGAAGCCTGCGACCAAGCTGACCAAGCGGCCCGCCTGACCCTCAGAACAGGGACATCTGTGCGTTAGCCGGTTCGGCCGGTTTGCTCTCGGGTCGAGCGTCCGGCGCGACCTTGGGCGTCACCGCCTCCTGAATGTCAGGGCCGGCATTGGCAACCTTGTTGACTTTGTCGGAAACGGGGATCGCCTCGAAGTAATCCTCCGCCACGGGGCCGAAGAGATCGACAATCTCGCGCGGCTCCTGCGTCTTGCAGTCCAGCCAGCGGGCGAAATCCTCGGGCTTAATGACGACGGGCATACGGTCGTGGATCTGCCGGATCGAGGCATTGGCCGCCGTCGTCAGGATGGCGGCGGTGTCGACTTCCGAGCCATCGGCCGACGACCAGGTCTCCATCAGACCGGCGAAGGCAACGATCCCGCCCTTGCGCGGGCGCACCCAATAGGCTTGCGACGGCTCGCGGCTGCCTTTCGGCGGCCGGCGCCACTCGTAGAAGCCGGAGGCCGGCACCAGCACGCGCCGGTGTCGCATGGCCGCCCGGAACGATGCCTTTTCAATCGCCGATTCGGCGCGGGCATTGATCAGCAGCGGAAAGTCACGCGGGTCCTTGACCCACCCGGGCATGAACCCCCAGCGCACGAGGACCGCCTTGCGTTCCGGAAGATTGCTGCCGGGCTGAGCCCGTTCGCCGGAAACGACGACCATGATCGGCTGGGTGGGCGCTATGTTGAAGCGCGCCGGAAAGTCTTCGCTTTCCAGCAGCGCAAATAATTCCAACAATTCTTCCGGCGTCGCCGTCAACGCAAAACGTCCGCACATGACACGGATGTGGCACTTCACGTAGGATGGGTCAACGTTACTGAGGCAATTTGATTCCCGATGTCGACCAAGCCTGAACTCGCCTCCTCCGTCATTCTCGAACGCGACGGCCGCTACCTGCTCGTGAGGCGGGCCAACCCGCCGTCGGCCGACATGTACGCCTTTCCCGGTGGACGGGCGGAGCCCGGAGAGACGCCGGCTGAAACTGCGCTTCGCGAATTGTTGGAAGAGACCGGCATAGAGGCCCGCAATCCCGTGCTGTTCGAAACCTACGACCTGCCCGGCAAGGAATCGGAAGGACGGCATTTCCTGCTTTCTGTCTTCCGAGCCGAGGCGGGTGGCGACGCGGTAGCCGTTGCCAGCGACGACGCCGCCGGTCTTGGCTGGTTCACGCCGGCCGAAATCTTTGCCTTGCCGATCCCGGACAGCGTGCGCGAATGCGTGGAAAGGCTCGCGGAGATCGACACGGAATCCGGCCGCGGCCTTGAAACCGCCGTCAATTCCGGCTTGGTGGAGCCATGATCACTGCCCCGATCCTTGCGCGGCTTGCCCTGGCCGGCCTCGCGCTGACAGCCGCCACCGGTGCGGCGGCGCAAAAAACGCCGACGAAAGAGACGGCAACCACCGAGGCTGCAGCCCCTGCCGTCGTGGAGGAGAAACCCACACCCTACGACCAGAGGTTGATCCGGCTTTCCGAAATCATCGGCTCCGTTCACTATCTCAGGAACCTTTGCGTCAAGGAGCCGGAGGATGTCTGGCGTCGTTCGATGCAGGAATTGATCGACAAGGAAACGGCCGACGAGATCAAACGACGCGAAAGGATGACCGCCGCCTTCAACCGTGGGTATCGCACCTTTGCCTCTGTTTATACGACCTGCACGGGACCGGCGATCGTCGCCGAGCAGCGATACCGTGCCGAAGGCGCAACACTTGCGTCAGAAATCGTCGCCCGCTTTGGAAATTAGCAATAAATTAACCTCTTTTCTCACGACCCCGTGTCGTTTCGGGAAAAGGCTGCTAAGTTCGTTAAGAGAGTGGTAAGAAGTGGCGAGTCCGTCACAGCCGTTCAGTTGGAGTTCAGCCGGACGGCCAAAGAATGAACCGCTTGCACAATGGAAGTCGCATGGAACGAATGATGGAACCAAGCCTGACCGACATCGATGACATGATCGTCCACGAGAAAATGCAGGCTGCGCTGGAACACCAGAGCGAGGCCTGGGCGGACGGCATGGCTGATGGTATCGAGCCGGAAATCATCGCCGATGCGGCCATCGCGCTCGCCATGCGGGAAACCGTTCGGCTTCATGGCGAAGACGGTGCGGAAGCGATGCTCAATTCGCTTCGCGAACGCGTCCTCGCCGGCGAGTTCTCGCCCCAGCGCACGCTTCAGTAATATCAGGACTGCCCGATGATTCGGAATCTTGCAAACCGGACCCTTCCGGTTCGCCTCGCCACGCTGCTTTTGGCCGGTGTCGCCGTGAGCACCCCGGCAGCGTTCTCCCCCGCCTTTGCTCTCAGCGAATTGCAGGGCGCGCCGCAACCCGTTCCCACCGAACAGCCCGCTACCGGCGACCAGAAGACGGCGCCGCCTGTGGCCGAACCTGTCGCGGAGGAGCCGGAAGAAGAAGAGAAGCTTCCGCTCGAAATCCCGATGCCCGATCCGCTGATCAACAAGTCAGCGACGGCCACCAAGGACGAGGCCCCCGCGGCCGAAGAACCTGAGACGGCCGCGCCTGTCGAGGTTCTGACAGACGTTTCCAAGATACCAGCGCCTGTTGCCCGGATGCGTGAACTGATCGTCGAAGCGGCGGCTTCCGGCGATATCGAGCGCCTGCGTCCGCTGCTTGGTAAGGGCCCGACCCAAACCCAGGTCACCGGCGTCACCGGCGACGAGGACCCGGTCGCGATCCTGAAGGGCCTTTCAGGCGACCAGGAGGGTGTCGAAATCCTGGCAATCCTGCTCGACGTGCTGTCGACCGGTTTCGTGCTGGTGGACAAGGGCACGCCGCAGGAGGCCTATGTCTGGCCCTACTTCGCGGAAAAGAAGCTCTCGACGCTGACGGCACCGGAAAAGGTCGATCTGTTCCGCCTGGTCACCGCAGGGGACTTTGCAGACATGGAAGAGTTCGGCAGCTACAACTTCTACCGCGTCGGCATCATGCCGGACGGAAAGTGGAAATTCTTCATAGCCGGCGACTGACCGCCGGCGACCGAGCTTGCCGATCCTCTCCGAACATCCTACCTCTTCGCCAAGAGATCACGATGGTACCAGGTCGAGTCGACCCGGATCGCAGACGTGATCTGTTTGTTGTACGCATTTCCGGACGCATAACCGCTACGTGCTTTTGCTGGAAATGCTCTAGGTTAGTGCGGGTTCCCACCCGCCGAGCAGGATTCGAACGATGCCCAGAGTTCGCCTCGACGACCGCGCGATTGTCGCCGTCTCCGGCAAGGACGCCGAAGATCTCCTCCAGGGATTGATCACCACCGACCTCGATGCGCTGGCGCCCGATGAATCGCGTCCCGGCGCCTTGCTGACGCCGCAGGGCAAGATCCTGTTCGACTTCATGATCTCCCGTGACGGCGACGGCCTTAGGCTGGAGACCGCGCGCGACCAGGCGGAAGCACTGCTGAAGCGGCTGACGATGTACAAGCTTCGCTCGGCGGTCGACCTTTCGATCGATGCGTCCGCGGTCGTCACCGTGATATTTGACGAGGCCCCGCCTGAGGGGGCTTATCGGGATCACCGCTTCGAGAAAGCCGGCGTCGCACTCTTCCGCGCCTATGGCGAAGCAGCCGGCGACACGGCCGGCGTCGACGAACTCGAGCGGATTCGCATCGCAGCGGGCGTCGCGAGTGCCGGCACTGATTATGTGGCGCAGGATGCTTTTCCGCATGATGTTCTCCTCGACAAGAACGGCGGCCTTTCCTTCAGGAAGGGATGCTACGTCGGCCAGGAAGTGGTGTCGCGGATGCAGCACCGCGGCATGCCGCGCCGCCGGGTCGTGATCGTCTCTGCGCAGACCGCGCTTCCCCCGACGGGAACGACGATTACTGCGAACGATAAGTCCATCGGCACGCTGGGTACGGTTCAAGGCAAGTCGGCACTCGCGATCGTGCGCATCGACAAGGCCGGCGAAGCCATGGCGAACGATGTCCAGTTGCTTGCCGGTGACGTACCGGTGACCATGGTCCTGCCCGAATGGACCGGGCTCACCTTCCCGACGAGCGCCGACGAGGCAAGCGCGTGACGTCGACTCGCGCCTGGCAACGCATGCTCTCCGGCCGCCGGCTGGACCTGCTCGATCCGTCGCCGCTCGACGTCGAAATCGGCGACATCGCCCATGGGCTCGCGCGCGTTGCCCGCTGGAACGGCCAGACGGCCGGCGACCACGCCTTCTCGGTGGCGCAGCACAGCCTGATGGTCGAGGACATCTTTCGCCGCAGCAACAAATGCAGCACCGACGACTGCCTGCTGGCCCTGCTGCATGACGCGCCGGAATATGTGATCGGCGACATGATCTCGCCGTTCAAGGCGGTGGTCGGCGGCGGCTACAAGTCGGTGGAAAAGCGGCTGGAAAGCGCCATTCACCTGCGCTTCGGCCTGCCGGCGCAATGCTCCAAGGAATTGAAGGATCGCATCAAGAAGGCCGACCACGTCGCCGCCTATTTCGAAGCGACCGTGCTTGCGGGCTTCTCGGTCGAAGAGGCGCGCAAGTTCTTCGGCCAGCCACGCGGCATTACCCGCGAAACGCTGCTGATCGATCCCTTGCCGGCCGTCGAAGCGCAGCGGCTGTTCACGGAACGGTTCCAGGTTCTGGAAGCAGAGCGTCTGCCGGCGCGCGCGGAAATCTGACATGCCGGATATCGTCATATCGCCGCTCGCCCGCATCGCCGAAATGGCCGTTCGCCATGGCTGCACCGAGATGATCAGCCTTGTCGCCAAGGGCCAGGACTTTCATCGCCCCGGGGTCATCGCCAAGGCGCGGCACCTGACGCTCGGCATGAACGACATCACCTTTGCCGGCACCGGCGACCTCATCGCACCGCAAGAAGAGCATGTCCGGCAGATCGTCGCCTTTGCGCGCGAATGGGATCGCGCGCGGCCGTTGCTCGTCCATTGCTGGATGGGCGTTTCGCGTTCGCCGGCAGCGGCGCTTATCGCGGCCCTTGCCGCCGAGCCGGACCAGGACGACGCAGAATTGGTTCAGCGCCTGCGGCGCGCCTCGCCCTTCGCAACGCCAAACAGCCGGCTTATTGAGATCGGTGATACGGTGCTCCAGCGTAACGGGCGGCTCATGGCCGCCGTGCGCGGGATCGGCCGAGGTGCGGACACCGACGGTAACGCACCCTTTGTCCTGCCGCTTCTTGCCGAGGGGGCAGCCGTTGCCGACTGAAACGCAGCCGACGACGGTCGAAATCGGCCTCAATGCGGCGATCGTTGCCGTCGTCCAGCGCAGTCCTCGGATCCTTGCCGTCAGCGAAACCGACGGCGACGCGCGCGACAGCCTGCCCTTCGGCCCCTTTGATCCGGCGCTGCATCGGACCTTTGAGACGAGCCTGCGCGATCGCGTCGAAAAGCGCACGGCGCTGAAACTCGGCTATATCGAGCAGCTCTACACCTTCGGTGATCGCGGCCGGCAGCGGCTTCCGGGCGAAGAAGGCAAACACATGGTCTCGGTCGGCTATCTGGCACTAACCAGGACCGATGCCGAAAACACCGAGCGGCTCGCCGAAGCCGGCGCGCACTGGCGCGACTGGTACGGCTATCTGCCTTGGGAAGACTGGCGGCAGGGCCGCCCACCGGTCCTCGATCAGGCGATCCTGCCGGGGCTTGCCCGCTGGGAGACTGGCGCCACCGGCGAAGAACAGGCCGCCCGGATCGCCCGTCGCCGGGCACGCATTCGCCTGGCATTTGGTCTCGACGATTTTCCCTGGGACGAGGAGCGTGTGCTGGAGCGCTACGAACTGCTCTACGAGGCCGGGCTCGTGCCCGAAGCTGTGCTCGACGGCCACGGCAACGGCCACGACGTGCTGATCGTCGGACAGGCAATGCGCCATGACCATCGCCGCATCGTCGCGACAGCGATCGCGAGGTTGCGCGGCAAGCTCAAATATCGCCCTGTCGTCTTCGAACTGATGCCGCCGGAGTTCACGCTGACCGACCTGCAGGCGACCGTCGAAGCGATCTCCGGCCGCCACCTGCACAAGCAGAATTTCCGCCGCCTCGTCGAAGGTGCGGAGCTGGTGGAACCGACAGGCATGACACTGTCTTCGACCGGTGGGCGCCCGGCCGCCCTCTTCCGCTTCCGCCGCCAGATCCTCGATGAGCGCCCTGCCCCGGGCCTCAAGGTCGGCGGGCGATGATCGCAGTCAATAATCCCTGAAAAGCGGACCTGCGTCTAAAAACATCCCGAGACGCCACCTACATTGCTGGATCATGATATGATTGGTGCAGCGGGTGGAGACGGAACTCTCCTATGCCCGCCACCTGACGTTTAAGACCGAGGTAAGCCCATGCTGCTCGCACTGACCCTGCTGACGTCGCTGCTCGGAACCTCGCCCCAGTCGGGTATCGACGAGAAGCCGAAGATGCCCGACTACTTCAAGAACCAGCAGGGCGGCGGCATGCAGCCTCAGACCACGATCTGCAATCTCAACAGCCAGGATTCGAACGGGCAGTTCAAGACCTGCCGCTACGATTGCGGCACGCAGATCACCGTCGGCGAGCGCTTCGCCTGCCCGTTCATCATGCAGCGATAACGCTGGTTGAACTGCTCGTTACCGGTTGATCACCACATCGAGGCCAATGTCGAGCGTTGGAGCGGCCATGGTGATCTTTGAAGTCGAGATGTAGTCGACGCCGCTTTCGGCAATCGCGCGCACCGTATCGATCTTGACGTTGCCGGAAGCCTCGAGCCGGGTCCGGGGGGCGTCGAGCGCGTAGGCGTCGGCCGAAAGCTGCCAGAATGCCTGGTTGACGGCGACGGCTTCGCGCAGCAGCTCCGGGCCCATATTGTCGAGCAGGATGACGTCGGGCTGGGCGGTCAGCGCCTCGCGCATCTGATCGAGACCATCGACCTCGATCTCGATCTTGACGAGATGGCCGCAATAGGCCCGCGCCGCGTGGATGGCGCTGGCGACACCGCCGGAAACGGCGATGTGGTTGTCCTTGATCAACACTGCGTCATCGAGCCCGTAGCGGTGGTTGGAGCCACCGCCGAGACGCACGGCATATTTCTCAAGCGCGCGCAGCCCCGGGATGGTCTTGCGGGTGCAGCAAACCTTCGCACGCGTATGGGCGATCTCGTCGGCGAATTTCGCCGTATAGGTCGCAATACCCGAGAGATGCATAAGGAAATTCAGGCCCACCCGCTCGGCCGATAGCAGGCCGCGGGCACGGCCGGCGATGCGGGCGATTGCCGTGCCCGGCGCCACCCGGTCCCCATCCGCCACCAACGCCTCGAAACCGATCGACGGGTCGACCAGACGGAAGGCGGCGCGCGCGAGATCGAGCCCGGCGACGACGCCGGGGTCGCGGGCATTCATGCCGGCCGTTGCCGTCAGCTCCGGTCCGATCGTCGACAGCGTGGTAATGTCACCGGCGCGGCCGAGATCCTCAAGCAGTGCGGCGCGCACCTGGTCCTCGATCATCAGTGCGGGCAGTTCGGGGCGGAGGGCTGCGGTCATCTGCTGGCGGTCCTTGAGCTTCAGTCACATGCGAGTGGCGGAGTGCCGGATCACGCCGGTTCCGTTTCAGCCAATTCCTTTGAAAGGCGATTGGCTTCGGCGAGCGTCAGGTAGGTGCGTCGGCGCCATTCCGGCCGCTCCGCCGGGCAATCGGCGCGAAAGTGGCCGCCGCGGCTTTCCGTGCGGCGTAGCGCACCGACGGTGATCAGCTTGGCTGTGGTGATGATGTTGGTAAAGCGCATGCGCGAATTTTCGCGCTCGAGCCGCTCGATCTCTCGGATTGCCTTCAGCAGGTTCTCGCGCGTGCGGATCACGCCGACGCAATCGCTCATCACCTGGCGCAGAACCTTGAGCTGCGGGCTATCCTCGACGGTCACCGGATCGTCATTCTCGCCGGCATTGTCGCCCCACTCGGTGAGTTGCGGCGTCGGCAGCGTGCCCTTGATGTTTTCGGCGATACGGGCCGCAAAGACGACCGCTTCGAGCAGCGAGTTGGAGGCAAGGCGGTTGGCGCCATGCACGCCGGTCGATGTGACTTCGCCGGCGGCCCAGAGGCCATCGATCGAGGTGCGGCCCTCCGCGTCCGTCAGCACGCCGCCCATATGGTAGTGGACCGCGGGCACGACAGGGATCGGCTGGGTCACCGGATCGATGCCGGCCGCGATGCAGGAGGCATAGACCGTCGGGAACATGTCGGGGAAGTGCTTGCCCACCGCCTTGGTGCAATCGAGGAAGGCACCGCGCCCCGCCTGGACTTCGGCAAAGACCCCGCGCGAAACGATGTCGCGCGGCGCAAGCTCGCCGTCCGGGTGAATGTCGAGCATGAAGCGATGGCCCGCCGCATTCAGGAGATAGGCACCGTCGCCGCGCAGCGCCTCGGTCGCCAGCGGCGCCGGATCCTTGCCGATATTGATCGCGGTCGGATGGAACTGCACGAACTCCGGATCGGCGATGATCGCGCCGGCGCGCGCTGCCATGCCGACCCCCTGCCCGCAGGCTTCCCAAGGGTTGGTGGTGACCGCATAGAGATGGCCGACGCCGCCAGAGCAAAGTACGACGGCACGCGCCGGGAACGAGACGCGCTTCTTCGATTGGCCGGCATCCGGCCGCGCGATGACGCCGGAGATGAACCGGCCCTCGCGAACCAGTTCCTCCACGACGTAACCCTCGATCACGCGGATCGACGGCGTCTTGCGCACCGCGGCAATCAACGCTTCCATGATCGCCTTGCCGGCCATGTCGCCTTTGACCCGGACGATGCGCCGCTCGGAATGCGCCGCCTCGCGCGACAAGAGCAGCTTGCCTTCGAGGTCGCGATCGAAGGGCACGCCATACTCCAGAAGATCGTGAATGCGCGCCGGGCCTTCGGCGACCATCATGCGCGTCATCTTCTCGTCGACGATGCCGGCGCCGGCGGCGAGCGTGTCGGCAACGTGTTTCTCGAAGGTATCGCCCGGGCTCATGGCCGCGGCGATGCCCCCTTGAGCCCAGGCCGACGAGGCGCCGTGGCCGATGGGCGCGGCAGCCAGGATCGTCACCGGCCTCGGGCTCAGCTTCAGCGCGCAGAAAAGGCCGGCCAGGCCGCCGCCGACGATGACGATGTCGTCAATCCCGTTGAAGGATTGCGGGCGGAAGTGGTCGGTCAGCATGTTTCATTCTCCTCCAATGCGCATGCAGAGTTTCTATATTCTACAGCGACCTTTGCGCGCCTGATAAGGCGCGCGGCGCTGCAGGCCGGGCGAACCGCCAGGCGGAATCGTTACTGCTTGAGGTTCACCATGCGTTCGACCGCAAGGCGGGCGCGGGCGGCGATCGCCGGATCGACGAGAACCTCCTCCGTCATGTTGAGCAGGCTGTCGAGGATCTTCGGCAGCGTGATGCGCTTCATGTGCGGACAGAGGTTGCAAGGCTTGACGAACTCGACGCCCTCGATCTCGGCCTGAATGTTCGACGCCATCGAGCATTCGGTGACGAGCAGCACCTTGGGCGGACGGTTGTCCTTGACATAGTTGATCATGCCCGACGTCGAGCCGGCGAAGTCGCAGACGGCGATCACATCCGGGTGGCATTCCGGATGGCCGATGATCTCGATGCCCGGATTGGCTTCCTTGTAGGCAAGCAGCTCGGCAGCGGTGAAGCGCTCATGCACCTCGCAGTGGCCCTTCCAGGTCAGGATCTTCTTGTTGGTCTGGCGCGCGACGTTCATCGCCAGATATTCGTCGGGGATGCAGAGCACCGTGTCGGATTCCAGGCTCTCGACGACGTCAAGCACGTTGGACGAGGTGCAGCAGATATCGGTCTCGGCCTTCACGTCGGCGGAGGTGTTGACGTAGGTCACGACAGGAACGCCGGGGTAGCGCTGCTTCAGCAGGCGCACATCGGCGCCGGTGATCGATTCCGACAGCGAGCAGCCGGCTTTACCGTCCGGGATCAGAACCGTCTTTTCCGGGCTCAACAGCTTCGAGGTCTCGGCCATGAAGTGCACGCCGCACTGAATGATGATCTCGGCATCGACTTTGCTGGCGTCGCGGGCAAGCTGCAGCGAGTCGCCGACGATATCGGCGACGCAGTGGAAGATGTCGGGCGTCTGATAGTTATGCGCGAGGATGACGGCATTGCGCTCCTTCTTCAGCCGGTTGATGGCGTGAACATAGGGCGCATAGACCGGCCACTCGATCGCCGGGATAAAGTCCTTCACCTTCTCGTAGAGATGTTCCGTCTCGCGTGCGACCGCTGGCGTGAAGGCAAGTTCGGGTCGTTCGATGACACCAAAGCGCTGGGCAGCGCTGACAAGAACCGGGTTCGCCACCGCCTCATTGCGAGAAACAACGCGCGTCATCGAGATCTCCTCTCCGCCCCTCTTCCCGGGCAGCTTTTTCAATTATGCTCAATCTGAGCATAATTGAACCAAAACAAAAGCGGCAAAGCCGCATGGGTTGATTTAGAAAGTTTTGTGACAGAATTCAAGAATGGAGCGCTGTTTTTCGCAGCGCCCCAATTTGCACATGCGGTCAGGCCATCGCCGGCCGCACCACGCTCTTCTCCTCGATCGGCCAATGGACGATCGCCGCGAAGATACCGAGCACCACGCCGAGCCACCACACCGGATCGTAGGAACCGAAGTGGTCGTAGAGGTAACCGCCCATCCATACACCCAGGAACGAACCCACCTGGTGCGAGAGGAAAACGATGCCGCCGAGCAGACCCAGATGCCGCGTGCCGAACATGATGGCGACCAGCGCGTTGGTCGGCGGCACGGTCGACAGCCAGAGCAGGCCCATGACGATCGCGAAGATGACGACGGAGACCGGCGTCTGCGGCAGCAGCAGGAAGGCGGTCACCGCCACCGAGCGGGCGATATAGATCAGCGCCAGAAAGTAGGGCTTCGAATAGTGCTGGGCGATGAAACCCGCAGACAGCGACCCGATGATGTTGAAGAAGCCGATCAGCGCCAGCGCGATCACCGCATAGCGCGCGTCGATGCCGATATCGCCGATATAGGCCGGAAAATGCGCGGTGATGAAGGCGACCTGATAGCCACAGACGAAGAAACCGGAGACCAAGAGCAGGTAGCTCTTGTGGCCGAGCGCCTCCTTCAGCGCCTCGCCGATCGACTGCTTGTATTGCGCCTCGCTCTGGCGACCGGAGGAGGCATTGCCACGCAACGGAATCGCGAAGAACGGCACCAGCAGCATGAGAACGCCGAGATAGACCAGGCTGTCCGACCAGCCATAGGCGGCGATTAGCCCCTGGCTCAAAGGCGCGAACAGGAACATGCCGGCAGAGCCCGCCGCCGTGCAGATGCCGAAGGCGAGAGATCGCTGATGCGGCGTGACGTTGCGGGCAAAGGCCGACAGGAGAATGCCGAAGGAGCCCGAGCCGACCGCCATTCCGACGAGCACGCCGCCACCGATATGCAGCCAGATCGGCGCATCGGCAAAGGCCATGATGAACAGGCCCGCAGCATAGAGAAGGCCCGACATGGCAAGCACCCGCCAAGTGCCGAACCGGTCAGCGATCGCGCCGAAGAAGGGCTGGCTCAAGCCCCAGCAGAGGTTTTGCAAGGCCATCGCAAGGCCGAAAGTCGTCCGGTCCCAGCCGGTGTCGGCGAGCATCGGCAACTGGAAGAAGCCCATCGCCGAGCGCGGGCCGAAGGTGAGCATCGCAACGACCGAACCAGCCGCGATGATCAGCCAGGGCATCTCCTGGCGAGCATGGGACGGTGCGGATGCTCCGGAAACAGCGGACATGAAATATCTCCGATTGATGGAGCGGCATCCTAGGCGGCGGCTAAAACAGATAAAAGCCAATTATATTGACGCCGCGATCACCGAAATTGATGCCGCCAGGACTCCTCTTTCAAGCGGCGCTGCGGAACCGGTTGCGGAACTCCCGGGGTGTCATGGCCTTCGCCGCCCTGAACTGCCGATTGAAGTTGGCGATCGAGCGATAGCCGACTGCTTCGGCGATGTGGGCGATCGATCGTCCAGAGCCGCTGAGCAGCGCGCAGGCTTCGCCAATCCTCAACCGCATCAGATACTCCGAGACCGGCATGTTGAGGTGGCGCAGGAACAGGCGATGCAGCCCCGAAAGACTGAGCGCGGCAAGGTCAGCGAGTTCGTCCATCGATGGGTTCTCGGCGTAATGCAGATGGATATGATCGAGCACACGGTCGAGGCGGCCGCGATCGACCGATCGGCCTGACGGCGTGACGACACGGCTGGACAACGGCGCCACCTGTTGCTCACGCGCCAGGATCGTCAGCAGAGACAGGACATCCGGCAGCCGTTCCTCCGGCGCCAGCCTGCGCAACCCTTCGAACACCGGCCGCACGCGGGCGGCAACTTCCGGAGTGAACTGCAAGCCCGGGGCGGATCGCTCGAACATCGCCTTGACGCCGGTGAGTTCGACAAAGCCCTCTTCCAGACGCTCCACCCATTCCGGATGAAACCAGAGCACCAGCGCCACGTGCGGTTCGGCATCGTCAATCTTACCCGACGAGTGCCAGGTGTGCGGCAGGTTGGAACCGACGAGCACGAGATCGCCGTCGTCATAGGCGCCGATATGGTCGCCGATGAAGCGCTGGCCGCGCGAGTTGAGCGTCAGCGTCAGTTCGAACTCCGGATGATGGTGCCATTGGAACGGGATGGCGACGTCGAGGCGGCGGTCGAGCAGGATCGACGAAGCATTGGTCGCCCGCGGTATTTTCTGCAAAACAGCCTTCATGTTGCATGCCTTCGCCTCACGATGCCAAAATAGTATCAATTTCGGCATGCTCTGTGCAACATGGCCCCGACGGAACGGCTACGCTTTCTCCATCGACCAATCGAACATTCAAGGCGAGGAGACATTCATGCAGGCGCTCAGAGACAGCCACCCCACGGCTGCCAATCTCGAGGTACAACTGAAGGACATCAAGAAGCGGCTGCCGCTGCGCGTGCTTTCGGAAGCGGACTGGCAGCACTGGGTCAGCAAGGGCTATGTCATCGTGAGACAGGCGGTGCCGCCGGCCAATGTCGAGCGCCTCGTCGACCTGCTTTGGCGCTTCGACGAGAAGGATCCGAGCGATCCTTCGACCTGGTATGCGCCGCAGCGGCGCGAGCACAAGATGAAGGAACTCAACAACACCGGCATGCTGGAGATCTACAATCACCAGTATCTCTGGGACAACCGACAGCAGCCGCGCATCTACGGCGCCTTCGTCGACATCTGGGACCGCGAGGACCTGTGGGTGACGATCGACCGCGCCAACCTCAACCCGCCGAAGAAGGTGAAGGGCAATCCCAACGGATTCATCCATTGGGATGTCGACACCTCGATCCGGCCTCTGCCGATCGGCGTTCAGGGCGTGCTGAGCCTGAAGAAACAGGACGGCGACGTCGGCGGCTTCCAATGCGTGCCGGAACTCTTCGAAAACTTCGAAAGCTGGGAGAAGACGCAAGCTGCCGACCGCGACCCGATGCACCCCGACATGGCCGGTCTCTCGACTGTTAACATCGAGATGGAGGCGGGCGACCTGATGATTTTCAACAGCCTGCTCGCCCATGGTGTGCGCCCCAACCACTCCGACGACCGTGTGCGGATGGCGCAATATATCTCGATGCATCCGGCGGAATGGGACAATGTCGCCGAGCGCGAGGAACGGGTGCGGCTGTGGCGGGAACTCGACCACCCCAAGCGTGACGCCTTTCCCGGCGACCCGCGCCAATGGGAAAAGCTCAATGCCTCCCCCGCCAGCCTCTCGGATCTCGGCGCCAAGCTTCTCGGAATCACGCCCTGGGCGTGATGCGGCCCGGAGCAATTCCGAGAAGAATGTGAAACGGCTTTCCGTCCGGAGTTGCGTCCGATTTAAGCCGAAGCACGCACCTTCATCGGCCAGCGTTCACCGCGCCGGCCGGTGACCTTGACCTCATCGCCAAGCTTGAGGGTGCCTTCGCTGCGCGGCACCGCGTTCCAGCCGAAGAGCACGCCGGGCACGCGCCGATCGGAGGACATGCGCTTTTCGGCCAGTCCCTGGATCGGGTTGCCGCCAATACGCTCGCCGGTGATCTGATCCTGTGTCGTCATGATGCAGCGGGCGCAGGGCTTGACGAGATCGAACCGAATGCCGCCGATCTCGACGCTTTCCCAGAAATCCTCATCCCAGGCGTCGTCGCAATCGACGAGGATGTTGGTGCGGAACCGGTCCATGCCGACGGGCTCCTGGCCCTTTTCGGCGAGGGTCCGGTTGAGATCGGCGAGCGAGCCGGTCGTCGTGATCAGGACCGGGAACCCATCGGCAAAGCCGACAGGCGCTGCGGTGCCGGCCCACTCGGCACCGACAAAGCGCTCGGCCGAGGCGTCCATGTGGGCAAGCTTGACCGGGCGGCCGAACCATGCGGACAGCGTCTCATCCGCCGTATCGTCGGAAACGGCGGCATCGACTTCACTGCCCCAGACCTGGACGTTCAGCCGGCGATCCGGATCAAAGCGTACCGAGGTTTCCCGGTCGCCCATCCTAAGATGCACACCGCCATCGATGTGGCTGGCTTCGACCTTCGCCAGCGCCTGCAATTCGCGCTGGGTGATGAAGCGCCCGTCCGGCTCGATCAGCATGAAGCGCCGGTCGCCCTCGACGCCATCGAGGTTGACGGTAACCGTCTCACGGGCGATGGCGCGGCCGCTTTTCAGCGGATGAATGTTGAGACCGGTCACCTTCATGGACAATTCCTTCATGTTCAAAAATAGATTCAAGCGCCTGACGATCCGATTCACGGGATAGCGGCAATATCTTGAAAGAATTAGATTTCATCGAGCATCATGGCAAGCACGTCGCGCAGGCGCTCCTCGCGCTCCGCCGCCAATCGGCGGCCAGCTTCGGTCTTGAAGCCATCGGCCAACCGGAACAGCTTGGTCTCGAAATGATCGATGGCGAACGCCTTGTCATCGAGTTCCCTTGCCTCCGCCAGCGGATCGAGGGGGTCATAGAGACCGCTGCCCATGCGCCCGGCGATATAGAAGCAGCGGGCGGCGCCGACCATACCGATCGCATCCAGCCGGTCGGCATCCTGAAGAATCCTCGCCTCCAGCGTCTCCGGTGCAATGTTGGCGGAGAAGCTGTGGGTCAGGATGGCGTGCGCCACGGCGCCGGTCTCTCCCGTACCCCAGCCGAGTTCCTGCAGAATGCCGGTCGCCTTCTCCGCCGCCAGACGTGATGCCTGGGTGCGCAAGGGCGAGTTCTTCTCGACCGAGACGCAATCATGGAGCAGGACGGCGGCGGCGAGCGAACGCGTATCGCCGCCCTCCTCCGCGTGGATGCGCGCAGCATTCTTCCAGACGCGGATCAGATGCGCGGCATCATGCGAGCCGTCATCGGCGGCAAAGGCATGCGGCAGCAGCACCGCGGCGAGATCCTCATGCGGCGCGAAGGCTGCCGCCAGTTTCGAAATATGTGTCATGACGTCCTATTGCTGTTCGGCAGGATCTGTCGGCGCCGTCGATGCGACGCCGACACCGGACAGGATCTTCTGATAGAAGAGCCCTATCCCGATCAATACCCCGCCAAGGCCGATGAAGGACAGGGCCCGCAGGAAACCTTCGAGGTTGGACATGTCGATCAGGAACACCTTCAGGACAGCGACGAAGACGAGAACGGCCGAAGCGATGCGAATGCTCTTGGCATGGAAACGCGAACCGAGCACGAGCAGCAACACGCCCAGCAGCAGCCAGACAACCGAATAGGTGTAGGTCTCCCCCTGCAGGAAACCCTTCCAATCCGCGATGTTTTCCCCCTGCCATGCACGGCGGACCGTGAGGCTCGCCCAGGCGAAGGCCAGCACAGCGCCGCTGACCGCAAGCGCCATGACATAGGGCAACGGCCGCTTGTCACGCGCATACCAGGCCAGCCCCGCATAGCCGAGCCCCGGTAGCAGATAGCCGATCAGCAGGAGATCGAAGAACGGGATATGACCGAGAAGCTCGCCGCTGAAGTAAGGGTTGAGGCCGAGGAGATGCGCCGAAAGCACCGACAACATCGAAAGTACGCCGAGGCCCATGCCGCCATAGCGGAAGACCGGGCTCGGCGACTTCATGTCGAGGCTCATGAAGATCGCCGAGGCGCCGATCGCCAGCAGCGTGTAGATCGACTGCTCGCCGAGCGTCGGCACAGCGCTGTCGAGCACACCGCCGTTCATCGCGTGACGCACGAGGATCGCGAGCGTCAAGAGCACGAAGAGACTGGCGAGCGCCTGCAGGAGGTTGCGTACCCGTGTGTTCGACCAGGATCTCAGGAAATAGGCGGAGCCGGCGAGGAGCGCGGCGGGAATGCCGTAGCCCGGCAGGAGCGCGTTGAAGACAGGCGTGGTGCCGAGATTGCCGGCACCGACGATCGTCGGCTCCCAGGCGATGCGCCCGAGAACGACCACAGCCGCAGCACCGGTCATCCAGGGCAGGATCGGCCAGGTGCGGATGCGTGTCGCGAGCGCATAGGCCGTCCCGAGCACGGCAATCGCAAGTGTGGTGACGAGCCCATCGGTCCAGGCATGAAGGGCAAGGACAAAGAACGCGAACGAACCGGCGACCAGCAATCCAGCCGCGATATCGCGCGCCTCCGCCTCGCCGCCGCGACGGTAAAGCCAGTCCGCCAGCGCGAGCAGCGCGGCTCCGGCGAAGAGCGAGAACAGGCCGTGCGGCAGATCGAAGGCATAGTTGCCGGTCATCAGGAACGACATCGCCGTCAGGGCGATCGGGACAACCGCGGCGATGCCGGCCCAAAGGGTCGAATAGTGCGGATGCGTGACGAGGCGGCGCGATAGCACGAAGCCGCCGAGCAACACGAACAGCGCCGCAAGCAGCATTGCCGTGATCATGGCGGTGCGGCCAGGCAGGACGATCGTCGGCAGAGCGTCGGCGAGCGAGGGATCGAGATAGGCGAGCACACCACTCAGCGCCGTCAGGCTCCAGACGCCGGCCACTGCCCCGACGGCCGAAAGCACGGCGGGATAGACCGCCGTCGCTCGCCAGGCTCCCAAGGCAGCGAGGACAGCAATGACAACGGCAAACTCCGTCACCGGATACGTCGCCGCGGAAACCGCCGGGCTGATCAGAAGGAGCGCAAGCACCGTGGCGGCGATGGCCGCGGAAATGGAGATTGCCGCATGCGGCGGGATAAACAGCCTTTCCCATGGTCCGGCAACGGCACCGCGTCGCTGCGCACCCTCAGGGACTTCGGGCGCGGGTGCAGCTTCCGTAGCACCTGGCCAGACGAGGCCGATGCCGACGATCATCACCAACAGCGCAAAGGCGACCGGCAGCGGTTCGAATGGCGAGGCCGCAGTGATATAGGCAAGCCCCCAAAGCCCGATGCCGACGTTGGCAAGGGTCGGCACTACCGTCCAAGTCCGCAGCCGCGACGCGAGCAAAGTCGCAAGCCAGACTACCGAGAGGAAACCGAAGAGGACCCAGGGGCGCGGTTCGTCGCTCGAGACGAGTGCCGGGGTTGCGAGCGAGGCAAGCAGGCCGAGGCCGGCGAGCGCCTGCCCATGCAGCAGCGACAGACCAACGGTCGCCAGCGAGATCGCGGCCAGCAGAACGAATGCCGCGCCCGTGCCGATATAGCCGTAGATGCCATAGGCGGCATAGGCGACACCGAACAGGGTGACGGCGCCGGCCGCCGTCAGGATGCCGGGGATCATCGCATTTTGGAACTCATTGGCGATGACAGGCACCGCGCGCCTGCGAATGACCTCCCCTGCCGCCATCAGCAAGAGACCGAACAGGGCGGCAAGCGTCAGGCGAACCGCCGGGCTCAGGAGGCCGGCATCAATCGAATACTTGACCATGAAGACGCCGCCGAGCGCGAGCGCAATGCCACCGACCCAGACCGCCCAACGCGCGCCGAGGCGGCTTTCCAGGCTTTCGGTCTGACGGGCCGCAGCCGGAACCGGCTGTGGCGTTTCGGTGCTGGCGGCAATGGTCTCGCCACCCTCGATGTCTTCCGCCGCGTTCTCCGCGTCGCCGAAGATCCGGGCACCCTCGCGCGCGCCGGCGGTCAGGCCGATCGCAGCCTCCTCGACCGTGTCCGGTTCCACCGGCAATTCGGGCGCGGCGGCGAGGTCTTCGGTCGTCGCTTCGGCCTGAACGCCTTCGCCCGATGAGGTCTTCAGCCTCGCGACCTCCGCCTTCAGCGCGGCGATTTCGGCCCCCAGCCGCTCGGCCGTCTTGCGACCGCCGGCAAAGGCGGAAAGAGCGAGGATAAAGGCAAGAAAAGCAAAGAGTTCGAACATGTATTCCCCTGACGGTCGCACCGGCGTGCTCGGCGCAACCATACAAACTTTTGTACGCTCGCCAAATCTCTACAGCGCCGCGCGTCTTATCAGACTCACAAAGGTCGCTGTAGCACTCAGCATTGCGGCATGTTTCCTTAAATCGGTGACGATTCAAGGAAACATGCAATAGACGGCCGAGCACTGTAATCTCTTCACGGAATTGTCGCAGAACTGTCACCGAGCAACTGATACAGGCGGATGAACACCGCTGTCTCGGCGCGGTGGTTTCCATCGTTCAACCAGGAGACCCGATCATGGACAAGCATCTCGGCCAGACGGAAGAGACCGAATTCAAGACGCTGACGGAACGCAGGGAAGAGCTGGAAGACATTGGCCACAACTGTTCCACCAACCCGACGATGGGCGACATCATCCATCGCCGTTTCTCGCGCCGCTCGTTCATCGGCGGCTCGCTCGCCGTTGCCGCGATTTCGACGACGGTCAGCCCACTGGCTCTCCTGACTGCCGAAGAAGCACGCGCCGAGGAAGGTTCGCGCTTCGACTTCACCGAGATCGAAGCCGGCGTCGACGAGAAGCACCATGTCGCCGAAGGTTATGATGCCGACATCCTGCTGCGCTGGGGCGACAAGATCTTCGCGGATAGCCCGGAGTTCGACCCGAAGAACCAGACGGCCGCCGCCCAGGAAAAGCTGTTCGGCTACAACAACGACTATGTCGGCTTCATTCCGCTTGAGGGCAGCGCCGACCATGGCCTCCTGGTCGTCAACCACGAATATACCAATGCCGAGCTGATGTTCCCGGCCTTCGCCAGCGTCGTGAAGGAAAAGGTGACGAAGGACGGCAAGGAAGTCGAGGAAGAGAAGGTCGTTCTCGGTGAGTACACCAAGAAACTGGTCGACATCGAAATGGCCGCCCATGGCGGCACGATCATCGAGATCCGCAAGGTCGACGGCAAGTGGCAGCCGGTTCTCGACGGCAAGAACAATCGCCGCATCACGGTCAACACCGAGATGCAGATCACCGGGCCGGCCGCCGGTCATGACCGCCTGAAGACGCCGTCCGACCCGACGGGAAAGAAGGTGTTCGGCACGATCAACAATTGCGCCGGCGGGGTCACCGCCTGGGGCACCTACATGATGGCCGAAGAAAACTTCAACGGCTATTTCGGCGGCGAGCTCGCCGAAGACCACCCGGAGTACAAGCAGCTCAAGCGCCTGGGCGCACCGGGCGGCCAGTACGAATGGGCCTCCTTCTACGACCGTTTCGACGTCTCCAAGGAACCGAACGAAGCCAATCGCTTCGGCTGGATCGTCGAGGTCGACGCGCTGGATCCGACCTCGGTACCGAAGAAGCGCACCGCACTCGGCCGCTACAAGCACGAAGGCTGTGAATCGATTGTCAACAAGGACGGGCGCGTCGTGCTCTATTCCGGCGACGACGAACGTTACGACTACGTCTACAAGTTCGTGACCAAGGGCACCTTCAACCCTGATGATCGCGCCGCCAACATGGACCTCTTCGACGAAGGCACGCTCTATGTCGCCAAGTTCGACGAGGACGGCACCGTCACCTGGATGCCGCTTACCCACGGCGAAGGCCCGCTGACCGAAGCCAACGGCTTCGCCTCGCAGGCGGACGTGCTGATCAACACCCGCTTCGCCGCCGACGCGCTCGGTGCCACCAAGATGGATCGCCCGGAGGACGTTCAGCCGAACCCTAGGACGGGCAAGGTCTACGTGATGCTGACCAACAACACCAAGCGCAAGGCAGAAGAAGTCGACGCCGCCAACCCGCGCGCCAAGAACGCTTTTGGCCACATCGTCGAGATCACCGAAACCGACGGCGACTTCGCGTCGCTCAAGAGCCGCTGGGACGTGCTGCTGAAGTGCGGCGATCCTGCTGTTGCCGAGGTCGGCGCTTCGTTCTCGACGGCGACCACCAAGAACGGCTGGTTTGGCATGCCCGACAACTGCGCCATCGACACCGACGGCCGCCTCTGGGTTTCGACCGACGGCAACAACCAGAAGGAAACCGGCCGGACCGACGGCATCTGGGCGATCGACACGGACGGCAGTGCCCGCGGCACGTCGAAGCTCTTCTTCCGCGTGCCGGTTGGCGCGGAAATGTGCGGCCCGTGCTTCAACCCGACGTCGGACACCTTCTTCCTGGCCGTCCAGCATCCGGGCGACGCCGGTCTTGCCACCTACGAGACGCCGGCGACCCGCTGGCCTGATTTCAAGGACGATATGCCGGTGCGCCCGGCCGTCGTTGCGGTGACCAAGCAGGGCGGCGGCCGTATCGGCTGACAAGAGCTGCGATCGCAAAGAAGAACGCCGCGCACTGTCGCGCGGCGTTTGTTTCTGGAGTTGTTTTCACGCCGCAATTCCGGACGGAAAACCGCTTCGCACTTTTCCTGGAATTGTATTTGAAGCGACGCAATTCCGGACGGAAAACCGCTTCGCACTTTTCCTGGAATTGTATTTGAAGCGACGCAATTCCGGACGGAAAACCGCTTCGCACTTTTCCTGGAATTGCTTTTAACGCCGCAGATTGTCGATCGGGAAGATCGCGCAGGTTTCGGTGCCGTGGGCCAGCAGCTTGCCGTTTCCATCGCGAAGCCAGGCTTCCGAAGTCGCAATCGTTCGGCCGCGATGCACGATGCGCCCCTCGCAGAAGACCTCGCCCATGCCCGGCAGCAACGGCCGCACGAGGTTGACCTTGAATTCGACAGTCGTATAGGCCTCGCCGGGTTTCACCGTGGTGAAAACCGCGCAGCCGAGCGCCGAGTCCATGATCGTCGCCGTCCATCCGCCATGCACCGTGCCGAGCGGATTGAGATGTTCTTCGGTCGGAAATCCCTTGAAGACCACCCGGCCGTCTTCGACTTCGCTCAGTCCGAACTTCAGCGTCTTGGACATCGGCGGCGCTGGCAGCTCGCCGCTCAGCAGGTCCTGCATCGCCTTGAGACCGCCGTCGCGGGCGACGCGGTCGAGCGACAGCACACCGATACCGGATACGGTCATGCCGGGATAAAGTTCTTGATACATTGATAACTCCTGGGGATCAGGCGGCTGAGGATTGCGCTTTCAGCGCTTTGAGTGCCGCATGGACGAAGCCGTCGCGCGCGGAAGAAACGTCGAGGCCGCGCGGCTCATAGACATGGCGGTGGAGGAAGAAGGCGGTCAGGCGGAAAGCGGCGGCAAGGCTGTCGTGATCGGCAGCTCGGCGCGCTTCGGCGGAAAGGAAATCCGGCAGCGCCAGCATGCGGTCCGCATAACGCTCCCCGGCCGAGCGGCAAACCGCCCTGCCCGATTTCGGCGACACATAGACAAGCTCGGTGCGGGCGCCGGTTGCCACACATTCCGTCAGATCGAGCCCGAAGCCGAGGTCGTTGAGAACCGCGAGCTCGAAGCGCACGAACAATTCTCCGGCATCGGCCGGATCGGCGAGATGATCGACGATGACGGTGAGCGCCTCGTAGAGATGCGGATGCGGGTCACGCTCAGGCAGCAGCCGCAGGAGTGCTCCGAGCGCCTGGATGCCATAGACCGAGGTTGCCGTTTCCATCAAACGTGCAGCGCGCAGTTCCACCGGCTCAATGCGGAATTCGCCCATATGCTCGTCAAGCCGCGCGCGCCAGGTGACTTCCACCGAATTTCCCGGCTGCAACACCGGCTGCATGATGCGCGAGCGGCCCGAGCGCACCATGCCGAGATGCCGGCCGTGGGCGGCGCTCATGACCTCCACGATGGCAGAGCTTTCGCCGTGCCGTCGTATGCCGAGAATAATAGCCTGATCGCTCCATTGCATGGATATGGCATACACCCGCGGTCGAAAGCGGATCAAGCGATGTTGCGATAGCCAGCGTGACACGGCCGACTGTCGCCTTTCGGCCACACTCACTGGTTGCCTCGTTTGCGACATGCTGTCGCCGCCCCGACGCCGTCTTTGACATTAGAACGGAAGAGCGGCAAAAGCCGTGCCTCCCGCCCAAAATGACAATCAGCAGGATAATAAATTTCATTATGTGTGTGTCCCGGAACAGCGCCGGCCGCCTGGCGCAGCTCTTCGCCCTTCTTCTCGCCACCTCGACGCTCGCCAGTTGCGTCACCACGTCGGGGCCGGCCAAGCCGAAGGGACCGGATCCATACTATGTGGCGATGTACGGGCCGCTACCCAACGAAAAGTTCCCGCTCGATGCGATCGACATCAGCAAGGTCGACAAGCGCTATCTGCGCCAGCAGGTCACCTACCAGACGCACGAGCCGCCGGGCACGATCGTGATCGATACCCAGAACCGCTTCCTCTACCTGGTCCAGGATGGCGGCATGGCGATGCGCTACGGAATCGGCGTCGGCAAGGCGGGCCTCGAGTTCGAGGGCGAGGCGCGCATTGCGCGCAAGGCGGAATGGCCGCGCTGGACGCCGACACAGGACATGGTGGCACGCGAGCCGGAGCGCTACGGCCCGCTTGCCGGCGGCATGGAGCCGGGCGTGCGCAACCCGCTCGGGCCGCGCGCGCTCTATCTCTTCCAGGGCAGCCGCGACACGCTGTTCCGCATCCACGGCACGACCGAGGCCTGGTCGGTCGGCAAAGCCGTCTCGAGCGGCTGCATCCGTCTCTTCAACCCCGATATCATCGATCTCTACAGCCGCGTCCCGCTCGATTCGCGCGTCGTCGTCCTGCAGGCGGAACCGCCGATGACCGAACCGGCCGGCGGCGTGCCGATGGCGAGCGTTTCGAACGGCGGCCTGCCGCCGGCCTACTGATACCTGCTTGACGGAATGCCGGCCGCCTACCAGGCGTCCGGCGTCCGCACCATGTGCACGATATTGGCCGGGTTCATGATCCAGCCTCCGCGAAAACCTTCGCCGAGATCTTCCACCGCATCACAACGCACAACGCCCCTGGCGGCGAGATGATCAAGCGCGCCCACATGGTCATCGGTAAAGAGTTCGAGCCAGACCTCGGCCTGGCTGTAGTTCGGCGCCTCGTCGATCCAGAGTTGGTTGGGCCCAAGCTTGAAGCCGATGGCCGGCAGCTTTTCTTCGATGGGTTCGAGGCCGACCGTGTCGCGATAGAAGGCGACGACTGCCTCGTATTGATGCGAGGGAACCTTCACGGCGATATTGATGCCGCCTGTGATTTTCGTCATGACGCAATCTCCTATCGCCGCCCGGCGACTGCCGACGCGGCTTATTGTTTGTGTTTCGATTGTCGATAACCGCGCCCGGATCCGGAGCGGAAAGCCCGGTGCCGGCTGGCTCAGGCTTGCGGCTCGAGTGCCGGCTTGCCTGAGAGTTCGCTAAGGTAATAGCCCTGGCGCAGGTTGATGCCGTATTCGAGCCAGGCCTTCATGCAGGCAAGCATCTGCGACCAGCCTTCGCAGTTGACATAAGACCCCTTCTGCCCCTGCCCGTTCTCACGCCATCCCTTTTCGGCGATCGTCACCATAGTGGCGCCGTCATCCAGCGACTGGAAACGCATCTCCACACGGGTCTGGTAGGGCTCCTCGCCCTTGGCGACCATGGCGTCCCAGCGAAAAACGATCCTCTCGTTCTGCTCGACCGCCTCGACCTGGACCGGCACTTCCCCCCACCATTTGACCGTAGCGCCGGTGACCAACGGCCCGCTGATGCCGCCAAGGGTGACGAAATAGCGACTGAGCTGATCCGGATTGACGACGGCATCGAAGACCTGGGCGACCGGGCGATCGATCCGTCCATTCACACGGAATTCGAAGGGCATCTGATGTTCCTCCTATTGAGCTCAAACAGAATATGTTATAAAAACATAACATGTCAACCGTATCGAAAGACGACATCGTTTTCAAAGCTTTGGCCAACGGCCTGCGCCGCCAGATGCTCGACGCCATGAAACACGCGCCGCAGACGACGGGCATGCTCTGCGAACAGTTCGGCAATCTCGATCGCTGCACCGTCATGCAGCATCTGAAGGTGCTGGAAGAGGCCGAACTCGTGCTCGTTCGCCGCGAGGGCCGCGAGCGCTGGAACCACCTGAACGCTTTGCCGATCCAAGCCATTCACGACCGCTGGATCAGCCAATATGCGGGGCACGCGATGTCGGTCCTCTCCGCCCTGCAGCAGGGGCTGGACCAACCGTCGGAGTGATGGTTTCGACTTTCCATTGCCCGGCTTTCTTCGTAAGAACGCCCTGACAACACAATCTGGGGACATGGTCGTGCGCTACCTCATCACCGGCACCGCGGGCTTCATCGGCTTTCATCTCGCCAAGCGATTGATCGACGAAGGACATTTCGTGGTCGGCTTCGACGGCATGACGCCCTATTACGACGTGACGCTGAAGCAGCGCCGGCATGAGATCCTGGCGCGTTCGAACGGCTTCAAGGCTGTCGTCGGCATGCTTGAGGATCGGGCGGCGCTCAACCATGCGGCGGAGATTGCCGAGCCCGAGGTCATCATCCACCTCGCGGCCCAGGCCGGCGTCCGCTACAGCCTTGAAAATCCCAAGGCCTATGTCGATTCCAACCTCATCGGCTCGTGGAACATCCTGGAACTGGCGCGGGAACTCGGCCCGAAGCACCTGATGCTCGCTTCGACGTCCTCGATCTACGGCGCCAACGAGAAGATCCCGTTTGCGGAGACCGATCGCGCCGACGAGCCGATGACGCTCTATGCCGCCACCAAGAAATCGATGGAACTGATGGCGCACAGCTATGCCCATCTCTACAAGGTTCCAACCACCGCCTTCCGCTTCTTCACGGTCTATGGTCCCTGGGGCCGGCCTGATATGGCGCTGTTCAAGTTCGTCGACGCCATCCACAAGGGGCAGCCGATCGACATTTATGGCGAAGGCCGTATGAGCCGCGACTTCACCTATATCGACGACCTCGTCGAAGGCATCCTCAGGCTCTCGCACGTGGCACCGGCGGAAGAAAACCGCGTGCCATCCGAGAAGGCCGAGGACACGCTGTCGCGCCAAGGACCGTTCCGTGTCGTCAACGTCGGCGGCGGCCAGCCGGTCGAACTGATGACGTTCGTCGAAACGGTCGAGAAGGCCGTCGGCAAACCGGCACTGCGCAACATGCTGCCGATGCAGCAGGGCGACGTGCCGCGCACCTATGCCTCCCCTGATCTTCTGGAGGCATTGACAGATTTCAGACCCTCAATCCCGGTGGAAGAAGGCGTGGCGCGCTTTGCCGCCTGGTATGAGGAATACTACAATGCTGGCGGGAAAGCCGGATCCTCGGCCTCGCAGGCATAGATACGTGCAAACCAGCATGGTTTCCGCGTTCGCGGACAAGAGCTCGCCAGACAACAAAGGAAAGAGCCTATGAAAATCACAATGATCGGCGCCGGTTATGTAGGCCTCGTTTCGGGTGTGTGTTTTGCGGATTTCGGTCACGACGTCGTCTGTCTCGACAAGGATGAGAGCAAGATCGACGCGCTGATGCAGGGGCGTATTCCGATCTTCGAACCCGGCCTCGACCATCTGGTGGCCAGCAACGTCGCCTCGGGTCGACTGTCGTTCACGACCGATCTCGTGTCCGCCGTCGCCGACAGCGATGTGATCTTCATCGCGGTCGGCACCCCTTCCCGCCGCGGCGATGGTCATGCCGACCTCTCCTACGTGTATGCAGCGGCCCGCGAGATCGCCGAGAACCTCAGGGGGTTCACCGTTATCGTTACCAAATCCACCGTTCCGGTCGGCACGGGCGATGAGGTCGAGCGCATCATTCGCGAAACCAATCCTGACGCCGATTTCGCCGTCGTCTCCAATCCGGAATTCCTGCGCGAGGGTGCGGCGATCGAGGACTTCAAGCGGCCGGACCGGATCGTCATCGGTGTTGTCGACGATGATGCGCGGGCGCGTGACGTCATGACCGAGGTTTACCGGCCGCTCTATCTCAACCAATCGCCGCTCGTGTTCACGTCACGCCGCACCTCCGAACTGATCAAGTATGCCGGCAATGCCTTCCTGGCGATGAAGATCACCTTCATCAACGAAATGGCCGACCTCTGCGAAAAGGTCGGCGCCAATGTCCAGGACGTCGCCCGCGGCATCGGCCTCGATGGCCGCATCGGCTCGAAGTTCCTGCATGCGGGCCCTGGCTATGGCGGCTCGTGCTTCCCGAAGGACACGCTGGCCCTGGTCAAGACCGCGCAGGACCATGACGCGCCCGTCCGGCTCGTCGAGACCACGGTTGCGATCAACGACAACCGCAAGCGGGCAATGGGCCGCAAGGTGATTGCGGCTGCCGGCGGCGACGTGCGCGGGCACAAGATCGCGATCCTCGGCCTCACCTTCAAGCCGAACACCGACGACATGCGCGACAGTCCGGCGATCGCCATCGTGCAGACGCTGCGGGATGCCGGCGCCCACATTATCGGCTACGACCCGGAAGGCATGGAGAACGCCAAGAAGATCATCGACGGCATCGACTATGCCAGCGATCCCTATGAGGCGGCCAACGAAGCGGATGCGCTAGTGATCGTAACGGAATGGAACGAGTTCCGCGCGCTTGACTTCCGCCGCCTGAAATCCGCGATGAAGACGCCTATTCTCGTCGACCTCAGGAACATCTACCGCCAGGACGAGGTTGCCAAGCACGGCTTTGCCTATTCCAGCATCGGCCGGCCCCTCTGAGGGCTTCGGCTGGCGGGAGGGCCGACTATGCTTTTGGAACTGGCAGCGGCGGCAGAGCTTCCCAACTCTTGCCGGCAAGGATGACGCAGCTACGGCCGTTGACGTCCGTGACGATCAATGTCCAGCTGCCGTTGTCGGCCGCATAGACTTCCAGGATCGCCTGAGGATTGATGAGCGCCGTGGCGGCTGGCTTTTCCCGATACTGCCGCGCCAGAAACTCGATCACCTCGGATCGGTTCGCGCAATTTATCGGGGCCTGCGAAACTGCGGGGACCGGGCGCGCCGTCACCCCGGCTGCCAGAAGGGCGGCCAGCGCGAAGCCGCGGATCACCTTGCGTACCATCACGCAACTCCTTTCACCGGATGCCCGGCGGAGGAGGAGTTTCCGCTAACCTTTTCCGCCGTAAATCCGGCTGCTCCATCGGCGCACTGCTCACAAAACAGCGCAGTTGCCACGATGGAGAGAGTATGGCGGAAAGCCGCGATTATTACAATTATCTAAATTATAGACCATCCATCGGAGACGCCGCGCGTCGTAATGACGCGCGGCGCTGCAGAACCGATGCCGAAGCTGCTATTTGCGCTTCATCGCCTCCATCAGGGCCGCACCAAAGGCGCCCTGCGACGGCGCTTGCGGCTTCTGCGGGCGCGTGGGCGCGCCACGGTTGCCGCCATTCGGTGCGCTGCCACGGGCCTCGCGGCCTGACTCAGCGCCACCATCCTTCCGCATCGTCAGGCCGATGCGCTTGCGGGCGACATCCACCTCAGTGACGCGGACAGTCACGACATCCCCGGCCTTCACCACTTCATGGGGGTCCTTGATGAAACGGTCCGCGAGTTGAGACACGTGGACGAGGCCATCCTGGTGGACGCCGATGTCGACGAAGGCACCGAAAGCCGCGACGTTGGTGACGGTGCCCTCGAGCTGCATGCCGACCTTCAGGTCCTTGATGTCGTCGATGCCCTCGGCAAAGGTCGCGGTCTTGAAGCTCGGGCGCGGGTCACGGCCCGGCTTTTCGAGTTCGGCGAGAATGTCCTTGACGGTCGGCAAGCCGAAGCGCTCGTCCACGAAGGTCCGTGGGTCGAGTTGCTTCAGGGCGACACTGTCGCCCATCAGAGCGCGCACGTCGCGCCCGCAGGCGGCCACGATCTTCTTGGCGACGCCATAGGCTTCCGGATGGACGGAGGAGGCATCGAGCGGCTCCTTGCCGTTCGGGATGCGCAGGAAGCCTGCGCACTGTTCGAAGGTGCGCGCGCCGAGCCGCGGCACTTTCAACAGTTCCTTGCGGCTTCCAAACGGCCCGGTCGCGTCACGATGCGCGACGATCGCCTCGGCCGAGGATTTGCCGAGGCCGGACACCCGGGCAAGCAGCGGTGCCGACGCCGTGTTGACGTCGACGCCGACGGCGTTCACCGCGTCTTCCACCACCGCATCGAGCGAGCGGCTGAGCTTCGACTGGTCGACGTCGTGCTGGTACTGGCCAACGCCGATCGACTTCGGCTCGATCTTCACAAGCTCGGCCAGCGGATCCTGCAAGCGGCGGGCGATCGAGACTGCACCGCGCAGCGAAACGTCGAGGCCGGGGAACTCCAAGGCGGCCGTTTCAGATGCCGAGTAAACCGAGGCGCCGGCTTCGGAAACGATGACCTTGGTCGGCTTCGGCGCCGGCAGCTGCAGGAGCATGTCGGCAACGAGCTTTTCGGTCTCACGGCTGCCGGTTCCGTTGCCGATCGCGATCAGCTCCACCTTGTGCTTGCGGATCAGCGAGGCGAGCTCGGCCTGCGTGCCACGAACGTCGTTCTTCGGTGGGAACGGGTAGACGGTCGTCGTTTCGAGCAGCTTGCCGGTGCCGTCGACCACCGCGACCTTGACGCCGGTGCGGATGCCCGGATCGAGGCCCATCGTGGCCCGCGATCCCGCAGGCGCGGCAAGCAGCAGGTCCTTGAGGTTGCGGGCGAAGACGTGGATCGCCTCCTCTTCGGCACGCTCGCGCAGTTCACGCATCAGGTCGAGCGACAGCGACATGGAGAGCTTCACGCGCCAGGTCCAGCCGATCATCTCGGCCAGCCATTTGTCACCCGGCAGATGGGCGCCGACATTGTAGGCGGCGGCAATCATGCGCTCGACCGGCTTTACCGGCGACGTGTCGTCCTGATCGACGACGATATCAACGGACAGAACCTCTTCGTTCCAACCGCGCAGCATCGCCAGCGCCCGGTGACCGGGCGTCGTCGCCCAGCGCTCGGAATGGTCGAAATAGTCGGAGAACTTGGCGCCGGCCTCCTGCTTGCCGTCGACGACCTTGGCGCGCAGGAAGGCGGCGCCCTTCATATGATTGCGAAGGCGGCCAAGCAGATCGGCGTTTTCGGTCATGCCTTCGGCGATGATGTCGCGCGCGCCATCAAGCGCCGCCTTCACATCAACCACCTCGGCGGTCAGGAAGGCCGTTGCGCGATCGGCCGGCGCGACGGAGCGATCGGCCAGAATCGCTTCCGCCAGCGGCGCGAGGCCACGCTCGCGGGCGATCTCAGCCTTGGTGCGGCGCTTCGGCTTGTAGGGCAGATAGATGTCTTCAAGTTCCGCCTTGGTTTCGACGGCAGCGATCTTGGCTTCCAGTTCGTCCGTCAGCTTGTCCTGCCCGCGGATCGACTCGAGGATCGATGCCCGACGCGCCTCGAGTTCGCGCAAGTAAGTCAGCCGCTCCGACAGCATACGCAATTGCGTATCGTCTAGGCCGCCGGTCACTTCCTTGCGGTAGCGCGCGATGAACGGCACCGTTGCCCCCTCGTCCAACAGCTCGACAGCGGCTTTAACCTGCGAAGGTGCTGCCTTGATTTCGCTGGCAATAATGGCGGCGATGGATTTAGCGGGGTTGGCCATGGGAATTCCGTCTTTCCTGCAGCGCTTGGAAGCACTGCACGTTTTGTCCTTGGATCGGAGATGATCCGCGGAAACAGGCAGTCGTTTGGTCGGCGACCATAAAGGCGCAGGGCTTCGAGGCCAAGTGAAGGCCTTCGGAGGAAATTCCGAACTCCACAGAAGATGGGGGACGGCCATCCCGTGTCGACCTATCGCGACAGGGATGGCCTTAAATCAGACCGCCATTGCAGCCGGTTCGATGTGTTCTTCCGCCGGCGCCTCGTCCCAATTGTTGACCGGTTCGAGCGGCGGCCGACGCTTCTCGAACTCGATCAATTGCCGCTCCCGCTCCTCGATGTAGTCGCGCGAGACCGGCACGGCATCGAGAGAAGGCGAGAGCTGAAGCTGGAAGATGAAGTGTTTGTCGTAGAGGAAGGCCGTTTCGGAAGCCGCCAGATAGAACTCCCACATGCGGAAGAAGCGTTCGTCGTAGAGCCTTACCGCCTCTTCGCGGCGCGCGACGAAACGCTCACGCCAGGCCCGCAAGGTCCAGGCATAGTGCATCGGCAGGATCTCGACATCCTTCACCAGCAGCCGCATACGCTCGACCGACGGCAGAACCTCGGAGAGAGCGGGAATATAACCGCCGGGGAAGATGTACTTTTCGATCCACGGGTTGGTCGCCCAGGGCTTGTAGACCTGGCCGATCGAATGCAGCAGCATGACGCCTTCCGGCGTCAGCAACTCCTTCATCTTGTTGAAGAAATTTCCGTAATTGCCGATACCGACATGCTCGAACATGCCGACGGAGACGATGCGGTCGAACTGCCGGCCCTCAAGGGTGCGGTAGTCCTGCAGTTCGAAGCGGACACGATCGGAAAGCCCGCGCCTGGCGACACGATCACGGGAAACCTTCAGCTGCTCCTCGCTGAGCGTGATGCCCGTGACTTCGACTCCGGAAGATTCGGCCAGATACATAGCCATCCCGCCCCAGCCGGAACCGACCTCCAGCACCTTCTGCCCCGGCTCCAGCAGAAGCTTCGCGGCGATGTGCCGCTTCTTGGCGAGCTGTGCTGCGTCGAGCGATATTCCCCGCGGCTGGAAATAGGCGCAGGAATATTGCCAGTCCTCGTCGAGGAACAGGTTGAAGAGATTGCGATCGAGATCGTAGTGATGCGCGACGTTGTTCCGGTTGCGATTGACCGGCATGCGGCTCACCAACTGCTGGCGCAGCACATGCCACAGGCCTGTGATCGTGTTGGTGGCATTTGCCGCATTCTCGATGCCGTTCGCCTTCACGATCGAAAGCACGTCGAAAATGTCACCTCTTTCGATGACGACGCGCCCATCCATGTACATTTCACCAAAGCGAAGGCCCGGGTCCCGGACGATCGCATTCTCCGCCTCCGCGTCGACGATGCGGATTGATGCCGGTTTTCCGGTGCCGTCACCCAGAACGACCTGTTCGCCGGAAGAAAAAGTCACCGTCAGGTTGCCGTTGCGCACCAGACGGCGAAGCAAAGTCAACAATGCTGCATTCATATCTCACCCCTACCAGACCTACCCACGGTGTCCTGGTGCATGAGAGATGCGAAGGGTCGGCTCGTTCGGGGCTTCCGGAGGGTTTGCGCGAGCGCGCCTCGGGAGCATACGCGAGCGCGTCCGGAAGCGGCGAGCGGCTCGGGCGTGGCGTCACGGGTATCCAGCGGGCGCGTCAGGCTCCATGTGCTTGCCCCGCCGGAAATTCGTCAGGCCAGCCGCCATCGGGCTCCTATCCATCAGAACTTCCATTAATTTAGGAAGCTTCCATGGATTGGCAATGGGTTCTCTATGGCCCCTCATAGACTTGTTTCCTTAGCAAATGAGGAAACGCGGCTATGCGCCAACGACTCCGCGCCCTCGCAAGCGAGCACGATCATGCGGGCGATCGAAATCCAGCATCGGGCCGGCAGGAACGATGCGGGTCGGATTGATGTGGGCAATGCCGTAGTAGCCGCGTTTGATATGATCGATGCGCACGCTCTCGCGGATACCCGGCCATTGATAGATTTCGCGCAGATAGTTCGACAACGCCGGGTAGTCCTCGATCCGGCGGATGTTGCATTTGAAGGCGCCATGATAGGCCGCATCGAAACGAATCAGGGTGACGAACAAGCGGATGTCCGCCTCGGTCAGGTACTCGCCTGCGAGATAACGGTTGACCGCGAGGTGTGCCTCGACTTCGTCGAGCATGCCGAACAGGCTCGACACCGCCTCATCATAGGCTTCCTGCGTCTTTGCAAAGCCGGATCGATAGACGCCGTTGTTGACCCGCTCGTAGATCGGGCCATTCCAGTGATCGATGTCTCCCCGCAGCGCCTCCGGATAGAAATCAAGCCGGTTGCCGGTCAAGTGATCAAAGGCCGAATTCAGGATGCGGATGATGTCGGCGGACTCGTTGTTGACGATCCGACCCTCCTGCATATCCCAGAGAACCGGAACCGAGACCTTGCCGGTATAGGTCGGGTCGCTCGCCACATAGAGCTCATGATGGAAACGGATCTTACCGACGCGCTCACCGGCATCGACCGGCTCGTTATAGGTCCAACCATCCTCTCCGAGCACCGGGTTGGCCACCGTAAGCCCGATGATCTCCTGCAATCCCTTGAGGTTTCTGAAGGCGATCGTGCGCGAGGCCCAGGGGCAGAGATAGGAAACGAACAGGCGGTAACGCCCGGCCTCGGCCGGCAGAGCCGGCTGGCCTTCCGGGCCTGGGCTCCCCTCTGGCGTGATCCAGCGGTGAAAGCGCGTCGGCTCCCGGTGGAATGCACCCCCTTTCATCTCGCTGGCCGCAACGTCGCCCTTGACCCATTTTCCCTCGACAAGCTGCGGCATCTCTTTTCTCCGGATCGCAAAATCAACGATAGCTACGTCTCACAGGGCTCCGCTGCGGGTCAATCGCGCGCGCGGGTGACACATCGTTCGCAATCCGCGACACGCACGTGAGGCGTGTATCAACATCCTGGCGCCACAATGTCGAGCAATCCGGATTCGAAGAGGAGAATCAGGATGAAGAAGTTCGTTGCTGCCATTGTTCTGTTTGCCGCCGTCGTCTGGCTGATGAACACGTCGCTGTTCGTCACGCCACCGGCAGGCTCGGCGAAACTGCTCGCGCACCGAGGCGTCCACCAAACCTATCCGAAGGCCAATGTCGGCAACGACACTTGCACTGCAACGATCATCGATCCGCCACAGCATTCCTATCTCGAAAATACGATCGCCTCGATGGGGGCTGCCTTCGATGCGGGCGCTGATGTCGTCGAACTCGACGTGCATCTCACGCCAGACAAACAGTTCGCCGTCTTTCACGACTGGACGCTCGACTGTCGGACCGAAGGCAAGGGCGTTACTGAAGAAACGCCGATGGCGACGCTGAAGTCTCTCGATATCGGTTACGGCTATACGGCCGATGGCGGCAAGACCTTCCCCTTCCGCGGAAAGGGCGTCGGCCAGATGCCGACGCTGGATGAGGTGCTGGCTGCCCTGCCCGACCGCAAGTTTCTCGTCAACTTCAAGAGCCGGCGCGCCGAGGAGGGCGCGGCACTCGCAACGCTGATCGAAGCGCGGCCGCAATGGCGGCAGGCTATGTTCGGGGTGTATGGCGGCGAGGAACCGACTCGCGAGACTCTGAAGCGCGTGGAAGGGATGCGCGGCTATGACCGGACGTCGACGATGGCGTGCCTAACGCGCTATCTCGGCTATGGCTGGACCGGTCTGATGCCGGAGGCTTGCCGGAACACTCTCGTCATCGTGCCCGGCAATTACGCGCATTTTCTCTGGGGTTGGCCCGACCGTTTCTCCGCCCGCATGAAAGCGGCCGGAAGCGATATCATCCTGCTCGGCCCTTATCACGGCGGCGACTTCACCACCGGGATCGATACGATGCAGGATCTGGAATTGGTCCCGCCGGGGTTTTCCGGCTACATCTGGACCAACCGTATCGAGATGATCGGCCCGGCCCTGGGAAAGCGGCAGGTCGCTGAGGCCAGGGCGAACTGAGGCGGCATCCAAGGCACGGCTTCCCCCTTGCCGTCATCGTGCGACTTTGCGCGTCTCGATAGACAGGTATCGCTGCAACGCGACGCCCGTCCTGCACGGGTACCGAGACCGTCTTGAACCGGATCGCCCCAGCTTATCGCGGGAATTCGAGGCCCATTTCGCGGAAGCGCTCGGGGTCGTCGCCCCAGTTTTCGCGCACCTTGACGAACAGGAAAAGGTGCACCGGCTGCTCGAGGATCTCGGAGATCTCCTTGCGCGATGCCGTCGAAATCGCCTTGATCGCGTCGCCGTTCTTGCCGAGCGCGATCTTCTTCTGGCTCTCGCGCTCGACGTAGATCACCTGTTCGATGCGAACCGATCCGTCCTTACGCTCTTCCCACTTCTCGGTTTCGACATGCGAGGCATAGGGAAGCTCCTGATGCAGGCGCAGAAACAACTTCTCGCGGGTGATTTCGGCCGCGAGCTGGCGCATCGGCAAATCGGAAATCTGATCCTCCGGATAGTACCAGGGACCTTCCGGCAACGTCTCGGCGAGATAGTCCATGAGGTCCTTGCAGCCCGAACCGTTCAGCGCCGAAATCATGAAGGTGCGTTCGAACTTGATCGTCTCGTTGGCCGCAGCCGCGAGCTTCAAAAGATCCTCCGGCCGCACCTGGTCGATCTTGTTCAACACGAGGATCTTCGGCTGGTGCACTTCCTTCAGCCCCTCGAGGATCGCTTCCGCATCACCCTTCAGGCCACGCTCGCTATCGATCAGGAGCATGATCACGTCCGCATCCTTGGCGCCGCCCCAGGCGGTCGTGACCATGGCGCGGTCGAGCCGCCGCCGCGGCTTGAAGATGCCGGGCGTGTCCATGAAGACGATCTGAGCGTTGTCGTGGATGGCAATGCCGCGCACGATCGCGCGCGTCGTCTGCACCTTGTGGCTGACGATCGAAACCTTGGCGCCGACGAGGCGGTTGACCAAAGTCGACTTGCCTGCGTTGGTCGCGCCGATCAGCGCCACGAAACCCGAGTGGGTCGGCGCGCCTTCAGCGGCCGTATCTTTTTCCATGTCCGTCATTTTTTCCGTCAATTTCCGGCGGAGTTTTTCCGCCACACGCCTTCGCGTTCCAGCAATTTCATCGCGGCGACCTGCTCGGCGCCACGCTTGGACCTGTCGATCCCGGTCTCCGGCGCGACCCCCGCGATCTCCACGGTTACAGTGAAGCGGGGATCATGATCCGGGCCGGAACGATCGTCCGTCCTGTAAGTCGGCGCGATGCCAAACTTGGCATGCGCCCATTCCTGCAATTCGGTCTTCGCATCGCGGCGGGCACCGTCGGCGCGGACCGCCCGATCCTTCCAATGGCGCAGCACGAAGCCGCGGGCGGCCTCAAGGCCCCCATCGAGATAGATGGCGGCGATAAGCGACTCTACCACATCGGCGCGCACATTCATCATCGCCTTGCCGGTAATCTTCTTGACGTCGGAACCGGTGCGGATGAATTGGTGCAGTTCGAGATCGTCGGCGACCATAGCGCAGCTTTCGGCGCTGACGAGCTGGTTCAGCCGTACCGACAGCTCGCCTTCATTTGCATCGCGAAACGTCTGGAACAGAAGTTCGGCAATGCAGAGCCCAAGTACCCGGTCGCCCAGGAACTCCAGGCGCTGATAGTTGGAGCCTTTGGCGCTACGGGCGCTGGAATGGGTGAGCGCCCGATCCAGGCGCTCCTTCTCAGCAAACTGATAGCCAATCACGGTCTCGAGTTTTGCCCGATCCTCCGCGCTCAGCGACCGCGACTTCATTATTCGACCGCCTTGAACAGACGATCGTAACGCAGGTTCGCCGGCCACTTCCAGACTTCGCGGAACGAGGTGTCGTTGCCGAGCGAGAAGAAGATCATGCTGGCGCGGCCAACCAGGTTCTCGGCCGGGACGAAGCCGACGTCGAAGCGGCTGTCGGCCGAGTTGTCGCGGTTGTCGCCCATCATGAAGTAGTGACCTTCGGGCACGATGAATTCGCGGGTGTTGTCGCCGCGCGAATCCGGGAACTGGTCGAGCGTGTCGTAGGACACGCCGTTGTCCATCGTCTCACGATAGACCGGGACGTCTCCGCCGGTGTCGTACTGATCGTCGGCGCGGAAAGCACCGTCCGGCACGCGGTCGACCGGCTTGTCGTTGATGTAGAGGATGCTGTTGCGAACCTGGACGCGATCCCCCGGCAGGCCGACGAGGCGCTTGATATAGTCGATATCGGGGTTCGGCGGGAAGCGGAAGACGACGATATCGCCACGCTTCGGCTCGCTGGCGAAAATGCGGCCGGAGAACAGATCGGGAGAAAGCGGCAGCGAATACTTGGAAAAACCGTAGGCGAACTTGTTGACGAAGATGTAGTCGCCGACGAGCAGCGTCGGCATCATCGAGCCCGAGGGAATGGTGAAGGGCTGAAAGAGAACGGTACGGATGACTACGGCCAGGAGGAGCGCCTGGATAACGACCTTCACGTTTTCCCAGAGACCGCTCTGCTTCGCTTCTGTCTTTTCTGCCACGCTAGTGTCTTCCTTTATCATGGCAACGCCCTCACCGGGGCTTGCTCTTAACTTTCTTCCGCAGTTCTGATCCCACCTTCAAACTGCGTACAATCCGGTCTCATATGCTGCAGACTGCCTGCCCTTCAATCGCCTCGGACCGGGTTTTCCAGCGGAATGCTCTAAACCGTTCCCTCAACCGGGGCAACGGGCAGCGCTTCGATAATCACGAAGGCCTGCGCCAGAGGAAAATCGTCGGTGATCGTTAGGTGAATAGCCGCCCGGTGATGGGGCGGCAGCATCTGCGCCAGACGCTCCGCTGCACCGCCGGTGAGGTTCATTGTCGGTTTGCCGCCGGGCAAATTGATGACGCCCATGTCCTTCCAGAAGACGCCCTGCGCAAGACCCGTCCCCAGCGCCTTCGAACAGGCTTCCTTGGCGGCGAAGCGCTTGGCGTAGGACGCAGCCCTATTCTTCCGGCCTTCGGACTTGGCGATCTCGATTTCCGTGAAACAGCGCTGCACGAAGCGCTCGCCGAAGCGAGAAAGCGAGTTTTCGATCCGCCTGATATCGATCAGGTCGCTGCCTATGCCAATGATCATGAGGAAGATCCGAAGTCTTTGGTGCGCGCCCGGCGTCGCTTTTGAAAGATGCGAGCAGCGTGGTAGGCCGCAAGATAGGAAATCAGCGCGCCGGCGGCGGCCAGCGGCAGGGAACCGATGAGCATCGGCTTGAAGACCGGTCCCCAAAGGGCAGAGAGGTCAAGGTGCTCGACCATGCGCATCACGTCGGCGCTGCTGGCGGCGTGCGCGCTTTCCACACCCAAGATGGCGATGCCCAACTCATAGGACGCGGTCAGGATCATCGGGATCGTCACCGGATTGGCAAGCGCGGTGGTGATCGCGGCGGCAACCAGATTGCCGGAGAACACGAAGGCCAGAGCGACGGCTATGACGATGTGCAGGCCGAAGAACGGCGTAAACGACGACGCTACGCCCGCAGCCACCCCGACAGCAATCGAGTGCGGCGTCGAGGAGAGGCGCAGGATCCGCAAGGTAATGTAGCGCGGACCACGCCGAAAGCCCTTGCGCGGCCAAAGGAGTGCGCGGAGCCTTTCGGAAATCGTGACCGGGTTTCTGCGTCTAAATAACATTCTGCCGTCATGACCGCATCTTGGAGCCGTCGACCGGCACAAGACGGCGCGTCCGCCTGTTTGCTGGCCGCAAGATAGGCGTCATGGCTGCGGCTTGCAACCCGCCGGCGCGCCGCGCATATGTCGCAGGCAAGCCATTCACGGAACGCATGGCTTCAGCATCCCGCCACCAGACGGGACGCGATCGACTTAGTAGTTGCGGAACAGGCCGCGATCGATCTGGCGCTGACGGTACTCGAGATCGATGCGATCGACCGAACTATTGAGATAGGCGAGCTCGCGCTCTTCCTGAGTGGGGACGCGCAGTGCGCGGGTGATCTTCTTCAACTGATTGAACATGGCAAACCTCTTTGTTTACCTCCCGATACAGAAGATAGTTTAGAAGTCCCTTTTCCACCAGTTCCAGGAAAAGGCGGCAGCCATGCAGTCAGAGCATGCCTTGCCGCTTTGCCATGCACCTCGTGCCTGTTCTTGAGGCAGCGACATGTAGAACCAAGGGCCACGGCGGCCCTGCAGGCGCCGCGCCGGTTGGCTCATTCAAAGAGGCGCTTCACCGTGGACACGCTCGGAAGCTCCTTGAGCTGCGTGATCAGATGGTTGAGCTGGCGCAGATCCCAGACTTCAAGATCGAACTGCAGCTCGCTGAAGTCCGCCGCCACGCGGCCCATCGAGAGTGAGCGGATATTGACGTCGCTGGTCGCGATCGCCTGAGCCACTTCGGCCAGCGTTCCCGGCTCATTCAGGGCGCTGATTGCAATCCGAGCCATGAAGCGGCTGCTGTTGGCTTCGTCCAGATCCCAGCGCACATCGATCCAGCGCTCCGGTTCGTCGTCGAATTTCTGCAGGATGGGCGACTGGATCGGATAGATGGTGATGCCCTTGTCCTTCTCCATGATACCGACGATGCGGTCGCCGGGAATGGCGCCGGCGGGGCTGAAATGCACCTCGGCATTGCCGGAGAGACCGCGGATTGGAAGCGCTTCCGGCCCTTCGACCTGTACTGAGCCGTTCGCATCCTTACCAAGCCCCGGCAGTTTGAACACCATGCCGGCGGCGCTGCGCATGTTGAACCAGCCATCGTCGGCGCTCGGCTTCACCGTCACGCGCTCATCCTGGTGATCCGGGAAGACCGCGCGCAGGACATCGAGCGAAGAGAGCTCGCCGCGACCGACCGCAGCGATCGCGTCTTCGACTTCCTTCTGACCGAGACGATGCAGCGCCGGCTTCAGCGCCTCGCGCGAAAACGTCTTGCTGGCGCGCTCGAAGGTGCGCTCCAGAATGCGATAGCCGAGGCCGGCATATTGCTTGCGAACCGCGGCGCGCGTCGCGCGGCGGATCGCCGAGCGCGCCTTGCCGGTGACGACGATCTCTTCCCAGGCCGGCGGCGGCACCTGAATGCCCGAGCGAATGATCTCCACCTCGTCACCATTGTTGAGGCGTGTGACCAGCGGCATGATGCGGCCGTTGATCTTGGCGCCGACGCAGGTGTCGCCGATGTTGGTGTGTACGGCGTAGGCGAAGTCGATCGGCGTCGCGCCACGCGGCAGCGCGATGAGCTGCCCCTTGGGCGTGAAGCAGAACACCTGATCCTGGAACAGCTCGAGCTTGGTGTGCTCGAGGAATTCTTCGGGGTTGTCGCCCTCGGCGAGGGATTCGATCGTGCGCCTGAGCCAGGAATAGGCGTTCGACGTCGGCGACAGGGCCTGATCCGCCGAGTTCCCCTCCCCGTCCTTGTAGAGCGAGTGGGCCGCGATACCGTATTCGGCGATATCGTTCATGCGCCGCGTGCGGATCTGCAGCTCGATGCGCTGGCGCGAAGGGCCGACGATCGTGGTGTGGATCGACTGATAGTCGTTCTGCTTCGGCGTCGAGATGTAGTCCTTGAAGCGACCTGGAACAACGCGCCAGCGGGTGTGCACGATGCCGAGCGCCCGGTAGCAGGACGGGATGTCATCGACGATGATGCGGAAACCCCAGACGTCGGAAAGCTGTTCGAAGGACAGCGACTTCGACTGCATCTTGCGGAAGACCGAATAGGGCTTCTTCTGGCGGCCCTTGACCTGCGCAGCCTTCAGGCCTTCGGCCTGAAGCAGTTCGCGCAACTCGTCCTCGATCTTCTTGATCAGACCTTCGTTGCGCTGGGAAAGCTCTTCCAGTCGCCTAGTGACCGTCTCGAAAGCTTCCGGGTTGATGTGGCGGAACGAGAGATTTTCGAGCTCTTCGCGCATATCCTGCATACCCATGCGGCCGGCGAGCGGCGCATAGATATCCATCGTTTCTTCGGAGATGCGGGCCCGCTTCTCCGCCGACATGTGGTCGAGCGTGCGCATGTTGTGCAGCCGGTCGGCAAGCTTGACCAAAAGCACACGCACGTCGTCCGAGATCGCCAGCAGCAGTTTGCGCAGGTTCTCAGCCTGCTTGGCCTTCTTGGTGACGAGATCGAGCTTCTTGATCTTCGTCAGCCCCTCGACGAGCGCACCGATGTCTTCGCCGAAGAGATCATCAATCTCCTGGCGGGTCGCGGTCGTGTCTTCGATCGTGTCGTGCAGCAGCGCGACCGCAATGGTCGACTCGTCGAGCCGCATTTCCGTCAGGATCGCAGCCACTTCCAGGGGATGAGAGATATAGGGATCGCCGCTTGCCCGCTTCTGCTGGCCATGCTTCTGCATCGCATAGACGTAGGCCTTGTTCAGCAAGGCTTCATTGACGTCGGGCTTGTATTTTTGCACGCGCTCAACGAGCTCGTATTGGCGCATCATTCGCTAGCGGTCCTCTGGATCAGGGTGATTTTAGGTCGAAACGACCTAAATCATAAACGTAATCGTTTCTCATAAGGTAGAGCGGGATGCGGGCGGACAACCGCATCCACTTTTCCTCATCCCGCTCCAGAAGAAATCAATAAAAAAGTGCGCCAATCATACGAGTGGCGCACTGCTTTGAAAACACGCAGGAACGGTCGTTCCGCGAAGGATCTCAGTAGTCGTCGCTCTTTTCCGGCGGCACAAGACCTTCGATGCCGGCCAGCAGTTCTTCTTCCGACATGCGGTCGAACGTGATCGCTTCCGGCTGATCTTCGTCTTCGGCAACTTCGGTGAAGGTGGTTTCCGCTTCCGATTGAAGCAGCGAAGCCGGATCGGGCTCGGGCTCGTCCACTTCAACATGCTTCTGCAGCGAATGGATCAGATCTTCCTTGAGGTCGCCGGGAGAAAGCGTCTCATCGGCGATCTCGCGCAGCGCAACGACCGGGTTCTTGTCGTTGTCGCGGTCGATGGTGATGGCGGCACCCTGGGAAATCAGGCGCGCGCGGTGGCTGGCAAGCAGAACGAGTTCGAAACGGTTATCGACCTTGTCGATGCAATCTTCGACGGTGACGCGGGCCATTGCCTGTCCTTTTGGGCTCGAAGCGCGGCGGCATCGCCGCTGCACGGATTGACGACACGAAACCGGAACAGCCGTCTAGCGACGGCCTCGTCGGCTCCGATTTCTGGAATTAGCCGCCCGGATACAATCAAAACAAGACAAGTTCAAGTTTTTCCTGCAAGTGCCGCTCACGTAACATCACACTTCGTGATAAAATGCGATCCTAATGGGCTGGAAAACCTTAGCCGCAAACATCTGGTTGCATCATTGGCCTCGACGCCAAAACGCCTGGTAGAAAAGGCACTCCAGGGATGTGGACTATCTATAGCAACTGCTAAAACTAGCTATATTCGCGAGCGCCCTGCTGGAATAATGCAATGCCTAGCCTACATTATTTGCAATATCAGCAATTATTAATGTAACCGACTTATTTTTGCGTATCGGCCGGCAGCGGGCATTTGATGCGCCGGCATTGAAAAGGAAAGACGATGTTTGATCCCCGCGAAAAGATCGCACTTTTTATCGACGGCGCCAATCTCTACGCGGCATCGAAGAGCCTCGGCTTTGACATTGACTATCGCAAACTCCTGAAAGCCTTTCAAAAACGCGGTTACCTGCTGCGCGCCTACTACTACACCGCCCTCATTGAAGATCAGGAATATTCTTCGATCCGCCCGCTGATCGACTGGCTAGACTACAATGGTTACAAGGTCGTGACGAAGCCGGCCAAAGAATTCACCGACTCACTTGGCCGCCGCAAGATCAAGGGCAACATGGACATCGAACTGGCGATCGATGCGATGGAACAGTCCGAGACCGTCGATCACCTCGTCATCTTCTCCGGTGACGGCGACTTCACCACACTCGTCGAAGCGCTGCAGCGCAAGGGCCGCAAGGTCTCGGTCGTGTCGACAATGTCCACCCAGCCACCGATGATTGCCGACGACCTTCGTCGCCAGGCCGATCACTTCATCGACCTCGCAACGCTGCGGGCCGAAATCGGCCGCGAGCCTTCCGAACGCACGCCGCGGCATACGGCCGAACCGGTGGCGGACCCCGTCGAAATCTAAAGCGGCGATCTAGCGGGCCAAGGATTGCTTAGATCATTTCATTGTCTCATCGAAACACTGAAGTGATCTAAGTCTTTGAAAGTACGCAACTCCGGGCGGAAAACCGTTTCGCACTTTTTCCTGGAATTGCTCTAGCCACGATCCTTCAGCAGACGATTTTTCTGCCGGTTCCAATCGCGCTCTTTCGAGGTCTCGCGCTTGTCGTGGAGCTTCTTGCCCTTGCCGAGCGCCAGTTCGAGCTTGGCCCGACCGCGCTCGTTGAAGTAGATGCGCAGCGGGATCAGCGACATGCCTTCGCGATTGACCGCGCCCTGCAGACGATTGACCTCGCGCTTCGACAGAAGCAGTTTCCGCCGCCGCCGCGTTTCATGGTTGAAGCGGTTCGCCTGCAGATACTCCGGCAGATAGGAGTTGATCAGCCAGATCTCTCCACCTTCGTCCGTCGCATAGGATTCAGCAATGTTGGCCTTGCCTTCGCGCAACGACTTGACCTCGGTGCCGGTCAGAACCAGACCGGCCTCGTAGGTGTCGACGATCTCGTAGTTGAAGCGGGCCTTTCGGTTTTCCGCCACAACCTTGTTGACCGTGCGCTGGCTTCCTTTGGGTGCCATCAGTTCATCAATCCTGCATGCCTCAGCGCCGCGTCGATCGCCGCTTCGGTTGCCGGCTCCAGCGTCGACAGCAGCGGCGAACGCACGGTGCGGCTCATCCGGCCGAGGCGGTTCAGCGCATATTTCGCGCCGCAAAGGCCGGGCTCCATGAAGATCGCCTTGTGCAGCGGCATCAGCTTGTCCTGATAGGCAAGCGCCTTGGCGAATTCACCGGCAAGCGTCGCCTCCTGGAACTCGGCGCAGAGGCGCGGAGCCACGTTGGCCGTGACGGAAATGCAGCCGACACCCCCATGGGCGTTGAAGCCGAGCGCGGTCGCGTCCTCGCCGGAGAGCTGAACGAAATCCGGACCGCAGGCCATGCGCTGTTCGGAAACGCGCTCGATCTTGCCGGTCGCATCCTTGACGCCGATGATATTCGCATAGGCCTTGCTAAGCGCCGCCATGGTCTCGACACTCATATCCACGACCGAGCGGCCGGGGATGTTGTAGATGACGATCGGCAGCTTCACGCTTTCGGCGATCGCGGCATAATGCGCGAAGAGGCCCTTCTGCGTCGGCTTGTTGTAATAGGGCGTGACAACGAGGATCGCATCGGCACCAGCCTTTTCGGCATGCTGCGCGAGCTCGACTGCTTCCGTCGTGTTGTTGGAGCCGGCGCCGGCGATCACCGGCACCCGCTTGGCCGCCGCCTCGATGCAGAGCTCGACGACTTTCTTGTGCTCGTCATGGGAAAGGGTCGGAGACTCGCCGGTGGTGCCGACCGGCACGAGACCATGGCTGCCTTCTTTTATCTGCCATTCCACATGCGCGACGAAACCATCCGCATCCACCGCGCCGGTGGCGGTGAACGGTGTTACGAGAGCGGGAATGGAACCCTTGAACATGCACAACTCCTGACGGCGCAAAGACGCAAAATGCACTCATGCTTTGGCCGTAATCGACGGTTAAAAAACTGCCGCACCATAATCATGTGAGGGGGCTGCGGCAAGCGTCGTGACACGGCATTTCACGCCGGTTTTCATGCAAAAGCTTGACGTTCGGCCCGCATAATGGTCCCGCTCCGCCATAGGCCTGGGGCGGCATGGTGCGATTGCCATGATCAATATTGGCCGCTAGTCTTGCCTCAGACAATCCGGCGGCAGCTGAATGTGAGACACGGGGAACACGGCCTCTTGATGCGCGGATCAAATTTTCTGCCTGTCGCCGCCATCGTCGGCGCTGCGTTGCTCACATCGCCGGCCTTCAGTTCCGAAACGCCGGAACGGATACCGGTTCCGGCGCATAAACCCGACATATCGAACAAGGCCGCGCAGGTTGCCGTCGACGAAACCACCAATGCCATTCCGGCGATCGTCACCCCGGTCAACAGCGATCTGAAGACGGGCCTCGACGCCCTCTCCAACCGGCAGCCGGCGACCGCGATTTCCGTGCGCAATGCCATGAGCCGCGATGCACTCGACCGTCACATCCTGACCTGGGCGATTGCCGTTTCCGGCCAGCGCGGCATTCCTTCCTTTGAGATCGCCGATGCCCAGCGCGAACTTCAGGGATGGCCCGGCCTGAAATCCCTGCGCGCCAATTCGGAGCGGGCGCTCTATCGCGAAAACCCGCCGGCGCCGGACGTCCTTGCCGCCTTTGGCAACACGCAGCCCGAGACAACCGAGGGAACCCTCATCCTGGCTCGTGCCCTTGTCGCCCAGGGACAAACGGAAGCAGCGGCGAAACGGTTGCTCGGAATTTGGCAACGGGACGCGCTCGACAAGGATATCGAGACCCGGATTCTCGCGGAGTTCTCCAGTCTACTAACACCCGCCGATCATCAGCGGCGCATGGCCATGCTCCTCTACCGCAATCGCGTCGAACAGGCCGAACGCTTTGGCGATCTCGGCAAGGCGCAGTCGCTCTATCGTGCCTGGGCAGCAGTCAGCCGCGGCAACGACAAGGCAGATGCGCTGATCGCGGCGGTCGATCCTTCCTGGCGCAAGGATCCCGCCTATCTCTTCATTCAGATCGAGTCCTTGCGCAAACAGAAGAAGTACGAGGAAGCGGCCAAGCTGCTTGCCCGTATGCCAAGGGACAGAGGGGTGCTCGTCAATCCTGGCGAATGGTGGATCGAGCAACGCGTTGTCAGCCGAGGCCTGCTCGACGCCGGCGACTTCAAGGGCGCCTACCGGATCGCGGCCGGTCATATGGCCACGGAGGCGACCGATATCGTCGATGCCGAATTCCACGCCGGCTGGTATGCACTACGCGGCATGGAAGATCCGGCGATCGCAGCTCGCCATTTCCGCCGCATCCTCGATGCGTCAAACCGCCCGCTTTCCGCCTCCCGCGCCTGGTACTGGCTGGGCCGGTCGGCCGAGGCCGGCGGACCGGGCAATGCCAGCGAGTATTTCGCCAATGCGGCGCGCTACCCCGGCACCTTCTATGGTCAACTCGCAGCCGCCCGGCTTGGCCGCAAGGCGCTGAACGTCGCCTACCCTGCCCCGTCGGCGGGCGATGGGACACAATTCGAAAATCGCGAGGCGGTGCGGGCGATCTCCCGCCTTGAAAGCGCCGGCCATGCCTGGCGCGCCGACAGTATCTACCGTGCGCTTGCCGAAGAACTGAACAGTCCCGGCGAACTCGCCCTGCTTTCGGCGCGCGCCGAGAAGGCCGGAAACCACCAGCTTTCGCTCCAGATCGGCAAGATTGCATTCGGACGCGGCATCGATGTCGCGGCGCTCGCCTTTCCCGTCGGCGTGATCCCTTCAAGCGCCAATATCGACGATTCCGGCAAGGCGCTCGCCTATGCGATCGCGCGGCAGGAGAGTGCCTTCAATCCCGCAGCCATCTCCACCGCCAATGCCCGCGGCCTGCTGCAACTGATGCCGGGTACCGCCAAGGGCGTCGCCAGCCGCTATGGCCTTGCCTATTCGCAGGACCGGCTGACCAGCGATGCCGGCTACAACGCCACGCTTGGCGCGCACTATCTCGGCGAACAGATCAGTAGTTTTGGCGGGTCCTATATCCTGACCTTCATCGCCTACAACGCCGGACCGCGCCGTGTTCCGGAATGGCTTGGCCGCTATGGCGATCCGCGCGGCAAACCGATCGACGAAGTCGTCGACTGGATCGAGCGCATTCCATTCCAGGAGACCCGCAATTATGTGCAGCGGGTCATGGAAAACTATCAGGTTTACAAGTCGAGGCTCGGGCAGAACGCCGACATCGTCGAAGATCTGAGGGTGGGGCGGCAATAGCCGAACGCGCCACCCGCCGTTCAAGCAATCGTGATGATCGCCGGCGGCACAAAAGGCGGCTTAAGCCATTTCCCTTCTGAAGGTTCGATCTTTCCTGAAGGAAATGGTGAACACAATGAAGACCTTATCCATTATCGCCCTGTCTCTGGCGACGGCAATGAGCAGTGTTCCGCCTGCCAATGCATTCCCGATCGCTCCGCAGGTATCTCGAACGACTGACATTCAAAAGGCTCAGTTCCCATACGAGCGCGGCGAAGCCCGAAAGAACCGCCCCAGTTGTGTCGTTCCTTATTGCGAGCGCGGCGGCCGGCGCGGCTATTACCGGGATGGCGATAGACGCGGATACTATCGGGACGGCTATTACCGGGATGGCTACTATCGCGACCGTTATCGCCGCCACTACCACAACGACAATGATGTCGGCGCTTTCATTGGTGGGCTTGCGGCAGGCGCAATCGTCGGCGGTTTGCTGAGTCAGCCGCGATACTACAATGGGTCGCGTGCAGTCAGCGGCAATGCCCATACGCGCTGGTGCTACGCCCGCTATCGGTCCTATCGCGCCTGGGACAACTCGTATCAGCCCTATGGCGGTCCACGGCGACAATGCTCGCCCTACTGACAAGGCAGATGACCACGTTCGCAAGTAGCGCGCTGTTAGCGAGCCATTCGCAGCGAATGCGCGCTATGCACGCGCCTTGCCCTTTCACCTCGAGCCGCTACGATCCTGCCGTTAGCGGTTGGAGGCAGGCAGACGATGAATCAAGGCGGGTTTCGGGAACATTGGTTCCTCGCGGCTGATGATTTGCAACTCTACGTGCGGAGCTACGGCCTTGTGCGTCCCACACCTGCAGTTCCGATCATCTGCCTGCCGGGCCTCACCCGCAACAGCCGCGATTTTCACGAACTCGCAATCTTTTTGTCGTCACCGTGCGGTGGCGGACACACCGTCTTCTCACTCGATTATCGCGGCCGAGGCAATTCGCAGCGTGACGACGACAAGAGCCACTACTCAATCGCAATCGAAACAACCGACGTCATTACGGCCTGCACGCATCTGGGGATTGATCGCGCAGTTTTTATCGGCACTTCCCGCGGGGGGCTGATCCTGCACCACCTCATCGGGGTTGCACCCGGCCTCATTGCAGGCGCGGTGCTCAATGACATTGGGCCCGTCATCGAAATCGAGGGCCTGCTGGCCATCCGGGACTATCTCAACAAGGAGCCAGGCGAGCCGACAAGCTGGTCCATGGCGCCTGGCTATCTGAAAGAACTCCACGGAGCCGATTTCCCGATCCTTGGCGAACGCGATTGGCTACAGATGGCAAAGGCGATCTACCGCGACGAGGACGGCGTTCCGGTGCCCGATTTTGATGTAGCCATTGCGCGGCAGTTGCTTGGCCTGACCGCCGAGACAGCGTTGCCAGATCTCTGGCAGCAGTATGATGCCCTTTCCCGGATGCCGCTTTTGGTTATCAGAGGCGAGCACTCCCGGCTGCTCTCGGAAGGGACGGCAAGAGAGATGTGCAAGCGGCATTCCGGAGCGGTAGCATTCACCGCACGAGGTCAAGGCCATGCACCGCTACTGCACCTTGACGGCCCTCGCCAGGCAGTGAGCGCCTTTGTCACCGCCATCACAACCGCGGCGCCAAGTTAGCACCGATCGGCTGCACTCAGAGGGCCATCTCGACCATTGACCTCGACGGGCGCATGCACCCGCCTTAACCGGGTCGCGTCGCCGGCGCGTGGCTGAGCGTTGCACAATTCAGAAACGAAAAAACCCGGCTCGAAAGCCGGGTTTCTCTCTTCTGACCGAAGTCAGACGATATTAGAAGTCGCGCTGCAGACGGACGAAGCCGAATACCTGGTCGTCGCTGTTGTCAGCATCTTCATACTGAACCGAAACGCGGGTCGCGAGGCCTTCGGTGATCTTGTAGTCAACCGTTACGCCAGCGCGCCACATGTCGTCGCTACCGAAGTCGGTGAACGAGTCCTGCAGGCTGCCGAAGTACTGAACGCCGGGGGTGATGGCGAGCTTGTCGGTAGCGTTCCAGCGGTAAGAAGCTGCAACGGTCCACTCGGATTCAGCCCAGTAGGTGTTCGGGTTCGAAGCCCAGATACCAGCGAGCTGGAAGACGCCCGGGCCGAGGTCAGCCGAGAGCAGAGCGCGGATCGCGCCTTCTTCCCATTCGGTGTCGTAGCCGCCGAGCAAGTCGAACGAAACGCCGCCGACCGAAGCCGAAACGATACCGGAGACGCCGATGCCGTTTGCCTTGGTGGACCAGCCTTCGAGCTCGTCAATCGAGATACCGGCCTGGAACGAACCGCCGTCGTAGAGGTAGGCGATCGAGTTGAACTCGGTGACGTTGCCGAGCGTGTCGGTTTCGCCGTTCAGGCCCTTATCCCACCAGTTGTAGAAGAAACCAGCC